>Ga0209024_1000013_pt1 | contig 544438 bp, 486 predicted proteins | sample AutmiccommunBRH5_FD_187380 | JGI IMG/M metagenome (GOLD analysis project Ga0209024, IMG submission 187380) | Deep subsurface microbial communities from Mt. Terri, Switzerland - Autotrophic microbial communities BRH/5 (SPAdes) (version 2) | ecosystem: Environmental > Aquatic > Deep subsurface >... | reverse complement strand
CAGATAGCAAAAGGCCCCGCAATGCGGGGCCTTTTGCTATCTGGCGGAGAGGGTGGGATTCGAACCCACGGAGGACGTTAATCCTCGGCGGTTTTCAAGACCGCTGCATTCAACCGCTCTGCCACCTCTCCGGAAGCCCGGCATCATAACCGGCAGGAAAAATGAGTCAAGCGGCAGCGGCTCCGGTTTCACTTGAATTCGGGTCCGGCTGCCGTATCATCCGGGCATCTATGGAACCAATTGCGATCAGGAGACACTGTCATGAGAAATAACAGCCCCTATGCCGCGCCGCAGAGCACCGTCGTTTCGGTGCACGGTGAACAGGCCGCCCGCGTTCTGCGCAACACTTATATGTTACTGGGGATGGCACTGGCGTTCTCTGCTGCCTGCGGCTGGTATTCCATGTCTGCCGGGGTCGGCTTTATCAATCCGATTCTGACCCTGGTGGTCTACATCGGCCTGCTGATCTTTACCAATGTGATGCGCAACAGTGCCGCCGGCATTCTCGGTGTGTTCGGCATTACCGGCTGGCTCGGCTTTACCACCGGCCCGCTGATTGCTGCCTATGCTGCCATCCCGGGCGGCATGGAGCTGGTTACGCTGGCACTGGGTTCAACGGCGGTGGTGTTTGTCTCCCTGTCCGCAATCGCGCTGGTGACCCGCAAGGACTTCAGCTTTATGGGCCAGTTCCTGATGGTCGGTATTATTGTGGCGTTCCTCGGTGGTCTGGCAGCTTACTTCTTCAATCTGCCAGCGCTGGCACTGGCGGTGTCCGCTGCCTTTGTGTTGCTGTCCTCGATGCTGATCCTGTGGCAGACCAGCGCCATCATTCATGGCGGCGAAACCAACTACATTATGGCCTCCGTGACCCTGTTCGTATCAATCTACAACCTGTTCATGAGCCTGCTGCATATCTTTACCGCGCTGAGCGGCGACGATTGATGCAGTACAGCCTGATGGTGTGTGCCGCGCCGGAACATCCGGCGGCACACACCGCCTTGCTGACCGCCCGTGCCGTTCTGGCCCGGCACCATACCCTGAAACGATTATTTTTTTTTCGCGATGGCGTGCTTAATGCCCGCACCGATACCCCGCTATATCAACAATGGCGCCAGCTGATCAGCGAACATGGTATTGATGCAGTGCTCTGCGTGTCTGCGGCAAAAATGCGCGGTATAACTGCCGGCACCGAGGTATTACCCTGGACCCTCAGCGGCCTCGGCCAGTGGGCGGATGCCCTGCACAGCAGCGACCGGGTGATAAGCTTCGGATGATTCTTGTTCTGTGCCGCCATACTCCTGATGACCCCGGCTTTGCCGAATGGCAGGATCTGCTGCTGACTCTCAACCTGTTTGAATTACCGGTGACGCTGGTAGTCAGTGAACAAGTCGCTGCCTGCGCCGCTGACCCGCGCCTGCAGCAACGTTTTCAGCAACTGCAGGAAACTGGTCTGAGTGATTGCCTGGCGCTGGGGTCGTCATCACTCTCCGCCCTGCCCTTGCCTTGTCGAAACATTGACGACCTGACGCTGCGCAGCCTGTGCCGCAGCGCTTCTCATGTGGTGCACTGCTGATGCTTCACCTGCTCGGATTTCCGGCCGATCGCAACGACCTGTTTGGCCTGTTGCTAAACACGTTGAATAAAAATGACGCGGTGGTGCTACTGGATGAGGGTCTGCAGTGGGCCGGTAATGAAGCTGCCATGGCGGAGCTGCACAACAAGGCCAGCGTTTCTGTTCATCTGCTTGGCGACAAACCACAGGTTGCCGTTGCCGGCATCAACCTCATTACGGCAACCGAGCTGGTCGCCCTGAGTGAGCAGCATCCGGCCTGCTCATCCTGGTATCCCTAGTGGCACCGGCTGTAGGAGCGGTCGATCGACCGCGATATCTTAAAACATATCGCGGTCGATCGACCGCTCCTACAGACTCTCTCCGGCAAACCAGTGATAGCGTGGATGCAATGTCACCACCGTGCCGATAATGACCAGACTCGGCGCCGCCACTTCCCGCCCCGCCACCATATCCGGCAGCGATGACAGGTTGCCGATAATCACCTGTTGATCCGGCATGGTGCCACGCGATATGACAGCGGCCGGCATGTCGGCGCGCATGCCCTGTGCTTTCAGGTTGCTGCAGATATCGGCCAGACTGACCAGCCCCATATAAAACACCAGCGTTTCGCCCGGTGTGATCAGGCTGCCCCAGGGCAAATCCACCGAGTTGTCCTTGCGATGCCCGGTAACAAAGCGAACCGACTGGGCGTGATCCCGATGGGTCAACGGAATACCGGCATAGGCGGCGCACCCGGCTGCGGCAGTGACGCCGGGCACCACCTGGAAATCGATGCCGGCTTCGACAACACTGTCGAGCTCTTCGCCGCCGCGACCAAAAATAAATGGATCGCCGCCTTTCAATCGGCACACCTTTTTTCCTTCGCGAGCATACCGAACCAGCAGGCTGTTGATTTCGTCTTGCGGCACCACATGTTCATTCCGCGCCTTGCCGACATAAACCAGCTCTGCATCACGACGCGCCAACTCAAGAATGCCCGGCCCCACCAGGCGGTCATACAGAACAACATCTGCTTTCTGCAAAAGCCGCAGGGCGCGGAACGTCATCAGATCCGGATCGCCCGGCCCGGCACCGACCAGATAGACTTCGCCGCGTGACAGGGATTCGCGGTCGGCATTGTCCACCGCCTGTTGCAGCAGGGTTTCGGCCTGCTGGTCCTGACCGGCCAGCACCCGCTCCATCAACGGGCCGTCCAGCAGCCCCTCCCAAAACAGACGGCGGGCGCCGACCTGCGGTAATTTTTCCGCCAGCGGTTTGCGATAGCGACCCATCAGCGTCGCCAGCCGACCGAGACCGGCGGGCAGAAGCGTTTCGATTTTTGAGCGAGCCCAGCGCGCCAACACCGGTGATGCACCACCGGAGCTGATACTGATCAGCAATGGATCACGATCGACAATGGCGGGAAAAATAAACGTGCACAGCGGCGGATTATCGACCACGTTAACCGGCAGATGGCGGGCAACAGCATCGGCATGCAGCTGGCGATTGACCTGCTGATCATCGGTGGCACCAATGGCCAGTGCCACGCCAGCAAGCTGATCGGCATGATAATGATTGCACAGAAGTTCACCGCCCTGCCGCTCGACCAGTTGCACAAGCTCCGGCTCGATCTCCGGTGCCACCACCCGCAGGCGGGCACCAGCCCGGTCCAGCAATCTGGCCTTGCGCAATGCGATCTCACCACCGCCGACAACCAGTGCCAGCTGTTCCTTGAGACGCCAGGCAACCGGCAGATAGTCCATCGATTGCTCCGTTAAAGTGTTTCGCGGCCACCCAGATACGGGCGCAGTGCTTCCGGCACCGTGACGCTGCCGTCAGCGTTCTGGTAATTCTCCAGAATTGCTACCAGTGTACGCCCGACAGCCAGACCGGAGCCATTCAGGGTGTGCAGCAATTCCGGCTTGCCGGTGTCCGGATGGCGATAGCGCGCCTGCATCCGGCGGGACTGGAAATCGCCGAAGCTGGAGCAGGAGGAAATTTCCCGGTAACAGTTCTGGCTCGGAATCCAGACTTCAATGTCATAGGTCTTGCAGGACGAAAAGCCCATATCGCCGGTGCACAGCACCACCACCCGGTAAGGCAAACCAAGCGCCTGCAGTACCGCTTCGGCATGACCGGTCAGGGATTCCAGCGCAGTTAGCGAATCCTCCGGTCGAACCAGTTGCACCAGTTCGACTTTTTCAAACTGATGCTGGCGAATCATGCCGCGGGTATCACGGCCATGGCTGCCCGCTTCGCTGCGAAAACAGGGGGTATGGCAGACATAACGCAACGGCAGGCGGGCGTTATCAATAATTTCATTGGCGGCCAGATTGGTCACCGGCACTTCGGCGGTGGGAATCAGGTACAGCTCACGCTCGCCCTGCATCTTGAACAGGTCCTGCTCGAACTTGGGCAGCTGACCGGTGCCCCGCAATGCCTCGGGACCGACCAGATAAGGAACATAGACTTCCTCATAGCCATGCCTGTCGCTGTGCAGGTCGACCATGAAATCGATCAGCGCCCGATGCAACCGCGCCAGCGATCCGGTCAGCACGGAAAAACGCGCACCGGAAAGTTTCGCTGCCAGATCAAAGTTGAGTTGGCCACTGGCAAGGCTTGCACCAATATCGACGTGATCGCGGACGGCAAAGTCGAACTGGCGTGGCTGCCCCCAGCGCCGCACTTCGACGTTGTCTTCTTCGCCCTTGCCGTCCGGCACTTCATCCAGCGGCGGATTCGGTACGCCAAGCAGCAGCGCTTCAATCTGCTGATGCAGCGCTTCTGCCCGGGCAACTTCCGCGGCCATCTCGGCATCAATTTTTGCCAGCGCATCGGCGACACGGGCCTTGGCGTCATCAACGCTCAGGCCCGACTTGACCAGATCACCCACTTCCCGGGAAGACTGCTTGCGCTGCGATTGCAGCTCCTGAGAGCGCATATCGGCCTGCTTGCGCTCGGCATCCAGTGCCCGGAATGCGGCCAGATCAAAGTTCAGGCCGCGCCGCGCCAGTCGTGCCGCCACCTGTTCGCCATCTCGGCGTAATTCGCGAATATCCAGCATGAAAAACCATCCTGCCCGTTGCCTGCCGCCCGGAAACGACCAGGCCGACGTGATCAAGGCCGGGATTATCGTTGAGATGGGGCGTCAGGTCACGTCCGGCTTGTCGCCGGGATAGCGCTGCCACTGGGCGTCGCGATTACGCTGCTGCCAGTCGCGCAGCTTTTCGGCAATACGGATCTCAAGGCCGCGCGGGACCGGCTGGTAAAACGCCGGCTGGCCCATGCCCTCGGGGAAATAGTTCTCCCCGGCCACATAGGCGTCCGGGTAGTCGTGGGCATAGTGATACTCGGCGCCGTAGCCTTCCGCCTTCATCAGTTTGGTCGGCGCATTGCGCAGATGCAGCGGTACCTCGTCACTGGGATGGCTGGCAACAAACGCCCGGGCCTGATTCCAGGCGCGGTAAACCGCATTGCTCTTCGGCGCCACCGCCAGATATACCAGCGCCTGGGCAATCGCCAGTTCACCCTCGGGCGAGCCAAGCCGCTCCTGCACGTCCCAGGCATGCAGACACAGGGTCAGCGCCCGCGGGTCGGCATTGCCGATATCCTCGCTGGCCATGCGCACCACCCGACGGGCGACGTAAAGCGGATCACACCCGCCGTCGAGCATTCGGGCAAACCAGTACAGGGTGGCGTCCGGGTCGGAGCCGCGTACCGATTTATGCAGCGCACTGATCTGATCGTAGAAATAATCTCCACCCTTGTCGAAGCGACGCAGGCTGTCACGCAGCAGCTCGTTGACCAGCGCCAGATCAATCACCGTATCGGCCATATCAAAGCCGATATCGAGCAGATTCAGCAGCCTTCGGGCATCGCCATCAGCATGATCAAGCAGACGTTCGCGGGCATCTGCATCAATACCAATATCTCGCCCTGATTCCGTGGCCAGAGCACGGTCGAGCAGCCGGGCCAGATCATCGCGACCGATACTGCGCAGCCGATACACCCGGGCCCGGGACAACAGCGCATTATTCAGTTCGAACGACGGATTTTCCGTGGTAGCGCCGATAAAAATCAGTGTGCCGTCTTCAACATGGGGCAAGAAGGCATCCTGCTGGGCCTTGTTGAAGCGATGCACCTCATCAACAAACAGCACGGTACGCTGGCCACGGGTCAGCCGCTGTTTCGCCTCGGCGACGGCTTCGCGAATTTCCTTTACCCCGGCCAACACCGCCGACAAGGTGATGAAGGCAGCGTCCACTGCCTGAGCAAGGATCAAAGCAAGAGTGGTTTTACCAGTGCCGGGCGGCCCCCAGAGAATCATCGAATGCAGCTGACACTGTTCAACCGCACGACGCAGTGGCTTGCCGGGGCCAATCAGATGCGCCTGACCAACGTAGTCGTCCAGCGAGGTCGGCCGCATACGCGCGGCCAGCGGCTGATGCGACGTCGACTGGCCGAACAGATCGCTCATTCGCTTTGCCGGATCACATCAACGCCGTCAGGCGCTATAAAGTTGAACAGATCATTGTCGAGCTTGCCATTCACCACCGTGTTGCGAAAGTCCAGCGCGGTCTGCTGGCCGAGCGCATCTTCCAGTCGCATGCTCTGCGGCTCGTCGCCAATAAAAGTGACTTCCAGTTGCACAAACAGCGAGTCATCAAGGCGTGGCGCCAGATGGTAGGTCACCGCATTGCCGTTACGATCGCCTTCGGTGACGACAAAGGCTGCGGCCACCCTGGCCGGGTCGCCACCAAACAACAATGCCGGGGTGCTGGCGCTGTCTTCGGTCAGCGGCTTTTCCACCACCTGTTCCAGATCAACATCGAACACCCAGACCAGTTTGCCGTCGGAAACTGCAAGCTGCTCGAACGGCTCGCGAGTGTGCCAGCGAAACCGGTTGCCACGGGCCATATGCATATCGCCACTGGCTTCCTGCAACCGGGTGCCGCCCTGGTCGAGCACCACCTGATCAAAACTGCCGGACAAGGTCTGTACCGCAGAAAGACGCTTGACCAATTCTTCGGTGGGGCCGGCAAAGGCCAACGCCGGTATGGCAGTCAGCAGCATCACGGAAAAAACTTTCATCTGGATTCCTCAGTCTGCGCCACCCGGCGCCAGCACTTCGCGCTGGCCATTATGGCCGGCTTCGCTGACCACGCCGGCCATTTCCATCGCTTCAACCAGACGGGCGGCGCGGTTATAACCAATCTTGAATTTTCGTTGCACCGACGAGATCGACGCCCGCCGCGAATGCAGCACAAAGGCCACTGCTTCGTCGTATAGCGCGTCCTGCTCAGCATCATCGCTGCCGCCGGCGCCATCGAATCCGGGCATGCCGGTGTCACCGCCACCTTGAAGAATTTCTTCCAGATAATCCGGCTCGCCGCGCTTGCGCCAGTCATCACAGACCCGGTGCACTTCCTCGTCTGAGACAAAGGCGCCGTGAACTCGTTCCGGGACACTGGTGCCGACCGGCAAATAAAGCATGTCGCCGTGACCGAGCAGCTGCTCCGCGCCGCCCTGATCCAGCACGGTGCGAGAATCAATTTTCGATGACACCTGGAACGCCATCCGCGACGGTACGTTGGCCTTGATCAGGCCGGTAATCACATCCACCGAGGGACGCTGGGTAGCAAGAATCAGGTGGATACCGGCAGCCCGGGCTTTCTGGGCAATGCGGGCGATCAGTTCTTCCACTTTCTTGCCAACGATCATCATCATGTCGGCGAACTCATCGACGACGATGACGATATAGGGCAGCTTCAGCAGCAATGGCGCCGGCTCATCCAGATTCAGCGGATCCTTCGGTTTCCACAGCGGATCACGAATCGACTCGCCTTTTTTCTCGGCGTCGACGAGCTTGCGGTTGTAACCGGCGATATTGCGCACGCCCAGCGACGCCATCAGTCGGTAACGGCGTTCCATCTCGGCTACGCCCCAGCGCAATGCGGCGGCGGCATCCTTCATGTCGGTGACCACCGGGGTGAGCAGGTGCGGAATGCCGTCGTACACAGCCAGCTCCAGCATCTTCGGGTCGATCATGATCAGACGGACATCGTCCGGCGTCGACTTGAACAGGATCGACAACAGCATGGCGTTCAAACCCACCGACTTACCGGAACCGGTGGTGCCCGCCACCAACAGGTGCGGCATCTTGGCCAGATCAGCCACCATCGGATTGCCACTGATGTCCTTGCCCAGCGCCATGGTCAGCGGCGACGGAGACTCATCGAAGGCGCGCGATGCCACCGCTTCGGTGAAACGGATCATCTCGCGCTGCTCGTTCGGAATTTCGATACCGACGGTGGTCTTGCCGGGAATCACTTCCACCACCCGGACACTGATTACCGCCAGAGAACGGGCCAGATCCTTGGCCAGATTGCTGATCCGGCTGACCTTGATACCGGCAGCAGGCTGAATCTCGAACCGGGTAATGACCGGGCCCGGCTGCACCGCCACCACTTCGGCTTCGATATTGAAATCTTTCAGCTTCATTTCCAGCAGACGTGACATGGCATCCAGCGCCGCATCGGAGAAACCGCCCCGATTGCCTTCTTCAACCGGATCAAGCAGTGCCAGCGGCGGCAGGCTGCCAGTCACCTGCGCGGTAAACAACGGTTGCTGCCTTTCCTTTTGCACCCGGTCGCTTTTCTCGACTTTCTGAACAGGTTTCACAATCGCCGGCGGTTTGCGGGTTTCTGCTTTTTTCTTGCCCTCTTCCACCACCAGCCGGCGCTGCTCCTGCACCTGCCGGGTTTTGCGGCGTGCCTTGAGCGCCTGCAACCAGACCGGCAGCTTGCGCGCCAAGGTCACCGCAAGCGCACTGAGCGTGGTAGCAAGACGAATCCAGGACAGGTCGGTAAAGATGGTCATGCCGATCAGAAACAGCGTCACCAGCAGCAAGGTGCCGCCGAGCACATTGAAGCCATCCAGCGCCGTGCTGCCGACCACCTTGCCTAATATGCCGCCGGCATCTTCCGGCAACACACTGCCGTTACCGGCCAGATGCATGTAGCAAAGGCCGGTACCGGCCACCATGGTCAGGATGAAACCGACCAGACGCACCGAGAACATCGGCCAGGAGCCAGCCATGCCAGCGTGACGCTCCCGCAGCACGCGCACGCCCCAAAAACCGATCAGCAGCGGAAACAGAAAGGCCAGATAGCCAAACGACATGAACAGCGCATCGGCAAAGAAAGCACCGGTGCGGCCGGCAGCATTCTCCACAGTCCGGGCGCCGCCCATATAGGTCCAGCCGGGATCCTTTGGACTGTAGGTGGCCAGTGCCAGCAGCAGATAGACCGACAGCGCCAGCAGCAGCAACACCATGCCCTCCAGCAGACCGCGCTTGAGATGCCGTGACCAGCCCTGCTCGACAGGTTTTGAAGTTTTGGAATTACTCAAAGTTTATTCACTAACCAGCTGAATTAAATCGGAATACTACGCTCTGAGCAGGCCGGAGGCCAGCCTGCTCCCGTGCCTTTCACCTGCTCTGCCGCGGATTGTCTGCCAGCCCGACCGGCTCAGCAAGGAGCAGTTAGCGGGCATCCAGGCGCCGCAATCGGCCCTGCCAGTCAAATTCATAGCGACCGGCTGTTCAACGGCGGGCCCATTTGGTGTAGCTTCCCCGACCATTCCTGTTGTCCGCATCCCACGGAGGCTTTACATGAGTGGCGCCCAGCATCACCGCCTGATCATTCTCGGTTCCGGCCCGGCCGGTTATTCAGCTGCTGTCTATGCAGCCCGCGCCAACCTCAAGCCGGTGGTCATAGCCGGCATCCAGCCCGGTGGCCAGCTCACCACCACCACCGAAGTGGATAACTGGCCGGGCGATGTCCATGGCTTGACCGGCCCGGACCTGATGGTGCGGATGCAGCAACATGCCGAGCGCTTCGATACCGAGGTCGTTTACGACCATATCAACAGCGTCGACCTGAAGCAGCGGCCGTTCCTGCTCAGCGGCGATAACGGCCAGTACAGCTGCGACGCCCTGATCATTGCCACAGGCGCCTCGGCCAAATACCTCGGCCTGCCCTCGGAAGATGCCTTCAAGGGCCGTGGCGTTTCCGCCTGCGCCACCTGTGACGGCTTTTTCTACCGCGGCCAGAAAGTCGCCGTGCTCGGTGGCGGCAACACCGCTGTCGAGGAAGCCCTGTACCTGTCCAATATCGCCAGCGAAGTAACGCTGGTGCACCGCCGTGACAAGCTGCGCGCAGAAAAAATCCTGCAGGACAAACTGCTGGCCAAGGAAAACATCAAAGTGCTGTGGGATCACAGCCTGGACGAAGTGCTCGGCGACGACAGCGGCGTCACCGGCATCCGCGTCAAGTCGACCAAAGACAACAGCATGCAGGATCTGGAGGTTCAGGGCGTGTTTGTCGCCATCGGCCACCAACCCAATACCGGCATTTTTGAAGGCCAGCTGGACATGAAGGACGGCTACCTGAAGATCCGCAGCGGGCTTGAGGGTAATGCCACTGCCACCAATGTGCCGGGCGTGTTTGCTGCCGGTGACGTCGCCGATCACGTCTACCGCCAGGCCATCACCTCCGCCGGCGCCGGCTGTATGGCCGCGCTGGATGCGGAGAAGTACCTCGACAACCTGTAACCGATATGACCGCTCTCGCCTGGCTGGCCCCCGGGGACCCGTTCCCGCCTGCCAGTCAGGCGCTGGACGACCCGGCCGGACTGCTTGCCGCCGGCGCGGATCTGTCCACCCGTACGCTGCTCAGGGCCTATCGTCGCGGTATCTTTCCCTGGTACAGCGACGGTCAGCCTGTTCTCTGGTGGAGCCCGGACCCGCGTCTGGTGTTACTCCCCGAACGCTTTCATGCCTCGCGCCGTCTGCTCAGGAGCCTGCGCCAGCCGCACTGGCAGTTCTCCCTTAATGCCGCGTTCGAGCAAGTGATCTCAGCCTGCGCCGGCACGCTGCGCCATGGTCAGGGCGGTACCTGGATTACCGCCGACATGCGCAATGCTTACTGTCAGCTGCACCGGCTTGGCCATGCCCACTCGCTCGAAGTCTGGCACGACGGTGAGCTGGTCGGCGGAATTTACGGCGTGAGGATAGGCCGTGTTTTCTTTGGCGAGTCCATGTTCAGTCATGCCAGGGACGCCTCCAAGGCAGCCATGGCCATGCTCTGCCGGATTCACGATAGCCTGCAGATGGACCTGCTTGACTGTCAGGTGGAAAGCGCGCATTTGTTGTCTCTGGGAGCACAAGTGATGCCCCGCGCACAGTTTGAACAGCAATTGGCCGTGTTGACCGTTGCCGAGACCCCGCCCTGGCCAGTGATCGCGCCGGGCGTGCTGTCATTCGTTAACGCGGCCCCGATCGAAAGGTAAAGCCCGACCCATGACCGATCTGTCCACGCTGCGTTTTTTCCGCACCCCGGCACATCGCTGCAGCTACCTCGAAGACCACGAGGCCACCACCCTGTTTGTCGATCCGGCTACGCCGATGACCGCCGCCCTGTACAGCGAGCTCTCCCAACGCGGTTTCCGCCGCAGCGGTGAGTTCCTGTATCGGCCCCATTGTCAGGGCTGCCAGGCCTGCATCCCGGTGCGCATCCCGGTCAGCCGGTTTCAGTGGCGCCGGCGCCACCGCCGCCTGCTTGATCGCAACGCCGACCTGACCGTGGAGAGCCGGGCGGCCCGCTTCGACCGCGAAATTTACAGCCTTTACGCGCGCTATATCGACAGCCGCCATGGCGATGGTGACATGTACCCGCCTTCGGAAGAGCAGTTCACCGGCTTTCTGATCAGCCACTGGAGTGACACCCGGTTTGTCTGCTTCCGGGATGGCAAGCGGCTGCTGGCGGTTGCGGTGGTTGACCGCCTTCAGGATGGCTTGTCGGCGGTATATACCTTCTATGATCCGGACCAGCGCAGCCGTGGTCTGGGCAATCTGGCCATACTCTGGCAGCTGGAACGCTGCCGGCGCGAAGGTCTGCCTTACCTCTATCTCGGCTATTGGGTGCAGGATTGCCGCAAGATGGCTTACAAGGGTGATTTCCGGCCGCTTGAGCAGCTGCGTGACAACGTCTGGCAAGCGCTGGGCATGAATGACTGATTTGCGCCCCTGAAACGTCCTTTTACTTTGCAGCACAGGCCCAATTCGGGCAGAATTGCGCCTTCTTTTTGGCGGACTACCGCGAAGGGCACGTAACTGCATGGCGAAAGAAGAGCAGATCGAACTGGAAGGCACGGTCACCGAGACCCTGCCCAACACCATGTTCCGGGTAAAACTGGACAACGGCCATGTGCTGATCGCACATATTTCCGGGAAGATGCGCAAACACTATATCCGCATCCTCACCGGTGACCGGGTCAAGGTGGAGATGTCCCCCTATGACCTGAGCAAAGGACGGATCACCTTCCGGATGAAGTAATCCGGAAAAGCAGTCCATAAAAACAGAAAGGGGCCGAATGGCCCCTTTCTGTTTTTACCGCTGTAGCTGAACGCTCAGGCCAGTTGTTCCGCTTGCTCTATCACCGTCAATAGCAGCTTGTCGTCCTTCATGGTGACATTGACCCGGCCACCATGTTCAGACAACTCCCCGAACAACAACTTCTCGGCAAGTGGCTTCTTGACCTGATCCTGAATCAGACGCGCCATCGGCCGTGCGCCCATGGCGACATCATAGCCGTGCTCGGCCATCCAGGCCCGCGCTGAAGCGTCCACATCCAGCACCACGCCACGCTCATCCAGCTGCGCCTGCAACTCCACCAGGAACTTGTCCACCACACTGAGAATGGTCTGCGGCGTCAGGGCGCTGAACTGGATGATTGCATCCAGACGATTACGGAATTCCGGCGTGAACATTTTCTTCATCGCCTCCATGCCGTCAGTGGAGTGATCCTGTTTGGTAAAGCCAATGGAGCTGCGACTGATCGCTTCGGCACCGGCGTTGGTGGTCATGATCAGGATGACATTGCGGAAGTCCGCCTTGCGGCCGTTATTGTCGGTCAGGGTAGCGTGGTCCATCACCTGCAACAGCAGGTTAAACACCTCCGGGTGCGCCTTCTCGATCTCGTCCAGCAGCAGCACACAATGCGGCGTTTTGGTAATTGCTTCAGTCAACAGACCGCCCTGATCAAATCCGACATATCCTGGCGGTGCGCCGATCAGACGACTGACGGTATGCCGCTCCATATATTCGGACATGTCAAAGCGGACCAGCTCGATACCAAGCGCCCGGGCAAGTTGGCGGCTGACTTCGGTTTTACCCACACCGGTCGGGCCGGCAAACATGAATGAGCCGACCGGCTTGTTCGGTGACTTGAGGCCGGCGCGGGACAGCTTGATCGCTGCCGACATGGCCTCAATCGCAGTGTCCTGACCGAATACGGTCATCTTCAGGTCGCGCTCCAGATTACGCAGCACTTCCTTGTCGGAGGCGGATACCGACTTGGGAGGAATGCGGGCAATTTTTGCCACCATTTCCTCGACGTCCTCAACCTCAATCACCGCGCGGCGCTGCTCCACCGGACGCAGCCGTTGCCAGGCACCAACTTCGTCAATAACGTCGATCGCCTTGTCCGGCAAATGCCGGTCATTGATATACCGCGCCGACAACTCGGCCGCGGACTTCAACGCCGCATCCGAGTATTCCACCTGATGATGGTCCTCGAAGCGCTTCTTCAGACCGCGCAGAATACCGATGGTCTCATCCACGGTAGGTTCGACCACATCAATTTTCTGGAAACGCCGCGCCAACGCCCGGTCTTTTTCAAAGATGCCGCGATACTCCTGAAACGTGGTCGAACCCATGCACTTGATATCGCCGTTTGCCAGTGCCGGCTTGAGCAGGTTGGAAGCGTCCATGACACCGCCGGACGCCGCGCCAGCGCCGATAATGGTGTGGATCTCGTCGATAAACAGGATCGCATTCGGCTGCTTTTTAAGATCATTGAGTAGCGCCTTGAAACGCTTCTCGAAATCACCGCGATACTTGGTACCGGCCAGCAATGCGCCCATATCCAGCGAATAAACCACCGCCTCTTCAAGCGGCTGCGGCACCTTGCCTTCAACGATCATCCACGCCAGACCCTCAGCGATGGCGGTCTTGCCAACACCGGGTTCGCCAACCAGCAACGGGTTATTCTTGCGGCGGCGACAGAGAATTTGCGCGGCACGCTCGATTTCAAAGGCGCGACCAATCAGCGGATCAATGCGCCCGTTTGCGGCCTGGGTGTTGAGATTGACAGCATAGTTCTCAAGCGGATTGGCTGCGGAAGATTCACCGCCCTCCTCCCCGGCCTGTTCGGAGTCCGACGACGGCGCGCCCTCATCGCCACCACCGATTTTGGAGATGCCGTGGGAAATGTAATTCACCACATCAAGGCGGTGAATGTTCTGGGTGGCAAGGAAGTACACCGCCTGACTTTCCTGCTCGCTGAAAATCGCCACCAGCACATTGGCGCCAGTCACCTCACGCTTACCGGATGACTGAACATGGAATACCGCTCGCTGCAGTACACGCTGGAAACCCAGGGTCGGCTGAGTATCGCGCTCCGGGTCTTCCTCGGGAATCAGGGGCGTGGTGTCGTCGATGAACTGCGACACCGAGCTGCGCAAATCATTGACGTCCGCCCCGCAAGCAGTCAGCACCTCCACGGCGGAATCGTTATCGAACAACGCCAGCAGCAAATGCTCTACCGTCATGAATTCATGGCGGTGGCTGCGGGCATAACGGAACGCCTCATTCAGGGTCATTTCCAGTTCTTTGCTCAGCATGATGACACCTCTCAAGCCTGCGGATTCGGGATTCAGACTTCCGTGTCTGACACTGTATCAGGTCTGTTTTCAGGCGACTTCCACCTGACACATCAGCGGGTGCTGATGCTGACGCGCATAATCGATCACCTGCGCCGCGCGCGTTTCTGCTACATCGCGGGTATAGACACCGCACACAGCACGTCCTTCAGTATGCACCGTCAACATGATCCGGGTAGCTTTTTCCCGGTTCATCGCAAAAAACAGTTCCAGCACCTCAACAACAAACTCCATCGGCGTGAAGTCGTCATTCATCATCAGCACCTTGTACATCGAAGGCGACTTGACCTCTGGCCTGGCCTCTTCAAGCGCCAGCCCCTCATGACGGTGGGGCTGTTCCGGCTCCCCTGCCATCCGAACCTGACCGGCACCGACCGGCAACCTGTTATCTGAATACTGACCGCTCATGATTTCCTGTATTCCTTTGTACTGCCACGCCCGAGCCGAAGCAATAACTGTGTCGTGACGCACAGCTTGCTGTGGCTGCCGTTCATCAGGGGGTTGACACCCCCCGCTACTGGTTAAAAGATGTACGGCAGCATCGGGTCCGGAGTCCAGTTTACACCAGCGCCGTGACTTCATGGTGATGTGGGGGCGAACGGGCACAAAACAACAACAGGCAGGGAAGACAGGGGCAACAAAATGGCAACAGGCAAGGTGAAGTGGTTCAACAATGCCAAGGGTTACGGCTTTATCAGGCCGGATATGGGTGGCGACGATCTGTTCGTTCATCACTCCTATATCCAGATGGACGGTTACCGCAGCCTGAAAGCAGGCCAGCCAGTGGAGTACGAAATCCAGCCGGCCACCAAGGGCTACCATGCGGTGAACCTCAAGCCTGTGGCAGACTCCACCAAAAAGCCCGACGAGGCCGGCCAGAGCGACCAGGCCTCTGCCTGACCGGGCTTACCGCTCCATGTGCTGAATCACTGCATCGCCGAACTGCGAACACTTCATCAGCGTCGCTTCCGGCATCAACCGTTCGAAGTCATAAGTCACGGTTTTGGCCGCAATCGCGCCTTCCATACCGTGAATAATCAGGTCCGCCGCCTCACTCCAGCCCATATGCCTGAGCATCATCTCCGCCGACAGAATCAATGACCCCGGATTGACCTTGTCCTGACCGGCGTACTTGGGCGCGGTACCGTGGGTGGCTTCAAACATGGCCACCGAGCCGCCGATATTGGCCCCGGGGGCGATGCCGATCCCCCCCACCTCCGCCGCCAGCGCGTCGGAAATGTAATCACCGTTCAGGTTCAGAGTAGCAATGACGCTATAATCCGCTGGCCGCATCAGAATCTGTTGCAGGAAAGCATCAGCAATGACGTCCTTGATGATGATATCGCTGCCGGTTTTCGGGTTTTTCATCTTCATCCACGGGCCACCATCAAGCAGCTCGGCGCCAAAACGGTCCTCAGCCAGCTGGTAGCCCCAGTCCTTGAAGGCACCTTCGGTGTATTTCATGATGTTACCCTTGTGCACCAGAGTGACACTCGGGCGGTCATTGTCGATCGCGTATTGAATCGCCTTGCGCACCAGCCGCTGGGTGCCTTCCCGCGATACCGGCTTGATACCGATGCCACACCCTTCGTGAAAACGGATTTTGGTGACACCCATTTCCTCGCGCAGGAAACGGATCAGTTTGGTCGCCTCCGGGCTGTCGGCGGCCCACTCGATACCGGCATAAATATCCTCGGAATTTTCCCGGAAAATGGTCATGTCGGTAAGCTCGGGATGGGTGACCGGACTAGGCACGCCGGGAAACCAGCGCACCGGCCGCATGCAAACGTAGAGATCAAGCGCCTGACGCAGGGCAACATTCAGCGAGCGAATGCCACCGCCAACCGGCGTCGTCAGCGGCCCCTTGATGCTGACGATATATTCTCGCAACGCTTCAAGGGTTTCTTCCGGCAGCCAGACATCCGGCCCGTAAACGCGAGTCGCTTTTTCGCCGGCATAGACCTCCATCCAGACGATGGAACGTTTTGACCCGTAGGCCTTTTCAATGGCCTGGTTAACCACCTTGATCATCACCGGGGTGATGTCGACACCGATCCCGTCACCCTCGATATAGGGAATAACGGGATGGTTTGGCACATTCAGGGACAGGTCCGCATTGACAGTGATTTTGTCACCGTCTGCCGGAACCGTGATCTTCTGGTATCCCATCTGGCTACTCCCTCTGGAAAAAAACCGTAGAATGCGGTTCACGCAGCCCCGGATAAGGAGCCCGCGTCAGCGCCGACAAGTATAGCATCGGCCCTGTTTTGTTGTCTGACATTTTGCAGAACACCGGCGTCGTTTCCGGCCAGTTTCTGCACAACGGATTGAGTGATGGCGCGCCTGATTCTGTTCAATAAACCGTTCAATGTGCTGTCGCAGTTTCGCGACAGTGACGGCCGCGCGACCCTTGCTGACTACATTCGCATTGCCGGAGTTTATCCGGCCGGTCGGCTTGATTACGACTCCGAAGGGCTGCTGCTGTTAACCGACGAGGGGGCGCTGCAGGCGCGTATCGCCGAGCCACGCTTCAAGTTGGCAAAAACCTATCTGGTGCAGGTGGAAGGCAACGTTAACGAGGTGGCATTGGGTGCATTGCGCGAAGGTGTAGCCTTGAAAGATGGCCCGACCCTGCCGGCAAAAGCCGAGGCCATTGCGGAGCCGGAATTATGGCCGCGTACCCCGCCTGTACGGCAACGCCAGACGGTGCCGGACAGCTGGTTGAAGCTGACTATCAGCGAGGGCCGCAACCGGCAGGTGCGGCGCATGACGGCAGCCGTCGGCCTGCCAACCCTGCGGCTGGTGCGCTGGCAAATCGGTGACTGGAACCTGGATGGGCTGGCGCCGGGCGAGTGGCGTGAGATCAATGTTCATCTGCCGGCGCCCAGCGCGCCGCCGCGTCCCGGTCGCCTTGCTTCGCCTCGACCCAGCTCGCCACGCCGTCGGCGCTGATTTCTTTTTTCCAGAACGGCGCCCGGGTTTTCAGGTAATCCATGATGAAAGCGCAGGCCTCGAACGCCTCGCGGCGATGCCGGGCCGCCACCTGGACCCGGACAATCAGCTCATCAACGCCGACCCGACCTACCCGATGCGCTACCAGCACCATCGACAGCGGCCAGCGCTCGGCCGCCTGATCGGCAATACGACCGATTTCGCGCTCGGTCATGCCGGGGTAATGCTCGATCTCCAGTGCCACCACTCTGCCCTGCTCATCACGCACCCTGCCCTCGAAGGTTACACAGGCGCCAGTGGGCCAGGCCGCTACCGGCGGCAATTCGTCTTCGCAAATCGCGATCGCCAGCATGATCAGCCTCCGGTCACCGGCGGAAACAGTGCCACCTCGTCACCCTCAGCGAAGCTGGCAGACAAGGGCTTGAGTTCTTCGTTGATCGCCGCCATCAAGGGCCGCTGGCCAGCCAGCTCCTCCGCCCAGACACCGCCGCGGGTAGCCAGGTGACGACACAGAGCCGCAATATCACTGACCCCTGCCGGCAACGCCAGTTGTTCCTGCTCGGTGGCCAGCTTTTCCCGCAAGCGGGCGAAATAACGCACACGAATATTCATCCCGGCTCCGTTTGTCATGCCTGTCGAATCCAGCTACCGGAACGCCCGCCCTCTTTGTGCAGCAGGGCGATGCCCTCGATCACCATGCCCCGGTCCACCGCCTTGCACATGTCATAGACCGTCAGCGCCGCCACCGACACGGCCGTCAGGGCTTCCATCTCGACCCCGGTACCGGCCCGGGTGCGGCAGCGCGCCTCAATCCGCAGACGATCATCTTGCGCTGAAAATGCCAGCTTGACGCTGCTCAGCAGCAGGGTGTGGCACAGTGGAATCAGGCGCGAGGTTTCCTTGGCGGCCTGAATGCCGGCCACCCGTGCCACCGCCAGCACATCACCCTTGGCCTGCCCACCCTCGACGATCCGCCGCAATGTCTCCGGCTGCATCCTGACGTAACCCTCGGCAACCGCGAGCCGGTCGCTATCCGGCTTGTCAGTGACATCGACCATGTTGGCCCTGCCACGGGCATCAAGATGGCTGAACGGCTCGGTCATACTCTGCTCCTGTACCGGGATGCGGCATTGTACCTGTAAAGCCGCGCCCTGCTGGTTTATCCTCTGCCGCCCGACGTTATCCGGCTGACCATGAACAGTTTCGAACCGCATATTACCGTGGCCACCGTCGTCGAGCGCGACGGCCGTTTCCTGCTGGTGCGGGAACAGGCCGACGGCAAGCTGGTACTGAACCAGCCGGCCGGCCATGTCGAGGCCGGCGAAAGCCTGCTGCAGGCCGCGTTCCGGGAAACACTGGAAGAAACCGCCTGGCAGGTGGAAATCACGGCGCTGCTCGGAATCTATATTTACCAGCCAAAGCGTGGCGCCGGGGTCTACTACCGGATGTGTTTTGTGGCCGAACCACGCAAACATGACCCGGGCCAGAAACTCGACACCGGCATCGTCGGCGCCGAATGGCTCAGCGTCGATGAACTGCGCGCCAGCCGGGCCGAGCACCGCAGCCCGCTGGTAATGCAGTGTGTCGACGACTACCTGTCCGGCCGGCGCCTGCCGCTGGGCAGCATCTACCAACACCCGTGGCCGCTGCAGAAAGGATGAACAGCCCCTTCGCCAAACCGGTTGAACAGACCCGTATCATCGTCGGCATGTCCGGCGGTGTCGACTCGGCCGTGGCCGCTGCTCTGCTCAAACAGCAGGGCTATCAGGTCGAAGGCCTGTTCATGAAAAACTGGAACGAGGACGATGGCAGCGAATACTGCACCGCCCGCGAGGACCTGCTTGATGCCATGCAGGTCGCGGGCGTGCTTGATATTGAACTGCACACCGCCAACTTTGCTGCCGAATACTGGGACCGGGTATTCGCCCATTTTCTTGATGAGTACCGCGCCGGGCGCACGCCAAACCCGGATATTCTCTGCAATCGCGAAATCAAGTTTCAGGCGTTTCTCGATCACTCCCTGACGCTGGGTGCCGACGGCATCGCCACAGGCCATTATGCGCAGCTGGACTACCCGCCCGGCGACCATGCCCGATTGTTGCGCGCGGTCGATCGCAACAAGGACCAGACCTATTTCCTCCATGCCGTTGGCGGCGACAAGTTCCGTCGCACGCTGTTTCCGCTTGGCGCCATCGAGAAGCCGGAAGTGCGCCGGCTGGCGGAACAGTTCGGCTTCGACAATCACAAGAAAAAGGATTCCACCGGCATCTGTTTTATCGGCGAACGCCGCTTCCGCGATTTTCTCCAGCAGTATCTGCCGGCGCAGCCGGGTCGCATTGAGGACGATCACGGCAACCTGCTCGGCGAGCATACCGGCCTGATGTATTACACCCTTGGCCAGCGTCAGGGCCTTGGCATTGGCGGTCGCCGCGAGGCGGACGAGTCGCCCTGGTATGTGGCGGCAAAGGATCTGCAGCGCAACGTGCTGGTGGCGGTGCAGGGTCATGATCATCCGCTACTGCAAAGTACCGGCCTGAATACCAGTGCGGTGCACTGGGTGGCAGGCAAAGCGCCGGCCTTTCCGGCCCGGTTGACGGCAAAAACCCGTTATCGCCAGGCCGATCAGGCCTGTACAGTGAACGATTCTGGCGAGGGTCGTGTCTCGGTGGTATTCGAGCAACCGCAGCGCGCCGTCACGCCAGGACAATCGGTAGTGTTCTATGCCGATGAGGTGTGTCTGGGTGGTGCAGTAATTGAGGAGACCTTCTGAATGGCTTCCGACCGTGAGCAGGTAATGGCGTTGGCCGCCGTATTCCAGGCGGCCCTGCTGTCCGACCAACTGGCCACCACCGGCCAGTGCAACCGGCGCAATATGGCGCCGCTGTTCGCTGCTGTGCTGACACTGGACGCCAGTGACTACCAGAGCATCTACCCGAATCCTTCGGAGCTGCGTCCGGGGCTGACCCTGCTGCGCAGCGCCCTGTCGGGCAAGCAGCAGGCCGGCGAGCTGCGCGCGGTGGGCCATGGCCTGGCACTGATCCAGCTGTCTAACGCGTTGCGCCGGGACAACGCCCTGATCAATATCCTGCGTAATCGTCTGGAAGCGCTTTCAGCCGTCAGCGCCCGCTTCGACGACATTGCCGATATCGAAGTATGCCGGCGTCTGGGCGGCATCTATCTGGATACCCTGAGCACCCTGAAATTCCGCATCCGGGTGCATGGCGAGCCGCAGCACCTGCAGAACGAGGACAACGCTGCCACCATCCGGGCCCTGTTTCTGGCCGGCGTCCGCGGCGCCTTCCTCTGGCACCAGGCCGGCGGCCGGCGCTGGCACCTGCTGTTTCGCCGCCAGCGGCTGTTAACCGCTTGTCAGGGGATGCTGGCCCTGTAGAGATGCCTACAAGTATCAAGATGTGAGGCCAGCGAGCCTGTCAGGGGGTGACGGGACTGTGTGAGGCATGGATGCCGAACACAAGCCCCCAGGGACGGGTTCACGGCGGGTCCCGGCACCCCCTGACAGGCTCGCTGGCCGGAGAAGATCACTGCCGCACCCATCTCAACCACACCACGGACAAGCCCCCCTTTTTCCCGTATCATTGCGCCGCCTTTTCCGCCCCATCCGTCAGTCGAGGACCCGTCATGTCGCAACCGCTGAACCCCCTGCTCGCCATCTCTCCCGTCGACGGCCGTTATGGCAGCAAATGCGACAGCCTGCGTGAGATCACCAGCGAATATGGCCTGATCCGCAATCGGGTCCGGGTCGAGGTGCACTGGCTGGAAGCGCTGGCCCGCCATCCGGACATCAAAGAAGTGCCGGCACCCAGTGCTGAAGCGGCCTGGCAGCTGCGTAATGTGTCGCAGAGCTTTTCTCTGGAAGGTGCTGCCCGGATCAAGGAAATCGAACGCACCACCAACCATGACGTCAAGGCGGTGGAGTATTACATCAAGGAGCAGATGGAAAATAACACCGAGCTGAAAGCGATCGGTGAGTTCGTCCATTTCGCCTGCACCTCGGAAGATATCAATAACCTGTCCTACAGCCTGATGCTGGCAGATGCGCGCAAGGTCATGCTGCCGGTAATGGACAAGGTTATTCGTGCACTGAAACAACTGGCCCACTCGCTGGCGGCGGAACCGATGCTGTCGCGCACCCATGGCCAATCCGCCTCACCAACCACCGTCGGCAAGGAACTGGCCAATGTGGTGGCACGCCTGCAGCGTCAGCGCGAGCAGTTTGCTGCCGTTGCCCTGCTCGGCAAGATCAATGGTGCGGTCGGCAACTACAACGCTCACCTGAGCGCCTATCCGGAAATCGACTGGCCGGCATTTGCGCAGAAATTTGTCGAAAGTCTCGAGCTGACTTTCAACCCGTATACCACCCAGATCGAACCGCACGATTGCATTGCCGAGTATTTCCACGCGCTGATGCGTTTCAACACCATCCTGCTGGATTTCGATCGTGACGTCTGGGGCTACATTTCGCTGGGTTATTTCAAGCAACGCACCGTTGCCGGCGAGATCGGTTCTTCGACCATGCCGCACAAGGTCAACCCGATTGATTTCGAAAACTCGGAAGGCAATCTCGGTCTTGCCAACGCCATCATGGATCATCTGGCGGCGAAGCTGCCGGTGTCGCGCTGGCAGCGCGACCTGACTGACTCCACCGTGTTGCGCAATATCGGTGTCGGCCTGGCCCACAGCCTGATTGCCTATGAAGCGTCACTGAAAGGCATCAGCAAGCTGGAAGTGAACCCGGCCCAGCTTGGTGCCGATCTTGACGCCGCCTGGGAGGTACTGGCTGAACCGATTCAGACGGTGATGCGTCGCTACGGCATCGAGAAACCGTACGAAAAACTGAAAGAGCTGACTCGCGGTAAAGCCATTACCCGCGAAGCGCTGGAAACCTTTGTCGATGGCCTTGCCATTCCGGAGGATGCCAGGACGCGTCTGAAAGCCATGACGCCGGCCAGCTACACCGGCAACGCCGCGGAACAGGCGCGCAAGGTCTGATGTCGATGACCGCCCTGCCGAGTTTTAGCCTGCCGCTGCCCGCCGATGAGTTTCTGCGCGATGTCTGGCAGAAAAAGCCGCTGCTGATGCGCGGCGCCGCCAGCGGCCTGGATCACCCGGACCCGGACACGCTGGCCGGTCTGGCACTGGAAGACTGTATCGAGTCACGGCTGATGACCGGCGCCGGCACCGGGCCGTGGAACGTCCAGCAAGGTCCGTTTACCGAGCAGGATTTTGCCTCTCTGCCAAAGCAGAACTGGACATTACTGGTGCAGTCCGTCGATCACTTCATGACCGAAGTGTCACTGCTGCTCGACAGCTTTGCCTTCCTGCCCGGCTGGCGCATTGAAGACATCATGCTCAGCTATGCCGTCAGAGGTGGCAGTGTCGGCCCGCACTACGACCGCTATGACGTGTTCCTGCTCCAGGCCTCGGGCAAGCGTCGCTGGCAGATTGGCCCGCATTGCGATGACAACAGCCCGCGCCTGCCGCACGATCAGTTACGGCTGCTTGCCGATATGCCGGTCAGTGAAGAATTTGTGGTCGAGGCCGGCGACGTACTGTACCTGCCACCCGGGATCGGTCACTGGGGCGTGGCCGAGGACGACGACTGCGTGACCTGGTCAGTCGGTTTCCGTGCCCCGGCGCCGGCGGATCTGCTGGCCAGGCTGGCCGACGCCGCCATCGAGCACGCCGACCAGAGCCTGTTCACCGATCCGGGCCGCAGCCCCTGCCCGGCCCCGGAGCTGCTGGCCGACCCCGACATGACCAGCCTGTACGAGCAGGCTCTGGCGCTTATTGATCGCGATGTAATGCGTGCAGCGCTGGCCAGTCTGCTGTCCGAACCCCGGCAGCCGGCCGGCCTTGATTTCGAGGTTGATTGCGGGCACATTGCCGCCGCCTCAAGGGACACTGTGCTGGTGCGCCACGGAGCCGCCAGACTGTTGATTGACAGTGTCGGCGACGCCTGGCTAAACGGCGAGCGCCGCTCCCTGAGTGACGCCGAGCGGCCTTTGGTCTGCCTGCTGGCGCGCCAGCGCAAGTACACTGAAATGGAATTGCAGCCGCTGTTGAACGACGAATCAGAGCAGCTGATGGAGGAGTGGATTGATGCCGGCTTTTTCACCGTTATCGAGTAACCAGCCAATGCCCGTGACCATTCAACGCACGTCCTGGGCGGAACATGAAGCGGCCCTGCGCAGCATTCGTGAAACCGTGTTCATTCGCGAACAACACGTCCCGGAGGCACTTGAATGGGATGATCAGGATGCCGATGCGGTGCACTTTCTCGCCATCGGCCCGGAAAATACTCCCGTTGGCTGTATCCGCTTGCAGCCAACCGGGCAGATCAGCCGTCTGGCAGTGCTTGAGCGATTCCGCAATCAGGATATCGGCTCTGCCCTGCTGACTGCCGCTGAAAACGAAGCGCGACAGAAAGGCATGAAGGAAATTTTCCTGCACGCTCAAACCCAGGCGGCCCATTTCTACGAAAATGCCGGCTTTACCGTCAGTGGCGGCATCTTTCTGGAGGCTGATATTCCGCACCGGCAAATGTTCAAGGAGCTTGAACGCTGATGCAGGCCGCCGGATTATCCGGCATGGCACCTGCCGCGTCAGATTGACGAATGCTGGCTACACCCGTAACGATCCGGCACTACGCCAACTGAGTATTTGCGCCGGCGCCTCCGGCTCTGAGGTGCCCGAGCAGGCGCTCCCTCGCAGACTCATAGTGGCGCCGCGACAGGGCGCCACTGTCCAGCATTCGCCGGTGCTCTGCCAGCTCAGCCGCCAGACGCCTGCTGCCCTTGGGCAGCACGACTTGCGCCCCTTCTATCCGCTCGGTGATTACGCTGACAAACGCCTCGATATTGGCGGACGCCCAGAAACGACGGTCGATCTGGCAGACCGGAGCTGCCCCCAACGCGGTGCTGAACAACCATCGTCCGGGACGTGCAGACATGGCAGCCAGCGCCAACAGACAGAGCACTGCCAATGCGACCAGCGGCAAAGCTCGCGGCTGAAACAACCCACTCACCAGCAATAACACCGCACCAGCCATAGCCACCACGCCTGACCGGGCCAGCAGGTCTCCTGGCTGATAATCGGGTTGTGCTCGCAGATAAGCCAGATTCAGAACCCGCTCGGCCTGATCCGGCCTGAGCCTGTCACGAATGCCCAGATAATGGCCATTGAACAGCTCGAGCTCGACTTCCCGCCCCTGCCAGGGACTGCGCTGCAGCAAGCAGGCTTCTCCGCGACGCTGATCCGGGCTTGGCACAGCAACGTAGTCGTCATTCAGGATTCGGCCAAGCGCTACTTGCGGCAATGTCATGACAGGAGGCCTCCCGACCAATCGGATAGGAAGATAGTGTCACGATGCAGCAATGCTTAAATATGAACCAGTTGGCAGACACCAGTTGGGCGGAGCCTCATTCCTGAGAAGTTGTCAGGCGGATCAGGGTATGACCACTGGCCCGATACTTTTCCTCAAAATCACTAATCGGTTGTTCCGGCACAAAGCGTTGCAGCGAAGCTGCTCGACCAGCCAGCGCCAGCGCTGCCGCCATCTCCTCAGCATACACCGGCCAATTCGTACGCAGCTCAAGCGCCATACTCAGGGTAAGCAATTGCGGAAATACCGGATGGCCGTGCCAGCGACGCTGAAGATGCCCGGGCTTCGGCCATGGATTAGGATACAGCAGGAAGTGCCGATTGATCCGCCAACAGGCCTCCAGCATCAACCGCCATATATCCGCACACTCCGCTCTTACCAGCTGCAAATTATCCGGGAGCTTGCCGAATCTTTCGTTGCCTCGCTGCAAGCGTGCAGCAGACTGATCTACACCAATAACGAGCGCATCCGGGTAACGCCCGGCCAGCACCCTCGCAGCCCTGCCCGTACCACAGCCGGAGTCCAGAATCATTGCCCGGTTCCCCCCCTGCTGCGCTCGCCATTGCTGCAGGCGCTGGAACACAAGCTGGTTATGAACTGCAACAGGTTTACGCCAGCATGAGGAAAGATGGCGAGAGATAACTGCTTCAAGAGAGAGGTGCACTCCTTCTTGCGAGGAGTGCACCGGACGACTGTTACCGATCACAAGGCCTCCGCTTGGCGGCGCCTTATTCTATCGCCGCGGTAGCATCAAGACGTGCGCCATCAAGCACGGAAAGATCAGGCACCATAACGCGCCTTGGCCTCGATCCGGCGACGGTGCAGGACCGGCTCGGTGTAGCCGCTCGGCTGGGCGCAGCCCTCGAACACCAGTTCGCAGGCAGCGGCAAAGGCGACGCCGTCGAAGTCCGGAGCCATCGGCCGGTATAGCGGGTCATTGGCGTTCTGCTTGTCGACCACCACCGCCATGCGCTGCATCGCCGCCATAACATCGTCCTTGCTGACCACACCGTGGCGCAACCAGTTGGCGATGTGCTGACTGGAGATACGCAGGGTAGCGCGGTCTTCCATCAGGCCAACATCGCTGATGTCCGGCACCTTGGAGCAGCCGACGCCCTGATCAATCCAGCGCACCACGTAGCCGAGGATGCCCTGGCAGTTGTTGTCCAGCTCGGCGCGCTTCTCTTCGGCGCTCCAGTTAGTGTCGGCAGCCAACGGGATGGTCAGGATGTCATCCAGCGAGGCGCGTCTGCGGCTCTGTAATTGCTTCTGTACGGCGAAGACACCGACACGGTGGTAGTGGCTGGCATGCAAGGTGCCAGCGGTCGGAGAAGGTACCCAGGCGCAGTTGGCGCCGGCCTTCGGATGGCCGATCTTCTGCTCCATCATCTGCTTCATTTCGTCCGGCATGGCCCACATGCCCTTGCCGATCTGGGCATGGCCCGGCAGGCCACATTCCAGACCGATATCGACGTTCCAGTCTTCGTAGGCGGCGATCCACTTCTGCTTCTTCATGTCCGCCTTGCGCACCATGGCGCCGGCTTCCATGGAGGTATGGATCTCGTCACCGGTACGGTCAAGGAAGCCGGTGTTGATGAACATGACCCGCTCTTTGGCAACACGGATACATTCTTTCAGGTTCACCGTGGTCCGGCGCTCCTCGTCCATAATGCCGATTTTCAGGGTGTTGCGCGGCAGACCCAGCGCGTCTTCAACGCGGCCGAACAGTTCGCAGGCGAACGCCACTTCTTCCGGGCCGTGCATCTTCGGCTTGACGATGTAGACCGAGCCGGTGCGGCTGTTGCTGTATTTGCCGAGGCCCTTGAGGTCATGCATGGCCGCCAGCACGGTGACCATGGCATCCATGATGCCTTCCGGAATTTCTTCGCCGTTAACCAGAATGGCGTTGTTGGTCATCAGGTGGCCAACATTGCGAACCAGCAGCAGCACACGGCCGTGCAGGGTCAGTTCGCTGCCATCGACAGCAGTGTAGGTGCGATCCGGGTTCAGGGTACGGGTAATGGTGCGACCGCCCTTCTCCATGGTCTCGGCCAGATCACCCTTCATCAGACCAAACCAGTTGCCATAGGCGACCACCTTGTCCTGTGCGTCCACCGCGGCGACGGAATCTTCGCAGTCCTGAATGGCGGTCACCGCGGACTCCAGCAACAGGTCCTTGACGTTGGCCGGGTCTTCAGCACCAATCGGATGGCTGGCGTCGATCTGGATTTCAATATGCAGGCCGTTGTTGACCAGCAGGATGCCCTTTGGCGCAGCGACATCACCGCTATAACCAACAAACTGGGCCGGATTCTTCAGACCGGTTTCGCCAGCGGCGGTTTTGACCACCAGCTTGCCGTCAACGATGCTGTAGCGGGTCGACTCGCTGTGCGAACCGCTGGCCAGCGGCGCCGCATCGTCCAGCAACTGACGCGCCCAGGCAATCACCTTGGCGCCGCGCCTGGGGTTGTAGGCGCCGCCCTTCTCGGCACCGCCTGCGTCACTGATCACGTCGGAACCGTACAGGGCATCGTACAGGCTGCCCCAACGGGCGTTGGCGGCGTTCAGGGCGTAACGGGCATTCATCACCGGCACCACCAGCTGCGGGCCAGCAATCGACCCGATTTCCTGATCAACGTTGGCAGTGGTCACGCTGAACGCCTCGCCTTCCGGCAACAGGTAACCGATCTCGGTCAGGAACGCCTTGTACTCGGTCATATCGATGGCCTTGCCCTGACGGGCCTGATGCCAGGCGTCGATCTTTGCCTGAATCGCATCGCGTTTGGCCAGCAGCGCCTTGTTCTTCGGCATCAGGTCGCTGGCGATTTTTTCCAGCTCGGACCAGAACTTGCCGGCATCGACGCCGGTGCCGGGGATGATGCGGTTGACCACCAGATCATGCAGAACAGGGGCGATTTCCAGGGTGCCGTGCTTGATGCGATCAGTCATGGGGCAGATACCTATCCGGTCAAATAAAACGGACGCCGGGCCAGGGCCCGGGCAGTGAAGGCGGCGATTCTAACGGATTCGTCCGGTCAGTTCATGCCTGCCGGCATCGCCACCGTGACCAAAGGGTCAGCCTCTGATCAGGTTACAGACTGAGAACATCAAGCCGATGCTGCTCGCCATTGCTGCGGCTGGCGCGACCTTGCTCAAGATCGGCAAAATTGAACAATCGGTTGTCGGCCAGCTGCGACGGCGCCACATTCTGCACCGCAGCAAAGATGCTCTCGATCCGTCCGGGAAACTGCCTGTCCCACTGTTGCAGCATGTCCTTGACCGCCTGCCGCTGCAGACCGTCCTGGGAGCCGCACAGGTTGCAGGGAATGATCGGGAACTGCTTGCAGGCGGCAAACTTTTCGATGTCTTTTTCACGGCAATAGGCCAGCGGCCGGATCAGGATATGTTTGCCGTCATCACTGCGCAGTTTCGGCGGCATGGCTTTCAGCTTGCCGCCATAAAACAGGTTCAGGAACAGGGTTTCGACGATATCGTCACGGTGATGGCCAAGCGCGATCTTGTTGGCGCCAATTTCCTCGGCAAAACCGTACAGAGTGCCACGGCGCAGGCGCGAACATAACGAGCAGGTGGTTTTGCCTTCCTCGATTTTCTCGCGGACGATCGAGTAAGTGTCTTTCTCAAGGATGTGATACGGGACGCCTTCCTTTTCCAGATATTCCGGCAGTACATGTTCGGGAAAGCCCGGCTGTTTCTGATCCAGATTGACCGCAATCAGCTCGAACCTCACCGGCGCCGGCACCTGCAAATTACGCAGGATATCGAGCATGGTGTACGAGTCCTTGCCACCGGACAGGCAAACCATGATCCGGTCACCGTCCTGGATCATGTTGAAATCGGCGATCGCCTGACCAACCTCGCGTCGCAAACGCTTCTGCAATTTGTTGAAACGGACCCGGTGTTTGGGCAGCAGCTGGTCAGCGACTTCATTCATGGCAGGGCTCGGGATCTGGCAGGTTCAGGTAACTTTAACGCGACGGATAACCGTCCGGTACAGGCCCGGGAACCAGCGCTTCAGCCAGATCCCCAATCCCTCGCGGCCGGCGATGATAACCTGAGCCCGGTCGCGCTGCACGGCGTGGATGATGCGCTCGGCGCAGACTTCCGCCGGCATGCCCTGTTTTTGGTAGTCATCCATCAGCCCGTGGACACCGCCATCGCCGGTGATCGCATTTACAGATACCTGGGTGCGGATAAAGCCGGGCAGCACCATTAGCACCCGCAGACCGTTGTCGTGTTCTTCCGCGCGCAGCGATTCGAACCAGCCGTGCAGGGCATGCTTGGAAGCGCAGTAGGCCGAACGCAGCGGTGTTGGCAGCTCACCGACCAGACTGGAGATCACCACCACCCGGCCGGCACGCTGTTCGCGAAACCAGGGCAGCACCGCCTTGGTCAGGCCGATAACGCCGAAGAAATTGATTTCCATAACCCGCCGATCGACCCTGATGTCGGTGTCCAGCACCCGCGAGCGCTGGCTGATGCCGGCGTTGTTGACGAGGATGTCGAGGCGGCCGAAATGGGCGCGAACTTTTTCCACTGCCTCGGCAAATTCAGCTGGCTCGGCCATGTCGAGGGCCAGCACCAGATGGTTTTCCGGCCAGACCAGTCGCTGCCGCACCCGCTCAAGCTCGTCAGCCCGGCGGGCGGACAACACCACCCGGGCGCCATAGCGACTGAACTCCATCGCCAGAGCCTCGCCGATGCCACTCGACGCACCAGTAATCCAGACTACCTGATTGGCAAAAGACATGCTGATTTCCTGTCGGCATTGAAAGGCGCCTAGGGTGGTACGGGATGGGGTGGGCGTCAATGGCCGCGAAGGTCGCAACCTGTATCGGACTGCAGGAAAGACTATGCGGCAGTGATCGTCGCCGGTCTGGCCTCACATTCCGCTGCTTGTCTGCATCTCCTATTTTCGCTTTTTCCTGTTCCTGGGAGCCTCTGAATAACTTGTAGGAGCGGTCGATCGACCGCGATCTGGCCGGAAGAATCGCGGCCGATCGGCCGCTCCTACATTTGCTTCACCCCTGACTCACGGCGGCGCGGAGTCTCCGTTAGGCGTGAACGCCACCGCATCCGTAGGGTGACTTCAAGTGCAGCGCAGCGGAACGGTCAGCCCGGAGGATGTGGCGGCGGTTGCGCCCTGGCACCATGGTGAAGGTGCGACAACCGCTACCACCTCAGGTAAAAGCTACTTCAGTTCCCGCGACGACAAGCCAAGCAACTGACGCGCCACAATCAACTGCTGGATCTGCTGGGTGCCCTCGAAGATGTCGATGATCTTCGAATCCCGGGCCAGCTTCTCCAGCAGGAACTGCTCGGAATAACCCAGCTCGCCACACAGCTCTACGCACTTCAGGGTAATAGCATTGCCGACCCGGCCAGCCTTGGCCTTGCACATCGAGGCTTCCTTCGAGTTCGGCTGGCGGTTGTCCGCCATCCAGGCCGCCTTGTAGGTCATCAACCGGGCCGCGTCGAGGTCCGCTTCCATCCGGTAAAGCTCGGCCTCAATCGCAGTGGAATTGTTAAGTGATTTCGAGAAGTTAGCCTTAACTCCTTCTTTTAAAAGGATTTCACGCGTGATCTCCAGCGCCGCGCGAGCAACACCGAGAGCCATGGCCGCAACCTGCGGGCGGGTGTTGTCGAAGGTTTGCATGACCCCGCCGAAGGCCTTCTTGCGCGCCTCTTCGGTGTCTGCCACTTCCGCCGAGCCAAGGATGTTTTCCTTCGGAATACGGCAGTCGTTAAGGCTCAGGGCAGCAGTGTCAGATATGCGCAAGCCCATCTTGTCCTCGACCCGAACCAGCGCCATGCCGGGGTTGTCACGCGGCACGATAAACGACTTGATCGCCGCCTTGCCCTTGGACTTGTCCAGCGTCGCCCAGACCACCACCGCGTCGCAGCGCTGGCCGGCGGTGCAGTAAATCTTCTCGCCGTTCAGCACCCACTCGTTACCGTCGAGACGGGCGCTGGTGGACACCGCCGCGGAGTCGGAACCGGCACCCGGCTCGGTGATCGCCATGGCGCAATACAGCTTGCCGAATTTTTCCTTCTGCTCCGGCGTGCCGACGGCCATCACCGCCGCGTTGCCAAGGCCGGCGCCCGGAATCGACAGCATCAGGCCAACGTCACCCCAGCACATCTCTTCCACGCCGACGATGCCGGTCAGGTTGGCGCCGTTCCTGATGCCATCCCCGGCGCCCTGCTCCTTGTCCTTGTCCTTGTCCTTGTCCTTGTCCTTGTCCTTGTCCTTGTCCTTGTCCTTGTTCTGGCTGGGACGCACCGCAGCAAGCATCTGCGCCACCGGGCGCAGCTCTTCCGGGGTATCACAATGTTCGATCCTGTCGTACTTGCGCGAGATCGGCCGGAACACATTGCTCGCCAGCTGGTGCGACATTTGCTGGACCATCAGCATTTTTTTTGGCAGTTCGAGATTGATCATGTCTGTCTCCAAAAGGGCCAGGCCCTTACACCATCAGGGAACCTTCCAGCACGCCGACGGCGCGCAGGTTGCGATACCACATTTCCAGCGGATAATCGCGAATGAAGCCGGCGCCGCCGAACAATTGAATGCCGTTGGTGCCGATTTCCATCGCCTTGTCGGCACACAACACCCGGGCCAGATAGGCCTCGCGGTGGAACGGCAGGCCATCGCGGGCCCGGCTGGCGGCGCGCCAGACCAGCAGCCGCATGGCCTCCAGCTCGATGCCGATATTGGCGACCATAAACGCCACCGACTGACGCCAGGCAATCGGTTCTCCAAATGCCTTGCGCTCGTTAACGTAGGGAATGCTGAAATCCAGCACCGCCTGGCAACAACCCACCGCCAGCGCGGCAACGCCGAGCCGGGACAGATCAACCAGACGCTCCAGATCAAGGTTTTCCAACCGGTTCAGGGCCGGCACACGGACCTGATCAAAACTGACCGTGAAGGTTTCCAGCGCCCGCAGACCCATGTAGTCGGCGGCCTGCGCTGACACGCCCGCGGCGCCCTTTTCGACCACGAATGCAGCAGGCCCACTGCCCTGCAAATCGGCAATGACCAGCAGCAGCTCGGCATCGGCGCCGAACGGCACCAGCCGCTTCTCGCCGCTGATGACATAGCCATCGCCGTCTGCCACTGCCTTGGTGGTCAATTCGGATGGCTCGAAAGTGGCACGGCCTTCCATCAGCGCCAGCGCCGCCGGAACGAACTGCTCTGCGGCAAGACGCGGCAAAAATGCTTCCTGCTGCTCTGCGCTGGCAAAATCCAGCAGCGCATTGATTACCCCGAGCGGCGCCAACGCGCCAAGGGCCAGCGAAATATCACCGTGGCCGAGATCCTCGACCGCCAGCACATTGGCCATCGGGTCGCGCGGCATGCCGGCACCACCGTGAATCTCGGGAATCGGCAACAGAGTCAGGCCAAGCTCGACGGTGCTGTCATAAAAACCGGCTGGCGCCACGCCAGCCTCGTCGGCGGCCCGGGCTATCGGGCGAATCTGTTTCTCGGCAAAGCGCTGCAGGCTTTCCCGGGTCATGCGCTGCTCTTCAGTCAGCGACAGGTCAAACGGCATATCCTGACTCATCTTGGCTCCCGGTCGGGGGTATATGGCGATTAGGGTATCTGGCACCAATCAAACGATCGTTTGAACGGCCCGATGCTGGCATAGCTGCGCGACAGCGACAAGCATCTGTCACTTATTGGCGCAGTCCGATGTCGCGCACAGCCAGGGTGGTTCCGATATACTCGGGCCCACTTTCACGGTCGGGTCCGGCTGCCTGACCACAGGAACAAAAACGATAACAACAGACTCAGGTCCGCTAGTGTTCCGACTGATACCTCGCCATGACCCGGTCATGGCACTGCGTCTGAACCGCCAGATGATGGCGGTGTACTCCTATTTCCTCGTCTGGGGAGGCACCCTGCTGGGCATCCAGCTCGGCATCTATCCCCACAACACTCCTCACGTACCGGTGTTCATCTCGCTGCTGCTGTTCAATATGCTGGTGTTCGCCGCCATTCGCAGCGGCCTGTCGAAGATGCTGCCTGATCCCAGCCTGACCATTCCGCAAATGCTGTCTGCTGTTGCCCTGGTTACCACCCTGATCCATTACGCCGAAGAAATGCGCGGCGCGATGATCTCGATTTACTTCATGGTAATGACCTTCGGAGTATTTTCTCTTGATCGCCGCAAGATGATCGGCATGTCTGTGGTTATCCTGGGCTCGTTCACCGGACTGCTGATCCACGACGCCCTGAATGCGCCCCAGCGGGTGGTATTCGGCATTGCATTCGGCCAGTGGTCTATTCTCCTGCTTGGCCTGATCTGGTTCGTTTTTGTTGGCGGTTATATTCACAACCTGCAACAACGCATCCGGGAACAGCGTGAGTCGTTGCGGGACAACCATTCGCGACTTGAGAAAAGCCATAAACAACTGCATGAGGTAATGGTAAAACTTGCTGAAATTGCGGTACGGGATTCCCTGACCGGGCTTTATAACCGGCGCCATTTTATCGAGCGGCTGGAGGAAGTGATCGCACTGGCAGAACGTTCCCATGAGCCGTTTTATCTGGCACTGATTGATCTGGACCACTTCAAACAGGTTAACGATCAATATGGCCATCAGGTCGGCGACGAAATACTGCAACGTTTCGCCGCGATTGCCCGCCATACCCTGCGCCGTTCAGATGTGCTGGCGCGCTACGGCGGCGAAGAGTTTATCGCGCTGTTTCCGGAAGGCAGCGGCGATGATATTACCGAGGTGCTGGAGCGGTTGCGGGAAACCTTTGCTACTACCAGTCATGATGATCTGGTCCCGGGCCTGCAAGTGACCCTGTCCGCCGGACTGACCGGCTGGCGTACCGGTGACGATGCCAACAGCCTTACCAAACGCGCCGATGACGCCCTCTATACTGCCAAGCATCAGGGGCGAAACCGCCTGCAGGTTGTCTGAAACAGCACCATTTACGAGATAGCTGCGCTATCATCGCCGCCTGCCCACCCGGAGCCCGCTATGCACCAGCCTGATAACCCGCAACTGCGTCAGAATCTGCGCGACTGGATTGATCAGGCTGGCGAGGATTGCCTGACCTGGGTAGAAGTACACGGGCTGCTCACCGCTCTGGCCTGCGCTCCGCGCATGCCGGAAGGTTGGCACCACGCCATTCTTGAGGAAGGCGAGGTGCCGGAAGAAGTGGCAACCGCAATGGAAAGCCTGCATCAACGAATTCAGGCCCAGCTCGGCGCTGGCGAAGGTATACAGCTACCCTGCCGGCTGGACCCGGACGAAGAGCGCGAGGGCAAGGACCTGGCCAGCTGGTGCGCCGGCTTTGTCATCGCCGTCAGCCTGGATGAACAGGGCTGGCACGAGGCGGCAGACGAAGAAACCATTGCCAGCCTGTTACTGCCGTTCATGCTGATCTCGGGGCTGGACGAAGATCCCGCTCTGGACGAACTGTGGCAGGACCGGAAACTGGTGCGACAGATGGCCAGCGGCATTCCGGATCTTGTCGAAGAGCTGTTTCTGCGCTTTCACGCGCCGGAGCTGGCTGACGATGCCGAGGCCGACGATCAGGACGACAACTGATCGTCGCTATTTTTTCCGGCGTGCGCCCCAGGCGGCCTCAATCTGCCGCGCCCTGACAATCGACTCCTGCACCAGTGAAGACTGGTGCTCGGCAAATTCGCGAATAATTTCCAGTGCCGAACGTACATCGCGACGAAAAATCGTCTCGATAATGGCTTTAAAAAATGACAGACACTCCTTCGCCTCCTCCGGGTCAAGGTGCAGCGCCATATAGTAAGCACGCTGGATCGCAGGCTGCAGGTTGGTCATGATGTCCTGAACGAACGGATTGCGGGAAAACGGATAGGCAAGCTCGAAAAAATGGAATGACTGCTCGAAGAATCCCTCCATGTCGCGTTCATCGGCGCAGTGCTGAAGCTGCTGGATCGAGAGAATAAACGGGTCCATATCATCTTCCGCCATGACCTTGATGGCCTTGCGGACAACCAGCCCGAGCAACACCTGCGCCAACTCATACAGACTGCGGACGTGAGCCTCGGACATATCCTTCACCACGGCGCCACGGCGCGGCAGGATATCAATCAGGTGACGGCGCTCGAGAATCAACAAGGCCTCGCGCACGGAGCCGCGACTGACCTCCAGCTCGCCAGCAATACGCAATTCCTGAATCCGGTCACCGGCCAGCATCTCGCCACGAATGATTTGTCTGGCCAGATGCTGGGCGATTTGTTCGGACAGACTTTCCTGAGCCTTGAAGCTCATCGACAACCTCTTATGTCAGACAATCCATTCAGGACTGTCCGACTATAGAGCAAAGTCAGGCTTATGCAAATGTCAGCGGGGCTCTCGGACAGCTTTTTCCACAGACCGGATGTTATTCACAAATTCTGTGGATAATCCTGTGGAAATCCTGCAGCAACAGCCAGCCAGCCCCGATTCCTCCTGAGGTCCCCCTGACTGTCGAAAAAATCTACACAAAAATAAAATGTATAAATATCAATATGTTGAAATTATGGCTGGACGAGCAAAGGGATTAACAAACAAGCGGAAGTCAGCTTATACGGATGCACGCTGTCTGTGCAAAACATGCACAGATACGGAGCAGGAACAACTCTGGAACACTAGCGACGCAGGCTGATAGTCAAGCTCAGAATGAGTCCGGGCTCCACATCCAGGTCATTCTGCTCACGCTCTTCCACCGAATCGCACGAGGAAGAACGCAGATAATCCTGACAATCAAGCGATTCCAGCACCGCCACCCCTGCACTCAGGGTGGTTCGAGTGTATTCCTTGACCCACTGATGCCCTACCTCGAACCCCGCACCGAGACGCTCATACCGCTTTTCGCCACCGAGGTCCCCCACCATCAGCCCCGTATAGAAGCCGTTGATATTGGTATAGCCCCGATCAATCCGGTGCCGGAACCCTGCCACCCAACGCCAATCGTCACTGAGCCCGCCATCGTCAAGATAGGTCCCCGGCACCGCATAGACGGTATTGCGCTGCCCTGCCCATTCCAGGTTGAGACCATTGATTCCGTTAACGAAAGCATAGCCAATCAGCATCTCGGAGGATGCCTGGCCTGCAGAGGATAGCAGCATCAGCACTAGCAGGGAGCGGCAGAGACGCATCACGGAAAAGACCTCGTTATTATTCTTCTGTCTCGCTGGACCGGGCTATTCTGGGCAAGCCACCGGATCATGACAAGCCTGCTTCGTTTGTTGTTTGTAACGACAGCGCCCCGCCAGAACGCGGGAGGCAGCAACATCAGATAGGAATATCGTCAATTCGGTCTGCAGCAGTGTCGATCGTTCCATCCACCCTCTCCAGCGCAGCATCAGCCTCATTGCCGACAACCGGAAAGATCGATAATGCCGCTCCCGCTACCGAGGCAGTTGCACCAACCACGCGCATGGGTGTCGATACAATCTTGGTCAGAAAACACCCGCTCAGCAGGGACACCAGCACCGCCAGAATTGCCATTCTTGAGATCTGTTTCATTGGCTGTCTCTTGTTGTTGTAATAAGCAGCTCATTTCAAACCATCCGGGCAGTGGATTCAACCGCCACCTCAGGAATATGAGAATGTCATACCAAGGCGACGCCCGACCTCCTCATAGGACTCCACCACATTGCCCATATCCTGCCGGAAGCGGTCCTTATCCAGCTTTTCCCGGGTTTGCCGGTCCCACAGCCGGCAGCCGTCCGGGCTGAACTCGTCAGCCAGCAACACCTCACCGTGGAACACACCAAATTCAAGCTTGAAATCCACCAGCAGCATACCCCCGTCGAGAAACAGCTGGCGCAGAACCTCGTTGGTCTTAAAGGTCAGCTCTTGCATCCTTTCAAGCTGCTCTCGGCCAGCCCAGCCAAAGCTCAGGGCATGGGACTCATTGATCATAGGATCCCCAAGAGCATCATTTTTCAGGAACAGCTCATAGGTCGGAGGGTCGAGCTCCGTGCCCTCCTCAATACCAAGACGGCGACAGATACTGCCTGCGGCAATATTTCGTACAACACATTCCACCGGAATCATGTCGAGGCGCTTGACCAGCGACTCATCCGCAGACAGCTGCTTCTCCATATGAGTAGGAATACCGGCGGCCCGCAGTTTTTCCATAATGAACGCATTGAACTGATTGTTTACCGCACCCTTTCGTTCAAGCTGCTCGCGCTTCTTGCCATCAAAGGCCGAGGTATCATTACGAAAATGCATCACCAGCAGATCCGGATTGTCTGTGGCATAGACAGACTTGGCCTTGCCGGCATACAGTTCTTCGCGCTTTTCCATTGATACACTCCCCCGAACGGGATCACGATAAGGTTTTGATTTCGTTGCTTTCAGAGACTGTCGTACAGGCGCTGGAGAATGGCCTTGCCGGGGCCGACATCGACCAGCGCCGTGCCACGACTATTCAGCACCGCGACCTGTACTCCGTTGACTGTATGGCTCAGCTTTATTTGCGCTTCTTTTTCATCCAGACCGTACCGCTTTGGCACGCGAACAAAGAATATGCCGGTATCACGACTGCGATCTTCAATACGCAGATCGGTTTCCGCCAGTGATTGACCGACATACTCCCACGCCCATGGGAACGCGGTATAAATCATGATAATCGGGTAATTATTGCCGTCCTGGGTCAGAACAATACGAGTATTGCGGACATCCGGTGCCGGCTCGTCCGGGGCCGGTACCGGCTCGATAGCCACCTCTGCCACCGGTGGCGTCGGCACTTCAAATTTATCCTTCGCCTGATAGGGCACCCGGCGCTCGGCATCAGGGACACGGAACAGAGCTTCGCTACTGTCCACGGTCATGTCTTCCGGAACCTGCATGCGCGGCAACACCTCGGCCTTGCGATAATCCAGCGTGTGATCCGGCAGGAAGGAGCAACCATTCAGAAGCAGCAGGGAAAGTATTAGCAGTACCCGCTTCACAACAGCCCACACTGGACCAGCGTTTTGCGCAGGACCTCCTGAGCGGCAGGCGAAAGCGGGGTTAACGGCAGCCGGATTCCCGAATCAATCAGACCCATCTGCTGCAGAGCCCACTTGACCGGGATAGGGTTGGATTCAACAAACAGGTCCCGGTGCAAGGCATTGATCAAGGCATCCAGCTCTCTGGCACGCACGGCATCACCGGCAAGCGCCGCTTTACACATCGCCGCCATGGCCGCCGGCGCAACATTGGCGGTGACCGAGATATCACCGTCGGCGCCCATCAGCATGGCTTCGACGGCGGTGGCATCGTCACCGGAGTAGATCATGAAACCGCGGCCGCAGCGCTCGCGGATCTCGCGGATTCGCTCGAGATTGCCGGTGGCTTCCTTGATGCCGACTATGTTGCTGACACCGCCTAGACGCTCGACGGTCTCTGGCAGCATGTCACAAGCGGTACGTCCGGGAACGTTGTACAGAATTTGTGGGATATCGACTGCCTCGGCAATAGCCAGATGATGCCGGTACAGGCCTTCCTGAGTCGGCTTGTTGTAATAAGGAGTCACCAGCAGGCAGGCGTCTGCGCCGTCCCGCTTGGCATCCCGGGTCAGGCGAATGGCTTCTTCCGTGGAGTTGGCGCCGGTGCCGGCAATCACCGGCACCCGTCCGCGGGCCGCCGAGATCACTTCCCGGATCACCAGATCATGCTCTTCAAAGCCCAGCGTTGCCGATTCACCGGTAGTACCCACCGCCACAATCGCGTCGGTGCCCTGTTCCACATGCCAGTCGACCAGCTTCCTCAAACGCTCCCAATCCACAGCACCATCAGCATGCATGGGGGTAACCAGGGCAACAATACTGCCGCGAATTTCCACGTAATCGACTCCGCCGGACGACCAGAAACAAGCCGGCTATGGTACTTGGCCACAAGAAAGCGAACAAGGGAGCAACAGCTTGATCCCCCCGCGCCACGGGGTCAGAATCATGGCCCTCCCCTGACCACAGGATCGCAGGATGTCAGCACTGATTGTTATCTCGGCCATTGGTTCCGATCGCCCCGGCATTGTGCAGGCGCTGTCCGGAGCCGTCCTCAGTCGTGATGGCAATATTCTGGACTCGCGCATGACCGTACTGGGTGGCGAGTTCGCAGTGCTGATGCTGGTGTCCGGAGAAGACAACGCCATTGCCCGAATCGAGCAGGACCGGGAAGCGCTTGAGCAAAACCTCGGTCTGCAGCTGAGCCTGAAGCGCACCCGCCAGCGCGAAGCCGGCGTTCGCGCACTGCCCTACCGGGTCGAGGTGGTGGCCATGGATCATCCCGGTATCGTTCACGATATCGCCAATTTTTTCAGTGGTCGCGGAATCAATATCGACGACCTGCATACCGGCACCTATCAGGCGCCTCACACCGGCACCACCATGTTCAACCTTCACATGACCTTGAGCGTTCCGGCGGAAGAATCGGTATCGCGCCTGCGCGAGGCTTTTTTCGAGTTTTGCGAGGCCCGCAACCTGGACGCCAGCATGACACCTCACCGCAACAGGAGCCTGTGATGACCAGCACCGTTACCCTCGGCAAGAAAGTCCCGGAATTCAGCGCCGCCGCTACCGGCGAGAAGCAAATCCACCTCAAGGACCTTAAAGGCAAGAAGGTCGTGCTGTATTTCTACCCAAGAGACAGCACCCCGGGTTGCACCACTGAAGGGCAGGATTTCCGTGACAACTATCAGGCATTCCAGAAGGCCAACACAGAAGTTTTCGGTGTGTCTCAGGACAGCCTGAAAAGTCACGAAAATTTCCGTAACAAACAGAACTTCCCGTTTGATCTTATCAGTGATGAAGACGGCGCCCTGTGCCAGCTTTTCGATGTTCTGAAAATGAAGCACATGTACGGCAAGCAATTCGAAGGTATTGAACGCAGCACTTTCCTGATTGACGCCACCGGCAAGCTCCAGGCTGAGTGGCGCAAGGTCAAGGTTCCCGGTCACGTTGATGAAGTGCTCGACGCGGCCGTCAAACTCTGACCCATAGACATAGACATAGACCTGACGATTATGCCGCGCCCTGCGCATCAGGCGGGGGCGCGGCCGTTACACTGGGCCAGGAATTGATAACAGCCTTGAGCAGCGTGGCAAGTGGAATAGCAAAGAACACTCCCCATAGGCCCCACAGCCCACCAAACAGCAAGACCGCGCTAATAATCACCACAGGATGAAGATTGACCGCTTCGGAAAACAGCAACGGCACCAGGATATTACCGTCAACAAACTGAATCACTGCGTAGGCGAACATAACGATGGCGAACTCACCCCCCAGCCATACTGCCCCCAGGCGACGACCATAACCGGCAGCGTTACCACTGTCGCGCCAATATAAGGCACCACCACCGACAGCCCCACCAGCACCGCCAGCAATAGCGAATACTTCAGACCCATCAGAGCGAATACCGCGTAGGTAGTCACGCCAACCAGCAGGATCTCGAGAGCCTTGCCACGAATATAGTTTGCAATCTGCCCGTCCATTTCCTGCCAGACAGCGCCCAGTGCATGACGACGTGCCGGCAGGAAAGACAGGGCACCATCAATCAACTGCTGCTTGTCCTTCAGAAAGAAGAATACCAACAGCGGCAACAGCACCAGAAAAATCACCACATCAAGCAACCCGGGCAGCAGGCCAAACGAAGCGGTCACCATTCGCTGACCCAGATCAGCCAGCTCCGCTTGCATCCCTCCAATCAGCTGGACCACCTGGGCATCACTGATCATTTCCGGGTAACGGGATGGCAGCTGGCGCATCCACGCCTCACTGGCTACCAGCAGTTTCGGTAGCTGCACCTGGACCAGCGCCAGCGTCTGCTTCCATATCATCGGCAACAACACCACCAGCGACAGCAGCAACAACGATACAAAGAGAGTATAGATGCCGTAGAGAGCCCACTGCTTGCCTACCCCCTGCCGCTGCAGCGCATTGATCATGCCCTGCAGAAGGTATGCCACCACCAGGGCAGCAAGCACCGGCGCCAACATCCTGCCAACCAGCAGTATGGCCAGCAAACCGGTTGCCAGCACCACGAACAGATACACCGCCTGCTCATCAGAGAAGTAGCGCCGGAACCACACACGAAGGACATCAAGCATCAACCAGCCTCCCCGGCCCGGATAAGAAAATGCAACACCCCGTCATGTTCGCCCGATTGAACCAGCGAATGCCGGGTCTGTCTGAGCCAGGCAGGAATGTCACGCATGGCTCCCGGATCAGATGCCCGAACCAGTAGCACGACACCTGCCTCAAGCCCGCGCAGCTGTTGGCGTGTTTTCAGCAGTGGCATCGGGCAGGCAAGGCTGGTGAGATCCAGTACGATATCAGGCTTGACAGTAAAATCGGGGCTATCTGCGGGCATCGGCATACCTTATCAGACTTTGTGATGATTATACTGACAGAGCTCGCAGACCGCAGGAACCTGTGCACCGTGATACCCGAATCCGGCCGGCCCACATGTTGAAGGTGAAACAATTGGCTTTATTGCGTCTGCTGGTGTGCCTGCTGTTGCCACTGTCTGTTTCCGCGCAAAGTAGCGATCCGGCTCCACTGCCTGAGCTTGGGGACCCGGCCGGCGGCCTGATCAGCCCTGACCAGGAGTTTCGCATGGGGCGCGCATGGTTGCGCCAGCTACATGCCCAGGTCCCACTACTCAATGACCCGCTGGTCCAGGAGTACGTTGAACATCTGGTTTACCGGCTTGCCTCACATAGCGACCTGAAAGAGCCGGATCTGGCCATCGTCGTAATCAACAGCCGTGACATCAACGCCTTTGCCGTACCCGGCGGGGTCATTGGCCTGAACGCCGGCCTCATCATCAATGCTGAACAGGAGGATGAAGTCGGCGCGGTAATTGCTCACGAAATAGCCCACGTCAGTCAACGCCATTTCGTTCGCCGCTATGCTGACAGCCAACGCATGAACAAGGCCATGCTGGCTGCAATGCTGGCCAGCCTTGCAGTCATGGTAGGAGGCAATCCGGATGCCGGCATGGCCGGATTGATGGCCAGTCAAGCGGCGGCCATTCAACAGCAGCTGGCCTACTCCCGGCACCATGAACGGGAAGCTGACCGGGTCGGCATGCAAACGCTGGTCAATGCCGGCATGGACCCCCAGTCCATGCCTCGATTTTTTGAACGCCTGCAGCGTAGTCGTCAGTTCGCAGGTCAACCACTTGAGTTTCTCTCCACTCACCCGATCACCGAAGAACGGATCGCTGACTCCCGCGCCCGCGCCAATACCCTGCCGGTGGTCCGTTCGCCGGAATCTGACACCTTCCAGCTTATCCGGGCCCGGCTGCTGGCCGGATTCTTCGGTGACCCGGCGCTGGCGGTGAAACATTTTCGCAGTCAGTACCGGGCCGGCGTCAGCATCGCGCAACAGGCTGCCGGTTACGGTCTGGCGATCAGTGCCCTGCGGGCACGCGAATACGAGACGGCAGCGACTACGCTGGCGCATCTGCGCAAGCAGTTTCCCGATCAGATCTGGTTTCGTATCGGTCAGGCCGAACTGCTGCAGGCGCAGCAGCAGCATGCTGAAGCCATCGTTCAACTGCGAGAACTTTCCAGACTGATGCCGGGCAACTACGCCATATCCGCTCTGCTGGCCGGCAGTCTGATTCGCGCGGGCAGCGCCGCAGAAGCGGCCACGCTGCTGCAACCACTGCTACGCCAACGCAGCAATGACGTAACCTTGTGGCGATTGGCTGCCGACGCCTGGGGCCACAGCGGCGAGTTGGCATTGGCCCATCTGGCTCGAGGAGAAGTACTGTTTCTGTCCGGCGAAGATGAGCGTGGCATCGAGCAGCTCGGTTATGCGCTGGAAAAAAGCAAGGATAACTTCCCGCTGCACAGCCGTATCAAGGCGCGGCTGCGGGAAATGGATACGGAATCAAAAGAAAAATTCTGACCCCTCAGCGCGGCCTGTCGCGGCCAAATGCCAACATCCTGTCGAGCGGCACCATGGCCTGAGCACCGATTTCCGGATCAACCAGGATTTCCTGACCCGCGCCATGCTCGTCTTCGAGAACACGGCAAAGATTCTCAAGACCATTCATCGCCATCCACGGACAGTGCGCACAGCTACGACAGGTCGCACCGCTGCCTGCCGTTGGCGCCTCAATCAGGGTTTTGCCTTTGGCCAGTTGCTGCATCTTGTAAAAAATGCCGCGATCAGTGGCGACAATCATGGTCGGATTGGGCAGCTCTGCCGCTGCCCGGATCAGCTGTGATGTCGAGCCCACCACATCAGCGATCGCTACAACCGCCTCGGGTGACTCGGGGTGCACCAGTATTGCTGCATCCGGGTGCGCCTTTTTCAGATCCAGCACACCGCGCGCCTTGAACTCCTCATGGACAATGCAAGCACCTTCCCAACACAAAACATCGGCACCGGTCTGTTGCTGCACATAGCGACCCAGATGCTGGTCCGGCGCCCAGAGTATTTTCTCGCCGCGCTTGTCGAGGTAGTCAATCAGGTCAACGGCTATGCTCGAGGTCACCACCCAATCTGCCCGGGCCTTAACCGCAGCGGAGGTATTTGCATAAACCACAACCGTGCGATCCGGATGCTGATCACAAAAAGCAGAAAACTCCTCCACGGGACAGCCGATATCCAGCGAACAGGTGGCCTCCAATGTTGGCATCAGGACCCGCTTTTCCGGGCTCAGGATTTTCGCGGTCTCGCCCATAAAGCGCACGCCGGCGACAACCAGCGTGTTGGCAGAGTGCTCCTTGCCAAAGCGGGCCATTTCCAGCGAATCGGACACACAGCCACCGGTTTCTTCGGCCAGCGACTGGATCTCCGGGTCGGTGTAGTAATGGGCCACCAGCACCGCGTCACGAGCTCGCAACAATTCTGCGATACGCTGACGCAGACGCATACGGCGTGCCCCATCAAGCGACTCCGGTGGAGTCGCACGAGCAAGGTGCTCGCGCACCAGTTCAGTAACTTCGGCTGTCATGTTTGTCCCCCGTCACTGCGGGGCCTCAGGCAGTCAGAGAGTGGCGGGGGCTGCCCGCCAGTCGATGGGCACAGTATAACACTGCCAGAGTGATTCGCCTTAGCGGGTCAGATGGGCCAGTTCCCGGCGAAATCTGGTTTCACCCAGCTCGCCATTGGTAATGCCATCCAGTTGACCCTTCATCACATTGTCAAGATAGGCAATACGGTCGCCCGGTTTGGGGTGGGTTTTAAATAACAGCCCAAGCTCTCCGGCCGTCGGGTTCATCCGCTCAAGGGTCTGCAGTACTGTCACCAGGCTATAAGGGTCATAGCCCGCTCGCGCTGCCAGCACCACGCCGATCCTGTCAGCATCATGCTCGTCCTTGCGATCCAGGCCACGGCTGTAAATAAGCCTGGCTCCGCGGCCAAGCGCCTTGAGCTTTTCCGTCTCTTCAGCGTTCTTGTCCAGTGCCACCTGAATCGCCATGCCAGCCAGCTTCACCCGGGCCTCTTTCCGGATCGCGATCAGATGATGTGTGGCAACCACATGGCCGATCTCGTGGGCCAGCACGCCGGCCAACTCTGACTCATTACGCAATCGGGCCAAAAGCCCTTTGGTAATGAACACATACCCACCCGGCGCGGCAAAGGCATTGATATCCGTGTCATCAAGGACCGCGAAGCGCCACTCCAGATCAGGACGATCGCTCTGCAGGGCCACCCAGAGACCGACCTTGTTGACATAGGCCTGCACTCCGGCGTCGTTCAGAAGCGGGGCCGCACCAAGCAGAACCGCCGCTGACTCTCGGCCGATATCCGCCTCTTCCGTCTCTGAAGCCGGCACGAACGCCTGCTTGAAGGTGCCGCCGGCAGATGCCAGCTGGTTGAGATCAAGGGCTTTGCAGCCCGCCAGAAGCGTCAGGCCCAGAACTGCCAGCCAGAAGGAGTATTTCATGACTATTTCCTCCTCTTCAGGTCGGCCACAGCACGACTTTGCAGCGGCAATCCGGCGGCATAGTTACGAGCAGTGGTGGCATCTACCGCCATGCTGTCAAGCCGCTGGACGGCTTCGTGGTTTGGTTCGGCCGCCTCGATATCGCCGGCATCAAGCCCGCGAATCCCGGCAGTGGCGGTCTCCCCGCTCTGCATGCTCCGGCCACTATTCAGCCAACCCCAGAGGCCTGATAACACCGAATCCGACTGCTCCGCCTGGCCGGCAAGACGCACTGCGCCCAACCGCACCCAGCCCTGCCGGCCGCCGGTGGCGGCCACCCGGTACCAGCCACCGCGCCGCTCCTGAATCTCGATCAGGGTGTTTGCCAGTAGCGTCCCCGTGCTCCGGCCATCCGGCCGTTCAAGCAACGGCGTATTGGAAATGATCGTGCCACTGTCTGCAGCGTGGCCAGATGCCACGGCGAATAACAGCATCACCAGAATTATAAATCTGCTCATCCTGAACCCCCGAAAAACCGCACTCCCCCATTTTGTGTCATCATCGCCGCGCTGGGAAGCCCGAATGTCAGTTCGGGCGCCAACCTGGCGCTGCTGCCAATAATTGCACCGTGCTGATAGCCCTTTCCCGGAAGGCGCCTTCGCAGTAGCAAAGGTAGTATTCCCACATGCGGACAAATCGCTCATCGAAACCCTGGTCCGCCACCCGGTCGATAGCCGCCATAAACCGGTCACGCCAATCCGCCAGAGTGCGCGCATAATCAAGCCCGATATCCTCGACCGCAAGCGGCGTCAAACGGGTGTCATCACCCAGATGGGACATCATCACCCTCACAGAGGGCAGAAAACCACCCGGGAAAATATAGCGTTTGATGAAATCGATATTCTTCAGTGCGAAATCATAACGATGATCTGGCACAGTAATGGCCTGAATCAGCAGCAGACCGTCTTTTTCCAGCAGCCTGTTCAGCTGCCTGAAATAATCAGACAGATACTGATGACCCACGGCTTCAATCATCTCGATGGAAACGATTCGATCATACCGGCCCTCCAGCAGGCGGTAATCCTGCTCCAGCACCGTGACGCGATCCTCCAGTCCCTCCGCTTTGACCCGGTCGCAGGCATGTCGGTACTGCTCACGCGAGATCGTTGTTGTGGTTACACGACAACCGTAATGTCGGGCTGCATGAATCGCCAGCCCCCCCCAGCCAGTGCCGATCTCAAGCAGATGGTGGTTCTCATTCAGCGCCAGCTTCCGGCATACCACATCAAGCTTGTGGACAGCGGCCTCGTCGAGTTCGGCATCGGCACGCGGATAGATGGCGCTTGAATACATCATCTGGCGATCAAGAAAAAGGCTGAAGAAATCATTGCCAAGATCATAGTGCGCAGAAATATTTCGCCGCGAACCGCGAATCGAATTCCGATTAACCACATGCAGGGCCGCCAGCATCGGACGGGCTAACCTGGTGGTGATGCCTTCCAGCGCTTGCATAGGTTCAACATTGGCGGCGAAATAGCGAATCACCGCGACAAGATCATCGCTGCGCCATAGCCCTTCCATATAGGCCTCGGCCGCGCCCAGCGCTCCGCCGGTCATCATCATGCGGTAGGTACGCCAGTCAAGCATCTGTAACGAAGCCACCGCGCCACCGTTGCCAACAGTGACCCTGCTGCCGTCCGGCTCTATTACCGTTAATTGCCCTGACGGGAAACGGTGAAGTGTGTCCAGCACCAAACGACGTGCCACCCTTTCCATCAAGCTGTAAGGTGAGTCGGCCTGAAGTCTGTCAGCATCAAGCATGGCTACCTCTCTTTTCATCGTTCTGTTCACTCCGCCGACTTGTCCGTTTTGCCGGGATGCCGATGAAACGACACCCCTTTACGCCATAGCCGCCACGCATGTAGATAGATGGCAGTACTGGTCTTGATGCTCTGGGCCGGGTAACGCCACAGCACAGCCGCCAGTCCTCTTGCATCAGCCGGCTGTCGGAGCATCCGGACTCCAGCGGCAAACACCCGGCCCTGATCATTAAGATTGCTGATGGTTACTGACAGGTCGCGATCATTCTGTGAAAGTACCCAGCGATAGCGCATATCCATGGACATAAAGGGGGAAACGTGAAAAGCCTTGTCATGCTCCACCCGCTTTTCCCCAGAGTCCGCGCCGAGCGCCAACGGGTACCAGTGCTTCTCATGCCAGGGAGTGTTACGCACTTCAGCAATGACACTGTCTGCCACACCACTGCCATCCGGAAAATGCCAGTAAAGTGTTACCGGATTAAACAGCCAGCCAAACAGACGCGGTTGCGTCAGCATGCAGACAGTGCCACATCGCCAGTCCAGCCCGAGCTCGAACGCCTTGCTACGAACTCGCCCGGACAAAGAACCGGCCTCTGGCAAAAGGCCTTCAGCGTCGTCCAGATAATCAGTCTCGCGAATGACCCCGGGACGCAAGCGCCGACCCCACCATCTGCTTCGACCGAGCAGACCATCAATGTCATCCAGATTCAGCCACAGCCACCAGAACGGATAGCGAAATGCATGCACCACCGGTAATTCACGGCGGTGCCAGACTTCACCAACGTAAATGGCATGGTCGGTCATCATAATGATTCGCCGAACCCGGCAGCGACATCGAGAGCCGAAACCACTCCGTCCTCGTGAAATCCGTTACCGCACCATGCTCCGCAGAACCAGGTGTTACGACGGCCATTCAGCCGCGACAACAGCGCCGAGCGACTGGCCAGGCCTTCAGGGGTAAACAGGGGGTGGCTGAACTGAAACCGGCCAGCGATCTTTTCCGGATCGATCCGGTCGGAGGCATTGAGCGTGACGCACCAGGTGTTGGCTGCCGACAAGCCCTGCAGAATATTCATGTTGTAAGTGACCTGAACGCTGTCACCTTTTTTCTCTGGCAGCAGTGCATTCCAGCTGGACCAGCAGCGCCGCGCAGACGGCAACAGACTGATGTCTGTGTGCAGCACAACATCGTTGCCCTGGTAAGGTATTTTTTCGAGCAGCTGTCGTTCATCCATGTCCGCATCCGCAAGCAGCGCCAGCGCCTGATCACTGTGGCAGGCAAACACTACCTCGTCAAAGACTTCGGTACCCACCGCCGATGTCACCGATACGCCGGCGTCGCCACGACGCACCTGAAACACAGGAGAAGATGTTCGCACTTCGGCGTTGAGCCGTTCCAGCAAACGCTCGACGTAACGGCTCGAGCCACCCGGCACCACATACCATTGTGGCCGGTTAGTGATCGTCAGCAGGCCATGATTGTCAAAAAAACGGACAAAAAACTTTGCCGGGAACGCTCTCATCTGCTCATCACTGCAGGACCAGATAGCGCTACCCATCGGCAAGATGTAGTGCTGGCAAAAGCGCGCGCTATAGCCTGCCCTGTCAAGGTACTCGCCAAGCGGCAGCTCGCCCTCCGCACCACTGAGCAGCGCCGGCGCCTCGCGATTGAAACGGAGGATATCGCGGATCATCTGCCAGTGCGCAGGTGACGCCAGATTGCGTTTCTGCGCGAACAGCCCACCCGGCCCGTCTCCCGAGTACTCCAGCCCGGTGTTTTCGCAGCTGACGGCAAACCCCATCCGGGTGGGTTGCTGGCCGATGCCAAGCTGGCCCAGCAACCGGTTAAAGTTCGGATAGGTGCGGTCATTAAAAACAATAAAGCCGACATCAATCTGCTGCGGGCCAGCCGGATCATCAACAGACACTGTGCAGGTGTGGCCGCCAATACGGGATTCCGCTTCGAACAACACTACCTGATGCTGCCGGCCCAGCACCCAGGCTGCGGTCAGACCGCTGATGCCGGCTCCAATAATTGCGATGCGCTTCATTGACTCTCCATCATGGCCCGGGCAGCCCGGAATGCTTCAGTGACACGTTCTTTTACCCCATTGTGGGGCACAACCGGTTGCGGGTAGTCAGCTGGCGATACCGGCGCCTTCCAGGGCACATGAATCCATTTTGCCGGGAGTTGCTCAAGCTCAGGAACAAAGCGCCGGATGAACTCTCCTTCGGAATCAAACCGCTCGCTCTGCCGGATCGGGCTGAACACGCGAAAATACGGCGCGGCATCAGTGCCGGTTGAGGCACTCCACTGCCAGCCACCATTGTTGGCAGCAAAATCGCCATCAATAAGATGACGCATGAAAAAATCTTCCCCGCGTCGCCAGTCAATGAACAGGTGCTTGCTCAGAAACATGGCACTGACCATACGCAGACGGTTATGCATCCAGCCGGTCTGCAGCAACTGCCGCTGCGCCGCATCCACCAGCGGGTAGCCGGTCCGACCATCACACCAGGCCTGGAATCGAGCCTCGTCCGTCGACCATTGAAGGTAACGGGTGTCTGCGCGGAACACCTCACCACGGGCCAGCCGGGGGAAGTTGGCCATGATCTGACGGTAGAAATCGCGCCAAGCCAGCTCGCCGATCCAGCATTCCGCCCCCTCCCTGCTGCCGGCATCCTGCAGGGCTGGCCGCGCCGCCAGCCAGCACTCCGTCACAGACAGAGTGCCAGCAGAAAGCGCCGTGGAAAGCACGCTGGTAGCAGCCAGCGCAGGATAATCACGACGTTGCCGGTACCCGGAAAGAGCGGAGTCAATAAAACGTTTGAGCTGTTTGCGAGCAGCCACCTCTCCCGCTTGCCACTGCGAAGTCAGGGAGACAGGCGCGTTCAGGCGGGCCAGAGCGGCATCAATAACAGCATGGCCCTCAAACCGTACTGGGGAACCCGCCTTTCGGCGCCGAGCCGTGGCGGGCAGCGGACCGTGAGCCGCAAGCCACTTGCCCCAGGCCCGTCGATACGGAGTAAACACGGTATAAGGCGTACCCTGCCCCGACATCAACAGCCGCGGCGGCACCAACACCGAGTGATCAAAGCCGATTATCTCGACCCCAGCGGACGCTGCCACCGCGGCACAGGCGCGATCCCGGTTCAGCTCGTTCAGAGGATATTCGCGGCCACAATAGAGCCGCACCACAGCATGTTGTTGCAGATAACTGCCCAGCACCCCGGGGGCACCGGCAAAATCTCTGGCTGGCAGGATATCCAGCGGCACACCCAGCTTCGCCAGTGCACCACCGAGCTCGCGAAGCGACTCCAGTACATACCACGACCGCAACGGTGCCACCGCGTGCCGCTGCCATTGCTGTTCGCAAAGCAGGTAAAGGGCACGTACCGGCCGGCCATCACTCAGCGCCGCCGCCAGCGCGGCCTGTTCATGGACCCGAAGATCATTACGGTACCAGACCACAACCGTGGCCGGCGGGGTGCTCTCGGGCATGCCCGTGCTTCCTTGACAAGGTGGCACCAATAATAGCCCTTCACACCGTGACCCGGATGTGAACATCAGCTCTTCATAAATCGGTTACAGCGTCGTAATCTGCCCTCTCTTACGGAAGGAGCCATCATGCGCAATCGATACCTGTTACCCCTGATGCTAACCACCCTTTGCCCTCTCAGCGGCATGGCTGCAGATGCCCAGATCTACGGCCGCCTGCACCTGTCGGCCGACTATCTGAACGCGGAAAGCGGTGACGAGGGCGGCAACCTGTCCAGCAACAGCAGCCGCATCGGCTTCAAGGGCACCACCACGATTTCCGACTCGCTGACTGCACTGTGGCAGATCGAGGCCGGCATCGAGGCCGATGACAGCAAGACCATCAGCACCGATCGCAATACCTTCGCCGGCCTGCGTGGTGGCTGGGGTGAAGTCCGTGCCGGTCGCTTTGATACCCCGCTGAAACTGCTGCACAGCAAAACCAGCCTGTTCTCCGATCAGGTCGGTGATGGCCGCAATATTCTCCGGGCAGACGCTGCCTACAACGATCCTGCCGAAGCGGACCCGAACTGGTGGAACGAACGCCTGCGCAACTCCATTGCCTACACCAGCCCCAGCTGGCAGAACCTGATTGCCAACGTGCAGTACTCAACCAATCAGGACAGCGGCACCGCCACCAGCTCGGATCAGGCCTCCTGGAGCGCCTCACTGGAGTGGCGTTACAAGGACCTGTGGCTGGCGGTTGCCCATGAAGACTCGACCAAGGAAATTGACGTGCTTGGCGGCTTCGTTGCCGAGCGCGAAGCCATGCGCGCAGCACTGTCATGGCAACTGGGCGCCACCCGCCTGATCGGCATCTATCAGCAGGCCAGCAACCCGCGCACCGATGCCTGGGGTGCCGGGCTACACCATGCCGTTACCGACAAGCTGGCGCTGAAAACCCATTTCTATCAGCTCGATGCCGCCGGCACCACCGGGGATGCCGAACTGTTCGCGGTGGGCGTGGATTACACGGTAGCCAAAGCACTGATGTTCTATCTGAGCTACGGCCAGATGGACAATGGTGACAACATCAACCGTGACCCCTGGACCCAGGGCCGGGGTGATGCGCTAACCACAGGCAATGGTGAAAATCCGGATGCGGTATCCGCCGGAGCGGTCTACCGCTTCTGAGGGGCGGGCTGCCGGGACGAATCTTCCCCCCGGCAGCCCGATATATATATCAGGCAATAGCACGAACGATCAGGCCGATCACACCGAGAATCACCAGCCACTTGCCAACGACATACACCGGCTTGTTCCAGCGTTTGATTTTCTTCAGCGCGTTCTTGTACGCCAGCACGCCCTTGCCAAGACGGTTACCGATACCGGTATAACTGCTGTCGACATTATCGATAGCAAACAGCCGATTGAAGAAGCGACCGAAATAGTAATAAAGACGCTGGAGCAGTTTCGGCCGCATCGGCCGGTCTATGTCAGTCATCAGGATAACACGCGGCATATCGGTGTCGTTGTAGGCCGAATGCAGATAGGTCTCATCGAAAATGATGCTTTCACCATCACGCCAGACATAGTGATCACCGTTAACCATCAAGCCGCATTTTTCCGAGTTCGGGGTCGACAACCCAAGCGAATAGCGCAGTGTGTAGGCAAACGGGTCATGATGGACATTCAGACGCTTGCCCGGCATCAACACCGCAAACAGGGCAATGTTCATCCCCGGCACCTGATCAATCAGGGCACGGGTTTTCGGCGCCAACTCATAGGCTGACGGGATTTCGTTTTCATAGATCTTCAGGTAAAAACTTTTCCAGCGATTGTCCTTGTAGAAACTGCTGGCCGGCAGATCATCCTTCACGGAAATATGGCCCTGACCATAAAGCTGCAGCGCCTCGTCACGAATCACTTCCCAGTTGTCCTGAAGAATACGAGTTTCCGGGAACAGCTCCTTCGGCAGCTGCGCCTTGTTCGGCACTTTCGACATCAGATAGGCCGGAATATTGAAGGGCACCATAAAGGTAGAAAAATCGGTAAGCTGACGCCCGAGCGGGAATGTCACCCGGTTGCGCATTCGAATAAACAGGATGCAACCTGCATACAAGGCAACAATCGACAAAACTATGGCCATATTGATTCTCCTTGTGCCTGACGGCGCGCAAAACAAAAAGCCCCACAGATCTCTTCTGCGGGGCTTTTTGCGCTTGATCATGGTGGGTCGTGATGGATTCGAACCATCGACCAATTGGTTAAAAGCCAACTGCTCTACCGCTGAGCTAACGACCCCTCGAAAGAGGCGCAAATGATACTGATTTTTGCGCGGGCGACAAGGGCAAATCGCACTTTTTTGTCATATTCGGGAAAGAACGATCAGACCCTGCTATAGCGCGTGGGATCTGCCACGCCAGCCGCAGCAAAGCCTTCACTACGCAAGCGGCAGCTGTCACAACGACCACAGGCCTCACCCAGCTCACTGGCCTGATAGCATGACACTGTTAACCCGTAGTCCAGCCCCGCTGCGGCCCCTGCACGAATAATGTCTGCCTTGCTGAGCTTTAGCAGCGGTGCTACCACCTGTGGCCCATGGCCTTCTACGCCGGCTCTGGTGGCCACTTCTGCCAGCTTCTGGAAGGCGTCAATGAAGTCCGGGCGACAGTCCGGATAGCCGGAGTAATCAACCGCATTGACACCGATATGAATCTCAGCCGCATCCAGCACTTCCGCCAGGCCCAGCGCCAGCGCCAGAAACACGGTGTTCCGGGCCGGCACATAGGTTACCGGAATCCCTTCTCCACCATGCTCCGGCACGGCGATAGCAGAGTCGGTCAGGGCCGAGCCGCCAATACTGCCGAGCCCGAGCTGGATCACCCGGTGACTGCTTGCCCCCAGCGCCGCAGCAACACGCTCTGCGGCCAGCAACTCGGCCCGGTGCCGCTGACCATAATCGAACGCCACGGTATGGCATTCCAGCCCCCGGGCCCGGGCCAGCGCCAGACAGGTGGAGGAATCCAGACCTCCGGACAACAACACCACTGCCCGGCCCATCATCGTCCCCTTGAGTCTTGCCAGAGCAGCTTGTGTAGCTGCAGCTGGAATCGCACCGGCAGACGATCAGCCAGAATCCAGCCGGCCAGATCAGCCGGTGCCAGCTGGTCGAATACCGGTGAAAAGAGCACCTCTCCCACCCTTTCCGCAAGGCCGTACTGATCCAGCTGCATCCTGGCCCAGTCGTAGTCACGCCGGTCGGCCAACACAAACTTGATCTGATCCTTGTTCGCCAGCAACGCAAGGTTTTCAAGCCGATTGTTGTGAACCTCGCCGGAACCCGGTGCCTTCAGGTCCATGACGATACTGACGCGCTTATCCACCGCACGGATATCCATTGCCCCACCGGTTTCGAGACTCACCTCGTAGCCGGCATCACAAAGCTGTGTCAGTAGCGGGTGGACCGCCGGCTGAGCCAGCGGCTCGCCGCCGGTCACGGTAACAAAGCCAGCCTGATACTGCGCTACCTCATCGAAAATCTGCTGCAGGGACTGTTTCTCACCACCATGAAAGGCGTACTCGGTATCACACCAGACACAGCGCTGGGGACAGCCGGTCAGACGCACGAAAACCGTTGGCCGGCCAACACTGCGTGCCTCGCCCTGCAGGGAGTGAAATATCTCGGTGATGCGAAGGTCCACGGCTGCCTCGGAAGGCCCCGGTAGGAGCCGACAGGAATTACTTGAGCTGCTCGAGCATTGTCCTGGCGTAACCCGCCTCTGACGATGTCGGAAACTGCTGGATAACGCGGTTGAGCGTAGCTTTCGCCTCTGCGGGCTTGCCGGATTCTGCCTCCAGCACCGCCAGACGATACATTGCCGAGGGCACCCGACTGCTGTCCGGGAAACGCTCGATCACAATACGAAACTGCTCCATGGCCCTGGCCCGGTCCGGCTTCTCGATACTGCGCCAGGCCTCACCCAGCCAGAAATGGGAGAAATCCCTGAACTGGCCCTGCGGATAGTCCGTCAGGTACTTCTCGAACGCCTTTCGGGCATCCTCAAACTTGCTCGCATAGAGCATATCCCTGGCGGCCATATAGGCTGCACGCTCATCCTCCGGATTACCCCCGGCAGGAGCGGACGTCGATGCCGCTGCAGTGCTGGCTGGCTGCGAATTGGCCGCCGCCACTGGCGAAGATGACAACGCGTTCAAGCGCGAATCCAGATCCAGATAACGCTCGCGCTCAGCCTGCTTCATATTCTGAAGCTCAAAGCGCAGCTCTTCATACTGGCCTCGCAGCGCGGCGATTTCCTGCTCATACTGTTGCAGCTGCTGCATCAGCATCATCAGGGCCTCGTCGCTGGCGGCGGCAGACTGACGGCCACTCTGAACACGATCCTCAACGGACAGCGGGCCGAGGCCCTGCGCGAACGCAGGAACCATCAGCCCGCTCAGAATAACGCCGAAAAAGAGGCGTTTATTCATCATTGCCAACCTGTTACGGACGGCCGGAAACGTAGTTCAGCTCAACGCGGCGGTTCTTGGCCCAGGACATTTCGTCGCTGCCGTAAGCTGCCGGCTTCTCTTCACCGTAGCTGACCATTTCGATCTGCGATGCTGCAACGCCCTGAACTCGCAGGAACTTCTCAACCGACTGGGCGCGACGCTCGGACAGAGCCACGTTGTACTCGCGGGTGCCACGCTCGTCAGCATGCCCCTCCAGACGGACCTTGGCGTTGCTGTTGCCCTTCAGGTACACAGCGTGGGCGCGCAGGGTCTCGAAGGCAGCTGCCGGTACAGAAGCATTATCGAACGCGAAGTAGATAACGCGGCTGCTGGTGGTGCCATCGTAGTTGGACGGATGGTTGTGGAAGTTCTCGGCAGTCAGGGCAATAGCGCTCTGTTGAGCCTGCACAGGCTGATCCTGAATCGGTGCAACCTGAGTCTGGGAGTCAGTCTGACTAACCGGCTGCACATCGCCGCTCTGGTCGTCGGTCGGCTTGCTGGAGCAAGCTACAAGGGTGGATGCAAGCAATACGGCGAACAGCGATTTGGAAGCAAAGGCACTCATCGGGTGACTCCTGTTAAGTAGCGTAAGTGGGCAACACTGCCCGGGTTACATCATTGGAAGAATGGAGACCAGGCTGGCTCCCTGACTTCCCCTTCCTTCGATGGCAGGTGCACCTTGATCCTGCCATCGATGGACACGGCCTGCAAAACGCCCGCGCCCCCGTGTTTCGTCGCGTAAATTATCATACTTCCATTCGGCGCAACACTGGGCGATTCGTCCTGCACGGTATTCGTCACGATATTGAAGGTGTGACGCTGTAGATCCTGCACTGCAACATGAAACTCCCCGTTCCGGCGATGTATGTAGGCCAGATAGCGGCCGTCCGGCGTCACCGTCGGATTGGAATTATAGTCTCCCTCAAAACTGACCCGCCGCACGGAACTGTCTCTCAGATCAAGGCGGTAAATCTGCGGGCCACCGCCCCGGCTGGAGGTAAAGACCAGTGATTGACCATCGGGAAGCCACTTCGGTTCCGTATCAATTGCATAATGGTTGGTCATTCTGGTCAGCTGACGACTGGTAATGTCGAGCAGGTAGATCTCCGGGTTGCCATCGCGCGACAGCGTCAGGGCAAGCCGGCGACCATCCGGGGACCAGGACGGTGCGCCGTTAATGCCGGCAAAGCTGCTGACCAGCTGACGCTGCATGGTAGACAGCTCGTGGATGTAGATCCCCGGCATACCATTAGCCTCGAACGACACGTAGGCAATACGCTTGCCATCCGGTGACCAGGACGGGCTCATGATCGGCTCGCGGCTACGCAGCACCGTTCTGGCTCTGGCACCGTCCGCATCCGCGTACTGCAGCTGAAACGGATAATCCGCACCACGATTGTGCGTCACATAAAGAATCCGGGTAGAGAAAGCGCCACGCACCCCGGTGAGCTGCTCATAGATCCGGTCGGAAATCGCATGCGCAACATCACGCAGCTGGGCCGCAGTCGGCTGATAGACCTCGCTGATCAGGCGCACCCCGCGAGCGACATCATGCAGTTCATAGCTGACCCGGAACTCGCCGGCCGGCAATGGCTCGACCCGGCCAATCACCAGAAACTCGCTGCCGAGTACGCGAAAATCCCGGTAGCTGATCTCTTCGGCACGGCTGGGCCGGCTGAGCATTTCCGAGGCCGGCAGCGGCCGAAACTGACCACTGCGGTGCAGATTCGCGGCAATCACCGCGTCGACCTGCTCCGGCACCGCAACGCCGCCGCTGGCAAACGGCACCACGGCAATGGGCACGGCATCGACACGACCTTCCGTTACCTGAATCATCAGCTGCGCCTGAGCAACAGCCGACCAGAACACCAGTACAAGCATTGATAATCTGATCATTGGCCCGCCATCTGTGGATGGAAATTAATGGTGATATCGCGAAAGTGCCTATTGAACAGGTCGCCGGAGGGCACCGGCAAGCGTCCGGCACTTTTCACCGCATTTACCGCCGAGTCGTCAAACGCTCGATCGCCACTGGATTTCACCAGCTTGACGTCAAGCACCTCGCCGCCCGGCAGCAACCGAATACGAACATGGGCTGACAAAGAGTCCTTCTGCCGCGCAGTTGCCGGAATGATCCAACGCTGACTCAAGGCCGCAGTGATCGCACTGATATAGCTTTCCGTTTCACTGGCCTCGCGAGCTGCCTGCTCGCGCTGCTGCTGCGCAGAAGATTCCAGCTCCCGGTCTTCAGAAGCCATTAACTCGTCCAGTTCCGGGGCAGTAAACGACGGTTCGGGCTCGGGTTTGGGTTCGGGTTTGGGTTCGGGTTTGGGCGCAGGCTTCGGCTCAGGTTTGGGTGCCGGCTTTGCGACAGGTTTCGGTTCCGGCTTCGCTACAGGCTTCGGAACGGGCCTGGGTGCCGGTTTTGGCTTTGCGGTCGGCTTGGGTTTCTCAGCCGGTTTGACCACCGCCCTGGGAGCCGGCTTCGGCGCCGGCTTCTCCATGATCACCGCCTGTACATGAGGCGGCAGGGGCCGAACCGTTTTCAGGACAGGCTCCGACGACCAGGTAAAGGTAACCGCACCAACAACCAGCAGGTGAAGTGCAATGGCAATCGCCAGCGCCGGCCCCAGATCACGTCCGATCACTTTTCCGGAGGCTCCGTCACCAGCCCGATTTTCTGGATACCGGCACCCTGCAGCGCCGACATCAAGCTCACCACCTTGCCGTAGGCAACCTCGGCATCGCCTTCAAGCAAAAACAGGGTTTCCGGCTTATTGCGGTGAATTCGCAAGGCATGTCCTTTCACCGTATCCAGGCTCGCCGACTTCTGGGTGTCACCGCCAACATTGATGAAGTAACTGCCATCTTTTTTGATCGAGACAATCACCGGCTCCTGATCCTTGCTGTCCAGCGGCGTGCTGTTGGTGCGCGGCAGGTCCACGTTAATACCCTGGGTCATCATCGGCGCGGTAATCATGAACACCACCAGCAGCACCAGCATGACGTCGATATAGGGCACCACATTGATTTCGGCCACCAGCTTGCGCGGCGAACGAACCTTCATGGAAGCCATTACCGATGCTCCCCGTTGTGCGCCTGACGGTGCAACAGCGAGGAAAATTCTTCGGCAAACATCTCGCACTCTCCGACCAGCTCATCAGTCAGCGATGCATAGCGGTTATAGGCCACCACGGCAGGAATAGCAGCAAACAAACCCATTGCCGTGGCAATAAGTGCCTCAGCGATACCAGGAGCGACCACCGCCAGCGTTGCCTGAGACACATGCGCAAGTGCACGAAATGAATTCATGATGCCCCAGACGGTGCCGAACAGACCGATGTAAGGACTGGTGGAACCGACCGTAGCAAGAAATGGCAGGCTTTTATTGAGCCGCGCCTGCTCACGTTGCAGGGCTACACGCATGGCTCGCTGCGCACCCTCCATCACCGCGTCGGCGTCGCGGGAAGTTTTGGCAAGACGAACATACTCCTCAAAGCCGGCGCGAAAAATAGTTTCCTGGCCGGCGTCCTCGTCAGGCGCCTTGCGAACCTGATTGTATAGCGTCGACAGGTCCTCGCCGGACCAGAACCGCTCCTCGAAAGCCGCGCCGGCCTTGCCGGCCCGACTCAACACCCGGAAGCGCACCACGATCATGACCCAGGACACCACCGAGGCCAGCATCAGCGCCGCCATCACCAGCTGTACCACCAGACCGGCATTCCCGATCAGGCTCAGAATTGACATGCTGTCTTGCTCGACCATCGAGCGGCTCCTTTATCCAGTTCAGAGAGTGTTCTTGATATTGAGGTAGAGCGCTTTCGGCATCGCTCTGGGCCGGACATCGCCAGCAGAGACACAGGCCACACGGACCTCGGCTTCGCAAAGAAGTTCATCACCGCGCCAGACTTGCTGAATAAAATCCAGTGTTGCCTTGCCCAGACGACGCAACCCGGCAGTGACCTGAACTGCGTCATCAATCCGCGCCGGGCGATGATAGCGGACCGAGCAGGAGTGCACCACGAACAGAAAGTTGTCCCCGGCCAGCGCATAGTGGTGATAGCCGAGCGTTCGCAACCACTCGGTACGGGCGCGCTCCATGAACTTCAGATAATTGACGTAATAGACGATACCGCCGGCATCGGTGTCCTCGATATAAACCCTGATGGGCAGACGAAACGCTGGTTCGGTCATGTCTCGAACAGATCTCCGGAAGTGCTGGCACGCAGCGGCTTCAGGCCGAAATGACGCCAGGCATTATTGGTCACCAGACGACCACGGGGCGTGCGCTGGATAAAACCCTGCTGGATCAGATAAGGCTCGACCACCTCCTCCAGCGTGCCGGCATCCTCGTTCAGGGCCGCGCCCAGAGACTCCAGCCCGACCGGCCCACCGTCAAATTTTTCCATCATGGTCAGCAGCAAACGGCGGTCGTTGCCATCCAGCCCGCAGGAATCCACCTCCAGCATATCCAGCGCAGCACAGGCAATCGCGCCACTGATCCGGCCATCGCCACGCACTTCGGCATAATCGCGAACCCGACGCAGCAAGCGGTTGGCAATACGCGGCGTGCCGCGGGCACGACGAGCAATCTCGGCGGCGCCATCCTCATCCACTGACAGGGAAAAAATCTCGCAGGCGCGTTTGACGATACCGGTCAGGTCCTCCGTAGAGTAAAACTCCAGCCGCTGAACGATACCAAACCGATCCCGCAACGGACTGGTCAGCAATCCGGCTCGGGTAGTTGCACCCACCAGAGTAAAAGGCGGCAGCTCAATCTTGATGGAACGTGCTGCGGGCCCTTCACCGATCATGATATCGAGCTGGTAGTCCTCTAGCGCCGGATAGAGAATTTCCTCTACCACCGGAGAAAGTCGATGAATTTCGTCGACAAACAGGACATCGCCACGTTCAAGGTTGGTCAGAATGGCAGCCAGATCCCCTGCTTTTTCCAGCACCGGCCCCGAAGTGCTTTTCAGCTCTGATCCCATCTCTCTGGCAATAATATGCGCCAGCGTGGTTTTGCCCAGCCCCGGCGGGCCGAATATCAAGGTGTGGTCCAGCGCTTCGCCGCGCTTGCGCGCCGCATCAATAAAAATTTCCATGCGCTCGCGCACCTTCGGCTGGCCGTGATAATCACTGAGGCTGGCCGGGCGGATGGCACGTTCGATCTGATCTTCCTGATGCTCAAGCGTACTGGCGGAAATAATGCGGTCGATGGTCATACTAGTGCTCTTTAAAGGTCCGGTTAACGAGCCAGACTTTTCAGCGCCTGACGAATCAGCATTTCACTGGAGAGCGAATCCGCATCAGCCACTCTGGCCACGGCGGCCTGAGCGTCTTTCAAGCGATAACCAAGGCTCTCCAGCGCCGCCACTGCATCAGACACCGCATCGGCAGGCAAGCTCGCCGGCCGCTGGCCCGGCAGCGTTACCGGCGCGCCATCAAGTTTACCCAGCCGGTCAGACATTTCGATCAACAGCCGCTCCGCAGTCTTCTTGCCAACGCCGGGAATTTTCACCAGCGTTGAACTGTCCTGCAACTCGATACAGCGAACCAGCCGCTCGGCTTCCATCCCGGACAGAATCGCCAGCGCCATCTTCGGGCCAACACCGTTGACCTTGATCAGGGCACGAAACAACTCACGCTCAAAACGGGAACAAAACCCGTAAAGCAATTGGGCATCTTCTCGAACAACAAAATGAGTAAACAGAACCAGCTCGGCGCCGGGCTCGGGAAGCTGATAGAACACCGTCATCGGCGCTTCGACTTCGTAGCCAACACCAGCAACATCCAGCAGCAGCCAGGGCGCTCGCTTGTCGAGCAGCACTCCACGCAGTTGTCCGATCATCTGACCCTTCTTCCCCTTACTGCGGTGGCCCCGGCAATCCGCGCAAGGCTCAGGCGCATATGCGCGTGACAAATCGCAATCGCCAAGGCATCCGCCGCGTCCGCCTGCGGCACTTTATCCAGCTTGAGCAGGTAACGCACCATCTGCGCCACCTGGCTTTTTTCCGCACTGCCCTTGCCCACCAACGCCTGCTTGACCTGACGGGCCGAGTATTCAAACACCGGCACTCCGCCCTGCACCAGAGCACACAACGCGGCGCCCCGGGCCTGCCCCAGCTTCAGCGCGGAATCGGCATTACGCGCCATGAAGACCTGCTCCACCGCCGCTTCCGCCGGACCATGCTCGGCAACCACAACCGACAGGCTCGAAAAGATCTCGCCAAGCCTTGAAGGAATGTCCTGCGACAGGGTGCTGACGGTACCACAGCTCACATAGCTCAGAGAGCCACCCGACTGCCGGACCAGACCATAGCCGGTATGGCGGGAGCCGGGATCAATACCAAGAATCAGGGTCATGACAGAGCGGTCACATATAAACAGAAGGCAGGCGGGTCAGTTGTACCCGCCTGCTGGCCGGATGTCCAGTGCCCCGAGGTTACTGGATGACTTCACAGACCAGATGATTGTAGGTTTTCCGCACCTGGGCCTTGCAAATATTGCTGCCGAAGGACGGGATCTGCTCACAGGCCTTCATGGCCGCAAAGCGCTTGGCGCAGTCCGCCGCAACCTGCCCCGCTGTTGGCGCCGCAGGCGCTGCGGCGGGCGCCGATGCCGGCTGGGCAGACAGGGAGTTCATCAACGCACCGCCGATCGTCGGGGCAGCAGCAGGTGCGGCGACCGGAGCGGCGGTTCCTGCGGAAGCATCCAGCATCGCCGCAATCAGGGCAGACTTGAGACCGCCCTGCTTGAGCTCGACAATTTCCTCATCGTCAAACACCTTGTACGGCTGACCGCCGGCACGAATACGCGACGCCAGTAAACCGGCGTCTTCGTGACGCTGTTTTTCCAGCACATCAGCCACGGTCATGCCATCAGGGCCGATAAACCAGACCGCTTGCGCCGGCGGGATAAACCGCCGATAGCGGCTATCCAGAGCCAGGTTTTCGCGATGGAATGCCAGAGTGTTGCGGGCAGGCGCCAACCCGGCCAGCCGTTGCAGCGCATCCACGCGGAAGAACGATGTCGGATTATCGGCAAGATACTTGCGGTACGCCGCCACTGTTCCGGCACGCACCGCCGCCTCATAGGCACCACGGCTGTCGGCAATATGCTGGCCCAGTGCCAGAGCATGACGGTTCAGCTGGTCACGGGTCAGGTCATACAACGGCCCCTTGCCCTGCACACCAACAAAATAAGGAGTCGGGAAATACACCGACAACGCCTCCTTGACAACAAAGGAGTCGGTATTTGTAAACAGCACGTCCTCACCGGAACGAAGCTCCAGCGTGCTCTCAAAAGTATTGGTTTCAACGTAAGGCAGCAAAGACAGGGTCAGCAGATAGGTCCAGAAGGTCCAGACCCCCTTGGTGTCGGTTTTTTTAACGTTGATCGCGACCTGATACTCGCTGCCACTGCTGGCAAACCATTTGCCGGCTTCGTTCCAGCCGCGACTCAGAGCCGCCTGATCCCCGGCATTATCAAACCCGCCCATCATACGGAGCTGGCCCGCGTTGACTGAACCAGAGTAAGCCGCCAGCTCCTGTGGCGGCGCCACGTTCGGAGCCATCTGGCCGTCCGGAGGCAGATAACGACGGGTATGACAACCACTCAACAACGCGACAGACAGCAACGCCAGCAGCGCTACCGGAAAGAAAGAACGATTCATCGAAACCCCCGTACGATCCCCAGACTGGCCGCAGCCCGATGCAGACGACCAGTACAGATGGTGCTACGCCACAGCACTGATGGCAACCCGTAATCAGTGCCGTGGCGCAGGAGACAGAGGGCTTACTTGTCAGCCTCGACCTTGCGCACCTGGATACCAACTTCGCGCAGCTGCCTGGCCTCCACCGGCGAGGGTGCATGGGTCATCATGCAGGCTGCAGTCTGGGTTTTCGGAAATGCAATGACGTCACGAATCGATTCGCTACCGGTCATCAGCATCACCATGCGGTCGAGGCCGAATGCCAGCCCACCATGCGGCGGCGCACCAAAACGAAGCGCATCCAGCAGGAAGCCGAACTTCTCCGCCGCCTCTGCATCACTGATACCCAGCGCCTTGAAGACCGCGTTTTGCATCTCCGGGTTGAAAATACGAATAGAGCCGCCGCCAAGCTCGGTGCCGTTAAGCACCAGATCGTAGGCCTTTGAAAGCGCCGCACCGGGATCCGAGGCAAGCTCTTCCGGGCTGCACTTGGGCATGGTGAACGGGTGATGCAGTGCTGCCCAGGAGCCGTCATCGTTTTCCTCGAACATCGGGAAATCGACCACCCACAAAGGAGCCCAGTCGGCCTCCAGCATATTCAGGTCATGGCCAAGACGAACTCGCAGCGCACCAAGCGCTTCATTAACGATGCGGGCCTTGTCAGCACCGAAGAAAATCAGATCGCCATTCTGTGCCCCGGTACGCTCGATAATGCCAGTGATGGCAGTTTCCGTGAGGAACTTCAGGATCGGCGACTGCAGGCCCTCGGTACCGGCGGCCAGATCATTAACCTTGATATAGGCCAACCCTCTGGCGCCATAGATACCAACGAACTTCGTGTACTCGTCAATCTGGCTGCGCGACAGCTCGCTACCTTTCGGCACCCGCAGGGCAGCAACGCGCCCCTTCGGATCCTTGGCAGGACCGGCAAATACCTTGAATTCAACGCCATCCATCAGGTCGGCAATATCAACCAGCTCCAACGGGATACGCAGATCCGGCTTGTCGGAACCAAACCGTCGCATCGCTTCACTGAACGGCATGCGCGGCAGCTCGCCGAACTCGATACCGAGCAGGTCGCGGAATACCCGGCGCACCATACCCTCGGCAACCCCCATAATGGTTTCTTCGTCGACAAACGAAGCCTCGATATCAATCTGGGTAAACTCCGGCTGCCGGTCTGCACGCAGATCCTCGTCGCGGAAACACTTGGCAATCTGGTAGTAGCGGTCAAAGCCCGCCACCATCAACAGCTGCTTGAACAGCTGCGGCGACTGCGGCAATGCAAAGAAACTGCCCGGATGGGTCCGGCTGGGGACCAGATAATCGCGCGCACCTTCCGGGGTAGCACGGGTCAGGATCGGCGTCTCCACATCCATGAAACCCTGCTCTTCCAGATAGTTGCGCACCGCATGGCTCAGCTTCGAGCGGAAGCGGAAGTTCTCCAGCACATTCGCGCGACGCAGATCCAGATAGCGGTACTTGAGCCTGATCTCTTCACCGGCACCGCCAAACTCGTCCAGCTCAAACGGCGGTGTGTCAGACGTATTGAGAATATCCAGAGCAAGACCAAGCACCTCGATATCACCAGTCGGCATGCGCGCATTACGAACTGCCTCATCACGCATCCGCACTCTGCCCTCAACACGGATTACGTACTCACTGCGAACCCGATCCGCGCGCTCGAATGCAGCCACCGCATCCGGATCAAACACCACTTGCACCAGTCCGGCGCGATCACGCACGTCCAGGAAGATCACTCCACCATGATCCCGGCGACGGTGCACCCAACCGCACAGGGTTATCGTTTCGCCGTCGTGGGAGGCACGCAAATCACCGCAATAATGGCTACGCATAACTTTGAATCCGCTCGTTTTTTTTCAGGATGCGGCGGGCAGCCGCAAAGGCGGCGTAGTATAGCGACTCAGGACGTCGTCAGCTATGCCGGCCCCTGGTGCAACGACAAGCGGCCATGCGCTATTCCGGCTCATCAGGGAAAAAGGGCAAAAATACGGGAAAAAAGCCCTGTTCAGTGCTTGCCGGTAACGAGTCCTTGGCATATAACTAGCCCGGAATCATCGCGGGGGACGGCCCCTCAGCTACCAGACCTTCGGGGTAGCATCGGGAACGGATATCCTTCGGGTGGGTCGAGACATCCAATCGGACTATAAAAGGGGTACACACCATCATGGCTGCCAAGAAAAAAGCTGCTGCCGCAAAACCGAAAGCCAAAGCCAAGGCCGCACCAAAAGCCAAGGCCGCACCAAAGAAAGCCGCTGCCAAAGCCAAAGCTGCTCCGGCTGCGCCGAAGAAAGCCAAACTGTACGCTGACCCGGTCAGCAAGACCCAGCTGGTGAGCACCATTGCCGAGAGCACCGAGCTTAGCCGCAAGCAGGTGTCGTCGGTTCTGGAAGAGCTGAACCTGATCATCGAAGGCCACCTGAAGAAGAAAGGCGGTGCCGGCAGTTTCACCATGCCGGGTTTGTTCAAAATCGTCACCAAGCACAAGCCGGCACAAAAGGCACGCAAGGGCATCCACCCGATCACCAAGGAGCCGACCACCTTCAAGGCCAAGCCAGCTTCTGTTCAGGTCAAGGTTCGCCCGCTCAAGAAAATGAAAGACATGGCGCAGTAAGCATTGCCGTGGCTCAACAAAAAAGGCGGTTTTCCCGCCTTTTTTGTTGCCCGCAACGGGACCTACACTGCCATTCGCTCGGCAAACAGGCCCTGACCGGCGTCCCCTACCCAATCGCCGAGGCGCACAGTGAAGCCTTTTTTCTTCAGCTCTCCGGCCACTGCGAGCATATAGGCCATATCCGCATCCACCCGACACAGTGACAGCACTTCCCTGCCAAATCGGGTAAGCCGATACACAGGGAGACGGAAATCATCCCTGGCACTGCCGCCCTCAACGAAGATGGCTTTGTTGGAACAGGCCAGCATGGCGCTGAAGTCATCTTCAGTGGTGGACGTCATGGTCCAGGACTCCGGGCGACCATATACACCGCGTAACAAGCCCAACTCTTCCATCTGCTCAAACATCGGCTGATGCAGTTCCGGTGAAAAATAGGTCCCCGGGTTACGGTAAATGAATCCGTCGAAACACAGTCTTGCGCAGATATTTATCATTTCCAGATCAGCTCTGGAAATGGTCCGCAAAAATTCCATGGTCCGTACAGAATAGGTGCTGGGTTTCAGCACTTCACCCGCCAAAAGCCGCGCCCAGTAGCGCTTCAGCTGCACTGACACCGCGTCCTGGGCACCGTCGCGCCATCGCACCAGCCAGTCCGGATCCACCTGGACTCTGGATATCTTCTCAAGAGGAAGATTGCGACACTCCTCCTCGGCAAGAATGGCGATATGCCGAATGGCAAGATCACGTCGCACCGCACGCATGGCACCGTCGCGATCGGCCTGGCGAAGCAACCGGGCGGTATCCAGAGACTCCACCGGGTCATCGAACCCGGCGGCAACAATCACAGAGTTCAACTTGACCCCCTGCATCAACTCGTCATCCGCTGCTTCACGCAAATTGCCGTCACGGGTCATCCGCAGGCGACCTTCTACCAGCCCCTGCAGCTCGTGCTGTACCCGGGCGATCTCCCTCAGTTCCCGGGCCCTGACGGTGCGCCGATCCAGACTGCGTCGGCGCAACTCGTCCGGAGCCGACAATCCTCTTACGCCCTTGCCGAACAGAGTCAGCCAGAGCTTGTCCAGATAGTCTTCAAAACCACTCATAAACCGGTTCTCCCGCCGGATGCGTGCCTGCATTGTGCGCTGCACCAGCCAGTTTGTGCACCCGCTGGTTATCCCTATAATGGCGCCCCTCTGACCCAGCGAGAATCCACTTATGGCACGCAAGGACAAAAAACAGGTGATCGGCGAGCCGATGACCGACGAACAGGTCCAGGCCTTCCTGCACACCCTGCCGGAGAGAGGCATGAACCCGGATTATCACAGCCTGTTGCGCGCCTACCGCAGTCTGCGGGCGCAGGATTTTGGGCGTTTTCTGGGATTCTTCCTCGCCGAGGGTCGTAACCTGAATGCCGCCGGACCGGACGGCAGGACCTTGCTTGAGACCATTTCAGACCACCAGCAAAGCGCCGAATACGCAGACATCCTGACCCAGGCAGGCGGACACTGACGCCCGGGCTGCTCATGACAGGACAAAAGTTGCCACAGTAAAGGCACCACACCCTGCCGACCCGAGAAGGTCTGGTCAAAACCCATCCCTCATGGCAAGGTATGCCCATACTTCCGCAATCGTGGGCGGACATAATCACAACAACGAGAAAATGAGCGCGAAGCCGATGCGATATCAGGAAATGTCCCGCTGGCGCCTGCTGGTGCTACTGATGCTCTGTGTGTTCTCCCTCAACGGCTACGCTGCCGGTGACGACGACGAGGAGGCTGATGATGAGATGGACGAGGTCACAGCAGAGGACCTCGCCATTGAAGACATCCCGGTAGATGAGCGCATCTTTCTGGTGAAATGGGCGGAGCCGCCGTTTGAGAAGCGGGTGTTTACCTACACGGATGCCCAGATCAAGGAAAAATGGGACTACCTGATGCGCGGACTGCGCATTCCCTACCCATCCGCCGAGTACCTCCGCAAGCAGTCGGAGAAGTATCCGTTTATTCTTGAAGGCATCAAGGATTTCGACGGCGACTTCAACAAGCTGGAAAAGCGCTATGTAGAGGTCTGGCGCAAGTTCTTTGCCGGTGATTTTCAGGCCGCTCGCAACGAAGGCATCGAGATGGGCCCGATTGGCCTGATTCCCGGCCTGTTTTCACAGTTGATGCAGGCCATCTATCTGACCGAACGTCAGAGCGACAAGTACATGCTGCTACAGGATGTCGCCAACCGGGCCAAATACTACTTCGACCAGATTACTGAAATCGAGGAAGATCCGGAAATCAAGACGCTGGCCGCTGCCGTTCGACTTGGTTACGCCTATGCGCTTGCCCGCATTGCGGAAGAGTCACCGATCCCGATTGTTATCGCACGTCGCTATATCGGCAAGATCAAGGGCAACTCTGATCACATCACTGCCCTGGTGCCAGACCATCCGCTTGGACACGCCTTCCGTGCCGGTGTCGACGCAGGCATTATGCGCCGGGTCGGCAAATTTACCGGCCGGATGACCTATAACGCCCGCTCGACAGTGGTTGGCGGTTCTTTCGGCATGGCCCGCAAGCTGACCCCGGATATTCCGATTGTTGCCTACGAACATGGCAATGCGCTTATCTACATGAACAAGAACCGCAACCTGAACGAGGCCATGGCATTGTTTGAAGAAGCGTCGATGATGCAGCCACAGTTCTCCATGGACGCGCTGGACACCATGTATGCCTACAAGCGACTGCAGGAAATCAAGCTGTACGCTCTGAATTACCGCAGCTTCCGCAGCTTCGAGAAAGACCGTCGCAAATTTATCCGAACGACTGACCGCAATCTGACCAATGTTCGCGCTCCAATGCTGACCATGGATATGCTTGACAACCCCGACAAGTACAAACTGCCGGAACGTAACTGATCTATGTTCAGCTGGTATGAAGACAGGGTGTTCCCGAGGCTGCTCGACTGGGCAACCCGCCCTTTGGCCCCGGACCGGGCTGCCCTGGTTGGCTCTGCCAGTGGTCGCGTTCTGGAGCTCGGCGTAGGCAATGGCGCCAACTTCCCCTACTACTCTGAACAGGCCAGCGAGATACACGGTATAGAACCGGCCAACGCCCTGCTCAATGAAGCTCGCGCCGTTGCCCTCGCTCACGCCAACCCGGAGCGATTTCACCTGACTCAGGCCGGGGCCGAAAACCTTCCCTACCCTGACAATCACTTCGATAGCGTAATCGCCTGTCTGGTGTTCTGCACCATTCCGGATGCCGAAGCTGCCGCGCGGGAAACGCTGCGCGTGCTGAAACCAGGCGGTGTTCTGCTGGTGCTTGAACATGTTGCCCACGAGAAGCCTGTCTGGCGTCGCAGTCAAAAGCTGATAGAACCACTATGGACTCCAATGGCCTGCGGTTGCCACTTGAGCCGTGACACTCTGTCTCTTTTCAGCGAATCCGGCTTCGACACCAGCAACCTCAGCAGGTGGCAACATCCGAAGCTGCCGAAACTGGCTGGTTTTATGCTCTCCGGAACTGCCATCAAACCCTGATTACTGCGTCATTCCGCCGCAGGCGCCCAAGCCTGCTATCCGGTTAGAATGCTCTCCACCTGGCCACACTGCGACTTGTCATGACAGCATTATCTCCCGCTTCCACTCGCGTCTGGCGGCAACGGCTGGTGATGCTGCGCGGGCTGCTGATTATGGTGTTGGCTCTGGCATTTGCCCTGGCCTGGTCCCACGCCATCACGCCACTGCCCGTAGTAACGGCCCTGTTCTGGTTGCTGCTGCTCTGGTGCCCGTCCCTGCTGTTTCTTGTCACTCGTCATGCAAAAGAGCGGCATCAGTCGCGCTGGCTGACTTTCGAACTCTGTCTGGACGTACTGCTTTTTCTCGGGCTGCTCTACCAGATTGGCAGCACTGGCAACCCGATCATTTTCTACCTGCTGCTACCGGTGCTGATGGCCGCCCTGTCATTGCCGCCGGCCGGGAACGCTCTGCTTGCCACACTGGCAATTACCGGCTATGCCGCCGCAGGCACCTGGCGACGCCCCCCGGACAGCCATCACCTGCACGGCCTGCATGACGTCAGCCATACTCATGAAATCGGCATGTGGCTGATTTTCGCTATTCTGGTGGTGATGTTCTCGATACTGGGGCAGGCGCTGCAGCAAGCCAGTCGGCGCACTCGGCAGCAACAGGCAATGGCATTAAGCATAGGCCTGCAAAGAGAGCGCATGTACCAGATTGCCGCCGGCCTTGCTGACCGCGCCCATGAGCTGAATACCCCGCTGACAACCCTGATGCTGCTAACCGATGATCCGCCACCGGCCAACGCAGCGCAGCTGCAAAAAGACTGGCAGCAGATTCGCTCGCTGGCCGAGAGAATGGCCTCGATATTGAAGCCGCGGATTTCGCCGAGTGATGCAATAGCACAACCTCTCTCCGGCCTGGTTGCGGATCTGCAGAAAAATCTGCGCATGCTTGCTCCGACTCTGAAAGTAACCTGGCGCGGCCCGCAAGACCCGTTACTCGGCGCGCCGGTATTGTGGCAGAGGATTCTCGCCAATATCGGCTATAACGCCTGCGATGCCGGCGCGGCAACGCTGGATATACGCTGTGAAAAAGATGCAAATTACTGGCTTGTTCAGGCCAGCGATGATGGCCCCCGTCATCATCGCGGTGATGACGGGCACATGGGCATGGGGGTTGGTCTTGCCCTGATTGAGGCTTCCCTGGCAGCTTTGGGAGGTTCTCTCGACCTGATTTTTGAAAACCGGTGGACTGTGGCGCGAATCAGGCTGCCAATCAGCGGAGAGCCACTTTGAATCCCGAGTTATTGCTTGTGGAAGATGATGAATCATTACGCTTGCATCTTGGCGACAGGCTGACAAGGCATGGCTACAAGGTGCACCGTTGCGCATCCATGGCGCAGGCGGCCGAGGTGTTGACCTCTGCACGACAGCTCGATGCAGCAATTCTTGATCAGAATCTGGATCAGGATAACGGGCTGGACCTGATCGAACCTTTGCTGGCCCGGTTCCCGGCATGCAGGATTCTGGTCCTGACCGGGTATGGCAGCATTCCGGCTGCTGTTGCAGCCACTCGCCGGGGCGCCCACAACTACCTGACCAAACCCGCCTCCATGGGAGACATTCTGCAGGCCTTTCAGGAAGACACCACCACCATGCCGGAGCTGCCCGATGCCCCGCCGTCCCTCGAACGGCTGGAGTGGGAGCACATCCAGCACGTACTCGAAGAGCATCAGGGCAATGTGTCTGCCGCAGCAAGGACACTTGGCATCCATCGCAGGACTTTGCAACGCCGGTTAAAAAAGCGGCCGTCGGCAAGCCACTATCATCGTGACCGCCCCTGAACGGCTACAATGGCCCGATGCTGTCAATGCGTATAGTCACTGCCATCACTGCCGCCTTCATCTTTCTTGTCAGCCTGATCGTTGCTGACCAGGCCCTCGCGGCTGACTCCCGGCCACAGCTTCAGATCAGCAGCGATCAACCGGCACTGACCCGCAATCTGGAAGTCATGCTCAGCGTCGGCAACGAGTCGTGCCATGCCAGCGATGACAGAAAAAGACTGGTACGCCGCAATCTGCTCAAACAGGCTGAGCGCGCGGCTCGCGCCGTTGGCTATTACCGTCCCGTGATTAATCTGCGCACTGATACAGCTGATAATTGCTGGAGCATAACCATCGATGCAGAAGCCGGCGAACCGGTTCGGCTCAACAATGTGAATATCCGTTTGCAGGGGGATGCCGAAAGTGACCCTGCATTTGCCGAACTGATCCAGCGCAGCCCGCTTAAGAAAGGGGCAATACTCAGGCATAACGAATACCAGTCGTTACGTGACGGCTTGCTGCAACTCGCCAGCGAAAGAGGCTATTTTGACCACCAACTTCTGGAGCACCGGCTTGAGGTCGACCCGGCGATGCTGACTGCGGACATTATTCTGACAATCGACAGCGGGAGGCGTTATCGATTCGGCGAGTTCAGATTAAAACAGAATGTACTGAGCGATAGCATGGCGATGCGTTATCTGCGTTTCGAATCGGGGCAGCCATGGGACAGCGAACAACTTCTGGCCAGCCAACAGGCACTTCTCGGTAGCGGCTATTTCTCCACCGTGCGACTGGAGCGTGGCAAAACCGACACAGATACCGGCAAGGTCCCGGCAACACTATACCTTACGGAACGACCGCAGCACGCCTGGATGACGGGCGTAGGCGTTAGCACCGACACCGGCCCGAGATTGCGGCTGGGCTATGAAAACCGCTACGTTAATCGGCATGGTCATCGCTGGCGTACTGACAGTCGAATATCCGCGCTGAACAGAGCAATCACAAGCAGTTACGAAATTCCCTTTCGCGACCCGGTCCAGGACCGGCTGATGTTTTCTTCCGGGTATCAGTATGAAAATAATGAAAGCGCGGAGAGCGAACAGTTCCGCCTTGGTGGCAGACTGATCAGTGGCTTCCTCAACGGCTGGGTGCTGACCCGGTCACTGGATTACGAGCGCGAAAACTTTACTGTCGCCGATCAGACCGAGACATCCGAGCTGGTCATGCCGGGCGTGCAAATACAGAAAATTCGCAGCAGCCATCCGGTTTACCCACGACGGGGATGGAAGCTTGGCGCAGGCTTCCGCGGCACCCATCCCTCCATATCGACCACGGAAGCGTTTATCCAGTCCAGACTATGGATGAAAGGCATCACTGCCACTGGCCCGGCCCGCATTCTTGCCAGACTTGAAGCCGGGCACACCAATGTCACGGATGTTACCTCCCTGCCCGCAACTGTTCGCTTTTTTACCGGTGGTGATAATAGTATCCGTGGCTTCGACTATCAGACTCTTGGCCCGGTCGATACGGCTGGCGCGGTCACCGGCGGCCGAAGCCTGCTGGTCGGGTCGATCGAAGCAGATTTCGCCCTGTCAAAGCACTGGCACCCTGCTGTCTTTATCGACGCCGGCAACGCCTTCAATGACTTTAATGCCCCCAACTTGCGTACCAGTGCCGGCATGGGCATTCGCTGGAGGTCGCCGTTGGGGCCGATTCGTATTGATCTGGCCAGACCGATAGATGCTGATCGTAACTGGAGACTTCACCTGAGTATGGGGCCAGACCTGTGAGACGCGTGATTCTGCTACTCCTGATAGTCATGCTACTGGTTCAAGTGATGGCTGCCATTCTGGTCAGCACTGAACGTGGCAGTCGCTGGTTGCTCGGCATAGCCTGCCAGTATGTGCCCGGTACGCTTACCACCAATGATGTTACCGGCACCTGGCTGGCCGGAATGAATATCGGCGCGCTTCACTATCAACTGCCGGAAATCACCATTCACGGCGAAGCAATACAACTCAAACCGGATTTCGCTGCGTTATGGCGCGGCGAGATCCATGCAAACTGGCTGTACGCCAGCAATGTAAGAATAGACCAGTCACTGGCCCGGCCCGGAGCGAGCGGTCCATTTATTCTGCCCGATCAGCTCAGCCTGCCGATTTCCATAACGATTGATGATGTCCGACTACAAGGCCTGTCCCTGCATCACCCGGAGCGCACAACACTAAAACTGGACCTTGTCACCAGTACAAATATCTCAGCAGGACAGTACCTGAGCTTTCGCACCTTTCTGATCCAGCATGACCTGGCTGAAATCAGTGCCAGTGATGGAAAGCTGAAACTGGTTCAGCCCTATCCTCTGAAAGCGGATATTCACTGGCGCAGCGCTTTCACGAAACTGTCCGAATTATTTGGCAGCGATCAGCTTGCAGGCAAAGCGGAGCTATCCGGTTCATTGAACAATCTCCACATTAATCACCAACTGCTTGACCCGGCGTCACTATCGAGCAAGATTGATGCCCAACCATTCTCCGGGAAAATGGATTTCCGCAGCCGTCATCACTGGCAGGAAATTGCACTGCTACAAGCAACACAGCAACCCCTGACTGTGCAACGCGGCAGCCTTGAGTTGTCCTCAAACGATGGACGCCTGATCAGCAAGCTCGACACCACGCTACACGCCGCCGATTTTGGCAGTCTGGACGTCAGCATTGCTGCCGAAGGCAGCTGGACACAGGCAGACAAGCTGCAGATATCGGTCGCACAAGAGGATAGCCGGGTTCAGGCAACTGGCAGCGCCCACTGGCAGCCGGATGATGCAGGTTTCAACCTGATTATCAATGACAGTCATATTGATGCCAGCCGGATTCATCCGGAACTGACTGGCAAGATCGGACTGGCAGCCAACCTTAGTGGCTCCGTGATCGGCAAGCGCTGGAGCGTCCTATCCGACAGCATCCGTATTGACGGACAACTGATGGGCAACCCGCTGCAAGCCTCCCTGAATGCGGCGGTCAGTCAACGCCTTGTTTCGGTAAACGGCGATGGCAGCTACGCTGGCAATCATGCAAACATCGATGTTCGCATCAATGACCGCATCAGAGGTGATGCCAGCCTCTCTCTGAAAAACTTGCAAGCCTTGCATCCGGAGCTGCACGGAGCCGCCGAGATCCAGGCGACCCTGAGCGGATACCGGAATGCCCCGGAAGTTAATATGACTGTTGCAGGCACAGGCTTGCGCATGCGCGAATACCTGCTCGCCAGTGTGTCACTAAAGGCAGACAACCTCGGCCCCGCTTCCTCGAACATGACGCTTGCCATCAACAGCGGGGAGCTCTGGCATCGAGACAGTATGCTTCTTGAGCATGCAGCCATTGAACTGAGCGGCGCCTACAGCAACCACTCCATTGCGCTGGTGTTAAAGAAGGAAGGCATTCGTCTTGATGGCGCTCTGGCGGGCGGATTCCAGTCTGTGCAGCATTGGGCCGGCGAGATCACCGGCCTGAGTCTGGCCCTGCCGGAAAACCCGCCCTGGCAGCTGTTGCAGCCCTCGCCGATTGAGTTATCTCCGCACAAGACAGTGCTGATGCCACTGTGCCTGTCTGATACAAACGGTGAAGCTTGTCTGGAATATTCTTTCGACAACGGTCGCATTGCCGGCTCCGCCGCTCTTGGCAAAATAGCGCTGGCGCCTTTGTCTGCCATTATTGGCCATGACATCAGTCTCTCCGGAAGCCTTGACAGCAAACTGACCGCGTCGCGCTCCGCTGCCGGAATCTGGCAAGGCCAGGCCAGCTCGTCTCTGCACAACGCGCAGCTTATATTCTCAGTAGATACTGAAGCCTACCCGCTGGATTTTGACGCAGCCTCACTTTCCGGACAGGTCACGGGCGACACGCTTACCGCCCAGGCAAGTATCAGCATCAATAATCACGGGTATGCGCGAGCCAATCTGGCAACCGGCTTGCAACCGGAAGCACCGCTATCCGGTGAACTTTCTCTGGCGCTGAGCGAGCTGCGTTGGCTGGAGATGATATTGCCGCAATTACGCCAGAGCCGGGGACATCTTGAAGGTCGTCTTGCAGTGGCAGGAACTCGCCAGTCGCCACGTTTCAGCGGCGCACTTCAGTTGCGCGATGCCGGCACCGACATTCCGGTTGCCGGGCTTTCCCTGAGCGGAATCCGCGCCGAGCTGAGCGGCAATGGACCGGAACTGAGCTTGAGCGGAGAGGCCGGGTCCGGCCCCGGGACGCTCCGGGCCAGGGGCAATATTGATCTTTCCACCGGCCTGCCGTTGCAACTCGACCTGACTGTGAGTGGCAAAAGCTTTCTCGCCATTGATCTGCCGGAAGCGCGTGTTCTGGTCGATCCGGACCTGCGCCTGCGCGGCTCCACCAGGCTGCTGATACTGCGCGGGGATATCGTCATTACCGACGCTGCACTTCGACCACAGCAACTGCCCGAGATGGCGGTACGGGTAAGTGATGATGAAATCATTATTAATGCCTCAACCGAGCAACCCGGCGTGATGGCAGTAGATACCGACATCATGTTGCGGCTGGGTAACAATGTACGGTTTAGCGGCTTTGGCCTGGAGGCAAAGCTGGGTGGCAATCTGCAGCTGTTGTCCGCGCCATCCCGGCCAGTTGCGCTAACGGGAGAACTACGCATTGATGAAGGCCGCTATCGCGCCTATGGGCAGAATCTGGAGATTGATCGCGGCCTGCTGATATTCCAGCAACGGATTGATAACCCCGGTCTTGATATTCGCGCGGTACGCCGCATTCCCAGCGCCCAGGTAGTTGCTGGCGTTGCCATCACCGGCACACTGCAATCGCCGGAAGCGCGGTTGACCTCCACGCCGCCCATGGAAGAAAGCGAGATCATGGCATGGCTGCTCACCGGCCGGGGGCTGTCCGGCAATTCGGAAACCGACAATGCCATGATCGCTCAGGCATTGGCGGTATATGGCCTCGAAAAAGGCAGCGGCGTCACCGAAAAAATCGGCGAGAAAGTTGGTCTGGATGAAATCAGTGTCGGCAGCAACTGGGAAACCACTGATGCCGCCCTGATGCTTGGCAAACAGATCAGCAATCGCCTGTACTTGCGCTACGCCATTGGTCTGTTTGATGCCCTGTCAACGGTGATGCTGCGCTATACCGTCAGCCGTCGAGTGCATCTTGAAGCACAGTCCGGCAGTGACCAGCAAAGCATTGACCTGATCTATCAGATCGAACGCTGACAGCCTCTCAAGCTCAGCGACTGAGAAAACGTATCAGACTGCGCGTGAACCCGGCAGGCGTCAGTTTCGCTGCCAGCATGGTGGCGCGGAACTGCAATCCGACCGGACGATGAACCGGACTGGCGGCACCGCCCTGCTGCACCGCTTCCCACACTGCCTCGGCGATATCGCTGGCATCCAGATCAACACCGAGACGGTCCATGATAGGCGAATAGTTATCCGCCACCATCGCTGTCTTGACAAACGGCGGCATGATATCAAGCACGCGGATATCATGTTTTTGCCATTCAATATTGAGGGCCTCGGTCAAGCCGCGAACGGCAAACTTGCTGGCCGAGTAACTGGCAAAATCCGGCACACCATAAAGCGCCGAAGCCGAGCACATGCTGATCACCATAGCGTCAGGTGTGATCCGAAGAAAAGGAAACGCCGCATGGGTGACATTAATCAGCCCGGTGACATTGATATCGATGATGCTTTTATGTTGATCCGGCGAAATCTTTTCAAACGCGCCAGTGCGGAGAATGCCTGCACAGTTAAACAACACCTGCAGATAGCCGTCATGGTCATGGGCAAAGGCCTCGACCGTGGCACGCACGCGGGCGCCGTCGGTGACGTCCAGGGCACGCCACCAGACCCGTCCCCCCAGCTCTCCGGCCAACTTCTCCAGCGCTGCCTCGTTGACATCGGTGAGGCCGACTGACCATCCGGCGGCATGGAACCTGCGCGCTGTAGCCTCGCCGATGCCGGCGCCAGCACCAGTAATAAAAATTGCTTTCATATCAGGACTCCTTGATAACCGGCAGCGCATAGATGCCTTCACTGAAAAGCCGCACTTCCATTACTGCGGAACGACAGCCGAGCTGGCAAGTATAGCGGCACATATGGCACTGTCTGCCAGCCCCAGTATGGCCGGCCCCGCCAGAGTAGCACCTGGGCGGACCAGGTTTTCCCGGAACGGCTGGCTTCCGGTAAAAAAACAGCGCTAATCATAGCGATAACAGCCGCACATGCCAGTGCGGCCATGGGCAGCGCGCCACGCTTGCCGTAAAATGGCCCGTTTTCACAGCCAGCCAGGAACCTGTCCATGCGCGCGTCCCGCTTTCTGCTTGCCACCGTCAAGGAAACTCCGGCTGATGCCGTGGTTATCAGCCATCAGCTGATGCTGCGTGCCGGCATGATCCGTAAACTTGCGTCCGGCCTGTATAACTGGCTGCCGGTGGGTCTGCGGGTGCTGCGCAAGGTCGAGCGCATCGTCCGCGAGGAAATGGATAAAAGCGGTGCCCAGGAAGTGCTGATGCCGGTGGTCCAGCCGATGGAGCTATGGGACGAATCCGGGCGCGCGCCTGCCTACGGCCCGGAACTGCTGCGTATTACTGACCGCCACAACAACCCGTTTTGCCTCGGCCCCACCCATGAAGAGGTGATCACCGACCTGGTCCGCAACGAAGTGCACAGCTACAAGCAGCTGCCCATGAACTTCTACCAGATCCAGACCAAATTCCGCGATGAAACCCGGCCACGCTTCGGCGTCATGCGGGCACGCGAATTCATCATGAAGGACGCCTACTCGTTCCATATCAACATGGATTCGCTGCAGCAGACCTATGACGATATGTATCGCACCTACTGCCGGATTTTCGACCGCATCGGTCTCGATTATCGTCCGGTTGCGGCCGACACCGGCTCCATCGGCGGCTCCGGTTCACACGAATTCCATGTGCTGGCGGATTCCGGCGAGGATGCCATCGCCTTCTCTGACCAGTCTGATTACGCCGCCAATGTCGAACTGGCCGAGGCAGTTTCCAGCGGCTCGCGCGCGGCGCCATCGGAAGCCCTGCGACTGGTCGACACGCCAAAGGCAAAAACCATTGCCGAACTGGTCGAGCAGTTCGATATCCCCGCCACCAGAACGGTAAAGACCCTGATCGTTGCGGCCAGCGAGGAATTCGGCGGTGGTTTTGTTGCCCTGCTGCTGCGCGGTGATCACGAGCTGAACGAAATCAAGGCGGAAAAACATCCGGCAATTGCCAGCCCCTTGCGCTTTGCCACAGAAGACGAGATCCGCGCTCTGATCGGTGCCGGCCCAGGCAGTCTCGGCCCCCTGAATCTGCCGATTCCGTTTATTGTTGACCGCGCCGCGGCCCTGTGCAGTGATTTCGCCAGTGGCGCCAATATCGATGGCAAACATTACTTCGGCATGAACTGGAAGCGCGATCTCACCATTGATACCAGCGCCGATCTACGCAACGTGGTCGAGGGTGATCCGAGCCCGGACGGCAAGGGCAACCTGACTATCCGTCGCGGCATTGAAGTCGGCCACATTTTCCAACTGGGCACCAAATATTCCGCCGCGTTGGGCGCCAAGGTACTGGACGAAAACGGTAAAAGCGTAATCATGCCGATGGGCTGCTATGGCATCGGAGTCAGCCGGGTAGTGGCGGCCGCGATCGAACAGAACTATGACGACCGCGGTATTATCTGGCCGGCATCGATTGCCCCGTTTGACGTGGCCCTGATCCCGCTCAATCTGAAAAAGAGTCCGCGCGAAGGCGAGCTGTGCGAACGGCTATACGCCGAGCTGATCGCCGCCGGCTTCGATGTACTCTACGACGACCGGGAAAAGGAACGGCTTGGCGTGAAGCTGGCCGATGCCGAGCTGATCGGCATTCCCCACCGGATTCTGGTCACGGAGAAAGGTATCGACGCCGGCATACTGGAGTACAAGGGCCGCCGCGATAGCGAGGCCCGCGAGATCGCCATCACCGGACTGCTGAGCTTCCTGAACTCCGGCCGCAACTAGACATCCCGCCAATCGGAGGATTCGCCCGTTTTTCGTAGTCTTTTGTCTCCCGGGCATTGACGGCGCGGGTACAACCGTTAACAGTAGCTTCCCAATAACAAGAGCTTCTGTCAGTAGCCGCTTGATATCTCAGGGTTTAGGTTAATCAAAAGCTTCTGAGAGCGTGCTGACGACCCTTTTCTGACGCGGAACAGATTAATGCTGCGACTCATACTGTTTCTCTGCTGTCTGGCCCTGTTGCCGTGCACAGCCCTTGCCCATGTATTCCAGATTCCTGCTTCTCAACTGCCGGGGCTGGTCAATCAGGCCCCGGAACCATTCAGCTTCTTCAGCATGCAATCCGGGCGGCTTGAACCGGTGCCACACCAGTGGCTGGAGTTTTCCACCGACGGCTTCCCCTGGTTTGCCAGGGACTCTGCCACCCGTCGTGCCGGCGAGCCCGGAATCATCAATGCCGAGCACCGGCTGTTATTACGGCGCAGCGATGGCGGCCCGCGCCTGAGTGGCAATCAGGCGGAACAGGTGGTCGGAGAGCTTGAAGTAAACCTGGCAGGCGAGACGCTTTACTATTACGTAGTCAAGAATGCCTACCGTCAGGCAACACAGCGCTATGTCCGTTTCGACCAGCAGCGCATGGCGGTCCGTAGCACCGATTACTCGTTCTCCATGAAACAGGGCAACATGCTGATCTGGAATGATTTTTTTTATAAAAGCTTCCAGACGGAGTCGGGCCAGCCGGAAACCCTGCTGGACACCCTGAAGATTCGCATGAGCGCCGGGCTGTTCTCGGAGAACGCCCGCATTACCCTTACCAACGAGAATCTTGAACCAACCATTGAAGAAGTGGTGGAGGGACCGCTGGCATGGGTGGTATTCGCCAGGACCACCCTGCATGTAGCCCGTGTGCCGGTAATGCGGGCACGCAACTATTTCCTGCTGATGCCGCAGCAAACCGATATCCACACTCGCTTCACCCTGCCGATAGTGGCCAAGACCATTCTCACCCCGCCAACGCTATCTATCTCGCTGGATGGTAACCAGCTTTATGGCGGCAAGCTGGTCACCAGCTGGACTGGCGACAAGGTTGGCGTCACTGATGGCAAGCTCTCGGATACCGAAAAGGCTATGGTGGAAACTCCGCTGAAGGGACAGAACTGGCTCTGGTTTGGCACCGGCCGCGGATTCGACCTGCTTGGCCAGCTTGAGTTTCTCGAAGGCTTCGAACGTCCCGTGCGCCTGCTCTATGAAGACGATGCCACGCTCAGCAATCCGCCGGAACGCTTCCCCGGCCAGCTGCCCAACGTTGGCTTTACCATTGAGCAGCTGCCCATTGGCAAGGAATTCTATTTCCGCGCCAGCCTGTACTTCAGCGAGAACAGCCGCGGGATGGGCCCCGGGCAATATGCCGCCAGCATCACCGGCGAGCCCTCCGTGGTCTGGCGAACGCTGGATTGATCAAATGCTGCTGGCCGTCAATGGCCAGCGGCGGCGCACCCGGTAGCGCACACCCCACTGACTCTGCTCTGATTCATACAGACACAGTTCCGCTATCTCGTAACCGAGATCCAGCGGTATATCGGGAGCCGGGACAAACGCGCGCGGCAGCCGCGCCAATGTGATATGAGGGCGTAATGGTCGCCCCGCCGACTCGGCAAGAGCCTCTTGCAAAAGACGGTGAAAGCGCGACAGGCCACTGGTCAACGGAGCCTCGGCCGCAAATACCCGGCCAGCACTGTCCGGAAAGCAATGACCTCGCTGCAGGCGCAGGCGCAGGGCTGACTGTCCGGAACAGAATTGCTCTGCAACCGTAGCGATCTGCTCCATCCTCGCTTCTGTGATTTCTCCAAAAAAAATCAACGTCATATGAAAGTTGCCCGCCACCACCGGCAGCGGTCTGATAGCCGTCATCTGCTGCAGCGCCTGATCGCGCACGCCAATCAGTTCCAGAGACAGGGCGTCCGGCACCGGAAAGCCAAGAAAAAGCCTCATGGCCAGCGCCACGGCCGGGCGGTACAATCAGCGCCCCGGGATACCCCGGTGACCCCTGAACCTGCTTCTGCCAACACGGTGCCCCCGCAATGTCTTCTGAAAAACTGTCCCCGACCGCAACGCCCGGCAAAGTCGGGTTTATCAGCCTTGGCTGCCCGAAGGCGCTGGTGGACTCCGAACGCATTCTGACCCAGCTGCGCACCGAAGGCTATGAAGTGGTGCCCACTTACGAGGACGCTGACGTAGTCGTGGTCAACACCTGTGGTTTTATCGATGCAGCCAAGGCGGAATCGCTGGAGGCGATCGGTGAGGCGATCAGTGAAAACGGCAAGGTGATCGTCACCGGGTGCATGGGTGTCGACGAAGATGCCATTCGCAAGGTCCATCCACAGGTGTTGTCGGTGACCGGGCCACAGCAGTACGAGCAGGTCGTCAACGCGGTGCATCAGGTGGTGCCGCCGCTGGCCAACCACAATCCGTTTCTTGATCTGGTGCCTCCGCAGGGTATCAAGCTCACACCACGGCACTATGCCTACCTGAAAATTTCCGAAGGCTGCAATCACAAGTGCAGCTTCTGCATTATTCCGTCGATGCGCGGGAAGCTGGTCAGTCGACCGATTGGCGACGTGATGGATGAAGCCGAGCGCCTGGTCAAGGCCGGCGTGCAGGAGCTGCTAGTGATTTCCCAGGACACCAGTGCCTACGGTGTCGACCTGAAATATCAGACCGGCTTCTGGCAGGGCATGCCGGTGAAAGCCAAAATGCTGGACATGTGTCGCGCAATGGGCAGCCTCGGCGCCTGGGTCCGGTTGCACTATGTCTACCCTTACCCGCATGTCGACGACATCATTCCGCTGATGAGCGAAGGCCTGGTACTGCCCTATCTTGATATTCCGTTCCAGCATGCCAGTCAGCGCATTCTTGAACTGATGAAGCGCCCGGCCCACGCTGAAAACACGCTGGCGCGGATCAAACGCTGGCGGGAAATCTGTCCGGACATCACTTTGCGCTCGACTTTTATCGTCGGCTTCCCCGGTGAAACCGATGATGACTTCGAGCAACTGCTCGACTGGCTTGAAGAAGCCCGGCTTGATCGCGTCGGCTGCTTCACCTATTCGCCGGTGCAGGGCGCAGCGGCCAACGCCCTGCCCGACCATGTCGACCCGGAAGTTGCCGAGCAGCGTCTTGAGCGTTTCATGAATGTTCAAGCTCGCATCAGTGCCCGCAAACTGCAGCAGAAAGTCGGCCGCGAACTGGAAGTGCTGGTGGATGAAGTCGGGGACGAAGGCGTAATCGCGCGCAGCCAGGCCGACGCTCCGGAAATTGATGGCCTGGTCTATCTGGATGATGTTGCCGATGTTCGCCCCGGACAACGGCTACGCGTGCGCGTGACCGACGCTGATGAACACGATCTCTGGGCCACCCCGCTGTAAGGAGCGTCATCCGTTTGCTGGCAAACAACCCGTCCCGCGGCGCTGTCATGCTGATCACCGGCGAGCTGTTGCTCGCGGTGATGGCGGCAATGATCAAGCACCTCACCGATCAGGGACTGTCCAGCGAAAGCATGGTGTTTTTCCGCAACCTGTTCGGTCTTCTGTTCCTGTTTCCGATGCTTTATCGCGGCGGCCTCGGCCAGTTGAAAACACAGCGCATCGGCATTCATCTGGTACGCGCCATCACCGGCGTCGGCGCCATGTTTCTGTTCTTTTATACCATTGCCCACGCTACGCTGGCGGAAGCGGTGCTGGTGAAAATGACGGCACCGTTCTTTCTGCCGCTGATCGGCCTGGTCTGGCTCGGTGACAGGGTCCGGCCGCAAACCTGGTGGGCGATTCTGCTCGGCTTTGTCGGTGTTATCGTGATTTTACGGCCCGGCTCCGGCGCCTTTAATCCGGTACTACTACTGGCCCTGGCCAGCGCTGCACTGATGGGCATTGCCAAGGTCAGCATTCGGCGCATGGCGGATTCCGAACCACCGCGCCGCATCGTATTCTGGTTCGGTTTGTTCAGCACACTGATTTCCGCAGTGCCAATGCTGTGGAATGAGCGCTGGCCGGACCAGATCCAGCTGTACTGGTTGCTCGGCATTGGCCTGATCGCCACCGCTGCGCAGATGTGCATGACCCATGCCTATCAACTGGCCAGCCCGGGGCGGATCGGTGTCTACAACTACACCTCGGTGATCTGGGCGGTGACACTGGGCTGGCTGTTCTGGGGAGAAACGCTGTATTTCAGCTTTCTGCTCGGCACCCTGCTGATTGTCGGCGCAGGCATCTGGAATCTGCGCACCCAGCGGTAGCAGGCAATTCAACCGGTGTTCCGGCGCTCCGGTGGCGTCCAGTCAAATGGCACGTTGTACGTCATCAGGAAGCCGCCCAGCGTAATCAGCACCCGGGCAATGCCAATATAGGAATCCGGAATACGCACCCGGTTCTCGCGGAATTTTTCCAGCAGGTCCGACATCGCCAGACCAAATTCATTTCTTTTCATCCTGTCGCTGAGTACGTACTGGGCCAGTTCCCGCAGCGTGTCCGGGTTGCCACCAACAAAGCCGGCATTGATAAACAACTGGCCGATATCAACGTCGCCTTCGAACCCCATCAACCCGTACAGCAAGCGGGAGTAGTTTCGCACTTCATCCGGCGTCAGGCGCCCAAGCGTGCCGAAATCAAGAATACTGATATCACCATCATCACTGACAATGAAGTTTCCCGGATGGGGATCGGCCTGGTAAACGCCAACACGAGTGACCTGGTGCAGATAAGAGGTAAATAGCAGTGTTAGCAGGTCCGCGGCCTGATCAGGATGTTGATCAAGGTAGTCTCTCAAGCGGTGACCATGCTGCCATTCACTGACCAGCACATTCGGCCCGGACAACTCCTCCACCAGCGCGGCAACACGAATGCGTGGTGGATGCTGAATACGGCTGAAGCGCCGCATGTTTTCCGCCTCATTACGGAAATCCAGTTCAACAGAAGTCATCTCAAGCAGCTGCTCGGTAATCTGGATAAAATCCAGCTCACGAAAAAGCGGTGCCATTAATAACGCCAGCAACCGGAAGACTCTGGCGTCCTGCTCGAACAATTCAACCACTCCGGGCAAGCGTATCTTGATCGCCACATCGCGGCCATCGCGCAGCACGGCACGATGGACCTGGGCAATTGATGCAGTTGCTGCGGGAATTTCACTGAATTCGCTAAAGCGCTCACGCCAGCGCAGCCCCCAGGCCCGCTCAAGCAGCGGCTTGATCTGGCTGAACGACACCGCCTCGGCATCGTTCTGCAAAGCCTGCAATGCAAGAATATATGCAGGTGGCAGGACATCCGGACGACAGGAAAAAAACTGGGCAGCCTTGACCCAGATAGCGCCATTACGGCGGCAAAGCTGCGCTACAGCAGCGGCCGCCTCCGAGTGCACCCGCTCCAGCTCCAGCTCCTCACCACGGGCCCGCCTGACCGCAAGGCCATGGCGGCCATACAACGCCACCACATCCACTACAGTGCGCAATGCCCGCAGATAGCGTCGTCGCCCCGCTATCAAGCCGGAAACGGCGGCCGAGCCTGTGCGTGCTAACTGGATACCGGAAACCAAATGTGCTCCCCCCAAGAAAGTGGCATTAGTGTAACCGCATGATGACATCGTGTACTGTGACGTATTGCAGCGCCCTGTAACAGCAGGTAAAAGGTGCGTTGATGCTCACTGAAGGCTGTCTGAAAAGCGGAAATTTGCCATGCCATCAATTCGTATTGCCCGGGATGACCCGCGTGCCATCCATAGTCGCGGCATTGTCGTCCTCAAACCCGCCCATCCCATGATCCGCAAGTTGAAACGCGACCTGCCCACGCCTTGTATCCACGGCGACAAGGTCTGGGACTCAAGCTGGCTGCTGATGGATGAGCTCAGACGCAATCCGCCTCCGGCCGGTGCCACTCTGATGGATCTCGGTTGCGGCTGGGGGCCACTGAGCATGTTCGCGGCAAAACGATTGAAGCAACAGGTAATCGGTGTCGATGCGGACGACGGTGTGTTCCCGTATCTGCACCTCCATGCCGAGCTCAACGGCGTCAGCATCGACACCCGTCAACGCCGCTTCGAGAAGCTTCGCGGCAAGGAACTGGGCACCGTCAACACCCTTGCCGGCGCGGACATCTGCTTCTGGGACGAGTTAGCCCCCATTCTGTTCAACCTGATCCGCCGGGCGCTGAAATCCGGCGTCAACCGTGTTCTGGTCGCAGACCCGGGCCGGGATCCGTTTTACCAGCTGGCCGAGCGCTGCGAAAAAGCCTTTAACTCCCGGGTCGTTGAACGCACTACCTCAACACCGAAAGCGGCAGTGGCGGACCTGCTTATCGTCGAGGCCTGATGGACCCGCGTCCTGTTCACCTGCCGCCACCCTGCACTGAGCCGCTGCAGATACTGCATGCGGACAAAACCCTGGTGATCGTCAACAAGCCTGCATTTCTGCTATCCGTGCCGGGCCGTGGCCCACTCAAGCAGGATTGTGTGCAGCATCGACTAGCCGGCCAGTACGATGACATCCGCCTGATTCACCGCCTTGATCTGGACACCTCCGGACTGATGGTGTTCGCCCGCGGCGCCGACGCGCAGAAATTCATCGCCCGTCATTTCCAGGAGCGCCGGGTTAAAAAGGAATATCACGCCCGCGTTGCCGGCCTGGTAAAGCAGGATGAGGGTGAGGTAGAGCTGCCCATCATTACCGACTGGGCCAATCGGCCACGACAGAAAATCAGCCAGGACGGAAAATGGGCCCTGACCCGTTACCGCGTCCTGCAGCGGGATCCGGACAGCGACAGCACGCTGGTATCGCTGGAGCCCTTCACCGGCCGCTCGCATCAGTTGCGCATCCATATGCGTGAACTGGGCCATCCCATTCTCGGCTGTGATCTGTATGCGCCGGAGGCGATCATGGCCCGCTCTCCGCGGCTGCTGCTGCATGCCTGCAGGCTTGGCCTGACACACCCGGCTTCCGGTGAATGGCAGGTCTACCAATGCCCACCGCCATTCGCCTGAGCTCCCACTGCATGCCGAATACCGCTACCATCAGCCACTCTGACGTACGATGGAACAGGTTATGAGTATTCTTGACACCGGTCGCGACCTGCGTCGCCTTAATGAACTGACTGGAATTTTGCTCAAGTACGGATTCGGCGACATGATCCGCCGGCTTGGCATGGCAGCGCCGTTCGAGCAGGCCGGCAAACTGATGCGGCAATCGGTCGACCGCGACATGCTGACCATGGAACCGGGCGAGCGGCTGCGGCGGGCGCTGGAAGAAATGGGCCCGACCTTCGTCAAACTCGGGCAGATTCTTGCCACCCGGGTCGACCTGTTCCCGATGGACTGGATCGAGCAGTTTGAAAAGCTGCAGGATAATGCCCGCGCCCTGCCGTACGAAAAACTGTTGCCGAAAATTGAAAAAAGTCTTGGCAAACCGGTCGACAAGGTTTTCATCAGCATCGACCCGAAACCCATCGGCGTTGCGTCCATTGCCCAGGTTCACCGGGCGGTGACCCGCAATGGTGAGCAGGTAGTGCTCAAGATACAGAAGCCCGGCATCCGCTCACGCATTGAATCGGACCTGCGGTTACTCGATCAGGCCGCCAAGCTGGCCGCCGACAACTCAATTGAACTGCGCCGCTACCGGCCGGTGGATCTGGTCCGTGAATTTGAACGCTCGCTGACCCGCGAGCTCGATTTCACCAGCGAATCCCGCAACGCTGACCGCATCCGCCAGAATATGAAAAGCCTTAAATGGCTGGTAGTTCCAAAAGTGTACTGGGAATACACCTCCGCCGCGCTGTCGGTACAGGAATACATCGAAGGCATTCCGGCGCGGCAGACAGACCGCATCGAGGATGCCGGACTGGATCGCAAGCTGCTCGCCCGCCGCGGCGCCACCGTCGCCTGGAAAATGGCGCTGGAAGACGGCTTTTTCCATGCCGACCCCCATCCGGGCAATTTCCTGATCCTGCCGCGTAACCGCATTGCCATGCTTGACTACGGCATGGTTGGAAAGCTGACCCGCGCCCGCCAGGAACAGATGGTCCAGATCATGAAGTCCGTGGTCATGCAGGAGCCCGAAGGCTGTGCCTCGGTGCTGGCATCCTGGGCCGATGGCATTCCGGTAAAGTTTGAACAGCTTACTGCGGATATCGAGGACATCGTCACCCGCTACTACGGCATCCCTCTGGCCGAGCTGGATGCCGCGGCCTTGCTGCTTGATATCACTTCGTTGCTGCGCAACCACGATCTGGTGCTGCCCAGCGACATCGCCCTGCTGATCAAGGCAATTATCACGCTGGAAGGATTCGGTCGGGTACTTGACCCTTCTTTCGATGTCATGAGCGAAGCCGAGCCGCTGATCAAACGCATGGTGCGGATTCGCTACAGCCCCGGCCGGCTGGCCCGCAGCCTCAGCATGCGGGCGCTGGATATGGTCGACAGATTGTATGCACCGCCGCCAGTGCAGGGCAGCCAGCGCAGTGGTACCGCCGGCGGCGGCATTGATCCACGGCACCTTGAGCGCCTGGTCGGCCGGCTGGAGCGTTCACAGTACCGGCTGGTGCAAACCTCGCTGACAGTTGCCGGCATTCTCTGTGGCAGCCTGCTACTGGCCGGCAGAGTGGCACCAACTATCTGGGATATTTCTGTTTTTGGCCTGATGATTCTGCTGTCCAGCGGTACCTGGTCAATCTGGATGATGCTGGTGGCACGTCGCCACTTGCGCGAATGGGAGTAGTGACAATGAGAGCTGTTCAATGGATTTCCGCCACTGTGGTCACAGTTGCACTGGTGGCTTGCGCGACCTCACCGATGGGCCGCCGGCAACTGTTATTGCAGCCGGCCGCGCAGATGGATCAGATGGGCCTGACTGCCTATCAGCAACTCAAGCAACAAACGCCGCTATCCACCAATCAGAAGCAGATCAGTTATGTTACCTGCATCAGCAGCGCCCTGACTGCAACGCTGGAAAAACAGCAGAACTGGGAGATCAACCTGTTTGAAGATCCCACCGCCAATGCTTTTGCCCTGCCAGGCGGCTTCATGGGGGTGCACACCGGTCTGCTCAATGTCGCCACCAATCAGCACCAGCTCGCTGCCGTGGTCGGTCACGAGATCGGTCACGTACTGGCCCAGCACAGCAATGAACGGGTCTCCATCGAGATGGCCACCAGTACCGGCATGCAACTACTGCAGGCTTTAGCGGGAGAACAGACCGCTGAAAAGCAGTTAGTATTTGCGGCACTGGGCATTGGCACCCGGTTCGGCGTCAGCATGCCGTTCAGCCGCAAGCATGAATCCGAGGCTGACCTGATCGGTCTGGAGATGATGGCCAAAGCCGGCTTTGATCCGCGCCAGGCGGTCACCCTGTGGGAAAACATGCAGGCGGCTGGCGGCAAGGCACCGCCGGAGTTTCTCTCTACTCACCCGTCCGGCGATACCCGAATCCGTGAGCTCAACAAGCACATGGAAACAGCCTTGCCCTACTACCAGCAGGCAGTCGCAAGTGGCCGGGTACCGAAGTGCGGTTAAATCCAGACAGCGCTGACCGCCTTAGCGGTCAGCGGAAGTAGGCATTATCACGAACGCTGTGGTCGGTCTTGTCTCGCACCGCCGACAGCTCCGGAACGCGCTCCTTCAGGGTTTTCTCAACACCGCTCTTCAGCGTCATGTCCACTGCTGAGCAGCCCTGACAGCCACCACCGAATTCCAGAATGGCGACCTTATCTTCGGTCAGCTCCAGTAGCTGGACGTTGCCACCATGAGCAGCAAGGCTCGGATTGATCTCGGCGTAAAGGATGTGATTGATGCGCTCTTCCAGAGTCGCATCCGGGCCGATATCCGGCACCCTCGATTTCGGAGCACGAAAGGTCAACTGCCCGCCCATGCTGTCCTTCTTGAAGTCAATCGAGGCGTCTTCCAGATAGCGAACGCTCTTGCCCTCGATCCAGGCGTGAAAGCCATCGTAGTCGTAGCGCACGTCACTTTCTTCCTGCTCGCCCGGCGGGCAGTAGGCCATGCAGCATTCCGCATGGGGCGTTCCGGGCCGCTCGACAAAAATACGCACCCCCATACCCGGCGAGCCCTGACGATCAAGCAGATCTCGCAGGTATTCACGGGCGTTTTCGGTAATGCTAATCAGCGGTTCAGTCATGAAACAGCTCTCGACTCGGATTCCCGACTATTTTAGTCAAGTATTCGAGCCTTGCAATGGCTTTACCCTTCCCTTTCCGGAGCTGATCGCTATCATATCGCCGTAATCCCCTGTGTATCCCGATGGAAGCATGCCATGAGCGAGCAAACCCCGGACAAGAAACCCAACCTGCTGCAGGTCATAGGCAGTGTGCTGGCCAGCCTGCTTGGGGTCCAGAGCGGCAAGAACCGTGAGCGTGACTTTCTCAAGGGTGACCCGAAAGACTATATCGGCGTATATGTGGTTCTGGTGGTACTTTTCGTGATCAGCATGATCGTCGTGGTCAATATGGTTATCTCCTCTGCCGGCAAATAAGCCGGCACCCGGCATATCCATATAACCGCATCATCCTTTCGACCCCTGCCCTTATTTGCTACAGTGCGTCCCCCGGCGCCTGTGGCGCTCTATTCCCATACAAATTAGCAGGTTACCCAGAGCCTCTATGTACGTTTATCAGGATTATGACCAGCGTCTGCTTGACGAGCGCGTCGCCCAGTTCCGTGACCAGACCCGGCGTTATCTGGACGGCAAACTGCGCGAAGAAGAGTTTCGTCCGCTGCGCCTGCAGAACGGCCTCTATATCCAGCGCTACGCGCCGATGCTGCGTATCGCTGTGCCCTACGGCATGCTCGACAGCAAGCAGTTGCGCATGCTGGCGCACGTCTGCCGCACCTGGGACAAGGGCTACTGCCACGTGTCCACCCGCCAGAACATCCAGTTCAACTGGCCGGACCTGCAGGACGTGCCGGATATTCTCGCCGCGCTGGCCAGCGTCCAGATGCACGGTATCCAGACCAGCGGTAACTGCATTCGTAACACCACCACCGATGAGTTTGCCGGCGTCAATCCGAAGGAAATCGCGGACCCGCGTCCGTGGTGCGAGCTGATCCGCCAGTGGTCGACCTTCAATCCGGAATTTGCCTATCTGCCGCGCAAGTTCAAGATCGCCGTGAATGCGGTGCCGGACGAAGATCCGGCGCTGATCGGCGTACACGACATCGGCGTGCAGATCGTCAAGGCAGACAACGGCGATATCGGCTTCCAGGTCTGGGCTGGCGGCGGTCTTGGCCGCACGCCGATGACCGGCGAGATTATCGGCGAATTTGTTGCCCGCGAAGACCTGCTGTCTTATCTGGAAGCGGTGCTGCGCGTGTACAACAAGTACGGCATCCGCGACAACAAGTACAAGGCGCGCATCAAGATCATCGTCAAGGCCATGGGCCGGGAGAAATTCCGCGAACTGACCGAGCGCGAGTTTGCTGAACTGAAAGGCGGGCCAATGACCCTCACGGAAGCGGAAATGGCACGCATGATTGCCAGCTTCCCGGCACCGGCCTATGCCGCACTGACCGACATGCCGGCTGCCCTGCAGCAGGCACTGGCCAGCGACAAGGCCTTCAACCGCTGGTACCACACCAATACCCGTGCGCATAAACAGGCCGGTTACCGCGCCGTAACCCTGTCGCTGAAGAAAACCGGGCGTGTTCCGGGAGACATCACCGACAACGAACTGGAGGTAGTAGCTGATCTCGCCGATCACTACAGCTTCGGCGAGGTGCGTAACACCCACCAGCAGAACATGGTGCTGGCGGATGTCCGTCAGGATCAGTTGTTCGAGGTCTGGCAGGCGCTCGACAAACTGGGCCTTGCCACACCGAACCTGAAACTGTTGACCGACATCGTTGCCTGCCCCGGTGGCGACTACTGCTCGCTGGCCAATGCCAAGTCGATTCCGATTGCCGAAGCGATCCAGCGTCGCTTCGATGATCTCGATTACCTGCATGATATCGGCGAACTGGATATCAATATTTCCGGCTGCATGAACGCCTGTGGCCATCACCATATCGGCCATATCGGCATTCTCGGTGTCGACAAGAAAGGTCGCGAGTATTACCAGATTACCCTCGGTGGCCGTGGCGACAAGATTTCCCGCATCGGCGACAAGATGGGCCCGTCGTTTGAGTCGGACGAAGTGGCGGGCGTGATCGAGAAAATCGTCAATCTGTACGTGGAAAAGCGTCACGACGACGAGCTGTTTATCGACACCTATGAACGCATTGGCATTGAACCTTTCAAGGAGTCCGTCTATGGCTCAGCTGATTAAAGACGGCGCCCTGATCGACAACAGCTGGGTGCGGGTGACGCCGGAAGACGATGGCATTCCGGCCCATGGCGATATCATAGTTTCTCTGGCCTGCTGGCAGGAACAGAAGGAAGCGCTGAAAAATCGTGCTGGCAAGGTGGCAGTGTGCCTGGAACCGGGCCAGGAACCGGTGGAGATTGCTGATGATCTGGCCGACCTGCCAATGGTTGCGATCAACTTCCCGGTGTTTGCCGATGGTCGCGGTTATTCTTACGCCCGTGAGCTGCGTACCCGCTACGGTTATCAGGGTGAGATTCGGGCGGTGGGTGATGTGCTGCAGGATCAGCTGTTTTATATGTGGCGATGCGGTTTCAATGCCTTTGATATTCGTGCCGACCGGGATGCGACGGAAGCGCTGAAAGGCCTGAATGATTTCACCGTCACCTATCAGGGTGATGCGCGCGATCCGCGGCCGATCTATCGGCGATCGTCAGTTTGATTTGCGCCCGGGCACTGCGAGTCAGGTTCCACAGAATGTCTTGCAGACTTTCTCGGATGGCGGCGGCGGCCCCATCCACCGGGCGTCTTCATCCGTGACCTGAAACGGGTTGGAGAGAATCCGGTTCAAGCGATGGAAGTCGGAAAAATCCTGTCGCTCACTGGCCGACTGAATGGCCTGTTCGATACGATGATTACGTGGAATCACGGCAGGATTGATGTCCCGCAGAAAGGCAGCGATCTGTTCAGGCGATTGCTGCTCCGCTTGCAGCCGTTGACTCCAGCGCGATGCCCAGTTTTGCCACCCGGAAACATCCTGAAATAGCGCTCTGGTCTGCGCCGCCTGCAGCGGCGCCAGAACTGCATCCTGCAGGCTACGGAACAGCAGGGTAAAATCCACCGCCTGCTGCGCCATCCAGCCGAGCAATTCCTCGACCAGCTGCTGATCTCCCGGTTGCGCCGTGCGCAGGCCGATTTTGGCGCGAAACTGCTGCAGCCAGGCAGTATCGTAAATACCGACAAAACCCCGAATCACTGCCGTGGCCTGCTCGACCGCCTGGTCCTGATCGTCAGCGATCAGCGGCAACAGAGCTTCGGCAAATCTGGCCATGTTCCACTGCGCTACCGCCGGCTGCATCTGGTACGCATAGCGGCCGCCGGTGTCGATGGAGCTGAATACGGTTTCAGGGTGGAAACTGTCCATAAAAGCACAGGGGCCGTAATCAACGGTTTCGCCGCTGACCAGTACGTTATCGGTATTCATGACCCCATGAATAAAGCCGAGACTCATCCAGCGAGCGATCAGCTCGGCCTGCCTTTGTACCACCTGCTGCAACAGGGCCATATAGGGTTGGGCGCTGGTAGCCACTTCGGAAAAGTGGCGCTCGATAACGTAGTCCGCCAATATCCTCAGCGAATCAAGGTCGCGCCGGGCGGCGAAAAACTCAAAAGTACCCACACGAATATGGCTGGCCGCCACCCGGGTCAGGATTGCGCCCGGCAAGGCCGTGTCCCGGTAAACGCTTTCTCCGGTGGTTACCGCCGCCAATGCCCGCGTGGTAGGCACGCCCAAGGCATACATCGCCTCGCTGACCAGATACTCACGCAGCACCGGGCCGAGCGGCGAGCGACCATCCCCGCCTCGCGAGAACGGCGTGGGGCCCGCCCCCTTGAGCTGGATATCCCGTCGTTTCCCATCCGCCACCACTACCTCGCCCAGTAAAACAGCACGGCCATCACCCAGTCGTGGATTAAAGCCTCCGAACTGATGGCCGGCGTAGGCAGTAGCAACCGGTTCTGAGCCGGCCAGCAACTGATTGCCGGAAAAAACCTGCGCCAGCTGCTCGGCATTACTGACGTCCCCCTGATACCCTAGTTCAGCAACCAACGACTGGTTAAGCTGAATCAGCACCGGAGCAGCCACTGCGGTCGGCTCACAGGCCCGGGAGAAAGTTCGGGGCAAGCGTGCATAGCTATTATCAAATGCAAAACCGGGCATCAGAGCCTCATATCAATCTGGCCGTTCTCAACTCACAGGAAGTCGACTGAGGGCATGATATCACCACGCGCTTGCCGACCGTTCAGAAGGTAAAATATTTGCATAATATGCTTGCCGAAAAACCACTCTCTGCTCATGTCAATTAGCGGCCATCGGTCAACTGCTACCACTCGTAACCGCCTGAGCCCCCAGCATTTACCATAATAAGAGCTGATAGCATATTGCCGCCTTGTAACATGATCCATGCTGGCAGAAAGTTGCCTTTTAACGAGTGCGAAGACGACTTTCAGGCACGACCAGGCACGACCAGGCACGACAAAGGAGCCGCAGCCATGCATAAGATCATGATTGTTGACGACGAGGAAAACATCCTCAAGGCACTGAGCCGCACTCTGCGCCGTGAAGAAGGCTGGGAAACAGAGTGCTACAGCAACGCGGAGGAAGCACTTCGAAGAGCCCGCTCCTGCATCTTCGATGCTGTGATATCCGACTGCAACATGCCGGGCTGCAACGGCATTGACTTTCTCGCTGAGCTGAGGGAAATCCAGCCCGACGCCTGCCGCATTCTGATAACCGGGATGGTCAACATCGACACCCTGATGCAGGCCATCAATCAGGCTGGCGCCTTCCGCTTTTTCGCCAAGCCATGGGATGACGAGGCTCTGATGGAGGGAATTCGTGCGGGGCTTCGCTACCGGGATGTGCTGGTGGAGAACCGCATGCTGGCCGAGAAGGTACGCGATCAACAGGTCGAGCTGGACAGCTACAGAAAGCAGCGTCAGGCATCCGTATCACACTGAATTAGCGCAGGCACAGAAATGCAGTACATCAAGGATCTGATCTCACCCATCTTCAATGCTGAAGGAGCGGGGGTATACCTGTTCTTCTCAATCATCGTCATGCTGATTGTTATTTTCTTTCTCTACAAAACCTACCGGGCATCTATCAATGTTGAGGCAAGACTGGCGGAGTTCTCGTCGCTGACCAGTAGCGCCTTCGCCAGCAGACTAAACCTGATTGAAGCCAGCGCCGAGGCCTATCATCTTAATCGCCACGCACTCGGGCCACTAGCAAGAATTATTGATGAATACTGCGTCATCACGACCAATGAAGATGGCATCATCACTTACTGCAACGACCGTTTCACGGCCCTTTCCGGCACCAGCCAAAAGGCACTGGTCGGCAAGCCCGGGAGCTTCGAGCACCACGTCACAGACATACACCACTCCTGGAACGCGACACGATCATTGCTCTCTCCTGACAAGGTATGGCACGGCGAGTTGTGCCTGTCGCTGGAATCCGGACTGCGCTGGCTCGACTGCTTCGTATTTCCTCTTGGCTTCATCACCACCGGAGAAAGTGGCTACATCTATTTTGGCACTGACATTACCGTGGTAAAGAAGCAGAACCAGCAGTTGATGAATGAAGTTCGCAAGAAAGATGAAGCCATCAGCAAGATGGAGGGCATGCTACTCAATTCGGAGAAGATGGCTTCCCTTGGCGTTATCTCCGCAGGCATCGCCCATGAGATCAACAACCCTATCGCCTTTGTGCTCGCCAACATTCGGCAGATCCATAACTATGGCACCAGCATGCGGGCCGTCATTCTGGATCTGCTCCGCCGCATCCCGGATGACAAGATGGAGAAGGTTCTCAACAGCCTTGAGGACAACCCGATCACTTTCAAACACCTGAACGAAATCATTGATGACTTCCCCTCTCTTATGGATGAAACCTTCGATGGCATTGACCGGGTCCAGAAAATCATTACGGATCTGAAGTGCTTCTCTAATGAAAGGCCGGATAATTTTACCGACGTGGATATCCGCAAATGTATCGACCTCTCTCTTAATCTTGCCCGCCATGAGACAAAGGGGAAGATTCGCGTCTCCCGCGATCATCAGGGCAGCACCCCCTCATTACTGGGCTCCGAAACCCAGCTATCCCAGGTGTTCCTGAATCTGATCGTCAATGCCTCTCAAGCCATGCCCCAGGGAGGAGACATCCGTATCCACACGCATTGCGATCAGGACCAGTGCATTATTCAGGTTATAGACACCGGCCCCGGCATCAGCGAGGAAATACAGGAGAATATTTTCGAGCCGTTCTTTACCACCAAAGCTGCTGGCGAAGGAACCGGGCTGGGTCTGGCAATCTCGCAAGACATTATTCGCCGCCACGGTGGTGAAATTTCCGTACAAAGCCAGCCCGGCCGGGGCACAACCTTTACGATCTCGCTGCCGATTGGCAAGACCTCACGATCACATGCCGCCTGACATTCTCTATTCCATGACATTTCAGAACGGACGGCGAGAGGAAATCGCCGTGACACTGGATGCAGGAAACGGAGAGATAGTAATAGACGATGAATTCATTCCGCCCGCATGGGCCTTACTGGGCCACCATCAATGCAGCCACTGCCCGTTGCAGCCGGATGAAGAGACCTACTGTCCGATAGCCCGCAATCTGGCGTACCTGTTTTCCGGGCGCAATACCGGCACATCTCACGACAAGGTCTTTCTTCGCGTACAGGTCGAACAGCGGGGTTATGTGTTTGATGAAACTACAACACAACGGGCCCTGAGCTCTCTGTTTGGCCTCATCTGTGCGTTGAGCCCCTGTCCACATACCCTGCCCCTGCGGCCGATGGGTGTATTCCACTTGCCACTGGCAACGGATGTCGAAACGCTGGTGCGGATATCATCCTTGTTTCTGCTACGCAGCTATCTTTCCCGTCAGGAAAGACCGGCAGACCCCGTTGACCTCAGCGATATGGAGGCAACCTACGGCAATCTGGGCAAACTCAATCAGGGCATGGCGGCTCGGTTACGCAGCGCGTCTTCCTCGGATGCCGCCGTTAATGCCATTACCCTGCTCGATGTGCTGGTCAAGGACGTTCGCTTTGAGCTGGATAGCCAGCTAGCCCTGCTCAAAAAGCTGATGCAGGTTCAGTGAATCGTTGCTGATCATTGGGCCAGATCCCGCAAGTAATGCACCAGCTGCCAGATCTGCGTATCACGCAGCTGCGGATGGGCCGGCATTGCTGTATCCGGTGAGCCAAAGCGAATGATCCAGAACAGTTGCCCATCGGCAATACCATTTATCGTTCTGGCGCAGGTAAAATTACGCGGAGGCGGATCAAAACTGTCGGCAAGGGGGCCGCGCCCGTCCCCCTTGCTACCGTGACAGATTGCACAACCCTGCCCGTCTTGCTTGCCCAGGTACAGGCGCTTACCCTCACGCAGCACGGCCCGATTCAGCGGCACAGGGTTGTCCATCTGCAGGTACTCAGGCGGTGCACTGCCAGTAAATCGCGGCTGCGGACACTGTGGCTCTGCCAGTGCCGCCTGACCAAGCGCTATCAGGAATAACAGCGTAACGCTGCGAATAATAACCATGGCCACTCCACATCAACTGCGAGTATCTTGACAAACGGCTTTCAGGGTAACGCCGGCGTGAGTACAGGTCTTGATACGGATCAATGCCGGCGCTTTCGCACCCGCTCAACAGGCTCGGATAGCCATGGCAGGATGGAACCGAACCCTTATTGCGGGCTCCAAGAGCCGTCGACTGTTTACCGGAGTCAGCATGTTTTCACGGACATTTGGTTTTGTTGCTCTGATCTTGCCAATCCTCGTACTGGCCGCCGAAGAAGCCGGGAACCCGCCCGGGTTTGCCGAGTGCGTCGTGCGGCTTCAAGACACCGCTCTGGAACAAGGCATCAGCAGCACGGTTGTCAACAAAGATCTGGCGGATGTGAATTACGTCGTGCGGGTTATTGAGCTGGACCGCAAACAGCCGGAGTTCAGTGAAAGCTTTGCCACCTATTTCGAGCGCCGGGTGACCCAGGACCGTATCGTCAAAGGGCGCGCCCTGCTGGCCGAGCACCGTCAGCTGCTCAACAGGATCAGCCGTGAATTTGGCGTCCCGGCGCAGTATCTGGTTTCGTTCTGGGGGCTGGAAACCAATTTCGGCAGCTACTTCGGCAAGATGCCGATTCTTGACTCGCTCGCCACGCTGGCCTGTGACCCACGCCGCAGCGAATACTTTACCGGTGAACTGATCAATGCCCTGAAAATCATTGATGAGGGTTCAATCACTTCGGAAAAAATGCAGGGCTCCTGGGCCGGCGCTATGGGCCATACCCAGTTCATGCCGTCGGTTTTCCTGCGTTATGCGCTGGATTATGACGCTGACGGCAAACGCGACCTGTGGGGCAGTCTGCCCGATGCTCTGGCGTCGGCAGCCAATTTCCTCCGCGGTATCGGCTGGCAGAAAGAGCAACGCTGGGGACGCGAGGTCAGCCTGCCGAAAAACTTCCCCTACGAAAAAGCCGGGCTGGCAACCAGACTTTCCCTGCAACAATGGCAGGCGCTGGGGGTACGCCAGAGCAGCGGTGCGAACCTCCCGGATGAAGACATGCAGGCATCCCTGCTGGTGCCCACCGGACATGAAGGGCCAGCATTTCTGGTCTATGACAATTTTCACGTGATCATGCGCTGGAACCGTGCCGAGGCTTATGCGCTGGCAGTGGGCCATCTGGCAGACCGCATCAATGGTGCTGGCACACTGAAACGCCAGCCAGTGCAGGCTCCAAGACTGAGCCGCGAGCAGATCACCACTTTGCAAACCACGCTGAATGAAACAGGCTTTGCCGCCGGCGAACCGGACGGTGTGCTTGGTCCCGGCACCCGCGCCGCCATCAGCCGTTACCAGCAGTCCCGGCAACAAATAGCAGACGGCTTTGTCAGCAAGTCACTGCTAGCCGAGCTGGGCGTTACCCGTTACCTCGGCAAGCCGTCAGAGCCGGACTAGCCAACGCATACAGCAGGCCACACCAATCCCCCAGGCACCATTGACGATCAGCGCGCCGATAATGGTAGTGGTATTGACGTCGAGGCCCTTAACCGGAAACACCACCAGCATCGCCACGGCCGTCGGGCCAACAGCACCGGCAGCCAGTGCCGCCAGCCAGTGTCTGGCGCCGCGCCAGCGACGGATCAGCCACCATACCGGCGCCCCCCATACACCACCCCAGAATGCCAGTGAGATAACCTTCGGCACGCCCAGCGGTGGCACTGCGCTCATATTCCAGGGAGCCGCAGGTATTGCACCGGCCAACCAGAACAGCGCGATCACACCCTGATGAAATACCAGTGTTGCCAGAAACCCGGCAACAAATGCCTTGACCCAGACCATCATGCAACTCCCTTTGGTTATCACCTTTAAAGCCAGCCTTCCGGTGCCATACGGGCACTGAACCAGGCCAGCAGCCGACGCCAGAACGAGCCCTTCTCGACCCGCCTGACCTGTAACCCGCGCGGCCCCAGAAACTGCCACTGGATACGTTTTTTCTCGCTCAGTTGCAGACGGTAGCTGATGTCCGGTGCCATTGCCTGCTCCGCCAGTTGATTCAGCTGGGCCGCCAGCACCGGGCTGTCCATCAGGACGCCAATCTCGGTGTTCCAGAACGCCGAGCGCGGGTCCATGTTGAAACTGCCCACAAAGGCGCTGTCATCATCGAAGATGATGGTTTTCGAATGCAGGCTGACCTTGCCACGCCACGGCAAGCGCCAGCGCCGGAAAGCACTCGCGGTCGAACTCATTTCATGTAGCTCGACACCAGCCTCAAGCAAGGCTTGTCGATACAGCGTGTAGCCGCCGTGAACCAGTGGCAAGTCGGTCGCCGCCAGTGAGTTGGTCAGCACGCGGACGCGAACACCGCGGGCTGTCAGATCACCGAGTAGCTCCATGCCCAGCTCACCAGGAACAAAATAGGCACTGACCAGCGTCAGCTGCCTTGTTACCGCCTTGACCCGCTCGATAAGCGGGCTGAAAACCAGCTCCTCCACCGGCGGATGATCCGGCGTACCAATTTTTTCCGGTCTGTCGACCAGCAGGCTCGCCTGAACCTGCTGCATATTTTCGAGCAACCGCTGACCGCAGACATCTTTCTGCCATTGCCGCAGTGATGACACATAGTCCTCACGTTCACGCATGGCAGTTTTCAACCGGTCGCGCACCCGCAACCGCCACAATCGATGCTCTTCAATATTTGGCACAAACAGGCGGAACCGGGCAATCGGCTGGACAAAGGGACTGTTCCAGTAAAGCTCGAAGCTGGCCTGCATCTGCGCCACCAGCGGGCCACGTACCAGCAGATCCAGATCGCTGAAATTCATCTCACTGGAAGCGCCGTAGTATTCATCCCCGAGATTACGACCGCCGGTGATCGCCAGTTCACCATCGGCAACCCAGAGCTTGTTATGCATACGCCGGTGCAAACGCTGGATCCGGGCAACAAAAACAACAAACCGGGTAAACGCCAGGCGCCGGCCCGACTCAATCGGATTGAACAGGCGCACTTCAATATTATCGTGGCAGGACAGCGCGGCAATACGGGCGTCCTGTCCGTAGATGGTCATGTCGTCAAGCAGAATACGCACCTTGACGCCGCGATCGGCGGCAACCAGCAATGACTGAATCAGCATCCGGGTGGTCAGGCCGTCGTGCAGGATGTAGTACTGGATATCCAGGCTGCGGCGAGCACTCTCGGCCAGATGGGTGCGCATGCCAAGGGCATCCATACTGCCCTCCAGCAACCGCACCTCGGTGCCCACCGACTGCAATAACCCTTCCATCCACACCGCCTTGTAAAATTGGCTCAGCCACTCCTGCTAGCCGATTGTGCCGCATGCTATGCTTCGCGGCCATTCCTGTCCTGACGCCGAGCCACCGCCGTGCCGCTGTCCAAGGCTAGTCAATCCGATCTGTTGCTGGTGCTGGTCACCGTGCTGTCGGCGCTGAGCTGGATTTTCTCCCGCGAAGCGGTACAGCTGATGCCGCCCCTGTTATTCATGTGCCTGCGTTTTCTGCTGGCCGGCTCATTACTGGCCTTGCTCGGCCGTCGGCAACTGCTGCAAATCAATGCCGATCAAGCGTGGCGCGCCATCCGCGTTGGTCTGGTATTCGGCTTTGCCATGTGTTTCTGGGTGCTCGGCCTGACCCATGCCAGCCATGTTGGTGAAGGTGCTTTCCTGACCATTCTCGGAGTGCTGATGGTGCCGCTAATCGGCCGGCTCCTGTTTGCGGAAACTTCGCCGCTGAGCACCTGGATCGCGATTCCCGTTGCCCTGACGGGGCTGGCCCTGCTAGCGCTGAAGGAAGGTTTCCGACCGGAACAGGGGCAAATCTTTTTCTTCATTTCCGCGTTCGGTTTTGCTTTCTACTACGCCCTCAATACCCGCGCCGCCAACGTCAGTTCGTCACGCAGCAAGTCTGGCGAGCTGTTGCAGAAACAGGGCGTGCCACCGCTGGCCCTGACCACCCTGATGGTACTGACCGTCTCTGTGGTAACCGGGCTGGCGTCGCTGGTGATGGAGCCATGGCGCGCCAGCTTCGCTGATTTCGACCCGATGCTGGCTGTCTGGATTGGCGCCAGCGCCATTATCGGCACATCTGCCCGGTTCTTTTTCCAGACCTGGGCACAGAGCCTGTCCTCCACCAGTCATGGTGTGGTGATCATGATTGTCGAGCCGGTCTGGGTGGCACTGCTGGCGGCGCTCTGGTTTGGCGAAACCATGGCGCCGATGCAGCTGGCAGGCTGCCTGCTGATTTTCACCGCATTGCTGGTCAATCGCTGGAACGCGGTAAGAAAAGTTCTGAAATCCGTGCTGTAGGAGCGGCCGAGTGGCCGCGATTGTTTCCGGGATATCGCCGTCGGTCGACGGCTCCTACAAGGCAGCTCTTTGTTTTCGTGCGGCAAGTACTGCGGGAGAGTTGTCCGGTTTTTGCCAACCGGACAACTGCTGCCCGATCAGTGATTGCAACGCGCTGATATGTGACGGCAATGCATTCAACGCCGGAATGTAGTGGTACTGCTCGCCGCCCGCCGCCATAAAGTAGCCGCGATTCTCGACCTCGATTTCCTCGATCGTTTCCAGGCAGTCCGCAGCAAAGCCCGGGCAAAGCACTTGCACATGCCTGATGCCTTGCGCCGGCATTGCCTTCAGGGTTGCATCGGTATAGGGCTTGAGCCACTGCTCCCGACCAAAACGGGACTGGAAAGTGGTGACATATTGCTCAGAATTCAGGCCAAGACGCTCGGCTAGCAAGCGCGACGTTTTGTGGCATTCGCAGTGATACGGATCGCCATTATCCAGATACCGCTGCGGTACACCGTGGTAGGACAACACCAGCTTGTCGGGGCGACCGTGCTGCTGCCAGTGCTGCTCGACCTGCCCTGCCAGAGCCTCGATGTAATCGGGGAAGTCATGGTAGTGACTGACAAAACGCAAATCCGGCAACCAGCGACGCCTGGTAAAATCCGCCGCCAGCGCATCGAAAGTAGACGCGCTAGTGGCAGCGGAGTATTGCGGGTACAGCGGCAACACCAGCAGCTGACGCACACCCTGCTGCTGCATTGATTCCAGCGTACTGCTGATTGATGGTTGTCCGTAGCGCATCGCGCACTCGACGATCAGATCATCACCCCACGCCGGCTTCAGCGCTGCCCGCAGGGCATCGCGTTGGGCCAGCGTGTGCAACATCAATGGTGAGCCGGCTTCGGTCCAGACGCTCTGATAGGCGTGCGCCGAACGTCGCGGCCGAATACGCAGAATGATGCCATGGAGGATCAGGAACCATAACAGCCGCGGTACCTCTACCACTCGCGGGTCGGCAAGAAACTCGGCCAGATAGCGACGCAGTGCCGGCGTAGTCGGCGCTTCCGGTGTCCCCAGATTGGTAATCAGCACGCCGATCCGGGCCGGTTGCTCATGGCGAAAGCCGGATTGTCCCCGATACTGCATAACCTGCCTCCACGCGATCACCGCGTTTTATCTGTTGCCTGTGGCCTATAGCCATGACCGGTCAAGGGCGTGTCATCAGGGCGACAGCGCCGGTATCGTGTCCGGCCGCACCGGCGAAATAAACTCGCAGCCTTCGAACTCCTCGATATCACCACCCACCACCAGACAGTTCCAGTACACCGTCTCGTCGTCATCAAACCACTGCGGATTCATTCGCACTGCCCGGTGGCGGAAATCGCCATACTCCGGCATTTCCACCAGCAGCTCACCGGAAGCCGGATCAAAACGCCACCGCACACCATCAAACAACTCGACCAGCTCAGCTTGCTGTGCGGTCGGAAAAGCCTTGTATTCGCTGTAATACTCACCGAGATAGCGGGCCGACGAATCCACCGCCGCCACCAATGTGGCAAGGCGGTCATACTCGTTGTACCAGCCGTACCGCTCGGCCATTTCATCTGCACCGGCGGCCTGCTGCCCGTCCTGCTGCGGCCGCAGTGACAGCACCAGCATCTGCATGTCTTCCAGCGACAGCGGCCGGCCGTTGAGACTCAACTGCCCTTGCCGGGCAGAAAATGCAAGGCGCCAGCGATGATCCTCTCGACGAATCACACCGGCCTCTTCCAGCGGCAGCAATTGCGGCTGCACAGCCTCTGGCAGCAATGACGCCTGCCAGTCCAGATTGAGGTTGATATCGTTGATCGCGAGCACCTGCTCCGGCGGCATCGCCATGAGTGCAGCACTATCAGGAATATTTTCCAGGCCACCGGCATAGGTTGCCGCAAGCGCCGCAGACAATACCGGCGAGGTATCTTCAAACAATGCCTCGATGACAAGCCGACTTTTACCTTTTTGCAACAGCTTGCCTGTAACCAGCGCTACGGCTTCGGCCATAACAGCTTCCATCTTGCTGCCGGCAGCAACCAATTCGGCCGGATCAGGACTGTCGCCCTCTATCGCCATCGCCATGTTCCTTTCCATCTGCTGGTTGATCTCCTCAATCAACTCATACAGACGCAGCATCGCGGCGCTGTCCAGACCGTCCACGGTAATACCCAGATAGCCCTTGCTGGCCGGAAATCCGCTGGCAGAAAGATTTTCCAGCCAGATACGCGCGTCACTGAACAGCAGGCCATTGTTATCACTGCTACGGCCCTGAATATACAGATCGGTGTTAAAGCTCAACATCGGCGAGGCCACGGCAACCCCGGTTATCGACGTCATGGTGTCGTACAACGGCATGGTTCCGGCAAGCATCCCGGAGGGAGTCAATGTCGACTCCAGCGTCGCCAGATCAAAACGGCTGCCCATCGCCTCAAGCATCAAACCACGACCACGCAGCACGCTGTGCTGCAGAACCATATCAGCACCAATATCCATATCAAGACGCAGCTCGTCCAGCCGGACATTGCCCGTCGGTGACTCCAGCTTGAACGGCGACACCGCCAGCGTGCCGAGCGTGCGGCCTTCCAGTGTCACGTAGCCATCCAGCTGCAACGGCGGTTTACCGGCAAAAAAGTCGGTAATCAGTGCAGCGAGCTCCGGCGGATACACGGAGAGATCCAGCTCGCTGTGCAGCACCGCCAGACCGGTGCGGAAGCCGCTATTGGTCAGCAACAGGGGGCCATGGCCGAGCTCGTTGCGAAAGCAGATATCCATGGGCGGGCTGGTCGGGTCATTGGCCGGCATGGCCAGACAGCTACGGTAGGACGAGCCGAGCAGACCGCGCTGGTACTCATCAATCCTCATCAGCATGCGGTAACGGGCCAGCTGGCGGTTACCTTCCTCGAGCTGTGCTCTGGTCAGGGTTTCAATATCGGCGCCTGTCTTCCACGCGGCCCCCAACCAGGCCGCCGCCATCAGGCCCAACACCAGCACTATCGCCCACAACACTCGCATGCCTGCTCCCCCCGGTCGGCAAAATCAGCGAGGAAATATAGCAGTTAAAGCGGCAAAATCCTGCCCGGAACAATATAAAAGCAGAGCGACCGGAATCCCCCTCCGGGGATAACCGCAGAACTGATAAACCGTATTTCTGATATAGCGCGGCTTTTTTAATAGCAGGCGCGCAGCTTTTTCTTCATGCTGCTGCGAATGTCATTCAGTTCAAAGCGGGATTTTTCCGATATCAGTCTGGCGTCGAGCCGATGCAGATGCAGTATCGGCGCCTGCTTTTTGAAGGCACGCAAATCCCCCTTGGTCAGGATCGGCAGAAACTCCTCGCTGCGCGCTTCAAACTCCTCGGCAACGGCTTGCAGGCCCGCTGCCAACGGCACTGCCTTGCCATTACCAGCGGCGTCTTTCATATGCAGATACAGGCCGGAACGGCCCACTACACCGCCAGGAACAATGGTGTAGCCGGTTGAAAGAATGGCTTTCTCAGGTACCTCGTACCAGGTTTCGGTAAAAGCCTCGAGATCCGGCACCACCACCAGATCCGGCAAGTCTCCGGTGGGTACAATAACGTCGTAGCAGGCGTAGATCTGACCAACCTTGTTGGAGTAGATGCACAGAGACTCACGAAAATGGCGAACAAACTCCACCGCCCGGCGATGATCGTCGAACTCGCCAAGGCTCCAGATCAGGCTTTCGTCTGACTGCAGGTCAATGGCCGCAGCACTGATGGACATAAGCGCATCCTCTCGCTTGATTTGGTAATGCCATCATCTTAGCTGTGATGGCAATCACATTTCATCGCCTTAATCAGGGTGCGGCCCGGATTTTACAATTCACGCCAGCCGACTGTCTGATCGGGCCACCCGCCCGTCTGCTCTTGCTGCCGATATTTCTCTGCAGGACCGTCCCCGGTCGCCGCCGCACTCGCCAGCAGGTACAATGCGCGCCCCCGCTGTTTCCGGATACCTGATGTCTGCCCTGTCGATTCCCCGTCCCCGCACCAGCCTGTTCGGTTACCCCCGATACTGGGCGGAATGCTTTGGCACGGCGCCGTTCCTGCCGATGTCCCGGGCGGAGATGGACCAGCTTGGCTGGGATTCCTGCGACATCATCATTGTCACCGGCGATGCCTATGTCGACCATCCGTCATTCGGCATGGCAATTGTAGGCCGTTTGCTCGAAGCTCAGGGGTTCCGGGTCGGCATCATTGCCCAGCCGGACTGGACCTCGAAGGACGCCTTTATGGCGTTGGGCCGGCCGAACCTGTTCTTCGGCGTCGCTGCCGGTAACATGGATTCGATGATCAATCGCTACACCGCTGATCGCAAACCACGCTCCGACGACGCCTATACCCCGGGCGGCGAAGCCGGCAAGCGCCCGGACCGCTGCTCGCTGGTGTACTCGCAGCGCTGCAAGGAAGCCTGGTCGGATGTGCCGGTAATTCTCGGCGGCATTGAGGCGTCACTGCGCCGCATTGGCCATTACGATTACTGGCAGGACAAGGTGCGCCGTTCCATCCTGCTCGACGCCACCGCTGATCTGTTGCTGTATGGCAATGCCGAACGCGCCGTGGTCGAAGTGGCCCATCGTCTGGCCCGCGGCGAAACCATCGACAGCATCACCGATGTTCGCGGCACTGCCTTTATCCGTCGCGACACGCCGGAAGGCTTCTGGGAAATCGATTCCACCCGAATCGACCGACCCGGCCGGGTTGATCGCATCATCAATCCCTACGTCAACACCCAGGAGATGGATGAATGTGAAGTGGAACGCCGTAACAACCCGATGCTCGGCGTCAGCATCAACGACAACGGCGAACAAGTGGTGCAGTTGCTGCCGCACCCGAAACTGAAACGCGACCAGACCGTGATCCGCCTGCCATCGTTTGAAAAGGTACGCAACGATCCGGTGCTGTATGCCCACGCCAGCCGGGTACTGCATCTGGAAACCAACCCGGGCAACGCCCGCGCGCTGGTCCAGCGTCATGCTGAAATTGATGTCTGGCTGAATCCGCCGCCGATTCCGCTGACCACCGAAGAAATGGATTACGTATTTGATCTACCTTACGCCCGCTCGCCGCACCCGGCTTACGGTGATGCGAAAATTCCGGCCTGGGACATGATCCGCTTTTCCGTCAACATCATGCGCGGCTGCTTCGGTGGCTGCACCTTTTGCTCGATCACTGAGCACGAAGGTCGCATTATCCAGAACCGCTCGGAAGAATCGGTGCTGCGCGAAATCGAACAGATCCGCGACAAGGTCAAGGGCTTTACCGGCGTGATTTCCGATCTCGGCGGGCCCACTGCAAACATGTACCGGATTGCCTGCAAAACCCCGGAAATCGAGGCAGCCTGCCGCAAGCCGAGCTGTGTTTATCCGGGCATCTGCGAAAATCTCAACACTGATCATTCGCACCTGACCCAGCTGTACCGCAAGGCGCGTAATATCAAGGGTGTGAAAAAAATCCTGATCGCTTCCGGCTTGCGTTACGATCTGGCAGTGAAAGACCCGGAGTATGTGCGCGAGCTGGTGACGCACCATGTCGGCGGTTATCTGAAGATTGCCCCGGAACATACCGAGCAGGGGCCGCTGTCGAAGATGATGAAGCCAGGTATCGGTTCCTACGATACTTTCCGCGAGATGTTTGAACGTTTTTCAAAAGAAGCCGGCAAGGAACAGTACCTGATCCCCTACTTTATCGCTGCCCACCCGGGCACCACCGATGAAGACATGATGAATCTCGCACTATGGCTGAAGCGCTACGGTTTCCGTGCCGATCAGGTGCAGGCGTTCTATCCATCGCCGATGGCCAGCGCCACCGCCATGTATTACTCCGGCAAGAACCCGCTGCGCCGGGTGACCTATAAAAGCGATGCCATCGAGTCACCGAAGACACCGGAGCAACGCCGCCTGCACAAGGCGTTCCTGCGTTACCACGACCCGAGAAACTGGCCGCTATTGCGCGAGGCACTCAAGCGCATGGGCCGTGCTGACCTGATCGGTGACGGCAAGCATCAACTGATTCCGAAAACCCAGCCGACCGATGCCCGCGACTATCAGGCGCCACGGCGAAAAAATTCCAGCGATGCCCACCAGCGTCGCACCGGCCCCGGCAGCGCGCCGGCCAAAGGCAAGATCCTGACCCAGCACACTGGCCTGCCTCCGCGCGAGCAAACTGCCGACAAGGCAAGGCCTGCTGGCAGAGCAGCCAGTGGCGGGCGCAAGCCGCCGGGAAGTCCGCGCCAGCGGCCCGGTAAAAACAGAACACCCCACTAGCGGGAACCATTAAACTGACGCATGGCGCGGAGAAACTCCTCGGCGCGGAAACGATGCTGATCCGACAGGCTCTGGTACAGGCCGTCCAGCGCCGCGCTATCACCCTGCAATTGCTCGGTCAGCAATGCCATCAGCATCAGCACCTGCTCGGCGGTCATGTAGTCGTTAAAGGTTGCATCCAGAGTGTCTGCCTTCATGCGCTGGAGCAGCCGCCCGGCATCCGGGCCAGACAACTTGCCATTACGCAAGCGCACCAGAGTGTCATCAAGCTGGCGAATCAGTGCGCCACTGGCCTGCTGGATCGCCTCGCGGCCCTGCTGACTGGCGCCATGCAAACCGGCGACGCCGGTTTTCCAGCGCGCTGCGGCAGCCGGATCACTTGCCTCCAGCATCCAGCCCACCATCAGCAAACTGCTGTCATTCAGCCGTACCGCGCCGGGCCGCAACTTGCCGGCGGCGCGTGGCCGCCATTTATCCGCATTCATCGGTGCATGGCAGGCGTGGCAGTCGAAGAATGCCAGCTCCGGCCACAGCGGCGTTGCCATAAACTGCTGGCCGCGCAAACCCTCGAGCACGTTGCGGGCGCTACGCAACTGCCCGGCCACCCATAGCTGCAGGGATTGCGGCGACTGTTTGCGGGCACGGTAAGCATCATCATCACGATGATGTGATGGCCACAGCCGGCTGTAGGTGGCCAGCTCGAACTGCAACCGCGGGTGCCCGGCGCCCATGATGTCATGACTGGCAAGCCGCTCACTGTCGCCGACGTGGCAAGCAACACAGACCGAGGCACGCACATCGGCATCCTGCAACAGTGTCAGACCGCGGGCGATATTGTCCTCGTGGGTGACCCCCTTCTCCGTATGCGAGGACAGCCAGCGCCGGGAGCCACCGTGACAGGCTTCACAACCGACACCATCGGTCAGCTGGAAACGCGGGCCGCGTTGTTCCTTCGGCACATAATCACTGTGGCAGGCAAGACAGACCTTCGCTTCGTGAGCCGGACCGATACCGAGCTTGGTAGCAATTTCCTTCGAATCACTATTGAGCAAAGTGTTGTAAGCGCCGGCATGAGGATCACGCTGCCCCCAGATCACATACTCGCTATGAAAAATATTGGCGCCACTGCGCTCGGTGCTGCTGCCATGGCAAACCGAAGAGGCACAACTGGCCACGCCCATATGTTTGTCTGCGGCCAGCACAACCCCGGTCACAACCAGCAACCCGATCAGGATGAATCGTTTCATCGTTTGCCTCCGCTGCGGCTGACCTTGTCACTGACAAACCATGGCTCACCCTTTTCATTCAGGAACAGGCGGCGCATTTCTTCCAGTGTGAAAGGCCGCGAGCCATGCCGACCGAATACCGCCACCTGACCACCGGTCTCATCCACCGCCCGATCACGCTCAAGTCCACGCGACAACGACAACGCCGGATAGCGGGTTTTCGCCCTGGCGATCAACTGCGGCACCGGGGCCGGATTGAAGCCGTAGAAATTCGGCTGACTGGCCGGCGATGTTAACTGAAGCACTTTGAGGCCACCCTCACCATCGGCCACATAGGCAAACGCGGACGCATTGGTGCTGGCGACGATCACATCATGACTGTCCTGCAAGGTGCCCTCGGCAGTGAAGCGTTGATACAGCGACAGCTTCTCCGGATTCTCCATATCAATGATGACCAGACCATCCTTGCCGGCCGCAACATAGGCATAAGCCCGGGCAATATGAATACCACGGGCCTGATCCAGGGCGATGGTGTTGTCCGGAATCAGGCTGGCCTGCTCCGGCAAGGTCACATCAATAGTGCTGACACCACCGGCATGGCTGACCAACAGATAGCGGAACTGCAAGGCACTGGCACGGACATCCTCAAGAGCAATCTGCCTCACCAGCTTCGGCGCCAATGGCTCATCCAGATTCAGTATCACCAGCGCCTTTGGTGTAGCGATATAGGCATAATGGCCACCGAGAATGACATGGCGGGCACCGTCCAGTACCCCGTTTTCATTCCAGGTAACGGCGCGCTCAAGGTGATTATTACGGAACTCGCCATCGGCAAAGGTGGTGATATCGGCAAGGATCAAACCTTCCCCGGCATCGGTAATCACCGCATAGGAATAGATCGGGTGGAACGGCTGCTCAAGGTTTTCCACTCGCATCAGGTCGCCGACGTTACGCTGTGGCGCCACCGGCTGGGTGGTCGCCAGTGCCATGCAGGTAGCGTTACGGCTTGGCACCCTGGCGTTGTGACCCAGCGGGCTGAACGGCGCGGTAATGATCCGCTGCGAGACGCCCTTGTTATCAATGCCGGCGATATCGTAAACGCGGAAGCCGTTCTTGCCTTCGGCGACATACAGATACTCACCACGCATCTGCAGACAACCGGCTCGATCACCGGCATGGCTGTACTGCTCCGGCAAATCCAGATCACGGCGCAAGTGCTGCTGATACCAGTCCGGGTAGGCATAGCGATGCAGGTAGGAACCGTAAACGGCTTGCGGCTCGTCCCACTCGGTCACCGCCACCGCCTGCAAGCCTCCATCACCGCCGACCCAGGCAAACCGGCCGACAAAATTGATGTAGTTGGTGCCGAGCATCAACAGCTGCGCCATGATCGCATTGTTGTCGTTGTCTTCGGACAGATGGCAATCGGTACAGGTCTTGGTTTCCGTACGCCGCTCGGTATGCGGATAGTGCGGATTAAATGCCTGTGAGCTGTAACCACTGGCCGATACCGGCGGCTGCTGGATATAGATGCGTTCACGGTTCGAGTTGGTAGAGCTTAATACCAATGCCGAGGTAGAACGGGTCGGCGCAATTCTGGCGTCATGCACCGGACCACGCTTGCCGAGCATAAACATTTCGTCACGCGCCACCTGCGGATTGTAGGTGGCGTAGTTGCGGGTTTCTCCGCCTTCGTAATGATGTCGTTCGGTTTTCCAGTTCGCCTCAATCGGCAGGTGGCAGCCGCCGCAGGAGGTAGTCCAGGAGGTGTGGCAGGTATAACACTCGAAGTCCTCGTCACGGTGGGCCCGCTGGCCGGATTTTACCGACAGCCCCCACGCCAGCGAGTTGGTATCGCGGCTCATCAGCTTGGCCCGGGCCGCCTTGGCATTGTACTGACCATGTTTCGGATTGACCGAGTCCTTGACCAGACTCATGGTCCACTCCAGCCCCGGCGTCAACAACGAACGCTGAATCAGTTTGCCGTTAACCCATTCAAAGCGCTTTTTACCATCCGGGTTGCGCAGTATCGACAGGTCCTGACCACCGGCTGGCGCGGCAGCGCCACTGGTGCGCAGGCTCGGATAACTGTCCGCAGTGCCATGGCAGTCCTTGCAGCCAATTTCCACGGCATGACCTACCTCGCCGTACAGATGGCCATTGCCATGGCTGTCCTGACTGAAGTGGCAGTCCACACAGTGCATGCCGACATCGACATGAATCGAGGAAAGGTGCACCGCCTTCTTGAATTTTTCCGGATCCTCGGCAGAGACCTGATCGCCTTCGGCATCGAGCAGATTGCCTTCCCGGTCACGCTTGAACACCGCCCGGAAATTCCAGCCATGGCCATGGTAGTCGGCAAACTGGGTGTCTTTCAGCTTCGGGTTCATCTCCCAGACTGATGAGAGGAAATTCAGATCCCGCCATTTGCCGCGCGCCACCGCCCCTTCCGGATTGCGATCATAGACATCGCGCATTTCCTCGTCGCTCGGATAATGCTGCTTCTCCGGCCACATGAACGGCGCATCGGCTTCGTAATCCCACATGGTGTAACCGAGGTAGGTGTTCATGAACATGTTCGGCTGGTGCATGTGACAGACCATGCACTGGCTGGTGGGAATGGCGCGGGTAAACTGATGCTGGATCGGATGACCCGGCTCGTCTTTCGGAATCAGCGGGTCACGGCTGGCGCTTAATCCCCAGTGGCCATGTTTGGCATAGGGACCGCTGTGGCGCGGATCGCGATCATTGCCATACACCACATGGCAGGAGGCGCAGCCGGAGCTGCGGTAGTCGCCGGGCTGATCATTGGAGCCAAGGAACCACATCAGCGGATCATTGAGACGGGTTTTAGTGATATTGATCAGCGGCACGGCAATCCGTGCACCAGTGCCGGCACCGCGATTCGATTGCTTCACATCCGGCCGGCCCGGTTCCTCCAAACGCTGGATCTGACCAAGTGAATTGGGAATGCCGATTTCCGGGAACAGGCTGTTGATATTGCGGCCACCGTCTTCGAACACACGGAACACATCGGCGGGCTTGACGGTTTCCCAGGCCGGCAGCGGCAGCAACGTTTTCAGTGCGCCGAAGCGATGGCTCATGTCTTCTGTCGGCACCATCAGTGGCGTGACCGCTGCCGGCTGGCCATCGCGGCTATAGGCCTCGCCCAGGATGTAACGTTTGTACGGCAAAATGCCGTTGTTATAGGAGGCGCCGCCCCAGAGCATGGCGCCGGTGGCCATAATTGAACGCTCGGCAGCCAGAATCTGCGGCATATGACAACTGCCGCAGGCTTCACGAACAATGCGGTAATCGGACGGATTGACGAAGCGGATATATTCCGGCGCTTCCTTGTTCAGCAGGGTGTAACTGATCGGTGGATTACTGCTGCGCGGCCAGCGCCATTTGTCGGCATAGTCTGGCAATACATGGGCCTGCTTCATCGCTTCCATAAAGGCCGGATCATCGCGATTGCTGTTCGCCGGCTTCTGCACACCGGCATTGCCACCATGACAATCGGTGCAGCCCAGGACCACCGCCGGGTTGGCGTGCATGGTCTTGCTATCGGAAGCGCCGTGACAGCTGCCACAGCCACTGCTTTTCCGCACCGCTTCGGCGGGCGATTGCCAGGCCGGTGCCGATGGTGCCGTTACCCGGTTTTCCTGCTTGACCACCGGCGCCTCTACCGCCGGCAACAAAACAGGCAACAACAGCATTAGTGCCGTCATCCATGCCTGCCAGAGCTGAAGTCCGTGTCTCATAATGCCTCAGTACGTCAATATCAGGTTGCCGAGAATCGAATAGCGCGAGTCCCGCTCGAACAGGTCGTCAAAACCTTCGCCGGGCAGCAACTGCGCCACCGACAAACGGCCGACAATGTTCTGGATCGCCAGCGGCCGCCAGATAATGGCAGCGGAAATATCCCAACCGATTTCCCGGTCGATATTGTCCTGCTGGCGTAACACCTCGATCACTTCGGTGCGATCAAAGGCAAGATGATTGGCGTTGAAACTGAGCCGGGCAGTCGGGGTCAGGTCCAGATCGGCGCCAACACCAAGCAAGCGCAGTCCCGGATTGGTGAAGTTGGACTGGCCGTGTTCTTTTGATGAGCGCAGGTTCGGCAACAGGCCGTTGCGAGTCGACAGGGTTACCCCGCCACCGGCAATAAAGGGCACGCCCTGACGGATCCAGAAACTGGTATCAGCACCGGCGATAATCGGGTTTTCGAACACCGCATCGAAACCTGTCTCGACTTTATCAAACGGATTGCGATCACCGGAAGCATGCACACCGGTGGCGCGCAGACGAATCCAGTCAAAATCAATACCCGCTTCAAAGGCAGCAAAGCTGGCGCGCACCTCGGTGGTCTCATCGTTCATGACCCCGGGGGCGTTGCGGCCACTGGCGGCGTACAACGACGTGGTCAGATTCAGGCGGCCAAGATGGCCATCACCGTTGTAACCCAGATAGGTGACGTCATAGCTGCGCGGCACTTCCCGGCCAAGCGAGGCGGGACGGGCAATAAAGCCGTTATCGTCATAGAAGAAACTGTCCTCCCGATTACGGTTATGCAGCAGGCTGAACTGGCTGATAAACCCCAGTTTGAGGAAATCCTGCCAGTACAGATTGGCGACGAAAACATCATCGTCACGGAAACGGGCAGTGACGTCATTCAAGCCGCTGTTGGTATCTTTCTCCAGACGCCGGAACCAGGCCAGATTGTACTGGAAAATATTGTTATCGCGGGTGCCGAACAGGCGCACGCCGAACGGGCTATCCTGAAACAGAAACCCGCGAAAATCCGCATTGAATGGCTGGATACCCACACGGATGCTGTCGAAGTCATATCGGTCGGACACGTTACGAATGTGGTAATCGACAAAGGCACCCTGTACTCCGACATGGCCATCGTTACGGGTATCACCATCACGCGGGTCGATATACAGAGCGCGCACCTCATCTACTTCGGTACGATTGAAGTTAAACACCGGAATAAAACGGAATTCCCAGTCCGGCGGCCGGAACACGGTATCGCCGCGCAGCCAGACCAGTTCCACCAGCAGGTTCTGATTGAAAGTCACCTGCTCACCACTGCCGAACACATCAATATCACCGCTGTCGTCGCTGGTCTGGTTGCCTACCGGGGTGGGAATGTCACGCAGCTCCAGCACGGTATCGGATACCGCAGTCAACGAGAAAAACCATTCACCCCAGACCGGCTTGTCGCCCTTCAGGACATTGCGCTGATAGGGATTCCACAAGCTGTGATCGTATCCAGGCAGGCTGTCGACGATACGCCAGCGATCCGGCACCGCCTGCAAAGGCTGATCCTGAAACAGCGGCGCAGCAGGAATAGCGTTGTCGTCACACTGCACTTGCTGACGCGCCTCCACCTGCTTACCCGGCAGACGAACCTGCGGTTGTTGATCCGGCTCAGGACATTCAGCCTGTGCCAGCACCGGCAATATCAGCAACATGGAAAACAGGAGGCGATTCATTATTTGCCTCCGCAGGGAGTCTGTTCGTTGCTGTCCAGAAACGGCGCCTGCGGACACTGCACATAACGCAGCCGGGTGCCGTTCGGGGTCAACTGGTCAGCACGCATCATCACCGGCGCGTTGTTGATGCTGCCAAGCAACTCGCCGGCCTGATGCACGGACAGAAACGAGATCATGTCGTCCTGATCAATGCCGTCACCGGATACGCCAATGGCACCGATCAGGGTAGCGCCACGGTAGATCGGCACACTGCCGGGAAAAATCTGGGTGCCGTTAGCCACCGGATCGACATTGCCACCCGGAGTAGCACGACTAATAGTGCTGCACCCCTGAGCGACATCGACGCCACTCAGGCCCGCGGCAAAAGCAACATGACCAATAAGCTGGTTATAGACCAGATCCAGCTGCAGGCCGGTGGAGAACGGACTCCACTGCCCTTCCGGTTTCGATAAAGGTCCGGGCGGCGCACTGCGCAGACCATCCGGGAAATACGGCCGCGACAGATTACCGCCGGCGCGATCACTGAAAGCGTAGGCGCCATCGGCAAGCGCTGAAGGCAGATCCAGAAAGGTGCGTAGCGCATCAACGTAATCACCGATATCAACACTGGTTGCCACGGTCGGCGCACCAGCGACCAGTACCGGGCCAAGATAATCCGCCGTCGGCAGCGCCTGTAACTCTGCGGCCGCCTGCGTGCCTGAATAAAATGCAGCAGTACGCGCCTTCTGCAACGACACATCAGTACCGAACAGTGGCGCATCGCGGGTCCGCACCAGCCCCAGCACCACACCATTACGATCCACCACACTGATGCTGACCCGTGCCTGACTTCCAAGTGGCCGACGAATCTGGGCCCGGGCGCGACTGGCAATCAACAGCGCCTGATCCAGCACTGCAGTGACTTCAGTCTGGGTCAGCGCACCGGGGCCATCACTGGCGGCGACTGGCGGGAAGCGCGGCGTGTCGGTGGCATCTACCAACACGAAGGCATCGCGGCCGGGGAAAAAGTTTTCGGTATCGGCACGAATACCGGAACCGCTTTGGGTAAATGTCTGACCGGCGATAATGCCGCCACCGGCATTGAAGTAACCCGGCACACTAACCAGCGCACCGGTCAGACTGGCAAACGCCGGCACCGGCAGAGACCGGGTCTGCACCATCGCCACGCTCATATCGCTGTAACGCAGCTGCTTGCCTTCAACGGTGATGCGTTCGGCACGACGGTCCGCCGGCGCCAGCAAACCGCGACTGCCAGCCAGCGCCACCACTTCATCCAGTGACTCATCACGATCGAACAAACTGTCATCGAAACTGTAGCGATCATCCACCACTACGCCGATGCCGCCGATAACGGTGCCATCGCGATACAGCGGAAAGCCGCCCGGATCAGCAGACAACCCCAGCGGAGCATGCTTGGGGCCGTGGCTGCCATCGGTCACACGCACCGTCAGATCGGAACAGGCCAGCTGGGAGAACTGCACGCCAAACAGGGGCCCGGCCGGCTGATTACGCTCGCCGGGATTGAAATGCTCTTGAACGATCTGGCTTGCAGTGCGCGAGCTGAAGGCATTGCCCTCGCTGGACAGATAGGCGCCGGTGACCGCCTTGCTGATCGCTGCCAAGGTGGCCGGAATAAAACTGATATTTTCCAGTCCGCCGCTGACCGGAGAGGGCGATGCAATAGTTACCGCATCAACTGCGCCAACCATCTGATACACGGCCAGAATATTGCCAACCCGGTCAGACACGGCAATGGTAGCCGCGACGCCACGCTGATCCGCCTCCAGTGCAGCCGCTGCAATAATGCTTTCGACATCCGCAGCGGAGAGAAAGCTGGCCGGGCTGACACAGCTGCCATCACAGCCGCCATTCGATAACGAATCGCCGCCACAACCGGCCAGCAGCAGACACAGCCCGATCAGCCGTTTCACGGCATCACCTCGGGCAGGTCGGCATGATCCAGTTCAAACTGGTGATAGTTGTGACAGCTGATGCAACCGGAAAGCAGCCCCTGCTTCTGCTGCTGGCCGACATGACATTCCTGACAGATGGCAATGTCCGGCATCAACACATCTGCAGCCTCCATGGACTCGTTGGCGGCATGGCAGTCGGCGCATTCGGTTTGGGTGTGACGAACATGGGGAAATTCGCCGGAGACAAACCAGTTTTCATTCAGCCGTACCGGTTTGACAAACCACTGGGGCGGCTGCTCGCTGACCCTGTCCACTTCATGACAGCTGACACAGGCACGGCGCTCGAACATATCCTCTGCCACCGCCTGACTCTTTTTTTCCACCCAGGCGACGCCTTCGCGCTGCAACTGGCTGAGGTTATCGCGCTGGCCCGGTCTTAATGCCCGGATATCACCGGCGTCAGCGCGGTCCTGGATAAAGCGGCTGCTGTAGTACTCACGCAGATTAGCCAGCACCTGATCCGGCTTACCATGCGGCACGACCCGATTCGGATCGACTGGATCAAACGCCAGGCCATGGCAGCGGGCACAGTGTTGCTCCATCTTCACCGGCGCCATGTTAATGCCGTCCAGTGCCATCTCATGGCAACTGTCGCAACTCAGCACTTCCCAGTCGCCGTCATTATTCTTGATGCCTTCGACATCCAGATGCCCGGCGTGATCAAATTTCAGGTTGCTGTTATCGTGCAGGGATTCATCTACCGTCAGCCGCGGGCTCTGCAACCACTCGCGACTATCGTCCTGCCACTGCAGCATGCTCAGGCGGAACGCTGGATGATCGGCATGGAAGTCCGTTGCCTTGCCGACCTGCGGCTCACTGCTCATGCGCTGGTCAAGGCTGGCATGGCAATCGGCACAGAAGCGCTGATCCTCAAACACCATGCGCTGCTCGCCGTTATGTTCATGATGACAAGAGGCACAGCGCTCGCCATCAAACAGACCGGCATCCGGATGCCCTGCCGGCACATGCAAAGCGGTTTCTTCATGACAGGCAACGCAGGTATCGTTGCTGACTTTCTCAAACGGTTTGGTGTGACAGGCCTGACAATCCTTGCCAATGGTGCTGTGCACCGAATGCAACTCGCCACTCAACCACAGGCTGTCATCCGGCAACGGCGTATTACGCAGCACATTCTGAAATTCCGGCTTTAGCGTCACCAGTGCCGGCAACAACAGCGCTGCAACCAGCAACACAAGGAACAGCGCCCAGGCCCAGCGACGCGGACGCCAGAGCGTCAATGCATCCAGCCGGGTAACAAACTTCGCCGGATCAATCGACGGCGCTTCCTGTTGCTCCAGCACCTCCAGACTGAGCGCCAGATCAACACCGTCCGGCGCGGCAATCACGATCAGGCGATAGTCACCGATCAGGATCTGGTCACCGGTATTCAGCACCGCCATCTTGCAGCTGCGACCATTTACCGTGATGCCGGTACTGGCCAGCGCACGAATCCGGAACTGACCGGCACTCAGGGAGATTTCCGCGTGCTGGTAGGCAACCCGGTCGCCGGGCAACAACAATTCCTGATCGGTACCACGACCTATGCTGAGCTGATCAACCGCCAGCTCTTCATCCTTGTAGCTTCGATTCTGACCGCTGCCAGCGCCGAGACGGCGTATCAATACATACATGGCATCACCAGTAGAAGAACACGCTGACAATATGCGCCGTCAGCGTTGCCAGCAGTGCCAGCGTCAGCGGGATATGGCAGTACAACCAGATCTCCATCAGCCCCTGCAGACGGATATCTTTAAGTAACTGTTTCACCAGTCTGGCTTTACGCGAGACCAGATCGATCAGCTCCTGCAGCAGCGCCGCTTCCTTGGGATCCGTGCTGCGTGACAGCAACCCGGTCAACTCATCCAGTAAGCGTTGCTGGTGCGAATTACTGACCCGCTTCCAGCTCTTCTGCTTTTTCCTGACCTCGCTGATCATCATTCGCGAACGGTCACGCCCACCGAGTTGCTGCCAGACGCCACCGCCAACCTGAAACAATTGAATGGCGGAAATCACCATCCGGTCTGCCGGTGAGCCGAGACCTTCAACAATCAGACTGGCCTTGCGATCAATATCGGCAATCTCGCGGAAGATCAGATCGCGAGTCATGCCATCGCGGTTACGGGTGATGCGATTCGGGTAGCGCCAGTACACCCAGCCACCATAAAAGCCGCTGACGATAACCAGCACCATCAACAGCCAGGCCAGTGTGTGAATGTTCAAACCAAACTGAAAGCCGCTATGCAGCGTGCCCACCACCAGCAGTGAACCGCCCAGGTAAACGTGCGCAGACAACCAACCCTTGACGCTGCCGATACGTGAGTAATAGGCGCGCTTGCGCACCCCGAACAGGGTCAGCCAGACAATCAGCAGTGCGGCAATTGTGCCAAGGGTATAACCCAGCCAGGTACCGCCATTAGGCAGCCCGATCGGCTCATGCCAGACGTAGGCAACAACACTGGCCAGTACCAGCACCAGCGCAAACCAGAACCAGAAGCCGCCACGGTGAGAGAGGAAAGAGCCGTGCATGCTCAATCCTCCCTGACCAGTTCAATAAACTGCTCCGGACTGATCCGCACCGCCGCGCCGGTCGGGCAGGCGCGCACACAGGCCGGGCCACCCTTGAGGTTGGCACACATGTCACACTTCACTGCTCGCTTCGGTGCGTCCTTGGCCTTGACCTTTTTGTGCTCGGCGCCGAACAGCACCCGGCTCCACAGCCCCGGCTGGGAACCACCGATCGGCGCCATCTGGATCACACCATAGGGGCAGTTGCTTTCACAGTTACCACAGCCGATGCAGTTGTCGGCAATCACCACCTCGCCACTGGCATTACGACTGATCGCATCCGGCGGGCAATCTTTCATGCAATGCGGATGTTCGCAGTGACGACAGGAAGTCGGCACATGGATTGAGGCATAGCTTGGCCCGGCCTCACGATTCAGCCGCGAGGTACCACCGTGGGTGGAAGCGCAGGCGGTCTCACAGTTATCGCAACGCACGCACAGGGATTCGTCGATCAGCAACACATCGGTGGCTTCGCCCAGACCCTGACGCATCAGGAACGACAGCAGCTCACCACCTTCCGAGGAAGACTCCATGCTGGCATTGGCACGCAGCCGCGCCTGCAGCTGCGTCTGCACCTGCGCCTTCAGTTTCGGGTCTCGCTCCAGCAAGGCGAGGAACGGCTCGCTTTTCATGACCACGGTTTCGGTCGGCACCACGGCGCGTACCGAAGCGGTACGGCGGGAATTACCAAGCAACCCCATTTCACCGACATATTTGCCCGCCGGCACATAGGACAGCACCACCTCGCGGCCTTGCAGGTAACGGGAAACCGTCAGTGAACCACGCCGCACCAGATGCAGCTCGTCACCGCTCTCGCCTTCGGCGAACAGGACCTCGCCGGGAGCGTACTGACGCAGCTCTGCCGAGTTCACCAGATCGGCCAGATCCTCCAGATTGGCGTTCGGCGCAAACTGGGAATGAATCGCACGCAGGATAAACACCTGATCAATCCGCCGCCGCACTTCATCCACCGACGACAGCAATCGCAACATGGTCCGGCGCGGGGTTTCCACCAGCACACAATAGCGACCGGCATAAACCGTGGCATTACGACGCCGGCCGGAAATCAGGCCCATCTCGCCAAAGAACTGACCTTCGCCAATGGTAACCCGTTTGCCGGTCTGTTCATCAATCTCGACCTCCACCGAACCTTCCACGACTGAGTAGAACGAGTTGGTGTAGTCATTGCGAGAGAAGATCACCTCGCCCGCTTTCGGCATGTGCACTTCGCTTTCCAGAATCAGTTCACGGAAACGCAGGCTGTTGACGGGACCGAAACAGAGCACATTGTTTTTGATCTTCTCCAGCGTCTGCTCGACGTCCAGTCCGAATGGCAAGCCAGAAAACTTCTTTGCCAGCAAGCCATGATCCACCGGCTTGATATCGCGACCGAGAATATGCTCGATCACTTCATAGCCCTGATTCATGGCCTGCTTGATCAGCGGATAACCAGCCAATGCGCCGATCACATACAAGCCCGGCACATTCGATTCGTACTGATGAGTCAGTTCCGGCACCGCATTGGTTGATTTATTGGGAAACTGGATGCCACAGGATTCGACAAAATCACGCGGCGGAATAGCGCCCAACCGGGCAATGATCCGATCCACTGGCACCTGCACTTCACCTTCGCCGGTACTCAGCGACACCTGGGCCCGATGCTCACCATTACCCTGCACTTCAATACTACGCAGACTGCTGTTGAAAAATACCCTGATACGGCCGCGCTCAATGGCATCCTCAAGCAGGCTCAGGTTTCCTTCTTTGGCACGGGCAAATTCGTCGCGGCGATTGATCAGCGACACCTTGTTCTGGCGGGCCAGTGCCAGCGCGTTTTCAATCGCCGAATCCCCGGCGCCGACCACCATGATTTCTTCGTTCTGATATTCGTCCGGATCATCCAGCTGGTATTGCACAAATGGCTGGTCTTCACCCGGCACACCGAGCTTGCGTGGATTACCCTGCAGACCAATGGCCAGCACCACATGCTTTGCTCGCACGCTTTTGCCGCTGCGTGTCTGCAGCACGAAATCACCGCGTTGGCCACTGATGGCCGTGACATCAGCATTCCAGCCAACCTTGATGCCAAGTTTTTTGGCATTCTTCAGCCAGACGGCAAGGATGTCCTCACGACTGCCAGCATCAAATGGCAGGCTGCTACGCAACGGCAGAAGGCCTGGCTCCGCCATGACATGCTTGCCTTTCTGATAGCGCTGAATGGTATTGGCCAGATGGGTCGTGCTTTCCAGCAACAGGTGCGACAACCCCAGTTCAGCGGCACGGCCAGCGGCGCTGAGGCCCGCCGGGCCGGAGCCGACAATAACAACTTCAAAACGGTTTTCCATAAGTCCTTGCGGCCTTGTCCCTGATCCCCGTCACGCCGACGGCCGAGTACGAGGATGATAAGCGGTTACACCCCCTGTTCCCATGACGTTTTCCACCGAACCGGGGTTTCTTCTCAGTTAGCCGGAAACGGAATCCATCTGGTCAGCTGAATTACCTAAACGATTCCTAGGCCGACCTCGCCAATTTACTGTCGCTGTGATGCAAGACCCACATTTTGGGAGTAAAACGCACTACAAGGATGGGAACATAACAACCCGCACGCTTCACAGGGAGTGATTCGTCATGTTTCGTCATGGTGTGTTTGGTCTGCTACTCGTCAGCGGCTGCCTGGGAGCCTTCACATGCGTGGCAGCCGAGGCTGATTGCCGCGGTTCAGCCAAAGTGCCGACCCAAGAACAAAGTCGCCAGGTGCTACTGGCGCTGAGCGAAGCAGATCAGGGCAACCGGCGTTCGCTACTGGAACAGTATCTGGCCAATCCGCCCACCAGAATCACTGCCGTGGAACAGGTAGCACTGAACCGCTCACGTCTGGCACTGGCCGCCGACTACCTGACCGAATCCCGTTTTCCGGAAGCCCGCGAGCTGCTCAGCGCCATTGAACTAAATAGTCCGATTGCCGTGCAGGCGTCGCTGTTACTGGCCGAATCGTTCCGGCTGGAAGGGGATCATGCCCGCTCGGCGCAGTGGATGCTGCGCACCGGCCAGCGCTACGGCGCCGACCCGGATGCCCTGAAAAGCATGCTGGAGCGAGCCAATGAGCTGCGCTATCAGGGTGAACAGCAACAGGCCTTTGCCCTCTACAATATGGTTCAGAGCCAGATTCTGAGTAATGCCGAACAGGTCGGCTCATTACGCAGCGAAGCTGACCGCCTGATTGCACAACTGCTGCGCACCCGTCTGGATGAAAGCCGCGCCGCCCAGAGCCAGATGCTCAAGCAGATGATCAATGACACCGACAGCAGCCTGCTGATGGACCTTGGCGCACTGGCACGTAGCACCGGGCTGCGCGAGTGCCTGGAAAAGCAGCAACGAAAAATCTCCGAAGCCGCGTTTGAGAATTCCGCCCAGCAGGCCCGAATCACCCCGTTCCTGACCATGCTCGACCGCGAGGAAGGCATGATGACGCGGCGGCTGGAGCAGCTTGGCGAGCCAACTCAGCCTGACCAGCAAGCCGAGCAAGAGGAAATCCGGCAGCAACTGGAAGCGCTGCGCAGTCGCCGTCAGGCCCTGCTTGATGAACAGCAACAGCTGCCCGGTGAGGCCGCCCGGGCGCACCGGGAAATTGCTGACAGGATTGCCGCACTGGATGAACAGAACGCGCAACGTCGCCAGCGGATCCGCGAGCAGCTCGACCTGGTCAGCAGCGAACTGATGACCCGCTACCGTGAGCTGGCAGCAGAAAGCCAGTACGGCCGCGCCACCCTGCTGGCCGAGCGCCACAGCGGCGGCTGAGGTTTTTTAACGAATCACTTGCATTACTGTTCATATGGACAGTAATCTAGGCAGCACTGACCACTTGTACAGGTGCCGCCATGATTCCGCTGACCTCAACCCCCGACCAGACCACCGCGCTGAATGCCGTCCTGGAACGTCCTGGCATCTGGCGCGGCCGCCCTGCCGCCAATACCGAGCTGGCCAGCGACAGCGGCTTCCCTGCCCTGAATGACGCCCTGCACCTGCGTGGCTGGCCGGCGGCCGGGCTGGTCGAGCTGCTTTGCAGTGGCCCCTGCCCACAGGCTTTGCGGCTGATGCTGCCGGTCATGGCCAGCCGGGCCGACGGCCTGGTACTACTGGCCAACCCACCGGCCCGGCCACGCGCGGAAACCCTGCAACAGGCCGGCATCAAGAGCCAGCGCCTGCTGGTGATGCGCAGTGAACGTCAGGACACCTTGCTGCAGGCCTGTCACGAAGCGCTCGCCAGTGGCGCCGTCAGCACACTGGTGATCTGGCTACCGGAAAACATGGACGACCAGACCAGCCTGCGGCGCCTGCATCTGGCCGCCCGCGAAGGTCGCTGTCTGCTGGTGGCCATGCGCCCGGCCAGCGTTGCCGATCGTCCCTCCCCGGCCAGTTTGCGCCTGCGCCTGCGGGCGCAACCGCCGGCCCATCTGGCGGTGGATGTGATCAAGCAGCCTGGCGGCTGGGGTGGCCAGCAGATCCATCTGGCCCTGCTGCCGGAACGCCTGAGCCAGCCACTGGCGGCCAGCCGTGATATGCCGGCACCGCCGCGGCTACGGGAAAAACAGAAAGCCGCACCCGGCTACCGCGACCCGGACAGCCGTTTTGCCTGGCGCCGCCCGGCAGCGACGCTGCCCAGCCTGCAAAACCTGCCGTTCTGATTTGTTGCATGACATACCCGGCGGTGGTCCGTGAGCCTGTGGCTGGCACTGCGTTTCCCGCAGCTGAAAATCGACGCCCTGCCAACGGCCAGCGCTGGCGAACCGCTGGTAGTGCGCGAGCAGCATCGGCTGGCGGCAGTAAATGCTGCGGCCTTCGAACAGGGCGTACAGGCGGGCATGAAGGTCGGCACCGCCCTCGCCCTGTGCGATGCATTGCAGATTTACGCACGGCAACCGGCCGCAGAACAACACTGGCTTGAGCAGCAGGCCCGGGCACTGGGCCGGTTCACACCGATGATTACCCACGACGACAATTGTCTGCTGCTGGAAATCGGCAGCTCATTACGGCTGTTCCGCGGACTGGATACATTGCTGTCGCGGTTGCTGCGACAATTGCCCGCTGCAACAGAGTGCCACCCCGGCCTTGGCCACACTCCGCTTGCCGCGCAGATTCTCAGCCAGCTGCCACTGGCCGACAGCCGCGCCTGCATCGTTCTGAAAGACAGGCAACCGGAAATTTCCGCCAGCCGGCAAGCACTGCTGCAATTACTGGCGCGACAACCGCTGGATCAGTTGCCGCTACCAGCCGCATTGAAAACCTCGTTACAGGGGCCGGGGCTGCGCACTCTGGGTGATTTGCTGGCGCTGCCGGACGGCGCCCTGCAGCGTCGCTTCGGCAGGAACCTGACGGACTGGCTGGCACGACTACGCGGCGACAAAGCCGACCTGCGCCAGCCGATCATCTCGCCGCAGCGTTTTCTGGTCACGCTGGAATTTGATGAGCCGGTTTCCGGCAGCGCACGCTTGCTGCCACTGATGCAACAGTTGCTGGAGCAGATGCAGGTCTGGCTGACCCGCCATCAGCTGCAGGTGCGCGCCATTCGCTGGATCTTTTTCCCGTTACGCGGTGAACCGGATCGACTGCTGGTACGCCGCGCCGGGGCGGATCATCGCGCTGCTGCCTGGCTGGATCTGTCACGCCGCCATCTGGAGCACACCCGACTGACCGCGCCGGCACTGAGGCTGACCCTGGAAGCCGGCCGACTACTGCCCATGGCGGCGCCACCGGCACATCTGTTTGCCGCACTGGAACGCCCGGCAGCACGCGAATTGCTGGAAAAACTCGCCAACCTGCCCGGCTTGTCGCTGTATCAGCCAACAACAGCGGACAGCCACCTGCCGGAACAGAATGAAATGCGCAGCGATCCGCTGGCACCAAACCGAACAGAGTCCTTTTTGCCGCTCTCCAGCTTTGTCGATGCGCCACTGTGGCTGCTGGAGCAACCCCTGCCACTACGCAGCCGCCAGCAACAGATATTCTGGCGCGGTGCTGCACTGGAGTTATTGCCCGGCCTGCGACAGTTCAATGAACCCTGGTGGCAAGCGCATCAGGGCTGGCAGCGTCATTACCACATTGGCCGACATCCGCTCGGCATTCACTGCTGGTTATTCCAGCAGGGGGATGGCGAAGGAGCGTGGTTTTTACACGGTTTCTTCTGACCATGAAAAAATCCGCGCGCGGCTTTGCCGAACTACACTGCCGATCCGCCTTCAGCTTTCTGACCGGCGCCAGCCAGCCGGAGGAATTGGTGGCACGTGCTGCAGCGCTCGGTTATCAGGCCCTGGCGATCACCGATGAGTGTTCGCTGGCCGGCATAGTGCGCGCCCATCAGGCGGCACGTGAGCACAGCCTGAAACTGATTACCGGCAGTCAGTTCCGGATCGAGGATAACGAATCAGACAAGCCCCTGAACCTGATCCTGCTGGTGCCACAGCGTCAGGCCTACAGTGAACTGTGCGCCCTGATCAGCCGCGGCCGCCGGCGCGGCGAAAAAGGCCAGTACCAGTTGCACTGGAAAGATCTGACTCGGCTGGTCCAGCGCTGCCTGTGTCTTTGGCTACCCTCTTTTGATCGGCAACAGGACCTCGATCAGGGCACCAGACTGAAAGCGCATTTCCCTGATCGACTCTGGATTGCCTGCGAGCTGTTGCAGGAAGAACACGACGGCGCCCGCTATCAGTACCTGTGGCAACTGGCCAGCGAGCTTGACCTGCCGATGCTGGCCAGCAATGACGTGCATATGCATGTTGCCGAGCGGCAACCGCTGCAGGATGTGCTGACTGCCCTGCGCTATCGTTGCACCGTACAGACCCTCGGCCGCCGCCGCTTCCTTAACGACCAGCGCCACCTGCGCCCACTGGCTGCACTCAGTGAAATTTACCCTCAGGCATTACTTGCAGAGAGCCTGCATATCGCCGGGCTATGCCAGTTCTCCCTGAGTGAACTGCGCTACCAGTATCCCCGTGAGGCGATTCCAGCCGGCATCAGTGCCGCCGACTGGCTCCGGCAGCTGGTCTATCAGGGCGCCGCACTGCGCTGGCCCAACGGTGCGCCGAATGGAGTGCACAGCCTGCTGGAAAAGGAACTGGCCCTGATCAGCGAGCTGCGTTACGAGGCCTACTTTCTGACCGTGCATGACATCGTCATGTTTGCCCGCAACCAGCACATTCTCTGCCAGGGTCGCGGCTCAGCCGCCAACTCGGCGGTCTGTTATTGTCTGTTTATCACCGAAGTTGACCCGTCACGCAGCCAGCTGCTGTTCGAGCGTTTCATTTCCCGCGAGCGTGACGAGGCGCCGGATATCGATGTCGATTTCGAACATGAACGGCGCGAAGAAGTGATCCAGTACATCTACCGGAAATATGGCCGCAACCACGCCGCCCTCGCCGCCACGGTGATCCGCTACCGGATGCGCTCGGCGGTGCGCGATGTTGGCCGCGCACTGGGCATGGACATGGCCATTCTCGATCAGCTCAGCCGCAACCTGGCCTGGTGGGACAAGCGCGAAGAACTGCCACAGCGATTCCGCGAAGCCGGCCTGCACGACACCAGCCTGACCCGCCACTATCTGACACTGGTGAATCAGCTGCTCGGCTTTCCTCGCCATCTTTCCCAGCATGTCGGCGGTTTTGTTATCACCCATGAGCCGCTGCATACACTGGTGCCGGTGGAAAATGCCGCCATGATTGATCGCACCATTATCCAGTGGGACAAGGATGATCTGGAAAGTATCGGCCTGATGAAGGTGGATGTGCTGGCACTCGGCATGCTCACCGCGATCCGCAAGATGCTGGACCTGATCAACCAGACACACACATCGGGAGCTGTAGGAGCCGTCGATCGACGGCGAGAAGATTTCGCGGCCGATCGGCCGCTCCTACAGGGAAATCAGTCATCCACACCGCCACTCACCTTGCAGAATATTCCACCGGAAGACCCCGCCACCTATGCCATGCTGCAGAAAGGCGACAGCGTCGGCGTGTTTCAGGTGGAGTCGCGGGCACAGATGAACATGCTGCCGCGTCTTAAACCGGAAAGATTCTACGATCTGGTCATTGAAGTGGCGATTGTCCGCCCCGGCCCGATTCAGGGTGACATGGTGCATCCCTACCTGCGCCGACGAAACAACGAGGAAGCAGTCGATTATCCGGATGCGCGCATCAAGGGCGTGCTGGAGCGAACACTGGGCATTCCGATTTTTCAGGAACAGGTCATCCAGCTGGTGATGGTGGCCGCCGGGTTCAGTGGCGGCGAAGCAGACCAGCTGCGCCGGGCCATGGCCAGCTGGGGCAAGGACGGCACCCTGTTCCGGTTTGAAGACAAGGTGATTCAGGGCATGCTGAAAAATGGTTACAGCCTTGATTATGCCAACCGTATTTTTGAACAGATGAAGGGTTTTGGTGGTTATGGTTTTCCCGAATCCCACGCCGCCAGTTTTGCCCTGCTGGTGTATGTGTCGGCCTGGCTCAAGCGTCATCACAGCAGCGCATTTTACTGTGGCCTGCTCAACAGTTTGCCGATGGGATTCTATTCCCCGTCACAACTGCTGCAGGACGCCCGTCGCCATGGCATTGAAGTCCGCCCGCCGGACAGCGATCACAGCCACTGGGATTACACCCTGGAAAACAGCGAGCGGCTGGCGCTGGGCGTGCAACCGGCGATCCGCATCGGCCTGCGCCAGATCAGCGGTTTCAATATGGAGGCGGCGGATCGCATTGTTGCGGCAAGGCAGCAACAGCCGTTCAGCAATATTCAGGACCTCTGCAGCCGCGCCAACCTTAACCGGAACGAACGGGAGTGTCTGGTAGCGGCCAATGCAGTACGACGATTAAGCGGCCATCGTCATCAGGGCTACTGGGACATGCTCGGCGTCGAGGAATCGCGACCACTGTTCGGCAAGGAGCAACACGATATCCGCGACGGCATTTTTCTTGATGCGCCTTCGGAGATGGACACCATGCTGGCCGATTATCGCGCCCTGTCACTGACCACCGGCCGCCATCCGCTCGCCCTGCTGCGACATCAGGAACCATTCCGCAGCGCCTGCTCTGCAGCAACCCTGAGAAAAGCACGACACGGTCAACTGGTGCGGGTTGCTGGCCTGATCAGCAACCGGCAACGACCGGGCTCAGCATCCGGAGTGATGTTTGTCACCCTCGAAGATGAAACCGGCAACAGCAATGTGGTGGTCTGGCAGAATGTGCAGAAGCAGTATCGACGCGAACTGCTCGGCAGTTCACTGGTGCTGGTAACCGGCACGGTGGAACGCAGCCCGGAAGGCATCGTCCATCTGATGGCAGGCAGGATTGAAGATCAGCAAACCGCATTACAGCAACTGACCGTGCAATCCCGCGATTTCCACTGACTACCGTAGGAGCGGCCGACCGGCCGCGAAAAATATTTCGCCGTCGATCGACGGCTCCTGCGAAGGTATGACTTAGCTGGCGGTACGGCTGCGGCGATTCTGGCTGTTGCCACCGGGGCGACGGTTGCCGCCATCAGAGGAAACCCGCACTGCCACATCCCGGCGCTGGCCCTGTTGCTGACGCTGGCCATCACCACCCTGTCGTTGGCCGCTTGCACCCTGCCCGGAACGCTGACCACCCTGACGTTGCTGGCCACGGCCACCGCCGCCAGGGCCATTGCGGCCATTCAGAATCGGCTCCGCCTTGATACGCGGATCCACTTCAAAGCCGGGCACAATTTCCTTAGGCAACGAACGCTTGATCAGTCGCTCGATACCGGTCAGCAGTTTCAGCTCGTCAACACAAACCAGTGACACCGCCTCGCCTTCACAGCCGGCACGACCGGTACGGCCAATACGGTGAACATAATCTTCCGCCACATTCGGCAATTCGAAGTTGACCACATGCGGCAGTTCACTGATGTCGATACCACGGGCAGCGATATCGGTCGCCACCAGCACCTGCAACTTGCCGGATTTGAATTCGGACAACGCCTTGGTGCGGGCACCCTGGCTCTTGTTGCCATGAATCGCCATCGCCGGGATGCCCTGCTTGTCGAGCTGCTCGGCCAGACGGTTGGCGCCGTGCTTGGTGCGGGTAAATACCAGCACCTGATACCAGTTGTGATCGGTGATCAGCTTCGCCAGCAATTCACGCTTGCGCTCACGATCCACCGGATAGATTTTTTGCGCCACGGTATCGGCGGTGGCGTTGCGACGCGCCACTTCAATCAGCGCCGGCTTGTTCAGCAGACCATCGGCCAGTGCCTTGATCTCGTCCGAGAAGGTGGCCGAGAACAGCAGGTTCTGCCGTTGCTTGGGCAGCAATACCAGAATCTTGCGGATATCGCGGATAAAGCCCATATCGAGCATGCGGTCCGCTTCATCCAGCACCAGAATTTCAACCTTGCTCAGATCCACGGTGCGCTGTGACACGTGATCCAGCAGACGGCCCGGCGTGGAAACCAGAATATCAACACCGCGACGCAGCTTGTCGATCTGCGGATTGATGCCGACACCACCGAACATCACCATGGATTTCAGCGGCAGGTATTTGCCGTATTGGCTGATGCTCTCTTCCACCTGAGCAGCAAGCTCACGGGTCGGGGTCAGCACCAGCACACGAATCACCGGCTTGCCAGTGCCTTCGCGCGGCTTGTCCATCAGCCGTTGAAGAATGGGCAGAGTAAAACCGGCGGTTTTGCCGGTACCGGTTTGTGCACCGGCAAGCAGATCGCCGCCCTTCAGCACCGCCGGAATGGCCTGCTGCTGGATCGGGGTCGGTTGGCTATAGCCGAGTTCGGAAACGGCACGAAGAATATCGGCACGCAGGCCGAGAGTGTCAAAAGACATCAGAAATGGAACTCCGGAAAAACATCGGCCTGTCGCACCTGCTTTTCAGGGGCGCCAGTCAAAGGCAGACGAGGTTACGCACAAGGGCGAATAGAGAGGCAGCGCGAAGACTGGTTAACCACGCTGGCGGCGCACTGTAGCACAGACAGGCAGGAATACCTTGTAAATTCTTTTGCTGCAGGAGCGGCTGATCAGCCGCGAAGCCTTTTCGCCGTCGATCGACGGCTCCTACGGGTGTTTCGTACCTTGCTTCGTGGGGCGCTGATCGTCCGAATCATCCTGCGCCGGCAAGCTCACGCCCTGATCTTCCAACTGCTTGCGCGCTTCCGGCGTCAGCTCGAACGGGAAGCCCTGATCGGCGTCGATATGATCAAAGCGCACACCACAGCAATGCCCGGACACCTTGAAGGTATCCTCGGAAATGGCCGGACCTTTTATCTTGCTCATGCCATGTCCCTCCAAAGGGCTTGCTCTGTGAAGGATAACGCCGCGTCATCGCCGGCAGCCAGCACCCAATAATAAGATGCATGTATTATGCATCTTATGTACGATATCAGCATTGAACCGAAAGGCTGAAGCCCCGATGAATAAGCTCACCCTGTTTGCCTATCCGTTCCGGATTTTTTTCCTGTCGCTGGCGATCTGGGCGATTGCGGTGATCGCTTTATGGATCGCCAGCGTCACTCAGTTGATCCCGCTGCAATTCGCCCTGCCGGCACTACGCTGGCACCAGCATGAAATGCTGTTCGCCATTCTCAATCCGGCCATCGCCGGCTTTCTGCTCACCGCCGTATGCAACTGGACCAACACGGAAAGATTGCACGGACTGCCATTGATACTGCTGTGGCTGGTGTGGGCTGTCGGCCGTCTGCTGACCGCGCTGCCGCTGGTGCCGGAAGCCGCGATGATCGCTATCAACCTGCTGTTCCTGCCGCTGGTGATGATCGATGCCGGACGCCGCGTTATCAGTGCGCGGCAACCACGTCATGCACCGATTCTGCTGGTGCTGTTTCTTCTGTGGGCAGCGCAGGCGACGTTCCTGTTGCAGTGGAGCGAGCACGCCATCGCCATGGCGCTGGTTGCCGCCAGTGCATTGATGCTGATTGTCGGTGGACGCATCACCCCGGCCTTTTCCGGCAACTGGCTGCGCGCCAACGGCGGCGATCCAGCGCGCATCAGCAATCCGCCGTGGCTGGAGCGACTGACGCTGGCAGCGATGCTGGCGCTATGCATTACCCTGCCGCTGGGCATACCGGTACTCACCGCCGCTCTGGCATTGATCGCCGCTGCCGTCAGCTTCAGCCGCATTGCCCTGTGGCGCGGCTGGCTCACCTGGCGCGAACCGATGCTGTGGATCCTGCATCTTTCCCTGCTGTGGATTCCGGTGGGCCTGTTGTTGCTGGCCGGTAGCCGCTTCGGCCTGTGGCCGAACAATGTCTGGATTCATGCTATTGGCATCGGCGCCATGAGCGCGCTGATTTTTGGCGTGATAACTCGCGTCTCCCTCGGCCATACCGGCCGGCCACTGAAATTGCCGGACGGCATGGTCAGCGCCTATGTACTGATTCATGCCAGCGCCCTGATCCGCATACTCACTGCGCTGCAGATTTTTCCCTGGCAACGCGGCATCGAAATCACCGCCGCCCTGTGGATCGGCGCCTGGCTGCTGCTTCTGATGCGCTACACCATGATCCTGCTGCGCCCGCGGGTGGACGGGAGACCCGGCTGATGCGACTGACCCAGCACACCGACTACGGCCTGCGCCTGCTGATGTATGTGGCCCTGAAAAACGGCCAGCGCTGCACCATTCGTGAAGCGGCGGAAAGTTTTGCTATCTCCCGCAACCATCTGATGAAAATCGCCAACCTGCTGCAACACCACGGCGTACTCAACGCCACCCGCGGCAAGGGCGGCGGCCTGCAACTGGCAAAGCCGGCAAACACATTACGCCTGGGTGATCTGGTGCAGACACTGGAACCGGATATGGCGCTGGCCGAATGCCTTGGCGACAACAACCAGTGTGTGGTGACCTCGCAGTGTTTGCTGATTGGAGTGCTAAGCGATGCCCTGGGGGAGTTCTTGCGCACGCTGAATCAGTACACGCTGGAGGATATCTGTGTGCCGAAGCAGAAGGAGCTCAGGGGGCTGTTGCGAATTGATCTGACGCAGCATCTGCAGTGAAGAACCTTGAAAATAATTCCGCATAACTACCTGAGCGGGCCTTTCAATCACAATTAGCCAGGTTTTCCACTCTGACACATCATCATGCTTTTGAATCTATTTTCAGATTTATGTGCATCAGCAATAAAGCTCTGCATGGCTTCGAGCATAAATTGCAGCCTAATCTGCTCGACGGGATCCTGCATACTGAATCCGGCAATGGAGTCAGGATCTTTCTTATACGGACTCGATGCCACCAGCTTGGCAATATTACGATACAGCATAACCAAGTCGGCCTCGTGACGAGCGCCCTCCGCAGACGCCGCCAACTCAAGATATTGACGAGATATCATTTGATATCTGTACTCCGGCAGGAATTGCATCCGAAAGGCCTCTGAAGAAAGCCCGGCAATAAAGGCAAGTTTAAATGCCGCGAAATGCCTGCGCATATCTGAGTGAAAATTCTCCAGACAAGATGTACGCATATCTCCATCAGTGAGCAACCAGCGAAGATCCGATAAGTCAATACCACATTTTTGGACAGTCTCCTCTCCCCATTTCGCCAGTATCGCCATACCCTCACGCTCACGCGCAAAAAAATCCATCATGTTGCTATGGCCAGTGGAATACATTTCCGGGCTACTGCCGAGATATAAAGAAACTCCCTCCGGCTCAATAACGAGTAGCGGGTCGTTTTCCTGAAATAACACACGATAACCTGGTCCGGTTATCACATCATCGGACCATGCAGAGGAGCATGGAGCAGTAACCCCCAGCAACATCAGCGCCAGAAAGATGTACGAAGCGAGATAACGACTCATCAATACAATCCCTTGTCCTTAGCTAATTCCACCCTACCGTGACGCTCTCGAGCCGATAGGAATACGAAGCGGCCCTAAGGCAAAAAGACCCGCTCATCTGGCGGGCCTTCCTGATGGACTCAATTGGTGCCGCAAGGCGGAATCGAACCGTCGACCTACTGATTACGAATCAGTTGCTCTACCAACTGAGCTATTGCGGCGTCAGCGGCCGGGGCCGGCTGAGGGCGCATTCTAGCAGGGTGGCCCGGCGGGACAAGCCCCGCAGCAGCAGGGCCGGGTCAGGCCCGGTTCCGGTACCGCGCCATCCGCCACTGCGGGGGTGCTATTAGTGGGACCAGGCACAACGCAGCAATTCTCATTGTGCACTCCTGCGTTATGATGCCCTCTGCATGGTCGATTCCGGCTGGGCCGGGTGAAGGGAGGAAGTACATGGCTTGTCGAAGGACGCTGGCTGGATATCTGTTGCTACTGCTGGCGCTTTGGTTGGGCCCCGCGCAGGCTGACGATAACGGCCCGCCCTGCACGAATGACGCCATGCCAGTGGCCGAATGCCTGGACGGCATGCTGGATCGCTGGCAGGCGATGGTCTCCGCCGAACAGGATACTGCCCCTGCGAATCAGGCCAGGCTGGGTGCTTCCCTTCAGGCACTGCAGCGGGATATGCCGGCGCTGGCCAACAGCCTGACTGACAAAACGGACATTGCTGCTGTCGGCTCCGCACAACAACGCCTTGCCTTACTCGATCAGCAGCTTGCCAGACAGTATCACCGCAACTGGAACCGCACCTCGTTATGGGATGCTTTATTCAGTAACGATGCCCGCCATCACTGGCTGAGCATGGCGCGCTATGAATACCGGCTCAGCACCGACACCCTGAACACTATTGGCCAACGCTGGCAGGCACGGCTGGATGATGACAGCGTCGGCTTTAGTCGGTACCGCGACTTGCTCAGCACGCTGCTGATTCTGACTCTGGCGATCGCCGCATTTGCCGCCCTGCACCGGGTGACCAGACGTAGCACCGCGCTGTTACTGCATCTGCACAACCTGGTTGTCGAGCGTGCCGGGAAACGGCGCTGGGTCAAGGCGCTGGCGCGCGTGTTCAGCGGCCTGGCACCGTTGGCACCGTGGATCCTGTTGTGGCTGGTGCTGAGCATCTTTACCGCCCTGTTTTCCGGCAGCAACGCCCCGCTGTTGCTCTGGTGGGCGCCGCTGGCAGAGCTCTACATTATTTACGGCCTGCTGTGCCTGATTGCTGAATGGCTGCTGCTTAGGATCTGCAGCGGTGCCGGAGTATTCCTCGGCAGTGAGCAGACGCAACAATTGACTGCTCAGGCCCGCATTCGCGCGCGCTGGCTGATCTGGCCATGGATAGTGCTTTATCTGATTGACCATCTGATTGGCCCTTCCTTGCTATATCGCGTGACCGAACTGCTTGGCTGGTTGGTGATCTGGTTTGTTCTCGCTGCGCTGCTCGGGGTACGTCGCCAGGAGTACCTGGTTAATCTGAAGCGCATGCTGCCGGAGGCAGCCGACCCTGTGATGGATCGGCTGCTTGCCGAGAAAGCGTTTATTTTCTTTGCCCCCCTGCTGCTGCCACTGCAACTGCTGCTGTTCGTGCGCCAATATCTGGATCAGCTGCTGGCGGATTTCGACTGGTACCGCAGCCTCAGTGCCCGCTGGTTCCGGATGCGAACCAAATCACTGGTGGAGCAGGAAGAGGAAGAGATCAGCACCGAAGAAGTCTGTGAACAATACGAGCGCTGGTTTACCCCGGAAGGCGATGGTGCCAGCAAACTGCCGGTCATCGACACCGGCTTGCTGGAGGCGCTACGCAAACCGCTGGATGCCTGGCAAAAAAATCACAGCGCCGAAAACACCTTGCTGGTGACAGGCGAAAAAGGCATCGGCAAGAGCTCCGCACTGAACCGGCTTGAACAGTACATCAGCAAGGAAATGTCTGACATTGTGGTACATCGCATTACTGTTCCGGCAAAGACCACCGACAAGGAATCGGTATACCAGCTGATCGGTGGCACGCTGGAAGTTGACCTGACAGATGGCCCGGCGGTGCTGGCGCGCACCGATGAACAACGCAAACCCACGATTATCATGCTTGATGAAGCACAGAACCTGCTTCTCGCTGAGGTGGGCCATCTGGATGGCTGGCGAACATTACTGAACCTGACCAATATCCGGGTCAACAATATTTTCTGGGTGGTCGCTATCAACAACCAGAGTTGGGCCTATCTGTGCAATGTTTTTGGTCGCGAGTATCAGATGCGTACAGTTGTTCGGGCCAAGCGCTGGAGCCAGAGCGAAATCCGCTCGCTGATCCTGTCCCGCAATCATTTAAGTGGCTACAAGATTCAGTACGATGACATCCTGCTTGCCACCCGCGGCCCCGATGCCGGCAATCTGCGTAACGCCGAACAGCGTTTTTTCAGCCTGCTTTGGGACAGCTGCCGGGGGGTGCCGATGACAGCGCTGGAGATGTGGCTGACATCTATCCGCACCAATGGCAGCACCGTTACGGTGGGCCTGCCGCAAGTGCCCGGCAGTGGCGTGCTGGAGCGGCTCGGCTCAAAACTGATGTTTGTCTATGCCGCTATAGCAACCCATGAGAACCTGACCTTCGAAGAAATTATCAATGTGACCAATCAACAGGAAAACGTTGTTCGCTATGCCCTGAAGTCTGCTCTTGATGCAGGCTTTATGGAACGCAGCGAGGAAGGTCGCTATCGGATTATGCCGCTGTGGTACCACACTGTGATCAGCTATCTGGCCAGGAAGAATATGCTGCATGAATAATGACAACGGACTTATCAACGACCTGTTCGGACTGTTCGAGATCTTCAACATCTATACTCTGGTGCTGTTGTTTCTCGGTGGCCTGCTGATCTGGGGCGTCAATACCGGCCTGACCCGCTTCAGTGCGCGCTTGATGGAGAAGGTCCCGACCCGGCGCTTCCTGATTCTGCAGATATCCACCCTGCTCAGTTTTGCTTTGTATATATTCGGCACCATTGGCCTGGTCGTGGGGGTACTGCAGCCGCCGAAAGAATTCCTGATTGCGGCCGGTGGCGCTGTGGCAGTGGCACTGGGTTTTGCCCTGAAAGATGTGGTGGCATCGCTGGTGGCCGGGGTGCTGCTGCTATTCGACCGCCCGTTCCGGGTCGGCGACCGAGTGACTTTCGGCGACACCTACGGCGAGATCGTCTCGATTGGCCTGCGCACGGTGCGACTGGTGACGCTGGACGACAATCTGGTCACCATCCCGAACTCACGCTTTATCACTGACGTGGTCGCCTCCGGCAATGCCGGCGAACTCGACATGATGGTGGTAACAGACTTTCACGTCAGCCTGCAGGCGGATCTTGTCAAGGCGCGCAAACTGATCGAGGAAGTCGTCGTCACCAGTCGCTTCGCCTACCTGAAAAAGCCGGTAATCTTTGCCATTGAGGAAATCGAGGTGGCGAGAACACTGGGTATCCGCCTGCGCACCAAGGCCTATGTGCTGGATGTGCGCTATGAAAAGGAATTCCAGAGTGATGTGGTGACCCGGGTCACACAGCTGTTCCAGCAACACGGCATCCTGCGCCCGTACCCGAAAGCCACGGAACCTTCTGTGGATCTGACGGACTGACCGGAAAATCCTGACGGAGCGACAACATGAAGAAGATATCTTTCTGTGCCGCGACGGTAGTTCTGCTCACTGCCTGCAACAATGACGACCCAACCACCCTGACTGTCACCACGAAAGCGGAGCAGCCGATTACAATCAATGTCGAAACGGTTGTCAGCGGACTCGAACATCCCTGGTCAATCGCTTTCCTGCCACAAAGCGAAATGCTGATCACCGAACGCCCCGGCCGCCTGCGCCGGGTTGTCGACGGCCAGCTCAATGCCGAGCCAATACCCGGCCTGCCCGCTATTGCCGCTGGTGGCCAGGGCGGCCTGCTTGATATTGCCCTGCACCCTGATTTTTTCCGCAATCGACTGGTGTACCTGAGCTATGCCGCCACCTGCGATAAAGGCGGCCGCACCACCGTGGTCGGCCGTGGCGAATACCGCGACGGCAAGCTGCATGATTTCGCCCCGATCTTTGTCCCTCGCGCCTGCAGCGATGCCGGGCAGCATTTTGCCGGCCGCATGCTGTTCGACAACGCAGGTTATCTTTACCTCACCATCGGCGATCGCGGTGAACGTGAGCGCGCCCAGAACGGCCGCGATCATGCCGGCACCGTGCTGCGCCTGCACGACGACGGCCGCATTCCGGAAGACAATCCATTCGTTGATGACGATGACTTCGACGATGCCATCTGGAGCTACGGCCACCGCAATCCGCAGGGTATCGCCCTGCACCCGGATGGCAAACAGATCTGGCTACATGAGCACGGCCCGCGCGGCGGCGATGAGATAAATCAGGTACTGCCGGGCAGGAACTACGGCTGGCCGCTGGCCACCTTTGGTCGTGAATATTATGGCCCGAAGATCGGCACCACCAAAATGGAAGGCATCGAGATGCCTCTGAAGCAGTGGACCCCATCGATTGCACCGTCCGGCATGGCGTTTTATCAAGGCGTGGTGTTGCCGCAGTGGCAGGGCGATCTGTTTGTTGGCGCACTGGCCGGCCAGCACCTGGCGCGGGTGCGATTTGACGGGCTGAAGGAAGTAGAAGAAGAAAAGCTGCTTGAGGACATGGCCCGCATCCGGGATGTGAGGGTTGGGCCGGACGGCTTTCTGTACCTGCTTACTGATGCGGCGGACGGGGCTTTGCTTCGCTTGAAACCTTGAAACCTTGAAACCTTGAAAGCGGATTAACTTCACCATCGTGCCGGGGCGCAACCGCCGCCACATCCTCCGGGCCGACCGGCCGCGATTCTTTCGGTGCAAATCGCGGTCGATCGACCGCTCCTGCAAGACCCGAACAAGCCCTGAATCAAACCCACTCCGAAAACAAAAAGCCCGGCACATAGGCCGGGCTTTTTATCGAGCAGGCAAAACAGATCAGATCTGCTTTTCCAACTCCGGCACTGCTTCAAACAGATCCGCAACCAGACCGTAATCAGCCACCTGGAAAATCGGCGCTTCTTCGTCCTTGTTGATGGCCACGATCACTTTCGAGTCTTTCATACCAGCCAGATGCTGAATCGCACCGGAGATGCCCACAGCAATGTACAGCTGCGGCGCAACGATCTTGCCGGTCTGACCGACCTGCATGTCGTTCGGTACGAAACCGGCATCGACCGCAGCACGGGAGGCGCCAACAGCGGCGCCCAGCTTGTCAGCAACTTTGTACAGCATTTCAAAGTTGTCGCCGTTCTGCATGCCGCGGCCGCCAGAAATCACGATCTTGGCAGCAGTCAGCTCCGGACGATCCGACTTGGCCAGCTCTTCGCTGACAAAGCTGGAAACCCCGGCGTCCTTGGCAACATCGACAGCCTCAACAGCAGCGGAACCGCCATCTGCAGCAGCGGCGTCAAAACCGGTAGCACGGACAGTGATCACTTTCACGCTGTCGCTGCTCTGCACGGTAGCGATGGCGTTACCGGCATAGATCGGACGCTTGAAGGTGTCAGCAGATTCTACCGTGATAATCTCGGAGATCTGCTCGGCATCCAGCAATGCGGCAACGCGCGGAGCAAAGTTCTTGCCGGTGGTGGTGGCCGGAATCAGGATGTGGCTGTAGCCCTTGCCCAGTTCGGCAACCAGGTCAGCAACGTTTTCAGCCAACTGGTGGCTGTAAGCGTCGTTGTCGGCAACCAGTACTTTGCTGACGCCAGCAATTTTCGCAGCCGCTTCAGCGGCAGCGCCGCAACCCTTGCCAGCAACCAGAACGGTAATGTCGCCGCCGATCTTTGCTGCGGCGGTAACGACGTTCAGGGTTGCGCCCTTGATGGTGCTGTTGTCATGTTCTGCGTAGACGAGGATGCCCATGTCAGATCACCTTCGCTTCGTTTTTGAGTTTGCTGACCAGCTCCTCAACGGAAGCCACCTTGATACCGGCAGAACGGGCCGCCGGCGCTTCAACTTTCAGGGTCTTGGTGCGCGGCGCGAAATCAATGCCCAGATCAGCAGCGGAGATAGTGTCCAGCTGCTTCTTCTTGGCTTTCATGATGTTCGGCAGGGAAGCATAGCGCGGCTCGTTCAGACGCAAGTCGGTGGTGATCACCGCCGGCAGCTTCAGCTCGACGGTCTGGAAACCACCGTCAACTTCACGGGTAACCTTGACCTTGTCGCCCTCTACATTTACTTCCGAGGCGAAGGTGCCCTGACCCATGCCGGTCAGCGCTGCCAGCATCTGGCCGGTCTGGCTGTTATCGCCATCAATGGCCTGCTTGCCAAGGATAACCAGCTGCGGCTGCTCTTTATCGACGATTGCCTTGAGCGCCTTGGCGATGGCCAGCGGCTGGGCGTCCTCTTCGGTTTCGATCAGGATCGCGCGGTCGGCACCGAGGGCCATGGCGGTACGCAGCTGTTCCTGAGCGGCTTTGGAGCCGACGGTCACAGCAACGATTTCAGTCACGACGCCTTTCTCTTTCAGGCGCACGGCCTCTTCGACGGCGATTTCGCAGAACGGGTTCATGGCCATTTTCACGTTGGCGAGATCGACGCCGCTGTTATCAGCCTTGACGCGTACCTTGACGTTGTAATCAACGACGCGCTTGATCGGTACAAGAACCTTCATAGAAGCCTCGGGTTTGTTCCGTTGGTATGGTCGGGACAGGGGGTGGCGGGGCACCCCCCACGAAAGACGCGGTATGGTGACGGCAGTCCCCGCCGAGGTCAATAGGCCGAAAAGCGCCAAGCGTATGATTTCGCTGCAAATAGGATTCACGGTTTGGCCACGGCGATGACGCACCGGTCAGCTGATTCCCTTGAAAATCAACCAGTTCGACGGGGATAATCCAAACGATCGTTTGAACCAGTGTTTTTAACCAGTGTCATGCCGTACTCCGGGTTCTGCCCGGATTAACCGTAATGACGCCTGACAATGCGTCGCGCAAAGTGGTCACTGCCCTGCCCCATGGCTATACTGCGCGCCTTCTGAAATCCTGGCGCCCCTGCCGCGCCCGCAACCGAACAAGGAGCAAGCTATGGAACGCGAAGCGATGGAAGTCGATGTGGTCATCGTCGGTGCCGGCCCGTCCGGGCTTGCCACCGCCTGCCGTCTGGGCCAGATCGCCCGGGAAACCGGCCAGGAAATCAGCATCGTCGTGGTCGAGAAAGGCTCCGAGGTCGGCGCCCATATCCTCTCCGGTGCGGTACTGGAGCCGCGCGCGCTGAACGAGCTGTTCCCGAACTGGAAAGAGCTGGGCGCGCCGGTCAACGTCGCCGTGAAGGAAGACGAAATCTTCTACATGACCAATGCCGACAAGGCCATCAAGGTGCCGGGCCTGTTCGTGCCGAAGACCATGCACAACGAAGGCAACTATATTATTTCGCTGGGCAACCTGTGCCGCTGGCTGGCCGAGCAGGCGGAAGGTTTGGGCATAGAGATCTTCCCGGGCTTTGCTGCCAGCGAAGTGCTGTTCAACGAAGACGGTTCGGTTAAAGGTATCGCCACTGGCGACTTCGGCATCGGCCACAATGGCGAGAAGAAAGACAGCTACACCCCGGGCATGGAACTGCATGCCAAATACACCATCTTCTCGGAAGGCTGCCGCGGTCACCTTGGCAAGCAGCTGATGGAAAAATACAACCTGCGCGACAGCATCGACCCGCAGCATTACGGTATCGGCATCAAGGAGCTGTGGGAAATCGATCCAGCCAAGCATCGCGAGGGCCTGGTGATGCACAGCGCCGGCTGGCCGCTGACCGAATCCGGCTCTCTCGGTGGTGGTTTCCTGTATCACCTCGACAACAACCAGGTCACGCTCGGCCTGATCACCGACCTGTGCTACTCCAACCCGCACGTGTCGCCGTTCGATGAAATGCAGCGCTGGAAGAACCATCCGGAAGTGCGCAAATACCTCGAAGGCGGCAAGCGCCTGAGCTACGGCGCCCGCGCCATCGCCAAGGGCGGCCTGCAATCGCTGCCGAAGATGACCTTCCCGGGCGGCATGCTGGTGGGCTGCAATGCCGGCACCCTGAACTTCGCCAAGATCAAGGGCACCCATACTGCCATGAAGTCCGGCATGATGGCCGCCGAGGTCATTGCCGAAGCGCTGAAAGCCGGCCGCGGCAATGACGAGCTGGTCGAGTACAAGGGTGTGTTCGAGAACAGCTGGGTTTATGAAGAGCTGTACACCCAGCGCAACTTTGGTCCGTACCAGCACAAGTTCGGTAACTTTATCGGCTCGGGCCTGGCGGTGCTGGATCTGAACTTCCTCGGCGGCAAGATGCCGTTCACCCTGAACGATCCGACCCCGGATCACGCCACTCTGAAACCGGCGGCCGAGTGCAAGAAAATCGATTACCCGAAGCCGGATGGCAAGATCACTTTCAACAAGCTGGATTCGGTATTCCTGTCCAGCACCAACCATGAAGAAGATCAGCCCTGCCACCTGGTGTTGAAAGATCCGGCAATTCCGATTCAGGTGAACCTGCCGAAGTGGGACGAGCCGGCACAGCGTTACTGCCCGGCGGGTGTGTATGAGGTATTGGACAATCCGGATGGCTCCAAGCGTTTCCAGATCAACGCCCAGAACTGCGTGCACTGCAAAACCTGCGACATCAAAGATCCGTCCCAGAATATCAACTGGGTGGTGCCGGAAGGTAACGGCGGGCCGAACTATCCGAACATGTGATTTGTTGTTCGGTTCTGCAAAAACGCCGGCCTTGTGCCGGCGTTTTTGTTTGTTTTGTCTGTTGATGGTTTGGCAGTGAACTGCCCGGTGTACTCCTGTGCAAGTGACATCCTGCTATTTCCCAGCAACTGCGAAAGAATGCGAGGCCTTTGCGTTCGTTGGTTGCTCCCGGGACCATCGGAGCCATGGATGGCGGAGATGAGCTACAGGGACGTACTCGTGCGTGTCCCGGGAGCAACCAACGGACGCAAAGGCCGGTGAGGTTCACTGCCAACCGCCCTTCGCGGCCGATCGGCCGCTCCTACGCAGATCAGGGCTTTTTGCGCGACAAGGTGTAGAGGTCCTTGCGGCGGTCCTTGAGATTGGTCACCGAGCCTTCCTTGTGCAGCAGCTTCAGCTTCTCCAGATCAACATCGGCAAACAACAGCATCTCGGTATTCGGCACCGCCTCACTGATAATCCCGTCATGCGGGAAATAGAAATCCGACGGCGTAAACACCGCCGACTGCGCATACTGGATATCAACGTTATCCACTCTCGGCAAGTTACCCACCGAGCCGGCGATGGCGACATAGCACTCATTCTCGATGGCCCGCGCCTGGGCACAATGCCGCACTCGCAAGTAACCGTTCTTGGTATCAGTCCAGAACGGCACAAACAGGATCTCCATGCCCTCCTCGGCCAGAATCCGCGACAGCTCCGGGAATTCGACGTCATAACAGATCAGAATGCCGATTCGACCGGCATCGGTTTCGAACACCTGCAGACTGTTGCCACCTTCAATCCCCCAGTCACGCCGCTCGCTCGGAGTGATATGAATCTTGCGCTGCTCCTCCATGGTGCCGTCACGACGGCACAAATAGGCAACGTTATAGACCTCGCCTTCGTCTACCAGCGGCATGGAACCGGCAATGATATTGATGTTGTAGCTGACTGCCATATCCGACAATGCCGTGGCAATCTCTGCGCTAAACCCGGACAGGAAACGGATCGCATCCAGCGAGCCCATATCCAGCTCCAACCCCATCAGAGGCGCGCTGAAAAATTCCGGAAGAACACAGAAATCGGCCCGATAATCCGACAGGGCATCAACGAAGAATTCTACCTGACTGAGCAGATCCTCCACTGAACGAGCGGCGCGCATACGCCTTTGCACCACACCAATGCGAGCCACACTTTTACTCACGTAATCGCTGGTGGCGGGCGGTTCGTAAAGAATATTGTCCCATTCCAGCAAGGTGGCATAACCGCGCGACTTGGAATCCTCCGGCAAATAACGCGTCAGCAGGCGCTTGACGTCAAAGCCGTTTGACAGCTGGAATGACAGGATCGGGTCATGCAGCTTCTGCCGCTCCACCTGATCGATATATTCCATCACAGACATCTGGTCGGCGTGGCTTGCATAGCCGGGCAGACGACCACCGGCCAGAATGCCACGCAGGTTTTCTTCACGACACAGATCCTTGCGCGCCTCGTACAGGCGCCGCCCCAGACGGTAGCCGCGATACTCGGGATGAACCAGAACGTCCAGCCCATAGAGGGCATCGCCGTCGGGGTCATGCAGATGAATCTGGTTTTCGGTAATCAGGTCTTCATAGCGATGCGGGTTGGAAAAGCGGTCATAACTGACCTTGATGGTTAGCGCCACTGCCACCAGTTCATCGTGATCCTCAATGCACAACTGGCCTTCTTCAAACTTGCCGGTCAGGGCTGCCAGCGTTTTTTGCGGCCAGGCGCCACCGATATCCGGATAAACCAGATTCATCAGATGCGCCAGTTGCGGATAGTCTTCCATCGTCAGCGTGCGCAGACGAAGTTTGGTGGTTTCCTCAGCCATCGGGCCTCCGGTTCAGTTGGCTTTGACGAACGGAATCAGCCAGTGGGCGTCACGATTTCGCAAAGCATTGCCGGCATCATCATACAGGGCGATGCCATCGGGGCGGATAAACAGCACCGCCCCGCCATGCAGACCAACGAAACCGGCACGCTGTTCGCGAATAAAGCCGGTATCCGGCTCAAATTGCAGGCGCAGGGACGCCGGGATCAGCTCATGGCCGACGACACCATTACCGAGCGGGTCGTCCACCGAGACGCGATCACGGTACAGGGCAACGGAATCGGCCAGTATGCGCAACACCTGACCACGGTGAAAATGCAGTAATGTGGCCTGACGGCCGCCTGTATCGATGACTTCCTGGTGGGCTACGATCATATCGCTCATGGCGGCATTATAGCCTGCACCAGGTGAAGAAACGGAAATCAGGGGTTTGCATGAATATTGTCATCCTGACTGGCGCCGGCATTTCCGCCGAATCGGGCATCCGCACTTTTCGTGGCGCCGACGGCCTGTGGGAGGACCATCGGCTTGAGGATGTTGCCACGCCGGAGGCCTTTGCCCGCGATCCGGCGCTGGTGCAACGTTTTTACAACGAGCGTCGTCACCAGTTGCAGCAACCGGGCATCCAGCCCAATGCCGCGCACCTTGCTCTTGCCCTGCTGGAGCAGCAGCATCCCGGCACGGTGACGCTGGTGACCCAAAATATTGATGACCTGCACGACCGGGCCGGCTCGCAAAACCTGTTGCACATGCATGGCGAGCTGCTCAGCGTGTTTTGCACCCGCAGCCACCAGCGGCGCCGCTGGACCGGCGATGTGGCCACATCCGAGCCTTGCGATTGCTGCCGGCCACCGGGTGTCCTGCGTCCGGATGTGGTCTGGTTTGGCGAGATCCCGCTGCATATGGAAGCGATTGAGGCGGCGCTGCTTGATTGCCAGCTGTTTATCAGTATCGGCACGTCCGGCAATGTCTACCCCGCTGCCGGGTTTGTCCGTCTGGCGCGTCAGGTCGGGGCGCGCTGTATTGAAGTAAATCTTGAAGGCAGCATGATCAGCAACGCTTTCCATGAACACCGGGTTGGCCCGGCGACTGTCGAAGTGCCAAAGCTGGTTGAGGAGATTCTTTCCGCACGGGAAAGCGGGTAAACCGGTTTGCTGCCGGCCGATCCGGTCTTTCCCTCTGTGGCTGGTTGCCAGGACACGCACGAGTACGTCCATGTAGCTCCTCTCCGCCATCCATGGCTACGAGGGTCCCGGCAACCAGCCACAGAGGGAAAGACCTACCACCGTGCAATTCCTGAACTTCAGCGTTGCATGAAAGCAGCAGGATGTGAGGCTCGGACGCCTGTCAGGGGTTGACGGGACTGTGTGAGACATGGATGTCGAACACAAGCCCCCAGGGATGGGTTCACGGCGTGTCCCGGCAACCCCTGACAGGTGGCCGAGCCGGAGAGGATCACTACTCGACTCCTTCTCTCTCCGCACACATAGAAAACCACTATCACCCCTATCCCACCCGGCCATGTTCCTTCAACCTTTTGATTCCGCTAGACTGCCCCCTCAATTCAGGCAAGACACCAAAGTCGAGACCATGACCCAGATTCAGGTAGAAGACCTCAATATCGCCGCCCAGACCCCGCTGATTCCGCCGCGGGAGCTGAAGGCCAAACTGCCACTCTCCGACAAGGCCCGCGACACCGTCGCCAAAGGCCGCGAAGTGGTACGCAACATTCTTGATCGCAAGGACCACCGCATCTTTGTTGTGATCGGTCCCTGCTCGATCCATGACGTCAAGGCCGCCCACGAGTACGCCGAGAAACTCAAGCGGCTGGCCGAGGAAGTCAGCGACACGGTTGTGCTGGTGTTGCGGGTCTATTTTGAAAAGCCACGTACTACTGTCGGCTGGAAAGGCCTGATCAACGACCCGTACATGAACGACAGCTTCAAGATCGAAGACGGCCTGCATATTGCCCGCAAGCTGCTGCTCGACATGGCGGAACTCGGCCTGCCGACCGCCACTGAAGCACTCGATCCGATCACCCCGCAGTACCTGCAGGATCTGATCACCTGGTCGGCCATCGGCGCGCGCACCACCGAATCACAGACCCACCGGGAAATGTCCTCCGGCCTGTCCAGCCCGGTCGGCTTCAAGAACGGCACCGACGGCGGCCTGGAAGTGGCGATCAACGCCATGCTCAGCGTACGCAGCCCGCACCGTTTCCTCGGTATCGACAGTGACGGCAAGGTGGCGATCACCGAAACCCGCGGCAACCAGTATGGCCATGTGGTATTGCGTGGCGGTGGCGGCAAGCCGAACTATGATTCAGTGTCAGTCACCATCGCCGAGAAGGAGCTGACCAAGGCCGGTGTGTCCACCAACATCATGGTCGACGCCAGTCATGCCAACTCGAACAAGGATCCGGCACTGCAGACGCTGGTGATGGAGAACGTGACCAACCAGATTCTCGAGGGCAACAAGTCAATCGTCGGCTTGATGGTGGAATCGCACCTGAAATTCGGCAACCAGAAAATCCCGGCGGATCTGAGCAAGCTGGAGTATGGCGTATCGGTAACCGATGGCTGCATCGGCTGGGATGTTACCGAACAGTCGATCCGTGATATGGCGGCGAAACTGCGCGATGTACTGCCAAAGCGTAACGGCGGGAACTAACGACCCAGACCGGTCACCACGCGGGCACGACGATGCACCCGGCTTTCACCACCAGCGGCACGAATCTGCTCATCAACAAAGGCGCCAATTTCACTGACTGCGAGCGACGCCTCCGGCACCCAGCCGGCCAGCGCCTGAAATACATGAATCATTCCTTCCCAGACCTGATAGCGACAGCTGACGCCGCATTCGAGCGCACGGCGGGCAACCCGCTCGGCATCGCTGAGCAGCACTTCACTGCTGCTCACCTGAATCATCAATGGCGGCAACCCGGACAGGTCTGCGTAGACAGGAGAAAGCATCGGCGCCGCCGGATCCTCGCCACGACTGTAGGACGCCGAGACAAAGCGCAGCGCATTAATCGGAATCATCGGTTCGATATCAGCATTGGTCACCAGCGTCTCGCCGGTGCAGGTCAGATCCGCCCACGGGCTGATCAGCACAGCTGCTGCTGGCAGCGCTATCTCCTGCTCACGCAGCGCCAGCAGGGTAACCAGCGTCAGGTTGCCTCCGGCGGAGTCACCGGCAATGACGATATTCTCGGCCTTGTAGCCCTGCTCAAGCAGTGCCCGGTAAGCACTGACCGCATCATCCAGTGGCGCCGGATAATGCCAGTCCGGAGGCTGACGGTAATCCAGAGCCAGCACCTTGGCGCGACAGGCCCGGCTCAATCGCCAGGTAACCGAACGGTGCGAACGCGGTGAACCGAAAAAATAGGCACCACCATGCAGGTACAACACCACCCGGCCAGAGAGCACTTCACGGCCGGTAATCAGCCACTCTCCCGGAACACCGCCGACATCCGCCGGTGCGATATGCACATCCGGATGCACCGGCAGCGCCAGCGTCAAGGTATCAAAACCGAGTTGGGAGAACTTCATCACCCGGCGAGTCAGTGGCACGCGCGCCACCACCGGTTTGACGAAGGTGCGCAGGGTGTTGGCTGCCAGCCGTCCCTGCCAGCTGGTAGCCGGGCGGAATTCAGTGATCTCTTCAAGAGACAGGCTCATATACACACCGGCAGCAAAGATGCCTCAAGACTAAGTGGTCAATTTTGTTCTAACAAGCGACAATCAGGCCAACTTTGACTACCCGGACGTATATGGAAGAGCACGGTCTGCGCGTTCGCTGGCGCCATATTATTTTTGGTACCGACACCCCTGTCGGACAGCGTCGAGTCCATCAACCGCGTGTACGGGCGTCTGGAACTCACTGATGCTGATCTTCGGCAGCTGTGCGCAGGAGGGGTCTACTGGGCCATCCCATCAGCCCCGGCGCTGTGCTATAAACACCTATCCCGCTGAGATAACAGGGACTTGCCGTCACGGAGAGAATCATGAGCGACCACATTATTGAAGCCCGCCGCCAGTTTCTGCGCTATGCGATGGGCTCCGCCCTTGTTGCCGGAGTGACAGGATCGTCAGTGCTGCCGGCGCTGGTGCATGCCATGGGCAAGATTCCCGAACAGCTGATTGCCGGCAAGTCCATCTATGACATGCGTGGCACCGTGTTTGTCGATGGCAAACTGGCCAACAAAGACACCTACATCAGCGCCAACTCGCTGGTGGAAACCGGTCGCAACAGCTACGTCGTGTTTGTAATCGGTTTTGATGCCCATATCCTGCGCGACAACAGCCGGGTCCAGTTCAAGGGCAAGGACAAGGACAAGGACAATATCGAGGAGAGCTTGCGGCTCGCAACCGGGAAACTGCTTTCCGTATTCGGTGCGCGCAGCGGCGGTGCCGTGCATCAGGTTCAGACCAGCACTGCCACCATCGGCATCCGCGGCACAGGCCTGTATGTGGAATCGGAGGAAGATGTGAGCTATGCCTGCACCTGCTACGGCAATGTCAATATCGTTGCCAATGCCAACCCGGAAATTCAGGAAAACATCATCGCCACTCACCATGATTCGCCGCGCTACATTGGCAAGGGCGGCGGCTACAGCCAGCTGATCAGCCCGGCACCGGTGAAAAATCATACTGACGAGGAGCTGATGCTGATTGAGCAACTGGTCGGCCGCAAGCCGGCGTTTTCGACGCTGAAATCCTATACCGCACCGCGTAAAGGTTACTGAGCGTCAAGGAGCTCTGATGTCACCGGGAAAGTGGCTACGTACCAGCCTGCTGGTACTGATCTGTGGTCTGTTTGTTCTGCACAGTATTTATCTTCCGCGCCTGCCGCTGCTTGATACTCTGGAGCGGGCCACCTACGACATCCGCCTGCGGATGACTGTGCCCGGTGGCGTCGATGATCGCATCATCATTGCCGACATTGACGAGAAGAGCCTGACGGCACTGGGTCACTGGCCCTGGGATCGCGGCATTCTGGCCCGGTTCATGGACACCATATTCGATCACTATCAGGTGAAAAGTGTCGGCTATGACGTGTTATTTGCCGAACCGGATACGGACCCCGGGGTCAGCGCATTGCGCGGGATGGCGGAAAAGGAACTGAAGTCCGACCGTCAGTTTCAGCGCATCTGGAAGCAGCTCGGTCCGACCCTTGATTTTGACCAGCAATTCGCTGACAGCTTCCGTGATCGCAACGTTGTGCTTGGCTATGTCTTTGCCCATGGCCAGGACAACCGCCTGAATGTGCTGCCACCGCCAGCCGCCGAATTGCCGGAGAGTTTTGTCGGTCGCCTTGAATTGCCACAGCCGCAAGGTTTTTCCGGCAATCTGGAAGTGCTGCAAAACACGGCCTGGGGTGGTGGCTTTTTTGATAACCCGACCATTGATATCGACGGTGTATTCCGCCGCGTGCCGTTGCTGCAGGAATTTGAGGGCAAGCTGTACGGTTCACTGGCGCTGTCGATGGTGCGCGCGTCCCGTAACGACCCGTCGATCGAGCTGATCCTCGATACTCAAAGCAGCTATCCGTTTGTCGATGCCCTGCGCCTTGGCGATCAGGTCATTCCACTGGCACCGCTGGCGACCGTGCTGGTGCCCTACCGCGGCGGCGCCTACAGTTTCCCCTACTACTCCATAGCCGACATTCTGGAACAGAAAATTCCGGAAGAAAAACTGCGCGGCAGGATCGTGCTGGTGGGCAGCTCTGCTCCCGGCCTGAAAGATCAGCGGACTACGCCACTGGAAACCACCTACCCCGGTGTTGAGGTCCATGCCAACCTGATCGCCGGCTTGCTGGATAACAATATCAAACGCCAGCCTGGCTGGGTCATTGCCGTAGAGTTTTTCCTGCTACTGACCATCAGCATCGTGCTCGGCCTGATCAATGCCCGCCTCGAACCGATGCGCAGCCTGGTGGTGACCATGGCCGCTCTGGTGGCCGTTGTCGGTGGCAATATGTATGCCTGGCATAACAATCTGGTGCTGCCGCTGGCCTCGCCGGTGATGCTGATTCTGTTTATTTTCGTGTTCCAGACGCTGTGGGGCTTTTTCGTCGAGGCTCGCGACAAACGCATGCTGGCGAAGCTGTTTGGCCAGTACATTCCACCGGAGCTGGTGGAAGAAATGGCGGAAAGCCCGGACAAGATCAGCGTCAGCGGTGAAAGCCGGGACATGACCGTGCTGTTTTCCGATGTTCGTGGTTTCACCACCATCTCTGAAGGTCTTGAACCGCACGCCCTGACCCAGTTGATGAATGAAATGCTGACACCGATGACCCATGTGATTCATCACCATCGCGGCACCATCGACAAGTACATGGGGGATGCCATCATGGCGTTCTGGGGCGCACCGCTGAGAGACGAAAATCACGCCCGTCATGCCCTGGAAGCAGGGCTGGAGATGGTCAAGGCACTACCGCAGATCAATCAGCGCTTCCGCGACAAGGGCTGGCCGGAAATCAATATCGGTGTCGGCCTGAACAGTGGTGTGATGAGCGTCGGCAACATGGGTTCGGAGTTCCGCATGGCCTATACCGTGATGGGCGATGCGGTAAACCTCGGCTCACGCCTGGAAGGCCTGACCAAGCAATATGGTGTCAATATCATCGTCAGCGAGTTCACCAAAGCCAGGGTGCCGGATTACAGCTTCCTTGAGCTGGACCGCGTGCGAGTAAAGGGCAAGGACGAGCCAGTCATCATTTTCGAGCCGCTGGGCGCCACCGACGGACAGCCGCAAGATCTGCTCGCCCGGGTTGAACGCTTCCATGCTGCCCTGCTCGATTATCGCCAGCAGCGCTGGGATGTCGCCGAGTCAGCGCTGAAATCCCTGGCAGAAGAGGAACCACAGCGAAAGATCTACGCAGTCTATCTGGAACGTATCCGGCATTTCCGTGAGGACCCGCCGGATGTCGACTGGGATGGCGTGTTCACCCACACCAGCAAATAAATAACCACGCCCCCGTAGGAGCCGTCGAGCGACGGCGAAATTCTTTTCGCGGCCGATCGGCCGCTCCTACGAAAGGAAGTACCGACCTCGCCGGGTTAGCCGCAAATGGCAGGATCAGTACCGCACTTGGCGCCCGCACGTATCCAGTTAATCAGCATCTGGTAAAGGGCTTCTCCGTCAACCGTGTCACGATCAATGATCTTGCCACCACCATGCTGGTCGCGGATCGGCTTGCGTAACAGAATACTGCTTTCCGGCTCGATCAGATCGACCCGCTGCAGCACCTCTTCGTACACCGTCGCATCGACGTTATAGACCACCGGGATGCCGGCATACGAGCCACCAAGCTGTGCTGTTGCGCTGTGACACTGGATGCACTGGGTATCACGCCCCGGATAGCTGACATCCCGCAGCACCGGCAGAACATGGTCAACAAAGTTGAGTTGCGCCGGCGCAGGACTCAAGGCGCTATTCACCGTCAGCACCAGCTCCTCGCTATCGCTACCACGCACGTTACTGACCGTCAGCTGCAAAACATAGTCGCCATTGTGACTGGCATAAAAAACTGGCGCCGCCGCTGAGGCATCAGAAAACCGGGTGATCGCAGACGGATCGGGCGTCGATATCACCTGCCACTGATAGCCGGCAGCAAACAGACTGGCACTGGCATCGAGCACTGCCGGGGAGCGCACCGGACGATCCGCTCCGGGTAGCGCAACCGGCAGCCCGGGTGCAATCACACAGGCGTTATCATCGTAACGGTCAAATTCGGGCAGGAACGTCGCCAGCAGCGCCGGCGCGCCTTCACAGCGATCGACCCAGAACTTTTCATAGTTACGCACCGAAAGAGGCATCACACCACGGTGGTACACGTAGTCGACGATCAGATCACTGTAGCCGATAAATTTTTCATAGTTACTGAAGCTGATGGCATTGCCACCGATAGAATCAGGCTGACGTTGGCCAGCACTGTAACCACGCAATGAGTGACAGGCGATGCAATGTGGCTCAACCACTCGCTTGTACAGCACATCCACTCCCTCGGGGCGAACTGCAACCGGCAGGTCCGGCGAACCGATACAGTCGATGTCCGCAGACGGATCAACGCGCCAGCCACACGGCAACGAATCATCCTGATAAGCCTGACCAGACAGAACAGGCTGGCCAGCATAACGCTTGCGGGCAATTTCAATGGCGAAGTCCGGCCACCAATGGCCGGGATCCGCCAGCGCCCGCGCTGCCGTCACTTCATAGGTGCCGAGCACAAAGCTGTTCAGCTGGCGTAGCGCCTCTTCCTGATCGCTGCGCGAATAACCGGCCACATAAGGCGAGTAATCAAAGCTCTCCAGCTCCAGCAGGTTCAGCTTGGCAGATTTCAGCGTTTTCTCGACATAGGGCTCCGCCCAGGGTGTGGCACTGCTGATAATAGCTGCACTGTCCCAGGGTGGCAGGGTTGAGCCGTGGCAGAGCAGACAGGGTTGCGGCATCGGCTTGGCGCCACGGCCATCCAGATCGGCCGTCAGGTTAAGCTGACCGGCCGGCGTGAAGGTGAAAAACTTGGCCACCTTGTCTGAGTCCGGGTCATTCGGATCAATCGGCGTGAACTCAATGGCATTGGTACCCTGCAGATGATGCGGGTCCTCAGCAATCGCAGCCTCGACGTTGATCGGCCCGTAATTAGTCGGGTCCCCCGGCTGAACACGCACCACATAGTTGTTAACGAACACTGCAACGCGGCCATCATCATGCTTGCAGCCCTGCATGTTCCGTCCGTAGCCCAGATCCTTGGCATCACGAAAAATGACATGGACCTGCTCGTCACAGCTGTCAAAATCGTTGGCTGCTTTCCAGTCTTCCAGTGTGGTACGGGTATTGTTCGGGTCAACCACACGGTAGTAAGCCTGACTCCAGGTCGTAGACAGCACCTGACCCTGCTGATCATTCAGATACTGGAGAAAATGATCCGGCACTTCGACACCACGTGGCGCGCTGTCGCTGCTCATGTCACCCCGCTCATTACAGGCAGACAGCACCATTAGCAGAGCCAACGGAAAAACAGCTTTGATGTTCATGCTCAGAACCTCTTCAACAGGCTGGCGCGAACCAGATTCCGTTCATAGTGATTGTCCAGATCTGCTTCCACATTCACATGCATAAAGGAAAAATCAAGCGACATGCTCTTGCCAAACGGCATATTCACACCGCCCACATAGGTATTTGTGGTGCCGTCAAGACGATAGGCAATCCACCCGCCACAGAAGGTCTCGTTGTAAGCGTCATCACCTTCAATGGCGGTAGCCGCATTGATCAACGGCAGAATGTCGGTAGCAAAGGCGCCGTTACAGAACACCCTCTGCGCTGAAGAAAATACATCGCCGCGCAAGTGGCTGTAGGTAAAATACAAAGCGTATTTCTGCATCAACAGGTAGTCCACATTCCAGAAAAGGCGGCTGTCTTCCAGATCAAACACCATGCTGCGGGAATCTGCATTTCGATATTCCCCGCCCACAGACATGGTAATCCTGTCTGTGAAACGGCGGGTCACGAACAGTTGCGTCCTGGTTACCGTGCTGTCGCGCTGATCAGCGCGGATATTGTCGTCCTGAATGGAAACATTCCACTCGACAATCGGGGCAGAGAACGCCGAACTGGGCTGCCAACGCAGCGCCAGGCTGGAACCGAAGCTGTTGCGATCAAGCAACTCCACTTCGTCGAATCGCTCGCCTTCGCCGAACCAGGACAGAATCATCAGCCCGCGCTGACCTAGCGGCTTGAACCAGCTCAGATTGACCATCATCGAGGCGGAGACATCTTCCACCTGGTCGCGCGTACGCTCTGCGCGGGACTGGTTATCATCCACTGTGGCGGTGATATCCGCGTTGATGCGAAAATTTTCCGGGTCGATGGCTCGCACGGGAAGACTGCAGCCAAGCAAAAAGGTACCAAGGGCAAGTTGCCGGAAAAACATCATGGGGTTCCCTTCCGTCCTTGCGGGATTAAACAAACCGGCGCCGCCAGAGCGGCGCCACAAGCATCAGCCACCAGAACAGTGCAATGACACCGGCACTGTTTGGTCCCGTCGTCGGCGCGACCGGGTCCGCCGGGGCGTCACGTGCTACCGCCACGCCAGCCGGATCACGGATTACACCGTTCGCAGCACCATCAGCATCATTCGGGCCGCCGTCAGTCAGCTGCAGGCGAACGCAATCGCGTCCAACAAGCAAGCCGGGCTGCCACTCGGCTGCATCGAATTGTGGGCACACCCCGTCTGCGCTCAGCGCACTGGCAAGGGCATCATCACCAATCTCGATGAAGTTCTGCCACTGACCATCAACGTGCTTGCGCCATACCGCTGCCGGCGGAATCGGTTGCACCAATGGCAGAATCACCCGGGCAACCGGATCCGCTGCGCTGAGACCGTGGATCTCGAAGTCATAAATCACACCGAGTACGGAATACTCCGAATCGGCAGGCAACTCGGCACTGTAAACGCGCACACCGGCACGAGCCGCTGCGACTGCGGTATTGCCCGGTGACAATGTCAGGCCAGCTTCAGTGGCAATAGCGTAGCGCAGTGCCGGGCCAGATGCGGTGGTGAGCAGCGGCTGCAGCGTTGGATCATCCAGATTGTCCAGATAATCCGGAACCCCGTCTCCGTCGCTGTCAATAAAGCCCTCATCCGCATCTGCCAGACCATCACCGTCAGAGTCCGTTAGCAAATCGAGTGCCGGCGGTTGATCAGCCAGTACCAGCAACAGCGACTGCTCGGTAACGGCAATACCATCGGACACCGCCAGCTGAATCAGGTACTCGCCAAGAGGCAGCAAGGACGGATCAAAGGTCTGGGTGGCAACATCACCACTGAAACCGAGTAGCGGATCGCTACCCTGCCAGTCCAGTGTCAGCACATGCCCATTAGCGTCAGTTGCCAGCGCGTTGATCTGCACCTGGCCCTGATCTGCATAAACGGTGCGGCGCACAATACCGCCCTGCTGGGCCGACAACGCAACTTCCGGTGCAGCCTGTCTGTCGACGATCAACACCCGTTGGCTGACACTGCCACCCAACACCGCGTCACCGTTCACATTGGTCAAAGTGATATCCACATACCGGTCTTCCTGAACCGGGCCGGCCGCAGTTACCTCAAGATCCAGCCTCGCGGTATTACCACTGGAAACGGTAAATGTTCCCGCTGAAAGCGAATAATCAGTTCCCTGTGCAGCAGTACCACTGAGAGAAAACTCCACATCCAGCGGATAGGTCGGCGCCGTACCACCAAGCCGTAACGTTAGCGGCACGATCTGGCCGCGACCAGCCAGCTGCGCCCCACCGGCTGTTACCAGCGGCAGGATATCGACCTGCTGCTCGGCGAAACCGATATTGCCGGCAGCATCTTCCGCTTCCCAGCGCACCAGATAGCGACCCGGCCGCAATGCGCGCCTGTGGTCGGCTGCCGTCGACATGACCGGCTCACCGTTAATCCCGGTAACGAAGGCTGTCACCGAACCATCAATATCGTCACTCGCAGTGGCGGTAAAAATAATATCGGTCAGATAGGCAAGCTGCTCCGTGCGAATATCCGCCACACTGACCACCGGCGCCACCGAATCAACGATGATGGCCTCGCACTCCACGACCGGGCCAGCAGCATCGGCAACGCAGGTGTTGTACTCATCAAGGTTACTCAGACCATCACTGTCGGCATCGGCTGCAGCATCGGCAGAATCATCGGCATCAAGGCCGTAAAGTGCCTCGATGTCATTGGGAATACCATCACCATCACGATCCGGGTCGCAGACGTTACCGATGTCATCGCCATCCAGATCGGCCTGATCCGCATTGGCGTTCACCGGGCAGTTATCTTCATAGTCTGCGACGCTATCCGCATCAGCATCCTGCAGGGTGACCTCGATGGAGAACGATTCGGTGTCCGCAACGGCACCGTTTTCTCCACCATCCGCTACCCGCACGATCACCGGATAATTTCCGGCGGTGTTCTGTCCCGGCGTCCAGGAAATGACGCCGGTACTGCTGATCGTCATGCCGGTTGGCGCGGCATCCAGACTCCAGGCCAGATCGGTACCATTGTTGGCGTCATCCGGGTCGGTGACCTGCACCGCCAGACTGAATGCCGACAACTCCTCGACGGTCTGACCGGCAATCGCGCCGATCACCGGTGCATCGTTGACCGGTGTCACCGTCACGGTCCACTGCTGCACTGCGGCAACGGCTCCGTTTTCCAACCCGTCCTGTACTCGCACTCGTACGGAGCCTGAGGTCAACACGCCATTAGCCGGCGTCCAGGTCACCAGACCCGTGCTGCTGACCGACATGCCGGCCGGCGCACTGGTCAGAGCGAAACTGATATCCGTGCCATTGTTGGCATCGTCCGGATCACTGACCAGAATCTGGTAGCTGTACTGCACATCTTCAGTCGCGGTTAACGGCGCGGCAGAAGTAATAGTCACCGGATCGTTCACCGGCGTCACCGTCACGGTAAAGTTCTGCGTTGCCGGCAAGGCGCCGTTCTCACCGCCATCCTGCACACGAACAGTTACGGTGCCACTGGTCAGCACGCCTTCTATCGGCGTCCAGCTGATGGTGCCGGTGCTGTTGATGCTCATGCCGGCCGGTGCGTTCTGCAGTGACCATGCCAATGCAGTACCGTTATTGGCATCGTCCGGATCACTGACGCTCACCGCGTACTGATACAGCGTATCCTCGGTGGCTGTTGTCACTGCCATGCTGGTGATCTGCGGCGCATCGTTCACCGGCGTGACGATAACGGTGAAGATTTCACTGTCCGGCCCGGCGCCATTTTCACCGCCATCGTTCACGGTAACGGTCACCGCGCCACTGCTCAGCACACCTTCCAGCGGCGTCCAGGTAATCAGGCCGGTGCTGCTGACTACCATCCCTGCCGGGGCATTGCTCAACTGGAACGTCAGGTTGGCGCCGTTGTTGGGGTCATCCGGATCATCCACTATTACCTTATAGCTGTACTGCACATCTTCGGTGGCGGTTGTCGGTGCCGTTGAGGTAATCACCGGCGGATCGTTTACCGCATCCAGCGAAATGGTCCAGCTCTGGGTGTCAGCAACGGCGCCATTCTCGCCACCATCAGCCACCCGCAGGGTAACGTCCGCAGTGGTGACGCCGTTCGGCGGTGTCCACTGCACCAGGCCAGTGGTGCTGACCGTCATTCCGGCAGGTGCCGCATCAAGACTCCAGGTCAGCGCCGTGCCGTTATTGGCATCATCGGGATCGCTCACGCTGGCGGCATAGGAATACAACACCCCCTCCGTACCAGAAGTGGATGGAACAGAGGTAATCACCGGCGCGTCATTAATCGCGCCAATCGTGACATTCACTGTCATGAAAGCAGACTGGCCGGTGCCATTGGAGCCGTCGCTGACCTGAACGATAAAGCTGTCGCTACCAAAATAGTTGGCATTCGGCGTGTAGGTAATGCTCTTGCTGGCGCCGCTGGCAGAGGTCGAGTTAGTGCCTCCGGAAATCCCGGCACTACCATTCGACGCGGCGCTGCTGATACGCCAGTAAAGCGTTGCATTGTCTACATCGCTGGCAATCAAACTGCGCGAGAACGGTGTCGGCGAGCCATCCTCCGACATCACCACCGCCACCGGCGATGCAACGCTGAAACCTGGCGCGTCATTGACCGCATTGACTGTGACATTGACGGTGATGAAATCCGACAGGCCACTGCCATTACTGCCATCACTGACCTGCACGATAAAGCTGTCACTGCCGGTGTAGTTGGCATTGGGTGTATAGGTAATGCCCTTGGCCGCACCACTGGCAGAGGTGGAGTTGGTGCCTCCAGAAATTCCGGCCGTTCCGTTCGAGGCCGGGCTACTGATTCGCCAGTAAAGTGTTCCGCTGTCCACATCCGTGGCATTCAGGTTCAGTGAGAACGGGGTCGGCGAGCTGTCTTCCGAGATGCCCACGCCGGTACTCGCCCCCTGACTGATGACCGGAGCATCACTGACCGCGTTGATCGTCACGTTAACGGTAATCTGGTCTGTGGTGGTGCCATCGGAGATGCGCACGATAAAGGTGTCCGCACCGTTGTAGTTGGCATTCGGCGTGTAGGCAATCGATTTAGCCGAGGCGCTGGTACCGGTAACGCTGGCGGTACCATTGTTGGCCTGATCGAAGATCGACCAGGTAACGCTTTCACTGGCGTTCAGCACCAGGCTGAACGGGGTGGGTGAGCCGTCCTCCGACATCACCACGCCGACACTGGCTCCCTGGGTAATGCTCGGGCAGGCGCTGGTGGTGAAACTGCGCCGGGTACCCTCACCTGTGCCCGGTCCATTAATACCGAATGCCTTGAAGTAGTAAGTCGTGCCGCAGCTCAGGCCGCTGATAATGCGCTCATAGGCGACGGAGGTTAAACCACCGCCTGTTCCGCTCGGATTGGTTTTCGAGGTTTCCGTGCCACCATCGGCGTCGATAGTGGCGGAACTGGTTGAATAGCGAAAAAAAGCACCACGGGAACCAATACCTACCGTTACGTCCGAACCGTTCTCGTTGATCGCTCCCTCCAGCGTCGCGCCGTATTTACTGACTGCCGTTGCCGGATTGGTGGCCATGCTGGGCGCTGCCCAGCGAGCGAAACCACCACTCTGCCAGGAGGAAAACAGCGCTTTGCCGGTGACAGTCAGATCATCACCGGATGGCATTTCACCACAATCCACTCGCTTGGCCATGTAGTTAAAGCCGGTAATGGCTGTGCCGCTGACCGTGCCACAGGCAAAGTCCGAGGTAACCGAGCCACCGTAACTCGATACGTCGGCCCAGCTTTCCATGTGGGGAGAGGTCAGTCCGGCCGCCGAATGGCAACCGACACAAGACAGTGAGGAGTAGCTGGCTGCGTTGAATACCGTCGCGGCGACACCATTGGTGCCTTCATAGGTGACAGTGGCAGACAAACCGGATGACAAGGTGAGGAGCAGTGCCAACAGCGCCCCTGCTGTTCTGGGAAAGTCCATGATCCGCATCAATGATAGCCCCGATGGCCGGAGTATAGCCCTGTGCTGGCAAACTGATACAGCTCAGTCGTCGGGAAAGTTCGCCATCAAATCAATCAGATACTCCCCAGGGTAAAGGATTCGCCGGCACTGTCGACGTGAAGAACAGTCTGGCCGTTTTCAGTCCCGGTGCTGGCCCAGTCGACCAGCTGATAGAAGGACGTGCGGTCAATACGTGCCGCCATATTGGCACGCACATGCACCGATGGCCTCGGCTCGCCATCCTCCAGCGTCTCGACCTTGAGCGGGTGCTCCTTATCAAGAAGCACTTCGTCGCCAACGTTGGTGGTAAAAATAATGTGGTCAACGCCATCACGCTGGACCCGGGCCACCGAGTGGGCCACAAACGGCAGATCATCCACCCGAATCCGCCACTTCTCTACGGGCGTTACCAGAAAGTAGTCGTCACCTTCCCGGCGCAGGATCGAAGAAAACAGTTTAACCAGAGGCGCCCGGGCAATCAGGTCACCCTCGTGATACCAGCGGCCATCGCCGGCAATGCGGATATCAATATCACCAGACAACGGCGGATGCCACTGGTCCAGCGGCGGCCCGCCGGGCCCCTGCTCAGCCTGCTTCAGCCGGGCCAGCAGCTCGTCCAGCGCCGAGGCCATCAGTGGCCCCGCTGACCCTTGTTGCCCATGCGGATACCGATATTGACAAGAAAATCGAGGAAATCGGCCTTGTCATCAATCAGCCGCTGGTAGAACGGTGACTCCATGAGCGCGACAGCCCCGTGAGCCAGCGCCCAGGCAATGCAGATGTGATAGATCTCCGGCACATCCTCCAGCGTGCCCTCATCAATCCGCGAGCGAACGATGCGGGTCAGATGATCAAAGTTGGCGGCACGGATGCGATGCAGCTTTTCCACCAGCTCCGGCACGGCGTGATCCTTGATGACCTTGTTCTCGATCCGGTCAAACAATTGATAGCGCTTCGGGTCGGCAATACGGAAATGGAAATAGTCGCGGGCCAGCCGCTCCTTGTCATCCGACTCACGGATTTGCTCGAAGCGCTCGGCGAGCGCCTCCTCGTAACGAATCATCAGCAAAAGATAGATTTCGTTCTTGGTCTCGAAATGCTTGTAGATGGTGCCCTTGCCGATGCCGACCTTGTCAGCAATCATCTCTACCGTGACACGGTCCTCGCCCTGCTCCAGAAACAGCTCCAGTGCGGCATCGAGGATCTCCCGCTCGCGCTGGCGGAATTCCTGCGCACGTCGGGTCGCTTTTTCGAGATCACCCATTGATATCTCCCTGAGGCGGGGCTATTCACAAACTACCGGGATGACTGGCAAGTCTAACGGAAAAGCGTTACCAGTCACACTTCACCGCCCGATTGAACCGGGCCAGACGACAGGATTTCGTGAGCATGACGGTCGATTTCAGCGCTGAATTCCCCCAGGACCCGAACACCCTTTACCTGAATCATGCCGCCGTGGCGCCATGGCCGGCCCGCAGCCGTGATGCGGTGATCCGCTTTGCCGAAGAAAACGCCAGCACCGGCGCCCGTCATTACCCGCGATGGCTGGCCACCGAACAACGCCTGCGCGAACAGTTGGCAAGCCTGATCCTCGCCGCCTCTGCCGACGATATCGCGCTGCTGAAAAACACCTCCGAGGGTTTGTCGGTGGTGGCCGGCGGATTGCCCTGGCAGGCCGGCGACCGGGTGCTGATCAGCGACCAGGAGTTCCCGTCGAACCGGATTCCCTGGCAAGCACTGGAGACAAAGGGCGTCATCGTCACCGAGGTGGCGCTGGATGGGCCGGACCCTGAAGCCGACCTGATCGCCGCGATGGACGACTCGGTTCGCCTGCTGGCGATCAGTGCGGTGCAGTACGGCACGGGGCTAAAGCTGGATATGGCCCGGCTGGGCGCCGCCTGTCGGGCACGCAACATTCTTTTCTGCGTCGATGCCATTCAGATGATTGGCGCGCTACCTGTGGATGTGCAGGCCTGGCAGGCTGACTTCGTCGTCGCCGATGGCCACAAATGGATGCTCGGGCCGGAGGGGCTGGCGCTGTTCTGGTGCCGGCCGGAACTTCGCCCCGACCTGACCCTGCATCAGTACGGCTGGCACATGATAGAACATGCCGGCGACTACAGCCGTCACGACTGGCAACCGGCCCGGTCGGCGCGCCGGTTCGAGTGCGGCAGCCCGAACCTGCTCTGTGCCCACGCCCTGAGCGCCAGCCTGTCGCTGCTGCTGGAAGTGGGCATGGATCAGGTCGGCACGCTACTGCAAAGCCGGGTCCAGCGCCTGCAAGATGGCCTGCTGGCCCGGGGCATGGTGCTGCTGAGCCCGGCGCAGCCGGAACGGCGCGCGGGCATTGTCACCTTCCGCTCGCCACAGCAGGACAGTGACCGCCTGTTCCTGCAGCTGCGCGATGCCGGCGTGGTCTGTGCCCCGCGCGGCGGAGGCATTCGCTTTTCGCCTCACTTTTACACCCGGGACCATGTCATCGACCGGGCACTGGCGCTGTTGTAACGTGGCGCCTGAGATGAACCGACCGACGGGCAAGGACAATGGATCTGAATCACCTGTATCAGTGGTGCTGTAACCGGCTGCAGCTTGAACGCCCCGGCAGCGTCATCCGCCTGTCCAACTTCGACCGCTTGTCCCGCACCCTGCAACCGGGCGATGTACTGTTGATAGACGGCCGCTCGCGGCTTGATGAAGCCTTGAAAACCGTCACCTCTTCGCGCTGGTCCCGGGCCTGTCTGTATCTCGGTCAGTTGCATGAGGTAGCCGATCCGGCACTGCGCCGACAGCTATCCGAGTACCTGCCCTGCAGTGCCGATACCCGACTGATTCTGGAGACCCGCCTCGACAGCGGTATTCGCCTGCAGACCCTGTCAGCCCTGGAACATGAACACCTGCGCATCTGTCGACCACGCAACCTGCAAGCGCAAGAGTCAGGCGCCGCACTGCGCCATGTCATCAGCCGGCTCGGCCTCGGCGTGCAGCGCTCATGGTTTGCGATTTTCGTACTGCTACTGCCGTGGGGGTGGTTACCGCGCCGCTGGCGCTGCAGCGCCTTCGCCAGCATGGCAGGCAGCCTGCTGCGTCAGCTGGTGGGCACGCCGATCGGCGAAGCGTTTGAATTTGTCCAGTTCCCGGTACTGCCACTGGTTAAACAGCAGCATGACGGCAAACCGCGCTTGTTCAGTCGCCAACCCGGCATCTATTTCGCTGCCGACTTTGATCACTCGCCCTATCTGGACGTCATCAAGTACCCGTTTGTCGACCAACTCGACAATACCCGGATCCGTTTGCAACCGTGGAATGGCCCGCATGCCGAACTGGCCAGCGTTAGTGACAGCGCCACAACGCCCGGAGCCGACCATCAGGAGCTGCCGGAAAAAGCAGAAAGGGTTGTCCGGCTGGTTGAGTAACAGCCGTTCACAAACACCGCCGTCTCTGAGAGTTTATTCCCAAGAAAAAGGATTAGAAACGTTACGCTTATTTCAGCGCGGAATTGTGCGGCCTGAGCGATAAGCAATCGTTCTAACAGTGGCATTGCCGGACATCATCTGCGCGCGCATCATGCAACTGCGGTGTCATCCTCCTCGATATGGCACCGGCACAGACGCGGAGGCGCCCTGCCTCCGACGCACTTCAGAGTGACTGGCCCGACATCTCCTCCCCCGGACAGTCGGGCTTTTTTTGTTCGCTCTTCCCGTAGGAGCGGTCGATCGACCGCGATATATGCTCGCCGCCGATCGGCGGCTCCTACGAAGAATCGGCATCATCATCCTGCGGCGCAGGCAACTGTTTGCGGGCACGGGCACCGAGCGATTCCAGTTTGTGTGCCTGCGACAGCAAATTGCCACGACCACGACTAAGACGATCATAACTGAGGTCAAAAGCTTTCTGGGCCCGGCCCAGCTTGTCGCCGACATCATCCAGTGATTCGGCAATCAGCGCGACCTGATCACAGATCTTGCCGGCACGATCAGCAATCTCAAGGGCATTGCGGTTCTGGTACTCGTTGCGCCAGATATTGTTGATGGTGCGCAGGGTCACCAGCAGCGTGGTCGGGCTGACCAGCACAATATGCTTGTTGTAGGCCTCGTTATACAGCTCCGGGGATTTCTCCATGGCCGACAGAAATGCCGCCTCGACCGGAATAAACAGCAACACGAAATCCAGCGTCTGCACACCATCCAGGCCTTCGTATTCCTTCCGGTTCAGGCCGCGAATGTGCGAGCGTAATGACTGCACATGTTCATCCAGCGCCGTCTTGCGTAGCTCTTCGTCGTCCTCACGACAAAACCGCTCATAGGCCGTCAGCGATACCTTGGCATCAATGATCACATCCTTGTTGTCCGGCAGATGGACGATCACATCCGGTTGCCGACGCTGACCGGATTCGGACGTCATCGACACCTGGGCTTCATATTCACGACCACGGACCAGCCCGGATTCCTCCAGAATCCGCTCAAGAATCATCTCGCCCCAGTTGCCCTGGGTTTTGGTCTGACCTTTCAGGGCATTGGTGAGATGGCGGGCGTCCTCAACCATTTTCTGATTCAGCTGTTGCAGGTTACGAATCTGCTCCAGCAATGTCGCCTGCTGGCGATTATCGTCGCTGTGGATCTGGTCAACCCGGCGGCGAAAATCCTGCAGCTGCTCGCGGAATGGCTTGAGCACATCATCCAGCCCGGTGCGATTCTGCTCCTGCAGTTTCAGCGAACGTTCCTCGAAGATTTTTGTCGACAGGGCCTCGAAATCCTTTTTCATCTGCTCGCGACTTTGCTCCAGCCACTGCAGCCGTTCCTGCTGATGCTTTTCCCGCTCCTGCCAACGGGCCGCTTCGGCACGGGCTTCCGCCAGTTGTTGCTGCGACTGCGACAGCTGCTCACGAGCGCTACCAAGCTCGCTTTGCAGACGCGCATATTCCTGCTGCTTCGCCTCCAGTTCGGTCTGCAGACGCATCTGATCCAGCGCAGCATTCCCATCACCACGGCGGCGCCACCAGACCAGCAAAGCACCGATCAGCGCACCCAGTAACAGTGCCAACAGTACCGTCACTGCTGCAGAAATACTCATACCGGCCTCGCCTTGTTGAACAGGGAAAAGAAATTATCCCGGGTAGTGGCGACAAGTTCTGTCGCCGGCAACTGTTTCAGGTCGGCAACGAAGCGGGCAACGTCAGCAACATAACGTGGCTCATTCTGCTGGCCCCGATGCGGCACCGGGGCCAGCCAGGGCGCATCGGTTTCGATCAGCAGGCGATCGAGTGGCAGGGCCCGAACCACCTCACGCAGGGCATCGGCATTGCGGAAAGTGACGATGCCGGAAATGGAAATGTAGAAGCCAATATCCATGGCTCGCTCCGCCATACTCAGGTCTTCGGTGAAGCAGTGCATGACACCGCGCACTCGCCCTTCGCCAAGCTCGCGCAACATGGCGATGGTATCTTCACGGGCATCACGGGTATGCACCACCAGCGGCAAGCCGGTTTGTCGCGCTGCGGCGATATGTTCGGCAAAGCGCTGGCGCTGCCAGCTGGTATCGTCTTTGGCGTAAAAATAATCCAGCCCGGTTTCACCGATGGCCACCACCCGAGGATGTTCCGCCAGCTTGATCAGCTCGGCACAGGTCGGCTCACGGGACTCGCGATACAGCGGGTGCACGCCGACAGTGCAATGGACATTCGGATACTGCTCGGCCAGATCACGTACTGCCGGAAACGATTCCAGATCGACACCGATACACAACATATGGTCGACGCCGGCTGCTGCGGTTGCCTGCATCAGCTCCGCCAGACCGCCCGGATAATCCTTCAGATCAAGCCGGTCGAGATGGCAGTGGGAATCCACCAGACCGGTCAGTGCTGCTGTCATGGGCCTCTCTCAAACTGAAACGCCCGCAATCGCGGGCGTTATCCAATTGCTCGGGCCAAGTGTACCCGATCTGCTTACATGGTATGGGTCGGGCGATCCGACTCCAGTGACCCGGCCAGATAGTTCTCAATGGTTTTCCGGGCGGTGTCATCCTGATCAGAAAACTGCACGCCAACCCCGGCGCTGCGATTACCCTGAGCGCCCTTCGGCGTGATCCAGATAACCTTGCCCGCCACCGGAATCTTCTCCGACTCATCCATCAGGTTGAGCAGCAGAAACACTTCATCGCCAAGCTTGTAGTCCTTGGCGGTGGGGATAAACAGACCACCGTGGCGAATAAACGGCATATACGCCGCATACAGCACCGCCTTGTCCTTGATGGTCAGGGAGAGAATTCCCCCGCCGCCGCCGGGCATTTTCATTATTGTCGACTCCGGTACGAAACAAGTCGCAGATTAGAAGGCACCCGCCATGGCGTCAACTCCGGCCAGCAACAGCAGCAGTCGTTCCATAAGCAAGGTCGGATTCGGATTGGCACCGGATTGCAGCAATTGCCGGGCACGCTGCACCTCGGCGGCCAGCATCAGCAGGCGTCTGTCGCCGGCCCGCTGGCGCAGCCGGTCCATGACCGGCGCCAGCTTGTCGTCACTTTGCTGACCGCGCAGCGCCTGTGCCAGCCAGCCATGCAGGGCCTCCAGCAACGGCAACGGTTCATGCTGCAACAGGGTCCGGGCGGCAATACTGGCCGGGGTTCTGCCCTCCAGTACTGCAAGGAACTGACCAAGCAGGCGATCACGATTGGCAAACCATTCGGCCTGTTCCAACGCCAGCGCCTTCAGCGGTGCGCCGCCGGCCGCCGCCAGCAGTGCTCTGGCGCTGTCCTCACTGCCGGTCTGCTCGGCCAGCCAGGCCTGAGCCACGGCGGCATCCGGCGCGCCCAGCTGACGCTGCTGGCAGCGGCTGCGCACGGTTGCCAGCAAACGGCTTGGCTGGTCACAAAGCAACAACAGGAAGGCACCGGCACCGGGCTCCTCAAGTGTTTTCAGCAAGGCGTTCTGGGCATTGCGGTTCATCGATTCCGCCGGCGACAACAGCGCCACGCGGCGGCCACCGTACTGGGCGGTTTTTGAAAAAAAACTGACCAGATCACGGACCTGGTCAATCTTGATGACCTTGCTCTTCTGCTCCGGCATCAACAGCACCAGATCCGGGTGGCTGCCGGCTGCGGCCAGATGACAGGACTGGCAGCGGCCACAGGCCAGCCCGGCCTGAGGCTGCTGGCACAGCAAAGCTTCCAGAAACGCTCTGGCCAGACGCAACTTGCCGATACCCGCCGGGCCTGACAGCACCAGCGCATGAGGCAGGCGCTGGTCCGCGGCCTGTTGCATCAGCTCGGCAAGCAGATCACGGTGCCAGACACAGGGCACCTGCACGGCGGCGCGCTCAGTCATGCCATTGCTCCCAGCAGCGCTGCAGTGTATCCAGTAACCGGGCCTGTACCTCTGTCAGGGGCGCGGCGGCATCCAGCACCTGAAAGCGCCCGGGTTCGGCCGCAGCCCGGCTCAGGTAGCTGTCGCGGATACGCTGAAAAAAAGCCATATCCTCGCGCTCGATCCGGTCGAGATCGCCGCGCTTGCCGGCACGGGCCAGACCGACTTCCACTGGCACATCAAACAACAGGGTCAGATCAGGACGCAGCTCCGCCAGCACCAGCTGCTCCAGCTCGGCAATACGGTTTATCGACAGACCGCGGCCGCCGCCCTGATAGGCATAGCTGGCATCAACGAAACGATCAGACAGCACCCAGGCACCACGCGCCAGCGCCGGGCGGATCAGCGCGCCGACGTGCTGGGCGCGGGCGGCAAACATCAGCAGTAATTCGGTGTCGGCCTGCATGACTTCATCACGCGGCGCCAGCAACAGGTTGCGGATATCTTCCGCCAGCGGCGTACCGCCGGGCTCGCGGGTGACCACCACCTCTACCCCGCGTTCGCGCAGAAAGGCGGCCGTGAGCTGAACATTGCTCGACTTGCCGGCGCCCTCGCCGCCCTCGAAGGTAATGAAACGTCCGCGCATCAGGGTGTCGTGACCGGTGCCGGGGAGGAACGGTAATCAGCGCGCCGGCGCAGCTGGTATTCCTGCACCGCGCGCTTGTGTTCTTCCAGCGTGCGGGAAAACACATGGGAGCCATCACCGCGGGCGACAAAGAACAGCGCCTCGGTCTCGGCCGGTGCCACCGCTGCACGAATCGCTTCTTCTCCGGGCATGGCAATCGGGGTCGGCGGCAGCCCCTTGATCACATAGGTATTCCAGGGAGTCGGTTCACGCAGGTCGGCGCTGCGAATACGCCCTTCGTAACGCTCACCCATGCCATAGATCACCGTCGGGTCAGTCTGCAGGCGCATACCACGACGCAGGCGCTCGACAAAGACGCCGGCAATTTTACCGCGCTCATGCGGCACACCGGTTTCCTTTTCGATAATCGACGCCATGATCAACACCTCGTAGGCGGATTCGTATGGCAGATTTTCGGCCCGGCTCTGCCAGGCATCCTCCAGCAGCGCCTGCTGCCGGGCATAGGCACGTCGCAACAGATCGAGATCCGTGTCCTGACTGGTGTAATACCAGGTATCCGGGGCGAACCAGCCTTCCGGTGATTCACCGGGGCGACCGAGTGCCGCCATCAGGGCCTTGTCATCGATGTCCTGCAGGGTCTGGCGCAACCCCGGCGCGGCAGCAAGCGCGGCACGCAGCTCACGCATGTTCCAGCCTTCGATCAGGGTCAGGGCACGCTGCAGCACTTCGCCCTGCTCTACCCGCAGCAGCACCTGCAACAGGGTATCACCCGGCTTGATACTGTATTCACCCACACGGATGCGTTGCGAAACATCGGTAAACAGATCGTACAGGCGGGCGCCAAGGCGACGGCGACGCGCCTCCTGTGGCTCGCCCAGCACGCCTTCCTGATCCAGTTGACGCAACAGGCCGTTGAGGCTGCTGCCCGGCTCAACCACGATCAGCCGCTCCTGACCTATCTCCAGAGGACGATGAACGTGACCGGCAAGCCAGAACACCGCACCAATTGCAGTGAATGCCACCAGCAGCACCAGCACTCCGACTTGCTTGGCTCGCAAATTCAGCCCCCGTTAAACAATTGACTGACCCTACCCTGCAGGGCGCGGGTGAGATCACCCACTGGCCAGTTCCAGAGAGCCAGTTTACGGACCGGCAGGATTCCGGCAACACTGTTACAGGCAAACAGCTCATCGGCGTTGCGCAACTGCGACAATGTTCCGCTTGCCACCCGCAGCCGCAGGCCCATCTCCGGCGCCAGCTGCTCGATCAGATAGCTGCGCATGACACCGGCAACGCCAGCCAAACCCAGATCCGGGGTCCACAGCTGGTCACCAAAGCGGGCAAACAGGTTCATGGCGGTCAGCTCCAGCGGCTCGCCATTGCTACCCAGCAACAAACCATCATCCCAGCCGGCCTGATCGACCTGACGGCGGGCCAGAACCTGCTCAAGGCGGTTCAGATGCTTGATACCGGCGAGCGCGGGTTGTGACGCCAGCCTGATATCGCAGATACCGACGCTGATGCCATCCTGATAATGCTGCACGGGTGGCAGGCGCAACGGATGCTGCTGCACCAGTAGCGTGGGTTGCAGCTGTTTCGGCGCGCTGTAGCCGCGCCCTCCCCGACCGCGGGTCAACACCAGCTTGATGACCGCCTGATCGGCTTGCGCCAGCTGTGCGGCAAACCGGCTATCGATCAGGCCGGCCGGAAAGGCAATGCCGAGACGCTGTGCACCCAGAGCCAGACGATCGCGATGGCGCGACCACAACGGCGCACGGCCGGCACTCGCCCGCACTGTTTCAAACAGACCGTCGCCATAATTCAGGCCACGATCATCGCTGTACAGCGCGGCGCTGGTCATCACACCTTGCGGAACAGCAATGAGCCGTTGGTACCGCCAAAACCGAACGAATTCGACAACACCACATTCAGCTTGCGCTGCTGCGCCTGGTGGGCGACAAAATCAAGGTCGCAACCTGCATCCGGGTTATCAAGGTTAATGGTCGGCGGTGCCACCTGATCACGCAGGGCAAGGATACTGATGATTGCTTCCACGGCACCGGCAGCGCCAAGCAAGTGGCCGATCATCGATTTGGTCGAGCTGATCGCCAACTTGCGGGCGTGATCACCAAACACAGATTTGACCGCATTGGCTTCGGCCAGATCGCCGGCCTTGGTAGACGTACCATGGGCGTTGATATAATCGACGTCCTCGGCATTGATACCGGCGCTGAGCAATGCATGACGCATCGACATCGCCGCACCGTAGCCGTCTTCCGGTGGTGCGGTCATGTGATAGGCGTCGCCACTCATGCCGAAGCCGATCAGCTCGGCATAGATTTTTGCACCACGCGCCCTGGCATGTTCGTACTCTTCCAGCACTACCATACCGGCACCGTCAGACAGGACAAAACCGTCACGATCACGATCCCACGGCCGCGACGCCGCCTGCGGATCGTCATTGCGGGTAGACAAGGCCCGCGCCGCAGCAAAGCCGGCCATGCCAAGTTCACTGGAGGCTTTTTCCGCACCGCCGGCAATCATGATGTCGGCTGTACCAAGCTGAATCTGCTGGGCAGCAAAACCGATATTGTGGGTACCAGAGGTACAGGCAGTAACGATGGCAATATTCGGGCCACGGAAACCGAACATGATCGACAGATTGCCAGCGAGCATATTGATGATTGAGCCCGGCACGAAAAACGGCGATACCTTGCGCGGCCCTCCATCAAGCATCTTGCGATGATTTTCCTCAATCCAGGTCAGGCCGCCGATACCGGAACCAATGGCAACGCCAATACGACCCGCATTCTGTTCGGTCACTTCGATGCCGCTGTCACGGATCGCCTGGATTGCCGCCACCAGTCCGTGCCGGATAAAGACATCCATCTTCCGGGCTTCCTTGACCGACAGATAATCTTCCAGCGCGAACTCCGGCACGATACCGGCAAAGCGAGTGGAAAATGTGCTGGTATCAAAGTGATCAATACTGCGAATGCCGCTTTTGCCTGCCACCAGACCCTGCCACGACGACTCGACGTCGGCACTCAGCGGGGTCAGCATGCCCATACCCGTTACCACCACACGACGCATATCAGACTCCATGACCCTTCAGGCCGGTAAAAAAGTGCGGCCTATTGCATGCTGCCAATGTTGCAATATTTTGACTTCGGCGGCAGCGGGAAAAAATGTTTCCAGCGCCGCTGCAAATGAAAAAGCCGCAAGCCCTGACGAGCCTGCGGCTTTTACCCGGTTACCGGATCAATCAGCCGTGCGACTTGATGTAATCAATCGCAGCCTGAACAGTATTGATCTTTTCGGCTTCCTCGTCCGGGATCTCGGTTTCGAATTCCTCTTCGAGCGCCATCACCAGCTCAACGGTATCCAGAGAATCGGCGCCCAGGTCCTCTACGAAAGAGGCTTCCGGCTTGATGTCTTCCGGCTTGACCCCCAGTTGCTCAACAATAATCTTGGTTACCCGTTCTTCGATGTTGCTCATGATGAGTGTTCTCTCCTGTTATCGGTGACTGTGCACCTCAGGCGGCTATTCTAGGTGAACATTTCCGGCCCATGCAAGCCGTGATCTGCCCCGCCGCCGAGGTTCCTGTTACTGCATATTACCGTTCAAAATCAACTGGATAACGCACCAACCTGATGCATTACTAACCAGTAAACATTCCGCCATTGACATGAATCGTGGTGCCAGTGACATATCCTGCCCCTTCACTGGCCAGCCAGGACACCGCGCTGGCGATCTCTTCCGGGCTGCCAAGACGGCCCAGCGGGATCTGCGCCAGCAGCGCTTCGCGCTGTACTTCGGGCAAATGATCGGTCATATCAGTCTGGATAAAACCCGGTGCAACGCTGTTGACGGTAATGCTGCGCGAACCGATTTCCCGTGCCAGCGCCCGGGTAAAACCTTCGACACCACCCTTGGCCGCTGCGTAGTTTGCCTGACCGGGATTGCCCATCACACCAACCACGGAACTGATATTAATGATCCGCCCCCAGCGTGCCTTGGTCATACCCTTGAGACAACCCTTGCAAACCCGGAACAACGAATTGAGATTGGTATTGATCACCGCATCCCATTCGTCATCCTTCATCCGCAACATGATGTTGTCGCGGGTGATGCCAGCGTTGTTAACCAGTACCAGCGGGGCACCGAAACGCTCGACAATTTCCGCCAGCGCCCGCTCGACCGAGACCGAATCACTGACATCCAGCACCACACCGCCACCGGCATAACCGGCTTCGGCGAAAGACGCGCTAATGGCATCAGCACCAGTGGCCGAAGTGGCGGTACCAACCACAGTGAAGCCGTCTTGCGCCAGACGGGTAGCGATGGCCCGGCCGATACCGCGACTGGCACCGGTGACCAGTGCCACTTTGGTCTGCTCTGTCATTGTTATCCTCCCAGCGCCTGATCAAAGGCATCCGCATTTTCCAGCGCGGACACCGTCATGTCCTTGTCAATCCTCTTAACCAGACCTGACAGCACCTTGCCGGGCCCGCATTCATACGCGCGCGAAACACCTTCCACGCTCAAGCGCTGAACAGTCTCGACCCAACGTACCGGCGAGTACAACTGGCGCACCAGTGCATCACGAATCTGTGACGAATCGGTTGCCATCGCCACATCGGTATTGTTGATCACCGGAATCTCGGCAGCATGCATGCTCATACTGGCCAGCACTTCAGCGAGCTGCTCCGCCGCCGGTTTCATCAATGCGCAGTGTGACGGCACACTGACCGGCAAGGCCATGGCGCGTTTGGCACCGGCCGCCTTGCAGGCAGCCATGGCGCGCTCGACAGCGGCCGTGCTGCCGGCAATCACCACCTGGCCCGGGGCATTGAGATTCACGGCTTCCACCACATCACCCTCGGCAGCGCCAGCGCAGGCAACACGCACCTGATCATCTTCAAGGCCGAGAATGGCAGCCATGGCCCCCGTACCAGCCGGCACTGCCTGCTGCATCAACTGACCGCGCTTTTCTACCAGCCTCACACCGTCGCCCAGGTTGAACACGCCGGCGCACACCAGCGCAGTGTACTCGCCAAGACTGTGACCGGCGAGAAAAGCCGGACGGCCGCCGCCACGCTGGAGCCACAAACGCCACAGCGCGACACCACTGGCCAGCAATGCCGGCTGGGTCCGGTCGGTGCTGTTCAACGCCTCTGCCGGGCCATCCTGAATCAACGCCCAGAGGTCGTAGCCCAGCGCGCCGGAGGCCTCCTGAAAAGTTTGCCGGACCATGGTTTCGCTGCCGAGATCAGCCAGCATGCCGACACTTTGCGAACCCTGCCCCGGAAACAGAAAGGCACTCTTGCTCATTTATTTTCTCCTGCTTCAATAACCGGCGACTGCGCCAGCCCGGCACGGATCAGTGCCGGCACATTGCGCTCTGCCTCATGAATAGCCACGCGCAGGGCGCTGACAAATCCGCTCACATCAGCGCCGCCATGGCTCTTCACCACAATGCCATTCAGCCCCACCAGACTGGCGCCGTTGTAGCGCTGCGGATCCAGGCGTTGCTTTAGCCCGCGCAGTACCGGCAACGCCATCACGCCGGACAATTTATTCAACCACGAGATGGCAATTTCCTCGCGAATCATATGACCGATCATCGATGCCACGCCTTCCATGGTTTTCAACGCAACATTGCCGACAAAACCATCGCTGACAACGACATCAACATCGCCGTTGAAAATACCGTTCCCTTCAACAAAGCCGATGTAGTTCAGCAACGGATGCTTCTCAAGCAAGCGCGCCGCTTCCTTGATCTGCTCGTTACCCTTGATGTCTTCCTCGCCGATATTGAGCAGTGCCACCCGCGGCTTTTCAATACCATCCACAGCGCGCACCAGCGCACTGCCCATGATTGCGAATTGGAGCAAATGTTGTGGTTCGGAATCGACATTAGCGCCAAGATCAAGCATATGGCACTGACCCTTGCAGGTCGGAATGGGAGCGCAGATTGCCGGTCGCTCGATTCCCGGCAGGGTTTTCAGCACAAACCGGGAAAGCGCCATCAGGGCACCGGTATTGCCGGCACTCACTGCAGCCTGGGCACGACCGTCACGGACCTGATTGATAGCAATACGCATGGAAGACTGCTTTTTATTTCGCAGCGCCACTGCCACCGGATCATCCATGGTGACCACCTCGGTGGCCGGCACCAGCTCCAGCCGCGGATGATTCAACAGACCTGCCGCTGCAAGGGCTTGTTCAGCGGGCTCCTGCAAGGCAACAAACAGCACGCGGACATTGTCGTGACCGGCCAGCAGCTGCGCCACCGACGGCACCGTTACTGCCAGACCGGCATCACCGCCCATGCCATCTACCGCCAGTGTCACCTGCGCCATACACTCTCCGATCCGTACTGTTGCTCTGAACGGCGGCCACTATGCCGGAAAATGGCCAGGGTTTCTGCTTTGTGTTTGTAAGAAAAACGCAACACCAGAAACAAAAACGGGAGCCGCAGCTCCCGTCGTTGTCGAGTCAGGAATTATTCCTGATCGTCATCAATTTCTACCGCCTGGGTGATCACCTGACGGCCACGGTAGTAGCCATCCGGGGTGATGTGGTGGCGACGATGTACTTCGCCAGTGGTGCTGTCCACGCTCAGGGTCGGTTTGCTCAGCGCATCGTGGGAACGACGCATGCCGCGCTTGGATCGGGTGGTATGTGCCTGTTGAACTGCCATGGTGCGCTCCTGTTAATCGTCCCGGCTCTTGAGCTGAGCCAGCACTGCAAAGGGGTTATCCCGTTTTGACTCTGCCGCTGCCGCAGGCTCTGCAGACTTGTGCAGCACCGTCGGACATTGTTCATGCATGGCCACCAGCGGCAGCGCCAGCAATAACTCTTCTTCCAGTAACTCGCTGAGAATGATTTTCTCATCGGTCACCAGCCACGGATCCAGATGCTCAGGCAATGCCTTGATCTGATCCTCGTCGTACACCATCACCAGCGCGGGATGTGCCTCAACGCTGCAGCGTACCGGTTCCAGACAACGCTGACAGATCATCATCAGGGACGTTTTCACCGTACCGCTGACACACTGCCGGCGCTCTTCGTCGCGGCCAAAGCGAAGCGCCACCTCGACGATTTCGTCCTGACTGTCGCGAAATTCCGCCAGTCGGGGCAACCGTGCTACGGTGGTCTCACCCTTGATTTCAGCTTCCTGATCGGCCAGTTTGCGCGGCTCAAGAAACGACGGAAGTTGCCCGGAAAACATAGGCGCGCAATTCTAGAGATGCGCCTGCCCCCTGTCAAAGCCAATTTCACCGGTTAACTGCTTGAGCACAAAGCCTTTTTGACAGGACAATCGCGACCTTCGACAAGGAGCCCGAATATGGCCACTGAACACCCGCCACTGGTACTGGCCTCGTCATCGCCGTTTCGCCGCGAGTTGCTGGCCCGGCTTGGCCTGTCGTTCCTGAGCGACAGCCCCGATATTGACGAGAGCCGCAGGGACGGCGAGACCGCGGAGGCGCTGGTTCAGCGGCTGGCGCTGGAGAAGGCTCAAGCGGTGGCAGCACGCCATCCGGGCGCGCTGGTTATCGGTTCGGACCAAGTGGCTGTGCTGGCCGATGGCAGCATCCTCGGCAAGCCGGGCAGCGAAGATCGGGCCATTGAGCAGCTGCAGCAAGCCAGCGGCAGCACGGTCACCTTCCTGACCGGGCTATGCCTGTATAACGCCGGCAGCGGCCGGCATCAGCTCTGCTGCGAACCGTTCCGGGTGCATTTCCGCGAGCTTGGCCGGGAAGCCATCCGTGCTTATATAAAGAAGGAGCAGCCGCTGAACTGCGCCGGCAGCTTCAAGTCGGAAGGCCTTGGTATCACCCTGTTCCGGAAACTGGAAGGGGACGACCCGAACGCCCTGATCGGCCTGCCATTGATCCGGCTGACCGACATGCTGGCCGGGGAAGGCATCGCTCTCCCCTGATGTACTGCAATAGCCCTCGATCGAGGGCTATTGCAGGGAGATATCGCGGTCGATCGACCGCTGCTACCGTACCGTCATCCTGCCCAGCGCGTTGGCAATGCCCTGGCCAACCTGCGTGCCGAGCTTGCTGAGCAGATCGTCCAGCGGGTGGCGGCGCGGGGTGTAGTCGACCATCTCTTCAATGCCAATGACGTCACGGGATACCTGGCCCGGGCTGCCCAGACCATCGACCAACCCCAGTGCTTTGGCCTGCTCGCCAGTCCAGAACAGACCGGAGAAGATCTCCTTGTCACGCCCTTCGACCAGACGCTCGCCTCGACCTTGCCTGACTGCATCAATAAACTGACGGTGAATTTCATCAAGCATGTTCTGGACATGCTTCTGCTGGTCCGCGTTCACTGGTGCAAACGGATCCATCAACGCCTTGTTCTCACCCGCCGTCATAACGCGTCGTTCAACACCCAGCTTGTCGATCGTTTCGGTAAAACCGAAACCGGCCATGATCACTCCGATGGAACCGACAATGCTGGCCTGGTCGGCGTAGATTTCATCCGCCGCTGCGGCAATGTAGTAGGCACCGGATGCACCGATATCGGTAATCACTGCATAAACTTTCTTGTTCGGGTGTTGCTCACGCAAACGCAGGATTTCCCGATAAACATAGGCTGATTGCACCGGCGAACCGCCCGGGCTGTTGATACGCAGGATCACAGCCTTGCTGTCCTTTGCATCGAACGCTTCGCGCAACCCGGTAACAATCACGTCAGCACTGGCGTCAGCACCGTCAGCGATCACCCCCGACACATCAATAATGCCAACATGGTCACCGGAAACCGGCACCGACATGCCGACGCGCCCCGGCAGGAACAGCACCAGCAAAAGGAACAGATAGGCAAACGTCATCAGACGGAAAAAAATTGTCCAGCGACGCTGCTTGCGACTTTCGTCATGCACTGACAACAGAAGCTTTTCCAGCAGTTTCCACTCGCGGTCGGACTGCGGCCGACCACCCTGATTCACATCCATCAGGCAATCTCCAGGTTGGTAAGAAGCGGCAGGATACCGCGAATATCATCCAGCACCATACCGGATGAATATTGCATCAGAAGATCACGCGGATGCGCGCCCCAGGTCACCGCAACAGATTCCACCCCGGCGTTGCGGGCCATTTCCAGATCAAAGCTGGTATCGCCCACCACCAGCGCACGGTCGGCGGCAACATCAAGCGCATCAAGCAACTCATGCACCATGGCCGGGTGCGGTTTGGAGCGGGACTCATCGGCGCAGCGTGAGGCCGCAAAGTAACCGGCCAGATCACTGCCCTGCCAGACCCGGTCCAGACCACGCCGGCTTTTACCCGTTGCCACCGCCATGAGTACACCACGTCCGGCAAGCTCGTCGAGCAGCTCGCGCACACCGGGAAACAGGACGCTGGGCACCGCTTCGGCGGCAATAAAATGGCGCGCATAGTGCTGGCGCATGTTTTCCGCGTCGTCCTGACCGATCCCCGGATACAGGGTGCGGATCGCCTCGGGCAGGCCCAGCCCGATAATCGAGCGGGCCTGCTCCGGCGCCAGCACCGGCAACCGGGCATCCGCTGCGGCCAGGCACAGGCATTCGACGATACGACCGGTGGAATCCATCAGCGTACCGTCCCAGTCAAAAATGACCAGTTGCTTCATCCGATTTTTTCCTTCTTCAGCACAGTGCGAGCATGTTCAAAGGCTTCATCCAGCGGCGCTTCAATCGACAGCTGGGCACCGGTTTCCGGATGGCGCAGCCGCAGTGAACGGGCGTGCAGACACAGGCGCTGGATGCCAAGCTGTTTGAGCCTCTCATTAACCGTCGTACTGCCATATTTACTATCGCCGAGCAGCGGAAAACCACCGTACTGGGCGTGCACACGAATCTGATGGGTACGGCCGGTGCCCAGGGTCGCCTCGACCAGCTGGGTATCGGCCAGACGCTCAAGCAGCCGGAATTCGGTATCCGACGGCTTGCCTTCACGAGACACCCGCACCACCCGCTCGTTATTGCTGTTGGCCAGCTTCAACAAAGGCGCATCAATAGACCGTGCCTGCCCCTTGAAGCCATGACACAGCAGCCAGTAGCGCTTCTCCACCCCACCGCTCTGCATCAGTTTCTGCAGCCGGCGCAGGAATCTGCGCTTGCGCGCCACCATGATCAGACCAGAGGTGTCGCGGTCGAGCCGGTGCACCAGTTCGAGCTGGTCCTCACCAGGACGCAGTGCCCGCAGGGTTTCGATCAGGCCAAGGCTGACGCCGCTGCCGCCGTGAACGGCGAGGCCGGCTGGCTTGTTGTAGACCAGCAGCCAGTCATCTTCATAGACCAGCCCGCGCGCCAGCCGCTCGGCCAGCCCGGCACCTACGGCCGGGGCAACGGTGGCCTCGGCCACCCGGACCGGTGGAATCCGGACTTCGTCGCCCTGCGCCAGGCGGGTGGTCTGGGAGGCCCGCTTTTTATTCACCCGCACCTGTCCGTCGCGGATGATGCGATAGATGCGGGATTTGGGGACACCCTTGAGATGGCCAATCAGGAAGTTATCCAGCCGTTGGCCGACGCGATCTTCGCCGATGCTGACAAAGGTGACTTTGGGAGGGACAGGTTCTGACATGGCGGCGATTCTAGCGAGTGTCGGACGGCTTTGCCCGGGTAATTTGGGGCTCAGAGTCTGATTGCAGGGAAGTCAGGCTGCTTGTGCTGAACGCTCTGGCAGCTTCGAAGCCGGATCGAGTGAGTGTCTGCCCTTCCCGGGACCCGCCGTGAACCCATCCATGGGGGCTTGGGTTCGGCATCCCTGCCTCACACAGTCCCGGGAAGGGCAGGCACTAACTCGATCCTGTTACTGGCAGAGCCTCAACATCACAGGCTTCGAAAAAAGGCCAACAACCCGTTTTTCCAAATCGAAGCTGCCAAACGATCGGCTGCACAGTGCAGGCAGGAGTGGGTATCAGGCCCTGCCGGGACTGTGTGAGACAGGGATGTCGAACACAAGCCTACAGGGACGTATTTACGGCGTGTCCCGGCAGGGCCTGATACCCACTCCTGCCGGAAACGGAACTGCCTTACTCTCTGCCGGCGGCTGCCTCGAACAACCAGAACTCCCAGCCCAAAGGGCCCCATCGCCCTATCTCATTGATCAACCGGCAGTTTCGCTGTTACACTCGGCCGTCGGTCCCGCCCGCCCTCCGGCGACGCGCTGCGAACATTCGCCGGATGCTGAACATGAGCATGGCCAGAGGCGGAGCCGACAAAACAGCAAGCCCAAGGACCCGCTATCGGTCCGGCCAGCAGGCTGGCTATGTATATACCGGCGCCATCAGAGTGTTTACCTGACGGCAAAAACATAACCGGTGGCCTGCAGAGAGATTACGCCGCAAAGCGTGGCGACAGACACATACGGTATCAACAACGCCGATTTAAGGGCGCCGGAATAAAAAACGGCCCCGGAAGATGACAGTTTTGTGAGGCGAGCCCAAGAGGCGCGCGACAACAGAACCCGGCCATGAAGCCGCAATGGAAAAGAGGTTCGATCAGGGAAAATGATCAAGACGTGAGAAAAATGCGGGCCAGTCGCCTGCCGTCACGTGTTGCATTGACCAACTCGACCGGTCTGTCCCGCCCTAGCGGGCCTGTCTGCACGCCATCACAAGAATGTGATGAGCAAACATGAAACGCATGTTAATCAATGCAACCCACGCCGAAGAGGTTCGGGTTGCCCTTGTTGATGGTCAGAAGCTGTACGATCTGGACATCGAACACCGCACCCGCGAGCAGAAAAAAGCCAACATCTATAAAGGCAAGATCACCCGCGTCGAGCCCTCCCTTGAAGCTGCCTTCGTCGACTTCGGCGCCGAGCGTCACGGCTTTCTGCCGCTGAAGGAAATTTCCCGCGAGTACTTCCAGAAAGACCCGAAAGAAGTCGGTGGCCGGATTAATATCAAGGATGTGATCCGCGAAGGCATGGAAGTGATTGTCCAGGTCGACAAGGAAGAGCGCGGCAACAAGGGCGCCGCCCTGTCCACCTTTATCAGCCTGGCCGGCCGTTATCTGGTGCTGATGCCGAACAACCCGCGCGCTGGCGGCATCTCCCGCCGGATCGAGGGCGAAGAGCGTCAGGAACTGAAAGACGCCCTGAACTCGCTGCAGCTGCCCGACGAAATGGGCGTCATCGTCCGCACCGCCGGCCTTGGCCGCAGTGCCGAAGAACTGCAGTGGGACCTCAACTACCTGCTCAAGCTGTGGAGCTCGATTGACGAAGCCTCGAAGGATCGTCAGGCGCCGTTCCTGATCTATCAGGAGTCGAACGTCATTATTCGCGCCATCCGCGACTACCTGCGCAAGGATATCGGTGAGGTGCTGATCGACTCTGCCGAGACCTATCAGGAAGCTCAAGGCTTCGTGACTCAGGTGATGGCCGATTTCCAGAACAAGATCAAACAGTACAAGGACGAGATCCCGCTGTTCTCCCGCTACCAGATCGAATCGCAGATCGAGTCAGCGTTCCAGCGCGAAGTAAAACTGCCGTCCGGCGGCTCGATCGTGATCGACCCGACCGAAGCACTGGTATCCATTGATATCAACTCGTCGCGCGCCACCAAGGGCGCCGACATCGAGGAAACCGCGCTCAACACCAACCTTGAAGCAGCGGACGAAATCGCCCGCCAGCTGCGCCTGCGGGATATCGGCGGCCTGATCGTGGTCGATTTCATCGACATGGGTCCGCAGCGCAACCAGCGTGAAGTCGAAACCCGTCTGCGTGAAGCGCTCGAGGCCGATCGCGCCCGGGTACAGATCGGTCGCATCTCCCGTTTCGGGCTAATGGAGCTGTCACGTCAGCGTCTGCGTCCATCGCTGGGCGAAACGTCATCGATTGTTTGCCCTCGCTGTAACGGCCAAGGCCATATTCGAGACGTCAAGTCGTTGGCGCTTTCGATCCTGCGTCTGATCGAAGAAGAAGTGATGAAGGAGCGTACCGGCGAAATTCAGGCGCAGGCGCCGGTTCCGGTCGCCACCTACATGCTGAACGAAAAACGTCAGCAGCTGCGTGATCTTGAGAATCGCTACAAGACCCGCATTCTGGTCATCCCGAATCCGAATCTGGAAACACCACACTTTGAAGTGCAGCGCATTCGCGATGATCAGGTTGCCGAAGGCCTGATCAGCCACGAAGTGTCCCTGCTGGAAAGCAATGACCCGTCACAGGAGCCGGTGACCGAAGCGGAAATCAAGATCCAGCAACCGGCAGTCAAGCTGGTGGCACCGGATACCGCAGCACCGGCACCGCGCGTGGAAGCACCTGTTCCGGTTGTTGCTGCCGCGGCAGCAGCAGAGCTTGGCGTCATCGCACGCCTGGTCGCCTGGTTGAAAGCCCTGTTTGCTGAACCACCGGCAATTGACAAGCCGGCGCCGGCACCGGTCCAGAATCGCCCGAATCGCAACGACGGACGCAACGACGCACGCAACGACGGACGCAACCGCAATCGCAACCGCAATCGCAACCGCAACGAAGCGCGCCCGCAGGCCCAGAAGGCAGGTCGCGACGAGAGCCCGCGCAATGAAAGCCGTACGGAGCAACCTGCACGTCCAGAAAAACAGGCTGCGGAGCGCGTCGAACGTCCGGAACGCAATCAGCGTGGGGACAACCGTCAACGAGGCGAGCGGCCGGAGCGCAGTGAGCGGCCGGAGCGTGGCCCGCGTCAGGAGCGTGGCCCGAAGCCGGAACGCCAGGAGCGCGCTGAACGTCGTCCGGAGAAGCAGGGCGAGGAGACTCAGGAGCCGGCTGTGGCTGTGGGCGCCGAGGCAGATCGTCGCAATGAAGTACGTGATGATCGTCCGCGCCGCGAGCGTCATCGTCCGCGCCGCAAGGAGCGCGAACAGGAAAAAGCTCGCGGCCACGATGAAGATGAAGTGATCGGCCCCGATTCGGCTGAGAGCGCAGACAGCAACGCTTCTGTTGCTGCTGTCGACGCCGCAGCGGTCAGCACTGCCGCCGTCTCGGCGGTAGCGGAAAACGCAACCGTCAGCGAGCAGGCCAGTGACGTTGTCGCGCAGCCGCAGGCTGCTGCCAGCAGCGAGACAGGAGCCAGTGCCGCGACTAACGACACGGTTGCCGCGCCAGCCGATGGCAGCGATAACGAAGCACCTGCTCCGGTCGTGGAAGATACCGAAGCGACTGAAACAACGCCGGTCGCCGAGAGTCCGGTAGCATCCGTCAGCAACAGCCAACCTGAACAGGCTTTAGCGGCAGAGACAGCGCCGGAAACAACTCCGGAACCGGCACCAGCAGTCAGTGCTCCAGTGGCCCCGGTGGCTCCGGCAGTCAGCACTGGTCGGGCCAGCAACGACCCACGCTTGCTACGCCGACAGCAGCAGGCAGAGGCTGCCGCAGCACAGGCTCGGGAGAGCGAAAAAAACGACAGCAATGCCTGATTCAGCTGATTCCCGCTGATACAAAAAGCCCCGCATCGCGGGGCTTTTTGTATCCGGTGCTTTTACAGGTCATCGTCATACATACCGAACTGAGTCTCCAGCCGGAAGACCACCCCTGAAACGCCATGGTAGTCATCAGATCTCGGCCAGAATGCAAACGGCTCCAGCTCCCAGAACAGCCAGGGTCGCCAGATATTGCGCCGGTATCGAATACTGGTTCGCCAGACATCAACATTTGCCGACGGATCCGTATATCCCTGGGCACCGATGCTGTACTGCAAGGCAGCACGGGAGCCAAGCCTCATATAAACAGCCGCGCTCTGATCGAGATCCCAGCCCAGCTCCTGCTCGGCCAACTCCTCATTGTGCTCGCCCTGGGTAACCAGCCGCAGCACCGTACGCTCCGCAAGTGGCCGGTCAAACTCAAATCGGGTTTGTGCGCCTGCTCCGATCCCGTCAATCCAGTAAAGGCTCTCGGTGAAACGGAACGCCCAGCGCTCACCAGGCATCGGCAAGCGAATACGATAACGACCACGAACGAACGTCTTGATCTCTGAACGGACACCGACTTCCAGATCGATATTATCGCGTTCGGTCTGCCGCGCGGCCCAGTTCAGCGCTGCCCGGAAGGTGCTGTCTTCATTCTCGCCGACATTCTGTGGACGTGTATCGGTGGGCGCAGAGAAGTCCTCATTAATATCATCGTCATTACGAAACGTGAGTCGAAGGCTGCGGGAGGCATTGGGCAAATCAACACTGGCACGAACACGCACTTCATTACCGCTATCGCCATTGTCCTGCCAACGATAGCCACCAATGACCCTTAACAGGGTGCTGGCCGGATCATCCAGCATGTCATCGGGGTTAGCGAAAAACCGATCGAACCACTGACTGGGCCAGCACACCGTGCGGGACATTCTGGCATGGGTGCGATCCAGCAACGCCCCCTCCCCGGCACCGCTCAATTCATAACAGGGAGAGCGGGCCAATATTTCAGTATCAGCCGCTGATTCGGGTGTTTGCCCGAGCGTCTGTGCCGACAACGGCAAAGACATCGTCCCTGCAAATACAAAGACGAAAATTGGCAGTCGGTACAGCAAACGAGTACTCATGCTGCCCAGCATAAGCGAGCGCTACGAACCGCGAAACCGGTATAGCACCACCGGCATGATTGCCGGTGGTGCATCACTCAGGCAACAGCACCGGATTTACGTAATGCGGCGATCTGCTCAGCGCTGAAGCCATGCTCGGCCAGCACTGCATCACTGTGCGAACCCAGCCGGGTACCACTGAAGCGATACTCCGGTGCCGTTCGGGAGAACTTGAACGGCGAGGCAACCTGACGTTGACGGGCACCGCCCGGTGTCGGCACCTCGACCAGCATATTCCGGGCGACGATCTGCGGATGCTGACAGGCTTCACTGAAGGACAGGACCGGCTCGGTACAACAGTCCAGTGCGGCAAAGATCGTCTCCCACTCGGCAAAGGTTTTCTGCTTCATGGCTTCACCGATGCCGGCTTTCACCTCCGCGACAATCTCCGGCAACATCACCAACCCGCGCCCGGCCAGATCCGGCCGGCCAATCGCCTGACAGAACTGGCTGAAAAACTGTGGCTCAATGCCACCCACCGAGAACCAGCGACCGTCAGCCGTCTCGTAGCAGTCATAGAACGAGCCGCCATTCAGCTGGGTTTGCTCCAGCTGCGGGTCTTCACCGCCAATCAGCGCACCCGGGGCAGACAGGGCGTGCAGGCTGAAGGCCGCGTCGGTCATGGAGATGTCTATGTATTGCCCTTCGCCGCTGTGCTGACGCTCGATCACCGCCGCCAGAATCGCCATCACCGCATGGCACGAGCCACCGGCCACGTCTGCCACCTGAAAGGCCATCGGCGCCGGACCGGAATCACGACGACCGTTGTAAGAGGTCATGCCGGCAATTGACAGGTAGTTCATGTCATGGCCGGCACGATCGCGATACGGACCGTCCTGTCCATAGCCGGTGATAGAACAGTAGATCAGGCGCGGGTTGATGGCCCGCAGCTGTTCGTAGCCAACACCCAGTTTGGTCATAACTCCGGGGCGGAACTGCTCCACCACAATGTCATAATCCTTGATCAGCGCATGGATAACCTGCACGCCATCCGGCTTCTTCAGGTCCACGGCCAGAGAGCGCTTGGACCGGTTAAGATAGCCATGGACAGCGGAAATACCCTCATCCATAGGCGGCAACATCCGCACCATGTCCGGCCGGGTGGGCGACTCAACCCGGAGGACATCGGCACCAAGATCGGCCAGAATCAGGGTGCCGAACGGCCCTGGCAACAGCGCACTGAAATCCAGCACCTTGAGGGTAGACAATGGTCCTGCCATGGTATGCTCTCCGAAAAATGAATCAGGATGGCGGCAGCTTAGTCGCCCCGGCCAGGGACACCAATGACAGGGACGCTCAAAATCATTGATCCGGATGTCCACCAGCGGAGCACAACCATCCCATGAACCTGTTTCACACGATTCGCGGCAGCCTGGCGCTGGCAGCCATATTCCTGAACACCTTCTTCTGCATCATCCCGCTTTATCTGCTGGTGGTGATCAAACTGCTGATCAAGAGCCATGGCGCCCAGCTCGCCCTGTCTCATGGACTGGTGCGGATCGCCGAATTCTGGACCAGTGTCAACAACCTGATCATCGCCGTGTTCAGCAGCGTCCACTGGCGGGTGGAGGGGATCGACAAGCTGAGCAAGGCGCAGTGGTATTTTGTTGTCAGCAACCACCAGTCCTGGGCGGATATTCTTGTTCTGCAGCGGCTGTTCAACCGTCGTATCCCGATGCTCAAGTTTTTCCTCAAACAGGAACTGCGCAAGGTACCCATGCTGGGTGATGCCTGGTGGGCACTGGATTTTCCTTTCATGAAACGCTATAGCCGTGAAGAAGTTGAAAAAAACCCTGAGCTAAAAGGCAAAGATCTGGAAACCACCCGCGCTGCCTGCGAGAAGTTCGCCATGTTCCCGACCTCGGTGATGAATTTTGTCGAGGGCACCCGGTTCACCAAAGAAAAACATGACAAGCAGCAGTCACCCTATCGCTACCTTCTGAAACCCAAGTCTGGAGGCGCAGCCTTTACCCTTGGCGCCATGTCCGGACATCTGCGCACACTGCTGGATGTGACAATCATCTATCCTCGCGGCGCACCACGCACGCTGCTCGCGTTTCTTGGTGGTGCCATCAAGGACGTACAGGTGGTCGTCCGGCAACATGAAATACCGACGTGGGCGTCACAGGGTGATTACGAAAACGATCCTGTGTTTCGGCAAAGATTCCAACAATGGGTAGCAAACCTGTGGGCAGACAAAGACGCCTTGCTGGTATCACGGCTGGGGTCCTGATACTGCTGGCCGCCAATGCGGCGGCCAGCGGGATTTACCAGTGGCGCGACGCCAGCGGCAAACTTCATTTCGGTGACAAGCCACCGGAACAGGCAGCGACAGAGAATCTCTCGGATCGCTACAGTGAAGTCCTGCCGTTCGAAATTGTCATAGCAGGCGTTAACTATCAGGTTCCGGTGCCGCTGCGTGATCGCCTGTCGGTGGCGGCGAAGAAGATATTTGCTATCTACCGTCAGGCACTGAGCATTGATTACCCGGATGGCCGCGAATTTCGCATTACCATCTATGGCACTGAGAGGGAATTCCGCGCCTACCAGCAAAAAGTGGCGCCGGTCCTGGAGAATGCCGCCGGCTTCTACAGCACGTCCAGCAACCAGATTACCACCTGGGCAATACCCGATGAGCGGGCGCTGATCCGGCTGATCATCCACGAATGTTCCCACGCCATCTCGGCCGGCAACAGTCACTACATTCCGACCTGGCTGAACGAAGGGTTGGCAGAGTATTTCGAGCAAGTGCAAATACATGGCCTGAGTGCCGATATTCCCCTGAACAACCACTGGCTTGACACCCTGCGCAGACACCGCTTTCCGGGCCAACCCGGTCGACTCGCCAGAGTCATCAGCGTACCGCACCAGCAGTGGTACGCCGCCAATGGTCCGGACAACCTCTCCTATGCGGCAAGCTGGTCACTGGTCTGGTACCTGATGGACTCCGCTGAGGGGAGAAAGCTGATCAACCGGCTACTGACCACGGAACATCCGCATGAAGGCACCAGCCGGAAACTGATAGAGCGCCACTGGCAAGGTGGCTACACCGCACTGGAATCAGGCTGGCAACGCTGGCTGCGCGATGCAACCGGCAAGCATCGCTACTGATTCGTCGCTATCGCCGTTATGATCAGTCTCGTTTTCACCGCCATCCGTTTTTGAGGATCTTATGTTCAGTCGCTTTTTCAAGCCTCGCTGGCAACACACCAATGCAGATGTCCGCGAGCAGGCCGTCGCCGGTCTGGATCCGACCGTGGAAGCAGATATTCTTGCTACCCTGGCAAGGGGCGATATCAGTGCCGCAGTGCGCGTCGCAGCGATACGCCGGATGACCGACCTGAAACTGCTGGACCAGGTGATCCAGCACGACGCTGATGCAACGGTACGTGAGGTTGCCAGTCAGCAGATACAGGCACTGCTTGCCGGAGTTCTGCCCGGCCTGTCGACAGAAAACCGCCTTCGGGTCATCGGCCTCACCGACAACCTGTCGGTCCTGACGGCGGTTGCCCGCGACGGCATCGACAGCACCACCCGCCTCGCCGCCGCCAACCGCATCCACGATCAAGCCACCCTTATGATGCTGGCGCTGGATGGCGCCGATGCCGAGCTGAGAATCAGCGTCGCAGCCAGGCTGACCGATCCTGATAATCTGCGCCGACTGGCCAAAGAGGGTCGCGACAAGAAAGTAGTCAGGATGGCTCGCGAGCAACTCAAGGGCCATCAGCAGCAGCAATACCAACAGCAGCAGCAGCAACAGCGGGCAGAAGAGCTGATTGGCCACCTTCAGGCACACAGCCAGCGTACTTTTGACAATCTCTACGCCGCGCGCCTGCAACAACTCCGTCAGAGCTGGACCGAGGTCGCCGAGGATGCAAGCGAGCAGCATCGCCAGCATGCTACCGCCCTTATCCGCCAATGCCAGCAACGAATAGATGAATGGCAACAGCAATGTGAACAGGAAAAGCAGCAACAGTCAGCGTCGGCGGAACTTGTTGCAGCTGCAGACACACTACAGGAATCACTGACCGCCCTTGCCGACGCAGAACAGTGGCAGCCCGCCAACAGTCTGAGCGCCCTGCTCGCCAGTCAGCAACGGCGCTGGCAGGAAGCCAGTGACATCGTCCGCGCCGCAGCGCCATTGGCGGCAAGCTACCAGCAGCTTGAGCAACAGTGGCTGGAATTGATCGAGCATTGGCGGCGCAGCGATGAGCACGGCCATGTGGAAAACTGGCCGAATACCTTGCCGCGACCACCGGCACTCCGAAACGCCGTTGCTACAGCAGCGGCAGAACCGATTAGTACACCGGCCAGCCCGCACGCCGGCAAACACCAGCAGAACGAAATTGACCGCACCCTGAATACCCTGCAAAGCGCCCTGCGCCAACGCCAGCTGCGTTTTGCCAACCGCCTGTGGCACAAGCTTGAGCAGCGGCAGCAGGACATCAGTGCCCAGCAGCAGGCTCGTATCGAAAAACTGAAGCCAAAGCTGGACGAGCTGCGCGACTGGCATGCTTTCGCTGCTGAACCAAAGAAAATCAGTCTCTGTGAACAAATGGAAGAACTGGTAGACAGCAGCCTTCCGGCGAAGGAACGAGCCGACGCCATTCAGCTGCTGCAAAATCAGTGGCGGCAGCTGATGTCTGCGGACCAGCAAAGTGATCAGGCACTATGGGACCGCTTTCGTGCTGCCGCCGATGCCGCCTGGGCCCCCTGCCGTGAACATTTTGCCGAGCTGGACCGTGAGCGTGCGGACAACCTCAACAAGCGTATCGCCTTGTGTGATCAGTTAAGTCAATATATCGAATCACTGCAAGGCAACAGCAATGCAGACTGGGGCGCAGTGGCGGAGGTGCGACGCACGGCACCGCAGGAATGGAGCCGCTATCAACCGGTGCGTTTTACCGATGCCCGCGATGTCAGCAAGCAGTTCTCGACGCAACTGAAGCAACTGGATGAGCTGCTCGATCAGGCTGCTGCAACCAACATCGCAACTCTCGAAGCGCTGATTACCGAAGCAGAAGCGCTGGCAACCAGTGATGACAGCCGGCAGGCAGCCGAGCAGATCAAGGCCCTGCAGAAGCGCTGGCAACAAACCGGCTGGGTGCCACTCAATGCCCAGCGCAAACTTTACAAACGGTTTCGCAAGCTGGCAGATCAGGTTTTTGCCCAACGTCAGGGCGAACAATCTGCCCAGCGCCAGCAAGCGGCCGCCGAGGCAGCGCAACTGCGTGACAAACTGGCTGCACTGGAGCAGCTACTGCATGGCGCCGGCGATGACAATGCCATGAAACTGCTTGGCCAGCTGGCCGAAGAAGTGGCCGCCATGCCCTGCCCCCGCCGCGAGGAAAAGCTGCTGCAACAACGCGACAACCTGATTCGCGACACTCGTCAGCGACGCCAGCGCTGGCCGCAATGGCAACGCTGGTCAGCCATGCAGCAACGGCTGCTAAGCGCGGCAAGCCGCGAAGAAGACGCACAGCAGCAAGAGCTGGCGGTAGCCATGGAGGTCAGTGCCGGGGTTGAATCTCCGCAGGCTGCCCGTGAACAGCGCATGCAATGGCAGCTGCAGCAGCTCGGTCAGGCCATGAAAAATAGCAGCGTGGCACCGGCTGATCGTTGCCGTAGCCTGCTGGAACAATCCGGCATTCTTGATCAGGGACTAAGTGAGCCGGTACGGCAACGTCTGCTGGCGGTATGGAACACGCTGGAGCCGAAGGCGTGAGCGTGCTGAAGGGGTTGAGCGTCAGGCTCTGAATAATCCGAACAGTTACTGGCCGTAGCGAGGGCCGCTCCCGAGAAAGGCCTGCTCTTCTGCACTGCTTTCTCGCTCCAATGCCTGATTGCGATGCGGGAAGCGACCGAAACGCGCCACGATGTCGCGATGCTCGCGAGCGAAAGCTACATTACCGGCAATTTTCCCGGCAATCTCCGCAGGTGCCTGCGCCTGCAGCGATTCGAACTCCTGCACGCAGCGCTGTTGCAGATCCTCATCCTCGGCGTGCATCAACGGCATCAGAAAAAATACCCGGCCGACCCACGGCAGCTCCCTGTCCATGCCACGAGCCAGCCCCTCCAGCACCAGCGTTACCGCGCGATGATCACCGGCAAAAGCCTGACCGCTGCCGCGATAGATATTCCGGGTAAACTGATCGAGCAACAGGATCAGCGCCAGACGCGACAGCGGTCTCGCTTCCCAGTCCACCAGCTCGTTGTACAAAGCCGCCTCGACCAGATGACCGAACTGCTCTGCAATGCCCTTGTCCACCGAGCGGTCGGCACGAAACCACAACCCGCTCATATTGTGCGATGGCCAACCCTTGTCGAGGCCGTCATCGAACCAGAAATCAAGAACCCGCTGCCAGAGCATTTGCTGCGCACCGCTGAACATCATTTGCAACCCTTCTCCAGAACCGGTGCCAGCAATGGCCTGGCATTATCGAGCAAACGTGGCTGGGCCGCCGCGTTCGGATGAATGCCGTCATCCAGCATCATGCCGTCGACCGCGCCAACGCCATCAAGAAAGAACGGCAGCAATGGCACCTTCTCCGAGGTCGCCACCCGTGCAAACGCCTGCTCGAAAAGACGCCGGTAACTTTCACCATAGTTCGGCGGCAGATACATGCCAAACAGCAGAGGCTCGGCGCCGGCCTCTCGCGCCAGCGCCACCATACGGCGCAAATTGTTTTCCATTGCCTGTGGTGACAAACCGCGCAGACCATCGTTACCGCCCAGTTCAATGACAACAACATCCGGCTGAACATCACGCAGCAGCGCCGGCAGTCGCGCCGCACCACCGGCGGTGGTTTCGCCACTGACTGACGCATTGTTCACTTTCAGACCCGGACACTGGCCAAGGTATTCGCGCTCAAACAAGGCGACCCAGCCCTGTTCCTTGTCAATGCCGTAGGCGGCACTGATACTGTCACCGACAATCAGCACAGTGGCGGCGGAACAGGTGCCGGCCCACCACAATCCGACGGCAACAAGAAGATTTCGCATGCAGGATTCCCCTATTCTCAGCGCCCGTTCAGTGGGCAAGACCGTGTCCGGGCCGGAAGGTGCCCTGACCTTGCTGGAGGCTGTCACAGTTAACGTGAAGGCAGGCGAAACCGTTGCCATCACTGGCCCCTCTGGCAGCGGCAAGTCTACCCTGCTGGGCTTGCTGGCGGGACTCGATGTGCCCAGTAGTGGCGAGATTCTGTTGCAGGACAGTGCTTTCAGTGCGCTGGACGAGGACCAGCGCGCCGCCAGACGCGGTGCCCTGTGCGGCTTTGTGTTCCAGTCATTCCATCTGGTTCAGGACCTGACCGCGCTGGAAAACGTGATGCTGCCACTTGAATTACAGGGTAGCCGCCATGCCGAACCGGCCGCCCGCGACTGGCTGGGCAAGGTCGGTCTTGGCGCCCGGCTTGGCCACTTTCCCGGCCAGCTGTCCGGCGGCGAGCAGCAGCGGGTGGCACTGGCGCGGGCTTTCGTGGTGCAACCGAAATTGCTGTTTGCCGACGAACCCACCGGCAGTCTGGATCACGCCAACGGTGAACATATTGCCGACCTGCTGTTCGACATGAATCGCGCTGCCGGCACCGCACTGGTGCTGGTCACCCACGATCCGGCACTGGCCGCACGCTGTGATCGTCAGCTGCGCCTTGAAGCGGGTCGCCTGCATGACTGAACTGTCCCGTCTGCTGCTCCGGCCCTGGCGCGACAGCGCATTTCGCATTCTGGCGCTGGCCTTGCTGGTGGCATCGCTGGCCCTGACCAGTGTGGTGTTGTTACGCGCCGAGCTGGATGCCCGCTTCACTGCCCGCGGCGCGGAAATGCTCGGCGGCGACCTGGTCCTTGATGGCAGCCGTGCGCCGGAGGCGGCACAACGGGAAATTTTTTCCACGCTGATGCACAGTGAACTGATCAAGTTCCAGAGTGTGGTGGTGCATAACGGGCAAGTGTTGCTGGTCAGCGTAAAAGCCGTCGACCAGCACTGGCCATTGCTTGGCGAAGTGCTGCTCAGCGATCAGCGTTTCGGGGGGCTGCAAACATATGTGCAGCACGGCCCGGCGGCCGGCGAAGTCTGGGTCGCCGACCAGCTTCTTGATCGTATTGGCTTGCAGATAGGCGATGCCCTGCCGCTTGGCCAGAGCAACCTGACAATCAGTGCCATGCTGGTCCGCGAACCGGATCAGGGCGGCGGCTTTTACAGCATGAACCCGCGCGTATTGATGAACCGTGCCGACCTCGACAACACCGGCATTCTGGCGCCCGGTTCCCGCTACGGTTACGACATCGCCATGCTGACCGACAACCCGAAAGCGATCACCGGGCAGCTGACGCCAACATTGCGTCCGGACCAGGAAATCGAAAACGTCGACGACACCCTGAATCGCTCAATGGGTCCGCTCAAGCAACTGACCCTGTGGGTGAGCCTCGGCGTCATGTTGATCACGGTACTGTGCGGCGCCGCCATTTATCTCACCACCGGCTTGCGGGTCGCCCGTCGCGCCACGCTAGCGGCGCTGCTGCGCACCTTCGGCGCATCACGGCAGACCATTATTCGCCGGCTGCTCGGCCATGAACTGTTGGCCGTGCTACCCGTGGTCATTATTGGCATCGGTTGTGGCGGCCTGATCGCCGTCAGTGCCGGCAACGCGCTGGGCTGGGAAGGTGCGCTCGCCGCCGGACCCAGCGAATGGCTGCTGGTGCTGCTTGGCCCGCTAACCCTGTTTGCTGCCTTTGCCCTGCCACGCATGAGTGCGCTTGCCGCGGTGCCGGCACTGCAGGTACTGAACCGGCAAGGAGATCAGTCACTGCGGCGCAGCGGTATCGAACTCGCCGCCGCCCTGATCGGCCCGATGGCAATTGCCGCCATTCTGACCGGTTCAGTACAGGATCTGTTACTGGTGCTGCTGTTGCTGGCCGCACTTGGCGTGATGCTGCCGGCACTGCTCTGGCCTTTGCTGCTGGCGCTGGACAAACGCAGCAAGCGCTGGTCGGTAGCCAGCCGCATCGCGGTGCGGCGGTTGAGCCGGCGCCGCACCACAACCCTGCCATTGATGGCCGCATTAACGCTGGCCATGGCGATTCTGGCACTGGCCGGCCAAAGCGGCACCGGACTGCTCAGTGAATGGCAACGCAAACTACCCGCCAATGCACCAAACCATTTTATTCTCAATCTGTTTGCCGAAGATCAGCCGGTATTGCAGGAATGGCAACAACGCCACGACGCGATTGCCAAACCGCTCTACCCGATTGTTCGCGGCCGTCTCACCCTGATCAATGACGTGCCGGTACGCGAAGCAGTGACCAAGGAAAATGATCGGGCTGAGCGCGCCCTGAACCGTGACCTTGCCCTGACCGAAGAAAGCCTGCTACCGGAAAGCAATCTGGTGCGCGACGGAGAGTGGCATGGCAAGCGCCGCGGTGAAGTGTCCGTAGAAGCCGAGCTGGCCGACAGCCTCGGCCTGAAAACGGGAGATCAATTAACCTTCGTCACCAGCCGCAGCGAACTGCACGCCACTGTCACCAGCATTCGCGAAGTGGACTGGGAAAGTTTTGCGCCGAATTTCTATTTCATGTTCTCGCCCGGCGCTTTTGTCGAGCAGGACGCCACCTGGCTGACCAGTTTCTGGTTGCCGCAAGGCGATGGCCGCCGCGTCGCCGAGCTGATGACCGCCCTGCCACACATTACCCTGCTGGATGTAAATGCGATTCTTGCACGGGCTCAGGGCATTGTCACTCAAGCCAGCCAGGCCACTGCGGTGCTGGCCGGCTTGCTGGTCAGCGCCGCCTTGCTGGTGCTGGTCGCAGCGCTGCTGGCCACTGCCGATCAACGTCGTGCCGATCAGAGTCTGTTGCGCGCGCTCGGTGCAAGACAGGCACTGCTGCGCAAGGTGAACTGGCTGGAGTTTGTTGCGCTTGGACTGGGCGCGGCCTTCGGCGCCACTCTGATCGTGCTGGCAGCAATGGCACCACTGGCGATTCTGCTGTTCAACGGTCAACTGCTCTGGTCCTGGTGGCAATGGCTGCCCTTGCTGACCGGTATTGGTGTTGCCCTGCTCGGCGGTCTGGCAGGCCGCCGCGTAGCTGCCGGTTACAGACCAACCGTGTGACGGCGCTGGTGCTGAATCCAGACATACACGGCGCCAACCAGCAAGCACACCGATGCCGGTAGCGCCAGCGCCATCATGCCAAGAGCATGAAACAACAGGGCACCAAAAAAACCGCCAGAGAAAAATGCCAGCAGCAGGGTCAGCAGTAGCCACAGCTTCCAGATACGGATCTGTTTCCGGCGCAACCGCTGACCAATCAACACGCCGATATCGGTGACCACTCCGGTGACATGAGTGGTGCGCAGCACCAGCCCGCGATAACTGCTTGCCATAGCGTTTTGCAAACCCAGCACGAACGCCGCAACCGGCACTGCCAGCGCAATCTCTGCCAGCGCCATCCATGTCGCCAGCGCCAGCATCACGCCCTGTGCCATCAGTATCACGCCGTAACGCCGACCGGCGCGCAAGGTGGTTGCACCGACCACCATGCCTGACACCAGCGCACCCAGCATAAAGCCGGCGACGATGCCGGCAATCAGAGCCAGATCGATCAGATCCTGCACCGCCAGATCCATACTCAGACGTGACACAGCACCACTCATATGACTGACCGGCACGGCAAAGAAACCGAGCATGACCACGTTGACGTAACCGGCAATCGCCGCCAGCAGGGCACCTGCGGCAAACACCCAGGCACGGCCCGGGCGTTCAACCAGATCATCACCGGTATGGATCATACAACTCCTGATTCAACGCATCGGGATCAGCGCAGAACCAGCAACGGCACCTGCGCATTCATGATCATATGATTCGTGGTACTGCCGACAAAGAACTGACGGATACGGGAGTGACCGTAGGCGCCGATCACCATCAGATCAATCTGCTCACGCAACTGGTATTCGCATAGTGCTGTGTCCACCTCACCGGCAACAATTGCGGTGACCGCATCATGGCCCGATGCCTCCAGCGTTTTCCCGGCCCACTCCAGTTGCGCGCGATGATCATCGGTATCGGCACCCACCAGCACAATGTGACAGGGCAACCCGCGCAACAGCGGGCTGGCCGCCAGCATCTCAACGCCCTTGCGGGCGGTGGTGCTGGCGTCAAAGCCCAGCATGATCCGTGACGGCGCCTGATACTGTTGCTGGGTAATCAGGATCGGTCGGTGCAGGGTGCGAATCACCCGCTCGACATGACTGCCAAGATGCTGACCCATCTGGTCGCCCTCCTCACCCTGCCGGCCAATCACCAACAGACGGATATCCTTTTCCAGCTCAGCCAGCGTTTCTACCAGATCACCATGGCGCTGGCGCATCATCGGTGCTTTGACGCCGTCGTTGATAGCACGCTCCACCGCCGCTTCCAGCATCAGCCGACCCTGCTCCAGGGCGAGCCGGCTGCGCTGTTCATCCAGCGCGGCGAGCTCCTCGAGCAGCGCCTCCTGAGCACCAAGACCGATGCTGCCACTGAGGTTGGCGGCGCTGGTGTAACCGGTCCGGTCAAGCACATGCAGAAAGGTCAGTGGTGCTTCCAGCCGCAGGCTCGCCCAGGCGGCGTAATCACACACCGCCTTCGAGGCGCGGGAGCCATCAATACAGGCCATCACATGGGTCATTATTATTCTCCTTAGTGGCCCATCAGCCGTTCCACGGCATCGGGTTTGTCATGTACCGCAAAGCGGTCCACCAGTGTTGCGCTGGCCTCGTTCAGGCCGACGACCTCCACCTCGGTTCCATCCCGGCGGAACTTCACCACCACTTTATCCAGAGCACTGATAGCGGTGATATCCCAGAAATGGGCGCGATGCAAATCAATCACCACTTTGTGCAGCGCTTCCTTGAAATCAAATGCCGCCACAAAAGCGTCGGCGGAACTGAAAAATACCTGACCTACCACCTCATAGCGGCGAGTATCGCCAGCCTCATTCAACTCGGAGCCGACATAGAGAATCTGGCCGACCTTATGGGCAAAGAACACACCACTGAGCAGCACACCAATCAGCACACCGAGCGCCAGATTATGCGTGGCCACCACTACAATCACCGTGGCCAGCATCACCAGACTACTGCTCGGCGGATGCTTGCGCAGATTGGCAAAAGAGGCCCAGTTGAAGGTACCGATCGATACCATGATCATTACCGCCACCAGCGCCGCCATCGGAATCCGTGACACCCACTCGTCAAGAAACACCACCATCAGCAACAGAAATACACCGGCCGCCAGACAGGACAGACGACCACGACCGCCCGACTGCACATTAATCACCGACTGGCCAATCATGGCGCAACCGGCCATGCCGCCCATCAACCCGGCGCCGATATTGGCAATGCCCTGCGCCTTGCACTCACGCCGCTTGTTGCTGCCCGTATCGGTGAGGTCATCAACGATGGTCGCTGTCATCATGGATTCGAGCAGGCCGACTACTGCCAACGACATGGAAACCGGAAAAATGATCGCCAGGGTTTCCGGATTGAGCGGAATCTGCGGCAACAGAAATACCGGCAACGCATCCGGCAACTCGCCCATATCACCGACAGTACGCACGTCCAGCCCGAGATATATGGCCACACCCGTCAGCACGACAATGCTCACCAGTGGCGATGGCACAATTTTGCTCAGCAACGGCAGCAGGTAAATAATGCCCAGACCGGCAATGACGAGAGCATAGACCTGCCATCCCATCAGGCTCAGCGACGGCGAGCCATCGACCCAGGCCAGACTGCCCAGCTCCGGCATCTGAGCCATAAATATCAGGATCGCCAGTGCATTGACGAACCCGGTGATTACCGAACGCGACACAAACCGCATCAGTACATCAACACGGATAAAGCCCATGATGATCTGCAGCACACCAGTCAACAGGGTCGCGGCCAGCAGATACTGCAAGCCATGATCGCGCACCAGAGTCACCATCAGCAGCGCCATGGCGCCGGTGGCGGCAGAAATCATCCCCGGTCGGCCGCCGGCAAAGGCGGTCACCACGGCAATGCAGAAGGATGCATACAGGCCGACCTTGGGATCAACGCCGGCAATAATGGAAAAGGCAATGGCTTCGGGAATCAGCGCCAGCGCGACGACAATACCCGCCAGCAGGTCACCACGCAGGTTGGCGAACCATTCTCTCTTGATGGTATGCAGCATTCGGTTTTCCGGGCAGTTCGCGCCACCACAGCAGCGCCAGAGGTATACGCAGTGTCAGTACGGCCGCTGCGAAGGGGGGCGCAGTCTACAGCAATCAGGCAGGCCACCCAAACCTGCCGAAAAGTACCATGGTGCCAATCACTGATTGCAGCCAGTCACCGAATCACTAGACTGGCGCCTTAACCCGAACAAGAGGTCTGCCCATGGCCCGATCCCGATCCCGTCGCTGGCGTTATGTTTTGCTGCTTGTTCTGATTGGTGCCGGCGTAGCGCTTTATATCGAAAGCCGCCCGTTCCGTTATCCGACCCATGCCCTGGCCGGACAACTGCAGCCGCCGCAACTGTTGCCGCCACCGGCGCAGGCCGAGGCCGGCATGGCGGTGGTCGATATCACCCCGCCGATCGGCATGCCGAAGTTCGGTTACTCCGCCTGGGCAAGGGATTCGGACGGCTTTCGCACCCGACTGAAAGCACGGGCGTTTTATCTGCACGGCAGCGACGGTGAACCGATGGCGCTGGTGCAGCTGGATCTTGGCGCCGGCTCGCTGGCACTGCATCATGTTATTGCCGAACGCATTGCCGAACGCACCGATATTCCCGCCCACGCCCTGACCTTGCTGGTCACGCATACCCACACCGGTCCGGCCAATTTTCTCGACAGCGATTTCTACAATGTTTTCGGCGCCAACCGGCCTGGCTTCGACCCGGTGATGTTCGAATTTCTCGCCAGTCGCATCAGTGATGCGGTGATCGAGGCGTTCGAGCAACGCCGTCCGGCACGCTTCGCCACCGGCCAGATGCCGGTATGGGGGCTGACCCGGAACCGCTCGGTGGAAGCCTGGGCCAACAACTTCGACATTCCCGCTAACCAGATCAATGAAGCGCTGGCATTCCGCGCGGTCAATCCGCACATGACCATGCTGCGTATCGATCTGCAGCACGATGACGGCAATTTTTATCCTGCCGGTGCCCTGACCGCGTTCTCGATTCATGGCACCAGCATTCCTGCCTTTACCGCCCCCTATCATGCTGATGTCTGGGCCTGGCTGGCACGCGATGTTGAAGCCGCCATCACCGCCACCGGCACGCCTTTTAATCCCATACATGGTCCGTTTCAGGGCACTCACGCAGACAATAATCCAGCCTGGCACCTGGGCGAGCGTGGTGACATGGCTTCACGACGGATCGGCAAGGCACTGGCTGGCAAAGCCATTAGCCTGTGGCAATCACTGGGCGCGAAACTGAACAATCAACTGACTCTGCAAAGCGGCAGCCGTCTGCTTGATGTGCTGGACCTGAATGACAATGCCCGCTTCGGTTTATGCGAACGCGCCATCGTCGGTGCGGCCACCGCCGGCGCCGCCAATGGCGATGAAGTGTTTCCGATTGCCTGGCTGCCCTATTTGCAGGAAGGCTGGCCACGCAGCACCTTTACCGACGGCTGCCACGGAGTAAAACAGTGGATGCTATCGAAACTGCAGTTATTGCTGCCGGCCGACCGATACCCGCACCGCGCCCTGCTGCAGGTGTTGCGCATCAATGATCTGGTACTGGTCACCGCGCCGTGGGAGGTGACACTGGAGAGCGGCAACGCGATCCGCAAGGAAGTGCAGGCACAATTGCCGGACGGCGACTGGCTGGTGGAAATCTCCAGCCTCGCCAACGGCATGTTCGGTTATGTCACCACCCCGGCGGAATATGCCCTGCAGTATTACGAAGGTGGCCACACGATCTATGGCCCGCAGACGCTGGCTTTTCTGCGCGGACAATTTGCCCAGCTGAGCGCCGAACTGATCGCCCATGGAGCGGTCAGTGATATACCGGCCGAGTATCGCTTTGATCTGGTCAGCCGGCAGTTCTGGCCGGAGCCCGGCAGCTGGAGAGCCAGACGTAGCGTGATCGACCAGCCCCGGTTTGTTCGTGGCGAACTGCCACTGGAGCCTTACTGGACTGTCACCATAAACGCCGAACCACCGGCCCTGATGGTGCTGCATGAGCCTTTGCTGTACGTCGAAAATGATGCCGGCGATATCGTTGCCAGCGACGCAGGCACCGATCTGCAGATCCGCCTTATTGAAGATGAAGGAGACAGTGCTCTCTACGAGCTGCGCTGGTTCAATCCGGATCTCGGCGCCGACCGGCGCCACCGGCTGGTGCTACGAAGCCGCGATGACATCCCGGCACTGGTTTCTGACTGGTTCTGAACCCGGATCAAGGTTTTGCCGGAAACCGCTGCTACACTGACCGGCAAACATCAGCGCAGGAGCGCCCATGACGATCGCGCCCATCACTACCCGATTGATTGCGGTAACAACCCTGCTGGCGATCAGCGCCGGTTGTGCCAGTACCTCGACACTGGTCACCCGGCACAGTGCCGGCCCGGGCGAAATGCCTGTGCGTAACCTGCTACTGGTTGGCTACTCTAGCGAACCGGACTTGCGTCGCGACTGGGAGCTCGCCTGCGTCAGCCGCTTCGACAGCAAGCAGCTGAAGATTACCGCCAGCCATACCCTGCTGCCGGATCTGCCGGAACGGGACGTGCTGCTAAAACTGGGCAGTAGCCGGGGCTTTGATTCAGTGCTGACAGCAGAAATCAGCGCCCTGCTGTTACTACCGCTGCAAATGCCACCGGAAAACGTGGTCAGCGAGGAGCGCCGCGCCAGCAGCGATGCGTCACCGCGCACGCCGGGTTTTGAACTGACGCTTGCCGGTGCCGACAAGCCCATCCCGGAGGCGAACGAACAGGATATCGAGCTGCGCCTGCAACGCAGCAATGGCGACCTGCTCTGGAGCGGCCTGATCCATACCCGTGAAGCCAATCAAACCAGCGCCATTGCCCGCAGCCAGTGCGATCGCCTGGCCAAAGCGCTGGCCAAAGCCGGCCTGACCCCCTGACGAAATCTGCACGCCCTGATCAGCGCGGTCATGGGCGCGCACCAGCATCCCTGCTAGCCTTCCGGCTCTGATATTTGTGGAGGTAGCACATGACAGGTCCGCTTTCCGGTTTTCGTATTCTTGAGCTGTCCGGCATTGGCCCGGGGCCGTTCTGCGGCATGATGCTGGCCGACATGGGCGCGGAAGTGGTCCGCATTGATCGTCCCGGTGGCAACCCCACCGCTGAAGGCGGCCACGATGTGCTGTTCCGCAACCGGCAAAGCATTTCCGTGAACCTGAAACATGCGGATGGCGTTGCCACCTTGCTGAAACTGTGCGAAAGCGCCGATGCCATTTTCGAAGGTTACCGCCCCGGCGTCGCCGAACGCCTCGGTGTCGGACCGGACACCTGTATGGCCCGTAACCCGAAACTGGTTTACGGCCGCATGACCGGCTGGGGCCAGACCGGCCCACTGGCACAGTCCGCCGGCCACGACATCAACTACATCTCCATTTCCGGCGCCCTGCATGCGATCGGCCGCCGCGATGAAAAGCCGGTATTGCCATTAAACCTGATCGGTGACTTCGGTGGCGGCGGCATGATGCTGGCCTACGGTATGGTCTGCGCGTTGCTGGAAGCGCAACGCTCCGGCAAAGGCCAGGTGATCGACTGCGCCATGCATGAAGGCTCCGCCGCACTGATGGCGATGTTCTACGGTTTGCGCAGCAACGGCCTGTTCAGCGACCAGCGCGGCACCCATATGCTCGACTCCGGCGCCCATTTCTATGACGTCTACGAAACCGCCGACGGCAAGTTCATTTCCATCGGCAGTATCGAGCCTCAGTTCTACGCCCTGCTGAAAGAAAAAGCCGGCCTCGGCGAGGAATTTGCCGAGCAGATGAATGAAGCACGCTGGCCGGAACAGAAGGAAAAGATCGCGGCGATTTTCCGCAGCAAGACCCGCGACCAGTGGTGCGAGATCATGGAAGGCAGCGACGTCTGCTTTGCTCCGGTTCTCGGTCTGGAGGAAGCGCCGCAGCACCCGCACAATGTCGCCCGCGGCAGTTTTATTTCTGTCGATGGCGTGACCCAGCACGCACCCACACCGCGCTTTTCCCGCACGCCGAGTGCCACTCCACAATCCATGCGCAAGCCGGGCACCGATACCCGGGCGACCTTGTTGCGTGCCGGATTCGGTGAGGCTGAGGTGGCTGCGTTGATTGAGTCGGGGGCGGTTACTCAGTTGTGATCTTTCTAATGGCTTTGGTGCTTTTGCGGATAGATGGTCAAAAGAAGTAGCTTCACCATCGTGCCAGGGCGCAACCGCCGCCGCATCCTCCGGGCTGACTGTTCCGCTTCGCTCCACTTCAGGTCACCCTCCGGATGTGGCGACGTTCACGCCTAACGGAGAGACCGTGCCACCGCGAGGCAGGGGTGAAGCAAAGGCAAGAAAAGAACAACAGGAATTAAAAAAGAGAAATCGCAAAGAGGAAATGCAGACAAGCAGCAGGATGTGAGGATGTTAACTTCCTAACCGGAACCCTCAAACGGATTTCGGGTCCCTTTTCACACTTCCCTGCCACTCCAGCGCTATCATCCATCGGAACAGGAGGACACGACCATGCCCGACACTACCTTTCCCGATCCCGAGCAGGACCTGCCGCAGACCGGCGAACAGACCCTGATCCTCGGTGGTGGCTGCTTCTGGTGCACCGAAGCGGTTTATCTCGCCCTCGACGGCGTCCTCGAAGTGGTTTCCGGCTACGCCGGCGGCAGTGCCGACAGCGCCAACTACGAAGCTGTCTGCAGCGGCAGCACCGATCACGCCGAAGTCATCCGCATCCGCTACGACGCTGACCGCATCAGCCTGGGCCAGCTACTGAAGATTTTCTTCTCGGTCGCCCACGACCCGACCCAGCTCAACCGTCAGGGCAACGACAGCGGCCGCCAGTATCGCTCGGCGGTGTTCTATCGCGATGACAAGGAAGCCGGGATCATCAAAGCCTATATCCGGCAGCTGGATCAAAGCGGCCTGTACAGTGCCCCGATTGTCACCACACTGGAACCGCTGACAGCGTTCTACCCCGCCGAGGCCTACCACCAGAACTTCGCCGCACGCAATCCGCAACAACCCTACATCCGGTTTACCGCCAACCCGAAACTCAGCAAACTGGAAAAAGCCTACCCCGACAAGCTGAGAGGAAAATAGCGATGAGCAAGCAATCTGCCAGTGGTTACGACCTGACGCCACCCACGGCGGAGGAACTGGAAAAGCGCGCGGCCGCGCTGACGCCGGAAGAACGCCATATTCTGCTCAATCAGGGCACCGAGCGGCCGTTCTGTGGCGGCTACCTGGAGAACAAGGGGAACGGCGTCTATCAATGCCGACTGTGCGACCTGCCGCTATTTCGCGCCGAGCACAAATTCAACTCCGGAACCGGCTGGCCAAGCTTTTTTGACGGCTTTGACAAGGACCATATCCGGCATCTGGAGGATCACAGCCACGGCATGCTGCGCACTGAAATACGCTGCGCCCGCTGTGATTCCCATCTCGGCCATGTATTCCCGGATGGCCCGGGCCCGACCGGGCTGCGCTACTGCATCAATTCGGCTTCACTGAACTTCGTGCCCGAAAAAGTATGACTCAGCCAGCTTCTGAAGAACGGTGCATCCTGTTGCAGGAGCGGCCGACCGGCCGCGATTCTTCTGGTGTGGATCGCGGCCGGTCGGCCGCTCCTACAAGTTGTTCAGAGGTTCCTCAGGCACATTCCCCGGCGTACTGACGTAATTGTGTCAGCAACAGATCGTTGATCCGCTCGGGTTTTTCCAGCTGCAAAAAGTGACCGGCCCCGGCGATTTTTTCCACTCGCAACCCGGCAGGAAAGTCTTTCCTGTTCACGGTATGGTCAAGTAGCCGCGGACTCATGCAACCATCCTGCTCGCCGAGCAACACCATAGTGGGCACCTTGACCGGCAGTGCCAGCCAGCCACGCGCTTCGCGATGTGCTTCAGTCCAGACTTTCGGCAAATGCCGGTACCAACCCAGCGCGGCAGTCAACACGCCGGGCTGGGCCAGCGTGCGACGCGCCTCATCCAGATAGTCGCCACCATCCCAGCCAGGCGACCAGCGTTTCCACAACCATTCCACCCCGGCCAGACCATCCCGGCGCAGTACCCATTCCGGCACCAGCGGTAACTGGAAAAATTCCATATAGCCACTTAACAGAAGTTGCTCCGGCACTTTCAGCACGGCGGAGGGCAAGCGTTTCAGTGGCGGAATCGCCAGCATGGTGCAACTGCTGAACAAATCCGGCGAGCGCGCAGCGGCAAGATAGGCCACCACCGCGCCCCAGTCATGGCCGACCAGATGTACACAACCGCCGAGCTGACTGGCAAAAGCACAGACATCTTCCACTGCCGCGCGCAACGAATAATCGCCATCCTTCGGCTTGCAACCCGGTGCATAGCCACGTAGCGCCGGTGCGATGGCACAGTAGCCGGCATCGGCCAGTGCCTGAATCTGATGGCGCCAGTTGCGATAGCTGTCAGGAAAGCCATGCAACAATAATACCGGCTCTCCTTCCCCGGCCATCAGGGCCGGGAAACGCAGGTCATTGTGGATCAGTTCAACCTGTTTCATTTTATTCCTCCGTGCTGTTGAACAGTTGCTCAACAGTCATCTCAAGCGGTGCCGTCCAACCACTGCGTGCTTCGGCGCAGCGAGCCGCCAACAGCGGCTCCCAGGGCCGATTATGCTGCTCTCCAACCCGCAAGGCCTCACGCGTCGCCCACGGCAGCATATCTATCAGTTCAGTCAATGTCAGAGTACTCAGATCCCGGCCAAGAACAAACTCTCCGTCTTCCGTACGCCGCATCAGGCGCAGACCCATCAACAGGTTGCGAAACTCCTCCCAGTGACTGGCGCCGGCCAGGTTCAGCACCCGGCGCACCTCCCGCACCCTGAGCACCCGGCCCTGCTGCTGCCGGCGCCAGAGAATTTCCAGTAACCGCAACAATGACTGCAGACGCGGCAGAGAACTGCGGTATTCACCGAACACCACCAGCACCCGCACCAGTTCGGCGCCACCAAGGACGATATTCCAGGAAATAAACAACCAGAGCAGGAACAGCGGCACCGCAGCGAACGCACCGTAAACCACTTCATAGGACGGCGACATCCTGATAAACAGGGTGAAGCCACCCTTGGCCAGCTCGAACAGGCAGGCCGCAACAAAGCCGCCAATCAATCCCTGCCGTACCGGCACATAACAGTTCGGCACCACCACGTACATCAGCGTCAACGCCAGTGTCATAAACAGCAATGGCAGCAACGACAGCCACAGTCTCATGCCACCCAGCAGCTCCACTGTATCGGTAATCAGTGACATGGAGGTCAGATAGGAGCTGATACCAAGCGCTGCACCGAGGCTGAGCGGCCCGAGAGTCAGCACGGCCCAGTACATGATGACGCTCATCGGACCACTGCGCGGCGTCGTCACCCGCCAGATCCGGTTCATATTGCGCTCGATGGTACGCAACATCAGCACCGAGGTGACAAACAGGAATATCGCACCAATCGCGGTCAGGTTGCCGGCCTGGCGGGAAAACTCGTTGACATACTCCAGCACCTTTTCACCGGCGCCCGGGGCAAAATTGGCGAAAGCCCACTGCTGGATCTCACCGCTGCGTTCCTGCAGAGCCGGAATCGCCGAGAGAATGGCAAAAGCCACGGTCATGATCGGGACAATGGCAAACAGGGTGGTATAAGTCAGCGCAGCAGCACTTTCCTTGCAACCATCTTCATGAAAACTGCGCCCGAGCAACTGGATAAAATCCCGTGCCATGGTCAGACCGGATCGCGCCCTGTCCTGCCAGCGTGTCTGCGGTTGATTCATCGGTTGCCACTCTCTCCGTCGCCACTACAATGGGGTCTGAGAAGCTGATCCGGACCACCATGAGCAAAATCACCCTGTACCACAACCCGCGCTGCTCGAAATCCCGCCAGGCTCTGGCGCTGTTGCAGGACAATGGTATCGAACCCACGCTGATACTGTATCTGGAATCGCCGCCAGACGCCGCCACCCTGACCGGGCTGGTGAAACGCCTTGGCCTTGACCGTGCCCATCAGCTGGTTCGCCAAACGGAACCCGAGTATGCCGAGGCCGGGCTGACACCGCAAAGCAGTGACACCGAGGTGATCCGTGCCATGGTACGCTTCCCGAAACTGATCGAACGGCCGCTTGCCGTGCGTGGTGCCCGTGCCGTGATTGGCCGGCCACCGGAAAATGTCCTGCAACTGCTTTGAGTTTGCCTGTGCCGAATCGCTACGTTCTGGTTCTCTATTACAGCCGCACCGGCAGCGTGCGGAATCTTGCCCTGCAGATCGCCCGGGGCGTCGAGGAGGCCGGCATGGAGGCCATGCTGCGCACCGTGCCACCGGTCTCGGTAACCACCGAAGCCACTGATCCCGCGGTTCCCGATAGCGGCGCCCCCTACTGTTCGATGGCGGATCTGGCCGGCTGTGCGGCGTTGGCGCTGGGCTCTCCGACCCGCTTTGGCAACATGGCGGCGCCGATGAAATACTTTATCGACCAGACCAGCGAGCTGTGGATGCAAGGCGCCCTGATCGGCAAGCCCGCCGGGGTATTCAGCTCCACCTCCAGCCTGCACGGCGGCCAGGAAAGTACCCTGCTGTCGATGCTGCTGCCGCTTCTGCATCAGGGCATGTTGATCACCGGCCTGCCCTATTCCGAGAAGGCACTGTATACCACCACCGGTGGCGGCACCCCCTATGGTCCGACGCATATGGCCGGGCTCGACAACAACAAGCTCCTGAGCAATGACGAAGCTGCGCTGGCCCGCGCACTGGGCCGGCAACTGGCGACACTGGCCGGCAAACTTGAGCGCTGATGATGATTGTTAACCTTGCCCGACTGTCTCATGTTGCCCTGATCCTTGCCGGCATTGGCGGCCTCTGGTGGCTGGCTCCGGCCCAGGACACAGTATCCGCCGATGCCATGTTCCGCGCCGGCATCCTGATGAGCGTGGTGCTGTACGGGCCGCTGGTGCTGATGTTGCCGGCCACCATCCGTGGCGATGGCCGGATGCTGACCTGGCTTTGCATATTGTTGTTGTTCTACTTCGCCGGCTTTGCCGTCCAGCTGCTGGACCCGCCGCCGGTACGCACTGTCGCCATTGCCAGGGTTGGCCTCACCACGTTGTTGTTTGTGTGCGCCCTGCTGCTGATCCGGCAACGGGGCACGGGCCGTGATTGACGATCGCCAGCGCCTGCGCACCCCGGAAGGTGCCGTGCTGTCACTGGTGCCCGTTGGCATCCTGCCACGTGCGGCAGCGTTCTTTATCGATTTTCTTATTCGCACTCCGTTCTATCTTGCTGCCTGGTTTGTGGTCCTGACCAGGGCCGGCGCCGGCGCTGGTCTGATGCTGATTCTGGTGTTCCTGCTGGAATGGTTTTATCCGGTACTGTTTGAAGTTTTACGGCATGGCCAGACACCGGGCAAGCGCGCACTGGGAATCGCCGTGACACACACCGACGGCACCCCCGTCACCCTGAATGGCAGCCTGATCCGCAACCTGATTCGGCAGGCCGATTTTTTTCCCATGCTGTATCTGACCGGGTTTATCACCATGCTCTGCAATCGGCGCTTCCAGCGGCTTGGTGACCTCGCCGGCAATACCATGGTGGTGTACGTTGGCGGCGCACGCCACGCTGTACAGGTGATGAACGACAGCAGTGCCGCGCCGGATTGGCCGGCCACACTGGACGACCAGCAAACCCTGCTGGCTTTGCTGGAACGCAAGGACACACTGTCTTCCGCCCGGCTGCAGGAACTGAGCAACTTTGCCTGGCCGGAACTGGGCGCTGTGAAATCCGAACAACGTGCTCTGGATGTTGCCCGTTACCTGCGGGGGCACACATGAAGCAGGCCCAGTTCGAACAACAGTTCAGCACTGACTGGCATTGGCTTGAAGACCAGTTCGCAGTGCTGGAAAAACTGCGCCCCGGCGAAGCCGCGCAGGATCCCCGTCTGGCACGCCTGCCAGCCAGCTACCGGCGCCTGTGCCATCATCAGGCATTGGCGCGGGAACGTGGCTACAGCATCAGTCTGATTCAACGACTGGATGATCTGGTACTGCGTGGCTACCGATTACTGTACCGCCCGCGGCTGCCGATAGCGGCGCCGTTAAAGCAGTTTTTCCTCGCTGATTTTCCTCGCGCGGTACGTGCCCAATGGCCATGGCAGTTGGCCAGCGCACTGGTGTTCTGCCTGTCGATGGTGCTGTTATGGGCGCTGGTCCGGCAACAACCGGAAATGATCTATGCGCTGGTCGATGCGGAAACCGCGCAACAGCTCGAGGACATGTATCACCCGGAAGCAACCCATCGCAGCGAACGTGACAGCAATGATGACGTCGTCATGTTCGGCTACTACATCTACAACAACATCAGCATCGCCTTTCGGACCTTTGCCGGTGGAATTTTCTTTGGCATCGGCGCGCTGTTCGTGATGCTGTTCAACGGCAGCTTCTTCGGTGCTATCGCTGCGCACCTTACCAATACCGGGATGCATGAGCCGTTCTTTACCTTTGTTGTTGCCCATGGCGCCCCGGAACTGACGGCTATTGTTCTGGCCGGCGGCGCCGGCCTGCGACTCGGCTGGGCGCTGCTGGCACCAGGGCCCTGGACGCGTCTTGACGCCTTGAGAAAATCCGCCGGCGAGGCCATGCCAATCATGTACGGTGCGTTTGCGCTGCTGGTGCTGGCAGCCTTTATCGAAGCATTCTGGTCCCCGCGCCTGTTCGACCCGTGGATCAAGTACAGCGTCGGCTGTGTGCTGTGGACCCTGCTGTTCGGCTATCTGTTTGCCGGAGGCCGACGCTGATGCGGCTGGATCAGATCAGCGCCCGTATTGCACCGCGAACACCGTGGCAGGCCATGGATATGGGCACCCACCTGTATCGCGCCTGGTGGAAACCCCTGACGCTGGCCTGGCTGAGCTTCAGCATGCCGGTATTACTGCTCGCCCTGTGGCTGACACTCTCTGGTCATTCAGGATTCGGAGCCCTGTTGCTGTGGTGGCTCAAGCCGGTGCTGGAGCGCCCCCTGCTGGAATACTGCGCCCGCACCCTGTTCAACGAACCGGTAACGTTGCCCATGCTGTGGCGCGAGTTTCATCGTTATGCACTGCCCGGCCTGCTCCCCTGGCTGCTTTGGCGACGCATCTACCTGACCCGCAGCTTCTCGGTCCCTGTTAACCAGCTGGAACATCAGCATGGTCATCGCTATCGGGAGCGCATCAGGGTTTTGCATATGGGCCCGCCAAACCGGGCGTCCATGCTCACCCTGCTGATGGCGCATATCGAGTTCATCATCAGTTACGCCTTTACCGTGCTGGTTATGATGATGATGCCGGGGCAGTACTATCTGAGTGACATCGACTGGCTGCTTACCGGCACGCATTACGCTGCACTCGGCCTGGTCACCTGGTACATCACCCTGACCATTGTGCAGCCGCTTTATGTTGCATCAGGCTTCGCGCTTTACCTGAACAAACGCACCTGGCTGGAGGGATGGGATCTGGAGCTTGGCATGAGACGGATCGGGGAGCGGCGCCGCTCGCTGGCGAGCACCACACTGGCGGTATTGTGCCTGCTGCCAATTCTGGCGCTGACACCAACACAGCAGGCCCGGGCCGGCAATCCGCAACAGGATGCTATCGAGGTGGTTGCCGGGCCTGACTACATGCCTATTGAAATTCACGAACAATGGCGCCTGCGCAGCGACAACGACACCATGGAGGCGTTGCCGGACGAAAAGCCACCGGACTGGCTGGTGGATCTCTTCAAGTGGCTGTTTGATGCAGATGGCACCCGTGACTACAACAGCCTGCCATCAATGGCCGATATCCTGCGCATCCTGTTATGGTCTGCGGTCATAGCGCTGGCCCTGTGGACCCTGTGGTATTACCGGCACTGGCTGGCGGCGCTTCCCGTCGGGCATCAGCGTCTGAGAAAACCTGTCACCCAGATCGCCGGTCTGGATATTCGACAGGCATCCCTGCCCGCCAATCTTGCCGAAAGCGTGTTTGCTGCACTTGATCGCGGCGATGCTCGCGAGGCGCTGAGTCTGCTGTATCGTGCCACCCTTGCCCGGCTGGCCGGCAACGGCAACATTCCCGTTCTGGCCGGCGCGACCGAAACCGAGGTTCTGCAACATTGCCGCAATATGCATGACGACAAGGCTGGCGTCGCCATTCTGGCTGAGCTGACACCGCTATGGATCAGTACCGCCTGGGCACACCGGCCACCGGCAGCAGAACAGATCCGTTTACTGGCGCAGCAATGGAGCAGCCATTTTGCTGACAACCCGCACCGGCAGGAGCCGGCATGATCAGGCGCATCGTTAGCATAGTTGTGCCGATTCTGCTGGTTGCACTGGCAGCGGCGCTCTGGCACAGGTTTGAAAAAATCCCGCTGGCGCAGCACGGTCAATCAATTGCACGTCCGCAGGCCGCTGCACTGGTACTGCTTGAACGCTGGCAGAAATCGCCGAGACGCCTGACCAGCTCGATCGAGTTATTTCCACTGCCGGGCACAGACACCCTGCTGATCGTCGAGCGCACACCCGGCACCATGCCAGTGTGGCAACAGGACGCGCTGATCGACTGGATCGAAAATGGCGGCCGCCTAGTCACCCATGCCCTGCCATTAAGCGAAGATGCCTGGAATGACGGCGAACTCACTGATACGGATATCCGCAATCATGATCCGCTGTTGTACCGGCTTGGCGTTACTGCCTGGCGAGATGGATCGCAACCACATCGGGCATCCGTTTCCGTGCCGGCAGGTTTTGCCTCTGATCAGCTGGAGCGTAACTTCCGTATGCACTGTATCGCAGGGCAGCATGACGACACCTGCATTGATCTGACCTGCGGCGATGTCACGGAACAACCGGCTTTTGCCTGGCTGAACATTGATGATGTGACCGACTTCCAGCTGGAGCTGGACCCCACCATTGATCTGCTGCACCGCGATCTTTACGAAGAAGTGGACGAAAGTAATGTTGCCATCCCGGCAAGCGGTAGCAGAGTGATACAGCGCGGCACCATGGGTGAGCGTGATGCGATGCTGCATTTACGCACCGGAGACGGAGATATATGGGTGCTCTCGGATATGGATATTTTCCGCAATCATCGTCTGCATCATCTTGACCATGCCGCCCTGCTTGAACATATCAGTCTGGAACACACGCAGGTCTGGTGGGCCACCAGCATCGACGTGCCGCCGCTTTCGTCCTGGGCCTGGCAAAGAGCCTGGCCTCTGATACTGTCACTGCTGATTGTGCTGCTGGTTTTTCTATGGCAGCACATGCCCAGGCGTGGCGTGATTCTGTCGTTATCGGAGCGACAGCCACACGACTTCACCGATCATCTGCGCGCAGCGGCGGCACTGCTCTGGCGTATCAACCAGAAAAGACCGCTACTTGAACCGCTGCAGCGGGATGTTATGAACCGGCTGGCGCGGCACCCCGGGGGATCAGATCCACAGCGCCGCGACCAACTCGCCGCCGAAATATCCGGCCTGGATTCTGAGCTGGTGCGTCAGGCACTGCACGATCTGCCGGACAACGACGCAGCCCTGCAACAGCAGGTGTCCCTGCTACAACACCTGCGGCACAGCCTGTGAGCAAGCACTGGTAAAAAAAGGTAAGGTGGCAAGCCGATAAGGAGGACGATAGATGAAAGCTGATCGCGGACTTCCCCGCTCGACCATTCTGTTGCCGGTATTTGCTCCGGCCGTCATCGTTACGCTACTGCTGGTGATTGGCACCCTGAGCAATCCGACCCTGGCCGGACAGTTGTTTGCCGACACGCTGGCGTTTATTACCCGCACCTTCGGCTGGTTCTATATGCTCGCGGTGGCCATGTTCCTGCTGTTTATTGTCAGCATCGCCATCTCGCGCTTTGGCAATATCCGGCTGGGACCGGACCATGCCGAACCGGAATACCCCTTCCCGGTCTGGTTTGCCATGCTGTTCTCCGCCGGCTACGGCATTGCACTTCTGTTCTTCGGTGTGGCCGAGCCGGTACTGCATTTTGCCGAACCGCCACTGGGCGCTGCCCAAACTGTCGATGCGGCAAAGCAGGCAATGCAAATCGCGTTTTTCCACTGGGGTTTTCATATCTGGGCCATTTACGGTCTGGTCGGTCTGGTGCTGTCCTACTTCGCCTTCCGTCATGGCCTGCCACTGTCCATGCGCTCTGCCCTGTATCCACTGATCGGAGAAAAAATCTACGGGCCGATCGGTCATACCGTGGACGTATTCGCCATCCTCGGCACCCTGTTCGGTCTGGCCACCACCCTGGGCCTGTCGGTCACCCAGATCAACGCCGGCCTGCACTATCTCTGGCCAGTGATTCCCGTGAGCACCACTGTGCAAGTGATCGCCATCGCCCTGATAACCTCTCTGGCGATTGTCTCGGTGGTTGCCGGCATGGACAAGGGCGTCAAACGTCTGTCGATCATCAATATGGTGCTGGCAATTTCCCTGATGCTGTTTGTCTTTATGGTTGGCCCTTCGATCCTGATTCTGGAAACCTTTCTGCAAAATACCGGCAGCTATCTGAATCATATTGTCGAACGCACCTTCAACCTGCAGGCCTACAGTCGCAGTGACTGGATTGGCAACTGGACCCTGTTCATCTTTGGCTGGACCATTGCCTGGGCGCCCTTTGTCGGCCTGTTCATTGCCCGCATCAGCCGCGGCCGAACCATTCGCGAGTTCGTTTTCGGGGTCATGCTGGTGCCGTCATTATTTACTTTCCTGTGGTTCTCCATTTTTGGCGACACCGCACTGAATCTGATTATGAACGAGGGCTACACCGCACTTATTGGCGATGTTCAGTCAAACACCGCCATCGCCCTGTTCAAGTTGTATGAACGCCTGCCATTGACGGAACTGGTGTCCTTCCTGACCGTGGTGCTGATCATGACCTTCTTCGTCACTTCTTCCGACTCAGGCTCACTGGTGATTGATTCACTGTCCTCCGGCGGTCAGGCCGAGACCCCTGTCTGGCAGCGAGTGTTCTGGGCCTCCACCGAAGGACTGATTGCCGCCGTGCTGCTGATTGCCGGCGGGCTCAGCGCCCTGCAAACCATGACCATTGCCAGTGCCCTGCCCTTTGCCGTGATCATGCTGCTGTCGGCGTGGGGGCTGTGGCGGGCACTGATCATTGAGGGTCACCGTGAAACCAGTATGCATCGGCACCAGCATGACGGCCCGCCGGACCCGGCCAGCTGGCAACAACGTCTGGCGCGGCTGGTTCAGTTCCCGGACCATAACCAGTCTGGTGACTTTATCGAAAATGTTGCCTTTCCGGCGATGCAGCAGCTCAGCGCCGGCCTGAACAGGCTTGGCTGGCATGCCGAGCTGCAACATGAACCGGGGCAACGCTGCCGGCTGCACATTGTTCAGGGCGAGGAGGTCAACTTCTTCTATGAAGTGCGGCTTGTCGCTGCCGCCCGTCCGGCCTTTTCTCTGGCTGCTCTCACCCCTTCTGCAGAGAGCACCGATCAATACTGGCGCGCAGAAGTATTTCTGCGACGTGGTGGCCAGGCCTATGATGTTTTCGGCTATGACACCCATGAACTGATCGGTGACATGCTGCATCAGTTCGGCAATTATCTGCACTTCCGTCATATCTCGCCGGGCAACCTGCCGTGGGAAATGACCGAGCAAACCGAAACGCCTCTTACCTCCGGGAGTCAGGCATGACAACACCGCATAGCCTCGCTGAAGCCAGTCAGCTTGCTGGCGCTATTGAACAATCCGTCAGTACGGTGCTGGTTGGCCAGCGCCAGATTGTCCGCGAGGTACTGATCGCCCTGATCAGTAACGGCCATGTTTTGCTGGAGGGTGTCCCGGGGCTGGGCAAAACCCTGCTGGTCAGAACCTTGTCCCACTGCCTGCAAATCGACTTTGCCCGCATCCAGTTCACCCCGGATCTGATGCCGACCGATGTCACCGGCCACGCCATGTTCGACCAGAAAACGGAACAGTTCCGGATTCGCAAGGGCCCGGCATTTACCCAGCTGCTGCTGGCCGATGAAATCAATCGCGCCTCCGCCAAGACCCAGTCGGCGCTGCTCGAAGTGATGCAGGAAAGGCAGATCACCATTGAAGGAAAATGTTTTCCGCTAACGCCCCCCTTCATGGTGCTGGCCACCCAGAACCCGCTTGATCAGGAGGGCACCTATCCGCTACCGGAGGCGGAACTGGACCGGTTCCTTTTCAAGATCATGATTGATTACCCGGCGCTCGAGCAGGAAGCACGAATCGTCCGCATGGTGCTGGACGGCACCATCAGTGACAGCCTTGATGTCGGCAACCTTGCGGCACTGACCGATGCCGCCGGAGTGATTGCCCTGCAACGCTTTGCTACCAGCGTGACACTGGATGATGCGGTGATCGACTATGCGCTTCGTCTGGTCCGCAGCACCCGAGAGCAGAATGGCCTGGCACGCGGTGCCGGCCCCCGCGCCAGCATTGCACTGTGCACCGCCGCGCGAGCACAGGCACTGATCGAAGGCCGTGACTTTGTTATTCCGGATGACATCAAGTCAGTCGCCCGGCCGGTACTGCGCCATCGCATTCAGCTCAGTGCCGATGCCGAAATTGAGGGCCAGACGCCGGAGTCATTGCTGTCGCGCCTGCTCGATCAGGTACCGGCACCACGGCAATGATGCTGCGCCCGACACCACGAATGCTGCGGTTAACGCTGGCACTGGTAACCCTGGCGCTGGCGGTACTGGCAGTCCGGGTCTGGCTGCCGCAATACAACCACAGCGCCAACCTGATCTGGCTGGCGACACTGGTCATTCTGCTGGCACTGGTTGCTGTCGATATTCTGGCCGGCCTGCGACGTCCCGCACCGGCCGCGACCCGTTTGTTACCGGCGGCATTTTCCGTGCAGCGCCAGCATATCGTGCGGCTTCAGTTCGACAGCCGACAACTGCCAGCAGTATGTGAACTGGCCGATCATCATCCCGATGACGATGCCGACACCGGCATGCCGGTGCTGTTGAAGCCCGGCGCTGGCGACATCACAGAATTGAGTTATCGCTACCGGCCGGCGCAACGGGGACAGGCCCGGTTCGGGCCGATTGAACTGTGGTTGCCGGGACCACTGGGATTGATCTGGCAACGACGCCGCATTGAAGCCAGCACCAGCGTGCCGGTGTATCCGGATTTTTCCATGCTGCACAGTGATGCCATGCTCGCCGGTCAGGACAACCGGCTCGACAGCGGCCATCGCCGCCAACCGCGGCGTGGCGAAGGCATGGAGTTTCATCAGCTGCGCGAATATCGCGGCGGTGATGCACTGCGCCAGATTGACTGGAAAGCCAGTGCCCGGCGCCGCACTCTGATCAGCCGCGAATACCAGGAAGAACAGAACCAGCACATCATCGTGCTGCTGGATGGCGGCGCCCGGCTGGCGATGCAGGCCAATGGCCTGAGCGGCTTTGATCACGCCCTCAATGCCAGCCTGCTACTGGCCTGGAGCGCGCTGAAACAGGGTGACAAACCCGGGGTCATGCTGTTTTCCAACGATGCCCAGCGCTGGCTACCGCCGGTGCGTGGTCAGCACGGCCTGAATCGTCTGCTCAACGGGCTGTACACCCTGCACCCGAGTGACCATGCCAGCGATTACAGCCACGCTGCCAGATTACTGCTCAGCCGCTGGCACAAACATGCTCTGGTGGTTCTGATCAGCCACATTCAGCCCGATGATGATCATGAGCTGATGACCGCAGTGCGGTTACTCGGCGGCAAACACCTGTTGCTGATTGCCGACATCCAGCTGCCCGGGCAGGCGCGTCTTAAACATGCACAGATCGAGTCAACCGACGATGCCCTGCGGGTCGCCGGTGATGCCGCCTGGCAGGAAGCCCGCAACGCCCTGCACACGCGGCTGCGTCATGCCGGCGCCATGGTCGTTGAGGCAACGCCGGAACGGTTGCCGGCAAGGCTGAATCAGGTTTACCTGGCACTGAAGCGCAGCGGCAGAGTGTAGTTTTTTCAACACGCCCATCAGCCGAACGGACCGACACCGATCAGCAGCCGATGCAGATGGAAGGCAAACAGGCCCCAAAGCACCACACCCGCCACTACAGCAGTGATATCGCGGACTACCCCCGCAACCGGATACTGCTTGCCAGCTGCGCGGTCGCGGCGCCGGAAAACAATGAACCCGGCCACCGCCCAGATCAGGAAGGAGCCGAACAGGATCAGATCAGCCAGGGTGCCGTTGGCAGCCAGATGCGCCAGCGCCCAGATCTTGGTGGCCAGCAGCATCGGATGGCCGATACGCGCCTTGATCCGGGTGCCCGGCAGATAGGTTGCGACCAGCAGGATCATCGCCGGCAACATCAGCAGCGACGCCAGATGGCGGGTCCAGACCGGGCTCTGCCAGAGCCAGACCGGCTCACTGCGGGCCTCTCCATAGCCCCATACCAGCACCACGAAACCGACCAGTGAGATCAGCGCAAACACACCCTTCCAGCCGATCAGGCCAAGCCGATCAACCATGCGGGTACGCAACGCCGGCGCCAGCATGTTCAGCGAATGGATACCAAGAAACAGAAACAGGCCTGCAATCAGTGCGGTCATCGTCGCCTCGTCGTTAGGGGGTGCAGAATCAGTACGCGCCATGATGCGGATCAGGATTTGTCAGCGCAACCGGTCTATCCTGTTTGCAGGCTTTAACATGACTACGGGGTGTGAATCTGTGAGCAACCAGCAAGACAAACCGGCGATTATGGGCTGGTCATTACGTTTTGCCCGCGTCGCCGGCATTGATATTGCCGTACATGCCACCTTTGCCCTGCTGCTTGGCTGGATCGCACTGACGGTATGGCGCAGCACACACAGCGGCATTGCCGTGCTGCAGGGATTACTGTTTGTGCTGACCCTGTTTGCCTGCGTGGTGCTGCATGAACTTGGCCATGCCCTGACCGCACGCCGCTTTGGCATCCGCACCCGCAGCATTACCCTGCTACCGATCGGTGGCGTCGCCTCGATGGAGAAAATTCCGGAGGACCCGAAGCAGGAAATGCTGGTGGCCATCGCCGGGCCACTGGTGAACGTCGCGATTGCCGTGCTGATCTGGCTCTGGCTTGGCTTGAACAACATAGCACCGCCAGATGCCAGCCAGAACGCAATAACCATGCTCGGCTCCCCTGCCGCGTTTCTCTACAGCCTGCTGTCAATCAACCTGATGCTGGCTATTTTCAACATGTTACCGGCGTTTCCAATGGATGGCGGGCGGGTGCTGCGGGCCGCGCTGGCCACCCGAATGGATCACCATCTGGCCACCTTGCGTGCCGCACGAATCGGCCAGAGCATGGCCGTGGTACTGTTTTTTCTCGGCTTCTTCTACAGTCCGATCCTGATGCTGATCAGCGTGTTTATCTGGCTTGCCGCCGGCGCCGAATCCGGTGCCGAGCAACTCCGCCACGCCCTGCACCGAGTCAGCACACAACAGGCCATGATTACCCGTTTTGACACTCTGGATAGCGGTGACACATTGCAGCGGGCACTGGATCTGACCATGCATACAGATCAAAAGCACTTTCCGGTTCAGGACGATAACGGCACATTGAAACTGCTCAGCCAACGCGACATGCTGACAGCCCTGCGCGAGCACGGAGAGCAGATACGAATCAGCAGCCTGCCACTACCGACACTGGAATGCTGCGACCTGCGCCAGCCGATGCAGCAGGTGCTTGACCGGATGCAGCAGCAAACCACGCCGGTGATCGGTGTGCGCGAACTGGGCAAACTGGTGGGCCTGATCCATCTGGAAAATATCATGGAGCTGCTGCGTATTGCCGAGGCACGGACAGCACATACAGAGCAGCCGCCCGCCACATGAAAAACAGTATCGCCAGCGGCAGCAACAGGGTTTCCAGTGTATAGATCACCAGCAAGGTGACGAGGCGCTCGATTAACCCCTCGGACAGGTTCTTGACCCCGGCAAACATATCCTGGGCCTGACCACCGACGCTTTTCAGCCAGTTGATAAAACCGCTTTCATCATTCACCTGCTGCGCTTCGGCAAGCCGCTCGGTGGTGATATCGACCCGGGCCTGAGCCTGCATGCGCTGTTCTTCCAGCACGGTTGCAGAAATACCGCCAACCGCCACCGCCGAGAGTGGAATGGCCAGCTTGATCACCACCAGCGCGGCAATAAAAAAACGTGCCGTCAGTGCCAGCGCCGGGGCCAGCCCGCGTGGTGCAAACTGCATCAGCAACAACGCCATGATGGCCAGCGAACCGAGTACGGTAACGCCGATCACCTGGCCCATTTCCATCAGCATCATCTGGATGCCCACCGAGGCCATGGCCAGCACCATAACATCCGAGTAGCGCACCGCCATGTCCTGAACCGGCTTGAACACCTGCCCCGGCTTGACATAGATCACACCGATACCGATCTGCGTTTCGGCAATAAAGGCCACACCACGATCAATCAGACGGGCCGAGGCATAGGAGGCAGCAGCCAGCGCCAGCGAGCGCTGCAGGGTCGATTTTGCCTGTTCTTCCAGCGGCGCCATCACCGGATCAATAACACGCTGCCCCAGCTGACCAGTGATGCAGCCGAACAGCGCCAGTAACAGCACGGCACCGAAGGCAAGACGGCGTGGCAATGGCGTTGCCGCTGCCGATAACGTCCGCTGTTCTGCTGGCATCGAAGCGAGACGGTCGCGCAACTGGCGATAGCGGCTGAGAACAGAAAACGGCAATAAAAGAGTGAGCGGAATCAGCCACAACTCGCCGGCGCCGGCGGCGGGCAAACGTTGCAGACCGATCAAGGCCGCTACGGCAATGGCCAGACCAGCCAGCACCAGATGACTGCCGGAACCGGACACCAGCAGCCACAGACAACCGCCAAGGTAGCCGATATCCAGCGCCAGCCAGAGCCAGTCTTGCGGAGTACGAGGAATGGTCAGCATGGCGCTCTTCCGGTTTCAGGGTCCGTTTCACAATAAACGGACAACGCCGGCCGGACCAGAGGCGAATCAGCAAGCTGCGCAGTGGTGCAGATTATTTCGACAGGTAGCGCATGGCCTCTTCGAGGCCCTGGATGGTCAGCGGAAACATCTTCTGGTTCACCAGCTGGCGAATCCAGGTGTTGGTGGTGGTCATGTCCCAGCTGCGCTTCGGCTCCGGGTTCAGCCAGACCACCTTGTTCCAGGTCTCCATCACCCGTTGCATCCAGACCGCGCCCGGCTCTTCATTCCAGTGCTCGACACTGCCGCCGACGGAGTTGACCTCGTAGGGGCTCATGGCGGCATCGCCGATAAAGATCACCTTGTAGTCATTGCCGTACTTGTGCAGCACATCCCACATCGGCACCTTCTCGTCCCAGCGGCGACGGTTGTCCTTCCAGACGTATTCGTAAATAAAGTTATGGAAGTAGAAATACTCCATATGCTTGAACTCGGTCCGGGCCGCCGAGAACAACTCCTCACAGACCTTGATGTACGGGTCCATGGAGCCACCGATATCAAAAAACAGCAGGATCTTGACCCGGTTTTCCTGCTCCGGGCGCAGCCGGATATCCAGCAGCCCGGCATTCTTTGCCGTCGACTTGATGGTGTCATCCAGATCGAGCTCTTCCGCCTTGCCGGTGCGGGCGAACTTGCGCAACCGACGCAGCGCCAGCTTGATATTGCGAGTGCCCAGCTCCACCGAATCATCGAGATTGCGGTACTCGCGTTTTTCCCAGACCTTGACCGCCTTCTTGTTACGCGACGGCCCGGTAACGCGAATGCCTTCCGGATTCTCACCATAGCCACCGAACGGACTGGTGCCGCCGGTGCCGATCATCTTGTTGCCGCCCTGATGACGCTTGTGCTGCTCCTCAAGACGCTTGCGGAACTCATCGAGAATTTTTTCCAGACTGCCCAGCCCCTGCAGCTTGGCGAATTCCTCTGGACTGAGATTTTTCTCCAGCTCCTTGCGCAGCCACTCTTCCGGAATGGCTTTCTTGAACCAGTCCGGATCAATCGCATCGAGACCCTTGAAGTAGCTGTCAAAAGCCCGGTCAAAACGGTCGTAGTGTTTTTCGTCCTTGACCAGAATGGCGCGAGACAGATGGTAGAAATCTTCCATATCCGCAAAGGCGAGATGCGCCGCCAGCCCCTCATGCAGGTCAAGCAGCTCGCGCAGGGTGACCGGCACCTTGTGCTCGCGCAGTGTCTCGAAAAAGCGGATCAGCATGGCCTCAGCTCTCGCGGCGGCTCATAAAGGCAAGCCGTTCCAGCAGCTGGACGTCCTGCTCATTCTTGAGCAGCGCGCCATACAGCGGCGGGATCGCCTTGCGGGTATCACGGTTACGCAGCACGTCCTCCGGAATGTCATCGGACAGCAGCAGTTTCAGCCAGTCAATCAGCTCGCTGGTGGACGGCTTCTTCTTCAGACCCGGCACCTTGCGCAGATCAAAAAAGATCTCCATCGCCTCCTTTACCATGCTGCGTTTGATGTCCGGGTAGTGGACATCAACGATCTTCATCATGGTTTCCGCATCAGGGAAGTTGATGTAGTGGAAGAAGCAGCGACGCAGGAACGCATCCGGCAGCTCCTTCTCGTTGTTCGAGGTAATGACGATAATCGGCCGCTTCTCGGCCTTGACCACCTGCTGGGTCTCGTAGACATAGAACTCCATACGATCGAGTTCGAGCAGCAGGTCATTGGGGAATTCGATATCGGCCTTGTCGATCTCGTCGATCAGCAACACCACCTGAGTTTCGCTATCAAACGCCTCCCAGAGCTTGCCCTTCTTGATGTAGTTGGCGACATCTTCCACACCCTCGGAACCGAGCTGCGAATCACGCAAGCGCGACACCGCATCGTACTCATACAGACCCTGCTGGGCCTTGGTGGTGGATTTGATATGCCAGGTAATCAGCGGCAGGTTCAGCGACTCGGCAATCTGCTCGGCGAGCAAGGTCTTGCCGGTGCCCGGCTCGCCCTTGATCAGCAACGGCCGCTTCAGCGTAATCGAGGCGTTCACCGCCATCTTCAGATCGTCGGTGGCAACGTATTTGTCGGTACCCTGAAACTGCATGATGTTCTCCGAATCTCACGATCAATCAAAGTGGCGGCTGGCAGCGGACCCGAACAGCGTTATCGGGTGGTCAGCTGATGCACCAAGCGATTATCGGGGAGCGACTGCATCAGTTGACCACCCGATAACGCCACCACTGAACCTGCCGCCACTTTATCAAGGCCCACTCTGATGGCAAGGTGAAAAGGGCCGCAGGACTGAGCAGTCCGGTCAATGGCATAATCCGCGCCATGAATCTGCTGCTGCTGCACCCCGAAGACCGCCTGAACGATGACCGCTGGTCCATCGCCGACCGCCGCGCCCGGCATATTCGCGACGTTCTTGGCCTAACCACAGGCGCCAGACTACGCGCCGGGCTACTCAACGACGGCATCGGCGAGGCAACCCTGCTCGGCGACGATGGCCAAAGCATCACCCTGTCCTTCCGCCCGACGCTGGCACCACCCCCATCCCTGCCGCTGACCCTGATCCTGGCCCTGCCACGGCCGAAGATGCTCAAGCGCATCCTGATGGATGCCTCAAGCCTCGGCATCAAGCGCATTGTCCTGTTGAACAGCTGGAAGGTGGAAAAGAGCTACTGGCACACCCCGGAGCTGCACGCCGCGCTGCTGCGGGAAAAACTGATTCTCGGCCTTGAGCAAAGCGGCGACACACAACTGCCTGAGCTGCTGCTGCGCGATCGTTTCAAACCCTTTGTCGAAGATGAACTGTCGGCCCTGACAGGCGGCAGCCTTGCCCTGCTCGCCCATCCCGGCACGCACCCGTCGATGCCGGTAAATCTGCAGCAAGCAGTAACACTGGCGATCGGCCCCGAAGGCGGCTGGACCGACTACGAAGCCGGGCAGCTGATCGCCGCCGGCTTTCAATGCCATGCTTTCGGCCAGCGTATCCTGCGGGTGGAAACGGCGCTGCCAGCTCTGGTGGGCCGGATCATGGCGCTGCCCTGATCAACCCTCGGCCAGATCCTCCGGCAACCAGGCCGGGCCATAGGGCTCCTGCGGTAACTGAAAGCGCTCCGGGTAACCAATGCCAACCAGATACAGGCCGAACGGCGGCGCAGTCGGCGCGGCAACGCTGCGGTTGCGTGCCTCCAGCACGGTTTTGACCCATTCCGGCGGCTTCTTGCCGGTGCCGACCGCCATCAGGGTGCCGGTAATATTGCGCACCATGTGCATCAGAAAGGCGTTCGCCTCAGCCTCCACCACAATCAGGTTGCCACGCTGGAATATCTCCAGCCGGTGCAGGGTTTTCAGCGGCGTTTTCGATTGGCAGTAAATGCCACGGAAAGAACTGAAGTCATGCTCGCCCAGCAGGTACCTCGCGCCCTCACGCATCAACGGCACATTCAGTGGCAGGAACTGCCAGCTGACCTGATCGGCCAGCAATGCCGGACGGATCGGATGGTTGTAGATCACATAGCGATAGCGCCGTGAGAATGCCGAGAAACGGGCATGAAAATCATCCGCCACCGGCGCTGCCCAGCGAATGCTGATGTCCCTGGGCAGGTTGCTGTTACCACCGAACTGCCAGGCACGCATGCTGCGCTCGGCATCGCTGTCGAAATGAATGACCTGACCGCAGCCATGCACACCGGCGTCGGTGCGCCCTGCGCAGATCACCGTGACCGGGTGATCGGCAACCTTCGCCAGTGCTCGCTCGACTTCAAGCTGCACGGTCGGCACGCCTTCCTGCTGGGTCTGCCAGCCACGGTAGCGATTGCCGTTATATTCAATACCGAGTGCGATACGGGCCATGGACAATTCGAGCGCTGCGGATTCCGGGCGCATTGTGCCCTAAAACGAACAGGGCGGCACCGTTGCCGGGGCCGCCCTGTGTCAGTATTGCAGCTGGAATCAGCCGACTTGCGCGAGCAGCTGCTTGGCTTCCTGCTGCTGTTGCTGGTTACCTTCCGACATCACTTCCTGAAGGATGTCACGGGCACCTTCGGAGTCGCCCATGTCGATATAGGCCTTGGCCAGATCAAGCTTGGTGGCGTTCTCGTCGGTGTCTCCGAGGAAGTCGAAGTCATCGTCATCACCAGTCAGCGCCTGCTCAAGCGCCGGCTCCACTGCCGGACGGGCCGAAGTGGCATCGTCATCCAGTGACAGCTCATCAAGGTCAACCGCATCACGTTGAACGGTAGCAGAAGGCTCTACCGCCGGCATGCTGACCTGAGTCGGCTCTTCATCATCCAGTGACAGATCATCCAGTGACAGATCAATTTCTTCAGAGGACGGCTTGACGGCAGTCTCCGAGAATTCGTCACTCATATCTTCGAGGCTGAGCTCACCGAAATCATTGTCGTCGCTCAGCTCGGCATTAACATCATCCAGATCAACCGCTGGACGCGGCGCCGGCACCTCATTTTGATCCAGCGACAACGCTTCTTCGCCAGCATCAAGCTCAAGGGACAGCTCATCGGCGCTGTCATCACTCAGATCGAGCGACAAACCATCATCTTCTTCCAGACTCAGGGCATCGCCGTCATCGTCCCCCATATCCAGACTCAGCCCTTCATCCTCGAGGGACAACTCTTCTTCCCCGCCCAGATCCAGGCTCAATTCATCGTCATCGGCGGCCAGCGCAGGAGGCGCGGCGGCGGTCTTGCTTTCGCCCATATCAAAGTCGAGCGAACCGAGCTCGTCGTCACCACCAAGATCCAGGTCCAGCTCATCATCTGCCGGCGCCTTGGCTTTCACCACAGGTGCATCAAAGTCGGAAGCCAGATCCATTTCCAGATCATCCAGACTCGGCTCGGACTCACTGGCGCCGCCCGGGAAACGGGCCCGCAAGGATGTGACAGCTGCAGCCACCGAGGCGCCGGCGCCGGCAAATGCCGTAGCCTCACGCTCGAAACCATCACGGTCATGCGTTTCTGCCAGCACTTCCAGCAGCCGTACTTTCAAATCATCACGTTGCGGCGCCTTGCGAATTTCATTGCGGAGGAAGGTCACTGCTTCTGCATGCCGTCCATAGGCCGTGTAGACATCCACTTCTTCAAGCGGATCCTGAGCCGGCTCTCCGGACGCCACTGTTGAATCGTCCGGACTTTCTTCGAAATCACTGTTGTCGACGAAGAAGTCATCCTCCGCCTCATCGTCCATCAGGGCGTTCTGCTGTTCCAGTGCTTCCTCATCGTGGCCGGCCTGCTGGCGATTACGCATCCAGACCATACCACCAATAACAGCCACCAACGCCAGCACCCCGGCGAGGATCAGCATCAGGTTGTCCATGATGATGTCGACAATGCCCGGCTCCGCCGCCGGTGCAGGGGCCGGAGCAGGACGCACCGGAGCAGTCTTGATACCCGCGGATTCCGCAGCAGCAGGATCAGCCGCCCCTGACTCCATCCCGGCAGCCTGTTCTCCAGCGACTCCGGTAGCTGCTTCCTGCGCAGCAGCAGCGTCTACGGCTTCGTCCGGAGACTGAGCGGCGGCCGGACCATCAGTTTCTGTGCCGGGTGTTTCTGTTGCCTGCGGCGCGACTGCCGTTTCAGTGACCGGCTCAATCACCACCGGCTCACTCGGGGTAATGCCCTGAGCCTTCTGCAGCTCACGCAGTTGCTGCTGAAGCTGATTAATCTGGTCATTACGCAAATTGAGCAGCTGCTCGCTGGTAGTAACCTGCTCCTGCAAATCCTTCAGACGGCTCTGCAGATCATTGTTCTGGCGACTGAGCCGATCAACATTTTCATCGCGAATCGCCAACTCATTCTGCAACGCGGAAGCATCGGCACCGCCACTGCCGCCGGCACCACGGCCTGACCCTTCTCCGCTAACCGCATCCGGCGATACCAGTTTGACCTGCCCTTCAGTCACAGCGCCCGTGTCGGCGGTACGGCGACCGGTAGCGGTACCATCAAGCTGCGGACGGGTCGGAACGGCAATGCCACGGGCTTCAAGCTTTGCCCGCCACTCACGATTCTGTTCGGCAACTTCAACCAGCGCATCACGGGTGCTGATCTGACGTACTTCCTGCTCCGACGGAATACGCAGCACGGTGCCTTCGCGCACCAGGTTAACGTTACCGTCGATAAAGGCTTCCGGGTTCAGGGTCTGAATGGCAATCAGCATCTGCTGAACCGAGATGCTGTTGGCAGGACGATTGTTCAGGGCAATGCGCCACATGGTGTCTGCCGGCTGGACAACATAGTCCGGACCACGGGAGGCATCAAAATTCTGGCTCTGGCTTTGAGAAACAACACGCTGCTGGCTCTGGGCCGGCGCCTGTTCAGCTGGCGCTTGTACTGGCGTTGGTGTAGTGGAAGTGGACCGGGATGCAACCGGAGCAACCGCAGAAGGCTGCTCCGCTTGTGCCATGACCGGTGGATCAAGCAATACGGTGTACTCGCGAAGCAGGCGGCCGGTCGGCCACATGATCTCGACAATAAAATTAAGGAACGGCTCACGTACCGGCTGCGCAGAAGTAATCCGCAGGGTGCCGTTACCATCGGGACGCAGGTTAACCTCAAAGGTCAGCTCATTGAGGAAAAACACCCGCTCAACACCGGCGTTCTGAAAGTCACCTTCGGAACCGAGATTGGCAAGCACTTCTTCCGGAGTCAGGTCGCCCGCATCAAACAGCTCGACCTCCATCTCCAGAGGCTGATTGAGATAGGAGTTCAGCGTGTAGTCCCCGACTCCCAGTGCCGCTGCGAGTCCGGGGGCCAGCATGGCCAGCGCCGCGAGTCCGATGCCAGTTTTTCGGAACATGGTTACGCCCTTTATTTATTATCGACCCCCACCCCGGCCCATTGGGCTCCCCGGCGGGTCTGTCTTCGGTTGCCTGTTAACCTTGCGCTGCCTCGCAGGTCCGATTCTGTCCGGGTTTTACCAGCAAAACCTAGAAACTGCGTCACATAATGTCAGTAAGTATCCATTACAGATAGTCTTTTATCAACAATTCGACAATTTGTACACCTTTCAGGGCTGCCCCGTAACGGACGTTGTCGGCACTGACCCAGAGACCAAGACCCATACCGTCGTCACTACCCGCCAACTCATGGATACGCAGATTATCTGAGTCCAGATCCGCCGACAGTGGCTGCCCGCGCTGCATTTCGTCCAGATCGGCGATACCCAGCCCCGCCCCGGCAAACCGGGCCAGCGCCTGATCAACGCCAACCGGGCTGTCACCAAACCAGCTGAACGCCACACTCTGGCCAAAGAAAACAGGCACCCGGGCAGCCTGACACTGAATCCGCCCTGCCAGCACCGGGAACAAGCGCTGCAGCGCCAGGCGAGCACTTTGCGCTGGCGCCAGCGTGCCGCTGCCACAGGCCTTTACCCCGGCGGTCAGGCTGGCAAAGGCACTCTGCGCCGGGAAGATCTCTGCTTCCGGGTCCTGACTGTTGAGCAGCCGGGCGGTTTGCCGGGCCAGCTCTTCCACTCCGTGACGACCGGCGGCGGACGCCGGCAACATGGCGGTCAGGCTGATCCGCTCCGGGGTCTGATCCTCCAGCAGGCAGGCCAGTAACGGCGCCACCTGGGCGGCGATGCCGGCAGGCACGGCAACCAGATTGCGCTCGCGAACGTCGTCCAGCGCCGCCTCGTTGATACCCGGCAGCACCACCGGCACCTGCGGATCCGCCAGCCAGATACCGGACAGGTCCACCACCACACAGCCGTGCTCAGCCGCCCGCGGCGAATACCGGGCACTGACCGCAGGCGGCACGGCAAACAGAGCCACATCAACACCGGCAAAATCAAACCGCTCGATATTGGCCACCTTGAGATAACCGCCCTTGTACTCGATCCGCCGCCCGGCGGTGGCATCCGATGCCACCAGCTGCAAGGTGCCAATCGGCAACTCACGCTCATTCAGCAAATCCAGTACCGCTTCACCCACCAGACCGGTAGCGCCAACCACAGCGACAGAAAAGGAACGACTCATTATTGCTCCAGCAGAATGCGCAGCATGCGCTTCAGCGGTTCGGCGGCGCCCCACAGCAACTGATCGCCCACGGTAAAGGCGTTCAGATACTGGGAACCCATATTCATCTTGCGCAGCCGGCCGACCGGTACGGTCAGAGTGCCGGTTACCGCGGTCGGGGTCAGATCGCGCAGGGAATCCTCGCGAGTATTGGGCACCACCTTAACCCAGTCATTGGCGCTGGCAATGATGTCATTAATCTCGTCCATCGGCACATCACGGGTCAACTTGATAGTCAGCGCCTGACTGTGGCAGCGCATCGAACCGATACGCACGCAGGTACCATCAAGCGGAATCGGGTTGACACTGCGACCGAGAATCTTGTTGGTCTCGGCCTGACCTTTCCATTCTTCCTTGCTCTGACCGTTATCCAGCTGCTTGTCGATATACGGCAACAGCGAACCGGCCAAGGCATGACCGAAGTTGGCCCTGGGCAAATCTTCGCTGCGCATAGTCGCCGCAACCTGGCGATCAATTTCCAGAATCGCGCTGGCCGGGTCGCTCAGCTGCGCGGCTACATCAGCATAGACCTTGCCCATCTGGGCAATCAGTTCGCGCATATTCTGAGCGCCGGCACCAGAGGCCGCCTGATAGGTCATCGACGTGGCCCACTCCACCAGGCCGGCATTGAACAGGCCGCCCAGCGACATCAGCATCAGGCTGACAGTGCAGTTGCCGCCAATAAAATCTCTTTTGCCCGCCCTCAGCGCCTCATCAATAACGCGCCGGTTAACCGGGTCAAGAATCAGCACCGCATCATCCTTCATGCGCAACGCCGAAGCCGCATCAATCCAGTATCCCTGCCAACCTGCCGCACGCAGTTTCGGATAGACATCATTGGTGTAATCACCACCCTGACAGGTAACGATCACGTCCAGCTTTTTCAGCTCGTCGATACTGTTCGCATCTTTCAGTGACGGCACGTCACGGCCGATATCCGGACCGGCCTGACCGACCTGCGAAGTGGTGAAAAACACCGGCTCGATATCGCGAAAATCGTTGTCTTCCAGCATCCGGCCCATCAGCACGGAACCGACCATGCCACGCCAGCCTACAAATCCTACGCTTTTCATATTCATTCTCCGTTTCCGGTAGGAGCGGCCGATCGGCCGCGATCATCGCCGTCGCTCGACGGCTCCTACATGGTGGATCAGCTCAATGCGGCAACGACTGCATCGCCCATTTCTGCGGTGCCGACCTTGCGGCAGCCCTCAGTCCAGATATCCGCGGTGCGCAGACCGCTTTCCAGTACCTGCTCCACTGCTTTCTCAATCGCATCAGCGACATCGGCGCGCTCCAGGCTGTAACGCAGCAGCATCGACAGCGACAGAATCGTCGCCAGCGGATTGGCAATGCCCTGCCCGGCAATATCCGGCGCCGAACCGTGGCACGGCTCATACAGACCCTTGCGATTCTCATCCAGCGACGCCGATGGCAGCATGCCGATGGAACCGGTCAACATCGCCGCTTCATCAGACAGAATGTCGCCAAACAGGTTGCCGGTGACGATCACATCAAACTGCTTCGGCGCCCGCACCAGCTGCATGGCGGCATTGTCGACATACATGTGCGACAGCTGCACTTCCGGGTACTCGGCCGCCATGCTGGTGATCACTTCTTTCCACAGCTCGGTCACTTCCAGCACATTGGCCTTGTCCACCGACAGCAACTTCTTGCCACGCACCATGGCCAGCTCGAACGCAACCCGACCGATGCGGCGAATTTCGCTTTCGCTGTAAACATCGGTATTGAAACCTACGCGCTCGCCATTCTCCACGCGAATGCCACGCGGCTGACCGAAATAAATCCCGCCGGTCAGTTCACGAACAATCAGGATATCCAGACCGCTGACAATTTCCGGCTTCAGACTGGACGCACTGGCCAGTTGTGGAAACAGGATCGCCGGACGCAAGTTTGCAAACAGGCCCAGCGACGAGCGCAGGCGCAGCAGACCACGCTCCGGCCGCTTGTCGCGCTCGATGCTGTCCCACTTCGGCCCGCCAATGGAGCCAAACAGAATGGCATCCGCAGCCCGGGCTTTTTCCAGCGACACCTCCGGCAGCGGATCGCCATGGACGTCGTAGGCAGAACCGCCCACCAGCGCTTCATCCGTGCTGATATCGAGGCTGAATTTCTCCTTGACCACGCCGAGAACCTTGACCGCCTCAGCGACAATTTCCGGACCGATTCCATCACCGGACATAACCAGAATCTGTTTCGTCATCACATCACTCTCTGCATACACTGTAGGAGCGGCCGATCGGCCGCGATCATCGCCGTCGATCGACGGCTCCTACGGGTTACTCAATAAATACCCAGGGCTCACGCTGCTGCCGCGCCTTTTCATATTCGCGAATCGCACCCGCATCCTGCAGCGTCAGGCCAATATCATCGAGACCGTTCAGCAGACAGTGCTTGCGAAATGCATCAATCTCGAAAGCAATTGCCGCACCATCCGGACGAATGATTTTCTGCTCCGCCAGATCCACGGTCAGCCGATAGCCCACGTTGGCCGCCACCGCCTTGAACAACTCATCCGCCACCTCTTCACTAACCACAATCGGCAGCACGCCGTTCTTGAAGCAGTTATTGAAGAAAATATCGGCAAAGCTCGGCGCGATAATGGCGCGAAAACCGAAATCCAGCAGTGCCCAGGGCGCATGCTCGCGGCTCGAACCGCAACCGAAATTACGTCGCGCCAGCAGAATACTGGCGCCCTGATAACGCGGCTGATTAAGCACGAACTCCTTGTTCAGCGGCCGCTTGCTGTTGTCCTGACCGGGCTGGCCTTCGTCCAGGTAGCGCCACTCGTCAAACAGGTTCGGACCAAAGCCGCTGCGCTTGATCGATTTCAGAAACTGCTTGGGAATAATCTGATCGGTATCCACGTTGGCACGATCCAACGGCGCCACCAGACCATCCTCTCGAATAAACTTTTCCATGACATTCTCCTCAGAGGTCGCGGCTTTCCAGCTCGCGGATGTCGACAAAATGGCCGGCCACCGCGGCAGCAGCTGCCATCGCCGGGCTGACCAGATGGGTACGCCCGCCGTTACCCTGACGACCTTCAAAGTTACGATTCGAGGTGGACGCGCAATGCTCACCCGGCATCAGCTTGTCCGGGTTCATCGCCAGGCACATGGAACAACCCGGCTCGCGCCACTCGAAACCGGCTTCAATGAATACCTTGTCGAGCCCTTCCGCTTCCGCCTGCTGCTTGACCAGACCGGAACCCGGCACCACCAGTACCTGCTTGACGCTGTCGGCTTTCTTGCGCCCCTTGGCCACCACCGCCGCAGCACGCAGATCTTCAATGCGTGAGTTGGTGCAGGAACCGATAAACACTCGGTCCACCTTGATATCGGTGATCTTCATGCCCGGGGTCAGGCCCATATACTGATAGGCGCGCTCCATGCCGGAACGTTTCACCGCATCGCTTTCCTGCTCTGGAATCGGCAGGGTCGCATCGACCGGCAATACCATTTCCGGCGACGTACCCCAGGACACCTGCGGCTTGATATCGGCAGCGTTGATCTCAACCACGGTGTCGAATTTGGCACCCTCGTCGCTGACCAGCGTGCGCCAGTATTCCACTGCCTTGTCCCAGTCCGCACCCTTCGGTGCAAACGGACGACCGCGCACGTAATCGATGGTGATGTCGTCCACCGCCACCATGCCGGCACGGGCACCGGCTTCGATCGACATATTGCAGATCGTCATGCGACCTTCCATCGACAGCGAACGGATGGCGCTGCCGGCAAATTCCATGGCGTGACCATTACCGCCGGCAGTACCGATCACGCCGATGATATGCAGCACCACGTCTTTGGCGGTGACGCCGGCGCCGAGCTCGCCTTCGACCCGGACCAGCATGTTTTTCATTTTCTTCGCCACCAGGCACTGGGTAGCGAGCACATGCTCGACTTCGGAAGTGCCGATGCCGTGCGCCAGACAAGCCAACGCGCCGTTAGTGGAGGTGTGCGAATCACCGCAGACCACGGTCATGCCCGGTACCACCGCGCCCTGCTCTGGCGCCATGACGTGAACAATGCCCTGACGCACGTCGCCAATACCGAACTCGCGAATGCCGAAGGCGCGGGTGTTGTCTTCCAGGGTCTGCACCTGAATGCGCGAGGTTTCGTCTTCGATCTCGCTGGCGTTCTTGAACGGCGTGGTCGGCACGTTGTGGTCGAGGGTGGCGAAGTTGGAACCGACCCGCCACGGCTGACGATTGGCCAGTCGCAGCCCTTCAAAGGCCTGCGGCGAGGTCACTTCATGAATGATCTGCCGGTCGATATAGATCAGCGCCGAGCCGTCATCTCGTTGCTTGACGAGGTGGGCATCCCAGAGTTTGTCGTAGAGCGTACGGGCCATGATTTCTCTCCAGCCTGCCCCGATGGGGGCGTGTCAGGCTTGGCACAATACGGAGGTGGCTTTCATAAATCCAATTCATATTTATTATCTAAAGCATTCCCAATGGTTATCTTATTGAGATCGGATCAAAACCGGCGCTGCAGGGCTGGGCAAGCCAGCGATTGGGTTCCTGTTTCCGGGACACGCCGTGAACCCATCCCTGGGGGCTTGCGTTCGGCATCCATGCCTCACACAGTCCCGGAAACAGGAACCCAATCGCTGGCGATCAGACAACGTGCCGCCTGATGTTTTAAAACCCGCCGTTGGCGAGATGCCCGGTTGCATCCGGAGTGCTTTGCCCTTCCGGGACCATCGGAGCCATGGATGGCGGAGATGAGCTACAGGGATGTACTCGTGCGTGTCCCGGAAGGGCAAAGCACTCCGGATGCCTGCCCAACCACCAGCACCGGTTTTCAGACACAGCAAAAGGAGTAACAACCCTGGATACCCATAGCCTGCAAGTGTTCATCTCCGTCGCCGACACCGGCAGCTTCACCGGCGCCGGTGAGCAGCTGTTCCTGACCCAGCCGGCGATCAGCAAACGCATCGCCCAGCTGGAAGAACGGCTCGGCGCCCGCCTGTTCGACCGCATTGGCCGGCAGATTCACCTCACCGAAGCCGGCCAGGCGCTGCTGCCCCGAGCCCGGGCGGTGCTGCGCGAAATGGAAGATATCAGCCGCAGCATCACCAACCTGTCCGGCCGGGTCGCCGGCAAACTGCGCATCGGCACCAGCCACCATATCGGCCTGCACCGGCTGCCACCGATCCTGCGGCAATTCTCGCGCCAGTACCCGGAAGTGCAGCTGGATATTCACTTCATTGATTCGGAAGAAGCCTGGGAAGGCGTGCTGCACGGCGATCTCGAACTGGGCGTGGTAACCCTGCCGCCGCAGCCGGACCCGCGGGTGCAGCAAACCGTGATCTGGAATGACCCGCTGGTATTTATGGCAGCACCGGAACATCCGCTGGCGCAGGAAAAGAAGGTATCTCTGGAAATGTTGACCGACTACAGCGCCATCCTGCCGTCTCCGGTGACCTTTACCCGGCGCATCGTCGAGGAGCTGTTTCGGCAGCAGTCGCTGACCCTGGATATTTCGATGTCGACCAACTATCTGGAAACCATCCACATGATGGTGGCCATTGGTCTGGGCTGGAGTGTATTGCCGGCCAGTATGCTGGACGAGCAGGTACGGGCCTTGCCGGTGCAGGGAGTCCACATTCGTCGCGAACTGGGTGTGGTCACCCATCCGTCCCGCAGCCCGTCAAACGCAGCGCGCTGCTTTATCGAACTGCTGCGCGAGGCAACTCAGGCGTAACGGGACAGCAATGAACGCACTTCGGCGATCCGGTCCGGCATCGAGCCCATCGACTCGTCGTAGACGCAGCCTTCAACCAGACAGGCGATCATCTCGAAGAAACTCTTGTCGAGTGCTTTGCGTGATGCAGTCAGCTGCTGCAGGATTTTTTCGCAGTCCTCGCCTTCACGGATCAGTTTCTGCACGCCCCGGATCTGTCCCTCAACCCGCGCCAGTCGTTTCAGCAGCGCCTGCTGCTTCTCGTCATCCGGTTTCATCTGCATTTCCATACCCCCCTAGGTATTTTTGTTTTGATTGAGTATTCGCCGCCTTTAATCCGGAAACAAGTCAGCGCAGACGAACGGCCGCCAATCCGGCCGCCAGCAGCGCAACCAGTGCCGACAGATAAAAGCTGTGCGCCCCCAGCGCTGTCCAGACCACCCCGGAAAGCCCTGCCCCCACCGCCCAGCCGGCGCCGAATCCGAGGCTGGAATACAGCGCCTGCCCCTGGCCGGCATGAGCACCGGCAAAAGTCCGATGCAACCAGGCCATGGCGGCGGCGTGAAAGCTACCGAAGGTTGCTGCATGCAGCAACTGGGCCAACGCCAGCCACAACAAACTGTCCCCGACCGCCCCGATCAGCAGCCAGCGCAACGACGCCAACAGCAGACTGACAACAACGATGATTTTCAGCGGCACCCGCACCAGCAGCCAGTGCATCAGCAGGAACAGCCCGACTTCCGCGACCACACCGAGCGCCCACAAGACTCCCGCCACGGTGCGGCTGATACCAAGATCGACCAGATGAATGGTATAGAAGGTGTAGTAAGGCCCGTGCGACAGCTGCATCAGAAAGGCGCAGGCAAAGAAGGCCGGCACCCCGGGCTGCTTCAAAATAGCCCACAGGCTTCCGCCGCCGGCATGGACTCTCGCTGTCGCTGAACCAGCCGGCAGGAACAGGGTGCAAAACCAGATCAGCCATAACGCGCCCCACAGCAGCCATGGCAACACCGATACCGACAGCACATCCAGCAGGGCGCCGACCGCCAGTACCGCAACAATAAAGCCCACTGATCCCCACAGCCGCACCTGGCTATAGCGGTGGCTGCGATCACCGAGGGTCTCGAGGGTAATCACCTCGAACTGTGCCAGCACCGCATTCCAGAAAAAACTGAAGCCGGCCAGCACGATCACCATCGACCAGAAGCCATCGGCAACGAACACACCGGTGAAAACAATGGCGGCCAGCAAATTACCGGTACGAATCACCCGCAGGCGCTGGCCGGTGCGATCTGCCAGCCAGCCCCACAGGTTCGGTGCACCAAGCTTGGTGATCTGCGGAATCGCCATCAGCAGGCCGATCTGCGCGGCGGCAAAACCGGCATCACGCAGGTACAGACTCCAGTACGGCACCAGCGTGCCGAGCAGGGCGAAATAGAACAGGTAGAACGAAGACAACCGCCAGTAGTACGGAATCGGCGATTGGCGGGAATCAGCGGACACAGTGTTGCCTCGGGCGATATTGTTATTGTGTTGCCACGGCGATCCCTGTCACTGCCCTGTGACCGTCACGCGATCAGTCCTGACCAGCCGGAATCGGCGCCAGTGACGGCTCCACATCGGCGCACTGGCCACGATGACGCAGGTAGTGATCCATCAGCACCAGCGCCAGCATGGCCTCGGCAATCGGCGTGGCACGCACACCGACGCAGGGATCGTGCCGGCCCTTGGTCACTACCTCCACCGGATTGCCGTCGATATCGACTGACCGCCCCGGGATCAGCAGGCTGGAAGTCGGCTTCAGCGCCATCGACACGCGCACGGTCTGGCCGGAGCTGATACCGCCAAGCACGCCACCGGCATGATTACTGAGAAAACCCTGCGGGGTGATTTCATCGCGGTGCAGTTCGCCACGCTGCTCGACCACGGCGAAACCGTCACCGATCTCCACTGCCTTGACCGCGTTGATGCTCATCATCGCCTTGGCCAGATCGGCATCAAGCCGATCAAAAACCGGCTCCCCCCAACCCGGCGGCACGCCTTCGGCATAGACATTGACCCGGGCACCGATGGACGAGCCATCCTTGCGCAGGCTGTTGATCAAACCCTCCAGCGCCGCCACCTTGCTGGCATCCGGAAAGAAAAACGGATTGTCGTTAACCGTCGACCAGTCAAAGGCCTCGGCCTTCACCGCACCGATCTGTACCGCGCCACCATAGATCCGTACGCCAAGACGTTCATGCAAGAACTTGCGGGCAATCGCCCCGGCGGCAACACGCATCGCCGTTTCCCGTGCGGATGAGCGACCGCCACCACGGTAATCACGGATGCCGTATTTCTGCGCGTAGGTGTAATCGGCATGGGCCGGGCGGAAAGTGCGGGCAATCTCGCCGTAATCCCTGGATTTCTGGTCGGTGTTCTCGATCAGCAGGCCGATCGGGCAGCCGGTGGTCTTGCCGTCAAACACACCGGACAGAATTTTCACCTGATCCGGCTCGCGCCGCTGGGTGGTATATCGACTGGTGCCGGGCTTGCGCCGGTCCAGTTCGATCTGCAAGTCAGCCTCGCTGATCTCCAGCCCCGGCGGGCAGCCGTCAACAATGGCGCCCAGCGCAGGGCCATGGGACTCACCGAAGGTGGTGATACGGAAAAGTTCGCCGAAGCTGTTGCCTGCCATGATCTGAGTTCCTGTGGATCAGAGTGATCAACCTGTTCTGTAGGAGCGGTCGATCGACCGCGATAGTCTTGCATAATCGCCGTCGCTCGACGGCTCCTACAATAGATGACGATATTGTTCCAGCTGGGCCCGGGTCAGCAGAAATACGCCCTGCCCGCCGCGCTCGAAATCCAGCCAGGTAAACGGCACCTCCGGCCAGTTTAACTCTACCGTTGCCTGACTGTTGCCGACTTCCACCACCAGAACACCCTCCGGGGTGAGATGATCCGCCGCACCGGCCAGCAACTTGCGGGTAAAGTCCAGCCCATCGTCACCGGAGGCCAGCGCCAGCGACGGCTCATGCCGATACTCGGCCGGCAGGCTGGCCATGTCAGTGGCATCAACATACGGCGGATTGGAAACGATCAGGTCATAGCGACCTGCGACCGCACTGAGGCCATCACCGCACAGTGCCTGTACCTGCTGCTCCAGACCATACTTCTCGATATTTTCCAGACAAACATCAAGCGCGTCCCGGGAAATATCACTGGCATCGACCAGCGCCATCGGGAAAGCCGCGGCACAGGCAATAGCAATGCAACCACTACCGGTACACATATCCAGCACCCGGCTGACCCTGTCCGGGTCCAGCCAGGGCTCAAACCGTTGTTCGATCAGTTCGGCGATTGGCGAGCGCGGAATCAGTACCCGCTGATCGACATTAAACTCAAAGCCGCCGAACCAGGCCTTGCCGGTCAGGTAGGCCGCCGGCATCCGCTCATTGACCCGACGCCGCAATAACCCGGCGAACTGCTCCACTTCCAGTGGCAACAGACGGGCATCAAGCAGGCGCGGGTCACTGTCCCAGGGCAGCGACAGCACATGCAGCATCAGCGACAACCCCTCGTCCCAGTAGTCATCGGTGCCGTGACCGAGAAAGATGCCGTGACGACGCATCGAGGTTTCCGCCCAGCGCAGGCAGTCGCGCGGGGTTTGCAGGGTGGTCACAGCCTGTGCGAATTCAGCTTCGGAGATCATCATATGCCCCATTAACAAGCGCGAAAGGCTACCATAGTTTGCACCCCGAGGGATGAGCAGGAGCCTGACATGAAGCACTGGCTGTTCAAAACCGAACCAGACACCTACAGCATCGATGACCTGAAGCGTGAAGGTCGCTGTGGCTGGGAGGGCATCCGCAACTATCAGGCCCGCAACCGGCTGCGCGATGAGGTGCGCAAGGGCGACACCGTCCTGATCTACCATTCCAGCTGCGCTGAACCCTCAGTGGTCGGCCTGGCAGAAGTTATCGGCGACGCCCGCCCGGACCCGACCCAGTTCCACCCCGAGTCTCCCTATTACGACCCGAAATCGTCGCCGCAGGCACCGCGCTGGGTACTTGTCGATCTGTGCTGGCAAGAAACCTTCACCAATCCGCTCACACTCAAGGCGATAAAAGCCGCTCCGGAATTTTCCGATATGGAACTGGTGTCCCGCGGTCGACTGTCCATTCAGCAGGTTGATGCGGCGGCGATGCATGCGATTGTGACGCGCTGCCGCAACTGACGCACTGTTGCAGTGCGAGCAACAGTGACGCCGAACACAATTGGTGCGACATTTTCCTGGCACGCACTATTGTCGCAACATCAGTCTTGTTATTGCGCCGATCTGAACTGCGCTAAAGAACCTCTGAACAACTGCCACATCTATCGTAGGAGCGGCCGATCGGCCGCGATTCTTCTTGACGGATCGTGGCCGATCGACCGCTCCTGCGGATTATTCAGAGCCTCCTTGGCACGCCGTTTGCTTTAATGTGTATCAGGACTTCCGCTTCTGCGCTGGACGCGCGGTGAATTTCGGGACTGATAAAAATGCGCTCCTTACTGATTGCCCTGTCCACGCTACCCGCCACCGCTATGGCGGAACAGAGCGCCGATGCCGTAAACATGCTCTGGATCGCCACTGCTGGCGCACTGGTTTTTCTGATGCAGGCCGGCTTCGCCCTGCTTGAATCCGGCATGTCGCGGGCAAAAAACTCCCTCAACGTAGTAATGAAAAACTACATGGATGTCTGTGTCGGCACGCTGATTTTCTGGGCGGTCGGTTACGGCCTGATGTTTGGCACTAATGACAGCGGCTGGTTTGGCAGCGACGGATTTTTTATCAATGATGCCGAACCGATGACCTGGGGAGTCATTCTTTTCCAGACCATGTTTGCCGCCACCGCCGTGACGATTGCCAGCGGTGCCATGGCAGAACGTACCCGCTACAACGCCTATCTGATTGGCGCACTGGTGATCACCGGCTTTATCTACCCGGTCTTCGGCAGCTGGGTCTGGAACAGTGGTGGCTGGCTGGCAAAGCTGGGGTTTATTGATTTCGCCGGCTCCACCGTGGTCCATTCCGTTGGCGCCTGGTGTGCACTGGCCGGCATCATAGTGGTGGGCCCGCGGCTCGGCCGCTTTGGCCCGCGCGGCGAGCCGCGGGAAATTCGCGGCCACAACCTGACACTGGTGGCACTGGGCGGCTTTATTCTCTGGTTCGGCTGGTTCGGTTTTAATGGCGGCTCAACGCTGAGCGCCTCGGTGGATATCGGCCTGATCAACCTCAACACCCAGCTGGCCGCTTCCGCCGGTGCTGTCGCCACCATGTTGCTGGCCAGCATCACGAGCAGGCCGGTACTGCTCACCGAAACCATCAATGGCAGCCTCGCCGGTCTGGTCGGCATCACCGCCGGCTGCGCCACCATGTCACCCGGCTTTGCCATTGTCACCGGCCTGATAGCCGGCGTGGTCTGCGTACTCGGACAGCAGTTGCTGCTTCGAATGAAACTCGATGACGTGGTCGGCGCGGTATCAGTGCATGGTTTTGCCGGCGCCTGGGGCACCGTTGCGGCCGGCATTTTCTATCTTGAAGATCCGTTCAACAGCACCCGTATTCTGGTTCAGGTGATTGGCGTGATCAGTGCCTTTGCCTGGGCTTTCCTTGGCGCCCTCACGCTTTACCTTTTGATTGCCATGTTTATCGGTTTGCGCGCCAGCGCCATGCATGAGCAACGCGGCCTGGACCTGACTGAACATGCCGAAATCGGCTACCCGGAATTTCCGATGCACACCGCCTACACCGCGGAACGGGCCGCTGAAATGGAGGTGCAGGGATGAGCAATGATCTCTCTTTACGCCGCCGCGCCATCTACACCGGCCTGCGTCCGTATCTGGACGAAGATGCCCTGCTTGATGCATTGATGCATTGGGAAAATCATTTCGCCACTGCTCCGCGCTTTACCCTGCAGAAGTTTGTTGCCGAGCTATGCAAGGATGGCGACCTGCGCAGCCGTCGTGCGGATATTCTGCTTAGTCTGGTGCAGGCATTGAGCATGCCGGCCGGCTCGCTCCTGCCGGACCCCCTGCAACACCGACAGGTGCCGGTCAACGTGGTGGTGGCCGACGATAGTCAGGCCTTCAGCGCGCTGATGATGTCGCTGTTTGAACTCATGCCGAGAGACACCCACTACCATATGCGCCTTGATATGCTTGCCAGCCTTGACCCACGCAAGCTGCCCAGAACCTTGCTTGTTGCAATGCAACGCTGGTTCGGTGACAAGGATGTACTGAAGCCGGTGAGCTGCGATCCGGCCCTGCTTCGTACCATTGTCAATCGCTGCTATGTGCTACTCTGCGAGCGGGTCGGACCGGTCGAAGCAGACCGGCTGCTGGCGCGGGCAACCGACCTGGCCCAGCAACAGCAACCGACACTGAAACGCGCCATCGGCCAGCTGCTCTGACGGGTTATATCCTGCGGCAGCGGCCGGCTCGGCCCGCCGCCAGGGAGACCGCCATTGCGCCTGCATAACCAGATATTCATTGCCATGATTCTCGGCGCCGTGATCGGCGCCATGACCAGCGCAGACACACGCTTTCTCGGCCTGCCTCTGCTGGCCGTGCATGACACACTCGGCACCCTGTTCGTCAATGCGCTGAAGATGGTGGTCGTACCACTTATCACCAGCGCCCTGATCAGCGCCATGATCAATATCAGCGCCGGCAAGGATCTTGGCCGGCTTGGCCTGAAAACCATGGCCTGGTATGTCGGCACCACAACACTGGCGGTACTGACTGCACTGCTGCTGTTCAACCTGCTAAAGCCCGGCGTCACTGATAACCAACCGGTCGGTGAGCGGCTCGGCCTGGCGGCTGAAACCAGCGAGGTAGTGGCCGGCATGGCGGAACGCGGCGCCGGCGATTTCGCCGGTATCGTCCTGCAGATTTTTCCGCCGAATATTATTCAGGCCGGCGCCGAAGGCCAGCTGCTTGGGCTGATCGTCTTTTCCATGCTGTTCGGCATGTTCCTGCGCAAACAGGAAGGCCCCGCGGCACAGACCCTGAAGGACGTGGTGGTCGGGTTCTACAACACCATGGAAGCCATCACCCTGTTTATCATCCGCTTCGCGCCGCTCGGGGTGTACGCGCTGATTGCCCGCACGGTCACGCTGACCGGTTACGATGCCATCGAACCGCTGGCCTGGTTCTTCTTCTCGGTGCTGCTGGCACTGGTTGTGCATGCCTTTGTGGTGCTGCCGATACTGATCCGGCTGCTGGCGCAGCGCTCGCCCGGTCGCCATATTCAGGCCATGACGCCCGCCTTGCTGACCGCGTTTTCCAGTGCCAGCTCGTCAGCCACCCTGCCGCTGACCATCGAGTGCGTCGAGAAACGCTCCGGGGTGTCCAACCGTACCGCAAGCTTTGTTCTGCCGCTCGGCGCCACGGTCAACATGGACGGCACCGCCCTGTATGAATGTGCTGCGGTACTGTTCATCGCCCAGGCCTACGGCCTTGACCTCAGTCTGGCCAGTCAGGCACTGATCGTGATCACCGCGATTCTGACTTCAATCGGTGTCGCCGGCATTCCGTCCGCCAGCCTGGTGGCCATTACTCTGATCCTGACCACGGTCGGCCTGCCGGCCGAGGCCATCGGCCTGATTCTGGCCACTGACAGGGTGCTGGATATGGCAAGAACGGCGGTCAATATCTGGGGTGACAGCGTTGGTGCCGTCATCATTGGTCGCAGCGAGGGGGAGGATCAGATACTGACGTTGCCGGTGGAAGAGATGGTGCGGCAGCACGCAGACAGGGCGGCGCGGGGGTAGCTGACTACCCCCGCCTCCCGTCAGGCATGATGATGATCGTCGTCCAGGCCGTCCTGCAGGTCGCGGTAGAACTTCACCGCCGCACCGGCCAGCGACGGGATGGTCAGCGCCAGCGCCAGCAGCAGCGGGATGCGCAGGAAGTCCGGCTCGCCCTGCAGACCTGCCAGCACGGCAACCAGTGCCAGAGACAGCAGCAGCAGTTCAACCAGATCCCGGCCAAGCGTTTTAGGGTTGAGACTGTTCATGGCGTTTCTCCTTGCTGTTAATTTGTGAACACGCGTACACAATATGTCCGATTCGAGTTTTAGTCAACACATGTACACAAATATTTTTGACCCGGTCGCGCTTGGCCTGTCAGGCCCCGTTGCGGCACACTCTCGCTCTTGTCCACCAGCCCCGGGGAGCGCAGTTGGCTGAGACACGTACCGTATTGATCACCGGCGGCGCCAGCGGGCTCGGTCTGGCGCTGGCGCGCGAGGCTGGCGCCCATGGCTTCCGCGTGGCGATCGCTGACATCCATGAGAAACGCGGCGAGGATGCCCGTCAGGGTCTGGCCGAACAGGGTGTGGACTGCATGTTCACGCTTTGCGACGTGCGTCAGGAGAAAGACCTGCGCAACGCCGTGCAGCGCGTGGCCCGGCGCTGGGGCCGGCTCGATGTGATGATCAACAATGCCGGAGTAGCAGGCGCCGGCCTGTTCGAAGCGCTCGGCGACGACGACTGGCAATGGCTGCTGGATATCAACCTGATGGGGGTGGTGCGCGGCAGCCGTCTGGCGATTACCGAAATGAAGCGGCAGGGCTTTGGCCAGATCGTCAACATTGCCTCCATGGCCGGCCTGACCCCGCCGCCGGGCATGGCCAGCTACAACGTGGCCAAGGCCGGCGTGGTCAGCCTGTCGGAAACCCTGCGCTCGGAGCTGGCGCCACTGGGCATTCAGGTAACGCTGGTGTGCCCGTCATTTTTCCGCACCAATCTGGGCGAATCCCTGCGTGCTCCGGACCCGGTCACCCGCGCCCGCTTTGAGCGACTGCTGGAAAGCAATGACATGACTGCGGAAGAAATTTCCCGGGTAATCTGGAAAGCGGTGCTGAAGAAAGAATTTCTGGTGATTCCGCATCGCGCCGCACAGAAAGCCTGGCGCCAGAAACGCTGGTTCCCGGAAAAATTCTTTCAAGCGATGCAGGTGCTGGGACAGAAACTGCGGCGCTGAAAAACGCATGCTGCCCACCTGTAGGAGCCGTCGACCGACGGCGATATCTTTTCGCCGTCGGTCGACGGCTCCTACAGGCTTGTTACGCCATGAAAACTGTTCGTCGCTGAGCACGAACAGCGTTTCCGGCCCGGACCTGCCGGAGCCTTGACCCTTCAGGACGTCTCGATCATGCCGTGCTGGCGGAGGTATTTCAGCGTCGCCCGGTAGTCAGAATCGAGCCCCTTGTCGACCCGCTCACCAACCATCGCCGCCAACTTGTTGCCAATCAGCGGCACGCTGCTGTGTACCTGCACCACTATATGCTGACGGGCGACACCATCCCGGTCGGCAATGTTCATCTCGCCACGCACTTCCACAGGCACTTTGCCCAGCACAAAGCGATAGTGGGCCCGATACGGCTGCTGGTTACGCTCAAACCAGAGAAACTCCTGCACCAGAGTTTTGTTGTTACCGATAAAACGCCGGGCGAAAGAAGGCACCTTGTCCATCGGGATATCGATGTCGCGAAGAATGCGAATCAGAAAACCATCCGCCTGCTCACCATAGGCATCGAAATGAAAATTGGTCACGCCAGACATGGCATGACGTTCTTCAAAAAAATGGCGATCTGTCAGGACCGCCACTAATTGCTCCGCCGACAGCGGATAATCCTGATAACGCTCTATCTTCACGGCTTTTCCTGCATCAGTTTCAACAATGGCATCAGTCGCGCTTTCAATGCTGCCAAATGCGGTCGTACCAGGTCGTCCTTGCCTTCCGCCAGCAGCGACAATGCCTTCTCGACATTGATCGGCGCGCTACGCGGCTGGCCTTCGACCGGAGGTGTTGGCGATGACGGCAACAGCGCCTGCTTTTCCCGCAGTTCCGTTTCGGTCATGACCATATTGCCGCCGGCATCCATGGCGGCCTTGAGAATAAGGTTGGCCTCTTCGATCACATTACGCGGCGTTGCGCCCGGATGCGGTTCCGGGCACAACACTCCCACTGACAGGGTCACGGCCAGCCTGTGGCCCTTGAAGTCGGTGGTGGACTCACGCACCAGGCGGCACAGGCGATTGGCAAAAATCGCCGCCCCGGCGGAATCTGCCGTCGGCAACAGCACGGCGAACTGGGACAGACCAATGCGAGCCGCAGTGTCTTCCTTGCGAATCAGCCCGCCAATGACCTTGGCCACATCCTTGAGCACCGCATCCGCCGCGTCTTTGCCGGCCTTGATAAACAGCTTGTTAAACACATCAACATCGGCACGTACCAGTGAAATGCTGTGGCCCTGTCGTGCGGCAAAGGCCAGCTCCTGCTTCAGGCGACCATTGAAATAAAGCTGATTGCCAAGCCCGGTCAACGGATCAATGGTGCTCTGCTCGGCCAGCGCCTTGCGTTCACGCTGATAGTTGGCATGGGCGGTGGCCCGGGCCAGCAGGTCGGTGGAGTTGAACGGTTTGGTAATAAAATCGGTGGCGCCCATGTTCAGGGCTTTTTCCCGGGCCGCTTCATCATTCTCGGCGCCGGTGACAATAATGACCGGCAGGCCGGCAACGCCGGGATCATCACAGGTACGGATTTTTTCCAGCAGGCCGTAGCCGTCCAGCTCCGGCATCGACAGGTCGGAAAACACCACCTGAATCTGCTGATCGGCACGGATCTGCTTCCAGCCCTCCTGACCGTTCTCGGCGACCACTACGTCGAAGCGCTCGCCCAGCATCTTGGTGGCGGCGCTGCGCATCACTTTCGAGTCGTCGACCATGATCAGGCGTGGTTTACCCTGGCCCCGGGTTTTCTCGGTCATCTTGTTATAACCCTGACAGGGCCGGACGGGTCACGACTTCTCCCCCGGCTGAATTGGCATGAAATCCTGATCCCCGGGCTCCCGGCCACGGACATAATGGTATAGCCGGGAGCTCCGGTTACAGTAGTCGCCACGGGCAATTCCCGCAAGGTAGTGCTCATTCAGCAAATGGCCGGTACGTTCCGGCACGCAGAACACGGTGCCGGCGGTGCTGTCGAGATGAGACAGCACGCCGATCTGGGAAAAATAGTCACGGCCATTGGCGAAGTGCTCGACATAGGGCACCGGATGGCCAGCTTCCTGCGACAGGGTGTAATCGACTTCAAGGCTGTCAGCGACCCCGCCAATGCAATACAGCTCCAGCTTTTTGACCAGATGTCGCGTGGAGGCATGGCGCAACAGCTTGCGCACGATATAGCTGGCAACAATGGTGCCCTGCGAATGACAGAACAGTACAACGCGTTCGTGCTTCTCGAGTGCTTCCTGAATCACATACACCGCCGGTCGCGACAGCTTGCCGTCCTTGCGCAGGGTCCGCGCGGTAACTGATTCCATAAAGTCGCGGGCCAGGCCCCAGGTCGGGGTATGAATCAGGTGCACCGGACGCCGGAAAATCCGGGCAATTTCGCTGGCATTAAGCAGCGCCACCGGCGGCGCAGTAACCGCACCATTGATAAAGAACCAGCGTGAACTGTGCTCCTCCCTGACGATGTGCGGCGGCCGCACCACCAGCGTGCCCTGACTGAAGGATTCGCGCTGTGCCGGGATCAGCACCTGGCCGAGCGAATTGAGCATGTCGCCGATGCTGTTGTAACTGCGCGGATCCAGCTCGGATTTGATGGTCGGCTCATGCATCAGGGGAAACACCGCAAACGGCAGGGTGCTGACATGGCTCAGGCCAAGCGCAATATCGCGACGAATCGCGGAACGGTTATGGGCCAGCTGGCGCAACCAGCGACGGGGACGATCAAGCATCAGGCAAATTCCGGTGAAAGCATGTCACTCTGTCCCCGCTGTCGATGGACTCGGTTGCAGGCGGCTGGGTAGACTGCGTGTTTCTTATTGCCTTGAAGGGTATCAGCATGGCCCAGTCGCGGAAATACAGCCTGACACTTTTTGGCGCTACCGGCTTCACCGGAGGCCTGTGCGCCGACTATCTGGGACAACACCTGCCGGAAGGCACCAGCTGGGCGCTGGCCGGACGTAATCCGGGCAAGCTTGAGGCGGTCCGGGCACGATTGCAGGCCGCTGGCGCTACCAGCTTGCCCGGCCTGATCGAGGCAGACGTCGACGATCAGGCCAGCCTCAATGCCATGGCGCAGCAGAGCAAGGTGGTGATCACCACCGTAGGCCCGTATGTATTTTACGGCGAGGGCGTGGTGCGTGCCTGCGCCGATCACGGCACCCATTATTGCGACCTCACCGGTGAGCCGGAGTTTGTCTGCAATACCCTGACCCGCTATCACGAAAGTGCGAAAAAAACCGGCGCCGCCATTGTCAGCTGCTGCGGCTTCGACTCGATTCCGCACGACGCCGGCGCCCTGTTCACGGTACGGACTCTGGCGCAAAAGCTCGGTGGCCAGATTACGGGGCAGGTCACCATGGAGGGCGTGGTCAGTGCTTCGGCTACTTTTTCCGGTGGCACCTGGCAGTCGGCGATTAGCGCCTTTGGCCGGCCGACGGAAAATCGCTACGCCATGAAGCATGCGCGTATCGCGCTGAATCATCAGTATCCGGAATCCGCCCGCATCCTGCCGATGCTGCCCAAAAAAGATGCCGAACTCGGTGGCTGGCTGGCGCCGATGCCTACCATCGACCCCTTTATGGTGGTGCGCTCTGCCCGCGCGGTGGATGGTTATGGTCCGGATTTCCGTTACGGTCATTTCCTTGCCGCAAAAAGTTTGCCGATGATGCTTGGCGGCATGGTCGGCATTGGTGGCCTGGTGTTGGCGGCGCAGATCAAGCCGATTCGCAACAAACTGCTTGAATATCGTCAATCCGGTGACGGGCCGGCGAAAGAGCAGCGCGACCGCAGCTGGTTCAAGGTGCTGTTCCGGGCGAAAAGTGCTGGCGAACAGGTGCTGTGCGAAGTGGCCGGCGGCGATCCGGGTTATGACGAAACGGCGAAGATGCTGGCGGAAACTGCTATGTGTCTGGCGCTGGATTCCTCGCAGCCGAAGCGTGCCGGTGTGCTGACGCCGGTGATGGCATGTGAGGATCGTCTGATCGAGCGGCTGCAAGCGGCCGGAATGACATTCCGCGAGCTATAAAGCCCTGTAGGAGCGGTCGAGCGACCGCGAATGCCCGTCGACCAATCGCGATGCTTTCGAGCGAATCGCGGTGGATTCAAAGGCATCGCGGTCGGTCGACCGCTCCTACAGTAATCTCCAACATTCCGGTCAGACGAAATACATCAGCAGCCATTCGGCAACTACTGCCGGCTTACTCTCGCCTTCGATCTCGATGGTGTATTCAAACTTCAGCAGCCACTGGCCCGGCTTTTTCTCATCGGCAGTGATCAGTTTCGCCTTGGCGCGGATGCGGCTGTTGACCTTCACCGGCGCCATAAAGCGCAGCTTGTCGAAGCCGTAGTTCATGCCCATCTTCAGGCCTTTCGGAATCACCAGGCCGTCGATGCTGGCCTGCAGATGCGGCAGCAGCGACACCGTCAGGTAACCGTGGGCGATGGTACCGCCGAACGGAGTCTGTTTGGCCATTTCCTCGTTGACGTGAATGAACTGGTGATCAAGGGTCGCATCGGCAAACGCATTGATGCGGGCCTGATCAATCTGGAACCACTCGGATACGCCGAGCTCCTGGCCTTGGTAGTTTTTCAGTTCGGCGGCATCAATCTGCTTCATGGTCAATCTCCCGGAATGGTCAGTGCTGCGATCATAGCGATGGCCGGCGTCGCCGTCTTGACCGCACAGAACAGCGCTGCGTCACTTGTCGTCAAGGAAGGCACCGATCGCCTCGGCCACCGGCTGCGGCGATTCCATGTGCAGGTGGTGTCGGCCCGGCAGGCGCGTTACCTGCAGCCCTTCAATCCAGCCGAGCCGGTGTTCAAAGTATCCCTGCCCGCCCATGCCCTGCTCACCGACAATCAGCAACGTCGGAGCGCTAATGGCCCGGGCAAAACCTTCCACCTGATCCTCGCTCAGCCGCAGCGACGAGGTCAGCCGCAGGCGCGGATCGGCGCGCCAGGTAAAGCCTTCGCCATCACCATTAACGACCGGCATCAGGCCGCGCTGACAGAGCAGCCGGGAACAATCGTGAGAAAGTCCGCCAAAGCCTTTGGTGCGGGCTTCCACGGCCTCTTCCATATGGCCGTACACCGGCTTCTGTTTGGCCGGCAACAGCTTCATCTCGTCGATGGCACGACGCAGCGTCGCCGCAACCTCAGCGGATGGTGAAGTCGGCGGGCCCAGGCCCTCGATCAGCACCAGCTGGCTGACCCGCTCCGGGTAACAACCGGCAAACAGGGTGGCCACACCGGCGCCCATCGAATGGCCGAGCAGGATAAAACTGTCCCAGCCGAGATGGTCGGCCACCGCCAGCACATCACGGACATGATCGACATAATGCGTCACCGCCTGTTCGGGACGATGCCCGGACAAACCGTGGCCGGAAAAATCCACGGCCACCAGCGGATTCGGCAGCGTATCCATCAGCGGGAAAAACGAGGCGGCATTATCCAGCCAGCCATGCAGCGCCAGTACCGGCATGCCCACGCCGGGCTTTTCCACGGCGGCGAGAATCTGGCCCCAGCAGTCAAAACGTCGTTCGATACGCGTGCTCATGCGCCGCCCCCGGCGGCCAGCAGGTCTTTCAGTTTCTGCAGCACCAGCGCACCGTTCTGCTCAGGCTTTTCCAGCGGGAACATGTGCCCGCCTTCCGCAAACCCCCATTCCATGTCATGCCGACGCACATGCCGACGGGCGCAATGAATGAAACCGGGCTCGGTTTCGCTGCCGTTCACCAGCATGCCCGGCACCTTCAGGCGCGGATAGCTGTAAAGGTTCTTCGGCGTGGTGCGAAAAATGCCGACCTCGACATCGACCAGAAAACGCAACCGGCAAGCATCGGCATCACATTCCACGGCAGAGTCGATGTAATCACGCAGGCAATCAGGATCAAAGCGCTGGAAAAATCCGCGCCTGGAAAAATAGCGGTCCACTTCGGCGCGGTCCGGCCACTCGGCGCGACGGAATTTCGATTTGCCTGCCGGGCTGATGCGGTCTCCCTGACCCAGCAGATCGGCCAGAATAAACAGCCAGCGCACCCAGCCGTTGATCAGCGGCGGGTCAAGCATCACCAGCCCCGAGAACCACTCCGGCCGGCGCGCCGCGATCATAAACATCAGTGCTCCTCCCATGGAGTGGCCCATGCCAACCAGCGGCTTGGGCAGCGGTGCCAGAAAGGCTTCCAGCTCCCGCGACAGCCCGTGCCAGTGGTTGTCCACCGGGAAAGCCGGGTTATGACCAATACGGTCAATGGCATGAACCTGATAATCCTGCTCGAAGGCGGCAAGGAACTTGCGATAACTGCCACCTGGCACGCCGTTGGCGTGGGCGAATGCGAGTACCGGTTTGGCTGACGTCATGGATACCTCCTCAAGCGCGGTATTCTGGCTGCGGTCTGCCCAAGGCTCAATGACGGAAGATGACCCGGTCCTGACCATGTACAATCCGGGCTCTGGTCCCTGAGGCCGAACACAGCCCGACACTAGAGAGCCCTGATGAAACTGGTTTCCTTCAATATCAACGGCATTCGCGCCCGCCCCCACCAGATCGCCCGGCTGATCGACAGCCACCAGCCGGACCTGATCGGGCTGCAGGAAATCAAGGTGCAGGACCAGGAGTTCCCGGAAGAAATGATCCGCGAGCTCGGCTACCACCCCTATTACTTCGGCCAGAAAAGCCACTACGGCGTCGCCCTGCTGACCCGCGAACCGTTGCTTGATGTGCAGCGCGGCTTTCCCGGCGACCCGGAAGACGCCCAGCGGCGCATGATCATTGGCAAGCTGGCTGGCCCGGACGGCAAGCCGGTGACGGTACTGAACGGCTATTTCCCGCAGGGCGAAAGCCGCGACCACCCGGTGAAATTCCCGGCCAAACAGAAGTTCTACGCCGACCTGCAGCACTATCTGGAGCACCACCTGCAGCCGGACGAGGCCGTGGTAGTGATGGGCGATTTCAATATTTCCGCCGAAGACACCGACATCGGCATCGGCGAGGACAACCGCAAACGCTGGCTGCGCGACGGCAAGACCAGCTTCCTGCCGGAGGAGCGCGAATGGTTCCAGCGCCTGCTCGGCTGGGGTCTGAAAGACACCTACCGGATGATCCACGGCGACCGCAACGATCTGTTCAGCTGGTTCGATTACCGCTCGAAAGGCTTTGAGCGGGAACCGCGCCGCGGCCTGCGCATCGACGGCATCCTCGCCAACAGCGCGCTGCAGGCGAAAGTGCGCGATGCCGGCATTGATTACGAGATCCGCTCCATGGAACGGCCTTCGGATCACTGCCCGGTCTGGGTGGAGCTCGCCTGAGATGGCCATGCAATGGCACCGTGACCGGTTCCGGCTGAACCTCGACGGCCTTGGCCTGATCGTCGATCTGGCCATGATCGTGCTGGTGATCCTGAATCTCAGCCTGATCCTGTTCGACTGGCTGTTCAGCGCCGGCCCGGTACAGGCCGGCCTGGCCCAGCTGGTACCGGAGTTCACCGCCTTTTACGCCGACACCATCCACAGCGACTTCATCTTCTGGGACATGATTTTCGTCAGCATCTACCTGACCGAATTCAGCATCCGCTGGATCATCGCCATGGTCCGCCAGACCCACCACCGCTGGTTCTTCTATCCGTTTATCCACTGGTACGACCTGCTCGGCTGCATTCCGGTGGGCGGCTTCCGCTGGCTGCGGATCCTGCGGGTGATCAGCCTGGTCTACCGCCTGCAACGGACCGGCATCATTGACCTGCGCTATACCTGGCTCGGCCTCACCGTGCTCAAGTATTACCGCATCGTGGTCGAGGAAATCTCCGACCGGGTAGTAATCAACGTGCTCGACGGCGTCCAGCGCGAAGTCCGTCAGGGCTCGCCGCTGGTACAGCGGATCGAAACCGAAGTGCTGGAACCACGCCGCCATGAGCTGGTGGACTTCATCGTCAGTCGGGTGGTCAGCGTTATCGCCCAGACCCATAGCCAGTGGCGTCAGGGGCTTGGCGATTACCTGTCGCAGCTGACCGACGATGCCCTGACCCGCACCCCCAGCGGCGCCCGGCTGGCAGCGATTCCGGTGGCCGGCCCGCGGGCACTGGCGCTGATCGGCGACACCGTGCGCGAACTAGGCGTTGCCCTTACCGACCAGCTGGTAGAGGACCTGACCGCCCCGGAGAGCCGCGACACACTGGACGGCATCGTCGATGGCGTATTGCGCCACGCCGCCGGTGATCGGCACGAGCTGGACCGGTTGATCCGTGAGACCCTGCTGGATGTGCTGGACCAGGTAAAGGTGCAGGTTGCCGTGCAGCAGTGGAAGGAAGGCTCCGCAGAAGCGTAAAACAAAGGTCAAACTTCACCTGTCCCGGCTGGCACGATGGCATCAGGCAGGCGTAAAATGTGACCGACTACTCAGGAAACAAGGTCATCATGAGCGACGAGCAGAACCAGCCTCAGGAAGAGGACCTCAATATCCCGGCACAGAATGTGCTGATGGTAGACGATACCCCGGAAAACCTGGTTGCCCTGCAGGTGGTGCTGGAAGATCTGCCCTGCCAGCTGGTTACCGCCAATTCCGGCCCGGAAGCGCTGGCCAAGCTGCTCAAGCAGGAGTTCTCGCTAGTGCTGCTGGATGTGCAGATGCCGGACATGGACGGCTTTGAAGTGGCCGAAATCATGCGCTCGAACAAACGCACGGTGAACGTGCCGATCATCTTCGTCACCGCTAACTCCCGCGATGACCGCAACATGCGCAAGGGTTACCAGAGCGGCGCCGTGGATTACCTGTTCAAGCCGATCGACCCGACCATGCTCTGCTCCAAGGTCAATTTCTTCCTCCAGCTCGATTACCAGAAGAAGCGTCTCGAAGCCAAACTGCGCCGCAGCCGCGAATCCGCCGAAGCCATGAAGGCCGCCTGGGGACAAAACAGCTGAAACACTGACGCTGCCCTGCTACATTTCCGGATAACCCATTCAGGGCAGATCCCCCAGAGAAACTCTGAATAACCCGGAGCGGTCGATCGACCGCGATTTGCACCGGCGATTTGTACCGGCGATTTGTACCGAAAGTATCGCGGCCGATCGGCCGCTCCTACGACAGATATGGCAGCTTTCAGAGGTCCCCTAGTGCAAATCCCCGGCTACCGACTCAAATCCGAAATTGGCCGTGGCGGCATGGCCAACGTTTACCTTGCCGTGCAGGAATCTTTCGACCGCCCGGTAGCGATCAAGGTAATGAACCCCGCCCTCGCCGCCGACCCGACCTTCAGCAAGCGCTTTATTCGCGAAGCCAAGCTGATGGCGCAACTGAGCCACCCGCATATCGTCCCGGTATTTGATATCGGCGCCCACGGCAACCTGCATTACATGGCAATGGAACACATCGCCGGCGGCACCCTGAAGCAGCGTCTGAAAGACGGTATTGATGAGGCCGATATCGAACGCATCATCATGGAAGTGGCGGCGGCACTGGACCATGCCGGCGAGCAGGACATCATTCACCGCGACGTCAAACCCGACAACATCATGTTCCGCAGCGACGGCTCCGCCGTGCTGATGGATTTCGGCATCGCCCGGCCGATTCAGGGTGACGACGCCATGACCCAGATGGGCACCATCGTCGGCACGCCGAAATACATGAGCCCGGAACAACACCGTGGCAAGGGCGTCGATGCCCGCGCTGATCTTTACTCACTCGGCGTCGTGCTGTTTGAAATGCTCGCCGGCCGCCCGCCCTATACCGGCGAAGATGCCATGTCGATCGGCATCAAGCACATTTCCGAACCGATCCCGCTGCTGCCTGGCGAAAAGCGCCGCTGGCAGCCGTTGGTGAAAAAGCTGATGGCGAAGGACCCGGAACAACGCTTCCAGCGCGGCAATGAGGTTATCGCCGCACTGAAGGCGTTGTCGTCCGCTGCAGCGGCTGTGGTTGCAGGCACAGCCGCTGCTCCGGCGCCGGTAAAGTTTGTCGACGGCAACACCAGCCAGATCAAACTCGAATCGCGCATGCGCACCAGGGAGCTGAAGGAAAAAGCCGGACTGATGTCGAGCATCTATGTGTTCGATATCTATGTCATGGCCGATGACTTCAACCAGTTTCAGGGCCACTTCCAGAAGATCAGCGAAGAGCTGTTCAACTGGGGCAAGCAACGGGGCAAAAAGTGCGGCAAGGTAAAACTGAAAGCCACCGTGCATCCGTGGATTGCCGGCCGGGTAAAAGAATACGTGCGCAATATCCGCAAGGCGGATACGCATCAGTTTCTCCAGCGAATTCCGATTGAGGTGAATCTGGTTGGAGCGGATGGCAAGCCGATTGAGCAGTATCGGATTGATCCCGAGGCGGCTTGATTTTTCCGGAGCGATCGCGGTCGATCGACCGCTCCTTACAAATGTCACCATCGTGCCAGTCAGGGTCAGGCCCTGTAGGAGCGGCCGATCGGCCGCGATTCTTCCGGACCAAATCGCGGTCGATCGACCGCTCCTACAAGTGACTCTGCGCCAACCGACGACACCTGCTAAACTCCCGCCGCCATGAATACACCGACCCGACCTCCGATCAGCCGCCGCCTGTCCATCGCCCCGATGATGGACTGGACCACTCGTGACTTCAGGTATCTGGCCCGGTTGCTCAGCAAGCACACCCTGCTGTATACCGAGATGGTCACCGCCCAGGCCGTAATCTTCGGCAACCGCGAAGACCTGATCGGCTTCGACGAAGCGGAACACCCGGTGGCCCAGCAGCTTGGTGGCAGCGATCCGAAGCAACTGGCCGAAGCCACCCGTATCTGCGCCGACTTCGGCTATGACGAAGTCAACCTGAACGTCGGCTGCCCGTCCGACCGGGTCCAGTCCGGCCAGTTCGGCGCCTGCCTGATGGCCGACCCGGACCGGGTGGCTGAGTGCGTCGCCGCCATGCAGGCGGTGGTGAATATCCCGGTGACGGTAAAAAGCCGGATCGGCATCGACGATCAGGATGAATACGAATTCCTGCACCGCTTCGTGGAAAAAGTCCGCGCTGCCGGTTGCACCAGCTTTACCATACACGCCCGCAAGGCAATCCTGTCCGGCCTGTCGCCGAAGGAGAACCGCGAGATCCCGCCGCTGATCTACCAGCGCGCCTACGATATCAAACGCGATTTTCCCGACATCGAAGTGATCATCAACGGCGGCATCCGCGACTTTCATCAGGTGCGTGAGCACCTCGGTGAAGTCGATGGCGTGATGATCGGCCGCGAGGCCTACAAGAACCCGTATTTCCTGATCGACGCCGACAAGATCGTCTTCGATGACCCGCATCCGCAACCGGACCGCCATGGCATTGCCGAAGCCTTCATGCCGTATCTGGCAAAACGGTTTGCCGAGGGCCATCATCCCAAGCATGCCCTGCGACATCTTCTCAACCTGTTCCAGGCTGTTCCCGGGGCGCGGGCGTTTCGTCGCCATCTGAGCGAGAACATGCATCGCCCGGACACCACACCACAGATTCTGATGGACGCCCTGGCTCTGGTGCCGCGGCCATCGCTGATAGAGGAAGCTTGAATTATGACCAGCAAACGCGAACAGCTGAGCCGCTGGACAACCCTGGTCGCCGACACCGGCGATCTCGATGCGATTCGTACCAGCAAGCCGATTGATGCCACCACCAATCCATCGCTGCTGCTGTCTGTGGCGAAGCAGCCGCAATATCAGCACCTGCTGAAAGAAGCACAGCGCTTTGCCGGCCAGCTTGGTCGTGCGGATGATATCGGCATTCTTTGTGATGCGTTTGCCACCGTGACCGGCGCCGAAATTGTTCGCACCATTCCCGGCCTGATCTCGACCGAAGTGGATGCGCGCCTGTCGTTTGACACCAATGCCATGCTCGCCAGAGGCCGACGCATTATCGCCATGTATCGCGAGCTCGGCATCGAGCGTGACCGGGTGCTGATCAAGATTGCTTCCACCTGGGAAGGTATTCGCGCCGCGGAAGTGCTCGAAGAGGAAGGCATCCGCTGCAACCTGACACTGTTGTTTGCCCTGCCGCAGGCGATTGCTGCAGCAGAAGCCGGCGCCACCCTGATCTCGCCGTTTGTTGGCCGGATCTATGACTGGTACCTGAAACATGGCACCGACATCACCGGGCCGGAAAATGATCCCGGCGTGCAATCGGTCAAGGAAATTTTCCACACATTGAAATCGCGCGGCTTTGGCACCGTGGTAATGGGCGCCAGCTTCCGACAGATCTGGCAGATCGAAGCGCTGGCCGGCTGCGACAAGCTGACCATCGCGCCGAACCTGCTGCAAGTATTGGCTGCGGATGATGAGCCGCTGACCCGGGCACTGGATGATCGCGATATCGACAGCGTCGATGACGTTGCACCGATGCGCGAACAGGAATTCCGCTGGCTACTGAACGACAACCCGATGGCAACCGAATTGCTGGCCGACGGCATCCGCCGCTTTGCCCGCGATCAGGAAAGCCTGGAGGCGCTGCTCGGAGGGGCTCGCTGATGCGCGGCTGGCTCAAGGGATTACAGGCCGGGCGCCATGTCTGCAGCGAGCAGGATCAGCATGTCGCCGCAGCCGCGCTGATGTATGAAGTGGCCCGCGCCGATGACCAATGGCAGGACAGCGAATCCGATGCCCTGCTGGAACGCATGGCAGAGCGCTGGCAGCTCTCACATGAGGACGCAGATGCCCTGTTGAAAGAAGCCCATGCACTGGCAGAAAACGCCACCGACTATCACGAGATGGTGCGCTCACTGCGGCAGTGGCAGCCGGAGCAAAGGCGTGATCTGGTGCTCGACATGTGGGCGGTGGCGCACGCCGATGGCGAGGTCCATCCGCAGGAGGAATATGTGATTCGCAAGGTGGCGGATCTGCTCTACGTCAGCCACAGCGATTTTATTCGCGGCAAGCTGATGCACGGCAAAGCCTGAACAAACAACACCCCCGCACATCCTGCAGGAGCGGCTGACCAGCCGCGATCATCTCGAAAAAGAATTCGCGGTCGATCGACCGCTCCTACAAACACACAGACCACGCGAACCGTGTAGGAGCGGCTGACCAGCCGCGATCACCTGGAAAGAATTCGCGGTCGATCGACCGCTCCTACAACACACAGACCACGCGAACCGTGTAGGAGCGGCTGACCAGCCGCGATCACCTGGAAAGAAATCGCGGTCGGTCGACCGCTCCTACAACGTATAGACGACTCGGACCGTGTAGGAGCGGCTGACCAGCCGCGATCGGGGTTACCAGTCCGCGTCGTCGCCCCAGTCGCCTTCCTCAAAGTCGGCACCGAAGTTATCCTCGATTTCTTCGCCGGCTTCCATACGGCGCGACGACAGATAGAAGTCGCGCATGAAGCTGTAGCGCTCGCCAACGATATTCTTCTCCAGATCCAGCAGGTCGGCGCGCATATCCACCACATACACCGCCGACACACTCCAGCGGGTCAGGTCGTGATCAATCCAGCTACGCGGGGAAATATAGTCCTCCGGCCAGATCATGGTCACATCCCGCACCGTCGACGGGCCCAGCCCCGGCAATACCAGATAGGGGCCGGACGGCACCCCCCAGCGCGCCAGGGTAATACCAAGGTCACTGGTGCGCTTGTCCAGCCCGGCCGGGGTGGCCACATCGAACAGACCGCCCACGCCCATGGTAGTGTTCATCAGCACACGGCCGGTACTGTTCGCCGCACGGCCCCACTCCCACTGCAGGATATGGTTGACGATGCTCGGCACGTCTTTCGCGTTCTGGAATACCCGGGTAATGCTGTTATCCAGCCAGCCCGGGGTAATCCAGCGATAACCCTTCGCGGTGGGCTTTAAGAAATAGCGATCCACTGCTTCGTTGAAAGCAAACATTTTCCGGTTAAACCCTTCCCACGGATCATCCGGATGGCGGGCAGGTTCAGGGGTGGCCGCCAGCGCCGGCAACGGCATCAGTAATAACAGCAGGAGGAAAACCGGTTTCATTATGTGCTCCGCGAAAGCCGTCGCCGAGTATACCGGCCGACAGGTCAATCGCGAGTCCCCAGCAGGATATCTTTGTTGCGCCACTGCTCAAAAAGATCAGAGAGAAACGGCTGCAGGCTGGCCGGCGCTTGCCCCAGCTCGGCCGCCAGGCTCTCCAGCAGATCATTGCCACTGGGCTGATCGCCCTGCTCCGCCGCCTGTTCCAGCAACTGGATCAGCCGGGCACTGGCGGCGTTCAGCTCCATAAAATGCACCCTGTCGGCCCGGTCCCGCCAGACCAGCAGCCAGACCGGGGCCGGCAGCGGCGCGTCAGGAACGGCGTCGGCCTTGATCAGGTGCAACGGCCAGTGCGAACCGACCAGCACCAGCAGCGGATTCAGTAGCGGCGCGCCGACCAGCAAATCCCCGGCGGGATCGATTCCCTGCGCAGGAATCTCCTCGCGGCTGACGTCCAGCGCCAGCTCCAGCCACTCGTAATAGGCCAGCTCGTTCATAAACGGCGGGTAGCCGTCGCGGTCATACAGGCCGGTGTTCAGCCAGCCGAGAAACTGGGCCGGGATATCGACAAAGTAACCGCTGTCACAGCGATGGTCGGCAAAGAAACGCCGCACCAGATAATACCAGTCGGCCTCACTGAGCAACGAACGCAGCACCGGAAAGCCATTGCTGAGAAAGCCTTCCAGATTGCGCCAGAACAGATCGCGATAAATGTCCAGGCGCCGGTCTTCAATACCTTCCGGCGCCGGCTGATGCTGCGGGTCGCGCAGATGCGCGGCAAAGCGGCGTTGGGTGTCGAGAAAGGTTGCGCTGCTCATCCGGCCAGACTCACCTTGCCGGCAGCCGCCTGAATCGCGCGGACATGATCCAGTTCAGCCAGCAACTCGGCCAGCGGCGGGAAATTGAAATCACGCTCCAGCAACACCGGCATACCCGGCACCCGCTCGCAGGCTTCGGCCAGCAAGGCCCAGACCGGATCAATCACGGCTGAACCATGAGTATCCACCTTCAGGTCATCGGCCTCATCGAAGTGGCCGGCAACGTGGCAATAAATAATTCGCTCCGCCGGCAGTGCGCGCAAAAATTCGTGCGGGTCATAACGGTGATTGATGCTGTTGACCCAGATATTGTTAACGTCGAGATGCAAGTCGCAATCCGCTTCACGGATTACCGCGTTGATAAAATCGATTTCGGCCATTTCCTGTTGCGGCGCCGCGTAATAACTGACGTGCTCCACCGCAATACGCTGGCCAAGAAAATCCTGTACCTGACGAATCCGGCCGGCGACATGCTTGACCGCTGCCTCGGTAAAGGGAATCGGCATCAGATCATAAAGATGGCCGTCATCAGAACAGTAACTCAGGTGCTCGCTGTAGCAGCGCACCTTGTATTGACGGAGAAAATCACGCACCTCCGCCAGCATGGCAAAATCCAGTGGCGCCGGGCCGCCCAGTGACAGCGACAAGCCATGGCACACCAACGGATAGCGCTCGGCAAACTGATCAAACCGGCGACGCAGGGCGCCCCCAATCGGAATCCAGTTTTCCGGCGCGATCTCGAGAAAGTCCGGCAGGTTATCGGCACCGGAGTCTGCCAGCGGGCCCATCAGGGCCCGCCGCAAACCCAGCCCGGCACCGTGCACCGGGTAGCGAGGCGATGACATGGTCAGCGCTCAGGCTCAAGCAACAACGACGGTATCAGCCGCCGCTCTTGCCCTCACCACACTTGCCTTCGCCACACTTGCCTTCAGCGCCTTTGTCTTTGCGGTCTTTCTTGTCTTCACCGCACTTGCCTTCGCCGCACTTGCCTTCACCACACTTGCCCTCGGCGCTCTTGCCGCTGGCATCTTTGCCTTCGCCACATTTGCCTTCACCGCACTTGCCTTCACCACCTTTCTCACCATGGTGCTCAGCCAGCTGGTAACCACCAGAGAGTTCCTTGGCAGCAAACGGATTTTCGGCAGCCATCACCGGCGCGGACATAACGGAAGCAACCACAGCGGCGCCCAGGGTTGCAGCAAGCGGATTCAGTTTATTGAACTTGGCCATCTGGAAATCTCCTGATTGATTATCTGAACACGTCCATCGGGCCAGGATGGCCCTCAGGTACTCTAGCAGATGCACTGACTAAGGTTATGTTACGAATTGCGTCCCCAAAACGTGAAAAGGGCCCTCAATTGAGAGCCCTTTCACAATTTACCCACACCACCCGTAGGAGCCGTCGATCGACGGCGAAGCCTTTCCACGTAGGAGCGGCTGATCAGCCGCGAAAGCCTTTCGCGGTCGATCGACCGCTCCTACAGGATCGTCGCTTTCACAATTTACCCACACCACCCGCAGGAGCCGTCGATCGACGGCGAAGCCTTTCCACGTAGGAGCGGCTGACCAGCCGCGAACGCCTTTCGCGGTCGATCGACCGCTCCTACAGGATCGTCGCCAGGGTCAGCGCCACCAGCTTAGCGGCTACGACGAACAACCACGCTGCCAATCGAATAGCCGGCACCAAACGAACAGATCACCCCCTGCTCGCCCACCGCCATATCCTGACGATGCTTGTGGAAGGCAATGATCGAACCCGCCGAGCTGGTATTGGCGTACTCATCCAGAATCACCGGCGCTTCCACCCGGTCCGCCGGGCGGCCCAGCACGCGCTTGGAAATCAGCTCGTTCATGCTCAGGTTGGCCTGGTGCAGCCACATGCGCTTGAGCTGCTCCGGGGTGATCGACAGGCTGCCGATATGGTCAAGAATCTGGTCCGCCACCATCGGGCAGACTTCCTTGAATACCTTGCGGCCTTCCTGACGGAACAGCTTGTCGCGGGCGCCGACGCCGGATTCGTCACAGCGGTTCAGGAAGCCGAAGTTATTGCGGATATTGCTGGAGAATTTGGTCTGCAGCCGGGTGCCCAGCACCTGCCACTGCTCGGCGGAAACCGCCTCATCGGCACGTTCCAGCACCACCGCGGTAGCCACATCACCGAAGATGAAATGGCAATCCCGATCCTCCCAAGCCAGGTGGGCAGAACAGATCTCCGGGTTCACCATCACCACACACTTGGCGCTGCCGTTACGGATGGCATCAACCCCGGCCTGAATGCCGAAGGTGGCCGAGGAACAGGCCACGTTCATGTCATAGCCCCAGCCGCGCTCCATGCCCAGGTAATGCTGCACCTCCACCGACACCGCCGGGTAGGCACGCTGCATGTTGGAACATGCCACCAGAATGGCATCAACGTCCGCCACCGAACGGCCGGCATTCTCCAGCGCCTGATGGATCGCCTTCACCGCCATTTCGGCCTGCACGGAAATCTGCTCGTCCGGGCGCTCGGCGATCCGCGGCGCTAATCGCGCGGGATCCAGAACCCCTTCCTTATCAAGCACATAACGCTGTTTGATACCCGACGCCTTCTCGATAAATTCGGCATTGGAACCCTGCAACGCCACCAGCTCGCCCGCCTCGATGGCCGCCGCATTCTCGGCGTTGTAGCGCTCCACATAGGCATTGAACGCAATCACCAGCTCCTCATTGGTGATCGACTGGCTCGGCGTCCACAGACCGGTGCCGGAAATAACAACGTCGTACTGGCTCACTGAATACTCCTGGTGAAAGCGTGCCGGGGAAACCCCAACCGGCGCCGGAGCGGCGCGGCAGCGCATGATCGAATGGGGGGATTATCCGGGTTCGGGGGGCTGGTGGCAAAGACGGAAACGGTCACCGTTCCGGCGGCCAAGCCAATCAGATCACAGGACCGACAAGAACCCCGAAACAACCCGCCAGAACACACGACATCATTCTTTATCTAATAGGCTGAAACCGAATCAGGTCACTAACGCTCGGCGGCAACTCAGGGAATTGCACGAAGGGTAAAAACAGTGCCGACCAGGTTTCTTCGCTCGGCGCGAAGTCAATGACCATGCGTGTTTTCAACACATAGCCGGCATCCGGGTCTTCAGCGCGCCACTGCACGGTGGCCCTCGCCGGCGAGCCGTTCCGATAGGAGATCAGCGTACGCTTTGCGGGGACGTCAGACTGACTATCAAACTCGTCCACCTGCTTCAACTGTCCATTCCGGTAGTAATCGTACGCCTGAACTATTTCCGTGGCGAAGCGCACTTCGGAGAGTCTGCTGTTCTCATCATAGTGATAAGTATCGAAGGCAATACTCAAGTCGTCTTCTGTTCCCCAAATAGTGTCAAAACCATAGGAGTTCGACACCTCGGCGGTAACCTGTTCCGACTCATTGAATGGATATGAGGTATAACCGGTTCCCGAGGTCGGGCCGTCATCGACGGTGCCGGAGTGGACGATCACGCTGTTGGCCTGACGTGTGGCGGTGGAGGTATATATGCCAGCAGGATTTGAGCCGTTGTAGCTCTGCACATCCTGTTCGACGCTATCGTCTATATAGCGATAGGAACGTATTTCGCGGGCGGACGAGCACGTTCTCAGGAGCATAACGTGGACGTCGAGTGAGTCACCATCCAAGCAGTACTCATCCAGCACTGCAGTCCAGGCGCTGGCAACACTGAGGTCAATACTTAAGGGTCGCTGCTCGGCATCGTAGAGCACGGTAGTTGTCTGCGTGTGATCGACAACGATTGCCATATCTGGCTCCGAAAAAGGAACGTCTTCCTCACCGGGATATTCGTAGTCGATTAACGCCTTTGCCTCGACAACCGTGCGGTCCACGCCAACAAATTCATAGCTGACCACCTCTGTTGCCGTCGCGCCGAAATGCTCAAGTTCGGCGTTGATGAGATAACTAAAGCTATCGCCCACGCCTGGCGTGAACAGGCTGCTTACATAACCGGACTCTTGCTGTAGCCGGCGGCCGCTGCGTACCGGGCATTTCATCACCCCGTTGTTCAAAATACCCAGCTGAGCTAGCGCAGCGGCCCCGAGAGGCGTGCGCCACATATCGATGAAATACAGATCGGGATATCGCAGCAATGGGGTCGGTGCCGACATATACAGGCACTGAAGATATGGATGCAAAGTGTCATCTTCAGTATCCAGGGCCATGTCTTCCCCGGCGGCCTGAAGCTGAACATTAATAGTTAGCTCATCGGGGTACTGAAAATTCATACGCGATACCAGAGCACCATCGTCATCATAAAAAACAGCCTGAGATGGCGCGCTACTTATCGTACGTGAAACGGGTTTGCCGGTAGATGAGGAACTGCCTCCACAGCCACTCGCCATAAGGACGATGAAGCATATCAAACTGTAGCGGAGCGGCATTGTCATAGCATTATCCAAGAGAAGGGAATCCGTATGGCAGCGCCTTGATTGCACTGCCCGAACTGAAGAAATTTGGCGGCAAAATCACCTTATCAAAACGGTGGTACTTAGCCCTGCCTATTCCTTACTAAGCCTTACAGCAATCCAGTTATTCGGGACCATCATGCTCATATCCAGCGGGATTGGAAATGACCATGTGCTTGTCATTGGCTAGAAAAACAACCTGTGAATCATACCTGTCTCCAACATCGGCTAGACACTCTTGTTTTATGAGGCGACGGCCCGTCATCGCCTGCGCGCCTGTAGCGAATGGTTAGATGGCATCTATCATTGCTTTTATGATATTTGATGGAGGGTCATCAAACCTAACACCTTTAGCGTACTTGCCAACTCTGGCGTCGAACTCTAGCACTGGGCAATCCGTGCCAACTTTCTGACTCAAGAACTCGCGAAGACTTGAAAGCATGGTCTTAACGCCATCCAGGTGTGCGAACTTTCGTATCTCCTTAGCCACTCTGTTTGGACCCACATTTAGAACAGACATATAGATATCAAACGAGTCCCTCATCCTCTTTTCAAGCTTAACGCTTTCGCATTTTGACAGCACGCAGCCCGCCTCATTAATCAGCGGAACATCCGTTGCGTTACCCGTAAGTGGGCAGGTAACGCCATGGAGGGACCACATGCCATCCTCAAATAGAATCTGCGATGAAGGGAGCACCATAGAACGCACAAACTTGTCTTTTCCGATGTCACTTTCTTGGATATGCAAATTTAGGTGGTCAACCATAAGTTCCGGATTCTTCACACACTCAGATGGATGAAGTAGATCGACGTTAAAAACCAACGCCTGGCCAGACACACTAACTTCTTTGAGCACCTGAAAATCATGCTTTGCCGAGACCTTAAATCCTGCCGCAAGGAATGCTTTTACTACCTCCTTGATACCTCCTCTCGCGTGTGCGTCCGAGAACAGTATATCTACATCCTTTGTTCCAGGATGAATAAGAGATGTCGAATTGCGCAGGTAAGGACTCCACCCACCAACCACGACATAAGTGGCGCCTTCGCGATTCAGGAGCTCGGCGGTTTCAACCAGAAGCGCCTTTGATGCATCCAGTACAGTAGTCATGTTCCTGCCGTCTAAGGTTTGAGCTCAGGCCACGACCCATCATCGCGCCTGCAGCGAATGGTTAGACTTCCTCTGCACATATAAACCGTCGTAATTATAGCGGCGACACCCGAAGCCGCCGACCAATGTCGGTGACGTTGGATATCAGAAAATTCACATTCTCAGCGGTTACCTCCGTTTCCTGATGCCAGTGAACACCCAACCTATTGCCACCCTCGGAGATATTCACTGTAACGCAACGATGCTCCAGTTCTTCGAATAGAGCGCTATCCACACCCAGCGTAAACATGGCATGACCACGACTAAAGCGATCCCAGAAGTGCCTGAAGCCAGAAATCAGGTCGCTTGCCGCTTCCTGCAACTCACGCGGAAACAGACGATACGCATCATCGGCGCGAGGAAGATCACCAAATTGGGCCTTCTGCGCCAAACGCAAGATTCTCTGGAACGCGAGACTTACCTGAATGAGCGCCTCTTCAAGGTCACCCTCACCGCGGAAGCGCTCAGCCTCTTTCAGATAGGCTCTGACCTTGGGATCAGAAACTTCATCAGCTAGGGATACCGTATCAAAATCCACCGCCAGATGCTCTCTGACGTTCTCTGTTAAGAAGAACCTCGCACTTTCAATGAAACGTAGGACATCTGAAGCTGCCGGACTTAGGCCGTAGTGCTTATATAAGACTCTTGACTTATTGAGTTCAAGAATCTGTGCTTTTCCTTGCATTACGAGGCCAGTGGAACCCACCTTCTCTAGGATTGATACAAACGACTCTTGATCTTTGATCTGGACCGATTTTGCCTTGACGATTGCCCACAGGGCGATTTCGACGGAGTCCTGCAACAGACTGACCACAAGGCCATTAGAAATCTCCCGATATGGCTCCCAAAGCACCTGCGCTTTCTCAAAGAGGAATCTGGCTTGGATTAGATTTTTAAGCACCAAATACTCCATGCCCGACAAGAAACCTTGAACGCGTTACTGCAGCTTGGACATAAATTTGATACACGCTTATTTCGCCCTTCGCTTCAAGTACAAAAGCCATCATCTAAACCTTGCTAAATCGATATACGCCTTTAATATTTCTTGCCAAATAGCCTCCATGGGAATCAGCAGCCATCAAATCATTGTAAACTCGTTCTGGAACATCGAAGTATTGGTATACCCCCCCATTATTAAACTCTATCTCTAAAGTCTCGCTAGTATTATCGTAACCTATCGAAGAAATATTAGATGATGATACTGGACGTCTATTCATTACTTTCTCCTATTATTTTACTCTTTTAATTCTTGGATTCTGCGCTCTCCAAGCCTCAGCCAATTCCTCGTAATTTTTGTTTCCCTCCATCGAGATGGCCCACCCTCCTGGCACTTGAGTTTCGTCCTGCACCGCCTCGTCATAAACCACAGGATCTTGGCTATCTGGCCGCCTATTTATAGGCGGAGGAATGATAAGAGTGCGCATTGGAAGTTTTACGGCCTCTCCCAATATTATCGCCTCACCAGTTCTTAAGGTTGGAAGCATATTAGTAAGCCCATCGAGATTATCAGACAACGCTGACGTAATATGGCTTCTATCGGTCGCGTTTGCCAATCTAAGGGCAACAAAAGTGCCACACTGCGAAAGTATTGTTGGATTAATCTCGGAAGGGCGCTGACTTACAATCATCGCACCAATACCATATTTTCTTCCTTCTTTTACTATTCTCTGAACAACATTTGATGCCATATTATTCGATTCATTATTCAAATAAAGATGAGCTTCTTCCATGACCAATAGCAATGGCCTATTCCTGCCGCCTTGTGATAAGTTTCTGGCCCAAAAAAGAGCCTCGTATAAGATTCTTAATAACGCCCCAATAATTGTCTGAAGAATGTCGACTGGAACACCAGACAAATCCAGTATTGTTATTGGCTTCTCGCTCCCTATCCAATTTCTTAACAATTCATCAAGATCGCTTTTGACTTTTCCGTCTTCCGCCGGCATCCAATCACCCGGCTTAAAAATAAAATTATACCGCGGAATTCTCAGTTTTGATCCAAGCACTGTAAGTTGCCTTCCCAAGCTTGAAGCATTAGGAAGATAGTGAATTTTCTCATCGTCATCTTGCTCATTCTTAACCGGCCTGAAAACAGGCGGCACGCCCTCCATCGGGTTTCCCTTTAACTCCCCGCCCTGACCGTCAAGTTGATAGGGAACCTCTGAATAACCTGCCAATTTTCCTCTCGTCATCAAAATCCATCCGTGCCGAGCCAAAATTGACACAGACCACCTCTCGTTTTGTTCATTTTTTCGCCTGAAATACGCGTTTCGGCGGATTTCAGGCGCACTGGCCCTAGGCCAGCAGGTATTTCTGACTGCGAAGCAGGTTCGCCAAACCCGCGAGTACATAAAGTCGGTTGGTGTTCTTCGCCAGGCCGCGATAGCGAACCTTGCTATAGCCGAACATGCGTTTGATGTAGAAAAACGCATGCTCAACCTTTGCGCGCACACTTGCCTTGATATGTTCCGCCTCTTCAATGTCTTCTGAAGCAAGCTTCTTGCGCTTGCCGGGCCGCATGGCGACAAACCATTCGCGATTATCCGAGACAAGATTCTCTCGATCCTGTGCGCCGGTGTATCCGGCGTCAGCCCAAACTCGCTCTTCATTTCCATGTAACAGCTTGTCTGCCACATTCAGGTCATGTTCGTTTGCAGGTGTCGTTTCGATGCTGTGAATCAGCCCGAGCGATTCATCCACACCGATGTGCATCTTCATGCCGAAGTGCCATTCGTTGCCTTTCTTCGTCTGGTGCATCTCGGGATCACGCTCGCCATCCTTGTTCTTCGTTGAGCTCGGGGCGGAAATGATCGTGGCGTCGACAATGCTGCCCTCGCGCAGCAACAGACCATGCCGATCCAGATGCTTGTTGATCTTGGTGAACAACTTCTTGCCCAGCTTGTGCTGCTCAAGAAGGTGGCGGAAGTTCAGGATGGTGGTTTCATCCGGGACCCGATCCAGGCGGATTCCCGCAAAGCGGCGCATCGACTCAATCTCGTAGAGCGCGTCCTCCATGGCCGGGTCGCTCAGGTTGTACACCAGCTGCATGACGTGTACGCGGAGCATGGACGATAGCGGATATGGCGGGCGACCCATGCCGCCGCGGGCGTAGTGCTTGGCAATCGGGGCTTCGAGCTGCTTCCAGGGCAGCAATACTTCCAGCTTCTCCAGAAACAGCTCTCGGCGAGTCTTGCGCTTCTTGATGGCGTACTCGGCTTCGGCAAAGGTCAGCTGGCTCATGTGGTCTCCGGAGACTGGTGGGAACGGACCCAATTATGCCAAAGTACGGGAGTTTTTCAGAGGTTCCATAGGCTAAATTTTGAGAGGGAATGCCTCCTTTTTTCTTATAGTACGTTCCAAATGTTTCAGTGAAAAGCTCGCCCCATAAGCTATGAAGACTAAAGGGAATCGGACTATCAACACTTAGCGAATCAACATTCGCCCCATTCTTAGGGTAATTCTGAAGGGAATCAATCTTTGATTTATGTATTCTCTCAAGCAAAATATTTCTTTCTTTTTCATTATCGAATTTACCGAAACTAAGATCGCACAGCTCCTCGGAGTTAAGCGCCCAGAATGGTATATGCAACTCCCTCTCATAGGAGTTATCACTTGTGTCAGGATTCACCTTGTAAATATTTGCCATGTCCTTTAATGCCGAACCATACTCGCCGTGAATATCCAGAATAAGGATTCTTGCAGAGGGATAATTTTTTACATCTGACAACGCATTCATAATGCTAGCAACTGCTGTAGACTTACCGGATCCAGTAGTGCCAACAACAGCCGAATGGCGGGTAATAAGCTTGTTGATATCAACCAATGCTGATATCGATTCAGCATTTGAAATATGTCCGAGCTTCACAAAATAGGGCTTGTCAGGCTCACCATATATGTTCTTTAATTCTTTTTCCGAAACCAAATGAACTTCATCACCAATCGTTGGGTATTGTGATAAACCTCTTTGAAATACCCCACTCCTTTGCCCCTCACCAATAAGCTGTATCGTCATCCATCTATTACCAGAAGGATTGTCCTCTCTCTTATTCTCGGGCACGGCACTCGCACCAACTTGAGAAACTATTCCGTAGAGATTCACAAAACCAATTGGTATTCTAATAAAACTACCAATTTGGCCAACTCTATATCCTTGCCCTTCAATGTAAACGAATCCGGTTAATGACTGCCTTGATAAGGAAATTCTAACCGTGGAACCGTTAACGTCCTCAACGCTCCCCATATAGGTCTCTTTACTGCTCATGGCGAATTTCCTCGTGCCTTCCTATCGCTCTCTTTAGAAATTCAGTGAATTTCGAGAAATCGCCGAGCTTTATGTGCCTATACAGGGATTGAGGCGCGCCAACGCCTTCAACAAATCCAGCAATATCTGCATCCGGCGCCTCTTGATTTTCAGGAACCACCCACTTTCCTATATTCGTACCGATTATTGCCTTGTCAAAAGTCCAAACATTTAAATTATGCTGATTCTCAGCAAGCTCGTATGCTTTCGGATACCTAAGTTTTCCATCTTCCTCATATTCTCCGTACATCAACGCCAAAACCATTGCAGTTGGGTTTGATCTAAGTGCATTAACAATCGTTCCATTTAAATGCCCATCGTTGAATGAGTACCCAGACAATATTAGAAAGGATGATTTTTCCCGAATAAACCGGCCCAGCTGATCAATCAAAGCAATATATGGCATTTTCCTGCTCTCATCGTATTTAAGATGAGATGGGTATATCAATCTGCTAACCTCCTCCTTTACTTCAGATGATCGATACACGTTTATGCGATCACGCTTCTTTTCGCTGTACCAATTTATCGATCCGTGCACCTTCCATAGTCTTGACCAGTGCGTTGGTATCAAATTTTCTTCTATAGCTTTCAAATCAAAAAATGATCTACGCGACCCAACAAAACCATCAAAATACGGAACCTCAAGACTATCTAGAGATTGCTCCATGAGAAGGTCATAGTTTGTTGTGAAAATCTCAACAGGCAATTTTCTTTCGATGGATTTAATCCACTTTGCCAGCCTGTGATAAGGCGTCTCTATATCTGGCAGTAGAACATTTATCTTTTCCCCAATTTTTTTGCATACCAATTCGTCAAGAGCTATCAATTCATGTTCCGTCAAACCCCTAACCGTTCCACCCCTAGCAACCTCTAAAAGCCCACGAATAAAACTAAGAACATCCTCAATATTCTCATGATTTCTTTCTGCTTTCTTTAGTTCAACCAGCAATGTTTTATAACTCTGATTGGCTTCTAACTCGCGATTAATATAAGCAGAAAGATTTTTAACGTCGGGGATTAACGGCCATTTCCCATCTTCCATCTCAACAGAAAGAGGACAGCCTGCTGACAAAAAGCAACCGATAGGCTTACTATCTTGAGATAAAGACTGCCTTAGATATTGCAAGTGACGAATAGGATTGTGGCTCATTTCCATTATTATATTCTCTTTGGCCAATGGCTTTTCGCATTCATTATTTTAATTCTAGCGATTCATGTAATTATTTCCGATTGGATACGAAAGCGGGCTTACTCCGCAACAATGCCTTTATCGGCAGTGCGCTCTAGTGGGCCCAAAAAAGCAGCGCAGTCAAAGAACGCATGCGCTAGGAACTTACCATTCCCATAGCCACTATAGACATAGATGCAAAACCAAGAATAAAAGCCAGCAATGCCGTAGCGGCTAGAATAATTTGGAAAACCTCGATTTTAAAATGCTTCGCATCGGGCCCACCATCAAGTTGTTTTCGCCAGCGCTCGCCAAAAACGTACATATCAAGGAGAACCGAAGCAATTACTAATAGAAACGCAACCATCGAATAAAAAAGAAGGCTCCATGAAACCTGCAAATAGGTAACAAGATCCTGTTCAATTGGCGCCGAACCTATTCCGGTAAATGCATTTATGGATAATGTCAAAGCCCCGCCTGCTAACAAAAAAATGGATTTAGCGAGAGTATCCAACCGTCCCCGTGCATCCTGCTGATGCTGATTAAACTGAGCTAGCTCTTCCAACCTGAACCTCGCTTCTAGATCCATGCCTAACACTCTACTAGGTTGAGCGGTTTGACCTATCACTTTCCAGGATTCCAATCCGCAATCACCCCCCTCTCGATCTGAATGGATTATTACCATCAATGCCTTGAGGCACAAAGTGAAATCAATCTCCTTGGCAGATCCAGCCCACCATAGCCATCAATGCCAGGAAAATATCATTTTGATGTCACCCTCAAGACTCCTCCGTGCCCAGCTGCTGGGCGAACACACTGATGCGGTACTCCTCCAGCATAAAGCGGTAGCGCACCAGCGGTTCCGGCTGTTACCACAGCGAGGGGTCGACGGCGCGGGCCTGGCATTGCTGCCACAGGACGCCCAATGCGTCGAGCCAGCTCAATACATGTTCTTCTTGTAATCCAGCTCCAGGCCCTTCGCCATGGCACCGGGCAAAGACACCGCTGCACGAGCCACCTTTGCCTGCAGGGAGCTTTCACTGCTCTGCTTGATATGGGCCTTGAATATCTCTGCTGGCACCAGCTCTTCAGGCCCGTTTTCTGCGGGCCATAATGCTGCGCTTTCAATGGCTGCACTGAGCTTGATGTGCTTTGAGGTCACCGCCACTCTTGTCACGAGGCTCGGTGTTTTGCCTTGCACTTCGAATCGCTGCAGCAGGTCTTCATCGGCACGAATCTCTGCCGCGCCCTTGATCTCAAGAATATGCTTGTGGCCTGGCACCAACGCCATGATGGCGACCGTTGGCTGTTCGAGAATATTGTGGAAGCTGTCAATTCTGCGATTGCCGGGCCGGTCCGCATAGCTGATAAAGCCATCGTGTTCCTGAATCAGGAAGTTTTCCGGATCTCCTTTCGGGCTGACATCGACCTGACCACTGCTGTTCATGGTCGCCACGGCCAGAAAGGTAGCCTTGCTGACGAACTTCGCGGTGTCATCAGGGAATGCCGCCACTTGCCGGGCAAGCCAGAAGCCGGATCGGCGGAACGATTTAGCGCAATGCAGGTAGCACTCTTCGACCCCCAGAGTCGCCTTGCCATCCTCCGTGGCGGACACCTTGCCATTAACGCGCAGGGTTTCCTCCATGCCGCTGACCAGAAACAAGGCACCAAACGATACGCCTTGCTGCACCATACCGGCATCGTCCAGTGCGGCCACAGGCAGGAGCAAATGACGGGGGTCAGCGGCGGATACAAAGCCTTTCTCGCCACCGGCTACGGTCAGCTGAATATCTCCAGCTTTGCCAAAAGCGATAAACGCGAAGCTTGAATGCGACAACCAACGGCTGGCGTGTTCATCGACATGGTCAATGACTTTAAGATCTCGAGGGGCATGCGACTTTCCGACCCGCTTCTGCACCTGTTCAATATCGGTGAGTTTCATATTGTTGTTATCCCCGTTCCATGGGATTTATTAGTATCATCAATGCGTTGCGAGACAAAGGATAATCGGTGTCATCCTGTCGCATCCCTTTCATTTTCCAGATGGTGCCAAATACGCAGCACCACAACGGACTCCACCTGTGCAGCGTAACGCACGATATAACTCCCGAATACCATGTCTCGCACCGCCCGAGGCTGTGGTGCCGACGCAACCTCAACACCCATGTGCGGGAACAGGCAAAGATTCTCTATGCGCGCAACCATCTCTGACGCCACACGTGACGCCGCCGCCGGATCTTTTTCCGCAATGAACTGCCGCAAGCGGACCAGATCAGCAACCGCTTCTTCGGAGTAGACCAGCCTCACTGACCTACCTTCGGTGGCGGTAATTCATTGTCCGTGCCCCAGCTGCTCAGCCAGCTATGGACAGCTTCACCGGATACCACCCTGCCCTGCGCCACAGACTCCATGGCCTTCAAGGTCTCTTGCCAGCGGGCCTGCTCTTGCTCCTGACGCTCCAGATATTCCCGGAGCGCCTGATTGATTACCCAGCTCTTGCTGCGGCTCAGTTTGCCGGCAATGGTCTCAAGGCCGCTTTCCAGCTCGGGTTGGAGTCGAACGGTCGTCACACTCATGGGGTGTCCTCCCTACATATGACTGCAATGTATTACATCGTAGTTCATCAACACAAGTGCCACGACCCCCCGGCGTCCACCCACCAGAGCCTTATGCAGCCCGCCTGCTATTGACGATAATGTGTACGCTTAATCCAAGAAAAGAGAGGGCTGCCTTATGAGCAAGCCAAAAAAGATTCCTGAGTTCAAAACAGAGGCCGAAGAACGGGCATTCTGGGAAAGTCACAACTCTGCCGATTATCTGGATTGGAAGCAGGCAAAACCGGTATCTGGGCAAACTTTCAAGAACGCGCCTTCCAGTATTCCGGCTCCCGATGAAGATTCATAACGGCAATAATCAGCAGATCTCGCTCGGCCTGAGGGTCGAACCGAAAGCTCATTGAGTGCGACCGCTCCAGATCTTCGCAAACACGTCTTCACCGGGGATGGTTTTGACCACACCTGAACGAATATCCTCAAGGCGCTTTCGTGCCACCAAAGCCCACTTCTCATCAATTTTGGACTCAGGCGGGTTCAGGCTACGAAGGAGCGAATCAACGACAAGCGCCCGTTCCTCTACGGGGAGGGCCTCTGCCTGATCAATCAACTCTTTTATGTTCATCTTGAACCTCTGTTAAAGATTTTCTCTTCAGCGGCACCCAGCAAAAATCCATCTATACTGCACAACCGTCCAGACCCCCTCACCACAACTGCCACTTCTCCCTCAACCGCTTATCCGACACCGGCATCTCGTGCCCAGCTGCTGGGCGAACACGCTGACGCGGTACTCCTCTGACCTTTCCGAGCACACCCATAATTAACCTATTATATTTTTTATGACCCAGAATAAGTTCTGTATAAATACTATTAAAATATGAAAAAACCCCGCCACATACGCACCAAAGCAAACGTACACAAGTTTACTTCTCGATTCATCTGCCCTCCAATGAATATTCCAAAAAAGATTCTGGGCCAGCTCCCGCCCCACCTCCTCCGCTCCATGAATTTCTTGCGCTTCCACTCGATAACCATTTCTGTATTTCTCAAAATCAACCCCAACTTCCTCCGCATAATCCCTCAGGTGCCATATTGGCTTACCTTCGGACTCATAGACTGAGTACGTTGGATAATCTTTAACCAATTTTGGACAGAATGCCTGATAAAGCATTGTGGCAATCCCAAAGAAAACCGCCGAGAAATAGAACATTTTCCAAGAGAATGGCAGCGACAGGTTAACTATAAATTGGTACTCAAAAATCGTCACTTCTGCGTACTCATTAACGTACTCAAAACTCTTTGCAAGCACAGGAACTATGAACACCCATATATACATCGATGAAATAATCTTTACCTTTCTAATCTGCTCAAGATTAGACCACTTTAAATTCAAGCCCATAACTTACTCTCCATACAAAACGCCGCCAGCACGCGCGGCTTCAAGGCGAAGGCGGAACGGGAACAGAGAGGCCCATGCAGTGCTTGATCTTCTTATACGATATTGGCTCTTGAGGTAAGATGCGCCCTTCGCTTCTCGGCAATATGGGCAACAAAAACCTCGATTGCCGGGTAGGAGCTCTCTCCTCCAGCAGCTTTCCGAAAATGCTTTAAAACTTCATGGCCATCCGAAGGGCTGAACAAGTAAGAAAATTGGGTTTCTATTATTTCTTTATCAACGACTGCGTACTGCCACGCAACCAACGTGTACTCAAGAGAATTCAAGTATGAAATAGCATGCCATCTCAGCTCGGTTGTCTGGCCCTCTGACAAGGCTATAAGCCCACCTTTCGACTTTATCTTTTCACCAAAAAGTTGAATCAATAAGTTCTCATGCTTCTTACTAACTTTTAGCTCTTGCTGCTTAAAAACCTCTCTACACTGCTCTTCATTAAGACATTCAATTATCTTTCTGGCTACCGAGCCTTCTTTTTTAAGGCCTCTAGACCACTCCTGGAGAACATCCACCGACTTCTCGCGGCGAGATCTTTCGTGATCAAACTTCATCTGGCGATGCTGAATATATACTTGAAATGAAATCGCTATTATCGCTAGAGATCCAATAATAGTGGCAAAATCCCCCCAGTCACTTAAAGTCACGTAAATCTCCTTTTCGCAAAACATTTTATTAGATTAAACCTTTCGACCCATCACTCAGTCTGGCCCCCATCCGAAACCAGTACTTCTTCGAGTGGATTGGATTATTACCATCAATGACTTGGGACACAAAGCGAAATCAATCTTGTTTGGAAAATCCGACCACGGACCACTTATCACCGCCTCGGGGAATATCATTCTGATATCACATGTGAGCAACCCTTCTTGGTCAGCAGTGGGGCCAGCTACCACCCCCCATCAACACAACTGCCACTGCTCCCTCAACCGCTTATCCGACACCGGCATCCTTGTGCCCAGCTGCTGGGCGAACAGGCTGACGCGGTACTCCTCCAGCATAAAGCGGTAGCGCACCAGTGGTTCCGGCTGTTGCCATAGCGGGCGGCCGGCGGCGCGGGCCTGGTATTGCTGCCACAGGGCGTCCAGTTCGGCGGCCCAACTCGACAACAGGGCGCGGTCTTTGCCGATCTGGCCGCCGAGTTTGTCGATGCGCAGGCGGATACCTTTCAGGTAACGGGGCAATTCGTCGAGCCAGGGGGCCGGGGTCTGGCGCAGGAAGCCCTCGCCCATCAGGGCGTCGAGCTGGGCCTTGATGTCGCGGTGGGCGTGGGCCCAGGCGAGCGGGAAGTTGCGGTTCAGAGTGCGATCCAGATCGGCGCGTTCGCTGAGCATGTCGCTGATCAGTTTGAGGCGTTTGTCGGCCATCGGCACGATGTCTCCACTGTGTTGTTGCAGGCGTGCGGCGAAGCTGGCGGCGTCGCGGATCGGTTCATCGAGCTGGAAGTGGTCGGCGACGATGCGCAGCAGGGCGTCGTCGAGGATGGCTTTGGCGTTGCTGCCGAGTACGGCTTTCTGGAAGCCGGGCAGTTTTTCGCCGCGCTGGCGCAGTTCGCGATACTGCACGGCAAGGCGCATCCAGATCAGCCGAGCCGTGGCCCAGCGGTGCAACCAGCCAGCCTGGCTGGCGTCGCTCTGCCATTTCAGGGTGACCTGTTCCTTGTCATCCACCAGTGCCGGCCACAGCCGAACTTCGACGCCGCCATGTGGGCTGTCTTGCCACTCGGGCAAGTCGCCAAACACCCAGTCGCGGCCGCTGGGGCCGTCGTCGGGCAGTACGGTGGGCACCACTTGCTGCATCTGTTCGGCGAACTGCTTTTTCAGGGCGACCAGATCCTGCCCTTCGGCCAGGGTGCGTTCGCCATCGACCACGCGGATATGAAAACGCAGGTGCGCTGGCAGGGTGTCTTCTGGCCATTCTTCCTGTTCGATGCGCACGCCGCTGAGGCTTTGCAGTTCGCGGGTGAGCGCGGGCAGCAGCGGTTCGCGGCCGGGAGTGAGGCACGCCATGACGGCACGCACATAATCCGGCACCGGCACGAAGTTGCGGCGTTTTGCTTTTGGTAGCGCGCGAATCAGCGCTTCGATGCGATCACTCAGCCAGCCGGGCACCAGCCAGTCCAGATGCACCGGTTCAAGACGATTGAGCAGCGCCACCGGCACCACAATCCAGACGCCGTCGCGGCCGCTGCCGGGGTCAAACTGGTATTCCAGCGCAAATTGCACGCCGCCGGCATTGAGATTGGCGGGGAACTGGTGCTCGTCTGCAGCGTGCTGGCCGCCGAGCAGGAATTCCTCGCTCATGATCAGTGCAGCGCGGGCGGCATCATCCGCCTTATGGCGCAGCCAGCTTTCCAGATGAGTGAGGCTGACGATGTCCTGCGGCAGACGGGCGTCGTAGTACGCCACTTGCGCGTCTTCGTCGGCCAGCAGGTCGCGGCGGCGCAGTTTGTTTTCTTCCTGCTGCAGGGCTTCGATGCTTTCGCGGTTGGTTTTGACGAAAGCCGGTTCGCGGCTGAGCGCGCCGTTAACCAGCCCTTCGCGAATCAACAGCTCGCGTGCCAGCGCCGGGTCGTGCTGGGCATAGTTAATCTTGCGATCGCTGCGAATCAGCAGGCCGAACAGGCTGACCTGTTCGGTGGCCATCACCGTGCCGCGTTTTTTTGACCAGTGCGGCTCGATATAGCTGCGCTTGACCAGATGACTGCCCTGCTGCTCGATCCATTCCGGTTCGATCTTTGCCAGAATGCGGGCAAACAGGCGCGAGGTTTCCACCTGCTCGGCGGCCATCAGCCAGGGCGATTTGCTTTTTGACAGCGCCGAGCCGGGCCACAGTTGCGGCTTGCGGCTGCGGGTGGAAAGCCAGTCGCCCTCCTCCGTGCGTTTCAGCACGTTGCCGAGCAGGCCGGTGAGCAAAGCGCGGTGGATCTGCTCGAAGGTCGCTGGTGTGCTGTTCAAAGTCAGGTTCAGTTCGCGGCATTGCAGCAGCAGTTGATGGTGGGTGTCGCGCCACTCCTGCATGCGTAGCGGTGCGAGAAAATTTTTCCGCAGCAGCTTTTCATACTGGTTGCGTGATAGTGCCTCGCGCTGTTCCTCCGCCCATGGCCACAGCTTGAGGAAAAACAGGAAATCGGATTCCTTGTCGGTAAATGGCTGATGGGCCTGATCCGCTTGCTGGCGCGCCTCCGGCGGGCGGTCGCGCGGATCCTGCACGGCCATGGCGGCAACAATAATCAGCACTTCGCGCAGGCTGCTTTGTTCGGCGGCGGCAATCAGCATACGGCCGAGACGCGGGTCCAGCGGCAGCCTGGCCAGCTGCCGGCCGGTGGCGGTGAGCTGGTCCTTGTGCATGGCGCTGAGTTCTTCCAGCAGGCGGTAGCCGTCACGGATCAGGCTGCCTTCCGGCGGATCAATAAACGGGAAATTGGCGATATTGCCAAGGCGCAGCTCCGCCATCTGCAGAATCACTGCGGCCAGATTGGTGCGGCGGATTTCCGGTTCGGTAAAGGCGGGCCGGCGATTGAAATCATCTTCGTCATACAGGCGGTAGCACACGCCGGGCATAACCCGGCCACTGCGGCCCTTGCGTTGCTCGGCACTGGCCTGCGATACCGGCTCCACCGGCAGGCGCTGCACTTTCGATTGCACGCTGTAGCGGCTGATGCGGGCAGTACCGGCGTCGATCACATAACGAATGCCGGGCACGGTCAGCGAAGTTTCGGCGACGTTGGTGGACAACACCACGCGGCGGCCACGGTGCGGGGCAAATACGCGCTGCTGTTCCTGCGGAGACAGGCGGGCATACAGCGGCAAAAACTCGGTGTCGCGGAATTCGCAGCGTTTCAGGTGGTGGTGCAGTTCGCGGATATCGCGTTCACCGCTGAGAAACACCAGCACATCACAGGCTGGCGGCCTGCCCTTTTCCCGTTCCAGCTGTTCGATTTCTCGCAGCACATCTTCCACCTGACGGCTCAGTTCGCGCTCCGCTTCCGCCGGGCGATAATGCACGTCTACCGGGTAGGTGCGGCCGGACACTTCAATCACGGGCGCGCCGGCGAAGTGTTTGGCGAAGCGTTCGTGGTCGATGGTGGCGGAGGTGATGATGACTTTCAGGTCCGGGCGTTTGGGCAGCAGCTGACGGATATAGCCGAGCAGGAAGTCGATGTTGAGGCTGCGTTCGTGGGCTTCGTCGATGATCAGGGTGTCGTACTGGTCGAGGAAGCGGTCGGACTGGATTTCCGAGAGCAGCATGCCGTCGGTCATGAGTTTGATCAGGCAGTCTTCGCCGACGTGGTCGGTAAAGCGCACGCGGTAGCCGACCAGGTCGCCGACGCTGGAGCCGATTTCTTCGGCGATGCGGCTGGAGACGGCGCGGGCGGCGAGCCGGCGTGGTTGGGTGTGGCCGATCATGCCGTCGATGCCGCGGCCGAGTTCGAGGCAGATTTTCGGCAGCTGGGTGGTTTTGCCGGAGCCGGTTTCGCCGGCGAGGACGACGATCTGGTGATCGCGAATGGCATTCCGAATGGTGTCGAGTTGTTCGACTACCGGGAGGTTGGGCCAGCTGAGTTTGGGTTGTCTTGCTGCTTTTCTTGCGCGTTTGGCGATTGAGTTGGTGATGTCGCTGGCGAGTTTTGCCAAGGCGTTATCGTTGGGGTATTGCTGGAGCTTTTCCAGACGGCGGCGCAGGCGGTGACGATCGACGCGCAGGCAGTCGGTGAGTTGTTGGTTCAGTGTGGCTGGGGTTAGTTCAGTCAAACTTTGTTATCCGGTTTTATTTGTCTATTCGGCTTATTGGTAAGCGGGCTAGGCTGTGTCCATCGACGGCCCGAGGCAGTGTCAGGGCTGGCCGGGACACGCACAAGTACGTCCCTGTAGCTCATCTCCGCCATCCATGGCTCCGATGGTCCCGGCCAGCCCTGACACTGCCTCGGGCCTTGCATCCTGCTTCTTGTGAATATCTGCCTGGGATAGCCGCTGTCCTTTGTAGGAGCGGTCGATCGACCGCGATCCGCACCGAAAGAAATCGCGGCCGGTCGGCCGCTCCTACAGCAGGTGGTACAAATCACCTCCGCCTCCGCGGACGCATCTGCGATGCCCGATCGCCGCAAAATCCCAACGCCTCCACAAAATCCGCGGAACACAAACCCTCACTTGCCGAGCCAGCTACGCCCCATGGAAGTCAAACCACCAGAAGCCACCGTCAGATACGCCAACGAAGCCTCCCCAACATCCAGCCGCACTTTCACCCGCAGCAACTCATCACGCCGAAACGCATGCACCTCAATCTCGTCGCCCGGCAGGAACTGCTGCAGCTGGTCATCCAGCTTGCGCGCGTCCGTTTTCATGCCATTCAGAGCGATGATCACATCACCCGCCGACAATCCTGCCGCCATCGCCGCGCCCTGCTCAAACGCCACCTGAATGCGCGCACCCAGCGCATCTTCGGCCACCCGCACGCCGAGATTCAGCGGCACCGTGCCGTTGGCCGGTTTGCCGCCGTGATCGGCGTGGCTGATTGGCGCACGCCAATGCAGTTCGACACCGGCATCGGCCAGCAGCTCCGCCAGCGGCAATGGCTCGGTGCTGTACAGCGCCAGATCAAAAAATTCCTGCAACGATTGTCCGGCCAGTTCCTCCGCCAACAACTGAATGCCCTGCTCCGGCACGCCGACGCCGATCTTGCCGTAGCGCTGCCATAGCAGGCGCATCAGATCATCCAGAGTTTTCTGGCCATCGGTAACGCGGCGCAGGGTGAAATCCAGCGCCAGCGCCACCAGTGAACCCTTGGCGTAGTAACTGACAATCGCGTTGCTGGCGTTTTCATCCTGCTTGTAGAAGCGGGTCCAGGTATCGAAGCTGGATTCGGTGACAGTCTGCTTCTGTTCGCCACGACCGCGGGCCACCCGGCTGATCGCGGTGCCGAGCAGTTCCAGATAATTTTCCGTGTTGATCTTGCCGCAGCGGGCGATGCCCAGGTCATCGTAGTAACTGGTGATGCCCTCGAATGCCCACAGCAGTTCGGTATAGCTTTCCTGACTGAGATCGTACGGAGTGAAGACTTCCGGCTTGATCCGCTTGACCATCCAGCTGTGAAAATATTCGTGGCTGCACAGGCCGAGATAATTGCGGTAGCCATCGCGCTGCTTGTCCGGGGCATCGCTGCGGCGCGGCAGGTCGGCGCGGGCGCACATCAGGCTGGTGGAGTTGCGGTGTTCGAGGCCGCCGTAACCGTCTGCAGTCACCAGCGTCATAAACAGGTAGTCCTGCATCGGCGGCTTTTCTTCGAACAGGGCGATGTGCTGCTCGCAGATCGGTTGCAGATCGCGCACCAGCCGATCGAGATCGGCGCCGCGATGGCCGCTGATAATGACACGATGGACAATGCCGCCGGCTTCAAAACGGGCATCTTCGAAGTGGCCCATCTCCACCGGGTAGTCGATCAGGTCGTCATAGTTTTCTGCGCGGAAGCGCCCGAAATCCCATTCACCGCCCGTCACACGCGGCATGCCGGTGGCGATGCGCCAGGTGGCATAAGCCGCGCCTTCCGGTGCCAGCATCTCCACTTCGCAGGGCTGGTCTTCGTGGCCGATCGGCTGCAGGAAGACGCAAGTGCCGTTGAAGTAGGCGTGGCGGGTATCCAGATGCGCGCCGCGCACGGACAGATCCCAACCGTAGACATCGATGGTGACCTGCAATGGACCATCACAGGGCGCCACCTGCCAGCTGTCCTTGTCGAGCTTGGCCACCGCCACCGGCGCGCCGGCGCACTCGGCGCGCAGCGACAGCACATGGCGGGCGAAGTCGCGAATCATGTAGCTGCCGGGAATCCACGCCGGCATGCGCAGCACCTGCCCTTCCGGGGTGGGCGCAGCAATGGTGAGGACAACGGTGAACTGGTGAGCTTCTGGCCGGGACGGCTGGATACGGTAATGGATCACAGGCTTCTCCGTAAAAACGAAGCCGGAGTATAGCAAACCCGCTGGCTGGACCAGTGAAACACCTGCAGTCAGTGAATTGCCTGATCCACCCAGATCAAGGCCTCGGTATCAAAGCCGAGCTCGCTAGCCTGACTGATGAACTGCTCCTTCAGTGCATCACCGATGATCGGGCTGCGCGCCAGCAGCCACAGATATTTGCGGTTATAGCTGGTGACAAACGCATACTGATAGCCCTGATGATCCAGCTCGTAGATCACATAGCCGCCATAAAACGGGCCGAAGAACGACACCTTCAGATGGCCGATGCTTTCCTCCCCAACAAACTTTGCCTTGCCGATGGCTTCTTTCCATTCCTGCTTGTCGTCCAGATAACCGCGGTTGGTTACCTTTACCGAACCATCTTCATTGAGAGCGTAATCGGCGGTCACCTGCGACATGCCCCGCTCGAAGGAATGATCCAGACGGGCGATTTCATGCCAGGTGCCCAGATAACGGGGCAGCTCAAAGCCCTTTACCGGGGTGATACCTTCCGGCACACCGGTGCAGGAGGCGAGCAGGAGCACAAGCAGCACAATCCCAAAACGACGCATGGCCAATCCCTCAGTCACTAGTAACAACACAGTCATCAAGACTACAGTTACCGGGTTCAGAAAAACATTGAGAGAGCCGGCCATGTCGGTAATAGACAGAGTGTTCCTGCCAGTGACAACCTTGCTACTGGCACTGGCAGCGAACAGCATGGCCGAACAGGCCATCCCCGTGGTGGAGATCGTTGCCCTCGCCCCGGACAATGGCGTGGTCGCCAGTCATGATGCCCTGTATGTACACATCCGTTACCGCAGTAGCGAGCCGCTGCGCTTTCAAGTTCACGCCAGTGGCCCCGGGGTGAAGGAAGCCGGCGCGATGATGAATCCGTCACCGGCCTACCCCGCCGGTGAAGGCGAAGCAATCGCCTGGATCGCCTTTCGTGAATACTTCAAGCCCGACAGTCTCACCCTGCGCGTTTCCAGCCACAGCTGGAAAACCATCAGCGAAGTTGCGCTTGATGGCGGCGTCTTCTGGAGCCCGGGTGCAGAGCACCAGCCGCGACCGGAATGGGCCACTCGGCTGAGCAGCGAGCAACAGCAAACCGTGACCCAGGACATGCAGAAAGCCTACAGCAATAAGGGCGGCGACTGGCTGATTATGCTGATGGGCTGGTCAGTGCCCGGTTACTTCATCCTGCAGACATGGATCTGGCGACGCTGGCACGACAACTGGCGCCGCGCCGGTCTGCTGCCGCTATGGGCATCGATCCCGATCACCGGCTACACCCTGTTTGCCATGCTGATGGGATCGAACCTGTGGCCGCTGGTGATGCTGTTTGCGATGCCGCTGCTGTTCCTGTATCTGGCCTGCCTGTCACTTGTTCGGCGCTCACAGCAGTAAACGGCAACAGCAGGGTTCAGCCAGACTGGCTGACTACCAGCACATCGGCGGAACACTCACCCAGTACATGGGAAGTCACACGACCAATCAGCCAGCCTTGGGGTGTGTTTCCGTCATCCCTGCCGATCACCACAAGGTCCGCACCGAAGGCATCCGCCTGCTCGCGAATCAGCTGCCCCGCATAACCATGCTCAATGATCAGGCTAACCCCGTCTGCGGACATACCAGCGGCTTTGATCAGGCCATCCATTTTCTCGACAGATTCTTGACGCAACGCCTGGCTGTACGCCGCCAGGTCGTCGTCAGCGAGACCACGGAAGAAGCCGAAGCGCTCACTCAGCGGCGGCAAGGCATGAACGATTGCCAGCTGGGCATCGGGCGACACCTGCCGTGCAAGGCGCAGGCAATCGAGAGCGCCATCGGACAAATCCAGCGCCACAAGCACTTTCTGATACTCGGTGACCGGCGGCTTCTTGACGACCAGCACGGATGCCCGACTCCTGCCCACTACCCGCTCAGCGGTGGAGCCTATGGCCAGAGCGCGCAATGAGCTGACACCGCGACTGCCCAGCACAATCAGCTCATCAGCCGCGGCACCGTCCAGCACGGACTCTGCAGCATCACCCTCATGCAGGTGCACGGCAAAGTGGGTACCAGTCTCTTTCTGCAGGCGATCGGCCAGCCCGGCCAGGGTCTGCTCAGTTTCCTGCTGCTGATGCTTCTGCATGGTTGCGAGCACGGGCAGCAAACTCCTGATGGTGCGAATGCGGTGTGACTCGAGCGAATGCACCAGCGAGCAAGATGCGGGTTTTAACCTTTTGGCAAGCAAAGCCGCCCGCCCTACCGCCTTGTTGGCATGTTCTGAAAAGTCCGTCGCTACCCGAATTTTCTGCACATCAGACATTTGAGCCTCCGTGATTAAAGTAATCCATGGCCCGAGTATAGGAATCCATACGCCACGGCATAGCACAACCGGACGGTTAGTTGATCCGTGTCAAGTATTGGATCATCAGGCAGAAGGTTGGGTGCAGTATCTCTGCTAAAACCAGAACAAAAAAAGCCCCCGGATAAACCGGGGGCTGCGACTGAGCTCTGCGTTGTGCGCAAACTAGTGGCTAATCATCCATGGACGCATGGAGGGGAACATTTTCTTCCCGTCTGCAGTATATAAAAGCATAGCTTTTCCGGGTTCCGGTGAACCGCAACCACAGCTGCGGCTATGCTCCTTGTCGTGCTGCCGGCGATCGGCGGTGGAGAATACCGGCTCATGGCTGGCGCGTTCATTGCGCTCATGAGCCGCTTTGGTTGCCGGATCCATATTGACTATTTTTCGTGGCAGCACAATCACTCTGGGCGACAGTGACTCGCAAGTGGGACAGGCCATCGGCTTGTCACTGTCTTCCACGGTGGCCAGTGTGTGGAACAAACCATGTTCCTGGCACTTGTAGTCATATACAGGCATGGCAGTTACTCCTTGTCTTTCGACAGTGGAACGTCCATGCCGCCGGTGACTTTCTTCTGCGGGCCTTCGGCCGACGGATTGATGTCGAAATCGAAGATGCCCGTCGGCAGCCACAAGGTAGCACAAGCATTGGGAATATCGACGACGCCGCTGATATGACCCTCCACCGGTGCACAACCCAGAATTGCATAGGCCTGTGCCTTGGTGTAACCAAACTTGGTCATGTATTCGATCGCATTCAGGCAAGCCTGGCGATAGGCCACATGCACGTCCAGATAATGCTGGCCGCCGTGCTCGTCCACCGAAATGCCCTCGAAGATCACATAATCATCGTAGCGCGGTTTGATCGGGCTGGGCTTGAACACCGGGTTCTTGATTCCGTACTTCTCAACGCCGCCCTTGATCAGGTTCACTCGCAGGTGAATCCAGCCAGCCATTTCGATGGCGCCACAGAAGGTAATTTCACCGTCGCCCTGGCTGAAGTGGAGATCACCAACAGACAGGCCGGCATCCTTCACGTAAACCGGGAAGTACACCTTGGCACCACGGGACAGATCCTTGATGTCACAGTTACCACCGTGTTCACGGGGTGGAACGGTTCGGGCAGCTTCTGCGCCGGCTGCTTTTGCTGCTTCACCGGTCATCTTTCCCATATGGGCAGTGGTGCCATTTGGCAGTGTCGCCAGCTCCGGCACCCGGTCGGGATCGGTCTGTACCAGCCCGGCTTCACGCTTGTTCCAGATGTCCAGCAGCTCCTTGGAGGGCAGACAGCCAATCAGGCCCGGGTGGATCAAGCCGGCAAACTCCACATTCGGAATATGACGTGACTTGGTAAACATACCGTTGAAATCCCAGATGCTTTTTTGCGCTTCCGGGAAGTGCTCGGTCAAGAAGCCGCCACCGTTTTTCTTCGAGAAGAATCCGTTAAAACCCCACTGGCTTTCTTCGAAGGTGCCGATATCAAGAATGTCGACTTCAAGAAGGTCGCCCGGCTCTGCGCCCTTGACGCCAACCGGGCCAGACAGGAAATGCACCTGGCTGAGATCCACGTCACGCACATCGTCGGCACAGTCATCGTTCTTGATCTGTCCGCCGGTCCAGTCATAACACTCGACGATGAAGTCATCGCCGGGATTTACCATGGCCACCATCGGGATGTCCGGGTGCCACCGGTTATGGATCTTTTCGTTCTCGTAAGGGGACTTGTTAAGGTCGATCTTGATGATTCTTTCAGCCATGACGGACGCTCCTTGGTATTAGTTTCTAAACGGTTAAGTCATGGCCTTACTATCGGAAATCCTGCCTTACCGGTGTATTGGCGAAATGCCCCCGGCCCCTACGTCATACAACGTATTGAAGCCGGAAGTAGCGCCGTGCAGCGCCCTGCCAGCGCCCCGGGGTCAGACAGCGAGGAAGCTGGCAATTTTCTCCTGATCGGCATTCGCCCGGTTTTCCTCATGAACGATGGCACCCTTCTCAATCACCAGAATCCGATCGGCGGCATCCATAACAAAGCTGAGCACCTGCTCGGATACCACAATCGACAAGCCACGCTCATCACGGATACGCCTCAGTGTGACGGCAATTTCCTTGATGATGTTTGGCTGAATGCCTTCCGTTGGTTCGTCCAGCAACAGTACCTTTGGCCGTGTCGCCAGGGCGCGCGCAATGGCCAGCTGTTGCTGCTGTCCACCGGACAGATTGCCACCACGCCGGTTCTGCATTTCCTTCAGAACCGGAAACAGTTCATAAAGGTCCTCAGGGACGCTCTTCTCTCCGATAGCCGCAAGCCCGGTCTCTATGTTTTCCCGCACCGTCAGGGTAGGAAAAATCATCCGCCCTTGAGGTACGAAGCCGATCCCGGCTCGGACCCGCTGAAAGCTCTTCATTGGCGTGAGATCAGTACCATTCAGGCTTACTTCGCCGCCCTTGGAAGGAGTCATACCCACCAGGGATTTCATCAGCGTCGTCTTGCCCATACCATTACGGCCTACCACAGCGACTATCTCGTTCTTGCCAACTTCGAGGTTCATATCATTGATGATAGTGCTCTGGCCGTAAGCCACGGAATGATGTTTTACGCTCAGCATAATCAGTGCCCCAGATAGACTTCGATGACTTTCGGATCAGCTTTCACGTGCTCAATGGACCCTTCGGAAAGAATTTTCCCTTGGTGCATGACAGTCACCCGGTCAGCGATATCACCGACAAACTGCATGTCATGCTCCACCACCAGTACGGTGTGGCTTTTTGTTATTACCCGCAGCAACTCTGCGGTTTTCTTGCGTTCTGCAACTGACATGCCGGCCACTGGCTCATCCAACATGAGCAAGTCCGGCTTCTGAATCAGCAGCATACCGATCTCCAGCCACTGCTTCTGACCATGGCTCAGCGAGGCCGCTGACTCATTCAGAGCGTCACTCAGGAAAATGGTTGCGGCCACATCCTCTACCGCGTCAATCACTTCTGCATCGCGCTTGAATGCAAGCGCGCCCATCACGCTGTGACCTTTCGGATAAGACAACTCCAGATTCTCGAACACGGTGAGGTCCTCGAATACGGATGGCGTCTGGAATTTCCGCCCGACACCACAATGAACGATCTGGTGCTCTTTCAGCTTTGTCAGCTCCTTGCCGGCAAACTTGATTGACCCGGTGGTTGCCTTTGTCTTTCCGCAAATCAGATCCAGCACCGTGGTTTTGCCGGCACCATTAGGGCCAATAATCACCCGTATTTCTTTCGGATCGAGATAGAAGGACAGATCGTCTACCGCCTTGAAGCCATCAAATGATACGGTCAGGCCCTCAACCGCCAGCAAAAAATCGCTATTCTTTTTCTTGGCTGCATTCATCAGGATTTCTCCGGGCTGTAGTTATCGATGCTCGAATCATATGCAACGGGCTCTTCGGCAGTGCTCCTCTCCGTTTTGGGAGCCGTCGGCAATGACTCTGCAGCAACCTGCCTGCGTTTAAAAAGGCGTTCTTCCAGCGGCTGGATATAGGTCTGATAGAGTCCTGCCAGGCCATTCGGAAATGCCATCACAACGCCGATAAACAACGCCCCCATGGCAAAAGGCCAGAGCTCCGGGAAAGATTCAGAAAGACCACTCTTGGCTGCATTAACAAGTAATGCGCCATAAACCGCACCAAGAATGGACAGACGCCCCCCTAGTGCACAGAAAATGACCATCTCGATAGAAGCGACAATGCCAACAAATGATGGCGACATGAAGCCGACAATCAGCGTGAACAAGGCACCACCAATGCCGGCAAAGGCTGCGGCGAGACAGAACACAAAGATCTTGAAGGCGGCCACGTCATAGCCAGAGAAGCGCACCCGCGTTTCCTGTGCATTCATTGCCACGAGAATACGACCGAGCTTGCGATTCTGAACCATTCGCGCAATAAACAGGCAGGCAAACAGCAACGCCACACAGACGAAGTACAATGTCATTTTGGCCTCATCTGTCCTGATATCCCAGCCCATCAGAGTGCGCAGATCAGTGATGCCGTTAACACCTCCGGTGTATCCTTGCTGACCAATAATCAAGATGGTGAGGATCGCGGCCACAGCCTGCGTCATGATGGAGAAGTACACCCCGCCGACACGTCGTGTGAACATGGTGAAACCAATAATCAACGCCAGCAGAACAGGCACACTGATAACCGCCAGCAGCGTAAAGGAAAAGCTATGGAACGGCTGCCAGAACCAGGGCAGTTCGGTAATCTGGTTCCAGTCCATAAAGTCGGGAATGCCTGGCGTGGACTGGATGGCGGTAGCTTCCGGCGTAGATGCTTCAAGCTTGAGAAACATAGCCATACAGTAGCCGCCCAGCCCAAAGAAAATACCCTGACCCAAGCTGAGGATACCGGCCTTGCCCCAGCACATGACCAGACCAATGGCGACAAAGGCATAGGTCAGATACTTGCCCGCCATACTCAGGCGGAAAGGGTCCAGCGCCAACGGCAAAACCACCACCAACAGCAAGGCCAACAACATGTAGTAGATTCCCTCTCGGGTCTTGAACCACTGGATTGCAGACGGTGTTTTCATGACACGAGCCTCTTAGCGGCGAATCTTCAGAGCCATCAAACCTTCCGGGCGCAGCATCAAAATGCCAACAACAACAAGAAGGGTGAGGACTTTGGCCATGGATCCACTCAGGAAAAATTCCATGGTGGACTGAGCCTGGGAAATAGCGAAAGCAGAAACAATCGTGCCGATCAGGCTTTGTGCTCCGCCGAAAACAACCACCAGAAAGGTGTCAACGATGTAGGCCTGACCAGAAGATGGGCCGGTAGACCCGATCATGGTGAATGCACTTCCGGCAATCCCTGCAATGCCACAACCGAGCGCAAACGTCATACGGTCCACGGCGCCGCTATTGATACCAACGGCTTCCGCCATCGGCCGATTCTGCACCACTGCCCGTACTTTCTTGCCCCATCCAGAGCGATACATCAGCAAATACAGACCGAGCGCGATGAGCATGGCAATCACCATGACAAAAAGACCATTAATGGGCAGTTGCACAGCATCAGTCACTTGAATAGCACCCATCATCCACTCTGGAAGTTCCACACCGACTTCTCGGGGTCCAAATATGGATCTGTAGGCCTGCTGAAGGATAAGACTGAGACCCCAGGTCGCTAACAGCGTATCCAGCGGCCTTCGATAAAGTCGGCGTATCATTGCCCATTCAATAAACGCCCCTAACGCGGCGCATATTAGAAAGGCCATGATCATTGCCATGAAGAAGTAGCCCCCAAAAAGACTGGGCAGATAGGTTTGGAAAAAACCGGACGTCAGGTACGTGGTATAGGCACCGAGAATCATAAATTCCCCATGCGCCATATTAATCACACCCATCTGTCCAAAGATGATTGCCAGGCCAAGCGCCATCAGTACAAAGACCGAGAACAGGGATAGACCGGCAAACCCCTGCATGGCAAATATGGACATCAATTCACTGGTGGTATAGCCGTCAAACATGGTCCTTGCTCCCGTATTTCAAAGCGTTTTTGCCAAGTACCGTTAAGAGCTTTCGGCACCCGAGGAGACCACGGTGGAATCCTCTGGCGCCGAAACTTCCTGCTTATTGATAGCCTTCTGGGAACGGATCGGGCTCCATCAGCTCTTCAGTCTCGTGGACCAACTTGTACTGACCGTTCGCCAGAGCGAGTCCGATGCGACCTTTGGACCAGAGGTGATGATTTTCGTGGATGCGTACATAGCCCTCGGGTGCAGCCTTGAATTCGATGCCCGGAGAAACCGCACGAATCTTGTCGACGTCGAATGAACCTGCTTTTTCGACGGCCATTTTCCATAACCACGGACCGAGATAGGCAGCCTGGGTCACGTCACCGATCACCATGTCATCGCCATACTCTTTCTTGAAGGCAGCAACGAATGCCTTGTTGTTCGGGTTATCGAGGCTCTGGAAGTACTTCATGGAGGCATAGATACCTTCGACGTTCTCCCCGCCGATACCGCGAATTTCATCCTCGGTTACGGAGATAGTCAGCACCATCGGCTTTTCTTTGGTCGGATCGATACCAGCGGCCTGTAGTTGCTTGTAGAAAGCAACGTTGGAGCCACCCACGACGATCGCAAAGATCACATCAGGCTTCTTCAACTTGATCTTGTTGATCACTGAGTTGAACTGGGTATGTCCCAGCGGATAGTACTCTTCACCGGAAACCGTCAGGCCCAGCTTCTCAATGTGCTTGCGGGCGATCTTGTTAGAGGTTCTTGGCCAGATGTAATCCGAGCCCAGCAGGTAGAAAGACTTGGCGTCCTTCTCTTTCACGGCCCAGTCGATGGCAGCGAGGATCTGCTGGGTGGCTTCCTGGCCGGTGTAGATCACATTGGGTGATTGCTCAAGACCTTCATAGAACGTCGGGTAGTAGAGCATTCCGTTGAGCTGCTCGAATACCGGCAACACCGCCTTACGCGAGGCGGAGGTCCAGCAGCCGAACACTGCGGCAACTTTGTCCTGACGCAGTAGTTTACGAGACTTCTCAGCAAAGGTTGGCCAGTCACTGGCACCATCTTCCTGTACGTATTTGATCTGACGACCAAGCACACCGCCGGACTCGTTGATCTGCTTGATCGCAAGCTTTTCAGCCTGTACCGAGCCAATCTCACTGATCGACATGGTGCCTGTGATTGAGTGAAGAATACCGACTGTTACGGTGTCATCCGTCACGGCCAGGCCGGTTGTATTGACTTGCGACGTCGGCGGCGTTGCCGCATTGGCTGTCGCCGCCAACACCATTGAAGCCGCCAGCAGCTTAAGCTTGCCGAGGCCCCACCGTGCGTTGGCGCCTCCTTTCTTCGATTGCTTGTGCATTTTCATGGTAAGTCCTCGTATTCATACCCGGTCAGAAGATTTCTGCTGAACGCACCACCGACACTTCCGGGGCTCGCCCTCGCAAACAATTCTGTCCGGCAGGCACGGACTAACCCATTAGGCAAACACTCCACCGACTTACGTCATTTAACGCATGGCCTGAGGACCATCCGGACGATAAACCGTTGGGGAGCAAGCTCCTTGTCGGCGAAAAGGCGTGGGGTGGCACGAATATTGAGTGAGATTAAGGACAGGCATCTTTCAAAAGGTCACACCATGAGTGCCCGACAGAGCATTTTCCGGGTTCGGCGGAATTACAACCAATGGGTCGCTAACCAGACTCTGGAAGACTATGCGCTGCGTTTCACGGCGAAGAGCGCTCGTCGCTGGTCCGCCAGCCGGGTCGCCAACACTGCGCTGGGAGCGATCTCTTTCCTGGCGCTGGAGGCTATTGGTGGGGCCATCACAATCCACTATGGATTCAACAATGCGGTCGCTGCTATCTGCGCTGTTGCGCTGATCATCTTCCTGACGGCCATTCCCATCAGCTACTACGCGGCACGCTACGGTGTGGATATCGACCTGTTAACACGAGGAGCAGGCTTCGGTTATATCGGCTCAACCATCACCTCGCTGATCTACGCCTCCTTCACCTTTATCTTTTTCGCCATAGAAGCGGCCATTATGGCCATGGCGCTGGAGTTGCTGTTCGGTATCCCCCTCGTGATCGGCTATCTGATCTGCTCTGTGGTCATCATTCCACTGGTGACCCATGGCATTACGGCGATCAGCAAGTTCCAGCTATGGACCCAGCCGGTCTGGATCATTCTTCAGTTATTGCCCTTTATCGCGATCATCTGGCTGGATGCAGGATCAATTTCAGACTGGACACAGTTCGAGGGCATTGAGCCTAATCAGGGCGGCAGCTTTGATCTGCTTCTTTTTGGCGCAGCGGCAGCCGTGGTCTTTTCACTGATGGCGCAGATTGGCGAGCAGGTCGATTTCCTTCGTTTTATTCCCGAGCCAGCGCCCGGGCGGAAGCTGCACTGGTGGGCTGCGGTGATGTCCGGAGGGCCGGGCTGGATCGTTATTGGTGCAGTAAAGATACTTGCCGGCTCTTTTCTTGCTGTACTGGCGCTGAATCATGGAGTGTCCGCGGCCGATGCCTCGGATCCCACCAGGATGTACATGGTTGCATTTGGCTACGTCACCTCCAGTCCTGAAGTGGCGATGGCCATTGCTGGTATTTTTGTCATTATTTGCCAGCTGAAGATCAACGTCACCAATGCTTATGCTGGGTCCATCGCTTGGTCGAACTTCTTCTCACGCCTGACCCACAGCCACCCGGGCAGAGTGGTTTGGCTGGTATTCAACGTCTCCATTGCCCTGCTGGTGATGGAGCTAGGCGTGTACCGGGCGCTGGAAGAAACGCTCGGCTACTACGGCATCGTCGCGGTGGCCTGGGTCGGCGCACTGGTGGCCGATCTTGTCATCAACAAACCTCTGGGACTGAGTCCCAAGCACATTGAATTCAAGCGGGCGCACCTCTACGACATCAACCCGGTGGGTGTTGGCGCTATGATTCTTGCCTCTCTCATCGGCATGGTCAGCCATAGTGGCGTCCTCGGGGCGATACCCGAAGCTCTGTCGCACTTTATGACCTTGGCCGCCGCGCTTCTGATTGCCCCATTGATCGCCTGGTGGACCAAGGGCCGCTTCTACACTGCGCGCCCATTCGTACCCATCGTCACCGATCATGCGCTGGTAGCCTGCTGTATCTGCGAACACAAGTTTGAACCTGAAGATGTCACCACCTGCCCGGCCTATGCCGGCAATATATGTTCACTGTGCTGCTCACTTGATGCCCGTTGCGGTGACTTCTGCAAGCCCGGCGCTGGCTACCGGGAACAGCTGAGCAGATTCTTCGGGCTGATTATTCCTGCATCCATCCTGGTTCGTCTCAACTCACGTATCGGGCACTTTCTAACCCTGCTGGTGCTGATTAACGGCCTGTCCGGCCTGCTACTTGCACTGATCTACGGTAAAACACCGGCGGCATCGGTCGCTGAGGCGGCGCTGTTGTCGGCCACACTGTGGAAGGTGTTTTTTGTGTTGATCATTATCACCGGTGTTGTCTGCTGGCTTTTTGTGCTGGCTCACGAGAGCCGCGTGGTGGCAGAGGAGGAATCGCGGCGACAAACCCGCCTGCTGACCGAGGAAATCGTCGCCCACGATCGTACTGATCAAGCACTACAGCAGGCCAAGGAGCGGGCCGAGGCTGCAAATGGGGCGAAGAGCCGCTATCTGACCGGAATAAGCCACGAGCTTCGCTCGCCACTCAACGCCATTCTGGGCTATGCCCAACTGATGGAGAACGACGCTTCCATTCCGGATAATCGCAAGGAGGCCCTCGGCGTGATCCGGCGTAGCGGCGAATACCTGGCTGATTTAATTGAAGGCCTTCTGGATATTTCAAAAATCGAGGCCGGACGGCTGGATCTGCACCGGGATACAGTGCGTATCGCTTTGCTCATGGAACAGCTCGTTCATATGTTTCAGCTGCAGGCTGAAGGAAAGGGCTTGGCGTTCGAATATGCCTGCATCGGCAAACTACCGGAACTGGTGATCACCGATGAAAAGCGACTACGTCAGGTTCTTATTAACCTGCTTTCAAATGCGATCAAGTACACAGAGAAAGGGCGCGTGTCGCTCACCCTCAAGTACCGCAGTCAGGTGGCGGAATTTATCGTCAAAGACACCGGAGAGGGCATTGCAGAAGACAATATTGAGCGTGTTTTCCGGCCTTTTGAGCGCGTCACTTCGGGCACCGGCAGACCGACTCAGCCCGGCACCGGACTAGGACTAACCATCACTCGTTTGCTGACAGAAATAATGGGGGGCGATCTATCGGTGGAGAGCATCCCCGGCAAGGGCAGCACCTTCCGCGTGGCCTTAATGCTGTCCAGTCTGCATACGCCACGACCCGAATCCATGACTTCGCCGGCGCAGCGTATTTATGGCTACGAAGGCCCTCGCCGCAAGATCATGGTGGTGGATGACGAGGCGTCGCACCGCCAGCTAATTCGCGCCATGTTGTCGCCGCTCGGTTTCGAGGTGGTGGATGTCGGCAATTCGCTGGCGGTTCTGGATGCTCTGGAAACCGAACTGCCAGACCTGCTATTACTGGATATTTCCATGCCCGATTACAACGGCTGGGAAATCCTCTCGCAGATCCGGATCAGTCACCCATTGCTACCGGTGGTGATGGTTTCAGCGGATGCCAGCGAGGGCCGGAACCGCCCGGAATCGCCAGTCCTGCATAACGGCTATGTGATCAAACCAGTGCGTCTGAACTTGCTTCTCGATCACATAGCCCGCCTGGTGGCACTGACATGGCGCTTTGAAAAAACGCCAGAGCCGATTGCTCTCGCCCCCGCGCGCGCGCCCGAAGAGGTGGCACTCCCCGCCATACAGCACCGAACAACGCTGGTAGCACTGGCCACTATCGGCCACCGCAAAGGGCTTCTGGACGCCCTGCATGCCCTGAAACACAACGGCGATGCCTCAGACATCTTTGTTGAACAGATGGTCAGGCTGGCAAGCGATTTTCAATTCGAAAAGATCATCAATCTGATCAAGGTAACCGACCATGAACGCTACTGAGCCCCAGAAGACCGTGGTGATGGTCGTCGACGACGCCATCGACTCCATACGCATGATCAGCGACAGCCTGGAGGAAGCTGGCATGACAGTGCTGGTCGCACTAGAGGGCAGTCAGGCCCTGACCATTAGCCAGAACATCATTCCTGATATCGTGCTGATGGACGCCATCATGCCCAATATGGATGGCTTCGAAACCTGCCGACGGTTGAAAGAAAAACCCGAATTCATTGATACGCCGATCATCTTCATGACGGGCCTTAGCGACACGGAGCATGTGGTGATGGGCCTCAACTCCGGTGGCGTCGACTACGTCACCAAACCCATCAATCCCTCGGAAATGCTCGCCCGCATGCAGGTCCATCTGGCCAATGCCCGTTTGGCACGCAGCGCCAGGGCAGCCCTCGACACTGCAGGACAGAACCTGTTTGCCGTGAATCGCGATGGCGAGATTATCTGGGCAACCCCACAGGTGCATCAGCGACTGATCGTCGGCGACGACAAACACGCAGATCAACACACCAATCGACTTGCCGAGTGGCTCAGCCATGATCCGGAGAACGGCCATAGCCTCACCATGGACTTTCTGCCACAGCCCCATTCCGTGGAATTTCTGACCATTGTGGGCGGCAGAGAATACCTGCTTCGACTGCACGAGGTTCAACAAGCCAGCGTGGCCACCGGTGTCCTGAAAGAGCGCTTCAAACTCACCGGCCGCGAATCTGACGTATTGCTGTGGATCGCCAAGGGCAAAACTAACCGTGAAATCGGCCAGATATTGGAGGTGAGCCCGCGAACGGTGAACAAACATCTGGAGCAGGTGTTCCGCAAACTCGGCGTCGAAAATCGCACCTCCGCAGCAGCAGTCGCGATAAAATTTCTGGCGCGAGCTTGAGAATTATTGCTTATTCGCGAGTCTGAAACTCAAACAGAACCACCAATAAAAAAGGCGGGGCTTTCGCCCCGCCTTTTCTTCACACCGTTAAATCGATTCGAGATTAAACGTTCTCGAACTGGCCCATGGTGTTGTCTTTACCGCCAGCCTTCAGTGCAGCTTCACCAGCGAAGTACTCTTTGTGGTCATCACCGATGTTGGAACCGGCCATGTCCTGGTGCTTCACGGTAGCGATGCCCTGACGGATTTCCTTGCGCTGAACGCCTGCAACGTATGCCAGCATGCCTTCGTCACCGAAGTAACCCTTGGCCAGGGTGTCGGTGGACAGAGCGGCAGTGTGGTAGGTCGGCAGGGTGATCAGGTGGTGGAAAATACCTGCTTCACGGGATGCGTCGCGCTGGAACGAGGCGGTGCGCTTGTCAGCTTCAATACCCAGCTCGGTGTTGTCGTAATCAGCGCTCATCAGCTTGGCGCGATCGTACGCAGACACGTCCTTGCCTTCCTTCTGCATGGCATCAAACACCTGCTGACGGAAGTTCAGGGTCCAGTTGAAGGACGGGCTGTTGTTGTAAACCAGCTTGGCGTCCGGCACCACTTTGCGGATGCGGTTAACCATTTCGGCGATCTGACCAACGTGCGGCTTCTCGGTTTCGATCCACAGCAGGTCGGCACCGTTTTGCAGGCTGGTAATACAGTCGAGCACAACACGGTCGATGCCGCTGCCTTCTTTAAAGCAGAACAGACCGGACTGCAGACGCTTCGGCTTGAGCAGCTTGCCGTTGGCCTTGATCACCACGTCGCCGTTCTGGATGTCGTCAGCGCTGGTGATGTAGTCGCCGTCGAGGAAGCTGTTGTACTGGTCGCCCAGGTCGCCCGGCTCATTGGTTACGGCGATCTGCTTGGTCAGGCCGGCGCCCAGCGAGTCGGTACGGGCAACGATAACGCCGTTGTCTACGCCGAGCTCAAGGAACGCGTAACGAACAGCGTTGATCTTGGCAAGGAAGTCAGCGTGCGGAACGGTTACTTTGCCGTCCTGGTGACCACACTGCTTCTCGTCGGATACCTGGTTTTCGATCTGGATACAGCAGGCACCGGCTTCAATCATCTGCTTGGCCATCAGGTAGGTGGCTTCAGCGTTACCGAAACCAGCGTCGATGTCGGCAATAATCGGGACAACGTGGGTTTCGAAGTTGTCGATCTTGTTGATGATTTCAGCTTCTGCCTTGGCGTCGCCCTTGGCGCGGGCAGCGTCCAGGTCGCGGAACAGGTGGTTCAGTTCCCATGCATCCGCTTGCTTGAGGAAGGTGTACAGCTCGCGGATCAGGTCAGCAACGCTGGTCTTCTCGTGCATGGACTGGTCCGGCAGCGGGCCAAACTCGCTGCGCAGGGCAGCGACCATCCAGCCGGACAGGTACAGGTAGCGACGCTTGGTGGAGCCGAAGTGCTTCTTGATCGAAATCAGCTTCTGCTGACCGATGAAGCCGTGCCAGCAACCCAGCGACTGGGTGTACTGGGAGGTGTCCTTGTCGTAGGCAGCCATGTCTGCACGCATGATGTTTGCGTTGTACTTGGCGATGTCCAGATGGGTGTTGAAACGGTTCTGGAGGCGCATACGTACCGCGGACTCAGGGTTAATCGCCTGCCAGGTCTTGTTGGCCTTGACGACCTTGGCGAGGGATTCGACGTCTTTGCTGTATGACATGGTCTGATCCTTTGGTTGAGGGTGACACCACCGTGGCGGGTGTGCCGGCTTCCGGGCCCGGGACGGTGAGGCGCGCATTCTAGGCCGGGTATTTTCATAATCGAAATTGATATTTGATATATCCGTCATTCACACAGTGAATATACATATATATCATAAGGTTAGCAGGCATAACGGGCAGCCCCGTTTATCAGGAGTATCCGGCGACGCCAGAACACGACGGACTGATACAATGCCGCATCGAATGGAGTGTGATGCATGACCCTTGAATACCTGAGCGCGAACGACGGCCACCGTATTGCCCTTCACTGCTGGAAATCCGATGTCGGTGACAAAGGCGCGGTGCTCTGGCTGCATGGCATGGCAGAACACGCTGCCCGCTATGCCCCGCTGGCCAAAGCCCTGAATGCCACCGGCTGGCATCTGTATGCGCCGGACCATCGCGGCCACGGCGCCAGCGTCAGCGATACCGAAATACGCGGCCACTTTGCCGATAACGAGGGCTGGAACCTGGTGCTCAGTGATGTCGCCAGCGTGCTGGCGGCGGTACGCGAGCGCCACCCCGAACGACCGCTGATTCTGGGTGGCCACAGCATGGGCAGCTTTATCGCGCTGGCCTGCAGCGAACGCCATGGTAGCCAGATGGATGGCCTGATTTTGTGCGGCAGCGACTACAAGGCGCCGTGGCTGTGGAAGCTGGCCTTGCAGCCGATCAAGCTGGCGCACTGGCGCAACGGCCCGCGCGGCCACAGCAAGCTGATCAGTGCGCTGACCTTTGATGCCTTCGCCAAAAAAATTCCGCACCGTCGCACCGCTTTTGACTGGCTGAGCCGGGATGTGGCCGAAGTCGACAAGTACATCAACGACCCCTGGTGTGGCCACGACTGCAGCACCCGGTTGTGGCATGACCTGATCAGCGCGCTGATCACCATTGATGCAGCCGCATCGCTAAAGCAGCTGCCCGGTTCGTTGCCGGTCATGCTGATTGGCGGTGACAGCGACCCCATGAGCGGGAACGGTAAGGGTATGGCGGCCCTGTACAAGGCGCTGCACAGGGCCGGCATCAGTGATCTGACATTTGGTCAGTTCATTGGCGGTCGCCATGAAATCCTCAACGACCTGTGCCGTGATGAAGTGACAGACGAAATCAGCGAGTGGCTCCGTCTGCACTACTGATTGACAAGAGAGCCGGTTCCGGGTTGATACCGGCTCAAGTGGCGGCCCGCATCTTTTTTCCGGGCACCTTCACTACTACCGGCTTTGCCTGGCCAAACAGGTAGTCCTGCTCACGCACCTTGCGTGTCTGCAGCCAGTATCGCCAGGTGGAGCCGGGCCACAGGGCAAAGTTCTTGCCGTCATCCTGCTGATACCAACTGGTACAACCGGAGGTCCAGACGGTGCCCTGCAGACGTTTCTGCACGTCATCGTTAAAACGGCGTTGGGCTTCGGCCTTCACATCCATATAGTCCATGTCCTTCTGTTTCAGCATATCGAGACACTGCAGGATGTAGTTTACCTGACACTCGATCATGAACAGGATTGAGTTATGCCCCAGCCCGGTGTTTGGTCCCACCAGCATGTACAGATTGGGATAACCACTGACAGTGATGCCGTAATGGGCCTCTGCCGAATCAGCCCAGTCTTTGTGAATATCATGCCCGTCAATCCCGGTCAGTGGAAAATCACGCATATAAATGCGTGGATCTACAATAAACCCGGTGCCAAGAATGATGCAGTCGGCTGGCCGCTCGACACCATCCGTGGTAACGACACTGTGCTCGCGAATTTCCACAATACCTTCGGTTACCAACTCGACATTTTTCCGGTTGAACATCGGATACCACTTGTTCGAGATCAGTACCCGCTTGCAGCCAAAATGATAATCCGGCACCAGGCGCCGGGCGACGTCCCGGTCCTTGACCTGAAAGTGGATAAACAGTTTGCACAAGGTTTCAAGAAGCTGCGCCGCCTTGACACTGGACATAGGCGCCACTCTTGCCTCGTTGCTCCAGTACAGTCGTGCCCGGTGCAGCCTGCGCAGTAGCGGGAAGCGCTCGAACAACTTTCTGCTGATACCGGGATAGCCACGCTCATCGCGTGGAATAACCCAGGCTGCGGTACGCTGGAACACCGACAGCTTTTTTACCAGCGGAGCAATTTCCGGACAATACTGAATGGCGCTGCCACCGGTGCCGATCGACACCACGTTCTTGCCCACCAGTTCGTAGCCGTGATCCCACTGTGCCGAATGCATGACCTTGCCCTTGAACTTGTCCAGCCCCTTGATTTCGGGAATATGCGGTACGTGCAAGGGCCCGGAGGCAAGCACAAAGTGTTTGCAGACGACCTTGTTGCCATCCGTGGTACTCAGTGTCCAGGTGGCGCTTTTCCGGTCGAAATGGGCGCCACAGACTTCCTGACTGAAACGGATAAACGGTCTCAGTCCGTACTTGTCCGTGGTATCAATGATGTAATTCTCAATTTCATACCAGGGGGCATAGCGCTTTGACCAGTCGGCCTTGCCGGCAAACGAGAATGAGTACAGATGCGACTGCACATCGCAGGCCGCGCCAGGATAAGTATTGAAATACCATGTGCCGCCTACCTGCGGTGCTTTTTCCAGAATGACGAAGTTGTCGTTGCCGGACTCGCGCAGCTTGATGGCCATACCGAGGCCACCGAAGCCGGCACCAACAATAGCCACGTCTACGGTCGTTGTTTTTGGGTTGATCGGTGCTTTACTGGTCATGGAAATTCTCCTGAAACTGATAATTCCGAGTTGTTCTGGATAGCCCTCAGGCCGCCTGTTCCGTCTGGAAGCCGGCCACTTCCTGCATCAGCGCCTCGGCCTGATTGAGGAATGCGCGATTGTCGTGCATCCACGGATGGAAGCCGGGGCGGAAAAAATCGAGCCACTCCGGCACAACGCGACGCAGGATACCGGGCTTGCCAGCGAGGAAATTGCCGAGCTTGAGCCAGCCTGCGAGATCACCCAGCCCCCCGGACTTCGACAGCATGCGCAGATAGAACGGCGCATACAGGCTCCAGAAAATCACGTTGGCAAGAATGAAGGCGAAGCTGCGCAGGAAATATGCTCTGGCCCCTTTACCCACCACCTTTTCATAAGCATCAAAGCAGACCGCCTTGTGCTCGGTTTCCTCAATGGCATGCCAGCGCCAGATCGCGGCATAACGTGGATCAGCTCCGTCCAGCAGGTCGTCATCACGCAGCAGGGTGTCACCGAGCACGGCGGTCAGGTGTTCCAGTGCAATGGTCGCGGCCAGCTGCAGCGGCTTGGGCAGCTTTTTCGCAGCCTCGAGGAAGTTCACCACCACCCGCTCCATCTGCTCCACAGGCAACCCGGCCTGACGCAGTGCATCGTTATATTCTTCATGCTCGCGGGTATGAAAGCCCTCCTGGCCGATGAAGGCGGATATCTGCTCCTTCAGCGGAGGTTCGGTCAGTTGGTCCCGGTAGTTGCGCACGCTCTGGATAAAGAAGCGCTCGCCGGCAGGAAAAAATATCGACAGGGTGTTATAGAACTGGGTGATATGCAGGCCCGCCGGGTTCCAGCTCAGCGCCTTGCCCTTCGGCAAGCCAAACTGCAGGTTGCGGCGGATCGGATCGACCTGGATGGACATCGGTATACCCTCATACAAAGTAGGTGTTTACCAAGCCATCCTGGAGAGGCATTCAGCCCTGCTCAACTGTTACATTGGACAATGTAATCTTTTCTTGATCTGTATCAATCCTGACTGTGGCGGCCGGTCAGAACTCATAGCGCAGGGAGGTCGTGTACCGGGTATTGGTCTTTTCCCGGTCGATCACCGGGGTGGCCAGCAGGTTGCGCGGCGGCTCACTGTTATGCCGCAAGTTATAGCTCAGACGCAGACTGAGGGAACCGTTCAACCGCACCAGCAGGCCACTGTCAAACAGAGCCCTATGGTCATCGGCGTCACCGAAAGCTGGCTGGAAATAGACGGTAGCGAACCAGTTGACCTGCTCATTCAGCTGCTGCTGGTAGGACAGGTAGTGGTTGACCCGCCAGACCCTGCCACTTTCAGTGAAAGTGCCGAGATCAGTTTCCTCCCACTCGTGAAACGCCCCCAGACCGAGATACAGGGTGTACTGGTCGGCATTGGACAGCAGCCGGAAACGACCACCAGCACCGGCCAGGTAGCGCGAAAGCAGGTTGGAAAATTCATTCTCCTGGAACTGGACAAAGCTCTCGACCGAGACCCGCTCGGTGCGTTGGTGAATCCAGCGCAGATGGGCAAAAGATTCGTCCGTACTCTTCACGCCCTGGGTTTTTGCCTCGGCTGCTGCAAGCACGCCGAACACGGTATTGCGCTGACGCTGGAAAGTCAGGCGCCCGCCGAGGCCGTAGCTGTCTTCATCAACATCACCGGACTTGCCGCTGGCACTGAACTCGAGATTACCGCTCCAGCCCTCCGGTGGCGGGCCGGGGCGCTGACTTTCGATATTGGAAATGGCGTATGCGGAGGACTGCCAGAAAATAATTGCAACTGCAAAAACACGGTAAAGCATTACATCTCCTGTAACGGTGATTTTGAATTATCAAAAACAATGATACCTGCTTGATGAACGGCGAAAATTTCGCGGCTGATCAGCCGCTCCTACGAAGCAAGTGACCCACCGTAGGAGCGGCCGACCGGCCGCGATACTCCTTAAGCGCGATACTCCTTAAGATAGATCGCGGCCGGTCGGCCGCTCCTACAGGGTCAGCGTGATTGCTTTTCTTTGAAGGCCTGTTTACGCGCCTTGTCTGCGGCGGCTTTTTCCGCCGTTTTCTGCTCACGCAGCAACTGCACCTGCGCTTCCTCGGCCAATGCCGTCTCCGGAGTTTCCAGTGAAATCGTGCCGAGCGTGGCGCTGCGGAATTCGTTGATCAGCAAGGTTGCCACCCGATCGAAATCGACATGGCCACCACTGCCCAGACAGCCGCGCTGACGACCAATGGTTTCGAGCAGTTCGATGGCGCTGTCCGGCAGTTGTTCCAGCCGGAAGCGTGCGCGCAGCAACTGCGGATAAGCCTGCAGGAAATATTCGGCGGCAAACATCGCCACATCATCTTCCTGCATCGCCGTCGCCTTGATCGCGCCGGACAGCGCCAGCCGATAGCCGCTGTTGGCATTATCGATCTTCGGCCAGAGAATGCCGGGGGAATCGATCAGCACCAGACCATCGCGCAGATCGATACGCTGCTGCCCCTTGGTCACCGCCGGCTCATTGCCCGCCTTGGCGATCGGCCGGCCAGCCAGAGTATTGATCAGGGTGGATTTGCCGACATTCGGGATACCGGCGATCAGCGCAGTGACATTGCCGGTGGCATCCGGTTTGACGCCGGGCAGCCGGCGGCAGATGTCGGCGAGGCGACGGATTTTCTCCGGCTCACGGGTACTGATCGCCAATGCCCTGACCAGCGGGTCTTGTTCCAGATATTCAAGCCACTGCCGGGTGACCAGCGGATCGGCCAGATCTGCCTTGCTCAGCAGCTTCAGGCACGGCTTGCCGGCCCGCAGCTGCGCCAGCACCGGGTTGGCGCTGCTGTATGGCAGGCGGGCGTCAACGATCTCGATCACCAGATCCACCTTGGGCAGCATTTCCCGGATCTCGCGGGTGGCCTTGCTCATGTGGCCGGGGAACCAGTTGATGCTCATGGGAATGCCAGAAATGCGAAGGGGCCGGCATTGTACCAGCGCCGGGCAGCCCGTGGCGTGTCCAAGCCGTGCAGCAGCAGTTACCATGCTGCTGCGGTCTTGCGGACAGATTCTGTCGCTGTGCTGGTGCAGACTGGCCGCAGCCATCATAGGCAGCCATCAGGGAGAGCGCCTTACATGCAGTCCGGCCTTGCCGTTATCCACGCCAATCATCTGGAAACCCTGACCGAGCTGACCGTGCAGTGGCTTGGCAAGCAGCCGCTGGCGCCGCTGGAGGATGAGATTTTTCTGGTCCAGTCAAACGGCATGGCCCAGTGGCTGAAGCTGAAGTTGGCCAGTGACGACGCCTGCGGCATCAGCGCCGCGCAACGTTTCCAGATGCCGGCCCGCTTTCTCTGGGCCGCCTATCGCAGTGTGCTGGGCGAACAGGCGGTGCCACCGACCTCCCCGTTCGACAAATCCCGGCTGGTCTGGCGGCTGATGGGCTTGCTGCCGGGTTTGCTGCATCGCGACAGCTTCCGGCCCCTGCACCAGTTTCTCGCTGACGATGATGACCAGCGCAAGCGCTTCCAGCTGGCCGAGCGACTGGCCGATCTGTTCGACCAGTATCAGGTTTATCGCGCTGACTGGCTGGCGCTGTGGGAACAGGATCAGCGCTTCCTGATTACCCCGCGCGGCGAGCAGGTGGCCCTGCCCGAAGATCAGCACTGGCAGGCGGAGCTGTGGCAGGCGCTGATTAATGATCTGCCCGAACACTTGCGTGGCAGCAGCCGGGCCCATGTTCATCAGGCTTTTCTGGCGGCGCTGGAACAGGGCGCGGTGCCGCACGATCTGCCTCGCCGGTTGGTGGTATTCGGCATTACCTCGCTGCCGAAGCAGGTGCTCGATGCCCTGCATGCGCTGTCGCCACACTGTCAGATCCTGATGCTGGTGCAGAACCCCTGCCAGCATTACTGGGCCGACATTATTGAAGACAAGGCGCTGCTGCGCCTGCAGCAGCAACGCCACCAGCGCAAGCCGTCAATGGCGTTGCTGTCCGAAGAGGAAATGCCACGGCATGGCCATCCGTTGCTGGCCGCCTGGGGCAAACAGGCGCGCGACTATATCGGCCTGCTGTATGACTATGATGTGCCGGAACGTTACCGCGACTGGTTTCAACAGATTGATCTGTTTCATCCGGTTGCCACGGTAACCAGCGCGCCGAAAAGTCTGCTGGCACAGCTGCAGCAATCCATTCTTGATCTGGAACCGCTGCCGGAAAAACCTAAGCCGATTGCTGCCGATACTTCGATCTCGTTTCACAGCGCCCACAGCCCGCAGCGGGAAGTGGAAATTCTCCATGACCAGCTGCTCGCCGCCTTTGCCAATAGCGCCAGCAGCGGCAACGCATTACGACCACGCGATGTAATCGTGATGGTGCCGGATATCGAGCTGTATGCGCCGCATATTGATGCGGTGTTCGGCACCGCCCAGGGCAACCGGCATATTCCCTACACCATTTCCGATCGCAGCCAGCGCCACCGGTTGCCGTTTGCGATTGCGCTGGAAGCACTGCTGGATCTGCCGCGCGCACGCTTTACCGTCAGCGAGCTGCTGGATCTGCTTGATGTCGCGCCCTTGCGACAACGCTTTGCCATTGAAGAAAGTGATCTGCCGGTGCTGCGCCGCTGGGTGCGCGAATCCGGTATTCGCTGGGGCCTGCATGCCGAGCAACGCAGCAGCCTCGATTTGCCCGGCAACTTCAGCCAGAACAGCTGGACCTTCGGCCTGAAACGCATGCTGCTCGGCTATGCCAGCGGCAGCAGCGCGAGCTGGCAGGAGATCGAACCGTACAGCGAAGTCAGTGGCCTGCAGGCGACACTGGCGGGCCAGTTGTTTGCCCTGCTCGGCCAGCTGGAAAAGCACTGGCAGGCACTGCGCCAGCCGGGCACCCCGGATCAGTGGATGGTAAGGCTGCGCGAACTGATCGACGATCTGTTTGCGCTCGATGACGATGAAGACCTGCAACTGCAGGCGACCCTGCTGGAAGCACTGGCGGACTGGCAGGATGCCTGCGAACAGGCCGGCTTTGCCGAACCGCTGCCGCTGTCGGTGGCCCGCGAAGCCTGGCTCGGTGCGCTTGATCAGGGCGGTTTGTCACAACGCTTTCTCGCCGGCCGGGTAAATTTTTGCACCCTGATGCCGATGCGCAGCATTCCGTTTCGCCGCGTCTGCCTGCTTGGCATGAACGACGGCGATTATCCGCGTACGCAGATGCCACTGGATTTCGACCTGATGGCGGGTCGTGGTCAGTATCGGCCCGGCGATCGCTCGCGCCGCGACGACGACCGCTACCTGTTTCTCGAAGCCTTGCTTGCCACCCGCGAGTCGCTGCATATCAGCTGGGTTGGTCGCGATGTCCGTGACAATCATGAACGGCCGCCGTCCGTGCTGGTGGCGCAGCTGCGGGACTATCTCGCCTCCGCCTTTTGCCTTGCTGAAGGCACGCTACTGGACGCGATTACCGTGCTGCATCCGCTGCAACCGTTCAGCCCGAAGTACTTCGATGGTTCGAACCCGGCGTTGTTTTCCTACGATCAGGAATGGCGCGCGGCCCATGATGAAGTCGTTGCGCAGGAACATGCCCTGCTGCCACTGCCACCGAGCGAACAGGCTATTGCCCTGAACAGTACCCAGCTGGCCCGGTTTTTGAAAAATCCCCCGCAACTGTTTTTCAATGAGCGCCTGAAAGTGCGCTTTGCTGGCGACGATGGCGCGGAAGATGATGATGAGCCCTTTGCCCTGGATGGCCTAGGCCAGCACCAGATCAGCAGCACGTTGCTCGGCGCGGCCATGCAAGCCGACGCCGACCAGCAGGATACCGCCTTTGCCAGTGCCCGGCGGCAATTGCTGCGTAGCGGCGCGTTACCGGTTGGCCATGCCGGTGAACAACTGCTGGATGGCATCGGCGAGCAGGCCTGGCAGGCGATCAGCTGCTGGCAGCAATACTGCCAGCGCTTTCCCGACGTTATCGCCCTGCAGGAATTATCGATTTCTGCCTGCGTTCAGGGGCAGGCATTTCTGCTTGAAGACTGGCTGACCGACCTGCGACAGGACGGCGAACAGCGCACGGTGCGCCTGAGCGTGGTGGCCGGCGAACTGAACCACAAACCGCATCGTCTGCTCGGCGACTGGGCCCTGCATCTGCTCGCCAACAGCTGCGCCGTATCGATCAGCACCGTGGTGATCGGCAGCGATCAGGTCATCACGCTGGCCCCGATTGCCAGCGAACAGGCGCGCAGTTATCTGCAAACGTTGCTGGAAGGCTGGCTGACCGCGCTGACTACGCCGCTGCCACTGGCCTGTCGCGCCGGCTTTGCTTTTGTTGCCGCCGAGCAGGCGCTGGCCAGCGGCAGCAGCAAGGCCAATCCGCTGAACAAGGCGCGCGAGGCCTATCAAGGCAGCGACTACGGCAGCGCCCAAGGCGAAGTGCACTACGCCAACCAGCAAGCGCTACGCCGCGCCTTTGCCGATTTCGATGCGCTGATGTCGCCACAACTTGGCGAGGAGCCTGCTTTCCCTTACTGGGCACGCGCCCTGTATGGCCCAATGCTGGCCCACTGCGAGGCATCCGGCCATGAGTGAGATTCTTGATCCGATCCGCTTCCCGCTGCGCGGCACCCGGCTGATAGAAGCCAGCGCCGGCACCGGCAAAACCTACACGCTGGCGGCACTGTATGTGCGTTTGGTGCTCGGTCATGGCGACAGCCCGGAGCCGCTGTTGCCGCCGGATATTCTGGTGGTGACCTTTACCGAAGCGGCCACCCGCGAACTGCGCGATCGTATTCGTGCCCGGCTGGCAGAAGCGGCGCTGTGCTTTGCCAGCCGAGCGCAACCGGAAAGCCATGATCTGTTTTTGCGGACGCTGTTGCAGGAATACCCGCAGGATGAACATCCGCTTTGTGCAGCACGCCTTGATGCCGCCGCCCAGTGGATGGATGAAGCGGCGATCTACACCATTCACGGCTTCTGCAACCGGATGCTGCGTCAGCATGCCTTTGATTCCGGCAGCCTGTTTACCCTGGAGTTGAATCAGGACGAACAGAGCCTGCGCGAACAGGCCGCGGCGGATTACTGGCGCAGCTTCTTTTACAACCTGAACGACGATACCACCAGCAACCTGCTCCGCCTGTGGTCGACACCAACCGCACTGATGCAGGCGGTGCGGCCAATGCTTGGCCACCAGCACCAGTTTGCCGAAGAGCAGCGCTCGCCGGCCGAGATCATTACCGAAATCAGCGCCGCCCGGCAGGCCATCCTTGACGAGCTGCGCCAGCGCTGGGGCGGCTGGACCAGCGACCTGCTGGGAAAATTCGAAGCCGCCTGGGACAGCAAAAGACTGGCGAAAAGCAAGCCAAGCAACAGCGCCACCATTCGCAAATGGTTTGATGCCATTGCCAGTTGGCTGGAAGACCCGGAGCAGCCGGCGCCGAAGCTGACCGAAACATTTTTTCTGCGTATGAATGCACAGTCGCTGGCCGAAGCCAGCGACAGGATTCCGGAAATTGTCAGCGATCCGGCCATTGCCGCCATCAATGAGCTGGACAATATCGAAGCACGCCTGCCGGCACTCCTGCCGGCCCTGCTACCCCACGCAGCACGCTGGATCAGCCAGCGCATGGATCAGTACAAACGCCGTCACGGCATGATCGGTTATGACGACATGCTGACCCGGTTGCGCGATGCCATGACCACAGAACAGGGCCCGCGCCTTGCCGCGATTATCCGGCAGCAGTTTCCGGTGGCGATGATTGACGAGTTCCAGGACACCGATCCGGTGCAGTATCAGGTGTTCAGCACCCTGTATGCCGATCAGCCCGACACCACCTGGCTGATGATCGGCGATCCGAAACAGGCCATTTACGGATTTCGCGGCGCCGATATTCATACCTATCTGGCGGCACGACGGGCCACCGAGGGCCGTCATTACACGCTGGATAAAAATTTCCGTTCCAGCGAGGCGCTGGTGCAGGCGGCCAACCATCTGTTCAGTTACGCCGGCCGCTATCCGGATGGCAGCTTCCTCTACCGTGATATTCCGTTCAACCCGGTCCAGGCCAACAGTCGCCGCGAACGTTTTCTGATTGACGGCCAGCCCGCCAGCGCCATGACCCTGTGGCAGCTCGACAGTGGCACGGACGATCCGAGTCTGGCCAAAGGCCAGTACCTGAAAGAAATGGCTGCACGCACGGCATCGGAAATTGTCCGGCTTCTGAATCTGGCGCAGCAACAGCAATGCGGCTTTGAAAAAGACGGAGAGCTGACGCCGCTGCGCCCGGCCGACATCGCCATTCTGGTGCGCGACGGCAAGGAAGCCGGCCGGATGCGCACGGCACTGAGCGAACGCGGCCTGCGCAGTGTCTATCTCTCCGACAAGGACAGCGTGTTTGACAGCATTGAGGCAACCGACCTGCTGTGCTGGCTGCAAGCGGTAGCGGAACCGGAATCGGAACAGAAAATCCGTGCCGCATTGGCCACCGCCACACTGGCACTCAGCTGGCAGGAGCTGGATCAGCTGAGCCGTGACGAACAGCGATGGGAAGCAAAGGTCGAGCAGTTCCATCTCTATCATTGGCATTGGCAACAGCAGGGGGTGCTGCCGATGATTCGGGCGCTGCTGCGTGATTATCAGGTACCGGCCCGGCTGCTCGGCAACGACGATGAGCGCGCCCTGACCAACCTGCTGCATCTGGCCGAACTGGCGCAGCGCGCTGCCAGCCATCTGGACGGTGAACTGGCACTGGTGCGCTGGCTGGCGGAGTCCATTGATAACAGCAACGAGGCCGGCGAGGACACCATCCTGCGACTGGAAAGCGATGCCGACCTGATCCGTATTGTCACCATTCACAAATCCAAAGGGTTGGAATACCCGCTGGTGTTCCTGCCATTTATCTGCACTTTTCGCGCCGAGTCGGGCAAGTACCTGCCGCTGCGTTTTCATGACGACAACAATGTCCAGCGCCTGACCCTGACGCCGACACAACAGGATATTGATCGCGCTGATCGTGAACGTCTGGCGGAAGATCTGCGCCTGCTGTATGTCGCCGTCACCCGCGCCCGTCATGCCTGCTGGCTTGGCATGGCGCCGCTGCGCATTGGTCAGGGCAAGGACCGCACCGACCTGCCCGGCAGTGCCATCGGTTATGTGCTGACCGGTGGTGCTGCCATGCAACCCATCGAACTGTCGGAAAAGCTCGATGCACTGGTGCAGAACTGCGATGCCATGCAACGCATGGCCGCACCGGACAGTAACGATATCCGGGCGCGCCTGAACGCCGACCGGACAACGCTGCCGCCGGCCCGGGATTACTACGGCCCGGAAACCGAACACTGGTGGATTGCCAGCTACAGCGCGCTGGAGCCGGCCTCACGCGAGGCCAGCGAAGCGCCGCGTGATGTGCGTGACGAGGTGATGGCGGAAGAAAAGCAGCACACTGAACCGACGGTTTCGCGCCTGGCGGACAATAACGCAAGCACCGACAGCATCCACAATTTTGTCCGTGGCCCGCAGGCCGGTACTTTCCTGCATGGCCTGCTGGAACTGGCCGGCAGCCAGGGCTTTGCTGCGACGCTGCAGCAACGTCGCGAGGAGTTCCGCCAGCAACTGCAACGGCGCAGTCGCGTCGCCGGCTGGGAAGCACAGCAAGCGATGCTGGAGCGCTGGTTTGACGACTATCTCCACACAGAACTGCCGTTTGGCAATCAGTCGCTGCGTCTGATTGATCTGCCACGCCAGCAGTGTCAGGCAGAAATGGAATTCTGGATCCAGTCCAGCGCCGTCAGCACCGAAGCGCTGGATCAACTGGTGCAGCGCCATGTGCTGCCCGGCCAGCCGCGCCCTGCCCTGCGCCGCGACAAACTCAACGGCATGCTCAAGGGTTTTATTGATCTGGTGCTGGTCGATCAGGATCGCTATTTCGTGGCGGACTACAAATCCAACTGGCTCGGCCCGGACGAACACAGCTACAGCAACAGTGCGATGGCCGAGGCGGTGCTGGAAAAGCGTTATGACGTGCAGATGTGTCTGTACCTGCTGGCCCTGCACCGTTTGCTGCGAGCCAGACTCGGAGAAAGTTATCAACCGTCGCAGCATCTCGGTGGCGCGGCCCTGTTGTTCCTGCGCGGCCTGTACAGCGACAGCCGCGGAGTCTGTTTCCAGCCGCCGACCATCGCGCTGGTTGAGTCACTGGATGCACTGTTCCGCGGCCAGCCTAATGGAGCGCGCCAATGAGCACTGAATTCTGCAGGAGCGGTCGATCGACCGCGATATTTCCACAGAGGATCGCGGCTGATCAGCCGCTCCTGCAGTGGAGATTATTCTGGAGGTCCGATGTCCTCTGAGCTGCTTTCGCTGCAACATCCGGCGCTGGCGCAACTGGACCAGTGGATTGCCGACGGCTGGATGCGCCCGCTGGACCGGGCGCTGGCAGCGCTGTTACTGGATGATGGTGACGAGCAGGACAGCCGGGTGCTGTTGCTGGCCGCGCTGGCCAGTCAGCAACTTGGCCAGGGCGATATCTGTGTCGATCTGCAACGGGCGACGACGACCCCGGCGCAACTGTTCCCGCATCCGCCGCGCAGCGACAACGCCGAGTCACCGCTGAGCTGGTTGCAACAGCAAACGCTGGAATCACTGCTGACCGCCCTGCGTAATTCAAACGTCGTCAGCAATAACGCCGGAATCGACAGCGCACCGCTGGTGCTGCATGACCAGCTGCTCTATCTGCGTCGCTATTATCGTTATGAAAGCGATGTTGCGGCGCAGATTAACGAACGTCTTGGTCACCCGGTTGCCACCCCGTCACAAATTGGCGAGCGTCTCGACAATCTTTTTCCGGCGCGCAACGACAACCAGCCGGACTGGCAGAAAATTGCCTGCGCGCTGGCCAGTCGCAGCGCCTTTACCCTGATCACCGGCGGCCCCGGCACCGGCAAGACCACCACTGTGGTACGTCTGCTCGGCCTGTTGCAGTCGGTGGCCATGGAACAGGGCAAGCCGTTGCGTATTCGTCTGGCGGCGCCCACCGGCAAGGCGGCAGCGCGGCTGAAAGCCTCGATCAGCGGCGCCATTGCCGACCTGCCGCTTACGGAAAATATTCGCGCTGAAATTCCTGCTGATGTCAGCACCCTGCACAAGCTGCTCGGCAGCCGCCCGGACAGTCGGCGTTTCCGTCATGACCGGCATAATCCGCTGCACGCCGATCTGGTGGTGGTTGATGAAGCCTCGATGATGGACTTGGAAATGACCGCCAGCCTGCTCAATGCCCTGCGCCCGGACACGCGCCTGATTCTGATTGGTGACAAGGATCAGCTCGCCTCGGTGGAGGCCGGCGCGGTTCTGGGCAATCTCTGTCACGGCGCGGATCAGGGCCAGTACAACGAGGACACCGTGGGTTGGCTGGCGCAGCACTGCAACGTTGATGTCAGCGCGTTTGCCGGCAATGGCAGCGCGCTGGCGCAGCAGGTGGCGATGCTGCGCGTCAGTCACCGGTTCAGCGCCGACAGCGGTATCGGCGAGCTGGCGCGGGCGGTAAACGCTGGTGATCGTGACCGGATCCATACAGTCTGGCAAAAAAATCATCAGGACATCGAACGGCTCAGCCTGAATACCCTGCATGACAGCAGGTTGACCCGGCTCGCCGTTGAAGGTTACCGGCACTACCTGACGCAACTTGCCGCGCTACGCCCGCCGCAGGCAGAGCAGATTGATCCGTGGGCCGGTGCCGTACTTGATGCGTTCGATGACTTCCAGCTGCTTTGCGCCCTGCGCGAAGGCGATGCCGGGGTCAGCGGCCTGAACCGGCGCGTCGCCCGGGCCCTGCAACAGGCCGGCCTGATCAGTCGCGGCGAAGGCTGGTATGAGGGCCGACCGGTGATCATGACCCGCAACGATTACCAGCTCGGCCTGATGAACGGCGATGTCGGTGTCACCCTGAATGTGGCCGGCGCCGATCAGCCTGCCATGCTCCGGGTCGCGTTCCGGCTGCCGGACGGCCGCATCAGTCTGGTACTGCCCAGCCGGCTGGATGCGGTCGAGAGTGTCTATGCCATGACGGTGCACAAGTCGCAGGGCTCGGAATTCCGTCACGCCGCACTGGTGTTGCCGGAATCACATCAGGCAGTCAGCCGCGAGCTGCTCTACACCGCCATTACCCGGGCACGCCAGCGCTTTACCCTGGCCGGCACCGCCGGCGCACTGGCGCAGCCGGCCAGACCAACGGTGCGCGCATCCGGGCTGGCAAAAAGGTTGCATGGTTGATTCAGGAAGCCGGCGCATCCCCGTAGGAGCCGTCGACCGACGGCGAAAGCCTTTCGCGGCCGATCGACCGCTCCTACAGTGGGCATAGCGGGCAGTGGGAATAGCGGGTTTGCCTGTTGACTCAGGTCAGTGTCCTATAACCTGAACCACGGGATGATCAAACCAAGACTCAGGGAGAATTCAGCATGCGCTTTCGCCAGATCCGTGACGTCCTTGACTGGACTCGCACTTTCCATGACACCCTCGCCAACGACTATGACGGTCTCGCCAAAGGTCACGAAAAGGAGCGGGTCGGCATGCTGCTGCAATATCTGGCCGAACATGAGCGCGCCCTGAGCGCTGCCCTGCAGCATTACGAGGAGGACGCCGCCAGCGCGCTGCTGGCGACCTGGTACGATCAGGCTCCGGAGGTCAAACTGCCGCCGGACGTGAACAGCCTCTGCGATACCCTGGAGAAGGTCGATACCGATACCGTGCTGGCGCTGGCGCTGATATTCCACGACCTGCTGATCGACATGTACCAGACGCTGACCGCCAATGCTCCTACGCCCGCAGTAAAAGCCCTGTTTGACAGCCTTGTCAGCCAGGAAACCCGCGAAAAAATGCGCACCGTGCGCGACGCGCTACGTCTCGAAGATCTCTGATTGATTCCTGCTTAACCCCGTTATTGATGTCACGCCGGTCCTGACCGGCGTGACATCGTTGTGGCATGATTGGCGATATCCTGCAGCACAGCGAGCAGATATCCGACAATGCGCGTCCTACTCTGGCCATTGCTTTTCCCTGGCCTATTGCTTTTCTCCAACCTGGCGCTGGGCCATCCCGGCGGGGTCGACCGTCATGGTGGTCACACCGACCGCAGCAACGGCCATTACCACTGCCACCGCGAACCCTGTCAGTCAGCACAGCAGCAACAACAGGATGCTCTTGACGAAGCGCGTCAGCAGGGCCGTGCGTTTTCCCTGCTGTACGACCGCCGTGACTGGCCGCACTGGCGTGACGAGGATGGCAACTGCCGCGACACCCGCGCGGAAGTGCTGATTCAGAGCAGTCGTGTGCCAGTGACATACCGGGATGCACGGCAGTGCGTGGTGGACAGCGGCGAATGGCTCGACCCTTACAGCGGCCAGCTGATTTATCAGGCAGCGGAACTTGATATCGATCATCTGGTGCCGCTCAAGCATGCCCACGGTCATGGCGGTAACAACTGGCCACTGCGCCGGCGCGAGGCATTCGCTAACGATATCGACAACCTGCTGCCGGTGAGCGCGTCACTGAACCGGACCAAGGGCTCATCCAGCCCGGACCAGTGGCTGCCGCCGGATCGAAGTTACTGGTGTGAATACGGCCGCCGCTGGCAAACCGTCAAACAGCGCTATGCACTGATGGTGACACCACCGGAACTGGCCGCGCTGAACGGGCTGATGCAAACCTGCCCCCGGATCAGTAGTGCGCCCTGAGCAGGTCAGAAGAAATAGATCAGCTCAAGCTGAATCATGTCTTCGCGGGAAAACACTGCCAGCGGTTTGTCCGGGGCAATGCCGTTGAAAATCTCGTCTGCGGTCGGCGGGTCACCGGCACGACTGTAGATGCTTGCCTCCAGTGTTGCCCGCCAGCGCTGACCGAACCGGCGACTCGATTCGAGAGTGTAGACGCGCTCTTCGGTTTGCGGGTCCCAGATCAGCCCCCAAAGGAGTTCGGTGCCGGCGATATCGTTGAAGGTCAGGCGGTTGCCAAGCAACCAGTCGCTGGCCAACGGCGACACAAAATTATCGGCGCGGTCTTCCCACAGGTATTCGACAATCCAGCCCAGATCCATATCGCTGCCGAACAGACCCACTTGGGTGTACTCAAAACCGGCATCGGCAGCATGCATGCGGCGCTCGAAACGATTACCGCTGCGGGCGATGGCTTCCAGTTTGAACAGCCAGCCGCCAAGCAGATACTGGGCTTCGAGACCGGACTGTTCGATTACCGGGTAGAACGGATCAAGTCGCGGTTTGAAGCCGGGTGGTAACGGACCGCCAACCCAGCCCGCGGCCTGTGCATCGGCCAAATTCGGAATCAACAACGGCTCGCGACCATTGCCGGAAAAATGTGACAACGCCAGTTGCAGGCTGCCGAACATCTGCTGCCAGCGAATCGCTGCATCAACCCGGTGCTGTTCTGTCCGGGAGGCGTAGCTGGCATCGTCGGTATCGACTGGCACAGGCAATCCGGGCCGACCATCCGGGCCGGCAAAAGTGCGCTCACGAAAGCCCGGCAACACGTACAGATCAAGCGTGCCCCAATCCCGCACGGTGGAGATATTGATCATCGGCTGGCCGAGTTTGTCTTCACCATCGGGCTGCTCGACCGCGTCGGTCTGGTTGATGATATCGACCAGATGCCGGCCTTCGGTCACGCCCCAGAACACCTTGCCGATACCGACCCGTGACTCCCAACCATCCGCCACGTGCAGCCAGATCAGCTCGCGGATATCGGCATGGCTGCGCTGGCTGTCGTTCTCATCAATTCGGGCAAATGGCACAAAGGTGAACAGATCACGGCGCTCATTCCACTCGTGCAGCAACTCGCCACGGACATACGCCGAACCGTTATGCCAGTAATCCGGGTTGCCCGGGCCTTCGGTAAAATAGCGCCCTTCCAGACCGGTTTCGCCGCGCCACTGCCAGGCCAGCGCCGGTGCGCTGACAAGCAGTAACAGGCAGGCAGCAGGAAAACGCAGCATCAATCAGCGCGCCCGCATCAGGCTGTTCCGGGTGAAATCTGCTTCGCTCAAACCGGTATTGAAGCGGTAGTCGCTCCACAGCAATTCAGTGGATTTGCCAGTCTGGTGGTTGACCATTTCCATCTTGCCCGGCTGCCAGAAGCGCTCCAGATGCAGGCTGTGGCCCGAGACAGTCAGCGTTTTCAGATGGCTCTGCTTGCGGTCAAAGTAATCGATTTTGTGCACCCGATATTCGGCCTGATCCATCCAGACAACCTGGCGGGTGTAACCGGAATACTGGTCCTGCGGATAACGCTCGTAGACAAAGCAGGTCAACTCGCCACAGGGCTCATCGCGCAGATATTTGTAGCGGTATTTTTCCACTTCCTGGGCACGCATATCTTCAAAAGCAAATTCGCTGCCCATAAAAGAACCGGACTGATTGCGCGAAGCAATGGTCTTGACCCGCTTCAGCGCCGGCAGGTACAGCCACTGATCGTCATCGCGGGTCGGGTGGCTCCAGGTCAGCAGTGCGGTGCCACGCACATCCGCCGGAGAATCAAAAATCGTCAGGCTTTTGTCGCCTTCGCCTTCCTTGCCCTCGAGCGTGCGAACACGAAGGTCGCGCTCCGAGCGATCGCCGCGCCGGCTGCTCAGCACCATTTTCATGGTCGCTTCGAAATCACCGAAACCCTGCGCCCGGCGATCCGCCTCGCGGGCAATGGTCAGGCCTTTTTCCTCGGCCGTTTCGGCAAGCAGTGACAGCGGGGCAAACAGCAGGGCAAACAGCACAGACAGGGAAAAAGTACGATGCAACATCAGGGCCTCCGGAAAAGCGCGCCAAGGCGACGGTGCGTCACTGTGCCGCCCTGCCCGGAGCGGGTCAAGAACAGGAACGGCCGTATCAGACGTTCGGTGGCAGATTGTCCCGATGGTCCTCGTCCGGCAGCCGCAGGAAGTTCTGGTAAACAATATCGAAGGCTTCGTTGACCGAATCGGTGACATGGAACAGGGCCATGTCGTCCTCACCGATACATTCGTGCTCGGCCAGCATCACCTGACGCATCCAGTCGACCAGCCCGCCCCAGAAATCACGGCCCACCAGTACAATCGGAAACGGTTTGGTCTTGCCGGTCTGCACCAGCGTCAGCGCCTCGAACAGCTCATCCATGGTGCCGTAGCCACCGGGAAAGACGACAAAGCCGACCGCATGCTTGACGAACATCAGCTTGCGCACAAAGAAATAACGGAAGTCGAGACCGAGATCCTGAAAACGGTTGGCGCCCTGTTCATGCGGCAGCTTGATGTTCAGACCGATAGAGCAGCCATCGGTACCAAATGCGCCCTCGTTGGCGCCCTCCATGATGCCGGGGCCACCACCGGTGAGCACATTCAGACCGGCATCGCCGAAGCGACGCGCCAGTTCTTTTGCCTGACCGTAGTAAATCGAATCCGGCCCCAGCCGGGCGCTGCCATAGATCGTGACCGAGGGACCGATAGTAGCCAGATGTTCAATGCCATCGACCAGCTCTGCCTGAATACGCAGTACGCGCCAGGCTTCCCGACTTCTGCGCTCGTCCATTACCACTCCTCCATCAGGGTCGCGGCTTCCTGCAGCAACTGCTGCACCCGCGCCACCGACTGCTCCAGTCGTTCAATATCACCACTGGCGAGCAGCGCATAGGGATCTTCCGCCGCGATCGCCAGACTGTTTTCTGTTGGCGCCTGTGGTCGTCGCGCCATGCCACTGGCGGCAAACAACGACAACGCCTCTTCATCAAGCCAGCAAAGCAGATCACTGCGGTTGGCGCGTGCTTCACTGAGCAGCAACAACTCGGGCGAGTGTACGCCTGCTGCCGTGGCAGTGCGCTCCACCTCTGCCAGACTGATCTGCCGGGCCGACAGCAGGTCGGGCTGACCGCGCAGGGCCTGACGGGCCAGCCCGACCACGGTGCTGTACAAGTGAAAAATCACTGCCGCCCGCTGCGCCAACAACTCGCCACGGGAAGCGTTACGCTCAACGCTTTTGCGCAACTCGCGCAGGGTCCACTGGGCAAAAAAAAGCCGCTCCCGCAAACCGCTAACCTGATTCTCGCGCACCATCCGCGACATAACACATGCTCCGGAAAGACAATGCTTGCCCCGCAGGAGCGGCCGATCGGCCGCGAAGGCTTTCGCCCTCGGTCGAGGGCTCCTACAGGGTCACGATACTAACGAGCCCCTGAATAACTGCGACACTCTCTGTAGGAGCGGCCGATCGGCCGCGAAAAGCTTTCGCCCTCGGTCGAGGGCTCCTACAGGTTCACGATACTAACGAGCCTCGGAATAACTGCGACACTCTCTGTAGGAGCGGCCGATCGGCCGCGAAGGCTTTCGCCGTCGGTCGACGGCTCCTACAGGGTCACGATACTAACGAGCCTCGGAATAACTGCGACACTCTCTGTAGGAGCGGCCGATCGGCCGCGAAGATCTTTTCGCCGTCGGTCGACGGCTCCCACAGGTTCACGATACTAACGCGTAACGGGCTATTTTTTCGCCGGTGCCTTTTTCTTTGCTGCTGCTTTCTTTTTAGCCGGAGCTTTCTTTGCTACGGCCTTTTTAGCTGCTGGCTTTTTCTTCGTCGCCGGCTTTTTCTTGTTTACGCCACCCTCTTCATGCCAGGCGCCGTCACGATAGAAGGCATACCAGCCGGTCGGCTTGCCATCAATTTCCGACTGCACATACTGCTCGCGGCTCTTGCGGCTGAAACGCAACAGGGATGGATTGCCGGCCGGATCCTGCGCCGGCGCGTCGGCCAGATAGCGATGCTTCTCTTCCAGCTTGTCGCGTACCGACTGCACTTCACTGACCAGTGGCGCACGGGTTTCCCGATTTTTCGGAAACTTGCTGGCCGCAAGGAACAGACCGGATGCACCATCGCGCAGCAGATAGAAGTCGTCAACTTTTTCGCACTTCAGATGTTCCATCGGAATCGGGTCGGCCCGCGGCGGCGCGGCTTCGCCATTGCGCAGCAACTTGCGGGTATTGCCGCAGGGCTCGTTGGTGCACTTGAAAAACTTGCCGAAACGACCGGTACGCAGCTGCATGTCGTTGCCGCATTTCTCGCACTCGATGGTCGGGCCATCGTAACCCTTGATACGAAATTCACCCTGCTCGACCAGATAACCGTCACAGTCCGGATTGTTACCGCAGACATGCAGCTTGCGCTTTTCGTCCATCAGGTAACCGTCCATGGCGGTGCCGCATTTTGAACAGCGCTTCTTGCGACGCTGCTCCAGCGCTTCCGCTTCGTCATCGTCTTCGGTGACTCGCTCTGCTTCTTCACCCGGCAGCAGGTTCAGCGTGGCGGTGCAACGCTCCTTCGGCGGCAGACTGTAGCCGGAACAGCCAAGGAACACACCGGTGGAGCCGGTACGGATCTGCATCGGCCGGCCACAAACATGGCAGGCAATATCGGTTTCGGTCGGCAGGTTGGCACGCATGCCCCCGCTGGCCTGCTTGCCGGCAGCGTCGCCCTGTGCGGCCTCCACTCTGGCACTGAAATTCTTGTAGAAATCGTCCAGTACATCGCGCCAGTTGCGCTCGCCGGAAGCAACCCGGTCGAGGGTCTCTTCCATGTTCGCGGTAAAACCGTAATCCATCAGGTCAGGGAAACATTCCACCAGACGGTCGGTAACGATATCGCCCATTTTTTCGGCATAAAAACGCCGATTCTCGGTGTGTACGTAACCGCGATCCTGAATCGTCGAGATAATCGCGGCATAGGTTGACGGCCGGCCGATGCCACGTTTTTCCAGCTCTTTTACCAGACTGGCTTCGGTGTAGCGCGCCGGTGGTTTGGTGAAATGCTGGATGGCATCAACCTTACGAATCGGCAACACCTGGCCTTTTTCCAGCGGCGGCAGCTCGGTATCTTCTGCTCCCTTGCGTGACATTGGCGGCAGCATCCGGGTCCAGCCATCGAATTTCAGAATCCGGCCACGGACTTTCAGTTCATAGTCACCGGCCTGCGCCGTTATCGTGGTGCCCAGGTATTCCGCCGCTGGCATCTGGCAGGCAATAAACTGGCGCCGGATCAGGTCATAAAGACGACGCGCATCCTTCTCCATATCGTTTAACGATTCCGCCTCCCGCCCGACATCGGACGGACGAATCGCTTCGTGGGCTTCCTGAGCGCCCTCACGGCTGGAATAGGAAATCGGCTTTTCCGGCAGATACTGCTCACCGAGTTTCTTGCCAATCCATTGCCGGCAAGCCGTTACCGCATCTTCACTCAGGTTGGTGGAGTCGGTACGCATGTAGGTGATGTGACCTGCTTCGTACAGGCGCTGCGCCAGCATCATGGTTTTCTTGACGCCAAAACTCAGCCGGGTACTGGCCGCCTGCTGCAGCGTCGAGGTAATAAAAGGCGCAGATGGCTTCGACCGGGTCGGCTTGTCTTCACGGTCAAGAATTTTCAACTCGCCGGCGGCACGCAGCGCTTTCTCATGATGGCGCGCCTGCTCTTCATTAACCGGCTTGAAGGCCTCGCCGGCGTGACGATTGACCTGCATGCGGATCGGCTCCGCCTGTTTCATTTCGCCGTCGGCAAACAACTCCCAGTATTCGTCCGGAATGAACGCCCGAATCTCGCGTTCGCGCTCCACTACCAGCTCCACCGCCACCGACTGCACCCGGCCGGCGGACAGACCACGGGCAATCTTGTCCCACAGCAAAGGCGACACCATGAAACCGACCACGCGATCAAGGAAACGTCGTGCCTGCTGCGCTTCGACCCGATGCATATCGAGCTTGCCCGGCTTCTGGAACGCTTCCTGGATGGCTTTTTTGGTAATTTCGTTGAACACCACGCGGTTAAAGCGCTGGTTGTCCCCGCCGATCACCTCTTTCAGGTGCCAGGCGATGGCTTCCCCTTCGCGGTCCAAGTCGGTGGCGAGATAGATGGTGTCGGCTTTCGCGGCAAGCCGTTTCAGCTCGTCGATGACCTTTTCCTTGCCGGGCAGGATTTCATAACGGGCTGCCCAGCCATGCTCCGGGTCGACCCCCATGCGATTGACCAGCTGCTCGCGGGCCTTGCGAGCCTTGTGCCGGGCACGCTCTTCCGGCGGCAGGGAGCGGGTGATGGCCGCTTCTTTGGTGCGCTCCGCCGGGGTGCTCTTCGCGGTGCCCCCAACCGGCAGATCACGCACGTGGCCAACGCTCGATTTGACGATAAAGTCGTCTCCGAGGTAGCGGTTGATAGTGCGCGCCTTGGCAGGCGACTCGACGATTACCAGATTTTTAGCCATCTTGAACGAAACCTGTCCGGGCGGTGGGCCATCAGCGGCCGCCTATTTAGGCGGAGCAACCGGGGGCGGTCAAGAAATAGCTCTGACCGCCTCCTTTTTTAGTAGTAATCGGAGTAAGGGTCAGACTGCAACCCCCCTGTTGTCAGCCATCGGCCTGATTTGTCAGACGTCAAGGACAGGTCCACAATCAGCCAACGTCCCATTCAGGAGCCCGAGACATGGACAATGAGTACCGTACCCTGCTGGTTGCCATCGACTGCAGCGAGGACTCTGGCCGGGTACTGGCCCGGGCCGCAGCCGTGGCCGCCAGCGGTGCCCGGCTGCACCTGATCCATGTGATTGAGCCGCTGGCGCTGGCCTACGGCGCCGATGTGCCGATGGACGTTTCCGACCTGCAATCCAGCCTGATGGAGCAGGCCCGCAAGACCGCGCTGGAGCATGCCGGACGGTTCAACATTGCCCCGGATCAGGTCCATGTCGAGCTCGGATCGATCGAGAAAACCATTCAGGGAAAGGCCGATCAGGTTGGCGCCGACCTGATTGTGGTGGGCAGCCACACCCGCAGCGGGCTTGCCCTGCTGCTCGGCTCCACTGCCCGCGGCCTGGTGCCCGGCGCCCATTGTGATGTGCTGGCGGTGAAGGTTGATCGGCACGACTGATATTCAGGGAGGACGACAAAGGCTTTCGCCCTCGGTCGAGGGCTCCTACGGAAAGATTGCACCGCACCTCTGTAGGAGCGGCCGATCGGCCGCGAAATCCTTTCGCCCTCGATCGAGGGCTCCTACGGAAAGATTGCACCGCACCTCTGTAGGAGCGGCCGATCGGCCGCGAAAAGCTTTCGCCCTCGGTCGAGGGCTCCTACGGAAAGATTGCACCGCACCTTGTGGAACGGTCGCAAAGTGGAGAGGTGTCTGTCAGGTGGTTTGCATATTGCTGCGCACCGGCTGCGCCGACTCATTCCACAGGCAAAGAATATCGGCCAGTTTATGGGCCTGATCATTCAAGGCTGCCAGCTCTTCCACCGTCCCTTTGGCACCGGTAAAGATCGGCACAGTACGCAGCCTGGGCACCAGCTCATGCTGCGGGCTCTGCATTTTATTCACTTCCAGCGTCCAGCGAATGTTGTGCGCCAGCATGCGGTAAAACGCCAGCTTGGTCGCCAGTGACAGGTAGTTGAACTCGGAGATATTGCTGAAATCTGCGTAATTCAGGCGTGCGACAATCGCTTCTCTGGCCGCCTCGTCAACACGAATGGTAGCGCTGCGCGGCGTGGCGCGAATCATCGCCAGCGCACCAAATACTTCGCCGGGCGAAATATAGTTGAGCACCTGATTGCCGTTACCATTCGGCGCCATCACAGCCAGCTGGCCCTTGAGCAGAAAATACAGATAGGTATCGGTATCGCCCTGGCGAATCACTTCCTCACCGGGCCTGGCCTGCATGATGTCGGAGCATTCCAGCAGACGGGACAATTGCTGCTCGCTTTCCTTCGCGACCTCATTGAAAAAAGGGATTCCCGACAGCAGCCTCTGAATCCGCTCCAGTGGATACTCGGCCCGATTGATCTGCTCCATAACTCTGACTCCGCTAAACCACACTGACCAGAACAGCTGACCATCGTAGGCAAGAGCCGACAACAGGGCAACGCTGGATTGGGCTATTTCTGCAGTTTGGCCGGCATCGACAATCTGGCCATCCAACACTGGCCACAAGAACAGTATGCGTGTTAGCATCGGCCGGAGATCGCCAGCAAGCGATGTGAGGAGAGACCAATGAGTGACGCCCTGACCGACCGCCAGCGCGAAGTACTTCAATGCATTCGCCAGCACCTGCAGGACACCGGCATGGCCCCGACCCGGGCGGAAATTGCCGACCTGATGGGGTTCCAGTCGAAAAACGCCGCCTCAGACCACCTCCGGGCACTGGAGCGAAAGGGCTTTATCCGCATCCACAATGACCGCTCCCGTGGCATCCAGCTGCTCGAAGCAGCGCAATGGAATGACGACGAGATGCCGTTGGTTGGCAAGGTTGCCGCCGGCCTGCCGATCGAGGCGATCGAGAACGTCGAACGCACCGTGCCAGTGCCGCAGGGCCTGTTCCACCAGCGGCCGACCTACCTGCTGCGGGTTCAGGGCGACAGTATGCGCGACGCCGGCATTCTCGATGGCGACCTGATCGCAGTGCGGAAAACCAATATGGCCCGCTCCGGCCAGATCGTGGTAGCCAGAATCGACGAAGACGTCACCGTGAAAACCCTGCAAATCAACAAGTCCAGCATCACCCTGATGCCGGCCAACGATGCCTTTGAACCGATCCGGGTCTCCCCGGACCAGCTGATGATCGAGGGGATCGTGGTAGGCTTGATCCGCGATGTTGGTTGATTACAGCGGAGACGGGGTCATGCAACGGGCAATCACTACAGCACACCTGTCTGGTGTCTTACTACTTGGTGTCTTACTACTTGGTGTCTTACTGATTGGCACGGCAGCAATGGCTGGCAACCCGGCAACGGCCGCCAGCCTCGCCGATTGCCCGAACAGCCCGAATTGCGTCAGCAGTCAGGCCAGCGACCCGGATCGTCAGGTGGCGCCATTGAAAGGCGGTGACAGTGCCGTAGAGGCCCGGCGGCGGCTGACCGCAGTGCTCGACTCCCTGCCCCGCGTCAGCTGGACGGCGCCCTCCGAACAGCGCATTGAAGCGCAATTCACGTCGCTTATTTTCCGTTTTACCGATGATGTCGTCTTCGAGATTGAGGATGATGGCACCATTCAGGTTCGCTCCGCCTCGCGGATCGGCTATTCCGACCTTGGCGCCAATCGCTCCCGCGTCGAAATGCTGCGCGAGCGCCTGGCCAGCCCGGAACCCGTCAGCGCTGAATAATTACCGCCGCAGAATCTTCAGGACCTTGCATGCCGCTTGCTGATATTGGCGTCAATCTTGGCGACAAGCGTTTCAACGCTGACCGTGATGCCGTACTGGCGCGGGCCCGCGACGCTGGCGTTGCCGTGCAGATCATCACTGGCACCAGCATTGAGGGCTCTGCCGCCGCGCTGGCTCTTGCCGCAGAACATCCGGACCTGTATTGCACCGCAGGTATCCACCCGCATCATGCTTCCGAATTTTCCACCAGCTCACTGAACGACCTGCGCGATCTGGCCGGCAACTCGAAAGTTCGTGCCATTGGCGAGGCCGGTCTTGATTTCAACCGCGATTTTTCACCGCGACCGATGCAGGAAAAGGCCTTCAGCGAACAGCTGGCACTGGCCGCCGAGCTGGGCCTGCCGGTTTTTCTGCATCAGCGCGATGCCCATGAACGTTTTCTGCCGATCCTGCGCGAGCAGCGTGACCGCCTCTGTGATGTGGTGGTGCATTGCTTTACCGGCAATCGCGAGGAGTTGTTCGACTGCCTTGATCTGGACTGCCATATCGGCATTACCGGCTGGGTTTGCGACCAGCGCAGGGGGCTGGAACTGCAGCGGATCGTCGGCAATATCCCGCTGCCGAAACTGCTGATCGAGACCGACGCACCCTGGTTGCTACCACGGAATATGCCGCATAAACCACCGGTCAGCGGCCGCAATGAGCCGTCATTGCTGCCTTGGGTGGTAACCCAGCTGGCCCTGTCCATGAACCGGGATGGTGACGAGATCGTTCAGGCAACCTGGCACAATGCGCTGCGTTTCTTCCGTATCACAGCGAGTTGACCAGACGACGCACATCCAGCAAACCAAAGGGCCAGCACAGCTCACCATTTGCCAGCCGAAGAACCGGAATTTTTTCTCCGTACTGTTCTATCAGCGCATCATCCTCGGCAATATCGACAAGCGTCAGCTCCAGCGTCGGCGCAGCACGGCGAATCATTTCCAGCGCCTGATCACAGAGATGGCAACCGGCGGTGGTCAGTAACTCTGCCTGCATCAAGCCTCTCCATGACGGATCGAAAACAGGTGATGAATATCCTGATGGCGCTGAAAGTCCGGCGGAATACTGCCACGACTCAGGTCTTCCACCCTGAACCAGCGGTGGATCTCCGCATCCAGCTCAAAACGGCGGAAATTGCAGGAAAAATACAGCACACCGCCCGGTTCGAGACGCCGCATAATGCGCCGGATCAGCTCGACATGATCGCGCTGAACGACAAAATCATCGCGGCTTTTGCTGTTGGAAAATGTCGGCGGGTCACAGAACACCAGATCGAACTGCTCGCGGCAATCCGCCAGCCAGTTCATCACATCGCCACGTTCCAGACGATGGCGCAGCGTGGAAAATCCGTTCAGCGCCAGATTCTCGCCAGCCCATTGCAGATAGTTATTGGACGCATCCACCGTCACTGACTGACGGGCGCCGCCCACCGCCGCCTGAATGGTGGCGGCGCCGGTGTAACCGAACAGGTTCAGGAAACGTTTGCCGGCGGCCTCCTGACCAAGCCGCGACCGCACCGGCCGATGATCAAGAAACAGGCCGGTGTCCAGGTAGGCACGAAGATCCACCAGCAAGCGGGCACTGCCTTCCTGCACCACCATCAAATCGCGCCGCTGGCCCAGCTTCTGATACTGACTGGCGCCCTTCTGCCGCGCCCGGGTGCGCAGGAAAACCTGCTCGCGATGCGCCCCCAGCACCGCACGCACCGCCGACACCGCCAGCATGCGCCGGTGCTCGGCGGCCTTCTCATCCACCGTTTTCGGTGCGGCGAATTCCTGTACCAGCACCTTGTCGGCATAGACGTCCACCGACACGTTGAATTCCGGCAAATCGCGGTCATAAAGCCGGTAACACTGCACGGATTCGGTTTCCAGCCAGCGCTTCAGCTGCTTGCCGTTTTTACGCAACCGGTTGGCAAAGGCCTGCGCTTCCGGCGGCAGCTCGAACGCCGGTTCGCCACTGAGCAAAGGCCGTATCGGTGCCCGTCGTACCGGCCGCAAGCGCCGGACAAAGCCGGTCACCGCACCATTCAATACTTTCCACTGCTCCAGCGTTTCAGCACCACTGCGGTCCAGCACTTCGACATCGCTACCCAGCACGGTGGCGTTCCAGCCCTTTGCCTCATTGGCGAGCAGATACGCCAGGCCATTCATCAGCCAGCCGGCCTTGGCCTTGTCCTCCAGCCGCTCGCCCCAGGGCGGATTGGTGACCACCATGCCCTCGGCAGAGAAGTCACGCTTCTTCAGCTGGCCAAGCTCGCGCCGCTCGAAATGAATCAGGCTGGCAACCCCGGCCCGCTCGGCATTGGCCCGGGCCTGACGCTGAACTGCGTCATCGGCATCGAAGCCCTTCAGCAACAGCCCCTGCGGCACGATCACTTCCGCCTCGGCCTGCTGCCGCAATGCAGCCCAGAGCTGCGGGTCAAACCCACTCCAGTAACGCAAGGCAAACTCGTCACGCATCAAGCCGGGAGCTCGCCGGCTGGCCAGCAAGGCGGCTTCAATCAGTACCGTACCGCTGCCACTGAACGGGTCCACTAATGCCGGCCATTGCCCTGTTTCTTCGTCCGGCTGCCACTGCGCCGCCAGCAGCATGGCCGCCGCCAGCGTCTCGCGCAGCGGCGCAGCTCCGCCCTGCAGGCGGTAACCACGCCGGCTGAGCGGCTCGCCACAGAGATCAACAAACAATCTTGAGCGCTGCTCGCCAATGAGCAGGCGCAGGCACAGGGCGCCACGCGTTTCGCGACTCAGTGGTAATGGCCGATCCAGGGAGCGGGCAAAGACGCTGCCACTGACCCGGCTATCGCCACGCACCCCGGTTTCATGATCGGCATGAACATTCAGGGCCGGCGCAGCCTGCAGATGCTCGGCAGATAGGGCTGCAGCCAGTGCAACGGGCGCTTCGTGGGGACCCACCTCGATGCTGGCAACCGGCACCAGAACGCGCTCGGCAATACGGGACCGAAGGCAAACATTCAGCGCCTGCTCAACAGACAGATCAACCTGCAATGCCGCTGCACTGCCCTCGCCCGCCGCGATCCCCAGAGTGATCAGCTCCCGGCGCAACAGCTCGCCCAGGCCGGGCATACAGGTGACCACCATCTCCACAATCCATCTCCAAAAATACTGCTAATCAAGCAGATACAGATCATATCAAGCAGTTGCGATAACTATCTCAACGACGGCCAATATGAAACATGCTGCTAATGGTACGCCTGTATATCGCAACTCGATATTCGACAGGCTCCGCTATGGTTCCGATACTGAAGCTGTGTCGGGGCCTTTGGCGGACCATGGAATCGCCCGCTGCTCCCTGCGCCGACTGTTAAAGCGAACCTGATGTCCCCCCGGTGGTATCACACTCCGGTGTAGCACCACCGCCCCAAACGAGAGGAAACACTCGATGAAAAGACAGAAGAGAGATCGCGATACCCGTGCCTACACCCGTGGTTACCAGGCAGGTCTGCAAGGAAAGTCTCAGGATATCTGCCCTTTTGGTTCTACCACTCCCCGATTTAACTGGATCAGCGGCTGGCGTGAGGGCCGCGTCGATCATCTCAACGGTTATGTCGGCGTTGCCAGTGTCCACAATCTCAAGGACATCGTTTAACGCCGTTGCAAGGACTCCGCAAGGAGAAACCGGGCGCTCCGGCGCCTAAACAGGGCCCCTCCAGGGCCCTTTCCTTTTTCAGGGAATCTCTCTGAACACCTCGTAGGAGCCGTCGATCGACGGCGATTCGCGGCTGATCAGCCGCTCCTGCAGGTTAACGCCAGGCCTTGACCGATTCGGCAATCAGGCCCGGCCCGCGATATATCAGACCACTGTATATCTGCACCAGACTGGCGCCGAGGCGCTGTTTGTCTGCGACATCCGCGCCGCTGAGAATTCCGCCCACTCCGATAACCGGCAGCTTGCCATCCAGCGCCCGGACCATGGCATCCAGTGCCTGATCGGCCAGCGGCTTGAGCGGCGCGCCACTCAGGCCGCCGGCCTGGTTGCCATGGCGCAGCCCTTCCACGCCAACGCGCGACAAGGTGGTATTGCCGGCAATCACCCCATCCATCTCATGCCGGAGAAAGGCCTGCGCCATCGCATTCATGGCTTCAGCGTCATTATCCGGGGCAATCTTGATCAGCAGCGGCACCCGGCGACCACTTTGCTGATCAAGGCGGGTCTGCGCCTCGCGCAGTGTAGATAAGAGAGTTTCCAACGCGTCACCATGCTGCAAGGTGCGCAGGCCGGGCGTGTTCGGTGAGGAAATATTGACGACGACATACGTCGCCGCCTGGTGCACTCGCTGCAGACACAGCAGGTAATCATCAACCGCACGCTCGACAGGAGTATCGAAGTTCTTGCCGATGTTAATGCCGAGCACACCGTCATAACTGCTCTGCTCAACTGATCGCATCAGGTAATCCAGGCCCTGATTATTGAATCCCATACGGTTGATCAGCGCCCGCGCCGGCGGCAACCGGAACAACCGGGGTTTCGGATTACCCGGTTGCGGGCGTGGTGTTACGGTGCCGATTTCCAGAAAGCCGAAACCGAGCGCAGCCAAGCCGCGGATGCAATCGCCATTCTTGTCCAGTCCGGCAGCAAGCCCGACCGGATTGGGGAAATCGATCCCCATGACCCTGACCGGCCGGGCTGGCACACAACCGGGCCACAGATGCCCGGCACCGCGCCGCAGCATGGCCAGTGTCAGATCGTGGGATTGCTCCCCGGAAAGGGCAAACAGAAATGGACGGGCTACTTCATAGAGCATGGCGGCACCTCATCAGGTGGCGCGCATTATAGGGACAGGAGGGGGCGCACTGCACGTCCGCATTAACCCGCAAAGCTTCGCCGTCGGTCGACGGCTCCTACGGCACACCGCTTCCGCAGGAGCGGCCGACCGGCCGCGATGCCGGCCCCCCGACGGGGCCGGCAACTTTCATCAGGCCTTGCCGGCCTTGGCACGTGCGCGGGCACGGGCTTGATCCGGCTTGAGCAGGAACCGGGCCAGTGCCGGCAACAACCAGAGCGCACCAATCATGTTCCAGAGGAACATGAAGGTCAGCAGGATGCCCATATCCGCCTGGAACTTGATCGACGAGAAGATCCAGAAAATCACGCCCAGCGCCAGAGTGATACCGGTAAAGGCTACCGCTTTACCGGTGGTTTTCAGCGTTTCACGGTAGGCCGTTTCCAGATCCATGCCGTCTTTCAGGTAATCCGCCAACTTGCTGTAGATATAGATACCGTAATCGACACCAATACCGACACCGAGCGCAATCACCGGCAGCGTTGCCACCTTCACACCAATGCCCATATAGGTCATCAACGCCTGACACAGCACCGACGTCAGACCAAGCGGAATGATGATACAGAGCACACCCCGGATCGAACGGAACGCCAGCAGACACAGCACGATCACGACGCCGTAGACCAGCGCCAGCATCGGGTACTGGCTGGCCTCGATGGTCTGGTTGGTGGCTGCTTCAACACCGGCATTACCGGACGCCAGTTTGAACTCGATAATATCTGTATCGTTGTTCTTGTCGATGTACTTCTCGACCATGCCGGTGACCCGGTCCAGCGTCTCCGCCTTGTGATCATCAAGGAACACATAAATCGGCGTCAGGCTGCAGTCCAGATTGAACATCGATGACGGCATGAACCGCATGGCGTTGTTCAACGCAAACTGGTCACGCGACAGCGCCGCCCACTTCAGGCTGCCCTCGTTCATGTTGGCATTGATCTGCTTGGCGACCGAGGCGATCGACACCACTTCCTGAACGCCTCTGGTGTTACGCAGCTGCCAGGACAGGTCATCCACTTTTATCATGGCATCGTAGCTGTTGCAGGCTTCCGGAGGCGTTACCCCCATGACCACCAGCACGTCAGCGCTGACACTGTAATTGGAAACCAGCACATTGGTGTCGTGGTTATAGCGGTAGCGATCCTTCGGTTTGTAACCTCGCTCACACTCCTTTTCGACACAGGGATCCGGCCACAACTCCGGTGCGCCTACATCCAGATCACCGATTTTCAGATCCTTGCTATACCAGATCCCGGCGCCATAGCCGATCACTGCGACCACGATAGAGATACCTGCCAGGCCCGGCCGGGTGAAACGGACAAAAATCTTTGCCAGCGGCCCATCCGTCCCGGCGTGACTGACAACCTTGTTAACCGCCTTCTGCCCGGAGCCAATGTAGGAAAGCACCATCGGCACAATCACCAGATTGGTGAAAATTACTACCGCCACCCCGACACTGGCGGAAAGCGCCAATTCGCGAATCACGCCAACATCGATCATATAGAGCGTCAGGAAGCCGATCGCGTCGCTGACCAGCGCGACACTGCCCGGCACCACCAGTGCCGTCAGCGTTGCCAATGCTGCCTCACGCGGGCCAAGGTTGCCGGCCAGATTATTCAGGAAGCCGTTGACGATCTGCACACCATGGCTGACCGCAATGGCAAACACCAGGAATGGCACCAGCATTGAGTAAGGATCAATAGTGAAGCCGAGCATGGTCACGATACCGAGCTGCCATATGACCGCGACAAACGAACACAGCACCACCGCAAAAGAGCTGCGCAGTGAACGGGTATCGATCAGCAGTAGCACCGCTGTCAGGGCGAGAATGACGAAGAAAAATGTCGCCACTTCCTGAGCCGCCGCCATCACATCGCCGACTTTCTTGGCGATGCCGACGATATGAATGCGAATAAACGGATACTCGCTTTCGTAGCGACTACGAATTTCCTCCAGCGAGGCTGCCAGTGTCGGGATATCGACTTCCGCGCTATCCGACAGCACATCCAGAAGATTGGCGTGAACGATACTGGAACGGAAGTCATCCGCCACTAACCGACCGACCTGACCGGAGCGCAACACATTGGTACGCAGCAACTCCAGCGACACCTGACCACCGTCATAATCGTCAGGAATCACCTCTCCACCCTGGAACCCTTCCTCAGTCACCTCGTTCCAGCGAACATCGGGGGTCCACAGAGAGCTGATCCGCGACGGATCGACACCGGGAAGCGAGAACACATCATCAGTAATCAGCTTCAATGCCTGCAGGTACTCATCATTGAAGATGTCGTCATGGCGGGTATCGGAAACAATGATGCGAACATCATTGCCCAGATCAATGTCGTTCTGGTGCTCAAGGAAATTCTGGATGTACGGATGTTGCAGCGGCACCATCTTGCGCACATCGGTGTTGACCGATATCTCGCTGGCCTGATAGGCCAGAAATACGGTCGCTACCGCGAACAGCAACAGAATAACCGGCCGAACTGAAAACAGCGCCCGGGAAACAGCTCTGGAAAATGCATTACCCATTGGAGTGTCCTCAGCGAATATCGTTTTTCACACGGATGCCGGCATCGCCGACCATGACCAGCTCACCGCCTGTCAGCGGCAAAACTGCGGAGACCGATTCACGGTCAGGCAGATACTGCAGGGCAACACTGTTACCGCCATCACGGCTGACCAGTACCACACCCGCGCCGCCTACCAACACAAGCGTGCCGTCCTCCATCTGCGCAGCATCGTTAATGCCGCGGGTTACACCGGTCTGAACCTGACGCCAGCTGTCACCCTGATCCCGGCTAAGCCACAGGTTTCCCTGCAGGCCATAGGCAACCACACTGCCATCCTTCATCGCCGTGACGCCAAAAAAAGAACCGTCATAGGGACTCTTCAGGGCCTTCCATGACAAACCATTGTCGCGGGAGCGGAACAGCAAACCCTTTTCACCGGCAGCGATCAGGACATTACTACCCGGCACATGGGCAATAGCGTTGAGATGCCAGCCATTTTGGTTATCCATCCGGTCAATAACTTTCACCCAGCTGTCACCAGCATTGGTGGTTTCCAGCAGATAGCCGTAACCCCCCACGGCCACGGCACGGTCCTTACTGATACAGGCAATATCCAGCAGCGGTGCACCGCTGGTATCCGCCGCCAGTTCCTCTTCACCGAAGTCATCGTAGTCTTCGTCGTAGTAATCATCGCTGTACTCTTCGTCAGAGAAATCTTCCGCCGCCGCCAAAGTGTCGTCGCTTTCATCGGTAGCGCCGAGAACATCCGAGTACTGGACCTGCCAGGTAGAGCCACCATCACGGGTTCCCACCACCACGGCATCATGACCCACTGCCCAGCCGTTGCGGGAATCGGAAAAGCACAGCGCCGTCAGCAACACGCCGGTCGGGCTTTGCGCCTTTTGCCAATGGGCACCTTCATCATCGGTGTAAAGGATTGAACCGCGGTCGCCCACCGCCACCACCCGTGTACCGGCACGAGCCACATCCAGATAGAGGTTGGCGGTCAACAGCGGAGCGTTCGGCGCGATCACTTCAGCGGCAGCGAAAGGCCCCGGAACAAGCAGAATGACGCCAAGACGCAGAATGAGTTTTTTCATGAGAATTCCCGCATAACTACTTTTACAGTGTGACCTGCATAACACAGGCAGACTATTTGGCACTGATATCACCAAAAAACAGGGGCCGGCTCAGCCGGCCCCTGCCTTCTTTTACAACACTACCATTACGGCGCGCATGTGGCCTGCGATGCATTAGCCATCGCCGGGTCAAACACGACACCATTGGCATCTGCCGGAATCACTGCACCGTCACTCAACACAAAGCCGGCAACCTGACTTTGCATGGTCTGGGTAACCGCAAGGTACTGAGTCGCGCCCTCAGCACCAGCCGGAGTCAGCAACGAACCGTGGGAACCGGTGGTGTAACGAACCACACCGCCACCTGTTGCACCGCAGGAGGTTACCGTCGGCAGCGCCAGCCCTTTGAAGGTGATGGCGGTGGCCGGCAAAGTACCCGCGTCAACGGCTACCGGGCCAATTCCGAGAGCAGCTACCAAGCCCTGCTGTACTGCCGAGGCAATAGCGATAAAGCCAGTACCCTGAGCCAGCGGATCAGAACCGGACAGCGCCACTGGAGTGGTGATGAAGTTCTGGTTTGCGGTGAAGCTGGTCTGGCCAGTCTGGGCTACAAGACCCCAAGCCGGGCCGAAGCTGGAACCGAAGGTGTTGTTCGGTACCACCTGGTCCGGGCAACCGACACCATCAAGGATGCAAGTGCCGAAAGGCTCAGAGGGATCACCGATCACTTCCTGCATCATTACCGGCGTCGCATTGGTCACGATGGTAGAAGCAAAGTTGATCGGATCAGCGCTATCGACCATGGTCTGGGCGATAATCATAAAGCCTTCATAATCACCACTCGGCTTGATCAAGCCTGCCGCATTGTAAAGGCCGGCAGTGATGCTCGGTTCAAGCGACGGCGAACCATCAAGAATCTTGGCGATACCACCACCACTGACATTCAGTACCGCAGCAGTCAGACCAGCTTCCTGGGCGACAAACGAGGTGCCCACAATGCCGCCAAGGGAAACACCGACAAAGCTGATGCGGGCAGGATCAACCGTAGTACCAATGGTGTCGACCACAAGATCAATGCCCGAGTTATCCACAATCGCCCGATATAGAGACTGCAGGTCGACTGAACCCTGACGCAGCGCATCGCGTGCGTTCGCCAGATTAGACAGATTGATGAAGTTGTCGCCGCTCGGGCAGTAGAAGTCCGTATCGCCTGGAATCGCTACGCCACTGGTTGCCTGACACTGAGTCATCGGGCTGGTCACTTCCACCAGACGCTCCTGATACACACCACCGCTGAGGCCCGCCTGCAGCTGTGCAAGGGCACTGAAGGTATCACCTTCCGGCACGATGCCATGCTTCGGCAGGTCAATCGCCACACCAACAATACACTGCGATGCCAGCGCGTCAGCAATCGCCATCAGGGTACCCCGGCTGGAGGTAATGCCGTGCTGGTAGATTACCACCGGCAGGTTACCGCCCGCGCAATCGCCTGCAAGCAATGCCTCATTAGGAGCACTAATAATAACCGGAATACTGTGTGCGGTTTCTACCGGATCCGGTGTAAACCCGTTACAGGCGACGAGATTCTCGGTACCTGCCGGGCCACCACTACTTGCCGGCAGCGTCGCACAAGGACCGGCTGCAACCCAGCTGGCACGATCCGCTTTCCATACCGAGGTGTTCTGGTTGGCCGGATCAACGAACTGAATAACATCATCCAGCGTACCCAAGTAGATGTGAGCCAGATAATCCGGGGTGGCCAGATCGCCATCCGGCCCAGGAGACGTAACCTCGATGGGATTGGCATCCCCGAAATCCCACGCGATGTCTGGATTGAGCACCGTGATGCTCGGAGCCGTAGCTGCACCTGCAACCTGTGACTTGGCAGCAGCAAGCGCACCACCGATATTCTCGGTAGAAACGCTATAGCTCAGCGCCACGGTATCAGGCAAAACGCCTTCGTCCGCCAAAGCCGCCAGATGCTTGGAGGTGATGCGGCGCAATTGCTCCAGCTGCCACAGCGTGCCGTAGGCATCACTCAGATCACTACCACCACCAACGACAGCGAGCGCCTCTGCTTCAAGCGCACTCAGGGTGCCGGCAATCAAGGCTGCCGGAGCGCCTACTGCCGCATACGCGGGATTGATCTTGGTGCAATCCGCCACAGAGGCAGGAGAGCTGAAGTTGCACGAAGCATCATCAGCCGCCTGAACGATAAAGTCAGCCTGCGCGAGCGGCACTCCTACCTCAAGCTGGAAGGCACCGTTAAGCAGCGCGTAGGTGTCGTCCTGACCGACAACGTTCTCACTGGCTCCGATCAAATCGTTCTCGACGACCACTAGATAGGTTGTGCTGGATGCCAGAGGCTTGAGAGGCTGGATCAGCATGCTGGTCCCACCACTGACGCCGGCAACAAAATCCACGCCCCATACAAGCTCGCTGGCGATAGTGATTGTCCCCGCGGCACCCGGATCAAACCCGCCGGTAGCAAAAATGCGAACACTGTCAGACAGGTCGGCGCCAGCAATACTGGAGGAGAACCTGACCACCATAGGCGCAGTGGTGGAAAAACCATCCATGTTGTTGAGCACGGTTTGCGGATCTGCCATCGCAGCGATAGTGGGATCCAACGGATCGGTCACTACTGACGTTGCATCAAGCAAGGTAGTCGCGTCTGTCGGATCGAATGTATTGACCTTGTCTGGAATATTGACAGAACCGTCCGGTGTGCTGGCGAACAACAGATCTACGGGGAACGGCAGACCATCACCACCAAGGGAAGGATTGAAAACCACTACCGCATCAGCCGGAGCCGGGGGGGGCTGCAATTTCGGGCCGTTATCACCACCGCAACCCTGTATAGCCACTGCCAAAGCGGCCAAGCTGATTATCTTGTTTATTGTACGCATCGTATCTCTCCCGATGTTCATACTGAATTATTTTTGTTGTCCGGACAGGGGTCTCTGCCCCTGCCCGTTATATCTGTTCCCTGATCAGGTACCTCGTCGACGCAGCGCTGCCGGGTGGAAGTAACGATCGTCCGGTACCGGCTGGCTGAAATCCAGGATTGACGGCTCCTCGTTGTCCAGATACTGAACGTGGTAACGACGGGCACGCAGATCATGGAAAGCATCCATTGCGGTCCACTGGGTCGGCACTTCGTAATAATTCTTGATGTAGGCAATGCTGACACGCCAGAGGTCGCCACGACGGTCGTACTGATCAACCACGGCGATCTGCCAGGAGTCCTCATCGATGTAGAAGGTACGCCGCTCGTAAATGTGGCGCTCACCCTCTTTCAGGGTAGCTTCCACCACCCATACCCGGTGCAGCTCCCAACGCTGGATATCGGAGTTGATGTGACCCGCCTTGAGCATCTCGTCATACTTGAGCTTCGGAGAATCCAACTTGTAGTTGTTGTACGGGATAAACATTTCTACCGGTTTGTCATGTACCAGCTTCCAGTTGTAGCGGTCCGGGGCACCGTTATACATGTCGGTGTCATCGGCGGTACGCAGGCCGTCTGCAGCAGCAATCGGGGTGTCATAAGCCAGATTCGGCGCCAGACGCACGCGCCGCTGACCAGCGTTGTAACCCCAGGCCTGGCGCGGCTGGATCTTCTGGTCGACGAATTCATGCACCAGTACCGCACCACCGGCAAGACGCGCCGGCGCCTTGACGAACGTCAGGTAATAGAAGATCAGATTGTCGACATCAGCCGGCTTCAGCTTCGGGTCGTACATCTTGAAGTACACTTCCTGCTGCGAAGTCACCAGTGAGTAGGCGCCATTTCGCTGCACCGCCACTTCCGAACCACGGCGAACCACGTAGACACCGCGCCAACGCAGCACATGGTTCCAGATTGCCTGCCTGGCTTTCTCTTCATTGCTGCCGTGCAGGATCGGGAATGGAATGCCACCGAAAGTGTTGTCCACCCCGGTGTCAGTCAGCACTGTACGCGCCGCATTGTCCTTGGTGTTTTTATTGACCCAATCCGGCGCCGAAGTAGTCCGGCGGCTCTGATACACGTTCAGTTTGAAGGTGTCCGGGTAAGTCCGCAGCATGGCCTTAATACCGGCCGGCAGTTTGTCGGCGTATTGGCCCTGATTCTGGTTGGTGATGGTAAACAACACCTTGTCGGACTCGAACGGGTCCGGGTGATGCTGGCCTGCCTGGGTATAGGACTTCGGAATATCGTTCTTGGTGATGCCACCGGCCCAGGCCGGAATACCGAACCCTGTGGCGACATCCTTTCCGTTACCGGATACCTGCGCGCCCATCGGCGTCATGGCACTGGTGCCAAGTCTGGCCGCCTCGGCGGCCGGGACCTTGGCCTGAACGGCAGCAGACATCGCTAATGCGAGGGCGGCGGCCGTACCGACTACACTGATTCGTTTCAGCATGGTTTCTCTCCGTTGCTTTCCCGCCGGGCGCACCGCAGCACGCCCGATCATTGTTATAAGTGCAAGCTCAGAACGCGTACTTCAACGCCAATGAGGCGTTGTTACGGTCGCTGAGCTTGTTGCTGTAACTGTTACCCCAGAAGCTGGTTGCCTGAACACCGACTTCGAGATTGTTGAGGTAGACAAAATCCACACCCAGAGTCGCCGCCTTCCGGTCCTCCATAAAGTTGCCGCCGATTGGAGAGTTGCCGTCTACATCGTGCTGCAAACGAACACTCGGCTTGATTCCCACGCCGGCAAAGACATTGGTGTAGTCCGCCTGCAGCACAGCGCGGTAGCCCCAGGCTGACTCGGTGAGGAAAAAGGCATTTGGGTCGTTCGGGTTCTGGACCAGTGCTTCACTACTGAGAATCGCCGCAGTGGAGTTGTAGTTCAGGTTGCTGTCCAGACCGCTGACAACGTGATCAACACCCAGCTCAAGTACGCCAGTTACGTTGTCTGCACCAAGCATCGGCCCGAAGAAGTAAAGCGCTACCAGCGAACCGGTCAGGCTCTCTACTTCCTCGTAGAAGTAATACTCCTGCCCCTGAACAAGCAGAGTGCCCGAAGCGAGACAGGCGCCATCCATCTTGTCACGGACACAGTGAGGGGTAATGTCCCTGACTTCCGGTGCCGCGTTCGCAGCAAGGCCGGCAAGACTCTGCAGCAGGTTGTCACCGACTTCGTTGATGATCTTCTGCTCCGGACGATACGCCAGTTCACCGGACAGAGAGACTTGGCCAACATTGCTGCTGAAGGTCACGCCAAGCATGTCAACATCTTCGTTGTAGACCATGAAGTAGTTGGCGTTATCGATTTTCTCCGGGATAGTGCCGGCACCAACCAGATCCAGACGAGCACCCACTACCGGCAGTCGAGCGTGGGTCCGGGTATAGAACAGACCGAACTCGGTGCCACCGAACAGATCCGAGAAATAGCGGAATGCCAGACCGAACTGGCCATCATCCTTCGCTTCTTCATCGGCGAGGCGATTTACCGTCACCTGGGTTTGCTCGTACTCATAGTCAACACCGGACTGGCCGTACGTTGACAACGTGTAGCTGGCGAAGGCATCAGCCAGGGCCGGCACACCGGCATTGGCAGCAACCAGGCGGCCATCTACGATGACATTGTTTGCACCCTTGCCCGGAAACGCATCGTGGGTCGACCAGTAGGTGCCGGCTGGCGCATCTTCCGAGTTTTCCCAGTCAAACTGGTAGAAAGATTCCAGCGACAGATTGTCCGTCACACCCCAGTTAAAATACAGGGCGGACAACGGCAGCAGGGCTTCCTTGATTTCCGAACCCGGCAGGCGCAGTGCATTCAGATCGATGTAGTTGGCGGTATTCACGCCACCCTGAATAAACAGTGCCTCCCCCCAGCTGATAACCTGCTGGCCGAGACGCACATTCATCGGACGATCAAGGAAATCGAAATCGGCGAACACGTAGGCGTCAAGCAGGCGGGCGCGACGACCGGCCTGATCTTTTGCTGCATTGGAGAAGCGATCACCGGTACCGTTGTTGGCGAAGTCCGAGTAGCTGGCATAGCGGTTGATGCCGTTATCAGCACATGGCGAGGCGACATTGCCACCACCAGGGCAGGTACCATCACCGAACAGCAGATCACCGCCATCATGACCGCCACCCATAATCACCGAATCATAAAATGCGGTGCCGCTGACATTCAGACCCCAACCACTTTCGAATTCCATTACCAGCGTCGGGCTGATCTTGTAGACCATCGAAGCCAGACCGGTATCGAAATTGTTGTTGGCATCGTTCTTGTTCAGCTGTGTCGAATAACCTTTACCGGCCATCACCAGCGGATCTTCGGTTGCCGCGAGTTTGGCGTCCTGACCTTCTGTGCGAAACAAGGCGCCTGCGCTAAGGAGTGTGTCGAAGCGACCGGTGACAGCACCGTCGTTGAGATTGAATTCCGCCGCCGACAGGTTGCCGGCCAGCACCGCCCCAGCCACCGCAGCAGCCAGCCGGGTTTTCCTGATCAGATTGTTATTCATATGCAGCTCCGTGATTCTCCCGATTATTCGAATTATCTTTTTTTCTTGTAATCGTCAGCGCTCGCTTTGAGCTTGAGCGCCACCGAATTTTATTGTGCCGATCTCCGCCAGCACCTTTATCCTATTTGAAATACAAAAAAACCTGTTTATCCACTGTAATCGGTGACCTGAGGGTCCAGTGCAAAGCCGTTCACAAAAACATTGGCGAATGTCAGCCAAGTACGCGGTCCAGCACTTCAGCCAGATTAGCGGAGCAGTCACTGCCGTGTAATTCCTCCGTTGCCTCCCGCATAACCGTCTGTAGCGCGGGAACCAGCCTCGGCAACACGGCGAGCGCGTTGGCCATTCGGGCGGCAACCTGGGGGTTGACCCGGTCCAGCTCGGCCAGCGCTCGGGTATACAGCCTGTAACCGCCGCCGTCCGGGGCGTGAAAGGCAGACGGATTGCCGTTGGCAAAGCTGCCGAGCAGCGCCCTGACCCTGTTTGGCGAGGTCATTTCGAACGCCGGGTGGTTCAACAATTCCGCTACCCGTGCCACCGTCTGCGCCCCGGGCACCATCGCCTGAACCGCAAACCACTGATCCATCACCAGCGCTTCTTCGGTATAGCGCTCTGCAAACAGCTCCAACATCCGCCGGGCGCCGTGAAGATCGTGCGATACCAGCAGCCGCAGCGCACCGAGCCGCTCGGTCATGTTGCCCGCCTGATCAAAACGCCTGGCCAGCACTTCATCAATGCCGTTTGCTCCGGCAGCAGCCAGTAGCGTCAGACAACGCTGGGCCAGGGTTCTCCGGCCGACATCATCGCCAGCCGCACGATAGGGGCCGGCCACCTGAAGATCAGGCAGCAGCGCCCGAAGGCCATCAGCCAGATCACCTCCCAGAGCTGACTCCAGCGCACTGCGAGCCTGACAGACCGCACCGGGATCAAGCGGCTGACAGCGCTCCGCCACCGCCCGCTCCGACGGCAAGGCCAGCAGCAGAGCCGCGCCAGCCGGGTCCTCGCCAGCGCGCGCCAGCACTTGCCGCATCGGCACACCCAGTGCAGCCGCTTCCGCCACCGGATCCGCGCCTGCCATAACCCGAAAAATTGCTGCAAAACCAAGGCGCTGGGCAGCATCCCAGCGACAGAAGCCGTCATCATCATGAGCAAGAATCAGCGCCAGCTGGTCCGCCGTGTAGGAGTAGTCAAGTTCTACCGGCGCCGAGAACCCGCGCAACAAAACCGGCACCGGCCGAACCGACAGCGGAAACTCGAAGGTTTGACTCACCTCGTTCAGAATCAGCACTGTTTCGGTCTCGCCGGATTCGGTCACCGGCAACTTGCTGCCGTCAGGACCAAGCAGTGACATGGACAGCGGGATCATCAGTGGCAGCTTGTCCGGCTGCCCCGGGGTCGGTGGAACATACTGCTGAATCTCCAGCCGGTAGAGGCCGTCTGACCAGAAATCGCGAACCGATACCTGCGGCGTTCCGGCCTGACTGTACCAGCGGCGAAAGCGGCCAAGATCCAGTCCGCTGACTTCTGCCATGCAATCGACAAAGTCATCGCAGGTGACCGCCTGACCATCGAAGCGGGAAAAATACAGATCGGTCGCCCGACGGAACTGCCCGGCACCCAGCAGGTTGCGCTGCATGCGCACCACTTCTGCACCCTTCTCATAAATGGTCACGGTGTAGAAGTTATCGATTTTCTGATATTCATCCGGGCGCACCGGATGCGCCATCGGGCCGCCGTCCTCGGCGAACTGGATGGTACGCAGCATGTCGACGTCTTCAACGCGCTTGACCGCATGCGAGTGCATGTCGGCAGAAAATTCCTGATCGCGGAACACGGTAAAGCCTTCCTTGAGACTGAGCTGGAACCAGTCCCGACAGGTCACCCGGTTGCCAGACCAGTTGTGGAAATACTCGTGCGCCACCACCGCCTCGACACGCTGATAGCCCTGATCGGTTGTGGTATCCGGGTGTGCCAGCACGCAGGCCGTGTTGAAGATATTCAGGCCCTTGTTTTCCATCGCACCCATATTGAAGTGGCTGACTGCAACGATCATGTAGATGTCCAGATCGTATTCGCGACCATACACCTGCTCGTCCCAGCGCATGGCGCGTTTAAGCGAGTCCATGGCGAAATCAAGTTTGTTCAGGTCACGATGCTCGGCATAAATCCTCAGCGTCACCTTGCGGCCGCTCATCGTGACAAAGCTGTCTTCAAGACAGGAAAGCTCGCCAGCCACAAGTGCAAACAGGTAACAGGGCTTGGCAAACGGATCTTCCCACGTCACCCAGTGCCGGTTGCCAGCGTCGCCCTGCGCCACCGGGTTGCCGTTTGACAGCAGCAACGGGTAGCGGGTTTTGTCTGCACGAACTGTGGTAGTAAAGCGGCTGAGCACATCCGGTCGATCAGGAAAGAAAGTGATGCGACGAAAGCCTTCCGCCTCACACTGGGTGCAGTACATCCCCCTGGAGACATAGAGCCCCTCCAGCGCGGTGTTGGTTTTCGGGTCAATAGTGACCACGGATTCCAGCTCGAACTGGCTTGGGACAGTGCTCAGTGTCAGCCGGTCACGCTCGTAACGATACTGATCAGGGGGAACCGCTACACCGTCAATACGCAGGGATTCAAGCTGCAAACCCTCACCGTCCAGCGCACAGGCCTGCGCTGGTGATGCCAGCGGATTGCGCCGCATGCTCAGGCGTGCGGTAACGCGAGTCAGATCATCGTGAATATCAACGTCGAGCCAGACCCTGTCGACCAGAAATGCCGGCGGCTGATAATCAAGGCGGCGCACCGGCTTCGGAGCCTGCTTGTCACGCATTGGATTTACCCCCGCTGCGCCAGTTCACCGGCTGTTCGTCATGACTGTCGGTTGCGCACTCCGGCTTGTCGATATGGCCGCTGCGCTGTTGTTCAGGCAGATGGATTGCCTCCCAGGCAATCACCGCCTGCAAGCTGGTTTCGCGCTGTTCTTTTGTCAGCATACGGCCATCCGGCCAGCGGCCGAGCTCAACCGAGCGACGCAGACTCTCGTAAACGTCGCGACTCATCTGCGCGGCAACACGGGAAAAATCCTGACTCATGATGATTCTCCGGGGCGGCTACTCCAACCCAGTTTGGAACGGCAGGCTTCATAAAAATCATGGCCCGGTGGGTGCAGCAGTTTCAGCCTGTGGGGTTTTTTGCGAATCGAGATCACATCATCCAGCTGGGCACGAACCCCCTCCTGACCATCGCAACTGACCAGCGGCCGGACCCGATGACTGCGAATACGGATCTTGATCTCGCTGTTGCCATCGACCACCAAGGGACGGCTGGTCAGGGTATGCGGGTTTAGCGGCACCAGCACCATCGCATCCAGTTTCGGATGCATGATCGGGCCGCCCCCGGAAAGCGCGTAGGCGGTGGAGCCGGTGGGGGTGGAAATAATCAGACCATCGGAACGCTGGCTATAAACGTAGACACCATCAATGTGCAGATCGAATTCGATCATATGGACATTGTCACCGGACAGCAGCACGATATCGTTGAGTGCGGCGCCCTCGCCAAGCACGGTTTTGCCCCGGCGCACTTCCATATCGATCAGAAAGCGCGACTCGATAGCGTAGTCACCATCCAGCACCTGGCCAACACGGGATTCGATTTCGGACGGCAGAATGTCGGTCAGGAAACCAAGTCGGCCACGATTAACACCAAGCACGGGCACATCATGCCGGGCCATCGCTCTGGCAGCACCAAGCAAGCAGCCATCGCCACCGACGACGATAACCAGATCGCAGGACTCACCCAGCTGACTGCGGCTGCCCGCCTGGAGGCCAAGTTCGGGAAGCGACTCGGACAGTTCCTGGTCAAGGATGACATGGGCACCACGGCCGTTAAGGAAATGCACCAGCTGGCGCAGGGAGTACAGGGCCTGCTCGCTGTCGGTTTTGGCGATAAGGCCGATATGGCGAAAAGTCTCACGCGGCACCGCGGCACCTCATGACAGAAAGGAAGCGGAAAGCATGAAGGGGAGTGAGCAGCAAGGCAAGGCAAGCCGGCGTAAAACCGGCCTGCCCCGTGCTTTATTCGCGTTCTATCAGATCGTCCAGAGACACTGCCTGAGCATTCAGCCCCCCTTCCAGCACATGCACGTCAATACCGACATTATTCAGCAGGAAAGCAGCCGAGGCACTGCGCCGACCGGTATCGCAGCAGGCGATATAGACTTTTGACGGGTCCAGCAGCCGCGACTTCAGGCGCAACACGTTGAGCGGCATGTTCAGTGCACCGCGCAGATGCGACTGCTCAAACTCGTCCGGGGTACGCACATCCAGCCAGCGGGCACCGGCGCTGAGCCGTTCCCGAGCATCCGCAACAGAGATGGTGCGGACAATCGGTTCACGCAGCAACTCGTCAAAGTCCTTGCGATCAAGCCGCATCAGCTCACCGTCCGTTGCCATCATCACCGTGGCATTACGTGGCTTGCCAGACAGCAGAGCGTCTTCGCCGAACCACTGGCCCTGCTCCAGCAATGCCACCGGGGTCGGGTCAGAGGCGCCCTCTGCCTTGATCAGCACCTCGCACAGACCCTGCTTGATGATGTAACAGCAATCGGCATCGTCACCCTGGGTAATCACTGCCTCACCAGCACGGAAACGCAGTGGCTTCAGACGGCGGAAAATTTCCAGAATATTGCCCGGCGGAATCCGGTAGAACAGTTTCGACTTGAGCAGTCGAATCATCCAGTGCCGGTCGTCCTGATAGGCAGCATTGGAGTTGATATCGAGAATGACATAACCGGCGGACTGGTCCCAGGCCAGAATGGAATCCAGGCCGGCGCTGCTGAAACGCACCACACTGACATCAGTTTTCGCCGTTGCGGTACTCCGGCGCGGCTGGAAATGATCAAGGGGATGCCAGGACTCGACACCACCCGCCAAGATCAGCTGGCAATTCCCGTCACCCTGATCCAGTTCCACCTCCCCTTTCAGCACATACACAGTGTGGTTATCTGATTCACCCTTGCTGAACAGCACTTCGCCCTGGCGATAGTGCACAACCTCCTGCTGTTCCAGCAAACGGTCGAGATGGTCACCACTCAACGCATTTACCGGGACAAAGGTCTGCAACAAACTCTTATCGATGGACTCGCTGTTGGCCATAACTGCTCCGCGCCATTTGCTCCCATTTCGGGGCCTGATTTTGCACGTTCCGTACCAGATTCATATTCCCTTTGCCCGTTTTGTGACAACCCTCACAAACAGATGCGTATCAACGAAATTTCAGTACATTCTCGATTGCCGTGTCAGAGCGGCAGTATTGGCATCGGTTGGCATTACGATCAGATTGCCCCGGCCGGAACTGGTTCGGCACATCAACCCGGATTACCCGCTTGCCACAAGTCTGCCCACTTATCTCCACCTGACAGACCGGGTTCTCATAATGCCGCAACCAGGCCCGGTAATGTTCTTCCGTGACCAGGCACTTACGTGCGGCAAAAGCCATCGGGTTCTGCATGTAATCAGAAATCTCCGAGGCATTGATCGAGATATGACCAGCACCGGGATGGAAGGCAATGAAGTTCAAGCCCAGTGTCTGCAGTTTTTCGAGCAGCTTTTCAGCGCCGGTATTGGCTGAACGAATCTGCTCGTGGCGAGCATCCACCAGATCCCCTTCCAGTGCGGCAATACGCTCCTCCCGAGTCAGCACTTCCATTTCCTTGGCATGCAGGCTTTCACTGAGACGGGCTCGCTCTTCCTCCAGGCGCTGCTCCAGTGCAACCTTGTACTGCTCGGTCAGGATTTCAATCTCGCTGCCATGGTCATGACTGCTGTTCATTTGCTCCTGCAAGCTCTCATTCAACGACATCACCTGCGCCTTGAGCGAATCCGCCTGCTCGCGCAGCGCGGTATTCTGCGACTTCAGTGTCTTGAACTGCATCAATACTTTTTCAAGCTGCGTGCTGAGAATTTCTTCCTTGGTCTGATGCGCGTAACGCAGCTGGCCGATCTCTTCCTTGTGCTTGTTCTCCATGGTCTGCACACGCAAGCGCAGCTCCTTGAGGGTACGAGCAAGACGAATACGCTCCTTGTCATCCTTGGCAACCTGCTGCGCCTGAGTAGCAGGCTGGACTACCGGCGGCTCGACAGCGGCCACTGGCGGCACCATCGGTGGCACCGCTGCTGCCGACGGAAACTGCTGCACGGCCTGCGCGGCAGCAACTGGCGCCGGGGACGAATCATCGATGAACAGCCCAATCTTGGCGCCGCGTTCTTTCACCGTGTCGCGGATAAAAACGAAATGGTTGGCTCCCGGCTTCATGACCGGATCCCACAGCTTGTCCTGATGCCAGGCCACCGGGCATTGACTGCGGCAGGCCAGCTTCACAGGCCCTGCCCCCATGTCCGGCCCCGGGCCACCATGCTCTGCCAAATGACGCAGGGGCACGTTCCAGGTGTGATCAGCCATGCCGTCATCATCGAAATCAATCAGAAACAGCACCAGCGCGACCACCTGAAGATGGCCATTAACCAGGCAATATGCTCCCTTGATCTGACTGCCACCAAATTCCGGAACCCCAACCATGCCGTCAAGAATAGCCTCGAAATCAGAGAACAGCATGCTCTTGCTGACTCCGCGATCGCCGAAAAACAGGATTGCCTCAGAGGTGACGGCCGACATACCCATACCGTGTCCTTTTAATTTGATGGGGTAAAGCTGACGCTACGCGTCAATATGGTGCCGATTATAGTCAAGGTCAACGCTGGCGGCGTGACTTTGAGCAGGTTTCCGAGACAGGCTGAAAAAGCCTGCCCTGTGACGGGCTTTCAGATAGGGCGGCGAGCGTGGCGGGCAGTCAAGGGGGGCAAATAAAAAAGCGGAAGGGATTACAGCTCGAAGCCGTCATCCTCATCCGCGTTGTCGTCATCGAAGCTCTCCTCAAGGCTTTGCAGCCAGAGGCGGTCATCGAGACGTTCTTCCAGGACCTCGTCCATGGGCGTCTCCTTTATGGGCTGGTTGCAGTTTCCACCAGCCCATAAAGCAACAGGCCGGTGATGCATTGCATCACCGGCCTGTTGCTTTTTCATGACACCAGAGTTCAGGGGGCTGGTGTTTTGTAATTGGCGGAGCGGACGGGACTCGAACCCGCGACCCCCGGCGTGACAGGCCGGTATTCTAACCGACTGAACTACCGCTCCGCGCAAACTTGGTGGGTGGTGACGGGATCGAACCGCCGACCCTCTGCTTGTAAGGCAGATGCTCTCCCAGCTGAGCTAACCACCCGAAGAGGCCGCCATTCTAGGGTTTTCGATCTGCCTGTCAATCGAAGATGAAGGATTTTTTCGAGGCTCGATTCCGATTGCGCATAAATCCGCCAACCAGACTCCCTCCTCCCACCAACGCACGCGTGGAGCGGCCGATCGGCCGCGAAAGGCCTTCGCCGTCGGTCGACGGCTCCTACACAGCCTTTTCTGCCTGCTCCACTGCCTGGCGCGCCAGCGCCAGGGTCGGATAACTGCCCAGCTCGCTGCCATCCGGGCGGCACACCAGCCAGCTGCTGACGTCCAGCTCCAGCGTGGCACGATTGATTTCACCCTGCTCAAGGATCGTGTAGCCCTTGTTTCCCCAGCTGATCCGGTTCCCGATCATGCGCCGTGCTCGCCGATGACGCGGTCAAGGATGATGTCGGTGAGCTGGTCGATGGTCAGGCTGCCATGGGCATCAAACCAGTTGCTGCTCCAGCTGGTCATGCCGGTAATCAGGCGCCGGGTAATAAAGGCATCAGCTTGCAGCCGGCCGGCCCTGCGCAGGGCTTCCAGCGCATCCATCCACAGCTGCTCATAAATGGCCCGCAGGGCCAGCGTCTCCTGCTGATGCCCCGGCGTCAGGCAGCGCCACTCGTAGACCAGCACACTCATGGCCTCGCGGGTGTCACCAATAATGGACTGCAGCTCGGCGCGAATCAGGGCGCGCAGCTGCTCGGCCGGGTCTGCCTTGCCGGCTATCGCGGCGCGCAAGCGTTCGGTGTTGAAGCGGATCACCTCCACCATCACCGCAAACAGGATGTCTTCCTTGGTCGGGAAGTGATGGAACAGGCTGCCGCTCTGGATGCCGACCTCGCGGGCGATGTCGCGCACCGTGGTACGATCAAACCCCTGATCGCGGAACAGCCGGGCGGCGGCGCTGAGCAATTTGCCGCGCGGCGAATCATCCATGCCGTTGACAATCTGCTGCCGGGTGGATGCCTGAACCATGAGCTGCTCCCCTGATCGAAGGGCGTCATTATTGTGGCCCGCTCTGACTAAGCAAGTGGCCGCAATTAACCACCCCGCCTGATACTCTCATGGAGTGACTTTACAAACCAAGCGCTTGCTTGGTAGCGTAGTCCCGCCCTGAACCGCGGGCAAGCCCCGCTGGCTTCAAACCTATTCCGACAGGGGAATCTATGAGCTCGCCAATTCGCATCGGCTGCGCCGCCGGCTTCTGGGGCGATACCAATACCGCCGCCTTCCAGCTGGTCCGTCAGGCCGAAATCGACTACCTGGTATTTGATTATCTGGCCGAAGTCACCCTGTCGATCATGGCCGGGGCACGGATGAAGGACCCGAATCAGGGCTATGCCCACGATTTTGTCACCCAGGTGATGGCACCGCTGGCAAAAGAGATCAGGGACAAGGGCATCAAGGTGGTCAGCAATGCCGGCGGGGTCAATCCGCAAGCCTGTCGCAAGGCACTGGAAGAGGTGTTTGCCGCCGCCGGCGTGGAAATGAAGATTGCCCTGGTGGAAGGTGATGACCTGAATCCGCGCCGTCAGGAATTTGCCGCCGTTACCGAGATGGACACCGGCGCACCACTGCCGCCGTTTACAGTGACAATGAATGCCTACCTTGGCGCCGAACCGATTCGTGCCGCACTGGCCGCCGGTGCAGACATTGTATTGACCGGCCGTATAGCCGATTCCGCACTGGTACTCGGCCCGCTGCTGCACGAGTTCAACTGGTCGCTGGATGATTACGACAAACTGGCTCAGGGCTCGCTGGCTGGCCATGTAATCGAATGCGGCGCCCAGTGCACCGGCGGCAATTTTACCGACTGGCAGGATGTGCCCGATTACCACAACATGGGGTTCCCGATTGCCGAATGCTTTGCCGACGGCAGCTTCGTCGTAACCAAACCGGATAACACCGGTGGCCTGGTCAGCTGCGCCACCGTAGCCGAACAGATCGTTTATGAAATCGGCGATCCACGTGCTTATATCCTTCCCGACGTAGTCGGCGATTTTACCGGGGTAACACTGGAGCAGGTTGGCGAACAACGGGTGCGTGTCAGCGGCGCCCGCGGCCTGCCACCCACCGACAAGTACAAGGTGTCCGCCACCTGGCCGGACGGCCACAGGATCACCGCCTCGTTCATGATCGGCGGCATTGATGCCGCCGCCAAGGGACAGCGCGTTGCTGACAGCATTCTGAAAAAAGTGCGCGGCATTTTTACCGCCACGGGCATGGAAGACTTCCGCGACACCTCGGTGGAATTGCTTGGCACGGAAACCACCTATGGCGCGCAGGGCCGGCGCGGCGACACTCGCGAAGTGGTGGTCAAGATCGCGGCGATGCATAACAACAAGAAGGCGCTGGATATTTTTGCCCGGGAAATAGCCCAGGCGGCCACCGGTATGGCGCCGGGTCTGACTGGCATTGTTGGCGGCCGGCCGAAATCATTCCCGCGCATTCGTCTGTTCTCGACACTGGTGGATAAAGCCTCCGTACAGGCCACCGTCGATATCGCCGGTGACAAGGTCAATAGCAACCAACCTGCTGGCCAACCACTCGATAGCAGCAAACTGCCCGTACATAACGGCGAGAGCAAGGCCGGTTCCGTTGCCGTGCCTTTGGTAAAACTGGCCTGGGCGCGCAGTGGCGACAAGGGCAACCATGCCAATATTGGCGTGATCGCCCGCAAGGCTGATTACCTGCCGTTCCTGCGCGCCGCCCTGACCGAGCAAGCGGTTGCCGACTTTATGCAGCACGTCCTCGACCCGCAAACCGGCAGCGTTTCCCGCTGGGACCTGCGCGGCTTTAATGCGATGAACTTTCTGCTGAAAAACGCGCTGGGCGGCGGCGGCATTGCCTCGCTGCGGATTGATCCGCAGGGCAAGGCTTTTGCCCAGCAGCTGCTTGATTTCCCTGTTCCGGTTTCCGCCGAGATTGCCAAAGAGGTTAATGCCTGATGAGTTACCGATCCGTATTCCGTCCGGGCCTGTTTGCTGGCCGCAATATCATTGTCACCGGTGGCGGCAGTGGCATCGGTCGTTGCACCGCTCACGAGCTGGCTTCGCTTGGTGCCCAGGTCATCCTGATCGGCCGCAAGGACGACAAGCTGAAAAAAGTGCAGGCAGAAATTCAGGAAGATGGCGGCAATGCGATCTGGTTTACCTGCGATATTCGTGAGGAAGACAGCGTCAAGGCCACCGTCGCTGAAACCTTCAAAGCGGTCGGTCAGGTGCATGGCCTGGTCAACAATGCCGGCGGTCAATTCCCCTCTCCGCTCTCCTTTATTTCGCAAAAAGGCTGGGAAACCGTGGTGCGCACCAATCTCACCGGCGGCTTTTTGATGGCTCGCGAAGTGTTTATGCAGGGCATGAACAAGACCGGTGGCAGCATCGTCAATATCGTCGCCGATATGTGGGGCGGCATGCCGGGCATGGGCCACTCCGGTGCGGCCCGTGCCGGCATGGTCAACTTCACCCAGACCGCTGCCTTCGAATGGGGTTGCGCTGGCGTGCGGGTGAACGCGGTGGCGCCAGGCTGGATTGCTTCCAGCGGTATGGACACCTACCCGGAAAGTTTCAAATCCACCATCAAGACCCTGCGTGCTGCGGTACCGTTGAAGCGCATGGGCGAAGAGGCGGAGGTTTCCGGCGCCATCGTCTTCCTGCTTTCCGATGCGGCCGCCTTTATCAGTGGCGATACCCTGCGCATTGATGGCGCCGCCAGTCAGGGCAATATCGCCATCTTCCCGCTGCCGGATCACAACAACAGCAAACCGTTTGATGGTTTTCATCGAGCGGTAACGCCAGATCTGTTCAAGGACAACTGATATGCCGGTGATTGAAACCAGTCTGGATGTCCACGGCGAGGAGTTCAGCCAGAACCGCGAGGCGATGCTGAAAGCCGTGGAAGAATTCCGCAGCATCGAAAAAAAAGTGGTCGCCAAGGCGGAAACCCAGCGGCCCAAATTTGAGAAACGCGGACAGCTACTGCCGCACGAGCGTGTTACCCGCCTGCTGGATCCCGGCTCACCGTTTCTGAGCCTGATGAATCTGGCCGGCTATATGATGCATGATGACAAGGACGGCACCGAAGCGGGTGGCGGTTCCATTGCCGGCATCGGTTACGTCAGTGGCGTGCGTTGCCTGGTGGTTGCCTCCAACTCGGCGATCAAGGGCGGCACCATTTCTCCCGGCGGGCTGCTCAAGTCGCTGCGGCTGCAGACCATCGCCCGGGAAAACAAGCTGCCAATCGTGTCGCTGTCAGAATCCGGCGGCGCCAACCTGAATTATGCCGCCGAGATTTTTGTTGAAGGTGCCCGCGCCTTTGCCAATCAGGCACGTTTGTCAGCATTGGGCATTCCGCAGATCACTGTGGTGCATGGCAATGCCACGGCCGGCGGAGCTTACCAACCAGGGCTTTCCGATTACTGCATCATGGTGCGCAACCGCGCCAAGATGTTTCTGGCCGGCCCGCCGCTTCTGAAAGCCGCCACCGGAGAAATCGCCACCGACGAGGATCTTGGTGGCGCAGAAATGCATGCCACCGTCGCCGGCACGGCCGAGTACATTGCCGAAACCGACGCCGACGGCATTCGCCTGGCACGCGGACTCATGGGCAACATTCCCTGGAACGAACAGCTGCCAATACATGAAACACCACAGTGGCTGCCGCCCCGTTATGACGAGCAAGAACTGCTCGGCATTGTGCCGTCCGACAGCAAAAAGCCGTATGACGTGCGGGAGATCGTTGCCCGGATCGCCGATGACTCCGAATTTCTGGATTTCAAGAACGACTGGGATGCGGCCACCGTTTGCGGCTGGGTGAAAGTTGAAGGCAAGGCCGTTGGCGTGATCGGCAATAATGGTCCGATCACTGCCCGTGGCGCCGCCAAGGCCGCTCAGTTCATTCAGCTGTGTGATCAAAGTAACCGGCCTTTGCTGTTTCTTCACAACACAACCGGTTTTCTGGTCGGCACCGATGCAGAGCAGAACGGCATCATCAAGCACGGCTCAAAGATGATTCAGGCTGTGGCCAATGCCCGGGTGCCGAAAATTTCCGTTCTCATCGGCGGTTCCTATGGCGCCGGCAACTACGCCATGTGCGGCCGCGGCCTGGATCCGCGCTTTATCTTCGCCTGGCCGAACAGCCGGGTGGCGGTCATGGGCGGTCAACAAGCCGGCATGGTATTGCGCATTGTTGCCGAGGCCAAGCAACGCTCCATGGGCATTGAGCCGGATGAGAAAGTGCTCGATATGTTGCAGCAGACCACCGCGATGAAGCTGGATGGCCAGTCCACTTCGCTGTACGGCACTGCCCGGCTGTGGGATGACGGCATCATTGACCCGCGCGACACCCGGCGTGTCATTGCGATGGTGCTGGATGTCTGTCAGGAAGCGGAACGCCGGCCGCTTAAAAGCAATACCTACGGCGTGGCGCGCCTGTAAGCGCCATTGACCTCTACGAATTCCATCAGGAGATAACGATGCTTTTTACTCAGGAACACGAAGAACTGCGCCGCACCGTCCGTAATTTTGTCGAGAAGGAAATCAACCCCTACGTCGACGAATGGGAAAACAACCCGCCGTTTCCGGCCCACGAGCTGTTCAAGAAGCTCGGCAATCTCGGCCTGCTCGGCATCAGCAAACCGGTCGAGTATGGCGGCATGGGGCTCGACTACACTTATTCGCTGGTAGCATCGGAAGAGTTCGGCGGCATTCGCTGCGGCGGTGTGCCGATGGCCATTGGGGTACAGACCGATATGGCCACTCCGGCACTGGCGCGCTTTGGTTCTGACGAGCTGCGCCGCGAATTCCTTGCCCCGGCGATTGCCGGTGACATGGTCGCCTCGATTGCGGTGAGCGAGCCACATGCGGGCTCCGATGTCGCCAATATCAAGACCACAGCACGCAAGGACGGCGATGACTATGTCATCAACGGCACCAAGATGTGGATCACCAACTCCACCCAGAATGACTTCTTCTGCCTGCTCGCCAACACCGGCGACGGCCCGAAGCACATGAACAAGTCACTGATTGTGGTACCGAAGAAAGCCCCGGGCATCAGTGTCTCGGCGCCGCTGAACAAACTTGGTATGCGCTCCTCCGATACCGCTCAGGTGTTCTTTGATGAGGTGCGCGTTCCGCAGCGTTATCTGATTGGCCAGGAAGGCATGGGCTTCATGATGCAGATGATGCAGTTTCAGGAGGAGCGCCTGTTTGCCGCCGCCAACAGCATGCGCGGTATGGATCTGGCGATTGCCGAAACCATCGACTACTGCCGTCAGCGCCAGATCTTCGGTATGCCGCTGCTGGACAATCAGGTGGTACATTTCCGCCTCGCCGAGCTGCAATCCGAAGTCGAACTGCTACGCGCGCTGGTCTACACCGCCGGCGAAGAGTACATCAATGGCAAGGACGTGCTGCAGAAGGCCTCCATCGCCAAGCTGAAAGCCGGCCGGCTGAGCCGTGAAGTCTATGACAGCTGCTTGCAGTACTGGGGTGGTCAGGGCTTCATGTGGGATTCCATGGTTGCCCGCGGCTATCGCGATTGTCGTCTTGGCTCCATTGGCGGCGGTGCTGACGAAATCATGCTCGGCATCATCTGCAAGACCATGAACATTCTGCCGGGCAAGAAAAAAGGATAAGTATCATGACCCTGCCAGCCACCGAAACCCTGCTGCTGCGCGAAGACGGCCCGTTTCTGCATGTCACGCTGAACCGACCGGAGTCGCGTAACGCCATGAGCCTGACCATGGTCGACGAGCTGATGGCGGTATTCGATGCCATTGCCACAGACGACAACTGCCGGGCAGTGATCCTGCGCGGCAGCAATGGTCATTTCTGCGCCGGCGGCGACATCAAGGACATGGCTGGCGCACGAATGAAAGCGGCCTCGGGTGATAGCGACGCGCACTTCCAGCTTAACCGTCGTTTCGGCAAGATGATCAGCCGCGCAAATAAACTGCCGCAGGTGCTGATCACCGTGCTTGAAGGCGCGGTGCTGGGTGGCGGCTTCGGGCTTGCCTGTATCTCCGACATCGCACTGGCGGCAGACGACGCCCGGTTCGGTCTGCCGGAAACCGGTCTTGGTGTGATACCGGCACAGATCGCGCCATTTGTAGTGCAACGAATCGGCCTGACCCAGGCACGCCGACTGGCACTCACCGGCGCGCGCTTTAACGGCAGTGAGGCGGCCCGTCTCGGCATCGTTCATGAAGCGGTGCCAGCCGCGGAGCTGGATGCCCGGCTCGACGCCACCCTGACGCAGGTCCGTCGCTGCGCCCCGCACGCCAACCGGATCACCAAGCAACTGGTGCTGAGCGTCGGCGAGCAACCTCTGGAAAGTCTGCTTGACCAGGCGGCACGAGATTTTGCTGCTGCAGTAACCAGCAGTGAAGGGGCTGAAGGCACCATGGCATTCGTACAGAAACGGCTGCCCAACTGGGCGGAATGATTTTCCGATAATACTTTTACCGGAGCCCGTCATGGCTTTTGAAAAAATCCTGATTGCCAACCGTGGCGAAATTGCCTGCCGGGTGATCCGTACAGCGCGCTCGCTGGGCTACCGCACCGTCGCCGTTTACTCGGAAGCAGATAGCGATGCCCGGCATGTTGCCCTCGCTGACGAAGCCGTCTGCATTGGCCCTGCTACGGTCAGTCAGTCTTACCTGAATACCGATGCCATTCTTGCTGCCGCGCAACAGACTAGCGCCGATGCGCTGCATCCGGGCTACGGCTTTCTGTCGGAGAACTCGACCTTTGCACAGGCCTGTGAAGCTGCCGGCATTACCTTTATCGGCCCGCCGGTCAACGCCATTCACCTGATGGGCTCAAAGCGGTTGTCGAAGATCGCCATGCAGGAAGCCGGTGTGCCCTGCATTCCCGGCTACGAAGGTGCTGATCAATCAGACGCCATCCTGATCAGGGAAGCCGAACGCATCGGCCTGCCGCTGATGATCAAGGCCAGCGCCGGCGGCGGCGGTCGTGGCATGCGCGTGGTCACCGATATGGCCGAGGTTGCCGAGCAGTTGCGTTCGGCACGCGCCGAAGCCAAAAATGCCTTTGGCAGCGATGAGCTTATTCTTGAGCGCGCCGTGATGCGTCCACGCCATGTCGAGATTCAGGTGTTTGGCGACCAGCACGGCAATGTCATCCACCTTGGCGAGCGTGATTGCTCGGTGCAACGCCGTCACCAGAAGGTCGTTGAAGAGGCGCCCTCCCCGGCGGTCAGCCCCGAGCTGCGCGAAAAGATGGGCGAGGCGGCGGTGAATGCGGCGAAATCCTGCCAGTATGTCGGCGCCGGCACGGTGGAGTTTCTGCTGGCCGAGGATGGCAGCTTCTATTTCCTGGAAATGAATACCCGCCTGCAAGTCGAGCATCCGGTCACAGAGCTGGTCACCGGTCTTGATCTGGTAGCCTGGCAGATTCGTGTCGCCCGCGGAGAAACCCTGCCGCTGACCCAGGATCAGGTACGGCTTCATGGCCATGCCATCGAGGTCCGCCTGTATGCAGAATCGCCGAGCCAGAATTTTATGCCGCAGACCGGCCCGGTGCTGGCCTGGCGCCCGGCCGAGGGCGATGGCGTCCGTATCGACCATGGCCTGCGCGAAGGCTTCAGTGTCGGCAGCCACTACGATCCGATGCTGGCCAAGATAATTGCCTGGGGCGACAGCCGTGAAGACGCCCGTCGCCGGCTGATCCGTGCCATCGAAGACACCGTATTGTTCGGCGTGCAGGACAACCGTCGCTTCCTCGCCGCGATTTTGCGCCACCCGGTGTTCGCCACAGGCGGCGCCACCACCGCCTTCCTCGGCAGTGACTTCGGCGACGACCCGAGCCTCACCGCGCCAAAAGCAGACGATAGCCTGTTCGCCATTGCCGCCAGCCTGATCAGCGCCGGCCAGCGCGAAGAGCTGCGCGCCTGGCACAGCAGCGATCACGGCGCCCAGCCGCTGATACTGGTCGCCGGTGACGAGCGGCGTACTGTCATGCTGCACCGGGACGGCAGCCTGACCCGGGTACGGGTTGGCGAGCATGAACATGTGATTGAGCTGCATCAATCAGGCTCCGGGCAGCTAGAGCTTTCTCTGAATGGCATCCGCCACCATGTCGCGGTACTGCGCACTGCAGATCAGCTCTGGCTTGATCATCAGGGTCAGGCCTTTGCTTTCACCGACCTCACCCACGCTGCCGCTGCCGCAGTGGAGGGGCCGGGCTCGGGGCAGTTGCGCGCACCGATGGATGGCGCAGTGATTGCCGTTCGTTGCCAACCGGGCCAGAGCGTCAGTCGCGGCGAGGTTCTGGTGGTGATGGAGGCGATGAAAATGGAGCACAGCCTGAAGGCCAGCGTCGATGGCGTGGTCGCCTCGATGGCGGTGAAGGCCGGCGATCAGGTCAAGGGCAAACAAATCCTTTTGACCGTGGAGCACTAGGCGCTGACTCGCTTGCCAGCTGCCGGTGGGACAGTTATGGTACGGCCGCCCCTGCTTTTATAGCGGCCTGTTGCCGCACTCTGCCGGAATACGGTGCGCCTCAGGCTGGTTAGCCGGAGGGCGCGCGGCATCCCGGCAACACACAGACCAACAACTCAATACGGAGATCCCATGAGCAACGCCGACGTCATCACGTTGCCCAAGCTGCTGTCAAAGATGCCCCAGGTACTGGCCAATCTGCCCGGTATCATCAAAGGCTCGAAGATGGCCAAGCTGACCGACAAAACCATGCCATTGGGCCTCGGGCTCGCCATCCAGCGCGCTACCGAGATGAATCCGAATGGCGTTGCGGTAATTCATAATGACACCCAGCTGACCTATACCCAGTTCAACGCCTGGGCCAACCGCATCGCCGATTACTTTGCCTCGATCGGCCTGAAAAAAGGCGACGTGGTGGCCGTCAATATCGAGAATCGTACCGAGCTGCTTGGTACCGTTGTCGGCTTGGCCAAAATTGGTGTGGTATCGGCACTGATCAATACCTCCCAGCGTGGCAAGGTACTGATCCATAGTGTCAATCTGGTGAAACCGAAAGCGGCGATTATCGGTGCCGAACTGTCTGAAGCCGTGGAAGAAGTACGCGCGGAGCTGGAGTTGCCCGCGGACCGTTTCTACTGCTTCGCCGATCAGGACACGCTGGATAACCCGGGAACCGTACCGCCCGGTTATCAGAATCTGGCCGAGCTGATACGCGACTGCAGCAGCGAAAACCCGGATACCGCAAGCAAGATGTTCCTGAAAGACCCGCTCTTTTATATCTATACCTCCGGCACCACCGGCCTGCCGAAAGCGGTTATCTTCAATCACGGTCGCTGGCAAAAGGCCTATGGCGGCTTTGGTTATTCCGCTGTCCGGCTGGAAAAACATGACCGCATGTACTGCACCCTGCCGTTCTATCACGCCACAGGCATGGTGATTGGCTGGAGCTCGGCGATTGCTGCCGGCGCCGGTCTGGTGCTGGCGCGCAAGTTCTCCGCCAGCCGTTTCTGGGATGACATTCGCAATAATGACTGCACCGCCTTTGCCTATGTCGGCGAGCTGTGCCGTTATCTGAATGAGCAACCTGCCAAACCCAATGACCGCGACAACAAGATCAAGGTGATTGTCGGTAACGGCCTGCGCCCGGGCATCTGGAAAGGATTCAAGAATCGCTTCGGCATTGATCGCGTGGTCGAGCTGTATGCTTCCTCGGAAGGCAACGTTGCCTTTACCAACATCTTCAACTTCGACAATACCGTCGGCTTCTCCCCGATATCCTATGCAATCGTCAAGTACGACAAGGAGCGGGAGGAGCCGGTCCGTGGCCCGAATGGCTTCATGATCAAAGCCGCGAAAGGCGAAGCGGGCCTGCTGATCGGCGAAATCACCGACAAGACGCCATTTGACGGTTACACAGACAAGGAAAAAACCGAGAAGTCCGTACTGCGCAATGTCTTCAAGAAAGGCGACGCCTACTTCAACACCGGCGACATGATGCGTGATATCGGCTTCAAGCATGCCCAGTTCGTTGACCGCCTCGGTGATACCTTCCGCTGGAAAGGCGAGAACGTATCGACCACCGAAGTCGAGCAGATCATGGATGGCTTTGACGGTGTTATCGAAACCGTTGTCTACGGTGTCGAGATCCCCGACACCAACGGCCGCGCCGGCATGGCTCAGGTCCGTCTTAACGGCGATCACAGCCAGTTCAACTTCAAGGGCCTTTACGAGTACCTGAAGCGTGAGTTGCCGCCATACGCCATTCCGGTCTTTATCCGGATCAATGATCAGGAAATGGAAACCACCGGCACCTTCAAGCATCAGAAGAACAAGCTGAAGGAACAGAAATATGATCTGGCCCAGCAGGACAATCCGGTTTACGCACTGCTGCCGGGTGAGCCTGGCTACCAGCTGCTGACACCGGAGCTGCAACGGGGCGTTGATGGTGGCAAATACCGCTTCTGATATATCGGCGGCGTAACGAAAAGGCCAGGCAGCGATGTCTGGCCTTTTTGTTTTGTGGCAGAAATATTTTCCTGTGGACAAGTCTGTGGAAAGTTCCACGCACGATAGTCCCGATACTAAACGGCTGCGATTAGCCCCCTCTTGCAGCAAAACAGTGCAAGCACAGCCAAACCAGAAAATCATGCAGTTACGTTGATATCATCATAGGTAAATCAGCTCTCACAGCTAACATATACTGCCATGCTTACTGCTTAGCCAATGATCAGAGAAACGCTGGCCCGGATCCCCCGGCTCAACCTGTTCACTTGTCAGCCATTGTCCACAGAATCTGTGGATAACTCTGTGCAAAACGGCCTGACAAAGGCGTGGAACAGGCATAAAACGGACCGCCGCTACGATTTGACGTTTTTTTGACCTTTATGTTAATCGCCATATAAATCAAATAGATATATTAAAAAAACCGCAAAAAAGTGGCATTTTCAAGAAAAACCCCAACGCCACGGCCAGTTCACTCCCGCCTGTGCAGAAATATTCTGATACCTGGCCCGGTACCCACCGTAACCGCAAGAATTCACAGCAAAAAAAAACGGGCCCCAGAGGATGGGGCCCGCGAAACAACACCACAAGGGGTTTGCGGTGTACGCTACAAACTGTTGACGCCTTATTTCTTGCCCTTGGATTTCGCTTTCTCTTTCTCTTCAGGAGTCAACTCCTCAAGGGCGGCCGTGAGCTCCTGAACGCGCTTCTGCAGCGCCTCGACCTCACGTTTGTTCGGGATGCCCAGCTTCGACAGCGCCTTGTTCAGACGCTCGTCAAATGCCTTTTCCATCTTGTCCATGGTCTCGCCAGTGCGGCTACGCACCCGCTCCTTGATCTCCTCCACCCGGGTCTCGGAGATATCCCGGGTCTTGGATTCCAGATCCTTGCCCACATCGACCAGAGTATCGAACAGCTTGCTGCCCTCTTCCTCGGCACGGGCGAAAGCGCCAAGACCAGCCAGCCAGATCTGGTTAGTATATTTACGCAGGTCCAGCGCACCATCACCGATTCCCTTCAGTGAGCCGGCCTTATCCTGAGCTTCTTTTTCCTGCTTGCGGTCAGACATGAACTTGCTCCGGTATCAGTTCCACAAGCCAATACAGCGATGGCAAATGCCAGAAAGTGAAACAATAGAATCAGCGCGAACTGGGGCCAGTCTAGATGGCAGGAAGCTTAGTCGGAGGGCATTTTGTCTGACAATCCATCAAGGAATAAGAAATCTCTTCTGCGGTGGCGGCCTCAGAAGTCGCCCTCATCATCGTAGTCACCACGTGTCTGACGACGGCCGGCCAGCAGGCTGATCCCCGTTCTGGCGATATCCCGGGCGCGCTCACGAATGACATCAGACTTGCCGAACACCGCCTCTACGACGCGCTGGCGAAGGTTTTCTTCAAGCCGGGCAGCCCCTTCGCTCAGGCGCCGGTCCACCTTTCGTTCAAGCTCAGGGCCGACCTTGTACTTGAACGCCAGATGCATGACCAGCAGGGTAATCAGCGAAGACAGCATGGCTGCCGCAAACAACAAACCGAACACTTGTGTCGCGGACAGCATCACAGTCACCTCAGGCGACCCCGAACACAACCAGCAACTGGAACATGCCCGCTACGGCACCAAGGGCACCGCCAACCAGAATCAGGATCCACTCATCTTCCTGAAATGCAGGTCTGAGCAGGTCCTGAAACTCCTCGGAGGACAGTGCCTGCATCCGCTCGCTGATCACCTTCTCGACGATCGCGCCCCGCTCGCGGTTAAAAACCGGATCCTCAAACGGGTACATGGACAGATCGACCGCCTTCTCCTCAACCGCCCGTTTTAGCTCGGCATAGCCACCAGGGCCGACGGTAAGCTGCGCGGCAGTTCGCACCACACCACCCTCCAGCAGTGGTCGCAGATGCTTTTTGATCAGCATCCGGGTACGGTCGCCACGTGGACCGTTGACGACCTGCTGCATCAGTTTCTGCAATGTCATCATTTCGGTAGTGGTAATACGGGCAAATTGCTCGGCAACGTCTTTCTGCCGACGCAAAAACAGACCCTGAACACGGAATGGCCCAATCTTGACCGGGTTCAACGGCCGGAAAATCACGTTCAGGGCCACCCAGTTGGTAGCGATACCGACCAGAAAACCGAATACCGGCAAAACCCAGTTCTCCGGAACCAGGATGAACACCGGAATCTGGATCAGACCAAACAGGAAGCCGAAGTAGAAACCCGAGTTGACGACAAAACGAAACTCCGGTTCGCCCACCTCGCGGAATACCCGGATCAGCAGGTCCTTGTCTTCAGTAAGCTGGGTTACCACCATGTGCTTGAGGTCCACCAGCTCCTCGATATTGCGGCTGATGTCATCAATCAGATTATCCATAACATCAGGAATGGCGCGCCGGGCCCGGTTATAGACCCGCTTGCGCACCATCAGGGGCAGGTTTTCCCAGAGTACGCCGTTACGCTCCAGCATCACTTCGTCGGTATATTCCTCGATCCGCTCCTGAGTACTACGGGTCAGGTGGGCGGCAATCTTTTCCGGTTCCATCTGCCGAAAAAACTCGTCAATGGAGCCAAGCTTCTCAAGGGTTTTTTCGACAACAATACGACCCATCTTCTCGGCCTTGGCGGGAATAATCCCCTGCCAGCCCAGAAATGGCTTGATGCCGATAAATTCTTTCGGCCAGAAGGTCATCTGCACCGCCAGCCAGTTGGTGCCCCAGCCGATGATGCCCGATGCGATAGGGATACTGACGTATTTCCAGAAGTCCGGATGGGATAACAGGGCTTCAAACATGAAAAAAAACTTCTCCCCGAGCAGAGGGAAACGCTCCCTCACAGGCCAAACTGCAGCGAATCCAGTCGACCCGGAGAGCCGGGCAAGCTACAGCAAGGGCCTAGTATAGCCACATGCCCGCCTGAGGTAAGTGACTGAAACGCATTTTTAACCGGCCAATCCGGACTATCCGCTGGGCGCTTCGGCCAGGACCGCCTCACCAGTCCGGCAAACTGCTAACCAGAGCCGGTTATTGACCTGTCCATGAACATCGGGGCGTGTAGAATACTGGCCATTCCTGACTCATACACAGGCAGCCCAGCGGCATGGAAGAACAGCGATCCCTGACCCGGTTTCTCACGCTTGGCGCGCTGGAAACCATACTCAATCAGGCACTTGCGCTCGAGAGCCAGGCCGCTGCCCGACTTGCAGCCCTGCACGGCACTGTGGTTCGTATCCGCCTCGACAAGCCGGCAACCAGCATTTACGTGCTGCTGGTCGAAGACGGCGTCGAGATACTGCATGACTACGAAGGCCAGGTGGACATTCGCGTCCGCACCTCTCTGGGCGCCCTGCTACAGTGGCTACTGGCCCCGGCAGCGGATCTTGCCGATGACGACCGCATCCGGATTACCGGTAACGAGCCTCAGCTCAGTCTTTTGCTTGGTGCCGTCGCCGAGTTTGACCTGTGGACAGCTCTGCGGCGCTGGCTCGACGAACATGTCCGCATCGAAGACCTGCTGGCCCTGCTGCGCCGGGAGGACCCACGCTGGCTCGGCCGCCTCGAGCAGGTCTGCGGTCAGGTAGACCTGATTGCCGTGGAGCTCGGCCGTCAGCGGCTGCTGCAGGAGGAGATTCTCGACGCAGTGAACGGCCTCAAGCACGGCATGCGTCGGGAACGCAGGCTGGACCTGCTGCTGCTGTGCTCGGGGATGGCCTTGCTGTTCGGTGCCTTTGCTACCGCCACCGGACAAATTCCGGTGCTGTGGCTGCAGGCCGAAGCTGGCATGCAGACTCTGATCATGGCCAGCCTTGGCCTGACGCTGATCCTGTCACGTCTGCTGTTCGGCCACCGTTATTCCTGATCACCACCTTTTGGCGGTCGACGGCCCAGAATCTTGCCCAGACTGTCCTCGACGAACCCGGCACTGGTGCGGGCAATATTTCTGGTCGTACCCTGAATCACTTCCTTGCTGGCCAGCGAAGTGAACCCGTCTCGAACACCTTTTCTGACTGCCCCTTCAACTCTGGCCGAGATGACGTCAGATGCCTCCTTCAGGCGCTGCCGGAACTCCTCGTCCATCTGTTCCATCAACCGTGGTCTCAAACGGTATTGCAACCACCAGGCAATGACCGAGCAGGTCAGGACAGCGCTGAGCACTGCCGTTACAACTATTGCCAGCCAATTCATCAGGATCTCCCGTCGGGGGCGGCCAAGTGGTCAGAGGGGCGCAACGATAGCACGACTCCCGCTCAGGGCAGAAAATGCCACGCCTGTCATCAATATCATATTGAAATCAGTCTACTGGGTTACAATGTGACCCAGTTCAAGGTTGCATGGCAAGCAACCACGCACAGAGCTTTCTACTGCCAACCAGCCCCGGGATTGCCCATGCTGAGATCAACCCTGTTCCTGCTAACCACGTTGCTGCTTAGCCCCGCAGCCCTTGCATCACTATCTATTGATCGCTCAATTTTGCTGTTCGCTGCGGGTGAAAGTCCACGTCAGGACGTGATGGCCGGAAACGATGCTGACTCCAACCTGTTCCTTGAGGTTGAGGTCCTTGAAGTGCTGAATCCGGGGACGGAGCAAGAGCAACGCAATGTGGTGCGCGATCCGGAGTCGATCGGCTTCATCGCGGCGCCACGCCGACTGATGGTTCCGCCAAACAGCCGGCGGCCGGTAAGGCTGATGAACCTTAACGGCCATGGTGATATGGAGCGCGTCTATCGAGTCAATATCAAACCGGTTCTGCCTCCGGCAGAAACACAGGGCATGGGGGTGCGCATTGTTATCGCTTATCAGGTACTGGTTTTTGTTTCCCCCGAAAAAGTCTCCGTCGATCTGCAGGGTAGCCGCGAGGGCAATCGCCTGACCCTGACCAATCACGGCAACGTCAACGTCATGCTGACCAATGGCCGCCAGTGCTCGCCGGAGAACCCTGCTGACTGCGATGAAGTAAAAGGGAAACGTCTCTACCCTGGAAACTCGATGGTTATCCAGTTGCCGCATGCCACCGAAGTCGAATTCGAAGTCGAAGCAGAAGGCAAGCATCAGGTGCGCAGGTTCTGACCCTTGATAAGTAGATCGCGCCAACGCAAAAGCTACTTGCTGGCCCTGATCATCGGAGCCAGCGCTTTTGCTTCTTCGGCGCTTTCGCCACTTGATCACAGCTCCGGCGTGGCATCAAACGATTCGCAAACCACAGCTGCCAATCAACTTACCACCACCCCCACGGGGCAGATCGCTGCAATCAGTACAGACGAGGCGATCGCGAATACCGAGAAAAAATCCTCATCCGCCCGGCAAACTCCCGCGCCGGCAGACGCTAATACGGAAAAAGATGATAGCGGCTTCCGCTATTACAACACTGGCATTCCGGCAGGATTTGAAGCCTGGTTCGAAGCCCGAAAAGTTGCTCTGGATGTTTTCTATGGTGGGCGTTACCTGCTGACCACACTGGCTGAACACACTGGCAGCAAGATCACCCTGCTTCACCCGGAGGAAGTAGCCGAACAAATCCCCGGGGTGCTGAACAGCACCAATATGGCAGAACTGCTACGCTCTCCCATGCTCACCAACAGCGACAAAGTATGTGAGGAGCCTAATCAGGCCCTGTGCGGAAGACTGGAGCCTGATACCGTCGCCCTGATTTTTGACGAAACTCGTATTCGCGCGGATCTTTTCATCCATAGAGAGCTGCTGGCAGAGGTGGCAGAAGCCGACCCTCGCTACCTGCCCGACGGTGATAAGCAACGACCTACGCTGGTGCAGAACCTCAACGCTCTGTACACCGGAGACGATGCCGGCGAAGAGCGTTACAGCCTGTTTGGCCGCACTCGCGCCGGCAATAATGGCAACTACGCTTTTTCAGACTGGGTCAGCACCAGCGATCAGGACATCAGTGTTGATCAGCTTGGCTATCGTCATGACTTGCGTGATCACCTGATTACCGTTGGCCTTTTCGAAACCAACCTCGACATGCTGCGCGGCATGAACCGGGACCTGCTACTGGGCGCCGGTGTAGAAAAATCGATGATGCGCAGAACCGATCTGCAAAGCATTATCTCAACCCCTATTGATCTTTTTCTGCCCACACGCGGACGGGTCGATATATTCCGTGATGGACGACTTGTTGCCAGCGGATTTTATGAAGCTGGCAATCAACGTATTGATACCAGCCGCTTGCCAGCCGGGGCCTACCTGATCGAAATCGTGACCACCGATGCGGCCGGCAACATCAGCGCTGATGAGCAGCTTTTTGTAAAGTCCACCCTGCTGGCTCCACCCGGTGAATCCATCTGGTTTGCCGAGGCGGGCAAGGTCGGCCAACGCGATTCACTGGAAACATTTCCGGAAGAACTTGATGTCACGCTGATGAGGGCGGGCTATCGCTGGCGGCATGCGTCCTGGCTAGGGCTGGGCGTCGCCGGTGCAGCCAGTGAAGATGCGGCACTTGGTGAGCTGTCGGCAAACATGATCTTCGACTGGATTGAGGCCGGCGGCGAAGTGTACAGCTCGACAGCAGGAGGATCAGGCGTCGGCGCGCGCGCCATCATGCGCCACAATCAGCACACACTGAGCCTAAACGCCAGACACAGCAATGCTGATCCGATACCCGCAGCAAATGCTGCTCAGTATCGACTGATTGAAGATGACCGCTGGCTATACAGCGGGCAAATCACCAGCCAGATCAAAAAACAGGGGGTATTAAGCGCCTCTACCAGCATCAGCGGCGGTGACGGCACCTCCACCAGCCGTCGCAGCAACCTGCGCTACACCCACTATCTTTTCTTGCCGGGTAACACCGGGTTAACCCTGACTGGTGATGTCGGTGAGATCGATGGAGAGCCGCGCATTAATTTTGCCGTTCAGTGGCGAGCAACTCGCGATCACTGGAGCCACACGGCCGAGATCGACTGGAGCGCCAGTGATATCCCCGGAGATCGCGATGGCACCTCTGCAGAAGTCGCCACACGATGGAGTGACAGAGAAACTTACGCCGATGAAATTGATGCCGGACTCTCTGCCCAGATAGACGAGCAAGGACACGGCGTCACAGCAGATCTTAACCATGCTTCCGAGTATGGGCGCGGCCGTGCCGCGATTTCCTATAACCAGCGGGATAATTTCCGCAGCACCCAATATCTGGCCGGCTATGACACCAGCATCGTGTTTGACGAATCGTGGATTCCGGCTGGCGGTGGCGGCCCGCAAAGCGCGCAGGCTGCAGCAATTCTCGACCTTCGCGATGGCAAGGGCAGCACGGTAGATGTTTATGCAGACGGCCAGCGACAGTTCAGCGCCGGTGGCGGCCGACGCGTACCACTGACACTGATGCCTTATCGTGAATATCAGATCAGCCTGATTGACCGCGGCACCGCGCTGGTCAATTTTGATGCGGAACCGCGCCGACTGGTGCTGTATCCAGGTGACGTGAAGACGCTGGACTGGCAATTACAACGGGTCAATGTGATTGTCGGCCGACTGCAACGCATTCGAGAGTTCTGCTCCGAGGTAACCGGCGAGTGCCACACTCTGCGCCTGCCCGTTGCCGACATCCGAATTGAAGGCCTTGAAGGGTTTACCTTTACTGACGCTGACGGATTCTTTCAGGGTGAGATTCGCAACGGGCAGAGCACGCTGCGCGTCAACTTTGCGGGGCAGGAGTGCCAGCTCGATATCAGCCAGCTACAAGTAGAGAACGGTGTTATCAGAGCGCCCAACCTGATATGCGATATGACCAGCAGATAAAGAGCTCTACTCCATACCCACTGTAATAGTGATGATTCCCGCATGCTGCCCTGATACCGGGGCAGCGTCCATATCAGCCGTCAGCACGGACAAAAGCACCGAGGCATTGTTATTCGCCCCGTTATTACAGGTATCACTCTGAGTAAAGCTGTTAAGGCGACCCGGCAGCGGCACCCCGGGAGTCATTGGCGCCGGACCAGTGCCATCATCCCAACTCACCGTGAAAGGAATGGTACTGGCTCCGTTCTGTAGCAGGTAGGCGCCACCCGCACCGCTTCCCGTTGCCGTGACAACGTAGGTTCCTCCGCTGCCACGGAATACACACAAGCTTTCCGCAGCCAGCTTGTTTGTGCCGGTATACATTCCGAGATCAATATCGTTGAGCTGCGACACCCTGATGGAGTCGGGCAGCGTGAGATTGATAGTGACATTCAGCGGCCGGTTGTTCGGCCCCTTCCCCGAATTACTGACAGTAGCCGTGAATGTCTGGGTATACAGGCCTGGCAATACAGCATAGATCTGTGCCGAGGCAACCCGGACACGAAAACGATAATTGTTGCCTCCTCCACAGGTCTGATCAAGGCTGCCGGTAAAAACCTGCCCGGTGGAGGTATTGAAAACAAGGGGAGCAACAGAACCATTGGCCAGATCCGTCCACTCCAGAACAGCAGGGATCTGGCTGGCACCGCTCTGCAGAAAAAACGGTGTAGCGACAACCACCTCGTAGGGCAATACATCACCCGGGGTCGGCCCACCACCTTCACTGGTCGACTGCACACAGCCCTCGACAGCAACGTCTATGTCGCCACCAGTCCAGATAAAATCCTGAGTCAGTGCTGTCGGTGTCAGCCAGACACGCGAAAACGCGGGCAGCGCCAGAACGATACCTGCGAAAAATATCAGATAAGCACGATATTGCTTCTGCGACCGCCCTCGGATCATCCGTTGCTCTCAGTAACAGTCATTCAACATAGCCGGATACTCAGATTACACATCGCAAGAGAATAAAAAAGGGGCAGATCGCTCCGCCCCTTTTTTAACCCTGCCTTAACGCCGATTATTCAGGAGCGACAGTCAGGCTGATGGTATCGGTGTATACGCCCGCATCAGCAAGATCCAGATCACCGGTAAGGGCTACGGAGACGCGACCCACACCGTCTACTGCCGGATCGCAAGCGCCGAAGCCTGCGGCATTATCCCGGGCCAGAAGCGTTTGACTGGTGGCAGCATTTCCACCCCATGAAACCTCATAGGCAATCGTGTCGGATCCACTATCCAGAACGAAGCCGTTAGTAGAGGTAATCTCAAGCGAGTAGGTCGGGGTGGAACTACGCACACAGGCATCAGTGGTCAAAGTGGTCTGGAAGACCGGATCTTCCACATAGACGCCGAAGTCCAGCAGGGTTTCCGGCAGCATAATCTGGATGCGGTCGGGAATTTCAACCTGCACACCGAGCGTTCCGACAGACTGCGCCGCTGCGCCAACACCAACCAGACCATCGTCCGCACTTGCCAGACCCGCAAAGCCCATACCTACCGCTACTGCCAAAGCCATCAGCTTCTTGTTCATATCCCGATCTCCACATACTTTAGGTTATTTGGTTCCCGGGCAGGTCAACTCGACACAGCGGGATGTCGTAATGCTATTACCAAGACATCACACTGAGAACCCCCTCACACTTTTATCTTACATTGCACCGATAAGCGGTTGCTCATGCCGGCCAAGCGGTATAAAAATGTTAAATGAGTCACAAAAAATGTACTTTAGTACAAGTTCCAGCAACCAATGATGCCATTTTGCAGCCGTCCTGCCACGTGGCTGTCCACCTCAGGGAGGGAGGAAATGAATCATCAGAGCTCAATCAGTGTCGTTATCGCAGACAGCTCCCGGCTTGGGTCCGTCATGCTCGAACGGCTACTCGCACCGCTACTGGACGTCTTTACCTGCACGGATAACGCCGGGCTGGATCTGGCGCTGAGGCGGGAGCCGGCTCTGCTACTGATTGCCAATCAATGGCCGGGACTGGAAGCATTGCTACCCGGCCTTTGCGATCGACTACCGCAACTCGGGATCGTGCTGATGGCCAGCCCGGATAGCGACGCCGCCCGAATCGCCTCACTGTCAGAGCGTTTTTCTACCGGGGTTATCTACCGTCCTTACGAGGCACGCCAGGTCATGCGGGAGATTTTCCGACTGATCTCCCGCCACACCGGGCCGGCTCGGGACGACGTACCGTTCATTACAGACAGCAGCCCGGACCCTCTTGATACACTACGAAGAGATCAGGCCTTCTGCCGCCGCCACCATCTACCACACAGCCTGCTGGCAGTTCGAATCGATGAATACGCCTCGCTTGGAGAGCAGCTTGGCGAGACGGCACTTACTGAAGCCGAACGCAGCCTTATGTCCATGGTAACGGGCAGCCTGAGGCGCGAGGACCACATCTGTGATCAACGGCCGGGATGTCTGGTCCTGAGCCTGCCCGGCACCCCTGCCCAGGGCGCACGCGTTCTGGCTCATCGTCTGTGCCAACAAGCAGGGGAAACCGATATCCATGCCGGCGATCTGACCACGCACCTTATGCTACTGGCAGGCATTCACATCGTTACCGGGTCGGACGTCGATGCGCTGGAGCACGACATTGCCGTTGCCGTCAGCACCAGCGATCTCGCCAACGGTGAGGCCAGTCTGCAGGTACTTCTCTCCGACGCAGCCTGCGACCAGCTCGGCAGCGCTGCGCCGCCGTTGTTGCAGGATGATGAGCCAGCGGCCTCATCAGCAAATAGCGCGGAGCATAACGAGGAGCCGTGGGAAAAGATTGCAACCATCCTTGGCAAGCAGGACCTGAGTGATGGCCAGGGTGCAATAAAGGCATTGTCCGTGGTGCTGCGCCAACTGGACGAAAACACCCGCATGACCCTGGTTGACGAGCTTCTGCTGGCATCGGCCATGCCGGAATAATTTCTTCAGGGTCGGCGTGCGATTACAGTTGCCCTGCACGGTGCAGGATAACCTTCGATGGTACGGGAGGCGTCGCTTGAATCAAGAAAGTCAGGCAAGGAATTAAATGTCATCCACTCCGTGCTGTGCTGCTCCGCCACATTTGTAATACAGACGTCCACCGTGCGCACATCGACAAAGCCACTGCGGCGCAACCAGAGTTCGAGCATATCCGTAGACGGCAGAAAGAATACATTTCGCATCGACGCATAACGATCCGCAGGCATCAGCACGGTATTGATATCGCCTTCGACCACGAGGGTTTCCAATACCAACTCTCCCTCCGGCCGAAGCGCCGAGTATAACTCGGCAAGGTGGTCAAGCGGGGAACGACGATGGTAAAGCACTCCCATGGAAAACACCGTATCAAACGCCTGACTATCGAGCGGCATCTCCTCCAGCCGTACCGGTGCATACCAGACTGGCGCTGACGGAACGTAGCGCTTCAGGGAAAGATACTGAAAAAAATACAGCAGTGTAGGGTCAATCCCGAGTACCGCGCGGGCTCCCTCAGCCCACATCCGCCAGCAGTGATAGCCTGAGCCGCAGCCGACATCCAGCACCGACCGGCCGGAAAGACTACTGATATGAGAAGAGACACGCTGCCACTTCCAGTCAGATCGCCACTCTGTATCAATCCTGACACCAAAGAACTCAAACGGCCCCTTACGCCAGGGCATCAGTTGACGCAGGTTGCTGCGCACAGCATCTGCGTTTGCCCCTTCTTCCGCCATTGCCGCAAGACAGATCCGGTCAGCCGTCGCATCCAGCTCTGCCGCGACATCAGGCAAACCGGACACCGCTTCAAGCCAGCGCGGCATATCACCGTGGGGCTGAAAAATCAGCCGGTCACGACTGAGCGCTTCCAGCGGTATCTGCCATGCAGGAGCCAGCTCCCGCATTACATCATGAAGCTGATCACAGTACTGCTCGATCACCGAATAGCTACCAGCGAGAGAAAGTTAAAACAACGGAACCATACATGCACCTGACGAAAGCCGGCCCGCCGCAAGCGCTGTTCATGTTCAGCCAGCGTCTCCGGAATCAGGACGTTCTCCAGCGCAGTACGCTTCTGACTGATTTCGAGATCCGAATAGCCATTGTTACGCTTGAAGGCGTGATGCAATGCTTGCTGAAGCTGATCTTCCGCAGCATCCTCATATCTGATCTTTTCGGAAAGAACGAGAATATCACCCACACCAAGAGCATCGGAAATTTTCCCCACCAAAGTATCCCTATCCTGTAATGGCAGAAACTGAAGAGTAAAATTCAACACCGCAACAGAAGCGTTACTCAGTGAAACATTACGAATGTCTGCGTTCAGCAAGGTTACCGGAAGTGCCGGGGACGCCTCATCAATCAGTTGCCTTGCACGATTCAGCATCGCTTCAGAGTTGTCTATGGCAATAACTTGACAATCCCGATGCGGAACGAGTGCCGCCATGGCCAGAGTAGCCGCACCCAATGAACACCCCAGATCATAGAGGTTGGTACCGGGCCTGGCGTAACGAGCCGTCAGAACACCGATCATTTCAATCATGGTCCCATAACCCGGCACCGAACGACTGATCATGTCCGGGAAAACGCTGACGACGCGCTCGTCAAACGAGAACCGCTCAATAATATCGCGTTGTTCGGCATAAATTCGATCGGTATCGGAGGTCATACTCTTCCCCGGCAGAAGCGCCGCGCCGGCGCAACCATAAAAAAGGCCGCTAGTGCGGCCCCTTTTATTTACTACTGCTTTTGTTTGCTACTGATAGTTCATGCTCAAATTTGGTCGGGACGGCAGGATTTGAACCTGCGACCCCTTGCCCCCCAGGCAAGTGCGCTACCAGACTGCGCTACGCCCCGACAGATGCGGCCCTTGGCTCGGCCGCGAAGCGGGGCAATCATAACGGATGCGCCCGGGGGAAGAAACCTCAGGTACGCAGTACCAGTAATACTTCTTCCAGCTCGACAATCATCTGCCGAATCAGCTGATGGTAGTGGCTCGACTGCTCGGCACTCGGGGCGCCTGTCAGCTGCTGTCTGGCCCCACCGATGGTAAAGCCTTGATCGTAAAGCAAACTGCGAATCTGACGGATCATCAGCACATCCTGACGCTGATAGTAACGACGGTTGCCGCGCCGTTTGACCGGCTTCAACTGGGGAAATTCCTGCTCCCAGTAACGCAGCACGTGCGGCTTCACATCACACAGCTCACTGACTTCACCGATAGTAAAGTAGCGTTTCCCCGGGATAACCGGTAACTGGTCGTTATTCCCTGGTTCCAGCATATGCCTCAACCCGCTGCTTCAGTTTTTGCCCGGGGCGGAAAGTTACCACCCGGCGCGCTGTTATAGGAATCTCTTCGCCGGTCTTGGGATTGCGGCCGGGACGCTGGCTTTTGTCACGCAGATCAAAGTTACCAAAACCGGACAATTTGACCGGGACGTTGCCTTCCAGGGACCGGCGGATTTCCTCGAAAAACATCTCCACCATTTCCTTGGCTTCCCGCTTGTTGAGGCCTAGCTCCTCGAACAGACGTTCAGCCAGATCGGCCTTGGTCAGCGCAGTCATCAGCATTCCTCGAATCAGTCGCGCAAGTGGGCGTTAAATTCTTGTTTTAGCAAGGATACTACAGCTTCTGTCAGGCTGCTAATGTCGGTTTCACCAAGGGTGCGTGAACGGTTCTGGAAGGTCAAGCCCAGCGCCAGACTGACATTGCCCTCGCCCACGTTCTGGCCCCGATAGACGTCAAAAAGGCGTAGATCACGCAGGGTTTCGCCGCAAACCTCGCGCACAGCCGCCATCACCCGGCCGGCGGGGACGGCAGCCGGAAGGACAAAGGCCAGATCGCGGCGAACCGCGGGAAACTCGGAGATTTCGGCGAATTTCGGCAAAGAAGCCGGCATAATCTGCGCAAGTTCCAGCTCGAACAGGTAGATGTCCTGACTCAGATCAAGCTCCGCCGCCAGGGCCGGATGGATCTTGCCGAGCCACCCGGCGGTTGCTCCGGCACGGCACAGACGCGCGCACTGCCCCGGGTGCAGGCCATCGTGCTCGCCCACTTCGAAGCTCCAGCCGGCATCGCCGGTTAGCGCCAACAAGGCCTCAACATCCCCCTTCAGGTCGAAAAAATCGACCTTGCGGGGCTTGCCATCCCAGTGCTGCGGCAATGCCGGACCGTAGAGCAGGCCCGCCAGCATTGGCTCCTGAAGCAGGCCATCGGCTGACGGCACAAAGCGCAAACCACTCTCAAACAAGCGCAGACGCTCGGCCTGCCGGTTCAGGTTATAGCGGGCGGTGGTCAGCAGACCGGCCCAGAGGCTGCTGCGCATCACCGACAGCTCGCTGGAGATCGGATTCGCCAACGCCAGCGGCTGCACACCCGGCGACACCGCCTGCTGGGTTTGCAGGTCGACAAAGCTGTAGCTGATCACTTCCTGATAGCCACGATCCTGTAGTGCGTCCACCAAACGGCGCAGAGACAGCTGCCCCTCACTGACTTTCGGCTCGGCTGTCACGCTGGGCAGGCGACTGGGTAACTGGCTGTAGCCATAAACACGCGCCAGCTCCTCGATCAGATCCTCCTCACGCTCGATATCGAAGCGCCAGCTCGGCACCAGCGCGGTCCAGCGCTTGCCGGAGACGTCACCGGACACCTCCATGCCAAGCCGGGCAAGAATCTCTTCGATACGCTCGCCAGGCAAACTCAGACCGAGCAGGCGCTGCAGCTTTTCTGCTCGCAGCGTCACTTCATTCTGCAGCGGAATGTGCGCCTCACTTTCAAGGCAAACGACCGCGCCAGCCTTGCCGCCAGCGATTTCGATAATCAGTTGACTGGCGCGCTCGATCGCCTGCTCTTGCAGACGCGGATCCACGCCACGCTCGAAGCGATGCGACGAATCAGTATGCAAGCCATGCGCACGGGCACGACCCGCCAGAACCAGCGGTGCAAAGAACGCACACTCAAGGAAGATATCTTTTGTTTCTGCGCTGACAGCACTGGCCTCGCCACCCATGACTCCGGCCAGTGCCAGCGGTCCGTTGTCGTCAGCAATCAATATATCGCCTTCTTTGAGCTTGAGGTTCTGACCGTCCAGCAGCACTAGCGATTCAGCGGCGCCGGCACGACGCACATCAATAGCGCCGCCGAGCTTGCCCAGATCAAAGGCATGCAACGGCTGGCCAAGTTCCAGCAGGACATAGTTGGTGACATCCACCAGCGCATCAATGGAACGCAGGCCGGCACGACGCAGCTTCTCGCGCAACCACAGCGGAGAAACTGCTTTGGCATTTACTCCCTCAATCACCCTCCCCAGATAACGCGGGCAGGCAGATGGATCAGACACCTTAACCGGGAAAGTTTTCTGCGATGATACCGGGACCGGCACGATCTCGGGTGCACAGAACGGCGCTCCGGTCAGGACGGCAACCTCCCGGGCTACACCGCGCAGGCTCAGGCAATCAGCACGGTTAGGGGTGACGCCCAATTCGAACACGCTGTCGTCAAGCTGCAGCCAGCGACGAAAGTCTTCTCCAACCGGAGCGTCTGCAGGCAACTCCAGCAGGCCGTCAACGATATCCTCAAGCCCCAGCTCGGAGGCACCGCAAAGCATGCCCTGTGATTCTTCACCACGCAGCTTGGCCTTCTTGATTTTCAGATCGCCCGGCAACTCGGCGCCGATCTTTGCAAACGGCACACGCAGACCGGCGCGCACGTTCGCCGCACCACAAACCACCGGGTAAACACCATCGCCGGCGTTCACTTCGCACAAGGTCAGCTTGTCGGCCTGAGGATGCGGCCGTGTTGCCATGACCTCGGCTATTACGACACCGGAAAAAGCCACCGCCGCAGGTTCCACCGCATCCACTTCCAAGCCCGCCATGGTCAGCTGATGTGACAGCTGATCAGTGGTGATATCCGGGTTAACCCACTCTCTCAACCAGGCTTCATTGAAACGCATTATCTTCTCCTGAATACCAGCAGTGGATTAACGGAATTGCTTCAGGAAACGCACATCGTTCTCGAAGAACTTGCGCAGATCATTGACGCCGTAACGCAGCATGGTCAGACGCTCCACTCCCATGCCAAAGGCGAAACCGGAATACTTTTCCGGATCAACACCGCCATGCTCCAACACCTTCGGGTGGACCATGCCGCAGCCCATGACTTCCAGCCAGCCGGTTTGCTTGCAGACGCGGCAGCCCTTGCCGGCGCAGAGCACACAGCCGATATCCACCTCTGCCGAAGGCTCCGTGAACGGAAAATAGGAGGGACGGAATCGCACCGCCAGATCATCCACTTCAAAAAACGCCCGCAGAAAAGCCGCAACCGTGCCGCGCAGGTCGGCAAAGCTGACATGCTCATCCACCAGCAACCCCTCCACCTGATGGAACATCGGCGTATGGGTCAGATCGGAATCGCAACGATAGACCCGGCCCGGAGCAATAATCCGGAACGGCGGCTTGCCCTGCTCCATCACCCGGATCTGTACCGGCGATGTATGGGTACGCAGCAGACGGCCATCGCCAAAATAAAAGGTATCGTGCATGGCGCGAGCCGGGTGATGTCCGGGAATGTTCAACGCCTCGAAGTTATGAAAGTCATCTTCCACTTCCGGGCCTTCGGAAATTTCATAACCCAGCTGGACAAAAAAATCCTCGATACGACGACGGGTGCGGGTAACCGGATGCAGGCCACCGGACTGCTCGCCACGACCGGGCAACGTCACATCAACCCGCTCGCCAGCGAGCTGGGCCGCCAGCCGTGCCGACTCCAGCTGGTCACGTCTGGCAGCAAGCGCTGACTCAACCTGATCGCGCGCTTCGTTGACGCGGGCGCCGAACACCGGACGCTGCTCCGCTGACATCTGGCCAAGGCCTTTCAGCAGCTGACTGATCTCACCTTTTTTGCCCAGATACTGCACGCGCACGTCATCTAGTGCGCGCAAGTCACCGGCATTTTCCACGGCAGCAAGCGCCGCCCGGGTCAGTGATTCAAGGTTGTCCATCTGCAACTCCGGCTCCGTTCAGGGGGTGCCAAACAAAAACGGGGGAAGAGCGCGAGCTCTTCCCCCGTAGACTGCTGTCTGCTGTGTGACGCGTCAGCGACAGATCAGGCGAGGCTCGCTTTGGCTTTCTCGGCCAAAGCAGCAAAAGCCACCTGATCACGTACTGCCAGATCAGCCAGTACTTTACGATCGATGTCGATGTTCGCCTTCTTCAGACCGCCGATAAAACGGCTGTAAGACAGACCGGAAATGCGCGCACCGGCGTTGATACGAACAATCCACAGACGGCGGAACTGACGCTTTCTCTGGCGGCGGTCACGGTAGGCATATTGGCCTGCCTTGATTACTGCCTGGATAGCAACACGATAGACACGGCTGCGGGCACCATAGTAACCCTTGGCCAGTTTCAGAATTTTCTTGTGCCGGCGACGGGCCTGCACACCACGTTTTACTCGAGCCATTTCAGATCTCCAAAAACCATATATTCAACGTTGTGCTGCGGGCCAGATCAGGCGAATGGCAGCATACGCTTCACCATCGCGACGTCAGAGGCATGTACCCCGGTCATCGGACGGAGCTGACGAATCCGCTTGGGCGACTTCTTCGTCAGAATATGGCGTTTGAATGCCTGCTTGCGCTTGAAACCCGAGGCGGTTTTTCTAAAACGCTTGGCGGCCCCGCGATTTGACTTCATTTTAGGCATGACAGTATCTCTTCTCTTGCCGTTTCAACTCGAGCAACCGGAAATCGGTTACTTCTTCTTACTCCCGGGAGCCAGCACCATGATCATCTGCCGACCTTCCATGTTCGGGCGCTGTTCAACCACGCCGTGTTCAGCGAGATCCTGCTCAATCCGTTCAAGCAGTTGCAGCCCCAGCTCCTGGTGAGCCATTTCCCGACCACGGAAACGTACTGTTACCTTGGCCTTGTCCCCGTCCTCCAGAAAACGAATCAGGTTTTTCAGCTTGACCTGATAATCGCCAATGTCGGTGCCAGGGCGGAATTTGATTTCCTTAACCTGAATCTGCCGCGCCTTCTTGCGCGACTCTTTCTGTTTCTGCTTCAGCTCGAACAGGTGCTTGCCGTAATCCATGATCTTGCAGACCGGCGGCTCGGCATCCGGGGAAATCTCCACCAGATCCATCTCTTTCGCCGTTGCCGCTGCAATCGCCTCGAGCAGCGGAGTAATCCCCAGCTGGTCGCCATTATCGTCGATCAACCGCACTTCTCGCGCAGTGATCTGATCATTGATGCGGGCCCGCTTGTCGCCGCCCTTGGTTGCACGCTGCTTAATGTTCGAACCTCCAGCCTGTTACTGTTCTGTCCTGCCGCTGGCCCGAGGGCGCGCTGACGGACATCCTTGAAACCCTGAAAACAAAGCCCCCGTAGCTTCCCAACCCTCTGAATTAACAGATAACTGGCTGCCACAGGGAGAATTCTGGTAGGCACGATTGGACTCGAACCAACGACCCCCACCATGTCAAGGTGGTGCTCTAACCAACTGAGCTACGTGCCTGAAGTGGGGCGCATTCTAGAGACCTGCCGGCGGCAACTCAAGTGTTTGTTGCCACTGGATTTAGGCCTGACGCCCTGCCGGTCAGGACAGGGCGACAAACTGCTCGCGCAGCACACCGATCCGGTCACGCACTCGTGCCGCCTGCTCGAACTCCAGATTGCGGGCATGCTCCATCATCTGCCCCTCAAGACGACTGATCTCCCGGGCTATCTCCACTGGCCCCGCCGGAATGGCGGCAAACTCGGCGGCCGATTCCGCCACCTTGCGGCCACGTTTACGTTCCGAGCTGCCGGCATTGCCGGCGGAGAAGCTCTCCTCAAGGATGTCGCGAACCTTCTTGTTCAGCGCCTGCGGGACGATGCCATGGGCCTCATTGAAGACCTGCTGCTTCTGCCGCCGGCGTTCGGTTTCACCGATGGCCCGCTCCATGGAGCCGGTCATGCGGTCGGCATAAAGAATTGCCCTGCCTTCCAGATGCCTTGCGGTCCGGCCAATGGTCTGGATCAGCGAACGCTCGGAACGCAGAAAGCCTTCCTTGTCCGCATCAAATATCGCCACCAGCGCCACCTCCGGCATATCCAGCCCCTCTCGCAGCAGGTTGATGCCGACCAGCACATCAAACTTGCCGAGGCGCAGATCACGGATAATCTCGACCCGCTCCACGGTATCAATATCCGAGTGCAGGTAGCGCACCCGAACCTGATGATCGCGCAGAAATTCGGTCAGATCTTCCGCCATCCGCTTGGTCAGCACGGTAATCAGGATACGCTGGTCACGACCGGCACAGAGCCGGATTTCGCCGAGTACGTCATCGACCTGGCCAGTGGCCGGACGCACTTCGATCACCGGGTCAAGCAATCCGGTCGGCCGCACCAGCTGCTCCACCACCTGACCGGCATGGGTCGCTTCATAGGGCCCCGGGGTCGCCGAGACAAAGATTCCCTGCGGCGCAATGCGCTCCCATTCCTCAAACTTCAGCGGCCGGTTATCCAGTGCTGACGGCAGGCGGAAGCCGTACTCCACCAGCGTTTCCTTACGTGACCGGTCGCCTTTGTACATGGCACCGATCTGCGGCACGGTGACGTGGGACTCGTCAATTACCAGCAGGGCGTCTTCCGGCAGATAATCAAACAGGGTCGGCGGCGGCTCGCCCGGCGCCCGGCCGGAGAACAGCCGCGAGTAGTTCTCGATGCCGTTGCAGTAACCGAGTTCGTGCAACATCTCCAGGTCGAAGCGGGTGCGCTGCTCCAGCCGCTGCGCCTCGACCAGTTTGTCGCGCTCGCGCAGATCCTTGAGCCGCAGCTCAAGCTCGGCCTTGATCTTCTCGATGGCGCTGAGCACGGTCTCGCGCGGCGTCACATAGTGGCTTTTCGGGTAGATACTGACCCGGCTGACCTTGCGCAGCAGCTCGCCGGTAAGCGGGTCGAACAGGGAAATATTGTCGACCTCCTCATCGAACAGCTCGATCCGTACCGCCTCCTTGTCGGAATCCGCCGGAAAGATGTCGATCACGTCGCCGCGCACCCGGTAGGTGCCACGGTGGAAATCCATCTCATTACGGGTGTACTGCAGCTCTGCCAGGCGCCGCAGCACGGCACGCTGGTCGATATGATCGCCCCGAACCACATGCAACAGCATCGACAGGTAACTGGCCGGATCACCCAGGCCATAGATAGCCGAGACCGAGGCGACGATCACCACGTCGCGGCGCTCCATCAGCGCCTTGGTGGCCGACAGCCGCATCTGCTCAATGTGCTCATTGATGGAGGAGTCCTTCTCGATAAAGGTATCGGAGGACGGCACATAGGCCTCGGGCTGGTAGTAGTCGTAGTAGGAAACGAAGTACTCAACCGCGTTATCCGGGAAAAACTCGCGGAATTCGCTGTACAGCTGCGCTGCCAGAGTCTTGTTCGGCGCCATCACGATGGTCGGCCGCTGCAGCGCCTGAATGACGTTGGCAATGGTGAATGTCTTGCCCGAGCCGGTCACCCCGAGCAGGGTCTGGTAGGCCAGCCCCGATTCCAGCCCCTCGACCAGTGCCGCAATGGCGGCTGGCTGATCCCCCGCCGGAGAATAATCGGAGCGCAGTTGAAAGGATTCTGTGGATGCCATTTAAGCCTGTCCCGGGATTCGCTAGAATATGCGGCCCGCGAGGGGTCGCCAGAAGCAAGGCCCCCTCACAGGCGCCAAAAGCGCACCATCATCCGCCGCTCACTGAAGACGAGGAGTGCATGTCCGAACTTAATCTTTCCGACCGCGTACAACGCATCAAGCCCTCTCCTACCCTGGCAGTATCCAACCGTGCGGCAGAACTGCGCGCCCAGGGCAAAGACATTATCGGACTCGGCGTCGGTGAGCCGGATTTCGATACGCCGGATCATATCAAACAAGCGGCGATCGAAGCGATTCAGCAGGGTAAAACCAAATACACCGCCGTTGACGGCACCCCGGGCCTGAAAAAAGCCATTGTCGCCAAGTTCAAGCGCGAGAACGGTCTGGATTATCAAGCGAACCAGATTCTGGTGTCGTCCGGCGGCAAGCAGAGCTTTTTCAACATGGCGCTGGCGTTTCTGAACGATGGCGACGAAGCGGTTATCCCGGCACCCTACTGGGTTTCTTACCCGGATATGGTGCTGATCGCCGGCGGCGAACCGGTGGTCATCGAAACCAGCGTCGAGCAACGTTTCAAGGTCACCGCCGAGCAGGTGGAAAAAGCCATCACGCCGAAAACCCGCCTGTTCGTGATCAACAGCCCGTCCAACCCGAGCGGCATTGCCTACACCGCAGAAGAGCTGGCCGGGATCGGCGCGGTGCTGCGCAAGCACCCGAATATCCTGATCGCCACCGACGATATGTACGAACATATCCTCTGGACCGGCAAACCGTTCGTGAACATCCTCAACGTCTGCCCGGATCTGTATGACCGCACCATCGTCATGAATGGCGTCTCCAAGGCCTACAGCATGACCGGCTGGCGTATCGGTTACGCCGCCGGCCCGGCCAAGCTGATCAAGGCGATGACCAACGTCCAGAGCCAGAGCACCTCGAACCCGGCCTCGATCAGCCAGGCCGCAGCAGAAGCCGCCCTGAATGGCCCGCAGGAGTGCGTCGCCGAGATGGTGGTGGCGTTCAAATCTCGCCATGACTGGCTGGTAGCAGCGCTGAACGCTCTGCCCGGCGTCACCTGCCTTGAGGGCGATGGCACCTTCTACGCCTTTGCCGACTTCAATCAGGCGATCCGTAATCTGGGCCTGAAGGATGATCTGGAGCTGGCCGAGAAACTGCTCGAAGGCGGCGTCGCCCTGGTCCCGGGTTCTGCCTTCGGCACCCCGGGCTGCCTGCGGTTGTCGTTTGCGGTGAGTCTCGACACGCTGAAATCTGCAGTCGAACGTATCGCCGCTGTACTGACTAAATAAAGAAGCAGCACGGCGCGTATAAATAAGCAGCAAACGGTCAGGAGAGGGGTTGACCCTCTCCGGGACCGCCACTATGATTCGCGGCCTCAGTTATTCCGCCTTAGCTCAGTCGGTAGAGCAACTGACTGTTAATCAGTGGGTCGCTGGTTCGAGCCCAGCAGGCGGAGCCAATCTGAACGAAAGGGGGTCACTTCGGTGGCCCCTTTTTTATGCCCACTGAATTAGCACCCAACCCCGACGCCACCAAACGCAGAAACAGAAACGGCGCCACAAAGGGCGCCGTTCTGATAAAGATGGAGCGGGTAACGAGGCTCGAACTCGTGACCTCGACCTTGGCAAGGTCGCGCTCTACCAACTGAGCTACACCCGCTTGCTATTTCCTGCCACCGAGAAGAATGGCGTCCCCTAGGGGATTCGAACCCCTGTTACCGCCGTGAAAGGGCGGTGTCCTGGGCCTCTAGACGAAGGGGACCCGGAAAGCGGCGCAAGTCTAGGGGCGCCCCCTGATGCCGTCAAGGGCCATTGACGGGAAATCGCCACCTTGTTCAGATAGCCACTCACTTTTTCCGGAGATTCCCATGGAACTCAAATTGTACGGCGCCGCCCTCTCCCCGTTTGTACGCAAAACCCGGGTATTCATGCAGGAGAAAGGCATCCCCTTTGAAGCCATTCACATTGATCCCAACAACCCGCCGGAAGACTTCGTCAAACTGAATCCGCTCAAGCGCATCCCGGTGCTGCAGCATGGCGACAGGGTGATTGCCGACTCCGCGGTGATTTGCCGTTATCTGGAATCAGTGTTTCCGGAAAACCCGCTCTACCCCACCGACCCCTGGGATCAAGCCCGCTGCAGCTGGTATGAAAAATTCGCCGATTATGAACTGGGCGTAACCTGCACCTTCAGTGTGTTCCGCAACCGGGTCATCATGCCGCTGATCGGCAGAACCTGTGATGAAGACAAGGTACAGAAGGCGCTGAACACCAGCATCCCGCCACTGTTTGCCTATCTGGATCAGGAGCTGGCCGGCAAGAACTACCTGCTGGGCGAGCAGATGACTATCGCCGACATCGCCCTGGCCAGTCAGCTGGTCAACCTGCGTCACGGCGGTGAAGTGGTGGATGCCAGCCGATTCCCGAATCTGGCCGCCCACACCGAGCGCATGCATGCCCGGCCGGGCTTTGCCAAGACCATCGAAAAAGAGACCGCCTTTGTCGAGAAGGTCCGGGTAAAACCCTGATTTTCCCGGACAACCCGCATATACAGGCTTTTCAGCGGCATTGTAGAATGCCGCTTTACTCTTTTTCAGAGTCAGCGTAATGAGCAACCCGGAACAGATCCACAAGTCGGACAAACTGAAGGGTGTCTGCTATGACATCCGCGGCCCGGTGCTGCGCGAAGCCAACCGCATGGAAGAGGAAGGCCACCGCATCATCAAGCTGAATATCGGCAATCCGGCACCGTTCGGCTTCGATGCGCCGGAAGAAATCCTGCAGGATGTGATTCACAACCTGCCCGACTCGAGTGGCTATTGCCATTCCAAGGGGCTGTTCCCGGCGCGCAAGGCAGTGATGCATTACACCCAGGAAAAGGGCATCAAGGGTGTCACTATCGACGACATCATTATCGGCAACGGTGTTTCCGAACTGATCGTCATGGCCATGCAGGCACTGGTGAATAATGGTGACGAGATTCTGTTGCCGGCGCCGGATTACCCGCTGTGGACCGCCGCCGTGCGTCTCTCCGGCGGCACGCCGGTGCACTACCTGTGTGACGAACAGCAGGACTGGCAGCCGGCTCTGGACGATATTCGCGCCAAAATCTCGCCACGCACCCGTGCCCTGGTAATCATTAACCCGAACAATCCGACCGGCGCCAATTACAGCGAAGCGTTTCTGCGCGAATTGCTCAACATTGCCCGCGAGAACGATCTGATCGTGCTGGCCGACGAGATTTACGACAAGATTCTCTACGATGAAGAAAAACACATCTCGATTGCGTCGATGGCTGACGATCTGCTGTTCGTCACCTTTAACGGCCTGTCGAAAAGCTACCGTGCTGCCGGGTTCCGATCCGGCTGGATGATAGTGTCCGGCGCCAAGCATCGTGCCCGCGATTTTATCGAAGGCCTGGAAATGCTGGCCTCCATGCGTCTGTGTGCCAACGTGCCGTCGCAACACGCGATCCAGACGGCGCTGGGCGGCTATCAGAGTATCGATGATCTGGTGCTGCCGACCGGCCGGCTTGGCAAACAGCGCGATCTGGCCTGGCAGTTACTGAACGAGATCCCCGGTGTCAGCTGTGTCAAACCAAAGTCAGCATTGTATCTTTTCCCCCGGCTCGACCCGGAGATGTATCCGATTGAGGATGACGAAGCATTCGTGCTCGACCTGCTACGCCAGGAAAAGGTGCTGGTGGTTCAGGGCACGGCTTTCAACTGGCCAAAGCCGGATCACTTCCGCATTGTGTTCCTGCCGAACCCGGATGATCTGCGTGAGTCCATCGGTCGTATCGGTCGTTACCTCGAACGCATGCGCAAGAAAAAATAATCGGGGAGCGAGCGCTTGGCTGATCTGCATATCGACGACTTCTGCCGCGACGCAGCATTGATCCTGCTGCATCTGTACGGCGCCTTCCCGCGCCGGGCGTCGGTGTATGTCGAGGATATCTGCGGCATCGACACCCCCGATGATGTCGGCCTGCACTCGGACCGGCACATGGCCTGCCTTGGCACCATGCTGTGGCTGGCGGAGGAAGATTATCTGCGCTTTGAAGCGATGATTTATCAGGATGGCATTGATCAGGCGGTGCTGACCGGCAAGGCCTTCACGCTGCTTTGCGGGTTGTCGCAGATACGTTACCAACAGCCGATGCCGGACCTGCCGGCGTCGCTGATGGTAGAACGTATTACCGTGGTCGAGCAGATCCGCGCGGTACTGCGTAGCGGTGAGTCGAGCAAGATCAGCGCCATGATGCGCTACTTTTTCTCGTCACAGCCGCAGCAGATCATCCTGCCAACGGCGCCCACGGCCAGCCCCTGTGAGAGCGAATAAGCCGGAACTGTTTCGCCCCACCAGTGCTCCAAGCGATCGGCCTTGAAAGCCACCGGGGCACCCCCCATATCGGTGCCATAACCCCTGACGGAGTAACTCCCCCATGAAACGTGTCGCGCTCTTTCTGCTCACCAACCTGGCGATTATCGTCGTCGGTGGCGTTGTGCTGAACCTGCTCGGCTTTTCCGGCATTCTGGCGCAAAACGGCGTCGATCTGGACATGCGTGCCCTGTTCATGCTGGCGCTGGTGTTTGGCTTTGCCGGCTCCTTTATCTCCCTGCTGATCTCGAAGCCGATGGCGAAAATGGCGGCCCGGGTTCAGATCATCGACCAGCCGCGCACCCAGCACGAACGCTGGCTGATGGACACGGTCGCGGAGCTGGCTCGCAAGGCCGGTATCGGCATGCCGGAGGTCGGTATTTTTCCGGCTCAGCAAGCCAACGCCTTCGCCACCGGCTGGAACAAGAACAATGCTCTGGTTGCCGTTTCCGAGGGTATGCTGCAACGCTTCAGCGCCGAAGAAGTAAAAGCGGTAATGGCGCACGAGATCGGTCACGTCGCCAACGGTGACATGGTGACCCTGTCGCTGGTACAGGGCGTGGTCAACACCTTCGTTATTTTCTTTGCTCGGGTAATCGGCTTCTTCGTCGACCGGGTGTTGCTGAAAAACGAGCGCGGTCTTGGCCCCGGTTACTACATCACTTCTATCGTGATGGATATTGTGCTGGGTTTTATCGCCATGATGATCGTCGCCTGGTTCTCGCGTCAGCGCGAATACCGCGCCGACGCCGCCGGCGCCCGGCTGGCAGACCGTCGCGGCATGATCAGTGCTCTGCAACGCCTGCAAGCGGAATACGGCATGCCAAACCAGATGCCCGATTCGATGGTGGCGTTCGGCATCAACGGTGGCGGCCTGAAGGGCCTGAAAGCCATGTTTGCCTCGCACCCGCCGCTGGATGACCGCATCGCTGCGCTGCAGGAGCAGCGTCACGGCTGATCAGTAGCAAAGAAGGCGCCGAGAGGCGCCTTCTTTTTATACCTTCTCAACCTCGGCCAAACCGGCATCTGTTGAGACCTGCACCAGCAGGGTATCGTCATAGCCGGCCACCACCGGAATCAGGCCGCACAACTGCTGATCCAGCTCCGGGTCGCCGGTATCCACCAGCAACGGCCGGCCATTCAGCGCAGCCAGCTTGGCACGGGTGGCGGCGACAACCAGATTGTTACGTCCCAACTTGCGAATGACCGCCGGGCTGAACTGCTGATTGCCGCGGCCAAGCATATGACCCTGGCCGCCAATCACCGTCATCAGAGCCCTGGCCGGGGCATCCGAAATCACCTGAAGTATCTGCCCGGCACTGACGTCTGCGGCGACCACCTCGCCGGCGCGAATAATATCCACGCCCAGCAGGGTGTTGGGTAGTCCGAGCTGGACCATGACCTCGGCCACCGTGGAACCGGAGCCCATCAACCAGAAGCAATCATCATCGAGCTGCGCTACCAGCCAGGCTGCCAGTTCCACTTGTGCCAGCGTCTCGTTTTCCTGGCCGCCACACTTGACCTGCTGAACGAAACGACCATCCTGCGGCACCTGCATGACGCCATAGTGGCGCGCCCGGACAACACCCCGGCGAAACGCCTCTTCATCAATATCCCGGACCTCGGCTTCCGCGACACCAACCAGCCCGCCACGGCACAGCTGCTGCAGCAACCGACCGGCAGCCTCCGGGTTCACCGCATAAACCGCCGAGTGCATCTTGCAGCCTGCCGGAATACCCAGCACCGGCAGCCGGCTGCCAACTACATCGCAGATATCCCGGGCGGTACCGTCGCCGCCAGCAAACAGCAGCAGGTCGATACCCCGCTCAAGCATGGCGGCAGCCGCCTGGCGGGTATCCTCCGGGGTAGAACGGGCCGCAGGGTGACCAAGCACCTCTGCCCTGATTCCGGCAGCTGCAGCGCTTTCCTCGCCCATTGCCCCGTGCCAGGTCAGTAGTTGAACCGGCTCTCCAGCCAGCTTGCGAAGCGCCCGGGCGGCCCTGTCCGGAGCCTGCGGCCGGGCACCCCGACGCATTGCCTCAGCCACGGTATCCTCGCCATCACTGCCCTTCAGGCCAGTGGGCCCGCCAATGCCGGCCAGCGGATTCACTATCAGACCGATCTTCAGCACTGCTTTGGTCCTGTATTCATCCAAGGGGGCATATCCCGAAACAACAATGCGGTTACCAAATCAGCACCACCTTCAGGACGCCGCCCTGATAGACGCCACTGGCCCGGAAATTCCGATCACTGAACAGATGATTCGCCGCGCCTGACGCTTACGCCCAGCTCGCTGAGCAGCGGCAGGAGAAACCCCGTTACCGGCGCCAGCACCACCGTCCCGCGCATTTCATGACGCTGCGGGTACTGCTTTCTCAGCAGGTCAAAAGCCTTGCCGGGCTCAGGCTCAAGCAGCGATGCCGCCAGAGCGCCATGATCGTCTGCAAGCCGGTAGCGACTGCGCAACAATGCCAGCAGATCAGTCAGCCCGGTCACCGGCTGCCGCCAATCGGAGCTCACAGGCTCGGGCTCTGAGCCACTGTCGTGCTGACCAAGCCAGCCCCGTAAACCCTGCAGCACCATCCTGCTACCGCGCCAACGCCCTTCAACACTGTAACCGGCGATATGCGGGGTACCGCGAAACACCCGCGCAAACAGGGCTGGCTGCAGCAATGGCTCATTCTCCCAGACATCCAGCACCAGCGCTGGCAGCTGCTCTCCGGGCAGCTCGACCAGCGCCTGATTGTCCACCACCGGACCGCGGCAGGTATTGATCAGCAGTTGCTGCGGCTGCAGCGCCATAAGCCGAGTCCGGTTGAGCAGGTGCCCGGTAGCATCATCTCCCTCACTGCTGAGCGGAACATGTAGCGTCACGACATCGCAGCCAAGCACGGTATCCAGCCTCTGCCAGCCGCCCTCAACCTGCTCTCCCCGCTTCTGCCGGGGCGGATCACAACACAGCACTGTCGCTCCGAGAGCCTTCATCAGAGCAGCGACCCGGCTGCCAACATTACCGCAACCCACCACCCCTACGGTCAACCCGGCCACCTGCCGGTCAACGGCTATCAGCCACTCCAGCACTGCCTGCAGGGTATACTCTGCCACTGCCATGGCATTGCAGCCCGGCGCATGCGCAAAGCCGATACCCGCTCGCTCCAGCCAGGGCAGGTCAATATGGTCCGTTCCAATGGTTGCCGAACCGACAAAGCGAACCGGAGTATCCTCAAGCAAGGCTGCATCAACCCGGGTGACCGAGCGCACCAGCAACACGTCAGCCTGGCGCAGGTCCTGCGCGGACAGGCCCCGTCCGGGCAGGGCGACCACTGAGCCCAGAGCTTCAAACAGGGACAGGCCCGGCATGTTTTCATCTGCCACGATTCGCAGTAGCGGGGTCGGCACTAGAGCCTCCAAAGGAGCCCCAACCCGGCGGGGCCGGTCGGCAGTGTACACCATGGCCCGTACAGCGCAGAGAATTGACCGAAATGCCGGCATGCGTCTGACGGACTACACTTGATTTAACCCTTTCTTCTAATTACAAATAGGCACTACTCCCGACCCTGATATCAGGGCGGCTATAACAACAATCAGAATTATCAGGCCTGTACCGATGAAAACAAGCAGCAAAATTGTCCTCGTGGGGCTGTGCACAGCCCTGCTCACCGGTCCGTTGGCCGCCAGCGATGAAGGCCTTTCCCGCCAGATTCACAACCTCAAGCAGAACGTGCTGGATCTGAACCGGGACCTGTCCCTGCTGGAGCGTGAACTGCTCTACCCAAGTTCGGAAAGTGCCATTTTTGTCTCGGTGGATGTCGGCACCCCGATCAGACTGGTTGATGTCAACCTGACCCTGAATGGCAAGCATGTCGGCTATCACTTCTATAGCGAGCAAGAGTTCACCGCTCTCACCAACGGCGGTATCCATCGCATTTTCCACGGCAACCTGCCCAGTGGCAGGCATACCCTGGAGGCGACCGTGACCGGTTACGACCCGCAGGGCAAGGATTACCAGAAAACCACTTCGCACACTTTCATCAAACAGGCAGGACGAAAGATGCTGGAACTGCGCGTCGTGGATGATCTCAGCACCATGCAGCATCGATTCGAATTCCGCGAATGGAATGAATAAATGAATGCACGAGTGGAAACCCCGATGCGACGCTGGCAACCGTCGTGGACTCGAGCATTGAAACCGCTGGCAATCACCTTGGCGAGCAGTATCAGCCTGAGCGCCGCCGCATCACTGCTGGTTATTGGTGATGATTTGCCAGTGGAGCCCATGCCACTGGATATCGAAAGTCAACGTTATCTGGCCTTCAATGAAGCAACTTTCGCGTTCTATAGCGACAAGCAGTTTGAAGCCATCTCGCAGCTATTGGCCAACCAGAAGCGCGGCCTGTTCAACAATGACACAGAGTATGCCGAGCTGATGCTGGGCGAACTGTACGTCAACTTTGGCCTTGCCGAGCAGGCTGAGGAAATCTTCAACAGGCTACTGAAAAAAGACATTCTGGCGCAGCTACGGGCCGAAACCTGGCTGCACAAGGCCGCCCTGAATTATCGGCGTGGCCAACTGAATGAGGCCGCCGAAGTTCTGGCCAGCAAACGCACTGATGGCCTGCCAGCCGAAAAAAATGCCCGGCGCCACCTGATGCTGGCCAATATTCGTATCGGCCAGGAAGAATTTGGAGAAGCACTGGCAAGCCTGCACGCGATTCCGGCGGGCACCAGAGAAGGCGCCTACGCCACCTACAATATGGGCGTGGCCATGATCCGGGCGGACCACATTGACGATGGCGTACGCATGCTCAGTGGCGTACTCAACCTGCCCCCCGGGGACGAGGAAAACAATGCACTGAAGGATCGGGCGGCTCTGGCGATCGGCCTGACCCATCTCAAGCGAGAGCAAATAGAGCAGGCTCGGGCGGCGCTGATCCGGGTTCGCGCTGACGGCCCGTTCTCGAACGAGGCCTTGCTGGCACTTGGCCTGAGCAACTTCAAACGCAAGGAATACCGCCGCGCATTACCGCTGTGGCTGGAGCTTGTACGTCGCAATCCCAGCCATCAGTCAGTACAGGAAGCGCTGCTGCTGGCGCCAAGAGCCTATGAAGAGCTCGGCGCAATGCCCCAGGCACTGGCGGGCTACCGTTTTGCCACCGAAACCCTGCGTGACGAGCTGCGTCAGGTGGAACTGGCCATTCGCAATGTCGACGAAATGAACTGGCTGGACCGACTCAAAAGCCATGACAAAGCAGGCAGCATGAACCGGGACCCGATGGCAACAACGGGCAACTACAGCGCAGATGCCGGTCCGGAGATGCCCTACCTTTACCGGCTGTTTGCATCGCATGATTTTGCCGAACAGTTCCGCCAGTATATGGAACTGGACCGCATACACTCGCTGTTGCGGGACTGGCAACAATCGGTACCGGCCATGGAGCAAGCATGGAGTAACCAGCTGACCAAACTGCAGGCCAATCTGCCGAATGTTCGCGCCCGGCTGGTAGCGGTGAAAAAACAGCAGCAGGAAGCTGGCGCGGAAACAGCTGACATCCAGGTCAACATGCCTCGTAAGCTGGATATGACACGGCCACAAGATCTGGCTGATTTTGAACAGCTGGTGCGCTGGGAAATTATCAGCGAGTTTGACCGTCAAACCCGCAACCAGCCGGCATCATCCAGCCAGCGGGAGCGAGTTCGTAGAGTAAAAGGCGTGCTTCTGTACAATATTGCCAGCAATGCACCTCAGAATCGTCAGCAGCAGCACAACGACATCACTACCGCTCTGGAAGACATTGACATTGTCGGCCTGCGCATCGCTGCTGCAGAACAGCTGGTTCGTGACGCATCGCTGCACATTCGCAGCGATCTGGGCAATCGACTTAATTCGCGGCGTCAGGATATTGACCGTATGATCTCGGACACGGAAAAACTTATGGCGCAGCTGGGTCAATTACTGAGGAATGACGCATTGCAAGTGCTGGCAGAAAATCGCATACAGCTCGGCGAGCAGCTTGCCGAAGCTCATCTCGCCATGGCCAGAGTGCAGGATGCTTCGTTCAGCGAGCGCCTTCAGGAGAAAGGCCAGTGAACCGCCGTCATCCGTTCCATAGTCATGCACTTGCTGCTGCTGTCGTACTGGCGATGACAGGCTGCGCCAGCAAGCCGACTGAAGACCAGAATCTTCAGGAAGAAGCACGCTATACCGGCACCACGCTGGCCGACCTTGAGCAAACCGACATCACCATTGAAACCCAGAGCCTCGAAAACGTCTCTGCACAATCGGCTCTGGAAAGCTACCAACGGGCTGTCGAGCTGTTCCAGGACCCCGAGCAACGTAGCCGATCTATTCGGCGCATGGCAGACCTGGCACTGGCTGCTGCCGAGGAGAAAAGCAGTGGTGTAGACGAAGTCGATTTAAAGGAAGCCCCGGCTGTCAGCCGTGCCGAACTTGATCGCAGCGTTGACAAGCTCTTGTACGAAAACTTTATGCGTGAAGCTCAGCAGGCAGAAAAGCGCGACCAGCGTTATGCAGCGCTTGATCTGGCGGGCAGCCTGTACAACGGTCTCGACGGCGCTGCACTCGATACCGATTACGGCACAGCAATCCAGCTGTACCGCACCCTGCTGCAAACCAGTCAGGATGCCAACGAGCGGGCGGAAGCCTACTACCTGCTGGCAAAAGCTTATGACCTGGCCGGTGATTTCGACAACTCCCGAAAGACTCTCGATGGCCTTGTAAAGGAATACCCGGACAGCATCTTCTACCTCGAAGCCCAGTTCCGCCGTGGAGAAATGCTGTTTTCTGACGGCGACTATGAAGCATCCTCCAGCGCCTATCGCGAAGTCGTCAAAGCGGGCGCAAGCTCCGATTTCTATGAACAGTCTCTTTATAAGCTTGGCTGGAGCCACTACAAACTGAGCGAGTATGAGCTTGCTCTGGAACAATTCTTTGCCATTATTGACCACCTGCATGACACCCCCGAGCTGGCGGATGAAAAGTCCATGCAAAGCAAGCTGGTTACCGATGTCCACCGGGTAATCAGCCTGGCATTTACCAATCTTGAGGGAGCTGAATCGGTACGCAGCTGGTTTGCCAGGCGAGGCAGACGCGACTATGAAGCCGATATCTACCGTGCGCTCGGCGATGTCTATCTGCAGCAGGAACGCTTCAGGGACGCAGCGGACGCTTACGATATGTTTGTCAACGTTTATCCGGCCAGCCCGCTTGCCCCCGAGTTCTCAAGCCTGAACATTCAAGCCTACCAGCGCGGCGGCTTCCCCACTCTTGTACTGCCGGCAAAAGAAAAGTTTGTCAGCCAGTACGGCATTCGCAGCAGCTTCTGGGAGCAATACCCTCACGCACGCGATGGCTACACCGAACAACTGAAAGGACACATTCTCGATCTCGCCCGGCACTACCATGCGCTGGCACAGAAATCGAAAAAACCTGAAGACTTTGCCTCCCCGGCCAGCTGGTACAAGGAATACCTGGACACTCCTCCTGCCGGCACAGATCAAGCAGAAATCAACGATCTGTATGCGCAAGCGCTGTTTTCCGGACGACGTTTCCCCGAAGCAATTACCGAGTTTGAACGCACCGCCTATGCCTACGAGGGTTACCCGAAAGCCGCTGACGCCGCCTACTTTGCTCTGGTTGCCTATCAGGAGCAGATTCGGGGCTTGCCCAAGGATAGTGAAAATCAGCAGGCCACTGCCAATGTCTGGCGCGGTCGCAGCATCAACAGCAGCATGAAATTTGCCGCCACATTCCCGCAACATGAGCAGGTACCAAAAGTCCTCAGCAACGTCATTGATGATCAGCTGGCACGCAAGGATATGGAAGGAGCGATCCGCACCGCCGGCATGCTGGTTTCGCTGCAACCGCCGCCGCCGGAAAATCTGCTGATCTATGGCTGGAGCACGATTGCCAACGGCGAGTTCGACCTTGGCCGTTTCAAGGTGGCGGAATTTGCCTACACCAATGTGCTGCAGTATCCGTCCCTGCCGGCAAAGGACCGAACCACCTATCAGGAACGGCTGGCTGCTTCAGTGTATAAACAGGCCGAAGCACTGCAGCAGGAAGAACAGTTTGTCGCGGCAGCTGACATGTTTATGCGTGTCGGCATCGTTTACCCGGAAGCCGGCATTCGGAAGAATGCCGAATTTGATGCCGCCACCCTGTACCTGCAGATTGAAAGATACGATAACGCCATTCCGATTCTCGAATCGTTCCGGCAGCGTTATCCGAAGGATGAGTTGAATGAAACCATTCCTGACAAGCTCGCCGTTGCTTATGAGAAAACCGGCAACTTCGGCGCAGCAGCACTGGAACTGGAGCGTATCGCGGGTAACTATCAGGCCACGGACAAGGAGCTTGCCCGTCAGGCATTGTGGCAGGCAGCAGAAATGCAGGACCGCGCCAAACAACCAGCCGACTCCATCCGCCTGTATCGAAAGTACCTGGCAACCTACCCACAGCCTTATGATTTCCGTGCCGAAGGTCACTATCGGCTGGTCAAACTGTATGAGCAGACTGGCGATACCACCGCCTACAACAGCGGCCTGAATGAACTGGTGAAAACCCATCAGGAAGCCGGCGATGAAGGCAATGATCGTGTAGCCTGGCTTGGCGCCTGGGGCGCCTTTACCCTGGCCGAGCCGCGTTTTGAAGAATTCAATTCAATCAAACTGACACAACCATTACGGCGTAGCCTGGAACGCAAAACCACTGTTATGCGCGACGCTCTGCAACGTTACGAAAATGTTGCTGCAATCGGCGTATCCGAATATGCCACTGCGGCAAATTTCAGGATTGGCCAGATGTATCAGGGGCTGGCAAGAGACATGATTGATTCGGAGAGGCCCAGGGGCCTGGACGATCTGGAGCTTGAACAGTATGAGCTGCTGCTGGAAGAGCAGGCTCTGCCCTATGAGGATCAGGCTATTGATATCCTGATTGCCAACACCGACCTGGTCACCCGGAACATCTATGATGACTGGGTTAAACAGAGCTTTGCCCAGTTGGCGAAGCTGTTGCCGGGACGTTTCGCCAAGTTTGAGCAGGTAGAAGAATATGTCGACATCATTTACTGATCGCCCTCTGGCGGCAGTTGCCGTCATGCTCGCCCTGCTTGCCGGTTGCGCAGCGAAACCGGCCATAGATACCGACCTAGGTCTGGACCTGAGTGCCGGCGGCCCGTCGCGCTATGCTGAAGAGCGTGATGGCGCCGCCGCTGCCGACAGTGATGCCGAGCACGTACCCCCTGTGCCGCACGACCCTGCCGTTGTAGCGCTGGCTCAGCAGGCCATTCCGGAGTACGCAAAAGCCCTGCAAAGCATGCGCGCCGGCGAGCTGGACAAGGCACTGACGATGCTCCAGTCCATCTCCAGTCGCTACCCGCAATTATCCGGGCCGGTGGTCAATCAGGGTATTATCTATCAGCGCCAGAAGAAGTTTGATGAGGCGGAACAAGCCCTGCGTCAGGCGCTGGATGTCAACGCCAGCAACCCCTATGCCCACAACGCACTGGGGCTTACCTTAAGGGAGAAAGGCAAGTTTGATGATGCCCGCAAGCATTACGAATCAGCCATCGCACTGGACCCTGAATATGCCCGCGCCCACTTCAATCTCGGTGTATTGGCAGAGCTTTATCTTCAGGACATGGCACTGGCATTGAGCCATTTCCGCGCCTATCAATCGCTTCAGCGACAGCAGGATCAGACAGTTGCCAACTGGATCGCAGACCTGGAGCGGCGCGTGCCAGAAGCTGCGCCAACATCAGGATCGGTGGCGACGCCGTCGGATACTGCCCCCGCAGGAACGGCCGAACAGGAGGTTAACTGACATGCGATACCAATCCCTGACGCTTGTGGCACTGCTGCTTTCACCGTGGCTTTGCGCCGAGGAGAATGCCGATCCAGCCCTGTCCACCAATATTATCGGCTCGCAGGAGGCGCCCACCGTGCTGAACGTGGTGCCCTGGAAAGACAAGGAAGTGAAGCTGGAGAAGAAAGATCCGACCTCATCGCTACTGAACCGGGTACTGGAACCACTTGATCAGGAAGTTCTGATGCGCGAGGTCGAGTATTACCGGATTCTTGGTCAGGAAACCGGGGGAGACGACCTGTTTCTTGACTGACCCCTGTCGGCGCATCTCGGGGAGAGATGCAGCTCGGGATAAATTCTGATAAAAAGACCAGCGCCGCTTGCACTCGCAGCATCATGGGGATGCTGCAATGACAACAATAACCCTGTCTGGAGAACATCCTGATGTCAACGCCCGTTTCCCTTGATCCTGCCTCTGCTCCGGCCGTTGCCGATGCCAGCCTGGTAACCACATCAATCAGTTTTATTCAGGATGGTGGCTTCTTCATGTACCCGATTCTGATCGTTCTGGCGATCGGTCTTGGTATCGTTCTCGAGCGGGTTATCTACCTTCAGGCGACCAAGGCCCGGAACAAGAAGATCTGGGACCAGGTTTTCCCGCTGCTGGCCAAGGGCCAGTTCCGCCAGGCCATGGATATCGTCAAGGACAGCAAGCTGGGAGTCGGTCGAATTGTTGCCAATGGCCTGGAGCGTGCCCGCGTCAGCCGACGCCACGATGACGTCGAGCTGGCTATGGAAGAAGGCCTGATGGAAGTCATGCCGCGCCTGGAAGCGCGCACCCCCTATATCGCTACGCTGGCGAATATTGCCACCCTGCTCGGTCTGCTCGGCACCATTATCGGTCTGATCCAGGCATTTACCGCAGTGGCCAGCGCCGACCCGGCTCAGAAAGCAGACCTGCTGTCCGCCTCCATTTCGGTGGCCATGAATACCACAGCTTTCGGTCTGATTGCGGCCATTCCGCTGCTACTGGCTTTCTCCTTTATCAACTCCATGACCGGCAAGCTGATTGACAGCATGGAAATGGCCTCGGTCAAATTCATGAACGTATTCCGTCAGGTGGTGGCTCAACAGGATCAACGCAGCGGCGATGGCCAGTAACTCGCCCCATGTCGTTAACCTGTTAAGGAGCCGGTATGCGATCAAGAAAGCGTACACGGGAAACTGACGTCGAACTGAACATTACTGCCTTTCTCAATCTGATGGTGGTACTGATTCCGTTCCTGCTACTCAATGCGGTATTCGCGCAGGTATCGATCCTGCAGCTGAATTTGCCGTCCACTGAGGAAGCGCCGCCGTCCGACCCGGAAGAAAATGAGAAACCGGTACTTGAAGTCCTGATCTATCAGGATCGCTATGAAGTGGCCGAAAGAAAAAGTAACTCGGTATTGGCGGTGGTCGAGAAATCAGCTGATGGCCGGCACGATCGCGAGGGCCTGCGCGAGTTTCTCGGCAAGGTCAAAAAGCGGTTTCCGGACGTCAACAACATCACCCTGCTGTGTGAGGATGACACTGACTATGAACTGATGATCTACACCATGGATGCGGTGCGTTATCGCATCGAAGTCATTAACGGTGTACCGATCAAGAAAGAACTGTTCCCGGAAATCGGCATCGGCAATGCCCCGCCGGATACTCGCCTCGGAGGTGACCTATGAACCAGTCATCCCGTGGCAAGCGCATGGCTCGCCGGCATGCCCGGCACAAGGGTGTGGCGGTACTGAATCTGACCTCACTGATGGATATTTTCACCATTCTGGTGTTCTTTCTGCTGGTCAACTCATCCAACACCCAGCAACCACCGGATAACAAGGACATTGTGCTGCCTGAGTCCAGCGCAGAAGCGGTGCCGGACGAAGTGCTGAAGATACAGATCAGTGCCAAAGACATCATTGTCCAGGATGTCCGCATCGATTCGACCATCAGCGAGAATGATGACGGTGTATCGGTGATGAAAGCACTGGTAGAGGAACTTGCTTTCAGAGCCAGCCGCAGTCTGCCGGTGTTGAATGAAGAGGGTATCCCCGAGCGTGAGCTGATGATCCTGGCAGATCGCAAAGTACCCTACTCCACCATTCGCGATGTCATGGTTAGCGCAAGCCAGACCGAGTACACCAAGATCTCCTTCGCCGTTCTGCGCAAGGCCGAGGAGGACATCGAATGAACGATACCAACAAGAAACCACTGGTAATCTTTATTGATGGCCTGCTGCCGTGGGATAGCCTGCCCGGGGAGCGTCGCCGTCAGTGGATCATCCTGGTCCTTCTGGCACTACTGTGCCTGTTTCTCATCTTGCTGATCGAGACCACCAGCATTCCGAAAAAGGACCGCCGCGAAGCCGAGCAAATACCGGAGCGTCTGGCGAAGCTGGTACTGGAGAAGAAGAAGGAAGAACCACCGCCGCCGCCACCACCGGAACCAGAACCGGAGAAGCAGCCGGAACCGGAGCCGGAACCGGAAAAACCCAAAGAGGAACCAAAACCCGAGCCCACTGCGGAGAAGGTGGAAAAGGCCAGAGAGGTTGCCAAAAAGGAGCTGAAGGTCTTCGAGGAATCCCTTGCCGGCCTGCAGGATTTTGCACCTGTGGTATCGAAGCAGCCGCTGCGTACCGGTGGCGCGGAATCGGCCAGGGTTGAACGTAACCTGATCACCAGCCGTGCCGGCAGCGGCTCTGGCGGTATCGCCGTGTCCAGCGTCTCCGCTGGCGGTGGTGGTGGCGGCACACTGGAAGGAGCTGCTGTTGCCAAGGTTGAGAGCGGTATCGCCGCTGCCGCAGAAGCAGCAACCACTGTTCGGAAAAATGCCGAAGGCAAGAGCGTTCGTACCGAGGAGCAGATTCGTCGCACCTTCGACCGCAGCGCGGGTCGGATCAACAGCGCCTATCAACGGGCCCTGCGACAGAATCCGGCCCTGCGCGGTACCGTGGTGCTAACCATGACCATCGACCCTTCCGGCGCTGTCAGCAAGGTCGTGATCAAATCAAGCGAACTGTCTGATCCGGAACTGGAGCGGCGGATTCAGTTAATCGTGCAGTCGATGGACTTCGGCGCCCTGCCGGTTGAAGTCTGGACCGGCGACTATGCGCTGAACCTGTTCCCGACCTGATCAACCGCATCAGCCGGAAAACGAAAATGCCGGGCATGCCCGGCATTTTTTATTCCGCTGGTGGCAACAACTACCAACGTAGAAAAACCTCGTCAACTTGCCCGGCACTGAACGGCCCACCACGATAGTAGCTCGACAACGCCTGACACCAGCGCCCAGCCCGGCCGCGCAGTCCACTTTCTGCCAGACATTTCGCCCTGTCCAGCACTGCAGCTTCAAATCCTGACACATCACCTGCTCCGCCATGCAGATTATCCAGCGATACCCTGAACGGGTGGCCGCCTGCTGCACAAAACAGTAGCTCCAGTGCCTGCGGTCTGATCTCGACCTGCTGAAACTCGAGTTGCTGACACGCATCGCGCCCGTCTGCCGCATACCAATAGCCGAAATCAGGCAATTTGCGCCGGGCAGGACCAGCGACACACCAGTGGGCAGTTTCATGCAGCGCGGAACGGAAATAATCGCGGGTGTAGATGATTTTTGCCGGCTGCCCATCCTGCGGCGGCTGGTAGAAAGGCTCTTCAGCGCCACCGATCAACAGAGTGTTCTGGTCTGCAGCAAAGCAGCCGGCAAACAGACACTCAAGATCGGCGCTGGTAAAACCGCGCTGCATTTGTCTGCGGGTTTGCGGTAAGGTAGCGCGCCCCATTCAGGAACCTCGTTGCGTGTTCAGCCGTTTATCTCCCCTGCGCCGTGAAGCCCGCGCCCAGTTGACTTTGGCATTACCCATTCTCGGCGGCCAGCTCGCGCAGACCGCAAACGGCTTTGTCGATACCGTGATGGCAGGCCGGGTCAGCTCGGTAGACCTGGCCGCAGTCGCAGTCGGTGCCAGCGTCTGGGTGCCGGTCTATCTGTTCATGACCGGGGTGTTGATGAGTGCCACCCCGATACTGTCGCGAAAACTCGGCGCGAAAGCCTACCACCGTATCAATCCTGTTGCCCAGCAGGGCCTGTGGCTGGCCATCGGGCTTGGCCTGATTGCAGCGCTGGTGCTGCGCAGCATGGCGCCGGTGCTGGCATGGATGGACGTTGATCCGTTACTGCGGCCGAAAGTCGAGGGCTACCTGAACGCGCTCAGCTGGGGCATGCCCGGTGCCGCCCTGTTTCTGACCCTGCGCAGCTATACCGAGGCCATGTCACACACCCGGCCGGTACTGTGGATCAGCGTTATCGGCCTGCTGATCAATATCCCCAGCAACTACGTTCTGATCTACGGAAAATTCGGCCTGCCGGCACTCGGCGGGATCGGCTGCGGCTGGGCCACATCACTGGTGTTCTGGTGCATGGCACTGATGATGGGCGGCTACATACGCCGTCATCCGGTTTATGCCAGCGCCCGCCTGCATTTCCGCCAGACCCACCTTGAACCGGCCACCGCCTGGTACATTTTCCGGCTCGGTTTACCGGTAGGGCTATCGATTTTCTTTGAGGTCAGCATCTTCGCCATGATTGCCCTGCTGATCAGCAGTCTGGGGCCGACGGTGGTTGCCGGCCATCAGGTGGCGCTGAACTTCACCGGCCTGCTGTTCATGATTCCACTGAGCCTGGCGCTGGCCGTTACCGTCAGGGTGGGTCGCGGCCGCGGCCAGCGTGACCTTGAAGCAGTACAACTGGCATCCCGCTGCGCTCTGCTGCTAACCCTTATGATCGGCCTGGTGGCCGGGACTCTGCTGTTTCTGCTCCGGCATCAGGTTCCCTGGCTATACAGCAATAACCCGGCAGTACGATCAGTGGCCTCCGGCCTGCTGCTCTATGCCGCCCTGTACCAGCTCTCTGATGCCTGGCAGGTCACTGTGAGTGGCACCCTGCGGGGCTTTGAGGACACCACTGTGCCGATGTTCATCACCCTGCTGGCCTACTGGGGAATCGGCCTGCCAGTAGGGTACTGTCTGGCCATGACCGACCTGCTGCTGGCGCCAATGGGGCCAGAGGGCTTCTGGATCGGGCTACTCAGCGGCCTGACCGCGGCAGCATTGATGCTTACCGTACGGCTGCGTTTCCGACTGCGGCAGTTTGCTGCCAGCGCCGCAACACGCTGACCCGGCGCCAACTACCGTCTGTCCGTCAATTTTCCCGGCCAGGGTTGTCGCCGGGAAAAGCCCGCGCTAGGGTGTCAGTGACAGTCGCCGCGACCCGGCGTCCCCTGACCCCGTCGGTCAAGGCACTGTCAGCCTGGTTCCGCCAAGGGAGATCCCCATGGGCTTCCAGCACCGACCGGCCACCGCCGGTAAAGCACTGCCACACAATGTAGTGCCGCTGATTCCGCGCCATCAGGCCGCGAGACCCCGCATCGTCCGCGTTTCCCCCGAGAACGACGGCCTGGAATTGCTCTACGCCAATGATCGCCATCCGGACACCCTGTTCTCGGTAAAGATCCTCTGCTGGGCTTTGCTCGATAACGACGACGTCGTCGCCATGGTGCCGTGGCTGGATGCGGTGGTACCCAGTTCAGAGTTGGAAGATCCGTTAAACGGGCGCTGGGAAGGTTACCGCTTGCCCCACAGCAGCTACCTGTTTACCGAGGCGCCGCAGTACAAGGCGGACGAACTGCGCGCCGCCGTGGAATTCTTCGGCAAGGCCTCAGCCTCTGAGGAGGTGGTACAGGAGGTCCCGGACGCCATTGGCACCCATGCGGTATTTTCCAGCGACGGCTTTCACAGCATCAGCCTGCTTGAGGTGGTCAGCTGGCGATTGACCGGCGATGGCCGCCTGCTCGCCATGGTAATTGAAGAAGGTGAAGTGACCAGCACGCCGGTGTTACCCGGCGATCCGTGTCTGCATGCAGCTCAGGACCAGCCCACCTTCCGTTATTTTTTCCAGCATCAGGTGGCAAACCGGATCAAGGAACGTGATCCGGAAACTCTGGCGGCGATTTCAGTACTGGCGGCGGAGCGGGATCAATGATCCGCACCGCCGGTTTTCTCGTTACTGACCGACATGACGAATGAGACCAGAGTAAAGACAATCGCCAGCGGGATCAGCCCACCCAGCAACAGCGCCGGGATCCAGCCCGGTATCGCGGCACCGGTATTGACCAGCACCAGCCAGGCCAGATAAGCGATATAGCAGAGGATAAACAACACGCCATTGGCGCGGGTCACGACAAATCCGGCCCGGAATATCGGCACACACAACAGCGCCACACCCAGCATCACCGGAATATCCAGCGCCAGTGCTGCCGGCGCCACCGGCAACTGGCCGAGCGAGACCAGGCCGGTAAAACCGAGCACCGAAAGCAGATTGAAAATATTCGAGCCCACCACATTGCCCACGGCAATATCGCGCTCACCGCGCATTGCCGCCACCACCGATGTGGCCAGCTCCGGCAGGGATGTACCAATCGCCAGCACGGTCAGACCAATCATCAGCTCGCTGACGCCGAAATGGCGCGCCAGAGAGACTGCACCTTCAACCAGTAACTGGGCGCCGGCAACCAGACCGACCAGGCCCGCCACCATCCACAGGATGTCGCCGGTCAGAGTGCCGCCGGATTCCACCGCCTCCTCGTACTCGGCCAGCACCAGCGCACTTTTCTCGCGACGGCTTTCGCGGATCAGAAACACCACATAAGTTACGATGCCGCCAGCCAGCAGTATGCTGTCCCAGAGATTGATACGACCATCCAGACTCAGTACATAGAACAACACCGTGGCACCGAGCATGATCGGTACATCCAGCCGCACCAGTTGCTGATTCACCACCAGCGGTGCAACCAGTGCAGATATGCCGAGAATCAGCAAAACGTTGGCAATATTGGAGCCAACCACATTGCCGACCGCCAGATCGGCCTGCCCGGACCAGGCCGACGCCACACTTACTGCCAGTTCCGGCGCACTGGTACCGAACGCGACCACGGTCAGGCCCACCACCAATGGCGTCATACCCAGCGACAACGCCAGCCGGGAGGCGCCTTTGACAAGCCAGCCGGCACCAAATACCAGAACGACAAAACCAGCAATGATCAAACCAATATTGAGCAGCACCGAATCAGGCTCCCTTCTTGCGAATCAGGTAACGAAACAGATCGCCATCTTGTTCATGGCGAACCAGTGTATGGCCGAGAAACTGACAGAATTTAGGCACATCTCGCTCGGTGGAGGGATCCGTGGCCAGCATTTCCAGCTCTTCTCCCGGCGCCATTGAGCGCACCCGGCTATGCAGCAGCATGACAGGTTCCGGGCAAACCAGCCCGCGGGCATCCAGTTGATTGACTGCCTGCTCATGGTCGCTCATGACTACGCTGCTCCATTCGACCCCAGAAAACGGCAGGTATTATAGCGGCCAGCGCCAGTGCCCCGGCCAGTGCAAAATGCACGCTGTAGCCAAATGCTGCTGCGCTGAAGCCACTGCCCAGAGTAAAAAGCCCGGATGCCATCAACATTACGGACGCCTGCAAAGTGTAATCGCTACCCTCATGAAGGGGCCGGCAACGATCCATCATTACCGTGAACAACGCTACTGTTGCCAAACCGTCCGCACACTGCTCGGTAATCGCCATCACCCAGACCAGTTCTCTGGTTGGAGACAGCGTTGCCCAGGCCCAACCGGCGAACGCCAGGGCCTGGAGCAGGGCGAAGGATATCAGCGCCTGCTGCCGGGTGATCCGCATCAGCAGCAGGCCGGCCAGTACCACCGCCAGCAAACCTGCCGCAGATGCAGCCAGATCGAGCAAGGCAATCTCAGCCAGGGTCCAGCGCTGATCGACCAGAAATGGCTTGATCATACGGGTGCCGAAACTGTCCCCGACCTTATAGATCAGTAACAGCGCCAACCACCAGCCCATCCCCGGCCTACCCCAGAAGCGCCAGAGCTCGGCCAGCCACCAACGCCAACCGGGCGACGGCGACGGCCCTGCCAGCGGCTGGGCCGGCTCCGGATAACGCAGAACCGGCAACAACAGCGCCAGCAGGGCCGCCATCGCCAGAAACAGGGTTCTTGGCCAGCCAATCTCTCCAACCAGCCAGAGCAACAGTGCGCCGCCAGTCAGCAGGCCGACTTTATAACCGCCAGTCTGCAGACTGTTGCCAATGCCGCGCAAACCGACCGGCAACAGGCGCACAGCCAGACCATCACTGGCAATGTCATGTGTGGCAAAGCAGAGGTTGAGCAGAAACAGCAGCCCGAGCAGCCACAGGAACACTGCTGGGGTCAGCGGCGACATCGGCAACAGAGCCATCAGCGCAAGAATCACTACCGCCAGTAGCTGGCAACCGACAATCCAGCGCTTGCGGTGACTGCTAGCGCCTCGGCCAAGATAATCCACCCACGGAGCCCAGATAAACTTCAGCGCCCAAGGCAGCGCCGCCAGCGACAGCAGGCCTATGTACTCAAGGGGCAGGCCTGCCTCTCTGGCGATCGCTGGCAATGCCCGGGTTACCAAACCGAACGGCAGGCCCTGGGCGAAGTACAATGCGGCCAGCAGCACCAGCAGGCGGCGACGCTCAGGCAACCCGGCTGTCACTTGCCCTGCTCCGCAGGCGCACTACACTGCTGTACTGGTACGACTATCATCCAGCTATCTCACTATCAGGAAGCAAGCACGTGATTCGGGTATTGATCGAGCGACAAATCATAGAAGGTCTTGAGCATCCCTACAGCAACGCCATCACCACCATGATGCAGGCCATTATTCAGGCACCGGGGTTTGTTTCCGGTGAGTCGTTGCGCGAGCTGGATCGCCCCAATCACCATCTGGTGCTGTCGGCCTGGTCCAGCCGGCATGCCTGGGAGCGCTGGGCGGTCTCGCGGGAACGGCGGGAAGCGCTGGACGCGATCAGTCCGTTTCTGGCCGAGCCGGAACGCATCACCATGCTGGAGCCGCTGACCCGCTGAGCTGCCGGTAACGCATCTCATACATGCCTGCCGGGATGTTTTCAGTACAATTCGTCAAACTCCGACCATCGCGTAGGAACCATGAGAAGAATAACCGGCGCTATCCTGCTTGCCCTGGCCCCGATGGCTCAGGCCATTGAGTATCGTGAAGAGCTTGCCCCTCCGAACGTCGACTTCTATCTGGAGCTTCTCGGCGCCAGAACAGATTTTGGCAACGTTGGTGGCGACCAGGAAAGCGGTTTGCGTATCCGGCTAGGTTTCGATCTCAAAGACGCCACCGTGGGGCGCTGGATGTTAAGGGCGGAGGCCGGGCTGAACCAGTTCGGCGAGAGCAGAAACCAAACCACACGATTCGACCCGGGCAGGCCCGAACTGTCCAATGATCAGCTGATTATCGACGAAGCCACTGAAGTCAGATTGTCGGGTATTGAGGCCGGGGTGCGACTTTACGATAGCGAACTCTTTTTTCTGCGTGGAGGCATATTCCTCTACAGTCTCAAGACCCGTTATCAGGAAACGCAAACTGCGGCGCTCCTTGATGGAACCCCTAACGGGCCACCCAACCCCCTTTCCCCTGTTCAGGAATCTGTTTCGGGAGTGGGCCCCTACCTGGGAGCCGGGCTTGAGTTCCCGCTGGTTGAGTCACTCAAAGCCGTTGCAGAATACAATGCCTATCGGGTAGAGAGTGAGTACCTGAACAATATCAGCCTCGGCTTTCGTTTCGAGTTCTGATTTTACTTGACGAACACCACGGTCTTGTTGCCATCCACAATGACCCGGTCTTCCAGATGCCACTGCACCGCGCGCAACAGGACGTTGCGCTCCACATCCTGCCCCAGCGCCTTCAGCTCCTCCGCCGAATGCCGGTGTGACACCCGCTGTACGTTCTGCTCGATGATCGGCCCCTGATCGAGCTCATCGGTAACGTAATGGCTGGTAGCACCGATCAGCTTCACCCCCCGCTGCCAGGCCTGCAGATACGGATTTGCGCCGACAAACGCCGGCAGGAACGAGTGGTGGATATTAATAATCTGCTGCGGAAAGCGGCCAACAAACTCCGGCGACAACACCTGCATATAGCGCGCCAGCACGATCAGATCGACCTTGCCCTCCAGCATGCCTGCCATTTCAGCATAGGCACCCGCCTTGTTATCCGCAGCGACCGGAATATGGTGGTAGGGAATATCGAAGCGCTCTACCTCACCGCGAAGATCTTCATGGTTACTGATAACCATCGGAATGGTGGCCGGCAGATTGCCACGCATGGTACGCCAGAGCAGCTCCATCAAAGCATGGTCATGTTTCGATACCAGAATCGCCATGCGCTTCTTGTCACTGGCATAGGATAGTCGCCAGTCCATACGATACTTATCCGCCACCCGGTTACGGAAGTTGGTTTCCAACGCATCCAGCGAGCAATCAAGCCCCGGCGTCTGGAACTCCAGACGCAGAAAGAAGCGTCCACCATTCAGATCGCTGGAGTGCTGGTCGAGATCAGTAATATTGGCGCCATGGTGATAGAGAAAGGTACTGACCGCGCTAATGATGCCGGGCTGGTCCGGACAAGTCACCAGCAGGCGCGCCGTCGTGGCGCTGGCCGGTGTCACTTCAGTGGAAGCCAGGGTCATGCAAAGTCTCCGAAATATTCGCGACGGTAAACAGAAGGCGTCTTGCCGGTCCATTTCTTGAAGGCCCGATGAAACGAGCTGGCTTCGCTGAACCCCATCAACAACGCGATTTCGTCGATCGACAGCTCCGGTTTGGACAGGTAATAGATCGAGGCGTCCTTGCGGATAGTGTCCTTGATTTCCTGATAGCTGGTATTGCCTTCCTTCAGCCGCCGACGCAGGGTCTGCGGCGTCATGTTCAGCTTCTCGCAGATTTCGGAGAAATCCGGGAAATTGTTGCCATACTCTCTGGAGATAATGGCACGGATCTGCGCCGGCAGGCCGACATTGTGGATATTGCCTTCGAGCAGCTGGGCCAGCGAATCCTTGAGAAACTTGGACAGGGAGATTTCGTTCTGTACCAGCGGCAGGTCAAGATAATCACGACGAAAAACCAGCCGGCTGATGCTCTGCCCGTATTCCACCGGGCAGTTATACAGAGAACGGTAGTCATCCTCCTTGCCGCCGCGCTCGAAATCCAGCTCGACGCGCTCTGGCTCTATGGCCTTGCCTACCAGCCAGCTCATGAACCGCACTGACAGGAAAACCAGTGATTCAATGATCACTTCACGGAAATCCAGTCGCGGGTTGGCGCTGACTCTGAGTTCCGCCAGCTCACCGTCACGTACCAGCGTGCAGCGCACTTCAAGGTCGAATAACTCGTAGAATTTCAGCCCGCGCTGAACGGCCTTTTCCAGATTGGAGCAGTTGATCACCGCATGGGCCATCATGCTGAAAGTGCCGGGCTTGGATTTGCGCCCCTGGCCAAAGCCGAGGAATTCATCCTGAGTCTGCTGCATCACCGCCAGCATCAGGCGAATAAAGGTTTCCCGCTCGATCCGCGCATCCGGATCATCCAGCAATGCGCGCTGGATGCCGGCGGTGGCCAGCAGTGACGGAATGTCGGCGCCGGAGCGGGCCGCACCCTGCAGCACCCGAACCACCTGACGTACGGCAATGTTTTTGCGATGAATCATGGTCAGCGTTACCTGCGCCCCGAAATAACAACACGCCTGCCGGCGGCCCCGGCCAATGATAGTTAATGTCAGCCCGATTGGCACATTGCGTCATTGAGAGGCCACAGAGCGGCTCGAATAATGGCCCGACCCGCCGGTCATGTCCATGCATTCATGACACGAGTTCAGGCGCGACGCAGAGCATACATAACAGGAATAACAATGGCCGAGCTGAGATTCGATGATCGCGTAGTAGTGGTGACCGGGGCCGGGAACGGTCTGGGCAAAAGCCATGCGCTGGAGTTTGCCCGGCGCGGCGCCCGGGTGGTAGTCAACGATCTCGGCGGCTCTGCCTTCGGAGAGGGCGCCAGCAAGACCTCAGCCGATGGGGTGGTAGACGAAATCAACGCCGCCGGTGGCGAAGCCGTCGCCAACCACGATTCGGTGACCTATGGCGACCGGATTATCGAATGTGCCCTGGACAACTTCGGCCGGGTTGATGTGGTCATCAATAACGCCGGTATTCTGCGCGACAAGTCGTTTCACAATATGACCGAGGAAGACTGGGATCTGGTCTATAACGTCCATGTCAAAGGCGCTTTCAAGGTCAGCCACGCCGCCTGGCCGCACCTGCGCGAACAGGAATATGGCCGGCTGATCTTCACCGCCTCCGCCGCCGGCATCTACGGCAATTTCGGTCAGGCCAACTACGCCATGGCCAAACTGGGCCTGCACGGACTGGCGCAAACGCTGGCGATTGAGGGCGCGAAAAAGAACATCGTCGTCAATACCATTGCACCAATCGCCGGTAGCCGGCTCACCGCCACCATCCTGCCGGCGCCGGTACTGGAGCAGCTCAAACCGGAGTTTGTCACACCACTGGTGGTCAAGCTCTGCCACGACAGTCACGGTGACAGTGGCGGCCTCTACGAAGTGGGTGCAGGCTGGGTAGGCAAGCTCCGCTGGGAGAGAACCCGGGGTCATGGATTCAACACGGCGACAATGCTTAGCGCTGAACAGATCGCCACACATTGGACGCAAATCACCGACTTCACCGACGCCGACCACCCCGCCGGTGGCCAGCAGGCCCTGATGTCGATTCTCGCCAACCTGCAAAACCGGTGAACGGACAGTTTCACCCGACGCGGGTTTCCCGCTAGACTCGGGCGGAGCGGAACCCATTGTCCGTGACAGCCACACTCCCGCTGTGCCGGCTCAGAGAATGGCAATGAATGTACTGATCGTGGAAGACAACAAACCTGTCAGTCTGCTGCTCTCGCGGGTCGTTGAGGAAGCGGGACTGGGGTATGTGATCGCCGCCGATGGTGAAGCTGCCCTGCGCCTGTTTGCCCAGCGCGATATCCGTATGGCAATTATTGATGTCGAACTGCCCGGTCTGGACGGCTATCAGGTTGCCCGCGATATCCGCAACCAGTCTCCGTCCATGCCGCTTATCATCATTTCCGCAAACAATGGTGACGCCTGGCGACAACAAGCTTTTGATGCCGGCGCCGATGAATTCATGGCCAAGCCCCTGCGCCCGAAAGAGCTTGCCAGCGTGCTGCAACGCTACTGCAGCCTGCCCACGTCCGGCTGACATTTGTGCAGCTTCTGCCATCCGCCATTTCGCCACTCAGTAGCGAGAGCAAGGCCGACAAGTTGATTACCCGACCCTCCGGCAAGTGGCAACGAGAATAAAAATCAGGGCTTCAGACCGAACTTGGCCCGCTCATCCAGAGCACGCAGATACAGCATCAGTTCCTGCTCGCCATCCTTACGGCTATCGAACGGCCCCATCAACTGGCCCTCACGAGTGGTAAAAAACCATTTGCCACCCTCATTAAAAAACCGGTCACTGTTGAAGAACGTTTTGTTGTCATCGCCTTTACGCTTGCCCATCTTTCCCCCGTATGGTTTTTGTTATCTCAGCGCATATTCCAGCGCCCGGAACACCAGATGTCCACAAGGATGGTCTATACCGCAGCCCGTACCTCCCGATTGCCCGGTCAGTATGGCGTGTTTTCTGTGAGGGCGGCAATGCCGGGGGCGGCGGGTTGAGGTGTGACAGGTTCACTGGCACACCTCAACCCGCCGCCAAACAAAAAGGCCGGATGCTTTCGCACCCGGCCTTTTTTTTGCCACAAGGCACTACCAATCAGGCGAAGAACTCGCCCTTGGCAGCCTTGTCAGCGAGCAGCTTCGGTACAGCAAAACGATCGCCGTACTTGGCCTGCAGTTCATTGGCACGCTTGACGAAGCCGGCCAGTCCACCTTCGTACTGGTTGATGAACTGGATGACACCACCGGTCCAGGCCGGGAAACCGATACCGAAGATGGAACCGATATTGGCATCAGCTACCGCTTCGATAACACCCTCCTCAAAGCACTTCACCGCTTCGATGGCCTCGACGAACATCAGACGCTCCTTCATATCCTCGAAGGGAATCTGCTTGTCGCCGCCAAAGGCTTCTTGCAAGCCCGGCCAAAGGCTCTTCTTGCCGCCTTCAGGGTAATCATAGAAGCCCTTGCCATGGGCTTTGCCCGGACGGCCCAGATCCTCGACCATCTTCTTCATGACCTTCTCGGCGGGATGCTCCGGCATCTCCGGCTTGCCTTCGCGGCGTGCATCATCACGGGCCGCCTTGCCGATACGCAGCGCGGTTTCCATGTTGATCTCGTCGATCAGGTTCAGGGTGCCCACCGGGTAACCTGCCTGCATGGCCGCCTGCTCGATGGACTGAGGGCTCAGGCCTTCGCCCAGCATGGCGATACCTTCGTTGGCGAAGGTGCCGATCACGCGAGTAGTAAAGAAGCCACGCGCATCGTTGACCACGATTGGCGTCTTCTTGATCTGCTGGACGTAATCATAGGTCCTGGCCAGCGCTTCCGGGCTGGTCTGCTCACCACAGATGATTTCCACCAGCGGCATCTTGTCGACCGGGCTAAAGAAGTGGATGCCGATAAAATCTGCCTGGCGCTTGACGCCCTTGGCCAGGTTGGTGATCGGCAGCGACGAGGTGTTCGAGCCGAGTACCGCATCCGGCTTGACCACGCCCTCGATTTCCTGAAACACCTTGTGCTTCAGTTCAGTACTCTCGAAGACCGCTTCGATCACAAAATCGACGCCTTCAAAGTCCTTGGCGTCGGCGGTGGCAATGATGCGAGACAGAATTTCTTCTTTCTTCTCGGCCGTCATCTTGCCGCGCGATACTTCCTTGTCGAGCAACTTGCGCGAATAGTCCTTGCCCTTCTCCGCGTTTTCGGCAGATACGTCCTTGAGCACGGCAACGGAACCGGAGCGAGCGGTAACGTAGGCAATGCCCGCACCCATCATGCCGGCACCGAGGATGCCGACTTTCCCGGCTTTGAACTTCGGCACATCCTTCGGACGGCTGGCGCCGCCATTGATCGCCTGCAGGTTGAAGAAAAACGCAGTGATCATGTTCTTCGCCACCTGACTGACCACCAGCTCGACGAAGTAACGGCCTTCAATCTTCAAGGCGTTATCGAAATCCACCTGCGCGCCTTCCACCGCGGCCGACATGATTGCCAGCGGTGCCGGGTAATTGGCACCCTTGAGCTGCTTCTTCAGGTTGGCAGGAAACGCCGGCAGATTCATGGCAAACGCCGGGACTTTCGGGTCGCCGCCCGGAATCCTGTAGCCCTGCTTGTCCCACGGCTGCTTGGCACCCGGGTTGGCCTTGATCCACTCTTTGGCCTTGGCCAGCATGGCTTCGCGGGAATCAACCAGCTCATCAATCAGACCCACGGATTTGGCTTTATCGGCCTTCATCCGCTGCCCCTGCATCAGCACGTTCATCAGTGCATTCTGGATGCCGAGCATACGCACCACACGGGTAACACCGCCGCCGCCTGGCAGCAGGCCGAGGCTGACTTCCGGCAGGCCGAACTGGGCCGACTTGTCGTTGATGGCAATGCGATAATGGCACGCCAGCGCGATTTCCAGACCGCCGCCCAGCGCAGTGCCGTTCAGCGCAGCAACCACCGGCTTGCCCAGAGTTTCAATCACACGCAGCTGGCGCTTGATCTCGTCCACACCGGAGAGAAAAGTCGGCGCGTCTTCACGCCTGGCTTTCAGCAGGTCACGCAGATCGCCACCGGCAAAGAAGGTTTTCTTGGCCGAGGTGATGATCACGCCGGTAATACTGTCTTTCTCTTTTTCCAGACGCTCGACCACCGCAGCCATGGAACGACCATAGAGCTCGTTCATGGTGTTGGCGGACTGGTTCGGATCGTCCAGGATCAGGGTGACGATATTGTCGGCGTCCTGTTCCCAGCGAATAGCGGTTTGTTCAGTCATTTGTGTTTCTCCACAATCCTGTCAACGGGCTCAAAGACGCTCAATGATGGTGGCAATGCCCATGCCGCCACCGACACACAGGGTGCACAGGCCAAATTTCTTGTCCTGCCGCTCCAGCTCGTCGAGAACGATGCCGACGATCATGGCACCGGTGGCGCCAAGCGGGTGACCCATGGCAATGGAACCGCCGTTGACGTTGGTAATCTTGTGGGAGATACCCATGTCTTTCATGAAGCGCATGGCCACCGAAGCAAAAGCTTCGTTGATTTCCCACAGATCAATCTGCTCAGCCTTCATGCCGGCTTTGGCGAGCGCCTTGCGGGCAGCCGGCGCCGGGCCGGTGAGCATGATGGTCGGGTCTGCGCCGCTAATCGCCGTGGCGACAATGCGGGCACGCGGCTTCATACCGAAATCCTTACCGGCTTTCCCGTTGCCGATCAGAACCATGGAAGCGCCATCAACAATACCGGAGGAGTTGCCGGCGGTGTGGACGTGGTCGATCTTCTCGATCCAGTGATATTTCTGCAGCGCCACCGCATCAAAACCACCCATCTCGCCCATCATCGCGAACGACGACGGCAGAGTCGCCAGCTTGTCTGCCGTGGTTCCGGCACGGACATGCTCGTCCCGGTCAAGAATAGTCAGCAAACCAGTATGGTCCTTGACCGGCACCACCGACTTGCCGAAATAACCCTTGTCCCAGGCATTGGCTGCGCGGGCCTGTGATTCGGCAGCAAACTCGTCAACATCGCGACGGGAAAAGCCTTCGATGGTGGCAATCAGGTCGGCGCCGATGCCCTGCGGCACAAACCCGGTGCTGTAGTTGGTGACCGGATCCATTGCCCAGGCACCGCCGTCGGAGCCCATCGGAATGCGGCTCATGGATTCCACGCCACCGGCGAGAATCAGATCGTCCCAACCGGACGCCACTTTCTGCGCAGCAGTGTTAACTGCTTCCAGACCGGACGCGCAGAAACGGTTCATCTGGACACCGGCGACGGTATCGGGCAGACCGGCAGCCAGTGCCACGGTTTTGGCAATGCAGGCGCCCTGATCACCGACCGGTGAGACCACACCCAGCAGGATATCGTCGATCCGGTTCGGATCCATGTTCGGGAAGCGTGCCTTCAATTCATTGACCAGGCCCACGGACAGGTCAAGTGGCTTGACCGTGTGCAGGGAACCATCTTTCTTGCCCCGGCCACGCGGGGTACGGATCGCATCGTAAATATAGGCTTCGGTCATGGAGACGTATCCTCTCGCCTTTTCAACAGCTTGCAGAAACCGGCGGGTGCCGGAGGAGGCGCTAGCCTGCCTGAACCGCAGCGACAAGGACAATGACAGGAATGCTCAAAGCGCTGACCGGATTGCCCAGTAACGTCTGGCCCCGGGGGCCGTTGACCTGACGGGCCCATGGTTCTACCTTGCGGCCATCAACCAGGAGCTCACCATGAACCATGCGTTTGAAGTCGCCACCTCGCTGCTTGCGTCCGTCGCCGAACTGGGCCGCGGCGTCCGGATCACCAGCGCCAGCCGACAGCCGGAAGAGATGCTTGAACTGTATGACATGGAGGGCTGCCCGTTCTGCCGCGTGGTCCGGGAGGCGCTGACGGACCTCGACATTGACGTGATGGTCTATCCGTGCCCGAAGAACGGGATCCGCTTCCGGCCGCTGGCGGAGCGACTTGGTGGCAAGCAGCAGTTCCCGTTCCTGTTTGACCCCAACACCGATCAGACCATGTATGAGTCGGCGGATATCGTCGAATATCTGTATGCCACCTACGGTAGCGGTCCGGTGCCTCGACGCTGGCGAGTCAAGGGCATTCGCACGCCGGCATCCTTTGCCGCCTCGGCACTTCGAATGGGCCGCGGCGTTCACGCCGAAACCGGCAACCGGAATACTGAACAACCACTGGAGCTGTTCAGCTTTGAAGCCAGCCCGTTTGCACGACTGGTAAGAGAACGGCTGACCGAGCTGGAGCTGCCGCATATTGTCCGCCAGGTCGGTCGTGACAACGCCGCCGACTGGATGTTGCCGCCAATGCGTGAGCGGCTGATGCCCGATTACCAGCCGACCCAGCGCAATCGTCAGATCCTGATTCAACGTGCCGGACGGGTTGCCGTTCCGTATCTGATTGACCCGAACACCGGAGTTGAACTGTTCGAGTCAAAAACCATTCTGGATTATCTGGACCGCACCTACGCCTGAACAAACGCAGCAACAACAAGGCTCCTTCCGGTACCTTGTTGTTGCTGCAGATTGTTGCTGCAGACACTCAACGCGGCAACAAAGCCCCGGCATCGTCAAATACCGCCAAGCCGGCACGAGGGTCATCACTGGCATCCTCTGCACTGCCGACCCGGTCAAACGCACCGGCAACAGCGATCAGGCCATTCGCCGCCAGAACAGAACGGACCCCAGTCACCGCGCCCGGATTCCAGTCCAGTACCAGACCGGCAGCGTCAAACGCGGCGACACCCTGTCTGGCAAGCGCCGCGCCCACTTCAGTGAACTCGCCTGCCGCATAAATTGCAGTATCAGCGGAAAGCGAGGTTACCGCGGCATTTGTTTCGGGATTCCAGTCAAGCAGATTGCCAGCGCTATCAAATGCCGCCAGATAGGCCCGGGGCGTATCTGCCATGCCATTACCTGCATTAAGAAATGCGCCACCGACATAAATATCGCCGTTCAAAGACGTCAAAGATGCAACCTTTCCATCGGCACCGGGATTCCATGCCAGAAGTTCGCCGACGGAATCAAAGGCCGCCAGATTAAGCCGTCCTGTATCCACGGTACCGCGACCTGCGGCGGAGAAACTACCACCGGCATAAATGACACCGGACTCCATCAGCAATGCAGCAACGGAGCCATTACTAACCGGGTTCCAGCTCTGCATCAGGCCAGTAGTATCTGCTGCGGCAAGGCTTTTTCGGGGCAATGCACCCGCCGCGGAAAAGCTGCCGGCGAAATAGATCACTCCGCCATCTTCAACTAATGCCCTGACTTCTCCATCAGTTGACGGATTCCAGCCAGTCACTGCACCGCTCAGTCGGTCTACCGCGCCAAGAGACAGCCTCTTGGTATCGGCCGTCGGATTACCCAGCTGACTGAAAACCCCACCCAGATAAACCGTATCACCGGAAACATGCAACGCATATACCGGCGCATCAGTCGCCGGAGCCCAGGGAAGAAGCTCGCCATCCGGTGCGAATGCTGCGAGATTATTTCTCGCCGTCTGCGCCGCCACTCCGCTGAAATCGCCGGCCACCGCTACGACGCCATTTGCCATGGTGATATCCGCCACGGCACCCACCAGCCGCGGTCGCCATTCAAGCAGGTTGCCTCCTTCGTCAAACGCTGCCAACGACATTCTGCTCGCCTCGGCTTGGTTTACCCCGGTCGCCATGTCAAATTCACCACCAACATAAAGTAGCGAGCCCGCTATACCAAGAGCATGAACCACACCATCGACAGACACTGTCTGCGGCTGTAGCGAATTGTCATTAGCAAACGTCGCCAGCCCACTGCGAGGCTGGCCATCAACGGCATCAAAACGGCCGCCCACCAACAGATCATCGCCTCTTAAAGCCAGCGAATGGATTTCCTTATCCACCGGACCAGTGATCACCGGAGCAAAGTCCAGCAGCGTACCGTTCAGATCAAATGCTGCCAGCAGACTTCTGGGCGCCTGGCCGTCGTCAACCAGCACTTCCTCGAAGCTGCCAGCCACAACGACCCGATCACTCTCCACCAGAATGGCATTTACTACACCGCCAACCTTGCCGTCCCAGGGGAGCACTGCACCAAAGGATGCAGGTGCAACCGATATTTTTGCCACCCCGGCGCGCGCCATTCCTCCCGCCGCAGAAAAATCTCCAGCAACCCACATTGCCTGTGGGGTGAGAAAGACATCTCTTACAGGGCCGTTAACCGCAAGACTGAACCCCTCGAAAAGATTGCCATCCTCAAGAAATATCGCCAGATTGGATCTGGCGCCACTACCGTCCGGGCCTCCGGCATCGCTGAAATCACCCGCAACCACAACGGCGCCGCCTACGGATAGAAGTTTGTAAACCACTGCGTTGCCACCGCTGACAAAACCTGACCAGTCTGCAACCTGTCCTGCTGCATCCACCCGGGCAAGATTCTGGCGAGGTTCACCACCAACGCGAGAGAACTTGCCACCGATATACCAGCCCCCCTGACCATCAGAGAGCATACTGTGAACAACGCCGTCTACATCCGGGAAAACCAGGGGATGGCCGGAGGCGCTGTCATCCGCTGCTGCAAGTACGGTCGCGGCACGAAGATTAAGAGCGACCTGACCGAAATCCCCTCCGATATAGCGATTACCACTCACATCAAAGGACTGACTCAGAACCTGTCCGTCGACACCCCAGCTTCGCGGCACAAAACTGCTCCAGGCGAACAGCTCGTTATCTGCCCTGATCGCCACGTAAACCGGCGTATCAGGGGTTAGTGAAGTCAGCGTAAAGGGCGGCGTGACATTAATCGCAAGCATTCCCCCGGGAACCGATGCGTACTGATCCAAAACCATATCCGCCACCGGGCTGATGTAAAGGTCGTAAACCACTTCCGGATCCGCCGCCCAGTCCAGTCGCGCTACTTCCGGCCCGGCAACCTCTATTCGGATATCACCACCATGCAGTGATGACGACCAGGGAATGGCCCCTTCCTTCGCGGCAAATAACGCCTCTACATCCAGATCAGCCGCCACATTGCTATCGGTACGCGGATTGGCAGCGACCGCATCGTCCCAACCAGTAAATTCGTAGCCCGGTTCGGGAACAGCCGTAACAGACTGACCGCTTCCCTGAAAAAGCACGCTTTGCTGGAAAAAATCTTCGTATGTCGTTTCGCCTACAACAAGACTGCCGTTATTCCCCGCCGCATACCTCAGCATATAACTTTTTATCGTGAAGTTGGCTGTGACAGTAAAGCCCTCCACGACATTGGTATCAATGCGCTTCGGTGTGTCGATACCATCGCTCCAGTCAACAAATTCGTAGCCATTATTCGGCACCGCTTCTACTTCGGAGCCGCTATCACCATAAGTAATGCTCTGCAACGGGTTGCCTTCGATGGTGCCGCCCTGACCGGCAACATAAACCAGCTGCAGCTGCGTGAGGGGAAAGCTGGCCTTGACTTTGCAGACACCACTCACACCGCCCGCACTAGCTATCGTGCCCGTCGTATAGGTATTTCCTTCAAGCGCCCCGCCACAACCACTGATAACAACATCATGGTTGGCATCAGGCGTAACTGTGAACTGAGCCTGACCTCCCATCGGGACATCAATAAAGGCGGGAGCAGTGACACCACCTGTTGTCAACTGCTGCAACTCGATACGATATACCGGTGTTCCTGGCGGGGGCGTACCAACAATCGGTGCATCATTGTTACCCGCATCTATCCAGGCAACAACAACCTCAACCCAGTCCTGCATCAGCGTCAGCCAGCCTGCCAAACCGCTGCCATCACCGATGGTCGTCCGTGCACTGTCGAGATCAAACTTGTACAAGGGAACTGAATCAGGGTTGTTTGCATCCTGAACAAAAGGATCTTCACTCATCCTGAACACATCGAACAGTTGCGCGGCCGCTTCTGCTTGCGTCAAACCACCATCAACAAATAATGACGCCAGAGTGCTGTAGGGGGTCAGGTTGCACGTCAGCGCCACCGCATCAGAAGCCAGAGTGCAGTCAGCCTGCAATGTGCCGACATAGGGATTGCCATCCAAAGTGCCGCCCCTGGAGATCAGTCGTAACGGTGGCTCCGGGTTGGTGATGGTGATAGAAAAGCTACCGTCTACGGTTGTCGCTCCACTACCCAGCAAGGCGCCGCTGGCATCCCGAACAGAAACCTCCGCGCCGCTCAATGGCCCGTTCACGACCATGCCGGATACACTGACCTCGCGATCGGCGGTGCCGCCGCCATCACTGCCGCCACAGGCGGACAGACCAAGCACGGCCCCGAAAAGCAGGACACGGGAGAATATGCTGAGCGACATCGGACAGCCCTCTGAACTGCTAGGCCCGCTCGCCAGGTCCGCTGTTATGCAAGGCAGGCAGGAGCGGGAGAAAATAATTATCGGCGGAGGCGCCCGGAGCAGGAGAGCCCCACCTCACGACTATAGGAAAAACCGGGACGTCCACCAAGGAAGGCTACAAAGAGACAACAGAAAGACCGCAGGCGGAAGCAATTCACAGGCTGGAATTGGCTCTGCCCCCAGTGTCCGTATCAGCGCTGTCAGGCGCCGGGGCTTCGCCCACCTCCGATGGCGTGGATTCGACATCCGCCACCAGCATCTCGATATGATCCGCTATATCCCAGTCGGCTGGCTCACCGGGATGATGGGCGCCGAACTCCTCGTTGCGTGGATCCAGTTCGACAATGACGGGCGACGACACCGGCACCACAGGAGCATAATCACCCTGCTCTGCCAGTGGCACGGTGTCCTCTGCGCGGAACCGGTAATGCACCGCCAGTGCCCCCGCCAGCAAACAGACAGCGATGAATACGAACAGGGCCGACGCGCCAAATACCCCCATAAGCCAGGCGCCGAGCAGCGGCCCGGCAATGGTGCCAACACCGTAGATCCGCAACAGACCGGCACAGGCCGCCACCAGCTGATCATTGGGCAGCTGGTCATTGGCCAGCGCCACGCTGACCGGATACATGCTGGTGGCGACCGCAAAGAACAGGCCGCTCAGCAAAAACATCAAGGTCAGGGACAAGCCGCCAAACATCGCCATCAGCAATGCTGCCACACCACCTGCGGCAAGCAGCCCGGCCAGCACCGGCAGGCGGCCGAGACGATCCGACAACCAGCCTGCGGGCCACTGCAGCAATACGGCGCAGATGACCGAGAAACCCATGTACTTTGATAACAACGCGGTGCTCATGTCCTGCCGCAACGCATACAGAGGCGCCAGAGAAATAAAGGCGCCTAGCGCTATACCGGCAACCAGCACCCCGGTGACCCCGGCCGGCGCGTTACGCATCAGCTGAGCGACATGCAGCACCGCGATCTGCGATGGCGCCATGGGCACCAGCCCTCTGGTCAGGGACAAGGGGACCAGCGACAACACAATCAGGATAGCCACCACACTGAACGCAATAGCTGTGGTCGGATCACTGACGCCGACAAACAGCTGACCGAGGGACGAAGCAATATAAAAATTGATGGTGTAGAGACCGAGCAACTTGCCGCGCGACTCATTGGTGGCCCGGTCGTTAATCCAGCTTTCCGTCACCGTCATCAAGCCGGCCAGACAGAACCCCATCAGCAGGCGCATCACCGCCCAGGCATATTCGGACGCAAGCATCGGATGCAGTAGTGAAACTGCGCAGGCAATCGCCGCATAGGTAGAAAAAGCCCGGATATGGCCGACACTGCGAATCACCGCACTGCCCCAGGTCGCCCCCATAACAAAGCCGACCGAATAGCAGGCCAGAATCAGGCCTATGCTGATATCCGCATAACCCTCCAGCTCCATTCGCAGGGACACCAGCGTGCCCAGCATCGCGCTGCCACTGATCAGCAGAGCGAGACTGAGAAACAGGGCCGCCAGAGAGAACACTACATTTGCCATGCCGGGAGTCTAGCAAGGCAGCGTGGAAACGTCAGGAAGAGAATGCCGGATCGGGCAAATGCAAAAAGGCTTTTACATCTGGCCGAAGCCCGACTATACCGGCAGGCCAAGCCTGCGCGCTTCCATCCGCCGCAGGAACTCCAGCATGATCTGCCGGTACAAATCCTCACCAAGCCATTTATCTTCAACCCCGGAATCGATATTCGGGTTGTCATTCACTTCAACCACCACCACGCGATCGCCGCTTTGTTTGAGATCAACGCCATACAGCCCGTTACCCATCAGTCGCGCCGCCTTGGTGGCAACACGCAGCACCTTGGCCGGCACTTCCTGAATGGCCATGGTCTTATAGCGGCCACTCTCGGTCGTGCCACCGTCCTTATGATTGTAAATCTGCCAGTGCCCTTTGCTCATAAAATACTGACAGGCATACAGCGGCTTTTTGTTCAGCACACCGACACGCCAGTCATAGTCGGTGTACATATACTCCTGCGCCAACACCACAGCACTTTGCTTGAAGTACTCAACCAGAGCTGCCTCAAGCTTCTCGACACTATCGGCCTTGCTGATGCCACGGGAAAAAGATCCGTCCGGAATTTTCAGGACCACAGGCAAGCCAATATCCTCAACCAGTGCGGCCGCATCCATCTTGCCGTCCTTGAACAGAAAACGGGTCTTTGGCACCGGCACCCGGTGTGCCTGCATCAGCTCGGCAAAATAAATCTTGTTAGTGCAACGAAGGATTGAGCCCGGATCATCCATCACCACCATGCCTTCCTTTTCCGCCTTGCGCGCAAACTGATAGGTATGATGATCCAGCGCCGTGGTTTCACGAATAAACAGCGCGTCATACTCGGCCAGACGCGGATAGTCCTCACGGCCGATCAGCTCAACATTGATGCCCAGCCCGGCGCCGGCCTTGATAAAGCGCTTCAGCGCAACCGGGTCCGACGGCGGCAGCTTTTCATTCTCGTTCACCAGAACCGCGAGATCGTAACGATACTTGCGCCGACCACTGGATTTACGCCAGACCCGGGCATTGAACGCCTCAATGGCTGCAGCGAAGGCATCCTCTTCCCCACCCTTGAGCTGGTGCACACCAACCGAACGGACCGACTCGATATTCCATTCGGCATCACGACGACGGAACTCCAGTTGCAGGATTGGAGACGGCAATTGATCGAATACCTGACGCGCCAGCTCCTGAATTCCCTGATGCTCGGTCTGGCCGAAATACAGCTTGATGGAAAACCGGTCCTTGACCTCACTATGCTTCTTCATCGCCTTATCGAGGACCGCATCCATGGATTCAAAATGCAGCCCGTACAGGGCCTTGCGGGACAGGTCATTTACCGTGCGTACCGACGGCAGCACCCGGTGACTGCGAGCCTCCGCCAGCAGCGAGCAATAATAACCCGGACTCAGATAACGGTAGCTGCGACAGAGGTTGATGACCTGAACCCGACCCGGCGGAAACTGGGTGGCATTATCCAGATACTCCCGCGCTGTCATGAGATGCCTGGCGGGATAATAGGCCGCCCAATCCTTGATATCTTCGACGACCAAAACGACGTGCGTCATTGTGCTCCCTTGTGGGCTGTGGCGACCGGTACGCCACTTTACCGGCAGGCATGGTCAGCCTGCCAGTAGTAGCTGCACAGAAATATTCCCGTCCCCGGCTCAGTAGGCCGCGTCCGTCCCCTGCGCTGGACCAGCGCCCTTGTTGCCCGGATGGCCGGCCTTCTCCAGTGCCTGCTGCACCTCCGGGGGCATATACTCCTCGTCGTGCTTGGCCAGTACTTCTTCGGCTTCGAAATAGTCGCTGCTTACCAGCGTGCCGTTGGCAACAATCCCCTGCCCCTCACGGAACAGGTCCGGCAGGATGCCCTCGTAGCGAACGGTAAAGGTGCCTTGCCCGTCAGTGAGGTCAAACAGTACCCCCAGGCCATCGGCCTCACGCCGGACCGAACCTGTTACCACCAGCCCGCCGACCCGCATCCGCGCCCCCTCCGGCGCCTCACCACTAACCACCTGCTGTGGCGTATAGAACAGGTTGATGTTCTGGCTAAGGGCATAAAGCACCAGCCCTACTGCCGTGCCCAGACCGACAACCAGACCCAGGACAATCAGCAAACGCTGCTTGCGAAGCGGATTCATTACATGACTCCCATCAGAAATTACTGCCCGGACTGTTCGCGCCGGGCAAGACGACGCAGATCTTCACGCACTTTTTTCTGGCCGCGATATGCCAACCACAGGTTGCCGGCAATCAGCAGTGCAGAAATGCCGTACGCAGACCAGACATAAACCCCATGGGTTCCCATCTGCAGGAATTCGGAAAACGAATCAAAGTACATCAGTGCAACTCCTTGACCCAGCCACTCTTGCGCTCACGCCAGAGCAGTTCGGCGCGAGCGCGCCACAACACCGAGACAGCGAACAACAGATAAATGCCCAGCATACTGACCAGCAGCGGCGTCAGCATTTCCGGCGGCATGCTGGTTTTGCCGACCAGCTTCAGCGTGCTGCCCTGATGCAGGCTGTGCCACCATTCCACGGAATATTTGACAATCACCACGTTAATCACCCCGACCAGCGCCAACAGCCCGGCGGCGCGACCGGCCTGACGCGGATCCGGAATGGCATTGATCAACGCCATCACCCCCAGATAAAGGAAGAACAGGATAAGCATCGAAGTCAGCCGGGCATCCCACTCCCACCAGGTGCCCCAGGTCGGCTTGCCCCAGATCGCTCCGGTGATCAGGGCAATGGCGGCGAGCACAGCACCAAACGGCGCGATCGCCTTGATCATGACCTCGGCCATTTTCATCCGCCAGACCAGATTCACCAGCCCGGCCACACCCATCGCCACATAGCCCAACAAAGCGCCGCTGGCCGCAGGTACATGAATAAAAATAATCCGGTAGCTGTTGCCCTGCTGATAATCCTCCGGGGCAAACGCCAACCCCCAGACCAGACCGGTTGCGGTAATCAGCAACGCCAACGGCCACAACCACGGCAGAACAATGTCGCTGAAACGGTAGAAGTAGCGTGGCGAGCCAAGCTGATGGTACCAACGGGTCAGTGTGTTCCAGATCATGATCAGTTTCCCGAGCTGATTCGCAGGCCGGCCGCCACCGCAGCAGGAGCCAACACCAGTGACGCCAGCATCATGGCTGCCAGCAGCGCCAGCACCCCGGACACCGGCAGGCCATTTGCCGCATAGGTCACTACACCGGCACCAAACACCAGCACCGGCACGTACAAGGGCAGCACCAGCAACGACAGCAAAATACCGCCGCTACGCAGAGATACCGTCAAGGCTGCACCGATGGCACCCAGTGCAATCAGGGTCGGCGTGCCCAGTAACACGGCCACAAACAGCACCGCGATGGCCGGCTCCGACAGGTGCAGCATGTAACCCAGCAAGGGTGCCATCAGCACCAGCGGCAAGCCGGTCAGTATCCAGTGCGCCACCAGCTTTGCCAGCACCGGAATATAAAGGCTCTGCGGCGCAGTCAGCAGCTGCTCCAGTGCGCCGCATTCGTGATCGGCCCGGAACAGGCCGTCCACTGACAATAACACCGCCAGTAGCGCGGCCACCCAGACCACGCCGGGCGCCAGAGTCGCCAGCAGCTCAGGCCGCGGTGATACCCCGAGTGGAAACAACGCCACCACCATGACGAAGAAAAACAACGGATTGATAATCTCGGCCGGGCGACGCCAGGCCAGCAGCAACTCACGGCTCAGGGTGGCGGAAAAACTCACCGCACCTCTCCGGCACCGCGTCCCAGACATATCTGCCGGGCTTCGCCGTCAAGGCGGTGGTGCGAGCTGTACAGCACCAGCGCACCGGCATCGGCCAGTTGCCGCAGACGCGTCTCGATCAGAGCGACGCCATCCACATCCAGTGCGGTAAAGGGTTCGTCGAGCAGCCAGACGGACTTATCCAGCAACCACAGCAATGACAGCGCCACCCGCCGGGTCTGGCCAGCGGAAAGCTGCGCCACCGGCACGGTCTCGTAACCCGCCAGACCAAGACGGGCCAGCGCCTGCCCGGCCTGCTCGGCAGCCAGCCGCTGTTGATGCAGGGCCAGCCACCAATGCAGGTTTTCCAGCGGGGTCAGCTCGACCCGCAGCCCGGGACGATGGCCGAGGCTCAGCATCTGCTGACGCGGATCCTTGCCGGCCGATACCGCCGCCGGCCAACGCAGCTGGCCCTCATAGTGGCCATGCAGGCCGGCGATGATCCGCATCAGAGTGGTCTTGCCGGCACCGTTCGGGCCGGCGACCTGCCAGATCTCACCAGCCGCGGCGGCGAACGACAGACCGGCAAACAGGACACGGTCGTCTCGCTCGCAGGTCAGGTCCTCGGCTTGCAGCAGCGGCAGGTCAGTCACGGGGCTCCGGAGGCGGCAGGATAAAAACGCCGCGCAGTATACCATGAGGTGTGCCGGTATCCTGCGTTAATCAGCGTTACCGCTGCGGCATCGGTGCAAGTGCGGCATCGGTGAACGCTGATCGGCATTGGCGCAAGCAATGCGCCGTACGGGTGCATCACATCATACATGGAGCTGCATTATTCAAGCGCACCTCCATATCCTTTCTGGTGCGAACAGAAATATATCCATGCCGGCAAGCACTTGGAGCGCACCATACGAAAGCATGGCCGCGCTTATCTGCCCTTGTGAATTTTATCCCGCATGGCACAGCTTTTGCTTTGAACACTGCTGAAAGTCCGCAGATGTCTGCCCCAGTACGGCAGCCTGCATCGCGGTACCTTGCCGGCAATGGCGTCGGCATATGGAGCAATGGCGCTCCGAGGAAATGTTGCGAACCGGACTCACCGGCATTGATCACTGCCGGCAAGAGGAACTGGTTTTGGTTGCATATCCCTGGAGAAGCCTGTGCCTGCTACACCCGCTTCATTGCAAAACGACTGGCCACTGACAGATGCAACGACGTCTTCGTTTGCCGTCGCAGACGACACCACCGACCCGCTGGTGGTGATTGGCGGCGGCCCGGTAGGCATGCATTTTGTTCGTCGTATTCTGAGCCACGACCCGACCCGCGAAATTGTTCTCTATGACAGCGAACCCTGGCAGCCCTATGACCGGGTCCGGCTGTCGTCTCTGTTGGCCGGCGAAACCCGGCTGGAACAGATAGCCAATCCACTGCTGACCACCCGGCTGGCCCGGGTCGTATCCCTGCTCAACTGCGCAGTCACCCGGATTGATCCCGACCACCGTCAAGTCCTGGATAGCCGTGGCCAATGGCAGCGCTACGACAAGCTGATTCTGGCAACCGGCTCCTCTGCCGCGATGCCGGACATTGCCAACCTGAACCTGGCCGGTGTTTTCAAGCTGCGCGATCTTGGTGACGCCGAACGCTTGCTGGCACGGCAGATGCGCAGCCGCCATACCGTGGTACTGGGCGGTGGCCTGCTCGGCCTTGAAGCCGCCCGTGCCATGCAACGCAGCCATACCCGGGTGACACTGGTTCATCGCAGCCCACGCCTGCTGAACCGACAACTCGATGATGGCGCCAGCAAATTACTGCAGGAACATGTCGAGAAACTGGGCATTCAGGTATTGCTTAACAGTAGCGTGCGCGCTGTTATCGGCGAGCAGAATGTGCGCCAGATACAGCTCGGCGATGGCCGTCTGCTTGACTGCGACACCCTGATCATCGCCACCGGCATCCGCCCGAATACCGGCCTTGCCACAGAGGCAGGTATTCGTTCCGGTCAGGGATTTCGGGTCGATGACTCCATGCGCACCTCAATCGACAGAATCTATGCGATTGGTGAGTGCGCCGAGCACCGCGGCCTGGTTCACGGCCTGGTCGCCCCGGGACTGGAACAGGCTAACGTGGCCGCCGCACATATTCTCGGCAATCCCGCCCATTACACCGGCTCCATCGCCGCCACATCGCTCAAGGTGGTTGGCCAGCAGACATTCAGCATCGGCAAGCTTGGCGATGAAGAAGATCGCCACTTCAATCGCAGCGTTGTTTATGAAGACAGGGGAAACGGCAAGTACCGGAAAATTATCCTGCGCGGCAATCGTCTGGTCGGCGCGGTAGCTATCGGCGAGTGGACCGAACTGGGTCGGCTGCGTGAAGCCGTTACCGTACAGCGCCGGGTCTGGCCCTGGCAGCAGTGGCGCCTGCGCCGCAGCGGACAGCTCTGGCCGGACAGCAGCGAAGCCAGCGTCCGCAGCTGGCCCGCCAGCGCCACCGTCTGCCATTGCCGTAGTGTCAACCGTGGTGCTCTGGGGCAGTCGATTGCCCAGGGCGCCTGCAGTGTCGCTGCACTAACCGCACAAACCGGTGCCGGCTCGGTATGCGGATCATGCAAACCGCTGCTGGAAGAACTGGTCAGCACTGATACCGCGACATCAGCAACACCAATCCGAATCGGCAAACCACTGCTGCTGACTTCAGCGATCAGCCTGCTACTGGCGCTGCTGATCTGGCTGCTACCACCGATTCCCGCCGCGGTTACGGTTCAGGGCGGCTTTCACCCGGGCGAGCTGTGGACTGATCACCTGCTGAAGCAGGTCAGCGGCTTCACTGTTGTCGGCCTGATGGTCGTCGGTCTGGCGATTTCGCTGCGAAAACGCACGCGCCTGAGTATCGGCCAGTTCAATACCTGGCGAGTCGTGCATGTCGTACTCGGCATGGCTGCGGTGATGTTGCTGGTCGCCCACACCGGACTCGACAGCGGCAGCAATCTGAACCGGCTATTGATGTTCGACATGATTGCGATCGCCCTGCTCGGCGCCTTGACCGGCGTGGTCATGGCGATAGAACAACGCTTACCGCCACGCTGGAGCAGGCGACTGCGCAGCAGCTGGAGCATGGCGCATATCCTGCTGCTGTGGCCGCTGCCGGCATTGCTCGGCTTCCACGTTCTCGCCAGCTACTACTACTGAATCGGAATAACGGATGCATATGAGCAACACCTCGCTATGGATCCTCTGGGCACTGATCACACTGGCTCTGTGTGGCTGGCTCGGCTATCGCCTGCTGCTGTCCGATGACAACGAGATTTTCCTGCTCGGCCAGACCAGCCATGGCCACCACCAGATCGAGCTGGCCTGCACCAGCTGCCACAGCTCCGCTTTCGGTGGTCAGGAAGTTCTGCAGGATGCCTGCATGAATTGCCATGGCGAAGCGCTGCGCGCTGCTCAGGATGACCATCCGCGCAGCAAGTTCACCGATCCGCGCAATGCCGACCGACTGGCAGAAATCGATGCCCGTTACTGCGTCGCCTGTCACCGTGAACACAAGCCCGAACTTACCGGCGAGATGGGTGTAACGCGGCCGGATGATTTCTGCTTTCACTGTCATGCCACTATCGCCGAAACCCGACCGAGCCACACCGGCATGGAGTTCAACACCTGTGCCAGTGCCGGCTGTCATAACTACCACGACAACACCGCCCTTTATGAGGATTTCCTGCTGACCCACGCGGGACAGCCAGACTTCCTTGAAAAAATGCGGGTCCCCGTGCGCCATAAAGCCATGGACGAGACTCATGGCAAGGCGCTCACTCTGGCAGATATCGACATGCCGGCGAGCCTCAGCATGGACAGCGACATCCCCTCTCAGTGGCAGCACAGCGCCCATGCCCTCAGCGGCGTCAACTGCTCTGACTGTCATAGCAACGGTGACGCCGAGCCAGGCTCTGAATGGATAGAAAAGCCCGATCACAACAGCTGCAAAAGTTGCCACGAAGAACAAGTCAGCGGATTTCTGTCCGGCATGCATGGCATGCGTCTCGCCGCCGGACTCACTCCAATGCGCCCGGCACTGTCCTGGAAGCCGATGCGCGAACAGGCTGCTGACATCACGCTGAGCTGCAACAGCTGCCACCAGGCCCATGACTACAATCCGGTTCGTGCTGCCACAGAAAGCTGTCTTGGTTGCCATGCCGATAACCACTCACTGGCTTACCAGAACTCAAAACACGCCGCGCTCTGGCAGCAGGAAATTTCCGGCAATGCGGAGAGCGGCAGCGGAGTGTCCTGCGCAACCTGCCACCTGCCGAGAGAGACGCACCTGAAAGACGGCAAGGATGTTGTCCGGGTACAGCACAACCAGAACCACAACCTGAGACCGGCGGAAAAAATGGCGCGCGCTGTCTGCATGCATTGCCATGGCCTCGGTTTCACCCTTGACGCGCTGGCCGATCCGGCCCTGCGCGCCAACAATTTCCAGGGCCGTCCGGCGGCACATATCGACAGCATCCGGATGGCTGAGGAAAGGCTGCGACAGCAGCAGGAGAACCGCCAGAACCGGGATACCGGCCGATAACTGGCATTTCAGTGTTTCACTCACGAACGAGGACGATGACATGAACAGCAAGACACCACGTTTCACCCTGATCACACTGACCAGTCTGGCACTTCTCAGCGGCTGTTCCGGCGACAAGGCAGCACCGACGGGTATTGCACCACAGAAATTCACCGATGCCCTGTTTGCGGTAATGGAAGCAGACCGAACCGTCTACACCCGCAAGGTAGTACAGCGTCTGGCGAACGAGGAGAAAGTTATCAAGGCCAGTGAACACTGGTCCGATGACAAGGCCCTGCCATTGCCGGCGCAGATGTTCCGGTTCGGCTCTGAAGCTGTGGCCGAAAAAACCGATGCTTTCAGTTACACCCTGCAGTCGATCTGGCCGATCAATGAACAGAACTCGCCGAAAACCCAGATGGAACGCGATGGCCTGCAGTATGTGGTCGATAATCCGGGCAAAAACTTCTACGGCGAAGAAAAACTGGGAGGCGTCACCTACTTCACCGCCGTGTACCCGGATGTCGCCGTGTCACCGGCCTGTATCAGCTGTCATAACGAACACCGCGACACCCCGCGCAGCGATTTCAAGATCGGTGATGTGATGGGCGGCGTGGTCATTCGCGTACCACTGTAATGATCTCGCGGGCACTGATACGCGAGGTCAGCGCCTGCGCCCTGCTGGCAGCGATGCTGGCAGGGTGCAGTCCGGGTGAACAACCGGGGCAATTGATCTGGCAAAACAACTGCCAGGTCTGCCACGGCCCCGGGCTGGCCGGAGCGCCGCGCATCGGCAATCAGACTGACTGGGCAGCACGACTGACGCAGGGCACCGACACACTGATTGACCATGCCATCCATGGCTATGCCGGCCCGGGTGGACATGAAATGCCGGCTCGGGGCGGGAATCCGTCACTCTCTGATGCCGACATCGCCGCTGCCGTGAACTACATGATTTCCCAAAGCCGATAAATTCTTTCAACGGAGACACACCATGACACCGGACCAGAAAATACTTGTGCAACAGAGCTTCACTAAAGTGGTGCCGATTGCCGATCAGGCCGCGGCACTGTTCTATCAGCGCCTGTTCTCCCTGGACCCGACCCTGCAACCGCTGTTTCGCGGCAACATGGAGGAACAGGGCCGCAAACTGATGAAAATGATCGGCACCGCCGTGAATGGTCTTGATGATCTCGACGCGCTGGTACCGGCCGTGCAGGATCTCGGTCGCCGCCACGTCGGTTATGGTGTCGAGGACGGCCACTACGACACCGTTGGCGCCGCCCTGATCTGGACCCTTGAACAGGGCCTGGGCGATGCCTTTACCAATCCGGTGCGCGAAGCCTGGGTCACGGTCTACGGCATTCTCGCCAGCACCATGAAAGATGCCGCTGCCAAGGTTGCCAGCCCGGCCAAGAAAGGACTGTTCGGCAGCCTGTTCTCGCGCTGAGTATCGACTGTTCTTGCAGGCTCCGATGTCCGCCGGCATGCTGCGCGGACACGGGCTGGCAAGGGGAGTCGATGGCCACCGAGATCGAACGCAAATTTCTGCTGCGCGACACCGGCTTTCTGCAGGGCCTGCCCGGCGAGCGGATCTGTCAGGGCTATCTCAGCGATGCCGTGGATGCCACGGTACGGGTGAGACTGGTCGGCAATCAGGGCTTTCTGACCATCAAGGGCCGCAGTCACGGCATTTCCCGCAGCGAATTCGAGTACCCGATTCCTGCCACCGATGCCGAACAGTTGCTGGCCATGTGCTGCGCCAGTCGTATCGACAAGACTCGCTATCGCATTCCCCATGGCCGCCATCTGTGGGAAGTGGACGTATTCAGCGGCGCCAATGAGGGGTTGGTGGTGGCGGAAATCGAGCTGGCCAGCGAGGAAGAAGTGTTTGCCCGCCCCGACTGGCTCGGCGAAGAAGTCAGCCACGACAGCCGATACTTCAACAGCCAGTTAAGCCGTCAGCCATTCTCCGGTTGGTGACCCGGACCACTGTCATAAAACTTTCTTTTGCCGCTGACCCCGAGGACGCGGCAAGGTTGCCCCCGAATGGATACTGACACGGCGAAGGACTTGCCCGTCGAGAGACCAACCCATGCCGAAAGCCACCATTGATGTCCTTCGCCGACACGCCCGGCGCGTCCATGATGATGTCGCCGCGATGCTCAGCACCGATGCCGAGCTGGAAGAAGATGCCATTCACGGCCTGCGCGTAGCCGCCAAGGAGGTCCGCGCGCTCTGGCAGCTACTGAAGCCCTTGCTGGACGACGCTCGCGCCGAGCAGGCCATTGCCAGCCTGGGCGAAGCCGCTGCCAGCCTCAGTGAGGCACGCGACCAGTACGTTACCGCCGATACTCTGGCCCGACTCTGCCGCAGGGCGCGCAGCAAGGATGCCCGCCATGCACTCGAAAGTGCACTGCAGTTGCTTCAGGCCGGACGCTCCGACAAGGGCACTCGCGCCGTCGCCTCAAGGCAACTACGAGAAACCTGGGCCGAAGACGGCAAGCGCTGGGACACCCTGGACATCAGAATCAGTCAGTCTGAACTGATCTCGGAAGGCTACGGACGCCTGTACCGGAAAGCTCATCGGCTAACTCACAGCGCCGTGCTGAATGATGACATCCAGCTCTGGCACTCACTGCGGAAATGGGTCAAATATCTGGCCCTGACGCTGCCACTGATCGACAACAGTGGCAAACTGGAAAACCTGTGCACAGACGTTGCCCGGCTAGGCAAAAAGCTTGGTCGCCTGCACGACCTGGACAGGTTGCTGAGCGAACTGGCAGCTCTGGAATGGCCTGATCACGGCAGCGAACGAGCGGCATATGTGGGCCATCTTGTTCATCGTGAGATGGGTGCCCTGCTTGAGGAATGTGCCGCACTGGCAAAGGATCTTTTTCATGACGAGCCGCGCAGTTTTATCCGCGAACTGAAACGGCAAAGCCGCTGAATCATTCCTGTAGCATGGCCTCCACATCTATACCTGTGGTCATAACACCGATCGCCTCCGCGGTGTTCGGGTCATGCAGACGGATGCTGACCTGAACCTGGAATTTCCCGGTGGAAGCATCGTACTCGATCCGGTCGATGAAAATGCTTTCTCCACCCGGTGGAAATACATTTCGGTATTTACTCTCGTCGCCTTGCCAGTAGTCCGAAGTAATCCGGCTGATCCCGACATTCAAACCAGCCCGGTCCATCACCAGAATTTCGGTAAACAGCCCAGCACCCTTGGCCTGCACCACCTGCAGATATTGCGACAACCGACTGGCCTGAATCAGACTGATCAACTCATAAGACCCGGCTTCAAGCTCCCTGACCCATTGCCGATCAAGCTGATGGATTTCTTGCGCTGATATTTCACCTCGCTTGCGATTGGCATCGATCACCGCCGAAGTTACCTCGGCGGACCTGGCAACAGGTAGCAGCCTTGCCTCCACCATCCGCATCAGCTTGCCAACCTCCATGGCAGACAGCTGCACAGTCGCGGTGTTGCAACGCGACATCATGCTATCGAATCGCACAAGGAAGCCCGGACGAGTACCGAGAAAATCATTCGAGAAGTAAACGCCGAGCGGCGCGTACTTCTCGAACCGGCTGTATATCAACGGCCCCGGATCACGCTCGCCGAGAAACCGGTTTACCGTGTGAATGTCTGCGAGAAAGGCATCAATACGACCGGATTCGAGCAGACTGACCAGCTGCCCGATGGAAGTCACCTCCTCGCTCAAAGCCATCCCGCGCTGCGCCAGCCAACCACTCTGGTTACTGCCCAGCACGCTGCCAAGGCGTCGACCCAGCGGAAAACTTTCGTCATAGAGCAGCCGCTCGCTGAGACCGAACCAGTACCATTTCTCCAGTGCCAGCGGCGCCGAAAGAGTGGCGTGCTGATCCATTTCTGCAAACGGCATGGCACTGAATAATCCATCGGCCAGACCGTTCTGAACATTGAAGCGGGCCCGCCGCCACGGCACCACCCTGACTTCATAGGGCAAACCCACGGCGCGGAAAACACAGGCTAGCGTATCAACCGCCGTGCCGGTGATGCGACCCTCCTCCTCAATCTGATAGGGCGGAGCCGGGCTGGTATCAAGCAGAATCCTGCCAGTGGCAGTCACTGGCAGAAACAACAGCCCAGCCAGTAGCAGGCCTGCCAAAAAAACTGGTTGTCGGCTTCCGGACATGACAGCGTAGTCCCTCGCTGCGCCAATGCATTGCAACCAGACTAGCGCATTCATTCGCTGCTGTACCGTTACCTTTCTCACAGCCTCAAGCGCCATCATTATGCCAGCGCTCTTATTCCGCTAAGCCCGCGCATACTTTCCTGCCTTGCTGTTTGAATAAACTCTTGCAGAAATGGCACGCCAGCTTCTTCACCCCGAAACCCGGCATACAGGGTGCGCCAGATACCTTTTTCACCAAGTGGCAAACTGCAGATCAGGCCGTGCTGCAGATACTCGCTGATCGCCCAGTTTGGTAACGCCGCCACGCCGCGCCCGGCAGCCACCAACTGAATCATCATCGGGGTCAGTTCGGTTTTGCGAATCTGCGCCGGTTCGACACCGGCCGGATCAAGAAACGCAGTAAAGATATCAAGCCGCTCCCGCTCCACCGGATAGGTAATCAGGGTTTCATCCGCCAGCGCCCCGGCATCCACAAAGGCGCGCGGCGCCAGCGCCGAATCCCGCGCCACTGCCAGCACCAGCTCATAACTGAATAACGGCACCCAGAGCAGCGCATCGTGTTCGACCGGGTCCGAGCTGATCACCATATCCAGATCACCGCGCAACAATGCCGGCTGCGGGGCAAAGGCAAAGGCGGCGGACAGGTCCAGTTCGACCTGCGGCCACTGTTCGCGAAACCGGTCCAGCGCCGGCATCAGCCATTGGAAACAGGCATGGCATTCAATCGCCAGATGCAATCGGCCGGACTGGCCGGTGGCCAGCGAACGGATATCGCGCAAGCCCTGACGCATCAACGGCAGCACCTGATCCGCCAGCACCAGCAGGCGCTCACCGGCCACAGTAAAGCGCACCGGCCGGGTACGCCGGTTCAGCAGACTGACGCCGAGGCGGTCCTCCAGATCACGCAGCTGATGCGACAGCGCCGACTGGGTGACATGCAATCGCTCGGCCGCCTCGACCAGAGAGCCGGCCTCGCGAATAGCATCAAGGGTTTCCAGATGGCGCAGACCTATCATGAGTTTTTCTCATCTTAAAGATTTATAACGTGATTTTGTCTCACAATGGCAAGGCACCACAATCCCTGTCGACAGCTTCGATCACTTTGCCACGGGCATCCGGATTGCCCGCGGCCGGCAGGAGACAGACCATGACCACCCTTCATTCCCCCGGCTTTCCCCGTATTGGCGCCCGCCGCGAGCTGAAGCAGGCGCTGGAGGCCTACTGGGCCGGCACCCTGCAGGCTTCCGAGCTGGAGCATGTCGGCCGCACCCTGCGCGCCCGCCACTGGCAGCAACAGGCCGAAGCCGGTCTGGACCTGCTGCCGGTCGGTGACTTCGCCTGGTATGACCCGATTCTGGAGTGGAGCTGCCTGCTCGGTGCCGTGCCGGCCCGCTTTCACCAGGCGGACGATCAGCCGGTCAGCCTCGACACCCTGTTCCGCATGGCCCGCGGCCGCGCCCCTCAGGGCGAACCGGCAGCGGCTTGTGAAATGACCAAGTGGTTCGACAGCAACTACCACTACATCGTCCCGGAACTGCACCCGGAGCAACGCTTCCGGCTGGCCCGGGAAAGCCTGTTTGCCTGGGTCAGCGAAGCGAAGGCGCTCGGCCATGCGGTCAAACCGGTGATTCCCGGGCCGCTGACCTGGCTCTGGCTCGGTAAGGGCGATGCCTACAACAACGCGGACGACAGCAACAAACTGTTGCTGCTGGAACAGCTGATTCCGGTTTACCGCGAAGTACTGCAGCGTCTTGCAGGGCTCGGCGTCGACTGGGTACAGATTGATGAGCCGATCCTGACACTGGATCTGCCGGATGTCTGGAAACGTGCCTTCCTGCGCAGCTACGACCAGATCAGGGGCGGCACGTCGATCAATATTCTGCTGGCGACCTACTTCGGCGATCTCGACGACAATCTGTTCACCGCGCTGGAGCTGCCGGTGCAGGGGCTGCATGTCGATCTGGTGCGCGCCCCGGCACAACTGGAAAAAATCCTGCCGCGGCTTGGCAACAAGGTGTTGTCTGCCGGCATTATCAATGGCCGCAATATCTGGCGCACGGATCTCGATGCGGCGGCGGCATTGCTTAACAACGCCCGGCAACAGCTTGGCGAACGGCTGTGGCTGGCGCCGAGCTGCTCGCTGGCCCATGTGCCGGTGGATCTGGCGTATGAAAACAAACTCGATGATGAACTGAAAAGCTGGCTCAGTTTTGCCGTGCAAAAACTGGATGAGCTGGCTTTACTGCGCGGGCTAATCGATGCCGATCCGGCGGTGAACGATGCCGTCAACGCACAACGTCTGGCACTGAACAGCCGGCAGCAATCCACACGGATTCATGATCAGCCGGTGCAGCAACGGCTGGCTGCCAGCGTTTCCCTGTCGCGCCAACGCCAGCAGCCGTTCTCGACACGTATCAGCGCCCAGCAACAGGCGCTGAACCTGCCTCCTTTCCCGACCACCACCATCGGCTCGTTCCCGCAAACCCGGGAAATACGCACTGCCCGGCGTGACTGGAAGGCAGGAAATCTCAGCGAGACGGATTACCGCACAGCCATGGAGAATGAAATTCGTCACTGCATTCGCGTGCAGGAAAAACTGGGGCTGGATGTACTGGTGCACGGCGAAGCCGAACGCAACGACATGGTCGAATATTTCGGTGAACTGCTCAGCGGTTTTGCCTTCAGCGAAAACGGCTGGGTACAGAGTTACGGTTCACGCTGCGTCAAGCCGCCGATTATTTATGGCGACGTATCGCGGCCGCAGCCGATGACCGTCGAGTGGGCGCGCTTTGCCCAGTCGCTGAGCGACAAGCCGGTGAAAGGCATGCTGACCGGGCCGGTCACTATCCTGCAGTGGTCGTTCGTGCGCGATGACCAGCCACGGGCGCAAACCTGCCGGCAGATTGCGCTGGCACTGCGCGACGAAGTCAGCGATCTCGAAGCCGCCGGCATCACCGTGATCCAGATTGATGAACCGGCATTTCGCGAAGGACTGCCGCTGCGCAAGCGAGACTGGCAGCACTATCTCGACTGGGCGGTGGACTGCTTCCGGCTATGTTCCGCGCAAGTACGCGACGACAGCCAGATCCATACCCATATGTGCTATTCGGAGTTCAACGACATCATCGAGGCGATAGCCGCCATGGACGCCGACGTGATCACCATCGAGACCTCGCGTTCCAACATGGAGCTGCTGCAGGCGTTCGAGCACTTCGCCTACCCGAACGATATCGGCCCCGGCGTCTATGACATCCATTCGCCGAATATCCCGTCGGTGGACTGGATGGTACGGCTGATGGAAAAAGCGCAGACCGGGATACCGGCGGAGCGGCTCTGGGTCAATCCGGACTGCGGCCTGAAGACCCGCGACTGGCCGGAAACCGAGGCGGCACTGGCAGCCATGGTCGAGGCGGCGCAGCGGCTGAGGGCCCGGATCGCCGGAGGCCGGCCCGGGTAAGGTGTCCTGCGACAACCTGCCCCAGAGCCTACCAAGCGGTTGCTTGGTTGACATCCGAGCCTGTTCACGCTGGTCACTGCGGCCAAGTCATTTAAGAAGAAAGCACTAGTAGAATGCTGGCACTACCCCAGAAGCAAATGTACCATCGAACAATGTAATCATTTGAGAGGCACTGTCGCCATGGCTATTGCAGTTCAACCCATTCGTCGCGATATCCGTTTCAAGCTGCCCGCTGACCGCGTCACCGACTGGCACGGCACCGGCATGCATGTCACCCAGTTTCTGAACACCATGAGCCTGTTCTTCCCGGTGGGCGAGCGGTTCTTCATCGACTCGGTGCGTCATTTTCGTGACCACGCCAAAGACGATGCCGAGCTGAACGCGAGCATCACCGCTTTTATCGGCCAGGAAGCCATGCACGGCCGTGAGCACGAGGAAATGAACGAGATGATGGAGCAGGCCGGGATGCCGGCCGTGTCTCAGGAAAAGTATGTCCTGAACATGCTCAACCTCATGCAGAAGTACACGCCGAAGATTTTCCAGCTGTCGGCAACTGTATCGCTGGAACATCTGACCGCCATTCTCGGTGGTGCCCTGCTGGACAATAGCGAGCAGTTCTTCGAAGGTGCCGAACCGCGCTACAAGGCGATCTGGCAATGGCATGCGCTGGAAGAAACCGAGCACAAGGCAGTGGCTTTTGACCTGTACGCCAAAGTGATGGGCAAGACCCTGCAGGCCTACGCCCTGCGCGCCATTACCTTGCCGGTTGCCACCGGCATCTTCCTTGCCATTGTTTATCCGTACTACATCGAGAACCTGCGTCGCACCGGCGGCCTGACCGGCAAGGGCGCGCTCAAGGGTCTGTGGACCAGCCTGCAGTACCAGTGGGGCAAGCCGGGGATCCTGCGTCAGGTGGTGAAGCCCTGGCTGGACTGGTTCAAGCCGGGCTTTCATCCGTGGGATCACGACAACAGCCACTACCTCAAGGAACTGGACAGCATGCTGTCTGATGTTATCGAGAAAAAGGCGGCCTGACCGGGCTTTTCCGACACCAACAAAGGCCGCTCACGCGGCCTTTGTTTTTTTATCTGCTACAGTGGGGGCCGGTTTATCTGATAAGGAGTAACGGCCATGTTTTCCCTGCTGCTCAACTGGATGCGTAACAACCAGATTCTTCCACAAATTTCCGACACGGAACGCCAGGCGCTGGAAGCTGGTGATGTCTGGATTGATGGCGACTTCTTTTCCGGCCGCCCGGATTTTTCCGCAATTCTCAAAGAGAACTACGACAAGCTGCCGGCCAATGAACAGGCATTTCTTGATGGCCCGGTGGAGGAATTGCTACGTTTGTGTGATAGCTATAAGTTGTCGCGCCAGCGCAAAGTACCCGATGAGATCATGCAGTTCCTGGCAAAAAACGGCTTCTTTGCCATGCAGATCGACAAGGAATATGGCGGCATGCCATTTTCGACCCTGGGCAAGTCCTCGGTCATGGCGAAGATCACCCCCTGGTCCGGCATTCTCAGTGCACTGGTTGTCATCCCCAACTCGCTCGGCGCCGCCGAGCTGCTAGGCCACTACGGCACTGAAGAGCAGAAAAAATATTATCTGCCGAAACTTGCCAGCGGTGAGTTTATCCCCTGCTTTGGTTTGACCGAACCCACCGCCGGTTCCGATGCGGCGTCTATCAAGGCCGACGGCGAAGTGTTTCGCGATACCGATGGCGAGATCAAATTCCGTCTCAACTTCCGCAAGCGCTATATCACGCTGGCGCCAATCTCGAACCTGATCTCCCTGGCAGTACGCCTGCGCGACCCCGACAATCTGCTCGGCAAGGGCGAGGATGTCGGCATCACCGTGGTGCTGATCGAAAAAGGCGTCGAGGGTTTGCATATCGGCGATCATCACGAACCGATTGGTGATGCCTTTCCGAATGGCCCGATCGTTGGTCGCGACGTCATTGTGCCAGCGAAGAATATTCTTGGCGGCCCGGACTATGCCGGCCAGGGCTGGAAGATGCTGATGGAATCTCTGGCCGGTGGCCGGATGGTGTCGCTGCCGGCGTCCGGCATCAGCGCCATGCGCATGGCTGCTTCTGCCATGGGCGCTTACTCCATGGTACGTCAGCAGTTCGGCATTCCGATTGGCAAGATGGATGGCATCTCCGCCAAGGTCGGCAAGGTTGCCGCACTAAGTTATATGTTTGAAGGCGCGCGGGTATTCGGCTGCTCGGCACTGGATGCCGGCATTCAGCCGCCGGTGGCCTCGGCAATCATGAAAGCCTGGTCCACAGAAGTCGCGCGCGAGTGCGGCATTGATGCCATGGATGTGCTGGCCGGTGCCGCCGTGATGCAGGGCCCGAACAATGTGATTGGTCGCAACTACTGTTCCGCGCCGGTGGCGATCACCGTAGAAGGCGCCAATATCATGACCCGCACCCTGATGGTGTTTGGTCAGGGTGCAACGCGCTGCCATCCGTATGCCTATAAAGTTGTGCAGGCGGTGGAAAGCAATGATGTGCCGGCATTCCGGAAAAATCTGCTCGGCTGGATCTGGCAATTTGTCTCCGGCTTCTTCATGACCCTGCTGCACGGCGTGACCCGTGGTCACTTCACCGTATCGGTACCGGATGTGGCACCGGAAACCCGCCACTGGTATCGGCGGCTGGGCTGGGCCGCGAGTCGTTTTGGATTGATGACCAACCTCGCCATGTTCCTGATTTCCGGCAAGCTGAAAGCACGCGGCAATCTCACCGGTCGCTACGCCGATGCCGTGGCCTGGATGCTGCTGACGGTGTCCGCATTGCGCCGTTATGAAGCCGACGGCCGCCGCCGCGAAGATCTGCCGCTGTTGGAGTACGCCTGCCAGCACGCCATGGAACAGGTGCAGATTGCCTTCGAGGGCATCTATGAAAACTTCGGCGGGCCGATGGGCGTGATCCTGCGCACACTCGGGCGCTGGTGGCTGATGATTAATCCACTTGGCCATCAGCCCACCGATGCGCAAAGCGCTGCAGCCGCTGCAACGGTGCAGCAATTCAATGCCCAGTATCTGCGCCTGAATGAGGGCAACTATCTACCCCGCAATGGTGAGCCCGGTTTTGGCCGATTGTTGCAAGCATTCCGCCTGACCGGCGAAGCCGAACCGGTGCGCGATCTGATTCGCGCCGCCCAGCGGCAGAAGCAACTGCCGCGCGGCAGCGCCGATGATCTGGCCGAACTCGCAGCAGAAAAAGGTGTTATCAGCCAGCCCCAGAAAGCGGCGCTGATCGAAGCCCGCGAGGCCTGTCTCGCCGCCATTGAAGTGGATGTCTTTACCGCAGAGGAATTCTATGGAGGGCATCCGGCCTCAAGCCTGACTGCCAGCGGTGATGGCGGGCAGCCGCACTGATGCCTCGATCGAACCTTTTAATGGCACAGCGTGATCTACCCGAATATTCTGATGCGTGCATAGTAGCGTATCCGCCCACCAAGGGCCGCACAGGAGACCCGTAATGAGTCAGCATTTGGCCGCCGCCGAGCAGGCATTTATCAATGAAGTCGGCAATGCCTTTCTGGAGAAATCCCGCCCTCCCCACCCGGATGCGGTTAGGAGCTGGCGTCCCAGCGGAGTGACCTGGCCACTGATGCGGGTAGTGCAAGGCAAGGTCAGCGGTCTGAAAAAACGCGAAGCGCCAGTGGATGGCTATAAGCTGGTCTGGCTTGAAGGCGGTAATACCAATGGCCCTGCGGTGGTTTTATTGCACGGCTTTGCCGCCAGCAAGGAAAACTGGCTGCCGCTGCTACCGCTGCTGAGCCGTCATTATCATCTCTATGTGCCGGATCTGCCCGGCTGGGGTGAAAGCCATTTCAGCCCCAATCTGCCATACGGCATGGATCATCAATCCTCTCGTCTGGCCCACTGGATCGAACATTACGTCAATGGCCCTGCTCATATTGTCGGCAGCTCAATGGGCGGTGCACTGGCCGGCTTTATCGCCGCGCGCTTACCCGAGCACACCCGCTCGCTGACGCTGATGAATGCAGCCGGCGCCCGTGGCAGCCGCATGAGTCCGTTTGAAAAAGATTTGCTCGAAGGCCGCAATACGCTGGTGACACGACGATTTGCCGATGTGATGCGGCTGTTTACTTCCGCCACCCATCGCAACCGTTATCTGATTGCCAGTGCGCTGGCGCCGGTGATGTTTGGTGAGATGATTTCTCGCCGACATGTAAACCGGCATATGTTCCGCGAGCTGCTCAGCCATATGCCGCAGGAGGATATGCCGGGCTTTACGACGATCACCGCGCCGACGTTTATTCTCTGGGGCGAGAAAGACAAGGTGCTGGATGTGTCCTGTGCCGATACCTTCAAGCAATTGATCCCGCATGCCAAGGAGAAGCGACTGCGAGGCATCGGCCATTTGCCGATGGTCGAGGCGCCGGGGTTGACGGCGCGCTACTTGCGGCGGTTTTGGGAAAGCGGTGATTGATCGCTCCGGTTCGCAGGAGCTGTCGATCGCCAGCGAAAAATTTCGCGGCTGGTCAGCGGCTCCTGCGATGATCATTACCAGCGCTCCAGCCGCAAACGGAACAGCGGCAACAGCTAAATGGTCAGGGATTTGCGCATCAGTGTACGCATCAGCCGTAAATAGTCTCTTTGCTGCAGGTGCATAACATGGTTGCCCGGAAACCAGTGCAGCTGACTGCCGGGCCAGTGCTCGTGCAGCAGGCGCTGATAGCGTGGCGAGGTAAAGCGGTCGCCGGCACCGGCGATAATTAGCAGGCGATCCGCTGGCACTTGCGGCTGCCAGGTCAGTGGGCAATGAATTGCCGTGGCATGGCGGATATCGGTGAGGTCAAGCCCGGCCTTGGGCAGCACGCGCTGAAAAGCTTCGCGCAGTGGCGCCCACTCCATCAGCATGTCGGCAGGCGATACCACCGCCGCATTTGGCATGACGAAAGCGAGATCTTTTTCCACCACCGCCATCAGCGCCGACAGATAACCGCCGAGGCTAAGGCCACTGATACCTATGCTCGGCACGCCGAGTTCACGCAGATAGCGCATGAAGGTACGCACTTCGTGGATGGCCTGCAGCATGGTTTCGTTGGTTTCGGCAAAACCGTGGCTGAAAAAACCGAAGCCGCTAAACGGGTCGAACCGTTCACGACGGCTACCGTGGAACGGCAAGGTATAGAGCAGCACATCCCAGCCCTGATCGTAGAACCAGCGCAGCGAAAACATGGCGCTGTTAATCCAGTAAGCATCCAGCGAATAACCGTGCAGAAAAACCAGCGTCGGCCTCGGGCCGCCGGGATGGGTCCAGTGACGCGCTTCAGCCACCTGGTTTCGGCGATGGCTGGCGCAACGGTCGCGCAACGCCGGGTTGAGTGCTTCAAAGGTGCTGTCAAAACGTAACGTGCGGCTGTCGATGCCCGGCGCCGGCTTTTTCGGCCGACTGATGCGCATCGCCACCTGATCGGTTGGTGGCATAAATACCAGTGACGGATCACCGCGATCGGCCAGGTCGCGGTAAAAATCCATTTCACCGATCTGTTCGGCCAGTGGATGCTTGCGCAGATTGTTGACCATGGCGGCGAGCACCCCGGTGGCAAGACCATTTTTCAGCACATGGTCCATTGCCGCCGAAACACCGACCTTGAAACGGTGCTCGCGATCAAGCGGGGTGTCCACAGGCAGACGGTGATAGTCCACCGGCAGGGTCAGCCACCAGGGCTGATCTGACGAACTCATAGTTACTGCCCGCGCATGACTTTCAGAACTGGCCCCACTGCCAGTTCCCAGGCTCGCCGGGCATTGTGAAACGTCGATACCGCGAGTTTTCCGTGCAGCGGGAAAATGATTTCCGGCTGGTTCTTTGCCACACCAGCAAGAATGGCCTGCGCTGCCTGTTCCGGTGAAATGGGTCTGATCGGAGTTTTACTACGGACAAAATCAAACGGGCTGCGGTTGCCGAGTTTCAGCTTCTGCATCTGATCGGCGCCGACGATATTGGTTTCGACAATACCGGGGCAGACCGCACTAACGCGCACGCCATAGACTTTAGCTTCCTCGCGCAGTGACAGACTGAGGCCAACCACCGCATGCTTGGTCATGGCATAAATGGTCAGCATCGGCGCCGGCATCAGGCCGGCAACCGAGGCAGTATTGACGATATGGCCACTACCCTGAGCACGCATCACTTCATAAGCTGCGAGGGTGCCGTACAGCACGCCCATCTGGTTGATATCGATGGTTCGCTGCCAGTCGGATTCGACGTTGTCTTTCAGCTCGCCTGTGATGGCAATACCAGCATTATTAAACAGGTAATCCAGCGATCCTTTGGCTGCTACGTCCTGAATCAACGCAGCAAAGGCGGCCCGGTTGGTAACATCCAGTGGCTGCGTAGTCAGCTTGCCGGCGCCGCCATGTTCGGCAACCAACGCCTTGAGGCCTTCCGCATTGACGTCAGTGGCAACCACATGAGCCCCGAATGACAACAGTTTCAGGGTCAGCGCCCGGCCCATGCCGGAGGCTGCACCAGTCACCACTGCAGTCTTGTTCCTGAATATTTTCATGATGTCCCCGACTTTTTTGTTGCAGGCGCTGTTATCGGCATGACATCAGGCAATACCGGAGCCGGTATTGCCTGAACATCATCGCAGCGGATCAGTCACGGCGATACATGGTTACCACGCAGGCACCGCCAAGCCCCAGATTATGTTGCAGCGCAACCCGGGCGTTCTCGACCTGACGCTTTTCCGCCTGGCCACGCAACTGCCAGACCAGCTCGGTGCACTGAGCCAGACCGGTAGCACCCAGTGGGTGCCCCTTCGACAGCAGGCCGCCGGACGGATTGGTGACCACCTTGCCGCCGTAAGTGTTATCGGCATCCCAGATAAATTTCTCGGCGCCGCCTTCCGGGCACAGACCAAGGCCTTCATAGGTGAGCAGCTCGTTGGCGGTAAAGCAGTCATGCAATTCCACTACATCGACATCTTCTGCACCGATGCCAGCTCCCTCGTAAACCTTTTTCGCTGCCATCTTGGTCATGTCATAGCCGATCATCTTGATCATCGACTTCTCTTCGAAACTACTGGGGAAGTCGGTGGTCATGGCCTGGGCGGCGATATATACCGGGTTACTGATGCCGTGCTTTTTCGCGAACTCATCTGAACAGAGAATTGCAGCGCCGGCGCCACAGGTCGGCGGGCAGCACTGGAAACGGGTCAGCGGGTCGAATACTTCTTCTGACGCCATGATCTCTTCCAGCGACAGCACCTGATTGAACAGCGCGTAGGGGTTGTTACTGGCATGTTTACGCGCCTTCTCGGCGATTTTGCCAAAAGTTTCGCGTTTGGTGCCATGCTGCCAGCGATACTCGCGGCCGGCACCACCAAACATCTGCGCGGCGGGCGGCGCCTGGGTAAAGCCCTGCTCGGCAATCATCATCTGCGCGTGTTGGCTCATCGGGTTTTCCCGGTCGTTGAACTTCGCACCGAGTGCACCGCGCTCCATCTTCTCGAAGCCCACAGCAATCACGCACTCGGCCAGACCACCTTCAATGGCCTGACGGGCAAGAAACAGTGCCGACGAGCCGGTTGAGCAGTTGTTATTGACGTTGACCACCGGAATGCCGGTCAGACCCAGCTCATACACGGCGCGCTGGCCGCAGGTGGAGTCACCATAAACATAGCCGCAGAACGCCTGCTCAACTTCGTTGTAGTTGATACCGGCATCAGCCAGTGCTTTCTTGCCTGCTTCCGCAGCCATCACATGGTAATCGTCACTGGCACCCGGTTTGGCGAACTTGGTCATGCCGACACCGATTACATTCACTCGACGTTTCATCTTCGTTCTCCTGTTGTCTGTGTCAGCACTTTACAGTGCATCTTCAATTTGACGAACCAGCGTGACATTACCGTCTACGCGCAGATCGCCTTTCTGGTACAACTCGCGCAAACCACGCTTGCCATCGACCCAGTCGGCCAGCTGGCTATCGCCGACAGTTACCGTGGCGGCCACCTGATCTGCTTTTCCAGTAGACAGCTTCGGCGGGGTGGCGCTGAAGTCCATCACCCAATCACCGTCCGGATCGCGCACCCGGAAGTGCACCGCACCATTCAGACCGGTCGCCTTCGCCAGCTTCTGTTCCAGTGCCGCCATGGATTCCGCCGCGCGAGCTTGCTTCGGTGCCGCCTTTTTTGCAGGAGCAGCGGCCTTGGGTGCACCGGAAGCGAGACGCTTGTCGCGCGCTTGCTCAACCAGTTTCGGGTCCATGCCCTGCAGTACCGACAGCTTGTTCGAGGCCATGATATTGCCATGCACTTTCAACTGGCCTCCGAAGTAGAGCTTCTGCACTTCAGCAATATCGCCGCCGAACAGGGTATTCACCAGCGCAGTATCCAGCTCCAGCGTGACATCCGGCTTATCCGCCATACCCGAACCCGCAGCACCTTTATCGTTCTTCAGATCAATAAAGAAGCTCTGCTCCGGATTATGGAACACAAACTGGAACACGGTGCTGGTCTTGCCGACCAACTCGGGTTTGGCGGCGATGTACGCGGAAATACCGGCGAACACATCATCCAGCGTCGGCTCCTGCGACGCCGCTGGCGCCGCTGCTGACGCTGCCGCACCGGCACCACCCACAGCGACCCGTTTGGCGCGGGCCTCTTCCACCAGCTTCGGATCCATGCCCTGCAGCACGGCCAGCTTGTTCGAGGCCATCACGTTGCCACCGATTTTCAGCTCGCCACCGAAGTACAGCTTCTGCACAGCCGCGAGATCACCACCGAACAGGGTCTGCACATGTTTGGTATCCAGCTCCAGCGTCACATCCGGTTTATCGACTGTGCCGGCGCCGGCACTGCCCGGGGCGGATTTCAGATCAATAAAGAAGCTCTGCTCCGGGTTGCTAAAGTTGAACTGGAACGAGGTCTTGGTCTTGTCCACCAGTTCCGGCGTTGCTGCCACATAGCTGGCAATTGCCGAGAACACATCTTCCAGTGTGACCGAGGTATCGGCAGCAGCTGCCGCTTCTGCCGGCGCAGCGGCCTTCGGCCTGGCTTGTACTTTCGGCGCTTCCCGATACAACTCTACCGCAGCGTTTTTCAGCACGACTTCATCGCGCTCCTTGACCCGGGTTTCGAGGATGATACGGTCGTCGGATTCCTTCCACATCTTTGTGACCAGCGTTTCACCGGGGAATACGCTCTTGGCGAAGCGCACCTTGATGCTTTTCATCAGGCGGCCATCGTTATTGCAGAACGCCTTGATTACATGACGACCGGCATAGCCGTAGGTGCACAGGCCATGCAGGATCGGTCGGTCATAGCCGAACGCCTTGGCAAAGGCCGGATCCGCATGCAACGGATTCCAGTCGCCACAGAGGCGATACAGCAGGGTCTGGTTGGCATCGGTTTTTTCTTCAATGACCGCATCCGGTTCACGGTCCGGCGGCACGTTGATGTCGGCACTCGGACCACGGTCGCCACCCCAGCCACCAGCGCCTTTCACGAACGAAGTCATCTCGTTGTAGGCAATCTCGTCACCGTTCTCGTCAATGCTGGAAATAGCAAAGGTCACTACTGCATTCGGGTCCTTGTCGAATGCCTCCTTGAATTTGAAGATATGCTTCAGCTTGGCATTGCGTGGCAGCGGCCGGCGAATCTCGGTGAGTTGCTCGCCATGCAGCAGACGGTCAAAACCGAAGTTCATCCCCGGCAGCGCAAACTTGCCCTCTTTTGCCGCTTTCAGCATGGCACCGATCTGCGGCATCACACCAAAAGTCGGCAGCGCCTGGAAATCACTACCCAACTCGTAAACAAACTTGAGCTCGTCCTTGTCCATCGGGTCACGGGCGGCACCGACACTCAACGCGTACAGCGCCAGGTCGTTTTCGTCATAGGACGATTCCAGCTCCAGCTTCGCCTTACTGGCCACATCCAGATCAATAAACTCGTTACCACCAAGGCTCGGGTTATTGATGTTGTTGAGGATCGGCATAAAGGATTCGTTGATGCTGGTCGGGTGTTCGGCATCGGTAAAATCGGTGATTTTCGACCAGCGCGAGGCAACATCATCGATGCTGAACTTCTTGCCCAACGCAAACACGTTGCCCTGTGCCCGCTCCCAGCGCAGCTTGGAAATATAGCCAGCGCCAACCTCAAACAAGCCCTTGGTTTCCTGACAGCTTTCATGGCTCAACCAGGCCACCAGCGGGCTCACCGCTTCCGGGTTCAGGTGCTTGAGCAGCTCCGGCGGCATCACCGTTTCGGTGAGGCGCGAGGCGGCAATCGGGGCGATAGTGTTGACAAAAATATTCTTGCCACGACCTTCCTCGGCAAGACAATTGGCCAAACCGGCAATACCCAGCTTGGCGGCGCAGTAGTTAGCCTGACCAAAGTTGCCGTAAATGCCGGCGGCCGAGGTGGTCATGATGATGCGGCCATAGCCTTTCTCGCGCATAATCGGCCAGGCCGCATGGCTGACGCTCATGGAGCCGGTCAGATGCACTTTCAGAATCAGATCCCAGTCCGCCTGGGTCATCTTGGCAAAGCTGACATCGCGCAGGATGCCGGCGTTATTGATAACGATATCCACCGTGCCAAAGGCATCCAGTGCGGTCTTGACGATACTCTCGCCATGTTCAACCGAGTCATAATTGGCGACTGCTTCACCGCCGAGTGCCTTGATCTCTTCCACCACCTTGTCGGCAGCCGCCGAGGACTTGCCGCCCCCGGTAGCGGTACCACCGAGATCATTCACTACTACCTTTGCACCGAGACTGCCGAGCAGCAGGGCATGGGAACGACCCAGACCACCACCGGCCCCGGTCACGATCGCAACACGACCATCAAAACGCAGCTTGCTCATCTCTTCACTCTCCTGTCGATGACATTCCATCCGTAGGAGCGGCCGACCGGCCGCGAAAGCCTTCGCCGTCGGTCGACGGCTCCTACAGCCTTGTTTTATTTTCCGTAACGAAAGCGGCCCCGAAGGGCCGTTTATTTCGCTGCTCAGATACCGCGGGAAATCAGCTCTTTCATGATTTCGTTGGTACCACCGTAGATCCGGTTGGCCCGGGTATCGATGTAAGCGCGGGCAATCGGATACTCAAGCATGAAACCGTAGCCACCGTGCAGCTGTACACACTCGTCAACCACCTTGCTGAGCAGGTCGGATACCCAGTACTTGGCCGCGCAGGCCGCTTCCGGCGTCAACTTGCTCTCGAGCACCAATTCCATGCACTTGTCGACATAGACCCGGGCAATCTGGATTTCCGAGCGCAGCTCGGCCAGCTTGAAACGGGTGTTCTGGTAAGCTGATACCGGCTTGCCGAAGACATTCCGCTGCTTGACGTACTCCACTGTGGTGGCCAGCGCGAACTCGGCACCGGACGCACAGATGATGGCAATCATCATGCGCTCCCAGGCCAGCTCCTTCATCAGCATGATGAAGCCCATGCCTTCCATACCAAGCAGATTTTCCTTCGGCACGCGAACGTTGTCGAAAAACAGCTCGCAGGTATCCTGACCCTTCATGCCGACTTTCTTCAACGGCTTGCCTTTGGTGAAACCGGGACGGTCAGCCTCGATAATAATCAGCGACACATCCTGCGCCCCTTTCCCGGAATCGCCGGTACGTACCGCCACCACGGCCATATCACACAGGTAACCGTTGGTAATAAAAATCTTCGAGCCGTTGACGATGTAATCGTCACCATCCTTTTTCGCCGTGGTCTTGATGCCCTGCAGATCGGAGCCTGTGCCCGGCTCGGTCATGGCAATTGCGGTCACAGCTTCACCGGTGGCCATTTTCGGCAACCACTTCTGCTTCTGCGCCTCGTTACCAAAGTTATTAATGTAGTTGGCAACAATATCGGAGTGCAGTGAGAAGCCGCTGGCAGAATCCCCGACCCGGGCCTGCTCTTCTATCATGATCATGCTGAACAGACGATCAACACCGGAGCCGCCATACTGTTCCGGAATGGTCATGCACAGCAGACCCAGCTCGCCGGCCTTGTTCCAGAGATGACGATCCAGATGTTGCTGCTCCTCCCACTTTTCGTGGAACGGGCCGATTTCGGTCTCGAAAAAGCGACGTGCGGTGGCACGAAACGCCTCGTGATCCTCATTAAAAAGGGTGCGCGGGATCATCGGGTTAACCGGCTTCGGGACGTGAATATCTGCCATGGAAAACTTCCTGTGTAACGGGTTAAGGGAACCGGCCTGAGCACAGGCCATTTACAATACGGACGTTCAGCATGTTTAATGAAGCCCGGCCCGGGGTCAATGCCGGAAATGCCTGCCGGGGTGACATTTCCGCTCATGCCCCGGCACCCCCTGTCACCCGATAAGGCCGCAAAAGACCGATGCCTGTCTCCAAATCAAGTACTGATGCGCCAAGGCCCCGCCGCACCCAGGCCGAGCGCAGCGAAACCATGCGTCAGCGCATCCTCGATGCGACGCTCGAATGTCTGCAAACGGATGGCTACGGCGGCACCACGGTCAGCCGGATCATTGAGGTCGCCGGGGTATCCCGCGGCGCACCGCTGCATCACTTTCCCAGCAAGAGCGCGCTGATTGCCGCAGCAGCGGAACAGCTGATCCGCCGGGTTTATATCCAGATGGGCAAGGCGGTGGCAAAACTGCAGGGCTCGGAAGATCGCCTGCATGACCTGATCTACAGTGCCTGGAAAAATGTGTTCAACCGGCCCGAACATACCGCCCTGCACGAGCTGCTGGTGGCCAGCCAGCGCGACGCGGAATTGGCAGCGATCCTTCAGCAAGTCTGGACCGCTGGCTACTTCACGCTGGGTAATGCAGCCGATCACTATCTGGAGCCGACCCGCGACAAGGCCAACGTGCGCGAGATGATGATGCTGACCCAGTGGCTGCTGCGCGGCATGGCGGAAGATCTGCACATCGTCGCCGACCGCAAGCTGTTTGATCGCTACCTGAAGCTGTGGTGTGAGATGCTGGCGCTGTACCTGCAGGCTCGGCCCGATATTAACGAACCGCCGCCGCGACTGCCGCAATGGGACAACTCACCGGGCAACCATTCGTGAAACCATTCGTGAAACCATTTTCTCACGCCAGCTCGCCAACGATGTCTCTATTCTGCGCCGAGATAGTATGCATACCTGCCCCGGTAACCACCCTGAATCAGCAGAACCGACCACACACCACTATCAGACAGCGAAAATGCGAAGGCTCACACCACAGAGGGGAGCGGGGTGAACAAGCCTGATACACCAAGCGATTAACGGGGAGCGACTGTATCAGGCTTGTTCGCCCCGCTCCCCGGTCTTTCCGAATAAGAGCTCCCAAACCTCTACCCAGGCACCACCAGATAATCGTTCTCCCGAAACTCCTTCATCTGATTGGCATACTGGGTAGCAAATCCCGGATACATGGTGGCGTTAAAGCCATCCTCGGTCAGATACCAGCTCATGCAACCGGAATTCCAGTTGGTTTTCGCCAGCCGCTTCTGGATGCCTTCGTTGTACTGCTTCTGCACATGCGGTTTGACATCCAGCATCTTCAGATTCTCGCCCAGAATCTTCTGAATACCGCGCACCGCATAATCCAGCTGCGACTCCATATACACCAGCGCCGAGTTATGCCCGGGCCCGGAATTCGGCCCGAAAGTGAAAAACAGATTCGGATAACCGGCCACATTGATGCTCTTGTAAGCCTGGGCACCACGCGACCACTCATCATTGAGCTGCCGACCTCCGACTCCGGAAACCGGGAACGGCGTGCCCGCCTTGCTGACCTCAAACCCGGTAGCAAAGACGATGCAGTCAAACTGGTGCTCGATACCTTCAACCGTGCGGATGCCTTTCTCGCACAGGGTATAGATCGGCCAGGTGATCAGCTTGCAGTTGGGCTTCTGCAGTGCCGGGTAGTAATCATTGGAGACCAGCACCCGCTTGCAGCCGATACGGTAGTTCGGTGTCAGCTGTCGCCGCATCCAGCGATCCTTGACCTGGTTATGCAGGTGCCAGCGGCCGACCCGTTCGGCAACCCGGGTCAGCGGAGAGTTCCAGATCACCGCCAGCGCCATCGACTCATGGGCCAGATACAATGCCTGACGCAAGGCTGACTGAGTAAACGGCAGCTTACGGAAAATTTCCTTGTTCCATTCCGGGGTTGCAAAATCCGGACGCGGCATCACCCAGCCCGGAGTGCGCTGGAACACGGCAAGATGTTCCACTTCCTTGACCAGCTCCGGAATAATCTGAATGGCGCTGGCACCGGTACCGATGACCGCCACCTTTTTGCCGCGAAAATCATAGCTGTGATCCCAGCGCGCACTGTGAATCTTGTGGCCTTTGTATTCATTGATGCCGGGCATATCCGGAAAGCTGGCATTGGATAGCGGCCCCTGAGCCATCACTGCAGCACGGCCACTGAATACCTCGCCTTCCGAGGTGGTCGCGCTCCACAGGCCTTTGTTCTCATCAAACTTCAGTTCCTGAACATTCTTGCCAAAGCGGATGTAGCGCGCGAGACCGAACTCTTTGACCAGATGGTGAATATAACCAAGGATCTCGCGGCTACCAGAGAAGCTGCGCGACCAGTCAGGATTCTGGGCAAACGAATAGGAATACAGATTCGACGGAATATCACAGGCCGCACCAGGATACTGATTATCACGCCAGGTACCCCCGACATCTGCACCACGCTCAAGAATGATAATGTCAGTAACGCCCGCCTGCTGCAGACGAATCGCCATACCCAGACCGGCAAAGCCGGCGCCAACGATCAGCACCGCAGGCGGCTTTTCTGCAGCACGGGAAGAGCGAGGTGTTTTACGATGTGTGTCAGTCATGATGGTCTCAACTTGCAAGGTTTAAACAGGATCACGCCGTGGGCTGCCAGGTCAACTCTTTTACCCAGCTCGGCACCGCCGGCAGCATCCGGCGTGGAATCAGGCCAGTGACCTTGACCGCCGCATCCACCGGAATGTGATAAAACCGGTTGGAACGCTTCACCATGATGGCCCCGTGATGCTGGATAAACTGATACCAGGGATTGCGCCGCCCTTCTGCGGTACGGCCACCTATTTTCTTGAACTTGTTCATGGCCGCGTACAAACTTTCTTCCGGCAACCCCATCTTGACGACGTTGTCGCGCATCTTGTTCAGCAACGGCAGGTAGGAAGCAACACCAAGTAACAAACGCGGATCAAGCATAGGCGCCATCATCCTGACCATCTGGATAGTGGTCTTGTTGTGCCCCTGCATCTCCATCACGGTAAAGCCGACACCAAGATGACGGGATTCGTCGTCATTGATCTTCTCGAATACCTGATGACAAACAGGGTCGTTGACGCTCTCCAGCAGGAAAGTACACAGGGCTCCGTCAAGAGCGACTTCGAGCATCGGAATCACTGTGCCGAGGACATAGTACGGCATCCCATCGGCATAGCGATCCAGCCATTCAATCACAAGACGAAGATTGATATTCGGCTCCGGCAACTCGTCGCCCTCAAGCATGCCCCAGCGTTTCATCAATGCCATCTCGGCATTGGCATGACGCTGCTCTTCAGCGTGGAAATAGCTGTACAGCTGACGCAAAGCTTCAGTGGGAGCTCTCCTGGCCATGGCGGCAAAAGCACGCGCGCCGACATGCTCGATCCACATCAGATCGACCATGAAATCTTTCAGCTCAGGCCATTGTTCCTCGGTGATCAGCTCGGCACCCGGAGCATCCCAGTCAATATCGGCCAACGCCCACTGAGTGGTTTTGACTTTTTCCAGCATCTTGTCGAGATCGATCATCGCCATGGTGCATCTCCTGAAGTCCGGTGATTAATTGATAATTTCAAAGTTTTGCTGCGGCCAACCGGCTAAGCAAACCGGCGCCGCGGGTATAAATTGACGGTATCAGGCGCTTGGTCCGCCAGATAGTGCGAGCATCGAGCTGTGGCAAGACATAAAGCTGGCCACGGTCAAGCGCATCCAGCGTCGTTTTCGCCACTCGCTCGGCGGGAATGCCGGTCCATTTCATCAGCGTCGCAGCAAGATCCGAGGCGGCAGAAGAGGTCCGGGCATCACGGGCAATATTGGTTTTGACAAAGGTGGGACATAACGCCGTCACCGCAATACCGGCACCACTCATCTCCGCCGCCAGCGTTTCCGAAAGCGCCAGTACCGCAGCCTTGCTGACGTTATATGGGCCCATCAAGGGCGCGGCGGCAAAGCTTGCCGTCGAGCATACGTTAATAATTCCACCTCGCCCCAGAGCGCGAAGCTTTGGTGCGAACACGTGACAGCCATGGATCACGCCCCACATATTCACGCCCATGGTCCAGTGCCAGTCTTCCATCGATATCTCGCCGATATTCAGACCCCCGGCGCCGACCCCAGCGTTGTTGATGACCAGATCCACCGGGCAGCCAAGCCAGATTTCCGCCTGCTCCGCAAGCTGCTCGACCTGATCCAGCCTGGATACATCACAGGCATAAGCGACGGCATCACCACCGCTGCTGCGGATTGCCGCCGCTGTAGCTTCGGCGGTGACAGGATTGATATCCGAACACACCACCCGGCCGCCGCGCCGCGCCAACTCGTGGGCAAAAGCCTCACCAATACCGCTGCCGGCACCGGTTACTACTGCACAGGCCTTGCGGGAACGCTTCTCTGAAAACATCACTGAACCTCGACTGCTGTGGTTCAACCGGCGGATTGCCATTGACCATGCCACTGATGACTGGCAAGGTATTCCGAATCATTGTTCGGATTCAATTCGGATTAGGACTTTCCCCTTATGCCGCGCAAACCTCGACAACAACGCGCCAAAGCCACCGTAGACTCTATAGTCGAGGCCGGTTTTATCTGCCTTGGCCGCCACGGCATCGAAGGCAGCACTACCCGGCATATTGCCGACGTCGCCGGCATCAGCGTCGGCTCCCTGTACGAGTATTTCGCCAACAAGCAGGAAGTCCTTGATGCCATGTACCAGCGCGTGGTCGCGGATGTGGTGGCGATGATCCAGCCGCTGACTCCGAAACTGGTACAGATGGATATCCGCGAGGCGGTCCGCACTCTGCTGTATGAGTTTCGCGAACTGTTGATGCGTGACGACGGCCGTTACCTGAAGTATGCCGGCCAGGCGGTGAACATAGCCCACCGCGACAATCTGGAACCGGTCAACAAGATCCTGATGGATCTGGTAGTGCAGTATGTTTTGCATCACCCGGAAGTGATGAAGATGCAGAATCTTCCGGTAATGAGTTATATTGTCATCAACAGTGGCATGTTCTGTGTAATTCGTCATCTTGGTGAAGCATCTCCCATAATCACTTTTGATCAGCTCGCTGAAGGGCTGGTGGATATGGTCGGGCATATTGTTGACGGCGAAATAAAAAAGGCAGAAAAAGCATGACGGACAATTATCAAGCTGTGATTATCGGCGCCGGCTTCGGTGGCCTGGGCATGGCCATTCGCATGAAGCAGCACGGCTTTTCGGATTTTCTGCTGATCGAGAAAGGCAATGATGTCGGCGGCTGCTGGCGCGATAACACTTACCCCGGCGCAGCCTGTGATGTGCCGTCTCACCTCTATTCATTTTCTTTCGAGCGTCACTACCCGTGGAGCCGCCGATTTGCGCCGCAGGCGGAGATCCTCGCTTATCTGCGCCATTGCGCGAGCAAACACGACATCAACCGGCATATTCGCTTCAACACAGAGGTCACAGCAGCCGAGTGGCAGGAATCGCAACAACACTGGCGCATCAGCCTGAATGACGGCACACATATCACAGCGCGCGCGCTTATTTCCGCCACCGGCCAGCTCAACCAGCCAGCCTATCCGCCGCTACAAGGCATTGAGGCATTCCAGGGCCCGCATTTCCACAGCGCCCGCTGGGATCACAGCGTCGATCTGCGTAATAAAACCGTAGCCGTAGTCGGCACCGGAGCCAGCGCCATCCAGTTCGTCCCGGAAGTGGCGAAAATCGCCGGAAAACTGATGCTGTTCCAGCGCTCAGCGGCCTATGTGATCAACAAACCGGATCGCGCCTACAGCAAGCTGGAACACAGGATTCTGGAAAGATGGCCTTTGACCCACACGCTGGATCGGGCACGTATTTACGCCACCAATGAAGCCCGGGTACTGGGCTTCACATCATTCCAGAAAGCCATGGAATTTTACAAATGGCTGTTCCGCCGCCAGCTCACCAGCCAGATTCATGACCCGGCGCTGCGCAAAAAGCTGACCCCGAACTACCCGATGGGCTGCAAACGTATTCTGATGTCGAACGATTACTATCCGGCCCTGGCACAAGACAATGTGGAGGTGATCAGCCATGGCATTCAGGCGGTGGATGACAATGGTCTGGTCGACAGCACCGGTGTTCATCGCGCGGCCGACGTAATCATCTATGGTACCGGTTTCCGGGCAACGGATTTTCTCACTCCGATTGAAATCAGCGGCCGCGATGGCCGTCAGCTGAACAATGTCTGGCATGATGGTGCCGAAGCCTACCTTGGCATAACCGTGCACGGTTTTCCGAACCTGTTCATGCTGTACGGCCCGAACACCAACCTTGGCCATAACTCGATTATCTACATGCTGGAAAGCCAGTTTCATTATGTACTGCAGTGTCTGGAGCAACTAAAGCAACAACCGGTGATGGAAGTACGCGACGAGGTACAGTCAGAGTTCAATCAACGCCTGCAAAAACAGATTCGGGAAACTGTCTGGGAGAAAGGCTGCAACAGCTGGTACAAAACGGAAAGCGGCAAGAACACCGCCAACTGGCCGGGCTTTACCTTCGACTATCGGCGCCGCACCCGGCACCTGGACCTTCAGGATTTTCGGTATTGCTGACGGTATTCCCGTGGCGACTCGCCAGTCCAGCGCCGGAAGGCACGGCCGAAATTGGACGGATCGCTGTAGCCGAGCAGACTGGCAATATGGTCCACCGAGCGCTGACTGTGCAACAGATATTCCACCGCCAGTCGCTGACGCAGCTGCTCGATCAGGTTCTGGTAGCTGGTACCAGCCTGTTGCAGTCGGCGCCGCAGGGTTCGCGCAGTCAAGTGCAACTCTGCCGCCACTTTTTCCAGAGAGTTCTCATCGGCCAGATGGCGCCGGGCGATATCGCGCACGCGACTGACAATATCATTGCTCTCTCCGGCCTGACGTAGCTCCTCCTCACAACGCGCGGCCGCCAGTGCCGCGAGATTGGGGTCCGCCGTACTCAGTGGCATATCCAGCCAGGCCGCCGGAAACTGCAGCTGCATCCAGGCACTGCCAAACTGCAGGTCAAGACCGGCCTTCTGTCTCCAGCCCTGATGATGCTTCTGCTCCGGATAGGGCAGACAGAGCGTGACCTGCCGCGCCAGCATGACGCCAAACATCTGCTGGCCGATCCCGAGGATAGAGGTGATCACCGCATCTGCCACCAGCTGGGTCAAGTCACCGAGGTCATAGCGCTCATCCAGCACCAGCGCAGCATGCTCTCCATCGCGCTCGATGCGGATATCGAACAGGCTGGTGCGGGTACGCAGAAAACGTACCGCCAGATCAAAGGCCTCGCCCAGATTACGGCTGGACTGGAAGGCATAGCCAAGGAAACCGTGACTGCCAATGTTCAGCGGCACGCCGAGCCGGACACCCAGATCCGGCGAGGGATCAATCTCCCTGACATTACGCAGTAACTGTAATGTGGCCGCCAATGACATGCGCCGACCGGGCTCCTGCAGCTGCGCCCGGGTCAGCCCGGTCCCGTCCAGCACGCGTTCTTCACTGACACCTTTTTGACCCTGCAAACGGCATAGCAGCTCAGCATAGTGAGCAAGCAGTACGCCTTCCGCAGCAGGAACCGCAACCGTCACAACTGGCCTCCGATGACCGATTTATGGCTGAAGATAACCTTCTTGTAGCCACCATCACAAGTGACACTGGTCACTGTCACATTAAATTGCTGGAGGTCACGTGAACGCAGTCTCTGCCCCCGCCACCCATGTCCGCCGTCTCGCCGGTGCCAGCGTCGGCATTCCGCCGCGCCACCTGGATTTCAGGATCCCCGAAGCGCCTCGGTATTTCCTTGCCGATAATGCCACCGCCACCACCTTTATTGCCGTGCTGTCGGCGTTTTTCCCACCGGGGGAACGCTTCTTCATGGAATCAGTGCGTCATTTCCGCAAGGAAATTACCGACCCGGTTCTGAAAGCCGAAGTCGCCGGCTTCATGGGGCAGGAAGCCATTCATGGCCGCGAACACGAGCGCCTCAACGAGTTGCTGATGGAGCAAGGTATTAATACCAGGGTGCCGGAGGCTGTAGTCAAGATGGCACTGAAAGTGCTGGAGCAGTTCTCACCGAGCCAGCAGCTGGCCTGCACCACATTTATGGAACACTTTACCGCACTGATTGGCGAGCAACTGCTCACGGACAAGGAGTTTCACGCAAATGCCCACGGCGAAATGCTGCAACTGTGGCTGTGGCATGCCATGGAGGAGCTTGAGCACAAGGCGGTGGCCTATGACGTGTATGAGACCATCGGCAATAGCCGCGCTGAACGTCTTCTCGCCTTCCCGCTGGTAACCTTTGTCATGTTGCCTGCTGTGTTTGGCAGCTGGGGCTACTTGCTGGCCAAGGAAGGCAAACTGTTCGATCGTCAGGACCTGCGCAAGGGGCTTGGGCTGATTCTCGGCGGCAAACGCGGCTTGGTCAGCAGCGTCCTGCCGAAGATCGGGCTGTTTGCACGCAAGGGTTATCACCCGAACAAGAAAGACACCAAGGCGCTTGAAGCCGAGTGGCGCGAAAAGCTGTTTGGTGAGAATGGCACCTTGCGTGATCAGGTCAGTAACCTGCAATCTCTGACACACTGACAAACATCGCTATGGGAGAGCGCGCCCGATTATCTCGGCGCACACGCAGGTTCAACAGGTCACTGTTGAACCTGTTTTTTTGAGGAAAAGAGTATGCCGGTTCAGGGCCCTTATATTGCCACACCGTTACAGGACCATATTCCCGGTGAGCTTGCTGCATTGGTGCAACGCACCAGCGGCAAGATCACCGACCACGACAAGAAACTGGGTATTGGTCTGCTGGTGGACGCCTACTGCGATGTGGTCGACCATACCCTGATCGGGCTGCTGGATGAAATCGGTCGAAGCCATGACTCATCGCAACTGCGGCATGCACGTCGGGTGGCGGATGATATCAAGGACAAGGCACGCCATTACGTCGGCTGGGCCGGCGGACTGATTGCCAGCCACCGGCTGCCGCCGGTGATTCACCACTTTAATGGGCTGGTACACGAGATTGACCTTGGCAGTGGCAGCCGCTCTCATGTCGTGTTGCCAATATCACCGCCGTTGGCGATACGTGCTGACACGGTCCTTGCCACCTTGCATGATGGCAGCGCCAAAGATTTGCAGGAAGGCATTCGCCTGCTGACCGTCATAGTCGATGAGCTGATGATCCCGCTTGCTGTCGAGCCGAAAAATCTGCTCGACTTCAATTTTCTGGTGAGCAAACCGCTGGATGGTGCCATTAGCCTTATCCGCACCCTGATCCACCGAATGCTGTCGCGCTTCGGCGAGCAGCTGACCCCGGAGCTGTACCCGGTGGTGGCGCTGCATCTGGAGAAATTCCTGATTCTGGAGCACCGCAAGAGCGCCGCGTAAGTGGCCCTCTGCACAACCCGTAGGAGCGGCCGACCGGCCGCGATTCGCGGTCGATCGACCGCTCCTACAACAGGCACCGCCGTTTTTAATCGCCGCTTAAATCTTCAGCGTGGCCCGCTCGATAATCGCCGCGCACTCAACGCCACGCGGCAACGCGCCATAGTTATGCTGGCCAACGCTAGCCAACCGCGAGACACAGAAGCCATCAGCGATAGCCTGCGGCGAATTCTGTACCAGCAAGGCACCCTGCAGTGCCAGCGCCATCCGGTCGACTACATCGCGAGCGCGATATTCCAGATCTGACAGGTCAGCAAACTCTGCCTTCAGTTTCTTCACATGCTGGTCGAGATGGTTATTGCCGCCCTTCGCCCGGCCCAGCTCGGCAAAGAACACATCTACCACTGCCGGGGTTTTCTGCATGGCGCGCAGTACATCAAGGCACTGAACATTACCACTGCCCTCCCAGATCGCATTGACCGGCGCTTCCCGATACAGCCGCGGCATCATGCTGTCCTCCATCACACCGCTGCCACCGATGCACTCCATCGCCTCATAGGTAAAGTTCGGGGTGCGCTTGCAGATCCAGTACTTGCCAACGGCAACGCCAAGACGCATCAGCAGGGATTCATGCTCATCGTCGAGACTGTCCAGCGCCCGCGCCATACGCATGCCGGTGACCAGTGCCGCTTCGCTTTCGATGGCCATGTCCGCCAGCACGTTCTGCATCAGTGGCTGCTGATTCAGGACGTTGCCAAAGGCATGGCGAATCGAAGTGTGATGCAACGCCTGTGAAGCGGCCATGCGCATGGTGGCGGCGGAGCCGATCATGCAGTCGAACCGGGTCAGGCTGACCATTTCGATAATGGTGCGCACGCCGCGGCCCTCCTCACCAACCAGCCAGCCCATGGCGCCACGGAATTCGACCTCGCTGGAAGCATTCGAGGCATTGCTGAGCTTTTTCTTCAAACGCAGCACCTGCAGCGGATTCTTGCTGCCATCCGGGCGCCAGCGCGGCACCAGAAAACAACCCAGTCCGGCCTCGGTTTGTGCCAGCACCAGAAAGGCATCGCACATCGGCGCCGACAGGAAAAACTTGTGGCCGACCAGCTCATACACCTCACCGGCACCACGGGCAGCAACCGGATAAGCGCGGGTGGTATTGGCGCGGACATCGGAACCACCCTGCTTTTCGGTCATGCCCATGCCGATGGTCACGCCCTGCTTCTGGCTGTCCGGTACATTGCGCGGGTCATACACCCGTGAAGTGATCTTCGGCTCCCAATACTCGGCCAGCTTCGGCGTGGTACGGATCGACGGAATCGCGGCAAAGGTCATAGTGATCGGACAGCCATGGCCGGCTTCGATCTGTGACTGCATATAGGTGTGCGCGGCACGGGCAACATGGGCACCGGCTTTCGGGTCGGTCCACGGTGAAGCGTGCAGGCCGTTCTCGATCGCCGTCTGCATCAGGGTATGGTAGCTGCCGTGATACTTGACCAGATCAACCCGATTGCCGAAGCGATCATGGGTATCGTATTCCGGCAGATACTTGTTTGCCTGAAAACCGAGCTCCAGATAGTCAGCCTGGCCAGTCAATTGACCGAAGGACTGCAACGACGCCTCGGCCCAGCCGGCGCCTTCGCGCTGCACCGCCTCCTGCAGGGCACGGTCCTGAGCGTAAAGGTTATAATCCGCCAACTCACGAGAAACATTCTCGACCTGATGGGTATCCGCCATAAACAGGCTGCTGCGACTATCGTTCTTCGGTGCGTTCATGTTGTGCCTCTTCATTATGAGAACCGACTACTGCAGAACTTGCCCGGCGCGACTTTGTTCCGACACCAGAGGGTGCTGCTGGTACAGGCGCTGCCACAGAGTATGGCCGGCACGGTCAAATTTTTTCACCGTAGCAATAAAGTCATGTCGTGCTTCGGCATTCACCAGCGGCGCCGGCAGCAACGGGTCAAATACAATCTGCCGGATTGCCCGACCTCCGAGCAGAAACGATTCCCGTGCGGCATCTTCCAGTTCCAGTTGATCGGCTTTTTCCAGCCAGCGCTCAAGCTGCTCGCGTTGACGCAGATAACGCTGGTTCAGTGCCTCGCTCTCCCACAGGGTACCCAGCCGCCCTTCTCTTTCCGCGTCGAAATCACTGGCGATAAACACCGCTGCGCCTGATTCCAGACCAAGCGCATACAGGCGCCGACGAATCGAATCGGCGCCGCCAACCAGGTTGTCCGGGCGGACAAACAGATCCCGCTCCAGCTCGCGCAGACCGAGCATTTCCAGCGCCCGCTGGCGACGGCGCAGCGCCGTGCGATCAGTACGCCCGAGCGGCCCGCAATGGACCATCACATAGCAGCCGCTCCACTGCGCCAGCCGCGCCTCGGTATCGCGCCAGGTAGCAACATCGCCAGCCAGAACAGTGGCGGCTTCGCCCAGCTGGTAGCTGCCACGCTCACCGGAGGCAATCAACCCGGCCGCAAACAAGCGTGCCAGCGCCACCCGGGCATTGTTCTCGGTAATACCGAACAACCGGCAGGCGGCAACAATCTGCCGGCTGGAGAGAGTCTCGCCCTCCTCGGCCTGCAACAGGCCCATAACGATCTGCCGGGCATTTGGCGCCGCCTCACAATTCATTACATATTCCTGCAGGTGATGCCAACTAAATGCAATATTACACGCAGCATCCATGTTAACAATATATGGTGATTATCCGACCGCCGACGAGGGAGGAGCGTGCCGCAGAATCGGTGCGCTGGCGTAAACAGAAACTGGCGCATTCATGCCAACCTGCTAAGATTCGGCCCATGACAGCAGCGAAGAAAACTCATCCCCTCACCATGCTCCGGCAACTCGGCAAGCGCGTCCTGCCTTCGGACAGGAAGCCGTCGGGTGCCCACGAGTACACCATTGACGAGCTGGCCCGCGAAGCCGCCACCACGGTACGCAATGTCCGCGCCTATCAGGATCGCGGCCTGCTGCCGCCTCCGGAAAAGCGAGGCCGCACCGGGATTTACTCGGACGTGCATCTGGCCCGTCTGCGGATCATCAGTAAATTGCTGGAGCGCGGCTATACCATCGCCAATATCAAGGACCTGCTCGCAGCCTGGGAAGAAGGCCGCGACCTGAACGATATTCTCGGCCTGGAAGTGGCGGTCACCAGCCCCTGGGCGGAGGAGGCCGCTTCCTATGTGGATTACGAAGATCTGCTGGCCTGGTTCGGCGAGCAGATTACCCCGGGCGTGCTGCAGAAAATTATTGCCATTGATTACGCCCGCCCGGAAGGCGACCGCCTGCGAGTACCGAGCCCACGCATTCTCAACGCCGGCCGTGAACTGGTTGATGCCGGCATTCCGCTTGAAGCGCTGCTGGACGAAGTGAGCTCGGTGCGGGGAAAGGTGGACATGATTGCCGATGGTTTCGTCCGGCTTGTTGTTACCCACCTGATTGATGCCAAATACGGCGACAAGGGGCTCCCGGAAGGCGAAGACGTTGCCAATCTGGCCGAGTTCATCACCCGGGTGCGGCCAATTGCCGACATGGTAGTCAGCGCCGAGCTGGCTCGCATTCTCGACAAGGCGATCAACAAGGTACTGATGGACCGGCTGGCCAACGTGCTGGAGCATCTGGAAGCCCGCGCGCCGGTATAATTTGGCTGCAAACAAGCCGCCTTCCGCAGGCCGCTTGTCCGGAGCAGGAATATTATTTCCCCAATCCCCTGAAAATCTGACAGAAAAAAACCCGGCTTTGCGAGCCGGGTTTTTTTGTTGGCGTCCCCTAGGGGATTCGAACCCCTGTTACCGCCGTGAAAGGGCGGTGTCCTGGGCCTCTAGACGAAGGGGACTAAACCTTCTTTGAAGCGTGTGCGTGTTGCCCAGGATAATTCGGTGGAACCTGTTTGGTGGAGCTTGTATTTGGTGGAGCTTATATTTGGTGGAGCCAGGCGGGATCGAACCGCCGACCTCTACAATGCCATTGTAGCGCTCTCCCAGCTGAGCTATGGCCCCGGATGCTGGCACCGGGCTGGCCCGATGTGAGGCGCGCATTGTAGCAGTGATCGGGGGGCTGTCAAGCGCGCGTCGACAGCTTTGCTTACTCCTTGTCCGATGCCTCCAAAGGCAGGCCCTGCTCGATCCGCTGCCAGTTCTTTTCCAGCTTTTTAGCCTGTTTCTTCGACACGCCACCAAGCACTTCAATAGCCTGACGCAAGCGTGCCCGGGACAGGTCAGAACCGATGATTTCCATGCTGTCGACCACCGAGAAACTGGCCGGGGTACCGGCCACGGCGACAAATACCGGGTGCAACATATCCTTGACCTTGATTCCCACAGCGCCAGCGATTCGCTGGGCCTCGGCAAAGATCGCGTCGCGTTGCCACTGACGCAGGCCTTCCAGTGCCCACAGCAAGTACTGCAGCCATTCACGCATCTGTTCGTGGCTGTACTTGCCATGATCAAAGGCGCTGGCTGTCACCGCCGGCAGACCGCTGAAGCAGAAGGTACCGCGTTCAGCTACCTGGCTGAGGGTTTCCACCCGACTGCGCAGATGCGGCAATACCTGCATGACGTAATCACGGTTAAACGACCACTCCATCAAGGCATTGAGAAAGCTCTCGTCACTTAATTCACGCAACCACAAACCGTTCAACCAGGCCAGCTTCTCGACATCGAACACCGGACCTCCCAGGGAGACACGCTGCAGATCAAAATGGCCGATCATTTCGCCGAGATCGAATTTTTCCCGCTCATCCGGCATCGACCAGCCCATCCGGCCGAGATAATTCAAAAGTGCGCCGGGCAAGTAACCCATGCGCCGGTAGAAGTTGATACTGGTCGGGTTCTTGCGCTTCGACAGCTTGGATTTATCCGGGTTACGCAGCAGCGGCATGTGGCACAGCACCGGCATCTGCCAGCCAAAATACTCATACAGCAGCTTGTGCTTGGGCGCAGAGTTGAGCCACTCCTCACCACGAATCACATGGGTGATTTCCATCAGATGATCATCAACCACATTAGCCAGATGATAGGTCGGCATGCCGTCTGACTTGAGCAGAATCTGGGCATCCACCTGGGCCCAGTCCAGCTCCAGATCGCCGCGCAGCATGTCATGGATATCACAGCGACCAGTTTCCGGCACCCGCATGCGAATCACATAAGGCGCGCCGGCGGCCTCACGGCGCGCCACTTCATCGGCGGGCAATTCCAGATCAGACGGCTTCAGCGCCCGCTGGACCTCCCGGGCTTTCAGGTCCTCACGCAGCGCCTCCAGCTCCTCGCTGGTGCGGTAGCAACGAAAAGCATGACCACTGGCAACCAGCTGTTCGGCATAACGCCGGTAAATGTCGCCACGCTCACTCTGCCGATACGGAGCATGCGGGCCACCGACATCCGGACCTTCATCCCAGCTCAGGCCAAGCCAGCTCAGCGAGTCGAGGATCATCTGCTCGGACTCGGCGGTAGAACGGCTCTGATCAGTGTCTTCAATCCGCAGAATGAACTGACCACCATGCTGGCGGGCAAAGCACAGGTTGAACAGGGCGATATAGGCGGTGCCCACATGGGGATCGCCGGTCGGCGACGGGGCAACTCGGGTACGGACGGTCATGACCACTCCTCAACGGGGGCTGCACAAAGTGGCGCATTATACGCACTTGCGAGGTTGATGGCGTTTCCCTCAGGGGCTGTTTTGCTACAGTATCGTGACCATCAAAACCTGAAAGAGCGCCTGATGACCCGTCTGAGCATTCCCCACAACCCACCAGTGGTATCGGAAGTTATTACTATTCGGGTGAAGTAACGCCATTAACAGAACGCCGGCTTTCGCCGGCGTTCTGTTTGCTGCTGCACACACAAAAAATCAGGCAGCGTTAACCTGAATACGGGCCAGATCAACATTATGGGCACCAGCCCTCAGACAGCCGGCAATGGTCAGCGCCTGACCGTGGTCATCGCGCTCGATCTCAAGCAGGTTTACAACTTTGGGCATCGACAGCTGGCGCTTGTCCTGATCCAGTACCACCATCACCTGCGGGCGCAAACGACGGGCCGGGTTCTGGGCAATCACCACACCGACTTCCTTGCTGGACAATTCCACCAGCGTACCGGTCGGATAGACGCCAATCGCCTGAATGAACTGCTCCACCAGCGCGCTCTGGAAAGTCTTGTCACGCTGATCATAAAGCATGGAAACCGCTTCAGTGGAAGTCACCGGATCGGCATAGGGACGCGGACTGGTAATCGCATCGTAGGTGTCGACAATACCGGCAATACGGGCCAGCAACGGAATCTGGGTGCCGGCCAGACCATGCGGGTAACCGCTGCCATCGTGACGCTCATGATGGTATTGAACCAGACCCAGAATCTGTTCGTTGACACCATCACAAGATTCCAGAATATCCAGACCATGACGGACGTGTTGGCGCAGTTCAGCCCGTTGCTCGCGGCTAAGTGATGCTTCCGGGCGGATCAGGACTTCTCTGGGCAACCGAGCCATACCGATATCCATCAACAGGGCACCAGTAGCAAGGCTGTGCAGCACATCTTCCGGCAGGCCGATGTGCCGGCCAAAAACAGCAGCAAGAATAGAAGCACGGACACTGTGGCTGTAGCTGTAGGAATCCTTGTCTTTCAACCGCGCCAGCCAGACCATGGCATCCGGATTGCGGACCACGCTCTGAACCACCACGGCGGCAGCTTTTCGCGCCACCGGGAAACTCAATGCCTTGCTCTCACGCACCTGACCAATCAGGTGCAACATGGCACGGCTGATTTCCCGATGGTAAGGAGCAGCGGTGGCTACTTCCCGCTTCAGTGGCTGGCTGATGCTATAACGCATCGGTGTAAATTTGCCGAGATTACCGCGCACAGACGCTTGCGCCACAGCAGGCCCTGGCTTGGCCGGGCGACTTGCTACCGCATGTAGTGGCAGCACGGGATTGAGCACGCTGCGACGCACATCGATATAGACAAACTTGCACCACACCCGCAGCTTTTCAATGTCATCCTGGGAGCGGATCGGGAATCCCTGCAGCGGAAATGGCGTCTCAATCCACGGACGATCCAGCTGCGACACAAACATGCCGACCTGCAGATCCGGTGTGGCGACTTTTTCGACTTTGACGACCATAACGTGCCTTTTGACGGATTCGTGGTTTACCGAGTGCCAGTGTCTACTACTTTGGTACTAATGTTGAGCGATGATTTCACATTTATCGTGTGAACTGAATCACGCAGTGCAAAAATCGACCAGTTCTGCCGACGAACGGCACCTGCCCGCGCCTTACCGGACATCAGCCGGGCCGATCAGCCAGCGCAGACGCCCGGCCCCGGGCACCAATACGTCCAGATCCACGCAGGCCACCGCTCCGACCTGAAAGGGGTAACGCCTGCCATCGGTCAATGCGCCACAAAGCAGATCAACAAAGGGCATATGGCTGACCAATGTCCAGCCATCCTGCCCGCCCACTCGCTCCAGCTCAGCCAGAACCGCCACAGGGTCGCCTTCCGGGGTAATGGTGCCCAGCTCCTCCCGGGACACGCCGGGAAAGCGCTCGGCAATGATATCCGCCGTCTGCCTGGCCCGGACATAGGGGCTGCTGAACAGCCGACTCGGCCGCGCACCTCTGCCTGCGAGGCTTTCCCACAGAACAGCGACATCTTCCCGGCCGCGAGCCGTCAGTGGCCGGGCATCATCAGTAGTTATCAGCCTCTCTGCCTCGCCGTGCCGGACGATATACAGGCGCATCAGTGCTCTCCGGTCACGACAAACTCGACATCATGGTTATGCTCTCCGCCCATCAGCGCCGTAATCACCGCCTGCATCGGTTTTCCGCGGAACAGAATCTGGTAAAGGCCTGAGGCAATAGGCATATACACCCCGAGCTGCTCGGCTTTTTCCGCCACCAGACGCACCGTATTCACACCCTCGGCAGTCTGTCCCAGCTCCGCCACAGCTTGCTCCACCGATTTGCCCTGACCGATGGCATAGCCAACCCGGTAATTACGTGACAATGAGGATGTACAGGTAACGATCAGATCACCGACACCGGCGAGACCGAGAAATGTCAGCGGATCTGCGCCAAGGCGCACAGCAAAGCGGCTCATTTCGGCAAGACTGCGGGTAATCAGAAAGGCACTGCTGTTTTCACCAACACCAACGGCTGCCGCCATACCGGTGGCAATGGCATAAATATTTTTCAGCGCGCCAGCAAGCTCGACACCGAAACGGTCCGGATTGTCATAAACGCGAAAATAGCTGCAGCTCATGGCATTCTGAACACGCTGACACAACGCCTGATCAGCACTGGCGATCACCGTGCCGGAGAACCGCTTCTCGACGACTTCACGAGCCAGATTCGGGCCACTGAGCACCGCCACTCTGGCCTGCGGCCAGTCGCGCTCAAGCAGCTGGCTCATCAGCAGGAAACCATCGGCATGAATTCCCTTGGTGCAGCTGACCACAATAGTGCCCGGCTGAATCAAATCCCGGGCCTGAGGCAGGACATCAGCAAACGCCTTGCTCGGCAGGGCAACGAACACCAGAGAGGCATTGGCTAACGCATCCTCCAGAGATTCCGTTGCCAGCAAGCCGTCCGGCAACTCCTTGCCGGGAAGGTAGCGAGTATTTTCCCGCTGCTCGTTAATAGCAGCAACAGTTTCCGGATCTCTCACCCAGAGCCGGGCGTCATGGCCATTCTCTGCCAGAATCGTCGCCATGGCGGTACCAAAACTACCTCCACCGAGAATCGCCACCACTTCACGTAAAACTGTCATTACAGGTTCAATCTCCGGAATCAAGCGCAAGTGCTCAGCGTGCGCAAACCGCTGCCAGCGCCTCATCAATAGTCGAGTATCGGAATGAAAAGCCCTGACCGGCAAGACGGGCCGGCAAGACCCGCTGGCCACCAAGCAACAGCACTGACATTTCGCCCAGAACCAACTTCACGGGTAGTGCTGGCGCGGAAAATAAAGCTGGCCGATGGCAAGCGCTGGCCAGCGACTCATGGAATCTTGCGTAGGTCACCGGATTCGGGGCAACAGCGTTATAAACGCCCTCTGCATTACCGAGCTCAAGGCAGTTCGTCAGCACAGCAAGCAAATCATCAAGATGGATCCAGGACAGCCACTGCTGACCATTACCCAGCCGCGCGCCCAGACCTAGCCGGTAAGCGGGAAGCAGTCTGGATAGCATACCGCCATTCCCGAGCACCACCCCGATACGCAAAATGCAGACCCGCACACCACGACGACCAATATCGCGTGCAGCTTTTTCCCAGGCATCGCACAGCAGGTATGTGAAATCCCGGCGCACTGCGGGGCTGGACTCATCCAGCTCCACCGAGCCGGCATCACCGTAGAACCCGACAGCGGAGCCACTGACCAGCACCCCGGGCTTATGTTTCAACCGATCAACCAGCGTCGCAAGCGCCTCAGTTACCCCGACCCGACTATCAAACAATGTCTGCTTGCGGGCCCTGCTCCAGCGACGATCAGCAATACCTTCGCCGGCCAGATTGATAATGCCGTCATAGATTTCGTGGTCGCGGATTTCGTCCAGCGATGACAGCACCCGCACCGATGGAGGCAAAATTTTACCAGCCTTGGCGGGCGACCTGGACAGGATGGTCAGATCATGGCCACGGGCAGTCAGGTGTGCGCATAGTGCCCGACCAACGAAGCCACTGCCTCCTGTTACCAACAGCTTCATTTTCCCGCCTCCTTGATGGAGACAATATCCGACGGGGCGTAGAAGTACTCAAGATTGCCGGAGCCAACACGGACGCTCAGGGTAAGCTCGCGCTCCGTCACAGCGGTCAACACGCCGGTCCTGGTCCGGGCATCACGACTGGCAATCGTGACCAGCTTGCCCTGGAGCTCTGTATAAACGGAAACGTCGTCTGACTTTACAGACTCAGCCGGCGCCTGCTCCGACCCCGGTTGCGGGGCCAGAGCGGCTTCAACAGGCTGCGTCGAGGGCTGGCTTGCAACTGCCTCGACGCCGGGCAGTAAAACCTGTTGCCCGGATGCCAGCACAAGATACGACAGGTCTGCTTCGGCGAAAGACAGCTCTACCGTGCCGCCCTCGACAATTGACTCGACCAACAGGCGATTCCGGCGAATTCCTCTCAGCACACCTTCGCGAACACGGCCATCACGCTGAAAAACTTTTACCGGGCGACCATTTAGTGTCTCCAGATCAGCAAATGCCAAGGTGGCCGGAGGGGGCACCTCCACCACTGCTGGCAAACGTGATGCCGTGGCGCCAGGCTGCACCAGACGCAACGTGCTGTCGCCTGCTTCCTGCAACACCGTTGTCTTCATTGTTCCCGGACGAACCGCCCAACCAATATCGGCCCGGTCAAACTGCAGGCTTCGCTGTTCGATTCTGCCGTTAACCAGCTCAACGATGGCGTTACTGATCCCTCCGCTTTCGCTCATCAGCAAACGGGTATCCCGGAACGTCAGCTGGCGAATGGTATTCTCGGGGAACTGGGTTTCCAGATACTGCCGGCCAACATACTCAAGCGTATCCGGATGATCCCAGGTCAGATCCACTCTCCCCCCGGTATAGCGAAGATAGTTGGTCCGCACGGTCATCTCTCCGGAGAGATAGCTGCGATCAGGATCAGGCAGAATCACCTGAAGAAATCCCGCCAGTGTCTGCTGGTCACGGCGCGTCAGCTGCAACTCCATCTGGTATCCACTGCGAACGATTTCACTGTGTGGAACCCCATCCGGGCCATCGCGCCAGGTGATTTGAAGTTCCGGAGCTACCTCATCCGACGGGCGAACAAAAAGGGTTTTCCGTTCCCGGGTAATCAGGGCGGCATCCAGATCGAGCAATATACGAACCTCAACCTCCGGAATAAAACCCTCGCCCTGCTGCACAGAAAGCACGCCATTGACCAATCGGGCCTGATCGTAGGTAAACTCCTTGCCACGCAGACGGCCGGTCAGAAGCGGGTTGTTATCACTGCGGATAGCAAGTAACACCGCTTCCTGCGAATTGGCAAAGGTATTGATCTCGGTACGCTTGCTGCCAACCATGTCGCCACCGACTGCAACGCCAAACAGCCGGCGCGGTTGCTCCAGTACCTGCGGGTCCTGCGCCACCGCCACCGCCACGGAAACGACAATCACGCTAATGCCGATCACGCGCATCAAAGCGGGCAACCATACATCTGACCAGAAGTGATGGATGTAGGACGCCCCGGCAAACGGCAACGCAAACATGAGCGAACTGCGTCCACGATGCTGTGCATCCATGGCCAGCATCACGGTCCCCATCAGAAACAGGGTGAGTCCGGTAATCAGCAGGGTACTCGCCATAGGGTCCTGATTCCTCTGTCATAACTGCCGGGCAGGCAGGGAAAATCTCCTGCACTTTACAAAGGAACCTCCGGGCAAGTCCATGATGAATACCCGACTCTGGTCGGCCACGGGGCAGAACGGTGATTCACAACACGCTGCTGCGGACTGATACTTGGCAACCCGCTCGCCATAGACCCTGATCTGATGCAGACCGACAGACACAATCTCAGCCTCGGAGTCAGCTACGCGCTGGCCACCAGTCTGGTGGCCAGCACCGCTGCTGCCTGCGCAAAGTATCTCAGTGGCAGCTTGTCGCCGTGGCTGATTGTCTGGTGCCAGTATGGCCTGTGTACCCTGCTGACCTTGCCCTGGGTGCTGCGACTGGGACTATCCGGGCTCCGCACAGCGCGCCCCGGCCTGCATCTGGTGCGCTCGCTGGGGGGCTGGCTGGGCTTCACAACCTACTATCTGGCACTGCCCAGTATCGCGCTGGCTGACGCCAGTGTGCTGCGCTCTGCAGCGCCGCTGTGGGTGCCGCTGGTGGTGTTTGTCTGGTTGCGGGAAAAAGTACCGGCATTGCGCTGGGTGGCGCTGCTATGCGGCTTTGTCGGGGTACTGCTGGTGCTCAAGCCGGAGGCCGGCGGCATTAATCCCGGTCACTTGCTCGGCATGCTGGCCGGCATCGGTCTGGCGATCTCCATGGCCACTACCCGCGCACTCTCCGTCAGTGAACCTGCCGCCCGTGTTCTGTTTTACTATTTTTTCATTTCCTTCATCGCCGCGACGCCAATGGGGCTGATGCACCTCGACAGCATTCCTCCGGCGCTCTGGCCCGGGCTGATTTATGTTGGCCTGTCGATCTTTATCACCATGGTGCTGTACAACCGCGCCTATACCCATGCACCCACCAGCATTGTCGCTCCTCTTGGTTACATCGCGGTGCCTGCCGCAGCGCTGATTGACTGGTTGATCTGGGATCATCTTCCCGGTGCGATGATGCTGGCCGGCTGCACCCTGATCATTCTCAGCGGCGTCTTCGCTGTCACCCTTCGGGGCACCAGCCGGGGCGACCATTGACCGGGCCTGACCGACCATTTGTCAGCCTTTGTCCAGCGATCGAAAAAAAATACTTGTCGAAAGTTGAAGCCGGAGCTATATAGGCGCCAAGAGAGCGACGCAATCATTCCGTTTGCAAACCGCTCTCGAACTGGCAGTCATGTGACACTCAGGGAGCCGTGTGATCGCCTCCAGGGCGTGCGGCACGGACCCCGATAAAAAAAGGGGCCTGTCATGACCAGCAGTCGTATCGAAACCGATCAAGATGAGACGGATGATTTACTGATGAATGAAGAAGCTGACTTCATCGAGGACGAGCAGGAAGAAGCAGAAGTGCAGAGCCCGCGATCCAGAGGCTTTAATCTCGACATGCGCCACCGCATCGAGAACCGTCTTGAGGAGCGCCGGCTTCAGCGCGAGCTGAACGAATACGAGTTCTTCGATCTGGATGACGAAGACACGGTGCATTAAACGATAAGGCATCGGAAACCCGCGCCACCATCGGGCGGCGCGGGTTTTTATCACCAACCGGTCAGCTCTTTCAGGGCCAGGCCCATCTGTGACGGGTTGCGTACGGTTTTCACACCGGCCGCTTCCAGTGCCGCAAACTTCTCGTCTGCAGTGCCCTTGCCGCCAGCAATGATGGCGCCAGCATGGCCCATACGCTTGCCGGCCGGTGCGGTGACACCGGCAATATAGGACACCACCGGCTTGGTCACATGCTCCTTGATAAAGGCGGCCGCCTCGTCTTCAGCACTGCCGCCGATCTCGCCAACCATGATGATCGCCTCGGTCTGCGGATCGTCCTGGAACAGACGCAGTGCATCAATGAAGGTAGTCCCCGGAATCGGGTCGCCGCCGATACCGATGCAGGTCGACTGACCGAAACCCAGCGCCGTAGTCTGGTTGACCGCCTCATAGGTCAGGGTGCCGGAACGGGACACGATGCCGACCTTGCCCGGCAGGTGAATGTGACCGGGCATGATGCCGATCTTGCACTCGCCCGGAGTAATGATGCCAGGACAATTCGGCCCGATCAGGCGCACACCGCCCTTGCGCACGATGTATTCCTTGACCTTGAGCATGTCCAGCGCCGGCACGCCTTCGGTGATGCAGACGATCAGCTCGATCCCGGCATCCGCTGCTTCCAGAATGGAGTCCTTGCAGAACGCGGCCGGCACATAAATCACCGACGCAGTCGCGCCGGTTGCTTCAACCGCTTCGCGCACCGTGTTGAACACCGGCAGGCCAAGATGGGTCTGGCCACCCTTGCCCGGGGTCACGCCACCGACCATTTTGGTACCGTAGGCAATTGCCTGTTCCGAGTGCAAAGTGCCCTGGGAGCCGGTGAAGCCCTGACAGATAACCCGGGTTTCCTTATTGATCAGTACGCTCATGCTGCACCCCCGACGGCTTTCACGACCTGCTCGGCGGCATCGTTGAAACCGGTTGCTGCGATAATGTTGAGGCCGCTCTCGGCCAGCTTCTTGCTGCCCAGCTCGGCGTTGTTGCCTTCCAGACGCACTACCACTGGCACCTTGACGCCAACTTCCTTCACCGCGCCAATGATGCCTTCGGCAATCATGTCGCAGCGAACAATGCCGCCAAAAATATTGACCAGTACGCCTTTGACGTTGCTGTCGGAAAGAATGATCTTGAACGCCTCGGTAACGCGCTCCTTGGTGGCGCCACCGCCGACATCAAGGAAGTTCGCCGGCGCACCGCCCTTGAGCTTGATGATGTCCATGGTTGCCATGGCCAGACCGGCACCATTAACCATGCAGCCGATGTTGCCATCCAGGGCCACATAGTTCAGCTCCCACTCCGCCGCGCGACGCTCGCGCTCATCTTCCTGCGAGGGATCTTCCATCGCTTTCAGTTTCGGCTGACGGAACAGGGCGCTGCCATCAAGGTTGATCTTGGCATCCAGACAATGCAGGTTGCCTTCTTTGGTGATCACCAGCGGGTTCACTTCCAGCAGCGACAAATCGTTTTCTTCAAACAATTTTGCCAGGCCAAGGAATATCTTGGTGAACTGCTTGATCTGCTCGGCATTCAGGCCAAGCTTGAAACCGATTTCACGAGCCTGATACGGCTGCGCACCAACCAGCGGATCAATACCGGCCTTGAGGATCTTCTCCGGGGTTTCATGGGCAACCTTCTCGATCTCCACGCCACCTTCGGTTGACGCCATGAAAACAATGCGTCGGGTAGCACGATCCAGCACGGCGCCGAGATACAGTTCCTGAGCGATATCGGTGCAGGATTCCACCAGAATTTTCGATACCGGCTGACCGTCTTCATCAGTCTGGTAAGTCACCAGACGCTGGCCGAGCCATTTTTTAGCGAATGCGGCTGCTTCATCTGCTGACTTGACCAGCTTGACACCGCCAGCCTTGCCACGACCACCGGCATGCACCTGGGCCTTGACTACCCACTCGCTGCCGCCGATCTCTTTCATTTTCGCCACGACTTCTTCCGGGGTGTCGCAGGCGAACCCTTTTGAAACTGGCAATCCGTATTGAGCAAACAGCTGCTTGCCCTGGTATTCATGGAGATTCATGTTCTGATCCCGTTGTCTTCCGTTATGGAACTGTTCTCCGAAACAACCCGGCGACCTTGTGGGTCGCCGGATCAGCCTTCGTGTTGCCTTACTTCTTGCGCTTGCGCTGGGCGATATGGATCGCCTTGAAGTCCACCGCCAGAGCGGCTTCATGTACGGCCTCCGACAAAGTCGGATGACCGAATACCATCAACTGCAGGTCCTCGGTGGTGGCGCCGAACTCCATCGCAATCACACCCTGCTGGACCAGCTCGGAGGCCTGCGGGCCGAGCACATGCATGCCGAGAATGCGATCGGTCTTTTCATCGGCAACAAACTTGACCATGCCATGGCTTTCACCCGCGGCCAATGCCCGGCCGTTAGCGGCAAAGGGTACGACACCGGTCTTGTAGGGCTCGCCGCCGGACTTCACTTCTTCCTCAGTCTTGCCCACCCAGGCAATTTCAGGATGGGTATAGATCACCCAGGGGATGGTGTCGTAATTGACCTGGGTATGTTCGCCGGCAATAACATCAACGACCATAACGCCCTCTTCCATCGCCTTGTGCGCCAGTGCCGGGCCGCGCACCAGATCACCCACGGCATAAACACCGGGCACATCGGTACGGCACTGCTGGTTCACATAAACAAAATTGCGCTCGTCCATGGTCACACCGGAATCGGCGGCGAGCAGATTCTGGGTCACCGGGCGACGACCGACCGCAACAATCAGGCGATCGAAGCTTTCCTTGTGCTCACCACTGGCGTCGGTATAAGTGACATTAACTTTCTTGCCTTTGACTTCGCTGGCGGTGACACGGGCACCCAGACGGATATCCAGACCCTGTTTGGTCAGGATCTTCTTTGCTTCTTTCGCCAGTTGCTGATCCACCGGCGGCAGGAAACCATCAACCGCTTCCAGCACGACCACTTCCGCGCCAAGCCTCGACCAGACGCTGCCAAGCTCAAGACCAATCACCCCGGCACCGATTACGCCAAGACGTTTCGGCACTTCGGTAAATTCCAGTGCACCGGTGGAGTCAACAATGCGGTCGTTGTCGATCACTGCCACCGGAATGGTCACCGGCTCGGAGCCGGCAGCGAGAATCACGTTTTCCGCCGACAGCAGCTTGACGTCACCATTGGCAGGGGTGAATTCCACCTGCTTGCCGGCCAGCAACTTGCCGCTGCCCTGCAACCAGTCGATCTTGTGGGCCTGAAACAGCTGGGCAATACCGCCGGTCAGCTGCAGCACTACCTGATCCTTGCGCTCGATCATCTTCTTCACATCGAGAGACAATTTGCCCACCTCAATGCCGTGCTCGGCAAAACCGGCCCCTGCCTCGTGATAACGCCAGCTCGAATCAAGTAGTGCTTTCGACGGAATGCAGCCGATATTCAGACAGGTGCCGCCGAGTGCCGGCTTGCCCTGCTTGTTGATGCGCTTTTCCACACACGCGACTTTCATGCCCAGCTGGGCTGCACGAATGGCGGCGACGTAGCCGCCCGGCCCGCCACCGATGACGATGACATCGTATTGTTCAGACATAACCTTTCCCGTTTTCCGTCAGAAGGGCGCCGGCCGGGCCGGCACCGGTGCATCAGATATCCAGCAACAACCGGGCCGGATCCTCAATAAACTGTTTGACTGCAACGAGGAACTGCACCGCCTCACGGCCATCAATCAAACGGTGGTCGTAGGATACCGCCAGATACATCATCGGCAGGATTTCCACCTTGCCGTCCACCGCCATCGGCCGCTCCTGGATCTTGTGCATACCCAGAATCGCGGTTTGCGGCGGGTTCAGAATCGGCGTCGACATCAGCGAGCCGAACACGCCACCGTTGGAAATGGTGAAGGTGCCGCCAGTCATCTCTTCGATCGACAACTTGCCTTCGCGAGCTTTCTTGCCGAACTCGATGATATCGGTTTCGATTTCCGCCAGACCTTTCTGATCAGCATCACGCAACACCGGCACCACCAGACCGCGATCCCCGGATACCGCGACACCAACATCGTAGTAACCGTGATAGACGATATCGCTACCATCGATCGACGCATTCACCATCGGGAAGCGCTTCAGCGCTTCGACGCAGGCGCGCACAAAGAAACTCATGAAGCCGAGGCGAACGCCATGGGCCTTCTCGAAATCCGCCTGGTAATGCTTGCGCATTTCCATGATCGGCTTCATGTTGACTTCATTGAATGTGGTCAGCATCGCGGCCGTGTGCTGGGCTTCGACCAGACGCTCGGCAATGCGCTTGCGCAGGCGCGTCATCGGCACCCGACGCTCTTCACGGTCACCCGCCAGCACCGGCACAGGTGCTGCAACAGGCGCTGCTGGTGCCGGCGCCGCCGTCTTCTGCTGCTCGCGCTGCTTCAGTGCGTTATCAACATCATCGCGGGTAATCCGGCCGCCCTTGCCAGTGGCATCGACCTTGCTGGCATCCAGACCGGCTTCCGCCATACGCTTGCGTGCCGCCGGGCCCGCTGCAGGGGTCTTGTCTTCGGCAGCACTGGCCTGGGCGGGCGCCGCTTCTGCCTTGGCTGAACCGGACGCTGCACCAGCACCTTCTTCCAGCACCGCCAGCAGGGCCTGGCTTTCGATTGTGTCGCCTTCACCATGGTGAATTTTCTTCAACACACCGTCCGCAGGCGACACCACTTCCAGCACCACCTTGTCGGTCTCGATATCCACCAGCAGCTCATCACGGCTGACCTTGTCGCCTTCTTTCTTGTGCCAGGTCGCGACTGTGCCGTCAGCCACGGACTCGGGAAACTGCGGAGCTTTGATTTCAATAGACATGATCTGTCCTGCTTCCTTTTATTGATCCGTTATTCGTTCAGTTACTCAATGCCGAAGGCGGTTTGTATCAACCGTTGCTGCTGTTCAACATGCAATGCCATGGACCCTGCTGCCGGTGCTGCCGAGCCTTCGCGCCCGGCATAATGCAGATACAGCTGCGGATTGAGCTGATGCAGAACATGGCGCATGTGATGCTGGCTGCAATACCAGGCACCCTGATTCTGCGGTTCCTCCTGACACCAGGCCACATGTTTCAGGTTGCGGTACGGCTTGATGGTTTCCAGCAGACGCTGCTCCGGGAACGGATAGAGCTGCTCGATACGGACCAGCGCAGTGTCGGTAATGCCATCGGCCTCGCGCTTTTCCAGCAGGTCGTAGTAAACCTTGCCACCGCACAATACCAGACGAGTCACTTCGTCAGCATTGACTTCGGCATCACCGATCACGGTTTCGAAGCGTCCTTCGGACAGCTCTTCCAACGTGGAGATTGCCCGCTTGTGCCGCAACAGACTCTTCGGGCTCATTACCACCAGCGGCTTGCGTGACGGCCGCAGGGCCTGACGACGAAGCAGGTGGTAGATCTGCGCCGGCGTGGTTGGGGTACAAACCTGAATGTTCTGCTCGGCGCACAATTGCAGGAATCGCTCCAGACGGGCAGAAGAATGTTCCGGCCCCTGCCCTTCATAGCCATGTGGCAGCAACAAGGTCAGACCACAGATCCGCCCCCACTTCGACTCACCGGAGGAGATGAACTGATCGATCACCACCTGGGCACCATTGGCGAAGTCACCGAACTGCGCCTCCCAGATAATCAGCGCCTGTGGCGTGGTCGTGGCGTAGCCATACTCGAACGCCAGCACAGCCTCTTCGGACAGCAGCGAGTCGTAGATATCAAATGGTGGTTGCGATGCATCCAGATGCTGCAATGGCACATAGGCCGCGCCGTTTTTCTGGCTATGTAACACCGCATGACGATGCGAAAAAGTGCCGCGACCGACATCCTGACCAGTCAACCGGATTGGCACGCCTTGATCCAGCAAAGTCGCATAAGCCAGCGTTTCGGCATAACCCCAGTTGATCGGCAACGCGCCGGCGGTCATTTTCTGCCGGTCTTCGATAATTTTTTTCACCTGCCGTTGCAGCACCACGCCTTCCGGTACCGTTTCCAGCTGGGCGGCAAGCTCCTGCATACGCTTGAGCTTGAAGCCAGTGTCCCAGTCATCCTGCAAGGAGTGGCCGAGGTAAGGCGACCAGTCAACAAACAACGCCTTGTTTGGCTCGCGCACCAGGCTTTTCACCACATGAGTGCCTTCATCAAGCAATTTGCGGTAATCCTCGAAGATACGCTCGTTATCTGCCTCGCTGATCACCTCTTCGCGCAACAGCTGTTCTGTGTACAGAGCGCGGGTGGTCGGGTGAGCCTTGATCTTCTTGTACATCAACGGCTGGGTCGCAGACGGCTCATCAGCCTCGTTGTGGCCAAGCCGGCGATAACAAATCAGATCAATAACCACGTCTTTCTTGAACTGCTGACGGTAATCAACGGCAACCTGGGTAACGAAATACACCGCTTCGGGATCATCCGCATTAACGTGGAAAATCGGCGCCTGCACCATCTTGGCAACGTCAGTGCAATATTCTGTCGACCGGGCATCTTCACGCTTGTGGGTAGTAAAGCCGACCTGATTATTGACGATCACATGGACCGTGCCGCCGGTTTTGAAACCGCGGGTCTGTGACATCTGGAAGGTTTCCATCACCACGCCCTGACCGGCAAAGGCCGCATCACCGTGGATCAACAGCGGCACCACCTGATCACCGGCGTGGTCGTCACGGCGATCCTGACGGGCGCGCACCGAACCTTCCACCACCGGCGAAACGATTTCCAGATGCGACGGGTTAAATGCCATCGCCAGGTGTACTTCACCACCCGGCGTCTGCACGTTCGAAGAGAAGCCCTGATGATATTTCACATCACCGGAGCCCTGCTGAATGAAACTCTTGCCTTCGAACTCACCAAACAGATCCGCCGGGCTTTTGCCCAGGGTGTTGACCAGCACGTTCAGGCGGCCCCGGTGGGCCATGCCGATCACCACTTCCTTGACGCCATAACTGCCGGCGCGCTGGATCAGTTCATCGACCAGCGGAATCATTGATTCTCCGCCCTCAAGACCAAAGCGCTTGGTGCCCGGATACTTGTTGCCAAGATATTTTTCCAGACCTTCCGCTGCGGTCAGACGCTCCAGCAAATGCTTCTTGATGTCTGCACTGTACTGCGGATGGCTGCGTACGGTTTCCATACGCTGCTGTAACCAGCGCTTTTCCGCGGTGTTGACGATATGCATGTACTCGGCGCCCACCGTTGAACAGTAGGTGCCTTTCAGGCAGTCAACAATTTCCCGCAGGGTCGCTTCCGGCTTGCCGATAAACAGATTACCGGTCTGGAACACGGTATCGAGATCGGCGCTGGAGAGGCCATGGTGGGCAAGCTCAAGGTCCGGCACATCTTCACGCTCCATCAAACCGAGCGGATCGAGCCGGGCAACCTGATGGCCACGATTACGATAAGCCGCAATCAGATGCAGCACCCGAACCTGACGTCGCTCATGCTCGGAACTGACCGCGCCAGCGCCCATTTTCTGCACCCGCGAGCGATTCTTTGCCTGCAGCAGAAAATATTCGCGCACAGCAGAATGCGGCACGTCGGATTCGACGGCACCATCAACAGCGGGAAGTTTTTCGAAATAGGCGCGCCAGTCTTCCGGCACGGAGTTGGGGTCAGTCAGCCAGTCTTCATACAGGTCATCGACCCAGGCGGCGTTAGCGCCACCGATATGGGAAGAACCCCATTGCCGATACATGGAACTGTCTTGCATTGCAGCACGTTCCCTCATGGGGAAGGTTGCCACGCTCCGGCTGCTGGCCTGGTCGATATGGTGACCGCAGGGAGGTAGCCCCGTTCCCACTTCTCTTCAGTTCAAGAACCGGCGCTTTTTGGGCGTCAGTTCTCCCTTGTCTGGTTGTCTCCGAGGGGTTGCCCCGGATTGCTCCGAAGTCTAGCCCCTTTTCCTGAGCATTGTTAGATACATACCCGAAAAAGCAGCTGACTCGGCACAACATTTTGCCGACCGACCCGGTCAGTCGGCTAAAAAAAGGCGGCCCTGGGGCCGCCTGTTTCATTACACCGCTCTTTCCAGCAGCATCTCGCGGATATGGCCGATGGCGCGGGTCGGGTTCAAACCTTTCGGACAGACGCTGACGCAGTTCATGATGCCGCGGCAACGGAACAGCGAGAACGGGTCATCCATCCTGGCCAGGCGCTCATCAGTGGCCTGATCACGGCTGTCCGCAAGGAAGCGGTAACTCTGCAGCAAGGCAGCCGGCCCGAGGAACTTGTCCGGGTTCCACCAGAACGACGGGCAGCTGGTCGAGCAGCAGGCGCACAGGATGCACTCGTACAGACCGTCGATTTTCTCGCGGTCGGCCGGTGACTGCAGACGCTCGATGGCCGGCGCCGGGGTACTGTTCTGCAAGTACGGCTGCACCTTCTCGTACTGGTTGTAGAACATGGTCATGTCCACCACCAGATCGCGCACCACCGGCAGCCCCGGCAGCGGACGCAGAATCAGTGCCTTTCTACCCTCCAGCACACCCGGGCCTGCCAGCGACAGCGGGGTGATACAGGCCAGACCGTTCTTGCCGTTGATGTTCATGCCGTCGGAGCCACACACGCCCTCGCGGCAGGAACGGCGATATACCAGGCTGTCGTCCTGCTCCTTCACCAGGTTCAGAACATCCAGCACCATCAGGTCCTTGCCACCGGTGTCGACCTCGTACTCTTTCATGTACGGTTCGCGGTCGGTCTCCGGGTTATAGCGGTAAATACTGACTTTCATGGTCGCTCTCCGTCAGTAGGTGCGGATTTTCGGCTTGAAGGTATCGACGGTCTTCGGTGTAAAGTTGACGTCGCGTTTGCCGAGTTGTTTGGTTTTCGGATCAAAGATCGAGTGGCACAACCAGTTCTCGTCATCACGATCCGGGTAGTCATAGCGGCTGTGGGCGCCGCGGCTCTCGGTGCGACCTTCCGCCGCGATGGCAGTGGCTTCGGCCACCTCAAGCAGATTATCCAGCTCCAGCGCCTCGATACGGGCCGTGTTGAAGGCCTGGCTCTTGTCACCCAGATTTGCCTCGGCAATACGGCCGCGCAGATCAGCCACCTTGCTGACGCCATCGACCATCAGATCGCCCTTGCGGAATACCCCGAAGGCGTTCTGCATGGTGGCCTGCAGCTCCTTGCGCAGGCTGGCCACGGACTCACCGCTCTTGGAGTTATCCCAGCGACGCAGACGGGCCATGGCGCGATCCATGTCATCACTGTTCGGTTCGGCCTGGTCCATGCCCTGACGCAGCGCCTCTTCGATGTACAGGCCCGCAGCGCGACCGAACACCACCAGATCCAGCAGCGAATTGCCACCGAGACGGTTGGCTCCATGCACCGATACACAGGCCACTTCGCCGACGGCGAACAGGCCCGGAATAAACTGCGCCTGCCCCTGATGGCCGCCATCAAGACGGATCGCCTGACCGTGAATATTGGTCGGGATACCCCCCATCATGTAGTGACAGGTCGGCACCACCGGCACCGGCTCTTTCACCGGATCGGCATGGGCAAAGGTCTTGGACAGTTCACAGATACCCGGCAGGCGGCTGTGCAGTACCTCCTCACCGAGATGATCGAGCTTCAGATAGACATAGTCACCATTCGGACCACAACCGCGGCCGTCGAGGATCTCCATCATCATCGAGCGGGCCACCACGTCACGACCGGCAAGGTCCTTGGCGTTGGGCGCATAGCGCTCCATGAAACGCTCACCGTCCTTGTTGACCAGATAACCGCCCTCACCACGGCAGCCCTCGGTCACCAGCACACCGGCGCCGGCAATACCGGTCGGGTGGAACTGCCACATTTCGATATCCTGCACCGGCACACCGGCGCGCAGCGCCATACCGATACCGTCACCCGTGTTGATCAGGGCGTTGGTAGTAGACGAGTAAATGCGACCGGCGCCGCCAGTAGCGAACACGGTAGCCTTCGCCTTGAAGAACACAGTCTCGCCGGTTTCGATGCAGATGGCGATCACGCCAGCGGCATGGCCACGGGCATCAGTCACCAGCTCGGCAGCATACCACTCGCTGTAGAACTGGGTGCCATTCTTCAGGTTCTGCTGATACAGGGTGTGCAGCAGCGCATGACCGGTACGGTCAGCCGCGGCACAGGTACGGGCGGCCTGACCACCCTCACCATAGTTCTTCGACTGGCCGCCGAACGGACGCTGATAAATGCGGCCTTCTTCAGTACGGGAGAACGGCAGGCCCATGTGCTCCAGCTCGAACACCGTCTGCGGACCCACCGAGCACATATATTCGATGGCGTCCTGGTCACCGATATAGTCGGAGCCCTTGACGGTGTCGTACATGTGCCAGCGCCAGTCGTCATTCGGATCGGATGAGGCGATGGCACAGGTAATACCGCCCTGCGCCGACACCGTATGCGAACGGGTCGGGAAAACTTTCGAGATCAGTGCGGTCTTGAAACCGGACTGGGCCATTTGCAGCGAGGCACGCATGCCGGCGCCACCACCACCTACTACGATGGCATCAAAGGTAACGGTGCGAATGCTCATGGATCAGACGCCTCCCCAGATAATCACCAGACCCCAGAGCAGATAGACAAGGGTCAACAACGCGATAACGAGCTGCGCCAGCAAACGAATGCCAGTCGCGGCCGCACCGATCTGACGGGTGGTCAGGTAATCGGTGGTCACCGTCCACAAACCGATCCACGCATGGGCGCCGACCGCCACAATCATGAAGGTGTTGGCAATCTGCATCGCCAGACAGCCCATAAAGCCGGACCAGGCCTCATAGCTGACCTCGCCCTGGGCGAGCAGCCAGCCCACTACCACAACGGTATAAACCGCCAGAATGACCGCGCTGACGCGCTGTACCAACCAGTCGGACAGGCCATTACGGCCCAGAGTCGTAACGCTGGTTACCATACCCACACCCCCGCAAGAACCATCAATACAGCCGCAATGATGAAACCCGTGATGGCGAAACGGCGGCCACCTTCCAGAGTTTCACCAATGCCCCAATCCATAATCAGATGCTTGATACCCGCCACGAAGTGATAGGCCAGAGCCGCCAGGATGCCCCAGAGCACAAACCAGGCCGGCCCGGTATCGAGCAGTTCTTTCATTTCAGCAAAGCTTTCCGGGGATGCCAGCGAGCGATCCAGCATCCACAGCAGAATCGGCACCGCCACAAACAGGACGACACCGGCAATACGGTGGGAGATGGAAGCCAGGGCGGGAATCGGGAACTTGATCGTGGTCAGATCGAGATTTACGGGACGCTTGTCGTTCACGTTAGCCATCACTATGCCAGGCTCCGGGTGCCGGAGCGGTTGTCGGGAACGTGCATAAAAACAGCACTGGACGGAGTCCTTTACAGCCTACCGTCAGGTCGCCGGTATGCAGCGGGGCGCAAGTATAGCCCCGCCACCCCGGAAAACAAACAACCGGACCGGAAAAAACCACCCAAGACACTGTTTTCAAAGGTGCATTTTTACACGACCCTGAAGTCACGGAAATTTCTTCCGGGCTCGCCCCATCACGGTGCAGCCTGGCAGGCGTAACATGCTGTTTACCTTGCACATTTATGAAAGTGTGAAAAATACCCGTTTCGTTGACAAAGATGTGTCAACTCTTTAATTTCGCCCAGCCTCGGCGAGCCAATCAGATTCAGCCCATTCAGTCTGGCCGCCACTCCGCCCGCGAAGGAGAACATCCATGACCGAGAAGAAAGCCATCCTCAAGGTAGAGGGCCACGACGACATCAGTCTGCCGATCTACTCACCGACCATCGGTCAACAAGTGATTGATGTCGCCAGCCTGACCGGCAAGGGCCTGTTCACCTTTGACCCGGGCTTTACCTCCACCGCCTCCTGCGAATCGAAAATCACCTACATTGATGGTGATAAAGGGCAGCTGCTGCATCGCGGCTACTCCATCGAGGAACTGGCGAATAAATCGGACTACCTGGAAGTCTGCTACCTACTGCTGTTCGGCGAGCTGCCGACTGCCGAGCAGAAAGAATCCTTCGTCAGCACCGTGAAAAACCACACCATGGTTCACGAGCAGCTGCAGTTCTTCTACCGTGGTTTCCGCCGTGATGCGCACCCGATGGCGGTCATGTGTGGTGTGGTTGGCGCGCTGTCAGCGTTTTATCACGACTCCACCGACATCAAGAATCCGAAGCACCGCGAAGTCACCGCCTATCGCCTGATCGCAAAAATGCCGACCATCGCAGCGATGTGCTACAAGTACGCCGTGGGCCAGCCGTTCATGTATCCGCGTAACGACCTGACCTACTCGGAAAACTTCCTGCACATGATGTTCGGCACTCCGTGTGAAGAATCGAAGATCAGCCCGGTACTGGCAAAAGCCATGGACCGCATCTTCATTCTCCACGCCGACCACGAGCAAAACGCTTCCACCTCGACCGTGCGTCTGGCCGGCTCCTCCGGCGCCAACCCGTTCGCCTGTATCGCCGCCGGTATTTCCGCGCTGTGGGGCCCGGCACACGGTGGCGCCAACGAAGCGGTACTGAACATGCTCGACGAAATCGGCGACGTCTCGAACATCGACGCCTACATCGCCAAGGCGAAGGACAAGAATGATCCGTTCAAGCTGATGGGCTTTGGTCACCGTGTTTACAAGAACTACGACCCACGCGCTTCGGTGATGCGTGAGTCCTGCCATGAAGTCCTGAACGAGCTCGGTATCCACGATCCGCAGCTGGAACTGGCGATGAAGCTGGAAGAAATCGCCCTGTCCGATCCGTACTTCAAGGAGAAGAAGCTGTTCCCGAACGTCGACTTCTACTCCGGCATTATCCTGAAAGCGATGGGCATTCCGACTTCCATGTTCACTGTGATCTTTGCCCTGTCCCGCACCGTCGGCTGGATCGCGCACTGGAACGAAATGATCTCCAACCCGTACAAGATTGGCCGTCCGCGCCAGCTGTACACCGGCTACGCCGAGCGCAAGTTCACCCCGGTAAACGAGCGCAAGTAATCAGCAAAAGCTGATACGACAAAAAGGCCACCTCTCCCGGTGGCCTTTTTTGTTTTCGCGGCCAAGGAGCCCCGGAAACTGCCATATCTGCTGTAGGAGCGGCCGATCGGCCGCGATTCTTCCAGGCATATCGCGGTCGATCGACCGCTCCGGGTTATTCGGAACCTCCCTGATACAAATGACATAAAGCACCCCGTGTTCTGAGCCGCCTGCGGTTATGCCGGATTAATCCAACCCCGCAAGCCGATGCGGCGTTATCCTCACAGGTGAAGTCATCCCACTCTGCAGTGCAGAGGAGGTGTGCCATGCCCGTCAGTGCCGACTATCTCGAATCGACCGCGAATATCAAGCCGGAACAACTTCGGCGAGTTCTCTATTGCCAGAGAAATCCGCTGGTCCACATCCCCATCAGGCGATCATTGAACACCACCTCGGCAGACATACCGCGCGCCTTCGCCACACCGAAACAGACATGCAGTGGCAACAGGTGCTCTTCGCGCGGATGACAGAAGCGTGCAGCAGGAGCCTGCTGCCAATGGCGCAGCTGTTCTGCGCGCATCTCATTCCCCATCTCACTCGCCGTCAGGGTATGCCGTAACCAGTTATCGAACGCCAGGCTGTCCGCCACACTTTTCTCTGTCGGCTCGGAGAAAAAGGCACGCAGGTTATGAAATGACAAGCCGGAGCCGACAATCAGCACACCTTCATCACACAAAGGCGCCAATGCCTCACCGAGGCGAATATGCGCAGCTGGATCAAGACTGGAAAGCAGCGATAGCTGGATGCAGGGAATATCCGCAGCCGGATACATCAGCTTGAGTGGCACGAACAGGCCGTGATCAAAGCCGCGAGACCGATCGGCATAGCCAGGAATATTTTGCGCTTCCAGCAATTCGGCAACACGGGCCGACAGCTCAGGGGCGCCGGGAGCGGGATAGCGAATCTGGTAGGACTCGGGTGGAAAACCATAGTAATCATAGATCAGTTCAGGCCGTGCGGCAGCAGTGACTGATGCTTGCTGTTCTTCCCAGTGGGCGCTTATCACCAGAATCGCCCTGGGGTTACCCAAACGAGCAGGAATATCCTGCATAAACCGGGTCAACACGGCGTGGGCAGGATCGCCAAGGATCGGCAGTGGACCACCTCCATGGGGAAGAAATAGTACCGGCAAGGAAGACATCAATTCGCTCCGCAGAACCACATCACTGCTAACACAGTAATCAATTCAGCGGAGCGGGTCGACCGACTACGGGGTCGCCAGAACCCCCATGGCTACCAGCTCGTAGATATGAACCGTCGCTGCGTTGGAATTAACCAATACTCGAAGATGGCTCATCTGACGAGCACTGGATAAAGTACAAGCAATACGGCCACTGCCAAGTGCCAAGGTAGGGCAGTCTGAAAATAGCACGATGGAGGTAAAGCCTACGCCATCCGTAGAATACTGAATGGTGGTATCTGTATTGTTAGTCGCATTGGTGTACATGGTGATCTGACTAACAAGATAGTCGTCATCAAGCGCGATGGTGACCGAGTCGCCATTCACATTGCCGGACCAGAACAATCCGGAGTTCACACCCTCAACCAGATCAAAAACCGCGTCATTGATGATACCGGCGTTTTCGGAGTCATAGGTGGCGGTTGCGACACCGCCATTATCCTGAGAGGCCACATTGAAAGGTGTGGGCGGCACCCCGCCAGCAGACCCACCTCCTCCCGAGCTGGAACCGCCGCAACCTGCCAGCCAGAACGAAGCAAGAAAAATGACCGAAAAACCATGCAATGACTTCAAACGCATCTTTATCTCCCTAATCTCAAGATTATTCCGTCGGCACCAAAGCCGCGGCGGGGATAATACAGAAATCATGGAGAATTTGAAGAAGATATAAGACATTAACAGAGAAAAATTACCAGCGATATCAGATGGATATCATGCAATTTCTATAAGCTGCTGCCGCCACTGGTCCAGCAGCGCAATTCAGAGTTGAAGGAGGAGTTGGAGCGGTTTATCAGAACGCATAACGCTGAGAGCGCGAAGCCGTTTAAATGGACGAAACCTGCAGGGAAAATTCTGGCGTCGGTAGGGCGTGCGAAACAATCATTATAGAATTAACCGCATGGACCACTAGGGGCAATTCCCGCTTACTGATAGACGCGTGACATCATGAGTTTTTTTCTACCTTAATATCCGAGCGGAGCAATTCAGAGAAGCCGATATGTCCTTAGCAAACACTCATATCGGTCTATATTTTTCCAAGAACGAGGCGGCTATAGATCTCCCTGGCAATCACTTTGGCCCAGACTCCAAGGTATTTGCGCTCTTCCTCTTGGCGGAACAGGCCGAATGGCACCTTGTAGTTGTCAATAATACTCCGCCAAACCCCACCGTGGATGACGATATCATTGAGGCTGTGCTGCCACACCTGCTCCCCCGTCTGATCAAATGTCTTCACAGAGAAACTGCCCTGCGGCATGGTTACACCAGCACTGACATGAGCAAAATGGCGTTTGTAGGCAATATCAACAGAATAGCGCGTAATACCCGCCTTAACAGGAGCACCTTTATTTGCCTCAAGATCAGACAAGGCTCGGTTAATTTCCTCGACGAAGATTGCCTGCAGAGCGGGTTCATCCGGATAGCGAGCTACCACTTCGTCATTCTTTGGTTTGACGTTGCTTACCGAAACTGACACATCTTCCAAGCCAACCTTCAGGATGGTATCAGGGTTCTGTGTGGACGGCTTTGCTGCACAGCCATACATAAAAATAGCGACAAACAGAACAAGAAACTTCATTCTACACTCCATGGTTAATCATCAACTTCCTGATGCGGCGCTGCAGGCGACGCCACTCGATACTTTTCTGGTACAACCTGTGTAAACTCACCGTTGAACTGAATACTATCCAGTGAGCGCTGGATACGTTTTTTCAACTCCTCCACCACGGCCCCGTGATCGATTTCCACGCCATGGACTTTGTGCATATTGTTTATGCGGATAGTATTTCCAACACCGAAACTGACAAATTCATCATTGAAAAATCCCGGGCAGGATATCCCGACACTGTACACTTCAGCCCCAGGACCTTTAGTGCCAAGCTCCTGAGACCAGACGTATTGGTGAGTTCTGCTTTGATACAGACGGCAGTCCATATCCTTAACACGGATCATGCTCATGCCGAACTCATCCGGAATCTGGGGATGCTTACCTCCTCTTCCATCGGAGTAACCGTCCTGCATTTTTTCGTGCTTCTCAACCGTACGGCTGATTGCCTTCTCGATATAGGCGTCGTAATCACCTGATTCCAATGCCTCCAGCTCCAGAGCGTCCTCTTTGGCATCATAAGGGTGTATCGAAAACCTGGATTCATAACCCGCATAACGACCAAGCTCTCCTTCGGGGCCGCCACGGAAAATAATCCCCCCCCAACCATAAGGCCCCCAAAAACTCCAAGCACCCTCAGGAGCCAATACAGAGAAAGTATTACTCCATTGATTCTTCGGCTTTCTCCATCCGCCCGACTTCTTCCCCCAAACAGAATTTACCATCGCCTGATAACGCTTATCCTGCGTCGTTACTTCATAAGGCTTCGAAGCACAACCGAATATCAACACAAGTAAGCCAAGTGGTAGAATGCCGCTTCTTCTTGTCATGGCGTTACTCCACCACAGTTAACAGTGCACTGATAGCCAGAGTGCGGAGACAATGTATTGGTGGCACTGAGGGTGCTGCCCTGCCAGATGGTGTTGTTGTCATTCTGTTCAGTAAAGGTTTCGGCTTCCTCGGCGCCACCACTGACATAGAAACCGGTGCCCGCGGATGAACCTGCAGCGGCCAGCTCAGCATGAACGAAATTAGCCATTCCCATGGCCAGTGCGCCGGCGCTGACCTTCCTATTGGGAACATGCCGGATAGCGCGAATACCAAGGATCATGACAGAAGGCACTATTCAAACGAGCATCAACATCTCTCTGTGGAACAAGGTGTTCATTTTCAGGGCTACATATCGTGAGGTCCCCCGCTATATCTCTATCGCATTTGGTGCCTGTTTTCCTCTTATACGTATACCCATCTCTGATCATACACAGCTCAACTTTAGCCCACTCATTGAGGAACTCCATGCCTTTAGGGTAGGGGAACAAGTTGGGATCATGAAATGGATTATTGGCGCCGCATTCAAGCAGTGCTTGACTGACCTCGACCACGCCCTCGCCACCCTTCTCCCAGTACTGCTCTATATACGGAGGAGGGAGCTTGCCTGGGCACCCCTGAAGAACGATACAAATCACTATGAAGGCACTCCTACACATAGAGATGTGCATATCAGTCTCTCCTCGGAACGACAGGAACAAGAATGGATGGCGTTGGCCAAAAAACGCCGCAGTCTGGACGCAATCCGATGTTACCGTAGGCAGTTATGTGTCGTATCTGGCATGCCGAGCAATGCTCTCGCCCCCTCCACAATAGCGTTACCACCCTCGGGAATAGACCCGCCAGTACCTGGATTATTCCCTACGGAACCTCTGAATAACCTGCCAATTTTCCTCTCGTCATCAAAATCCATCCGTGCCGAGCCAAAATTGACACAGACCACCTCTCGTTTTGTTCATTTTTTCGCCTGAAATACGCGTTTCGGCGGATTTCAGGCGCACTGGCCCTAGGCCAGCAGGTATTTCTGACTGCGAAGCAGGTTCGCCAAACCCGCGAGTACATAAAGTCGGTTGGTGTTCTTCGCCAGGCCGCGATAGCGAACCTTGCTATAGCCGAACATGCGTTTGATGTAGAAAAACGCATGCTCAACCTTTGCGCGCACACTTGCCTTGATATGTTCCGCCTCTTCAATGTCTTCTGAAGCAAGCTTCTTGCGCTTGCCGGGCCGCATGGCGACAAACCATTCGCGATTATCCGAGACAAGATTCTCTCGATCCTGTGCGCCGGTGTATCCGGCGTCAGCCCAAACTCGCTCTTCATTTCCATGTAACAGCTTGTCTGCCACATTCAGGTCATGTTCGTTTGCAGGTGTCGTTTCGATGCTGTGAATCAGCCCGAGCGATTCATCCACACCGATGTGCATCTTCATGCCGAAGTGCCATTCGTTGCCTTTCTTCGTCTGGTGCATCTCGGGATCACGCTCGCCATCCTTGTTCTTCGTTGAGCTCGGGGCGGAAATGATCGTGGCGTCGACAATGCTGCCCTCGCGCAGCAACAGACCATGCCGATCCAGATGCTTGTTGATCTTGGTGAACAACTTCTTGCCCAGCTTGTGCTGCTCAAGAAGGTGGCGGAAGTTCAGGATGGTGGTTTCATCCGGGACCCGATCCAGGCGGATTCCCGCAAAGCGGCGCATCGACTCAATCTCGTAGAGCGCGTCCTCCATGGCCGGGTCGCTCAGGTTGTACACCAGCTGCATGACGTGTACGCGGAGCATGGACGATAGCGGATATGGCGGGCGACCCATGCCGCCGCGGGCGTAGTGCTTGGCAATCGGGGCTTCGAGCTGCTTCCAGGGCAGCAATACTTCCAGCTTCTCCAGAAACAGCTCTCGGCGAGTCTTGCGCTTCTTGATGGCGTACTCGGCTTCGGCAAAGGTCAGCTGGCTCATGTGGTCTCCGGAGACTGGTGGGAACGGACCCAATTATGCCAAAGTACGGGAGTTTTTCAGAGGTTCCCTAACTGCACCACCTACACCAATCCCCAGCTCAAGAGGAAAAAGGAATAGATTGCCGGAAGGCAGATTGGGCTCAAGAGGTGAGTAGTATCCAACTCCAAATCCAGTTGTAAACGCAGAGAATGTATAGCCGGAAACAACTGCACCTTCTGCAGAAATAATGTTAATCTTACTTCCAGTTCCGCTTGAAAAAATCCAAAGCTTCCGTAGCCAGTACGGCCTTACAATAATTCATCGCACAGGCGACATATCAACGTTTTTTTCTTCTGCATGAAAACTCAATAACAAAGGAAATAATCATAAAAACAACAAACATGATCATTCCTGCTTGAAACGTTTTATTTGGATCCGCGTACTCACCAGAACGAATTATGTACATAGGAATACCAAAATATGGAAGAAACGCCGTGGTCAGCGCCAACATCCCCATTCCGAAAATAATTGCTCCCTTCTCAGAGAAAAAAAACCCTTTCCCATGAAGAAAAATAGCCAAGCAATAGAAGGCCAGCAAAAGAACCAGATAGAGAGCTAGAAACCACACAGTATCTTCCTCACTTAAGAACCTCATTGAACCCGTCTGCGATGCGAGCCGATCCATAACCAAGCATTTGCCCAGTCTCGTATGGCGCTAGCAGATAGTGTCCCGAACCAAAATCAGGAATCACAGGATCTTTAGCAGTGTATCCTTCATAGAAGCCATACAGACCCGTTCCTGCGGTATAAACCGTCAGAACATTCCCACCCGATAAATACAGCTCGGATGCCGCCATATAGCCTTGCTGGAGCACTGGCCTACCAACCTGTCCAAACGTTTGCCCCCCCACAGCCTGCCACGTTCTCCACATTGGCGACATTGCGGTCGAATTAAGCCCGCGGCCAGCCAAAGCAGACTGGAACTGATTCCAGGTTGCAGGAGCTCTGGATGCAACTTGGCCCCACATGCTGGCAGCTGAAGCTGTGTCTGCGAGCCATATAGAGGCGCCAACTCCTGCCGAATACAACGCCGGAACGGCAATCGCTCCGCCTATAATCATTAGATTCTGATTGGCGAGCCCATCCGCAGCCTCATTTCTGCCCATGTCCAGCGTAGAGGAGTAGTTGCCAATCCCAGTGTTCATGTCAAACGCTGTCAGAATCGGTCGACGCCCCAGCCCCATCAGCTCACCCGTGAATCCATCCTCAATGTCGCGCAGGTGATGGCGGTTGATCGTACTGTCAAGCCATTGGGCATCGGTGGCTTGGAATAGACGTGTTTGCACACCGTCGCTGTGCATAATGAAGCCATTGGCTGAAGACAAACCCTCCAGGAACGCCCAAGCCGCCGCCGTATCGTAACCTTGCCACAAAGCCCAGTCTGCATGGCTTTTGTCTAACGCAACACTTGCATCAACCAGTATATGCGCCTGATAAATCAGCTCTTTCAGGGCCTGCTCTTCCGATATACCTCGTTCAGCGGCGTATTGCTTGTAGTTGTCTGCGATCAGCTTCAGCTCCTGACTGTGCAGCTGTCGGTTGTAGGTATCCGCCTGCTTGGCGATCCAGGCGCCGTCGTTGACGTCGCCGCCAACCATCATGGCGCCGGCAATGCCTGCAAGCTGCGAAGCAGCGGTGCGCCACGGACCCTCTTGGCCGGCAAGGTGATCAAGCTGAGGGCTGAGCCACTGGTTTAACCCGGCAGCTGCGGCGCCGGTGGCGAAGTCACCACCAGTGGCTTCCGTAATCAGGCCACCGGCGACGCTGTGCAGGCCGACACGGCCCAAACCACCTTCAATGAACTGGCTGAACTGGCTTGTATTGCCTTCGGCTCCTCCGGAGTTAGCCAGATAATCCCCGAGATTGCCGATCTGGTTATACGCCAGCGCAGAGAGGACATTGTTGCCCTGGTTCTCCATGCTGACTCTGAGATAGTCGTTGAAACTACCGCCATACACTGCACTCGAGACCGCAGCGCTTGAGAGACCCTGCACAGCATTATGGGCAGTAAAGCCAACCATGCCCTGCCAGCTGCTCAATTCAAATCCTTTCGTAATATCAAGCGCAGCTTGTGTTTGAATCGTCCCGTCGGCAGCTTTGCCAAACTCCCATTTGTTGAACATCGGATCAATGAAGCCGCTGGCCAGTCCTGCGGTGAGTGCTGATGCAGCGAGACCTTCCAGACTGTCTCGGCTACCCAGGTCAGAAAATGCACGATCAAGCTTGCCGCCATTATTAATCGTTGAGACGGTCGCAGCAGTGGCGGACCCTGTTACTACCGCCCCCGTCATGGATGCTGCTACTACACCAGTTGTAGTGGCTGTTGCCGCACCAGTGCCAGCTACCGCATTGACTACACCAGCGCCGGCTCCACCCGTCATCGCCGTCACCACAATCGTGACCGCCAGCGCAAGCCCCGGGCCCATGCCCTGGCTTTCATAATCCCAACTGTCATGAACTTCCTTGATCTGCTGCCAGTCAACGTCGCCGCGCTGTTCCATCTCCTTCAGCCAGGCAAGCTGCGGATCGGCCGCGACCATGGCATCAATCATTTCACTGACGCTTGCCTGATCGACTTCAACAATATCGATCTTGATACCCTGAGCCGCGTTGATGGCCAGGTTGCCGGCAGCCTGAAGCTGGGTCTGTCTGATGGTTTCATCAACAGAGCCACTGCCCTCGACCTTCTGCCAGGACAGGCTGGAATCTTCCTCATGCACGCTGTGCTGAACAACATCCTTGGTCGAAGCAAAGATGATCTGGCCCTCTGTGTCTAACGTAATGTCTCCAGAGGCATTGAGTGACGCAGCCTCGTAGGTCTGATTGCCCTTCGAGGTAATACTGATATTCGAGGCTGCTATCTCGGTGACAACAGCCACCGTCTTGTCGAGCTGTTCGCGGCTGATGGCATTGGACGTACCGAACTCGCCCATGCGCTTGTCTTCGATTAACTCCTGATGGTAGTCGTAGGCAGCCAGCAGGCTCACCTGCCCACCGGCATCAAACGATACATTCTCAGTAGCATTGATCTGCCCTGCTACAATCTGGATATCCCCGCCACTCAGAATCGTCAGGTTACCGCCTGCTTCAGCAGTGACCCCTTGTACGTTCGTGTCGGTAACACGGTGCTGGAAACGCTCACTCGTCCCGCCACCTCCATCGGACTCACTGAAGCGGTGATCAACAGTTTGTGTCGATGCAACGTCCCAGATCACATCACCGCCCGCGGAGACCAGAATATCGTTCTCCGCCTTCAGTTCGGTGCCGGCTGCGTACAGGCTGTTTTGCGTCAGCAGAGTGATATCGCTGGCAGCCAGCGTCGAGACTTCCTCTCGGTACTGGCTGGCCTGATGGCCGCGCTCGTCCTTGATCGTGATATTGGCATCGACGCCGGTCGCGCCGGAAATACCAAGTGTCATGGCATCCACGACAAAGTTCTGCATCTCTGCTATTGCCTTGATCGGGCCGCGTAACTCACGAGTTGTCACGTTCCAGCTACGATCTTCCAGAGCGACGGTATCGATGATGATATTGTTCAAACCGCCACTCAGGACAACTGGCATCCCGGTTTCATCAAGAAGCATATTGCCGGACTCATCCGTGGCAACAGAGACGCCTCCCAGGCGCAGTGCATCTCCGGCTTCCAGAGCAGCACCTGCCATAAACATGTTGCCATCGGCGTTGATGTCGAGATCAGCACCGGAAGACAACCCTGCAACAGCAAGCGACTCGGTGTGGCTGCCTTTATCCGTGGTCTTAACCCGCGCCGCATTCTTCTTGATGATCAGCGTGCGCTCATACTCGGTGTTGATGCCGGACTCGATACGCACATCAGTGCCGGCATTCACTGTCACGCCCTGCTCGCCATGTCCAGTCGACGCCAGGATGGCGACTTCGCCCTCTTCGGCGTTGAGCGTTAACTGACCGCCGGCCTGAATCTGCGTGCCGATCAATTCGCTGCCACCGTGCTCGGAGATCGTTTTCTTTTTGCTGAAGGTGCCACGAGAGCTTTGCATCAAGTAGCTGTAGTAACGGTCTTGCACCGCTTCGATGCGCAGGTCGTTGCCGGCGAACAGGCTGACATCGGTGCCGCCGGTAAGCTGGGCACCGGCCAGCACGATGTCCTGTTCGGCGCGCATCAGGGTGTCGAGCGCGCTGCTGATATCGGCACTGAGATGGGTGAGCATATCCAGCTTGTTGCGGGCCGGGCCGTCCATGTTGTAGCTGCGGCGGATTTCAATGGTGTCGACCTGAATGTTGCCACCAGCCTGCACGTCCAGTTGTTCGGCAGACAGTTCTGCGCCGCGAATCAGTACATCATTGCCGCTATTGAGCGTCAGCTTGCCGGCAGCCTCGATCCGGGCCTGATCACCGAGCATGGTGTAGTTCTGACGACCGGCAGAGACATGCTCGAAGGCAGTTTCGTTACGGATGTCACCTTCCGCAGTCAGGGTGACATCGTCGCCGCTGATCACGCCGCTGCGGTTGACGATGTCTTCGCTGGCGGTCAGGGACAGCGTCTCTCCAGCCATCATGGTGCCGGTGTTGGTGATGCTGCCGTCGCCGGCAGTGGCCGCAAGGTTTTCCTGTGCACGCAGAGTGCCGGTACTGGTTATCGAACCAGCGTCGATATCCACCGACTGACCGGCAATCAGAGCATCAGGGGCTTGAATACCATTGGCGAGATAGACCACCGGCACCAGCACCTTGTAACCGGCCACTTCTCGCTCTTCCAGCCAGATAATGTCGCTTTGCAGGGCGTTGATCTGCTCGGCAGACAGGGACACCCCCACCGACAGCTCAAGCGATTCCGCAGCGGCAATGCCCTGATCCATCAACAGGGTGAAGAACTGCTCGCGCTCTTCCTGTGCAGTACCAGCCAGCACTGGCTGCCCCATCAACGAGTTCTGCAACAGGTTCAGCTCATAGAAGCTGTCGCCGAGCAGGCGCTGGCCTGGCTCGGGATTCCAGCCAAGGCGATCGAGCATGTAGCTTGATCCCATAAAGCCGCTATGGGAGGCAAACAGGGGGTTGGTCTCGATCAGGTAGGGATGGTTGGCACTGCCGTTAAATACAAACAGGCCATTACGCCCCGGCAGGGCAAAGCCGCCCACCTCCAAAGGATCAAGCCGGTAAAGTGATGCATCCGCCAGCCCGTCTCCGCGCAGTGCCGCCTGGGTATTGGTGAATACAGGGTCATTTTCATGGACGCCATTGACCAGCCGTTCGACGCCGCTGAAGGTAACAAGGCCACCGGCAGCAATACGAGCTGCAAGTACGGTTTGGTAGGTGTACGTTGCAGGCGCAAATTGTGGATCAGCTCTTCCGCAGCGCACCATGTAGCGATTACAGGTTTCCGGATCCTCGTCCGCGCGTATCGTCGTATAGGTGTATTTCCTGTCTTTTTCCCAGCTACTACTGGTTTGCACATACCATGAGGAGTCGGTGCGCGTTTCATGCTCAAGCGCAACATCATATCCACTATTGATAACAGCACCGCCATTGCCTTCGGCATTATCGTAGATGGCAATATCAACGTTGCCATGCGCGCCGAGCAGGCTGTACAGGTTAGTCAGTATGTGCGCCTGAATATCCAGATTACCTCCGGCGAGAATTACGCCCTCGACTGGGAGGTACTCAAACGCCAGCTGATCCTCCGGAATAAACTGGTTACGATCAGAATCCCGGTAGGTTCTGGTTCTGCAGCCGGAATAGCGGTTTTGCAGAAAACATCTTTCGTTGTAATCTTGCCCGGCACCAGAGTCAGGCCAGACGAAATCCGGGTCGGTCCACTCAAGCATTCCGAGAAACTCGCCGACACCGATATTAGTAACGTAATCAGCATGCAGATTGATGTTTCCTGTCTGGGTACCGATCAATCCTCCCTCGTTATATACACCAATGGCGGCTACCTGACTCAGGCCCGACAAGGTCAGATCAATTACCGCGTAGATATCACCGGCGTTGTAAAGGTTGTCGACCCTCAAATTGGCGCTGGTGCCGGCAAGTATCAGCGAATCTGCATCATTGCCGACCTGCGCAGCTTCAAGAAGCAACTCTGTTTGTGAGGCAAGACTGCCGGTATTACTGACCGTATCAGCACCAATCGACAGCACTCCGATGGTCGACAGAATGCCGTCGTTACGAAGCTCATTCCCGGCGGTGAAAGTGGCAGCACCTGCCAGACGCCAGTCCGATGTCTCGTCGACAACAATATCGTTGGCACTGGTCAAGACCAGCTCATTTGCCTGCACTTCACCCCGATGGATGTAGTCATCAACAGTGATGCCCAGCCGGCCGGAGGCAGCAATATTGCCATCCGTGTTGTCGATATCAGCCGCATTCAGGGTCAGATGTCGGCCTTCGATTACATTCTGGTTATTCAGCGTATTCACAATCGTGATATCTGCCACATCGGCGCGAATCACGCCGCTGTTGTCGAGGCTGTTCAGCTCCGCTTCCAGCAGCCGGCCGGTCAGCGCCGCATCCGCATCGATTTGCAAACTCCGGGCCTGAATATCAATACGGCGCGCTTCAGAAGTTGCCGGCGTATCATCAGGATTAGTGGCAAGGTGGATATCGCCATCGGCCACCAGATCAAGGCGATCCCCGGCTGTGATGGCGCCGTCGGCCACGATGCTGTGGGCGGATATCGCCACATCGTCGGCACCACTAACCCGGGTGAAACGCAGCGCGCCATCGGCATCAATTTCAACGCTGCCAAGCTGTGCCGCCACCGGAGCATCCAGATGCACACCGACGCCGGCATCGTTGGCAATCAGGCGGATACGATCACCATAGATGCCGCCCACCGAAGAGGAGCTGATGGCAAACTCGGGCGGCGCATCCGGCGTAGCGTCATTGGCGGTCAGCGACAAATCGCTATAGGCCACCTGATGATGACCGGCAACCAGATTCAGTTCATGGCCCTGGATTTCGGCGTTGAGGCGGATCGCACCGGCCAGCACATCGAAGCGGTCGGCATCCTGCATAGTCGCCCCGGCACCTTCAAAATCCACACTGCCGCCACGAATATCGAAACCGGTCAATGCGCCGTCAAACAGTTGTGGTGTGCCGGTGGTCAGGGTGCCGCGAACAGTATTGATGAAACCACAGCCGTTACAGGTGATGCCGTTCGGGTTGGCAATCACCACATCCGCCTGTTGACCACCCACTTCCACCGGGCCAAGCAACGAAGACGGATTACGGGATACCACTTCATTCAGGATCAGGCTGGCGCTGCCGGTGGCGAGATGGGGGTTAGCCTCTATGTAGCCGCCGATATCGGTACGCACCACTTCACGGCTGTTGTTAAGAATGACGCCCTGCTCGCTGACGTTGAAAGTGCCATAGCGGTTATGCGACAGGCCGGACGCACTCGGGGTGGCAATATTGACGATGCGGGTGCCGTTGGCAGACTGATCCAGGGTGGTGTTGCCATCCGCAGGCACCACCTCAGTGGCATGCAGCAGCATTGGCTGGGCGACGATGATAAAAGATAGCCAGGCCGCAAGTGCTCGTTCCACCAGACTTGTCCGCCGCGCTGATAGAACAGCTTCCCGCTTGCTACAACTGGTCATCGAGGTACCTCTCAATATTCGCGGGTGCGGGCCGGATCGGGTTGATCGCGGCCGATCGGCCGCTCCTGCAGAACTGGCTGTCATCGGGACGCCCTCCTTTGCATTTCCTGTCGCAGATGACTCATGGCGTCACCGTTCCGGCTGGCACGAAACGCGGCCACTGGCGCAGCTCACCGGTTGTCAGCCGCGCCAGAGTCAGGCAGAGCACCATTGCAGAGCTATCTCCGATCACTCGCATACTCTGATTACCCGGCTTCATCGCATGCCCTCACCAACTCAGCGTCACGCTGGCCCGCACCACATGACTGTTACCTGAGCGGGTCGTAGAGAAACTGTTCAGTGGCGCACTGACCTGCAAACCGGCGCGCATCCGCTGCCAGGTCAGGTCGGTGCCCGCCGTCACCCCCGCCAGCCGATGGAACTCGGGCTCGTTGCTGATTCCGGGCACCCAGCCCCATTCAGCGGCAATGAAAGGCCGCCAGAGCAACCGCCCACCGGCCGTGGCCGGACTGATGGCATATTCGGCGCTAACCACATGGCCGCTGTTGCCAGTGACACTGATGTCATCAAAGCCCTTGACCCGGGACGCCAGCGACCAGCGTTGCAGCGGAAAAAGGTGATTGTCGGAATGCTGGCTATCAAGGCGGAATCGGACAGTGCCGCGCTGCCATGTCAGCGGATACAGGGCAGAGGCTGTAAGCGAAAGCCGATGGTTATGGACGTCAGCAATCGCGCCGCCGCCCATCAGCTCGGTTGCCGGTCCGTGCCCCTCGCTGTACTCCAGCGTCAGCGAGCCGCCGGTTCGCCAGCGCTGCCAGCGGCGCTCGGTATCCAGCCGCAGGCCCCAGTTCGACAACTGGTAGCTGCTGACCTGAATGGTGGCGTCTTCCAGTGCGTTAAGGACATCGTTGTAACTGGCCAGTGCCGCCACGCCGACCCGGCTGAAGCTGCTGCGATAAAGGACGCGGCCAAGCTCCAGTCGGCTGGTATCGGTTTCGCCGGTGGCATCAAAACGCTGGAGCACCCCCTGAACCTTGTTCAGATAGGCCTGCCGGCTGAATCCGGCGGCAAGCTGCCAATAACCAATCCCGAGGTCGTAATCGAGACCTGCTCCCCAGGCACGGTCGGAAACGGTGCGATCCAGATCGGTATTTACGGAGAGGATTAACCGGTCGGTGAGCCCGAAAGGTGCGCCGATCTCGACATTGGCAAGCGCCGAGCCCTGCAGCGTGCTGCCGTAGTACTTCTCGTGGAGGATCAGGGCAGCGCCGACCCGACGTCCCTGCTTGCCGGTCATGGCCAACACCGAATCACCATTGGCAGAACCGGGGCGGATATCAAATGCCGCCTCCAGCCCACGCACCCGGCCCAGATTCTCGACCGCCTGCTCCAGATCCCGCAGATTCAGTAACTTGCCACGACGCACCGGCAACGCCAGCCGCACCTGCCGCGGCGACAGCCCCTCGGCGGTGGTCGCTTCAATCCGGCCGGGGGCCAGCATGAACAGCAGCTGCCCCTCGGCGAGATCCTGCTCGGGAATCAGCACGCGGCTGGTGACATAACCGCGTGCGGTCAGCTCCGCATTAAGCGCACGATGCAACTCGCGCAGCGCCGCCACGCTCAGGCACTGGCCGCGCACTTCAGCAATCAGGGGTTGAAGTCGGGCAAGCAGGACCGGAGCCGGCTCGGCGAGCCATTCAAAGCGGACCGATGATACCGTCACGCAGGGGCCGTCTACTTCCGGCAAGGTCAGCGCCTCCGGCGCCGGCTCTGCCGGCAGATAGATATCCTGCTGACGACGCTCATCACGACGGCGCTGATCTTCCTGAAGTCGGTCGAACAGATCCTGCTCCGGGGTGCGCTCGGCAGCATCCGACAGCGCAGCGCCAGAGAGCGACACGAATACAAGCAACGCGATGAAACAACCGGAACGTCCATGCACGATGATACTTTCTTCCTGAATTCCCCCGACAAGCGCGCGAGAGTATAGTCGCCCACTTGTCAGGGGCCAATGCCATTCACGAATCCATGAACAAAATCAGAATATTTTCTTGCCAGTGGTTACTGTTTCCATTGCTGATGACGATGCTTTTCACTCAGGAAAGCAGCGCTTCCGCAGCGAGATGTCAACGCGATATCACCGAGACATCGAACAAAGATCCCCAAGCGGACCTGAGCAACCTTGTTGCGGCGCTCTCGGGAAAAATGACCGACCAGTCTGCCCGCCTGAATGTTCTGGAAGATGCAACAAAAACACCACCCCGGACACCGGCCGAGATGTTGCTGCAGGATCGCGCCCGTCTTTACCTTTCCGCCATGGAAATTCGTCAACAGAACTTTGACGACGCACGTGAACGCCTGAAGCTGATCAATACTGGAAGCCCCGTCGCTGCAGAAGCCGGCATGCTGATTGCCGAAAGTTGGAGAATGCAGGGAGACAGCCATGAATCGCTGCGATGGTTTCTACGGGTGGGCCGGCATTTTTCTGACGACAGCAACGCGCTTCATGGGCTACTGCGTGCAGCGGAGTCAATGCAGGAAAGCAATCATCCACGCGAAGCTGCAGCCCTGTATCGCGAAGTGGTCGACAAGGCACTGAATACGGTAAACCTGCTTGAAGCTCTGCCGGCGGATCGTGACGGTATAATCGAAGCGGTATTCTCCCGTCGGCATCCAATGTCCGCAACGTTGCGCCAGAAAATCACCAACGAGATGATCAGGGAAACCTCGAACCTGAGCCAGACCCGACAGGTCTACCGCGAGACAACCCGCGAGTGGCACTGTCTGCTTCAGCAACAACAGCAGCTGGAACTGCAAAGCGAGCGTATTCGCCAACATAGTGACAGATTGACGCAAGCATCCAGACTTGTTGATGAATCAATGTCGGCCCTTGAAGCTGAAATCGCAGCCCTTGAAAAGCAACTGATCAGCAAGGATTTCTCGGCGCCACAAATTGCGATCAGGAAAAGGCTTGGGCAGGCGCGCAATGAAAAAATACAGCTTGGTGCACAGCGGGACTTTATTGACAGAACACGGGGCATGCTGCCGCAAGCTCTGGCGACAACGGAACAGAAACTTCAGGCGATGACGACCTCTTTCTCCGAAATCCGCGAGCAAGCCTCACAGGATTTGTACGATGCAGCGGAGAAAGCCATCAGCACGACGGCGGCGACGTTCCAGAATCTGGCAGGAGAAAGCCAACGGCGGCTCGCCGAAATGCAGATGCAACAGGCGAACCGCCCCTAAGACACCTGCAGAATTGCCATATCTGTCGTAGGAGCGGCCGATCGGCCGCGATTTCTCTGGACAGATCGCGGTCGGTCGACCGCTCCTACGGGTTACTCTCCCTGGATCAGTTCGCTTGCTCACCCGCCTTCGCATTCAGATACCCGATATAGCGCTCGCGAATCTCTCTTACGTAATTCACCGGCTCGCTACCACGCACATAACCGAACCGGGCATGACGGTAATACTCCGGCCGGGATAGCAGCAGCATGGCTTCCTCGACATGGCCGAACCATTTATCCGGATTCTTGCCCAGCTTCCGCGCCAGTCGCCGGGCATCATGCACGTGAGCATGGCCGGCATTGTAGGCCGCCAGGCTGAAATAGATTCGCTCTTCCAGCGGCAGGCTGTCAGGAAAGCGGTCGTTCAACCAGTCGATAAAGGCAAGGCTGGCAGCGATGTTGGTTTCCGGCTCGTACAGGTTGCGGTAGCCAAACTGTGCCGCCGTACGGGGCATCACTTGCATTAGCCCCAGCGCGCCGGCATGGGATTTTGCCTTCGGGTCAAATCGGCTTTCCTGATACATCTGCGATACCAGCAGTCGCCAGTCAAGAATCTGCTCGCTACTGTGCTGACGCACCAGGTCGTCCCAGGGCGAGATCGGCTTGCCGGGCTCGAGGCGCTGAGCGCGGTACTGGCTGATAAACTTCGGCTCGGCAAAGTACTTGTTCCAGGTCACGTTGTAGTGCAGGCCGCGATAGTGCTTGCCAATAAACCGGTTCAGCTCGGCCAGCAGTTTCGGCTGATTTTCGCGTACCACCCAGCCAATTTTCTTTTCCTCGTCGAGGTCCAGCGCCACTATCAAATCGTCACGGAAAGTGGTTTCCATGGCGACCAGATGGCTGTCCACCAGTGTCAGGTCATATTCCCCGGCAGCCACCGCATCCATCAGCATTTCCGATGTGGCGTTGGCGACGATGGCAATTTTCAGGGCAATACCCTGTTGCTGAAGATCGAGCAGGGTCTGGTAATAACTGTGTTCCGGATTGACCGCAATGGTCTTGCCAGCCAGCGCCGCCGCATCAGCGAGCACCTGGCCATCCTTGCCGGCAACAAACTGCTCGGTAATTTCCAGATAGCGGCGACTGAACTGCCAGCCGCGATCAACCCGCTCGTCGGTGCGTGTGACCGCTGCGGCAATGACATCGCCATAGCCTTCGGACAATGCCTGATACATGGACTCCTGACCATCGCGAACAATGACACTGACCCGCAAACCACGCTGTCGGGCAAACTCACCAATCAGGTCGTAATCAAACCCCATCAACTCGCCACGCCAAAGAAAATAGCTGGCCGGGTTATTCGAGGTAATCACTCTGAGCACACCGGCCTGTTCTATCGCCGGAAAATCGCGGTGCTGTTTTTCGCGCCGCGAAGTAATCACCCGCTGCGCCGTCAGGTATTCGTTCAGGGCACGCTGCAGCTGGTCATTTCCCGGACGCATGGCCCAGCCGATCTCGCGACCCTGACTGACCACCGGGCCAATCCGTACCCCTTCAACCATCGGGACCAACACGTCTGCAATATCGCTGTCCATCAGCGTTGCCTGATAGCTGCCGTTGGCGACGCCGTCAAGCATTTCCCAATCGGTTCGCTCGCCGGATTCAGTTTGCAGGCTGATATGCGGATGACGGGCACTGAGCTGACTCACCGTTTCCTGCCAGGCGGTGCCGGCGGGGACGGCGATCTGCAACGCACCAATATCCTCCAGCGCTTTTGCCGGAGAATCCGTCGGCAATATTAATACTTCATCGACAATGGACAGGGGCACGCTGAACGCCAACAGGTCATCACGAGCGTCGGTGCGGGTCAGGTTGGTAACGATCAGGTCGCCGTGGCCATTCAGTACTGCCTCGGTGAGCGCGTCGAAATCATTCACCAGAACCCATGCCGGCTGCAGGTCAAGAGAACGGGCAAAGGCTTCGGCGGTTTCCCGGTAGCTGGCCAGCGGCAGACCTTCGCGCGGTAGCGAAGGATCTTCATCAAACTTCGGTGCCAGCAGCCGCAGCACGCCGCGCTCGCGCAAGGCTGGCAGGTCGCCGGTTTCGGTGTAGTTGTTGTCAGCATCAATCAGGCTGATACCGGCACCATCAGCGGTGATAGACGGAGCAGGAGACTGGTCACAGGCTGCCGCCATCAGTACTAACAGCAGCACAGAAATCCTTGATAAAACTGCCATGCAATCCCCCCCTTTTAGAGAACGCTCTGAATAACCCGTAGGAGCGGTCGATCGACCGCGATCAACACCAGAAGAATCGCGGCCGATCGGCCGCTCCTACGACAGATGTGGCCGTTATTCAGAGGTTCCCCAAGCCTGTTTCAACCGAGTATGCCACAGCCTCGGCAGATTCCATGACAAGCCGCGGCCACCTCTTCTACACTGCCCGCATCGACAAGGAGACACAAATGCGAATCACTTTTGCTGTGCTGGCCGCGCTAGTGGCCTATCTGCTGTTCTGGCCGGTACCAATTGAACCCGTGGCCTGGCAGGCGCCCACTGCGCCGACGTTGACTGGCGACTATGCAATCAATGACCGGCTCGCCGGGGTGACCCGCCTTGGCGTGAACCAGGGCAACGGCCCGGAAGATGTGGCGGTGGATGCCGCCGGCAACCTGTTTGTCGGCTATGACGATGGCCGGCTGGTGCGCTTCGATGCCGACGGCAATAATCCGGATCTGCTTGCCAATACCGCAGGCCGGCCGCTGGGGCTGGATTTCGACAATGACGGCAACCTGATCGTCGCTGACGGCTATAAAGGCCTGCTGCGTGTTGCCATGTCGGGCAAAATTGAGGTGCTGGCCGCGGAAGCCGATGGCACCCCTTTTCTGTTCACCGATGATGTCGATGTTGCCGCAGACGGCCGCATTTATTTCAGCGATGCATCAAGCAAGTTCGGCCCGGCGATGAAAGCCCGCGACGATGTGCTGGAGCATGGTGGCCACGGTCGCCTGCTGCAGTTCGATCCTGCCACCGGCGTAACTACCACGCTACTTGATGGTCTGCAGTTTGCCAACGGCGTCGCCGTGGCGCCGGATCAGCAATCAGTGCTGATTACCCAGACCGGCAGTTACAACATTGTTCGCTACTGGATCGAAGGTGAACGCGCCGGCGAGCATGAAATCTTTTTCGATAACCTGCCCGGCATTCCGGACGGCATGTCGAGCAACGGCCGAGATACTTATTGGGTTGCGCTCTATGGGCCGCGCAACGCGCTGCTCGATGCGATGTCGAACTGGCCGTTGCTGCGCAAGATGGCCTTCCGCTTGCCGATGTGGCTGCAACCGGAACCGGCACCCCATGCCTTCGTGCTCGGCCTGTCCCTTGACGGCAGCGTGACCAACAACCTGCAACATTTCGGGCCGGACAGCTTTCACCCGATTACCAGCGTCGAGGAAGCGAACGGCAAACTGTATCTCGGCAGCCTGACGCAGCCGGCCTTTGCCGTAATCGACGCTCCCGCAGGAGTCAGTGCCAATGACTAAGGTCGCCTTTGTCGGTCTCGGCGTAATGGGTTACCCGATGGCCGGGCACCTGCAGGCCGCCGGCTATTCCGTCACCGTGTATAACCGCACCGCTTCCACTGCCGTAGCCTGGGTGGCTGCGCATGGCGGCCAGCAGGAGGCAACACCGGCTGCAGCCGCAACCGGCGCTGATTATGTGATGACCTGCGTTGGCAATGACGATGATCTGCGCGCCGTGGTACTGGGCGATCACGGCGTGCTGGCCGGCATGTCTGCGGGCTCGGTATTGATTGATCACACCACCGCCTCCGCCGCCGTGGCGCGGGAGCTGGCCGCGGCCGCCACCGAACGCGGCGTGGCCTTTATCGACGCCCCCGTCTCCGGCGGCCAGCAGGGCGCGCAGAACGGCGCGCTGACGATTATGTGCGGCGGCGAAACCGATGCCTTCGAACGCGCTGCCGCAGTGATGCAAGCCTATGCCAAAGCCATTACCCACCTCGGCCCGGTCGGCGCCGGCCAGCTCACCAAGATGGTCAACCAGATCTGTGTCGCCGGCGTGCTTCAGGGTCTGGCCGAAGGCATGAACTTCGCCGCCCGGGCCGGGCTGGACGTGCAGAAAGTTATCGACGCCATCTCCCAGGGCGCCGCCAGCAGCTGGCAGATGATAAACCGGCACAAGACCATGATTGCCGGCGAATACGAGCACGGCTTTGCCATCGACTGGATGCGTAAGGATCTCGACATCGTGCTGGCCGAGGCCGCCGCCAATGGCGCCGACCTGACGGTGACCGCGCTGATCAATGACTACTACCGGGAAGTGCAGGCCATGGGCGGCGGCCGCTGGGATACCTCAGCACTGTTGAAACGCCTCACGTAGGAGCCGTCGACCGACGGCGAAGCCTTTTCGCGGCTGGTCAGCCGCTCCTACAAACGGCGGCACCCAAACCGTAGGAGCCGTCGACCGACGGCGAAGCCTTTCGCGGCTGGTCAGCCGCTCCTACAAACGGCGGGACCAAACCGTAGGAGCCGTCGACCGACGGCGAAGCCTTTCGCGGCCGATCGGCCGCTCCTACAAACGGCGGGATCCAAACCGTAGGAGCCGTCGATCGACGGCGAAGCCCTTTCGCGGCTGGTCAGCCGCTCCTACAAACGGCGGGACCAAACCGTAGGAGCCGTCGACCGACGGCGAAGCTTTTCGCGGCCGATCGGCCGCTCCTGCATGTGTGGGGATTTGTGCGATACTGCGCCACCATTTTTCCAGCCCCGGGGAGCCCCTGATGTTCAAGGTTAACGAGTATTTCGACGGCAAGGTCAAATCCATCGCCTTTCAGACCACCACCCTGCCAGCCACCGTCGGCGTCATGGCGCCGGGCGAATATGAATTCGGCACCAACATTCGCGAAACCATGAAAGTGATCAGCGGCGCCCTGACAGTGAAACTGCCGGGCAGCGACAACTGGGAAGTGTTTGCCGCCGGCAGCGAGTTTGTTGTCGCCGCCAACGTGAAATTCCAGCTCAAGGTGGCAGAGGATACCGCCTACCTTTGTATTTACGGCTGAGCTTCAGTTAAGCAAGTCTGAATAACCCGTAGGAGCGGCTGACCAGCCGCGAAAAGGCTTCGCCGTCGATCGACGGCTCCTACAACTCAATCTCGCCAAGCTCACTAAACGTCTTCCGTAATCCCATCGACCACGCCTCCCGCAACTGCTGAAACCCGGCGTGACTCTCATTGATATCGAAATACTCGCTCGACGAAAACGAATCGCGCCGATAAATCAGCAAATCCAGCGGCATCCCCACCGACAGATTCGAACGGATGGTCGAATCCATGCTGATCAACGCACACTTCACCGCATGTTCAATCGGCGTGCCGAAACTGATCACCCGATCAATGATCGGCTTGCCATACTTGATCTCGCCAATCTGGAAATATGGCGTGTCCATAGTCGACTGAATAAAATTGCCCTCGGGATAGATATGGTAAAGCTCCATATCCTGCCCCTTGATCTGACCGCCAAGAATAAAGTTGCTGCCAAAGTCCACCGCCGACTGCTGCTTGCCATTGTCGCGACTGATCACCTCACGAATAGTGGCGCCAATCAGCTCGGCCACCTCGAACAGTGAACCCTGGTTGAACAAATTGGCAACGTCATGACCCAGCCGGGTACGCAGCAAACTGAGCACGCTCTGGGTAGTCGCCAGATTGCCGGAGCTCAACAGCACAATCAGCCTCTCACCGGGCTGACTGAAACTGTGCAGCTTGCGAAAAGTGGCAATGTGATCGACCCCGCCATTGGTGCGAGAGTCCGCCAAAAACACCATGCCGGCCGACAGCCGCATGGCCACACAATAGGTCATACTTCACTCCCGGACAGGACTGCCCTGCCCGACAAAATCCGTTACTGATCCGCCTGCCCGTCGCTGCGCTCGACCAGCGCAAAAGCATGCATGCTCTCTTCACCACCGCCATAGCGTACGCCGCGAACCGGGCAGGCATCCAGATAATCCAGCCCTACCGCCAGTTTCAGGTGATGGGTGGGCTCACACACCTGATTGGTGATATCGAAGGTATGCCAGCGATCACCCAGCCAGACCTCTGCCCAGGCATGGCTGGCAACGTGGGAGCTGTCATTGGTGTACAGGTAGCCACTGACATAGCGGGCCGGAATCCCCAGCACCCGGCAGCAACTGAGAAACACATGGGTATGATCCTGACAGACACCACGCCCGGCGGAAAACGCCTCGGTAGCGGTGCTGCTGACCATGGTCGAGCCGGGCACATAGGGCATCAGTTCCAGTAACGCAGCACTCAGCTCGGACAGCCTCTGCAGCTCCGGCCGGCCGGCAAAACGCTCGGCGAAATCACGAATCAGCGGATCCGCCCGGGTAATCCGGGTAAAACGCTGATAGATCAGCGGCGACAGGCGCTGATCATCATCCTCACGCTGCTCATCGATTATCTCGACCTCGCCACGGGCAGCGATGCTAATAGCGTCGTGGGGACGATCCAGCGTCAGCACATGGAGGATATTGCCGAAGGCATCCGTGCTACGCGGAGCCGCCTCCGGCATCGACAGATCCCAGCTGATCACCCGCTGCCGCGATGAAGTCTTCGGTGTCAAGCGCAGATACTGCGTGCTATGCACTACCGGCTTCTCGTAGCAGTACTCGGTACGGTGCTCAATCAACAGCTTCATACAACCTCCAGATACTCACGGCGCAGGGTGTCCGCCAGCTCATTGATACGACGCAAAAAATCACTCAGATATTCATTCACGCCAACCTCCATGATGTGATGAATATCACCATACTGAAGCCGGGCAAACAGCACGGCAGCCTGACGCTTGGCGTTGAGACCGGCATTGCCTTCAATCGTCGGCAACAACTCGCACAGCATTTCGACACAGGAACGCAGTGACCGAGGCACTTCGGCGCGCAGAATAAGAAGCTCGACAATATGATCAAACTGCAGGCTGTCACTGTAGATCTCGCGATAGGCCTCAAAGGCGCCAACCGAGCGCAGCAACGCATTCCAGCGATAGAATTCCACCGCCGTAGTGCCCGGCGCAATATCAACCTGTTCACGACCACCGAGAATGCGGGCAGTGTTATCGGCCCGCTCGATAAAGGTACCGATACGCAGAAACCGGAACGCATCATTACGCATGATGGTGCCGTAGGCAGCACCGCGAAACAGGTGCGAACGCTGCTTGACCCAGTCGAAGAAGGTGGATACGCCGATACTGAGCAAACCGGCACTGCTCATGTCCTGCAGCTCAATCCAGGTGGTATTGATGCTCTCCCACATCTCCGAGGTAATCTTGCCTCGTACCGCATGGGCATTCTCACGCGCCACTCGCAAGCTGTTATAGATGCTGCCGGGGTTGTCCTGATCGAAAGTGAAAAAGTGCAGGACGTTATGCACCTGAAGCGTACCGTAACGCTCGGCATACAACTCTTTGGCGCCGCTGATTTCCAGTGGTGTACTCAGTTCATCCCGGGCCGTCACCGAAAACGGAATCAACGACATGTTCCAGGCCACATCCAGCATCCGCGCGGTATTTTCGGCACGCTCCAGATAGCGTGATAACCAGTAAAGCTCGGCAGCGGTGCGACTCAGCATGATGTCGCCTCCAGCACCCAGGTGTCTTTGGTGCCGCCGCCCTGCGACGAGTTCACTACCAGCGAACCTTCCTGCATCGCCACCCGGGTCAGACCTCCCGGCACCATGCGGATCTCGCGACCACTGAGCACAAACGGTCGTAAATCAATATGCCGCGGGGTGATGCCGGTTTCGGTAAAGATCGGACAGGTGGAAAGCGACAGCGTCGGCTGAGCGATATAGTTATCCGGCCGCGCCACCAGTCGCTCGCGGAACAGGGCAATCTGCTCCTTTGTACTCAACGGCCCCACCAACATACCGTAGCCGCCGGCACCATGAACCTCCTTGACCACCAGCTCGGGCAAATGCTCCAGCACATAACCGAGATCCTGTTCACTCCGACACGACCAGGTCGGCACATTTTTCAGCAGCGGTTCCTCATCGAGATAGAAGCGGATGATCTCCGGCACATACGGATAGACCGATTTGTCATCGGCCACACCGGTACCGACTGCATTGGCGATTGAGACATTGCCTTCACGATAGACCGACAACAAACCCGGCACACCAAGCATGGAGTCCTGGCGGAATGCCAGCGGATCAAGATAGTCATCATCAATGCGTCGATAGATCACATCGACACGCTGCGGCCCAGCCGTGGTGCGCATATAGACATGGCTGTCCTTGACGAACAGGTCCGGCCCCTCGACCAGCTCGATACCCATTTGCTGGGCGAGAAAGGCATGCTCGAAATAGGCGCTGTTGTATCGCCCCGGCGTGAGCAGCACGACATTGGGATGACTGACATGGCTGCCCTGCTGCAGCGTTTCCAGCAGCAGTGATGGATAGTGATCCACCGGCGCCACCGGATTGCCGGAAAACAGTTCCGGAAACAAGCGCATCATCATGCGCCGGTTCTCGATCATGTAACTGACCCCGGACGGGGTACGCAGGTTGTCCTCAAGCACATACCAGTCGCCCTTGTTGTCGCGAATAAGATCGACACCGCTGATGTGCGCATAGACATCGTTGGGCAGGTTCACGTCCTGCATGCAGGGCTGGTAATGGGCATTGCGGAAAATCTGCTCAGCCGGCACGCGGCCGGCCTTGATAATGTTCTGGTCGTGATAGATATCGTGCAGAAACAGGTTCAGCGCCTGGACCCGCTGGCGAATACCTTTTTCCAGCCAGGCCCACTCGACAGCAGGGATAACCCGTGGCAGGGAATCAAAAGGAATCAACCGTTCGGTACCACGTGACTCGCCGTACACGGCGAAGGTAATCCCGACCCGGTGAAACAGCAGCTCCGCTTCACGGCGTTTGCGCTCCATCTCTTCCGGCGGGCGTTTGTTGAGCCAGTGCCAATAGGCAGCGTAGTGCTCTCGCACCCGGCCATCGGCGAGCAGCATTTCATCAAAGATCCCGTTTCCGGGCAGCTTGGCGGGGAACATCTGATCACCCTGCAGTGGTTGTCATCCTGACTCTGCAAGGGTCGCGCCAGAACGGGGCGCAGCGCAATCGGGCATCCTGACCGGATTCCGGTCGGCCCTACGAAGAAGTAGGCACCAATCTGGTGCATTTTTGCCAATTGCCAGTCGTGTTGGTGCGATTTTCAGGAAATACCAACCTCACCCGCCGACAAAATTCAGCAACACCCCCGCCGCCACCGCCGACCCGATGACGCCCGCCACATTCGGCCCCATGGCATGCATCAGCAGAAAGTTCTGCGGATTCGCCTCCAGCCCGACCTTGTTGGCCACCCGCGCCGCCATCGGCACTGCCGACACCCCGGCGGCACCAATGATCGGGTTGATCGGCATACTGCTGAAGCGGTTCATGATCTTCGCCATGATCACCCCGGACCCGGTGCCAATGGCAAACGCGCCCAGCCCCAGCACCAGAATACCCAGCGTTTCAGTCACCAGAAACTGCTCCGCGCTCAGCTTCGAGCCGACCGCCAGACCGAGCATGATAGTGACAATATTGATCAACGCATTGGTAGTGGTATCGGTCAGACGGGCAACCACACCGGATTCCTTCATCAGGTTGCCAAAGCAGAACATGCCCAGCAGTGGTGCCGCATCCGGTAACACCAATGCCACCAGTACCAGCAACACAATCGGGAACAGGATTTTCTCGCGCTTCGACACCGGGCGCAGCTGCTCCATGCGAATTTCACGATCCTTTTGCGAAGTCAGCAGACGAATAATCGGCGGCTGAATCACCGGCACCAGTGCCATATAGGAGTAGGCCGCCACCGCAATCGCACCCAGCAGTTCCGGTGCCAGCTTGGTGGTGACATAAATCGACGTCGGACCATCGGCGCCACCGATAATGCCAATCGAGGCAGCATCAGCAAGGCTGAAATTGAGACCGAGATAATTCAGTGCCAGCGCGCCGAGCAATGCGGCAAAAATACCGAACTGGGCTGCAGCGCCGAGCAACAGCGTGCGCGGATTGGCCAGTAACGGACCAAAATCCGTCATCGCCCCGACGCCCATAAAAATCAGCAAGGGAAACACACCGGTAGTCAGGCCGACGGTGTAGATCAGATAAAGAATGCCGTCACTGTAGTTGGCATCCCGGGCGATCTCATGCACCACCATGCGCAGCGCCGGTTCGGCCTGATGATAGGCCTTGTACAGTGCCTTGATACCTTCCACCGGATCGACACCGAGTGCGTTGGCAATACTGGCAATCAGCTCCGGTGAGCCAAGGTGCAAGGCCTGACTGACCGCCGATTCCGCCATGCCCGCCATCGGAATATTGGCCAGCAAACCCCCAACACCGATCGGCAACAGCAACAGCGGCTCAAAGCCCTTGCGAATGGCCAGAAACAGCAGACACAGGCAAACCGCGATCATGATCGCCTGACCCGGTTCAATGTGAAACAGGCCAGTACTGAACCAGAGTTTTTCCAGCTTATCCATTACCCTGCCCTCAGCCGATGGTCAGCAACAGATCACCGACGCTGACGGCGTCGCCTTCCTTCGCCTGCACCGCAATCACCGTGCCCGCCCTCGGCGCCGAGATATCGGTTTCCATCTTCATTGCCTCCAGCACGATGATCTTTTCGCCAGCCTTGACCTGCTGCCCCGGCTTGACCAGCACGCGGAAGATGTTCCCCGCCAGCGGCGCCTTGACCGGCTCACCCTCGCCCGTCGGAACGGCTGCAGCACTGGCGCCAGCCACTGGCGCAATACCGCTAACGTCACCACCGGCAGCGACAGTGACGCTATAACTCTTGCCATCGACGGTAACGGTGTAGATTTCCTCGCCATCATCCGTGGTCGGCACATCGCGTCCAGTCGGCACTGGCTCGAAGGCCTGCGGGTTTCCACGATTTTCCAGAAACTTCAGACCAATCTGCGGGAACAGCGCATAGGTGAGCACGTCATCAATGCGGTTATCACCTTCCACCAGCTTGATGCCCTTTTCTTTCGCCAGACCATCCAGCTCGGCAACCAGCTTGTCCATCTCGTCGCTGATCCGATCCGCCGGCCGGCAAGTGACTGGCTCATCACCATCCAGCGCCCGTGCCTGCAGCTCGGCATTGAACGGCGCCGGCGCCGATCCGTATTCGCCGCGCAAAATGCCACGGGTTTCTTTCGACATGGCCTTGTAACGCTCACCGGCCAGCACATTCAGCACCGCCTGGGTGCCAACAATCTGCGAGGTCGGAGTCACCAGCGGAATAAAGCCGAGCTCTTCACGTACTTTCGGAATTTCCGCCAGCACTGCATCGAACTTGTCTTCAGCATTCTGTTCTTTCAGCTGGCCTTCCATATTAGTGAGCATACCGCCCGGCACCTGGGCGACCAGAATGCGCGAATCAACACCGCGCAGACTGCCTTCAAACTTTACGTACTTCTTGCGCACCTCGCGGAAATAGGCCGCGATTTCCTCAAGCAGATGAATATCCAGCCCGGTATCGCGATCGGTGCCTTCAAAAATCGCCACCACCGCTTCCGTCGGGCTGTGGCCATAGGTCATCGACATGGACGAGATCGCCGTGTCGACATTATCAATACCCGCTTCCACCGCCTTGACGATGGTTGAGGTCGACAGCCCGGTGGTGGCATGGCACTGCATGTGTACCGGAATCGACAGGGTCGCCTTCAGGCGGCTGACCAGCTCGAACGCCTCGTAAGGACGCAGCAGCCCGGCCATGTCCTTGATCGCCACCGAATGGGCGCCCATGTCTTCAATTTTCTTCGCCAGATCGACCCAGGTTTCCAGGGTATGCACCGGGCTGACGGTATAGGACAGTGTGCCCTGGGCATGCTTGCCCTCACGCACCACCGCAGCAAGTGCCCGCTGCAGGTTGCGCGGGTCATTCATGGCATCAAACACACGGAAAACGTCGACGCCGTTTTTCGCCGCCCGCTCGACAAAGCGATCAACCACATCATCGGCATAGTGACGGTAGCCAAGCAGGTTCTGCCCGCGCAACAGCATCTGCTGCGGCGTTTTCGGCATCGCCTTTTTCAGCTCGCGAATACGATCCCACGGATCTTCGCCCAGATAGCGGATACAGGCATCGAAAGTCGCCCCGCCCCAGGACTCCAGTGACCAGAAGCCGACCTCATCGAGCTTCGCGGCAATCGGCAGCATGTCGTCCAGCCGCAAGCGGGTGGCAAACAGGGATTGATGCGCATCGCGCAGCACAACATCGGTAATACCGAGGGGTTTCTTGCTCATGGCCAGACCCTTGTCAGGTAATGGTCAGTGGGAATCAACCGCGCCCGGACCGGGCACGATGTTGGCGAATCGCGTCTTCAATCACGCGCAGGGTAGTCGCATCCACCGCCGCCGGCGCGGCACTGGTGAACGCCGCTGTGGACACCGGTACCGGCACGGCTTCCGGGAAATAGCGGTTTACGAACCAGGACATCAGGTTGGTGCAGCCCACCAACACAATCAGGAAGGAAAATACCACCCCCATGCCAATCAGCATGAGTTCAAGCCCTTGCTGCAGTAGCGTATCCATGGAGCTCCCCCTGTTTGAGGTATCTCAGTGAACGTCCGTCAGGGCCTTGTGGACCCGAGAGGCGCGGACTGTAGCCGGATTGTCGACAATCTGCAATGACGCTAAAGACCCACAAAATATGACATCAGCACACCCTGAGAAAGTAGCAGGATGCAGGAATCAGGGCCATACATGGCCCCGATTCCGGAGGCTCACTGCCGGACACAATTTAAGCCGCCGCAAAAAACAAAAGCCGCCCAAACGGGCGGCTAAAAAAGAAAAACCAGTATCAACGCAGATCAGACAATTCACTCCGACTGGATCGGCACCATCCGCGGCTTCGCCTCCTCCGGCACCACCTGCTCCAGATGCACCGTCAACAGGCCATCCTTCAACGCCGCCCCGGTCACCCGAACATGGTCCGCCAGCCGGAAAGTCCGCTCGAACGCGCGCCGACCAATACCACGATGCAACCAGGTGCGACCCTCCTCGTCATTCGCCGCCACCTCGACCCGACCACTCACCCGCAGCTCATTTTCCTGCACGGTAATGTTCAGCTCCGATTCCCGGAACCCGGCCACTGCCATAACGATGCTATAGCGACCATCTGCATCGCGAATAATATCGTACGGCGGATAACCGCCGGACTGATCCGCCCGCAATGCGTTACTAATCAGATCATCAAACCGGTCAAAGCCAACGCTGTGGCGAAACAGCGGGGCCAGAGAAAAACCACTGTTCATATCAACCTCCAGATTGCAGCAAGGTATTGCAGCAGATAGTCGTCCCGGTTCCGGCAACGACGGTCATTGTGATCACAGCAGCAGAAATGGAGGTGGTCAGGCAGATTTCAAGAGCAGAAAAATTCAGCGCGCCATACGCACATCAATACGCGCTTTCAGCGGCGGCAGCACCAACTGCAGCGGCGTCGGGCCAAGCTCGGTTTCCGCTTCCAGCTGCAGGTTCAGCGAACCGCTGCGGCGGGCGCCGGCGGGCACATCCACTCGCACCCGCACACATACCGGTTGCCCTGGCGTCAGCGGCAGCCAGCGGCTGACCCCCTCATCCAGAAACAGGGAGGTCTCATTGCACTGCGGATCCAGCAGGAAACTGTGCTTCCAGTCGCCGGCGCCGGCCAGATCGCCCTGATAGCGGAACCGCACCCGACCAGAGGTTTCCGGCAGGTAACGGAACAGGAACAACTGCGTCGAGCCCGGGGCGATATCCCGGGTAGGCGGTGCCTGCAGCTGCGGCGCCCGAATCAGCGCCAGAGCAATGCCGTCCTGCAGGTATTCACGCCGGGCGGTAAAACGCCAGCGGCCCTTGCCTTCCCAGACAAACGGCGAGAGCGGCAGATCTTCGGCGCGAGCACTGACCGCATGCCAGCCGGCCGGGATATCCGCCTCCAGAATCAGGTGGCGATCAGCCAGCGCCTCGGGCAGTTCCAGCGCAAACAGGCCGGCACTGTTGGTCCGGGTTTCGGCATGCACCTGTGTCCCTTCCAGTACCCGAACCCGACGACCGGACAACCCGGCCTCACCACGCTGACGCTGGCCATCGTGGGCCTGGCCACCGGCCACACCGTTGTCTTCGAAAATCTGCCCGGCCATCAGCATACCGCTGGGACGACACAGATAGCCGGCGCTGACGCCGGCGCTATCTTCCGGCTGCAAACCATCGAAATAAACCGCTGCCGGCACTGGCCAGTCGGCCCCGCCACCGACAATCACCCTGCCATTACCGCCAGCACCACCACGGGCCGGGCCGGCCCCGCCGCCACCACCATCCAGCAGCCACTGACGTCTGGCCTGGTCTGCAAATGGTGCCTGCAGCATCAGGGTGCCACCGCCACCGCCACCGCCACCGCCACCGCCACCGCCACCGGCTTGATCCGAGTCATAGCCGGCACTACCACGCAGATCAAACTTGCCGGCGCCTTCCAACCGGCCGGCACGGATGATGATCACGCCGCCGCCAGCCCCACCACTGCCAGCCAGCCCGTCACCGGCAGAACGGGTGCCGGCACCGCCTCCACCGCCGGCCAGCAGCAGGATCTGATCCGCCGCGACACCAGCACCGCCATGACCACCCTGCAACTGCGCGGCAGCATCTTCACCCGCCAGGCCATGCGCACCGCCGGCGCCACCGCCACCGCCTGCCGGAGTGGCATTATCCGGCGTCAGGCTGCTGGCACCACCACCGGCATTGGCCGGTGCACCGCGGGCCATACTGCCATCCGGATAACCATCACTGACCGCGAGCCGGTCGGCATCCGGGCGGGTGTCCACGGACATCTCTTCGCCGGCCACCCAGCGCGGCGTGCCGGCCAGCCCTTCTCCCTTGCTGGCATGTTGACCAAAAGCCGCTGCCAGTTCGGCAATACCGGGAGCGCGATAGCGGTAATCGCTGACATCACCGAGTGCCCCCTGCAGGGTCAAGGCCGCGCCGCCACGAAAGCCGGCAGCCGCAACATGCAAAGACTGGTCACCAAGTATCAGCCGGCGGCGCACATCCAGCGCCAGCACCCCGCCGGTGCTGCCATCCCAGGGCAGCGCCTTCAGGGTGCCGGTCAGGGTGAGGTTTTCAAACTGCGGCACGCGGACCAGCTGCCAGCGCCGGCGACCACCGGCAGCAGCAGCCTGTGGCTCGTGGCTGACATAGCGGAACCGGACACCACTGTCGGGGCCCGTGCTGCGCACCCGGACCCGGCCAGACTCGACTTCTTCAACACGGACAAACTCGAAATGGCCGGCCTGAAGCTGCAGCGCACCACGGGCGATACCATCGGCACCGACACCGTCGCCATAACTGTCGTCATTCGCCGCCGACAGTTGCGCACCCTGCATCTGCACCAGCAGGGCAAGATCACCGATTTCGAGTTGGCCACGACCGCGCCGCGCCGCTCCGAGTGGCAACCAGCGACTACCCGGCTCAAGCAGACTCTCCGGCGCCGACGCCAGCCACAAATTGACCACGCCTGCGGCCTCAGCATCACCATCGCGACCGGGAAAGCCGCACAGGCCCGCCGCCAGCAACGGTGCCGGCAGCAACAGTGCGATCAGTACAAGGGCGCGGACCATGGCACCGGGCCCTCGTTGCGCCGGAACCAGCCGGCAATACTGATGCGATCCGCGTGGGCGGCGAGCACCTCATGAGGAATACGTTCCGACAGGAAACACACCAGCGTACCGGCCCGGGGCGCTACATCCAGCACCGGGGTAGCCGCGTCCGGGTGTGGCCAAATCCTCAGGCAGCCGCCGTGATCCGGGCGCCAGCGCGGGTTGAGATACAGCACCACCGACACCACCCGCGGGTTATCACCACGAAAGGCATCCAGATGACGCTTGTAGAAACCACCGGGTGGATACAGGGCAAAATGCGCTTCCAGATCGAACAGGCCCAGAAACAGGGCGCGATTGATTTCCACCCGCAGCTGTTCCAGCTCCTCAAGCAAACGCAACTGGGCCAGAGTGCTGCTATCCAGCCACAGAGTCCGGTCACGGCGGACAAACTCGTTCTGTTGCAGACTGGCATGACGACCGATGGCCGCCTCGCAAAACTCGCCGCGCTGATCCCGGTCACGGGCCTCACGGCGCAAGGCCCGTGCCAGAATCGGCGACAGGTAAGCGGGCTCAACCGCAAAGCCCCGGGTCAGCAGGCCATCGATAATCCGCTGTCGAGGGCCATCACCAACACCACCAGTGGTCTGAATCAGCTGCGACATGAATAGTGCTCAGTGCAGGGCATCAGGCTCGGGCAGCGGTTCATCCTCCGGCCCGAACAGGCACCCCAGCTGCTGACAGTCATCCAGCAGCTGGGAGGTGGCATCAATATTGGCCTGAACAAAGTGAAGGAACTGGTCAAAGGTCACCCCGGCGCGGCCCAGCAACAGATCGCAGGCCACCAGCCGCGGCAGGGCATCGTCGTTGACGTCGAGGAATATCTTCAGCGTCGGCCAGGTCATGTTCAGACGCGAGACCTCATCAAGCATCATCAACAAGCTGCCGGGACGGATTTCCATCTCGGTGGTCAGCAACAATCCGTCTTCCTCGACAAACAGCCGGCTGTCGAGCACGCCATCACGGCCCTGCAGCTCGGACAGGTGCAGCCCATGACACTGATCGCAGATGTAGTGGTGAATACCGGCCTGACGCAACCAGCGCTCTACCTGAGCCGCATCGGGAACCACTAACGCCAGCATTGCCTCTCTCCTGTACCGTTCAGGTGCTGCCCTCAGGCCAGCACCATTGAAGCGCGCATAATCAGCCATTCTGTCGGCCAAGGGAAGCCGCCAGCAGTTGACCGATCTGCCCGCAGCTATGGCCCGACCGGCGTTGGAGTCACCCGGACGCGCCGTTATCATGCCGCCTGCCAGACAACAACAAGAACGGGGATTTGCATGTCCGACCATAGCACCTGGGTTGCATTCCGCTCCACCGAGACCCTGCACCAGGCCACCGACGGCTTTATCCGGCGGATGCGTGCAAGCGCCACCCGCCCTGAACCGGAAACCATTGAAAAAATCATGTCCATATTTATGCAGGAAGTGCTGCATAACTTTTTTATCGTGCCGACGGAGATGGCCAAACTGCCACCGTCGACGCAGAAGATCGTCCAGTTCACCGTCGACACAATCAGCAAGGCCACCCATCTCGTTATCAAGAGCACCGTAAAGAAACTGGATGTGGAGCAGAACCGCCGGGCCGCGGAATACATGGACACGATCCGGTTCAAGCTCGACATCAAGGGCGAGGAAATATGGTTTGTGGCCTTCCCGCTCAATGAAATGATGGCGGCAAAAGGTCGCAAGACCTTCGAGGCGGGAATCAACGGTGAAGGCCAGCAGGCAATGCCGATGTTGCTGGAATATTTTCACCAACTCACCGACATCGCCCTTTACTGGTATTTTGAAGAACCGATAAAGCTGCTGCGTTTTGGCCCGATTATGCGAAAGGTTGCTGAAGTCGGCGTTGCCACCACCCGCAAAGCCTCACACACGGTAATTGACAAAATCATTCCCGGGCTGAATCCCGAGCAGCTGATCATTGCTTGCCAGTTCGCAAGCATGCAACTGGTGAACGGCCCCCAACACCAGGTCTGACATGCCGCTCCGGTTCAACTATGTTACCCTGTTGACCCTCGGTGACCGGCTACGGATATTTTTTACGGATATTTTCCGCTTTACAACTCGCTCAGGAGAATTCACACACCTAACGACGAGGACGCCTATCGTGACAGCATCAATGCAAAAAGATCTTAACAAGGGGTACATTGCCCTGCTTGGCTGGAGTCTCAACGCCATTGAAGCCGCCGAGAATTTTGACCGACGCTACATTGTGGTTGCTCCCGACTGGGCAGAAGCCTACTGCACTGAGCATGGCATCCCCTATCTTCCATGGAACTTTGAGCGCCTGAATGACCGCTCCATGGAAATTGCAGAAAAATTACGCGACCTCGGTGTTGATGCTGCCATTCCTCTTTTTGAAGAGACCGTCGAGTGGGCCGGCGCCATCAATTCCGTACTGATGGATAATCCGCGTCTTTTTGGTCAATCCATGCTGATGCGCGACAAATCCCTGATGAAACGTCGAGCCCAGCTCGGCGGAATCCGGGTCGGCATTTTCGAGGAAGCGCATGATCGTGACGATGTGATTCGCTTCCTCAAACGGGTCAACCAGACACTGCTGAAACTTGATGGCGACCCGAATGACCCCATCCATTTCAAGGCCTTTGACAAGGCCGGATGCCTGGGACATCGGGTGATTCGGACGCCGGATGAGGTGGATGCCATTCCTGACGAGGAATTTCCGGCACTGATGGAATCCCATCTGGACGGCTGGGAATTCGCTGTCGAGGCCTGGATTCACAATGGCAAGATTGCTTTTCTGAATATCTCCGAGTACGTCACCCTCGGATACTCGGTGTATGTTCCGGCCTCTCCGGCACTCGAGGAATATCGGCCACAGATACGGCAGCAAATCGAAAAGCTGATTCGCACCTTTGATATCGAATTCGGCTTTGTTCACCCCGAGTATTTCGTCACCAGTGACGGCGAGATGTATTTTGGTGAGGTCGCCTACCGGCCACCCGGGTTCAAGGTGTTTGAACTTCTGGAGCGGGTCTACGGCTTTAACGCCTATCAGGCATTGATTCTGTGCTTTGATCCTAAAGCGACCGAGCAGGAAGTACGGGATTTTTTCCCTCGCGAAGTGCTCGATGCCAAGGGCTACGCCGGATGTTTCGGGGTCTATCCGCGCCGCAGGGTGGTCAGCACGCTGGAAATCCCGGAAGAAACCGAGTCCCACCCGTACTTCGAGTCCCATGAGCTGACTCCACCATTGGAAGAAACCGTCACCAAACGCACCGCATTTGGCACTCACTGGGGGCTGGTGTATTTTGTCGGTGACGATGCGGATACGCTGCACAAGCTGCTCAAGCATCAGGAAGAGCTCGACTTTTATCTTTGACGGTGCGTTGCCAAGGGCCACTGCATGACAGATGCCAGTAGCGAAGAAAGTGTTGAAACCAGTGGCAATACCACACCGGCACACCTGATCGACAAGCTCGATCAGGCCATCGCCCTGCTGGCGGCAACAAGGGATTTTGCCAAGGCAAGCAAGGTGCCGCGGGTGCTCGATACCTGCCGCCGGGTGCTTCAGCATCAGGATGGCCTGGCATTGATTGAAGCGCGCGCCGAGGCGCTTGAGCTTGCCGGGGTATTTGTTGGCTCTGACTGGGCTGCGCCGCAACATCTGGTAGCGCCGCTGTCACGTCATGCACTCACGGGCAGCATCGATATTCTACTGATTGAAACGCTGAGTGATCTGCGCTTGCTGGCGGTGGCCCGGGGCGAGTACCGCCATCCGCTGATATCGGCGGAATATGCCAACCAGTATCTGACCCAGATTCTTGCCATCAACCTGGATTTGCTGTTCAACCCGGCCGATGAAGCACGACGCCTGCATCAGGGGCGCCTGACCTTCCTGCCGCACGCCCTGCTGAGTCACCTGGCCAGCCATATCGGCTACGAACAGATCGTCGATAAGCTGATTGATGAAATCTGGCGTGTGCTTGAGCAGCGCCCGATCGAAACCGGGCCGGTGAAGCAGATGATTACCCGCATCGCCGCCTGCCAGTATGACCCGGAAATCGCCCTGACCGGCGCCGGCGCCGACCGCCTGGTCAGCAGTCTGTTTGGCCCGACCCGGGCGAGCCGCGAGGACCCTGGTCTGGAGGTTTATCAGGACCGGCTGGCGACCATGGACGAAATGACCTTGCAAACCGAAGCATCCGGCTTTGCCCGCGCCATGCATGACACTGGCCTGGTTTCCGCCTACCACCCGGTACTGCTGTTACACCTGCTGGAACATCAGGAAAACCTGCTTGCCGATGCCCTCGGCCTGTCCAGCACCGGCCGCGATTGCATGCTGTGCTACCGGCAGCTGGTCCATGCACTGGTTCAGCGAGCCGTGACGCCGCATACACCACAGTCGATTTACGGTCTGGCACTGATGCTGGAACGCGGCATTCTCTATCAATCACCACTGGCTCCGGCATTGTGGCGGCAATTGAGGCTGCCGCTGTGCGCGGAAGCGAATAACCGCCTGGCATTGGTCGCTACCCCGGAGGTAACCCCGGAAACACGATTGATGGAGGGTGTCCTGTGCATGCTGGGTCAGCCGCTTGGCATCGGTCAGGGCAACAATCCAACCTGTCAGTCAGCCCGCGCCCTGTCCATGTGGTCCTGTAACGACCCGGATTACCTGTTGCAGATGGTGGCCTGGGCCGCCCGCGATGACGAGATCATCATGCACTTCGAGGGCCAGCCGGTATCATCACGACTTTCCGGCGCCGGCGTGGCGCTGGCGGCACCGATTGATCTTGATCCTGTATCCATGGTGGTGGTACCGCATCTGGATCGTATCTATTCTGAAATGGGCCGGCGTTGTATTGGTCGCGATGGCGATCCGCATCGCTGGATTAACCCTGAATTTCATGGCTGGTGGACCGGTCGCGGCTTTCGCATTGGCGTTGATGTGCAAACCGGCATGCTGTTTGAAACCGAAACTTTCTTGCGGCATTTCTACGCCAGCTATCACCCGTTTTACAACGGCAATCAGCCGCTGATTCACCCGCAACCGGCCGGCATTGCAGTCACCGACAGCGCTGCGCGATTTATCGGCTGGCATGCGGTGACCATATTGCGTATTGGTCTGGATCAGGAAAATATTATGCGGGTGTATTTCTACAACCCGAATAATGACAGCGGCCAGGACTGGGGCAACGGGGTTGTTGTCAGTACTGCCGGCCGGGGAGAAAGGTACGGCGAGGCATCACTGCCGTTTGAGGAATTTGCTTCGCGCCTTTACATCTTTCATTACGATCCGCTGGAACACGGGATGCTGGCGGCCATCAGTGCCGAAGAACTGCATCGGGTCATGAGCATGATTCAGGGAAGCTGGGGCCAAACCCGGCTGCCTGAAGCACCTTTGCAGATGCTTCCGGACTGACGCAGTGCAGTCCGGTCTCACTCCGAAGCGCTATCGCACTGCTCCAGCATCCGCGCCAGAGCCTTGCGCTCGTCGTCTGCCATGGTCAGCTGGTAACGCTGCTTGACCCGTTGCCAACGGCTTGCATAGTCGCACCAGAAACGTTCAAGCGGCGTCCAGAGTGCCGGGCTGTAATCGGCCCGCTCCCTGGTCGATACCGGATCAAGAAGAATCAGATTGTCACGATCATTGATAAAGGCAATTTTCTGCTCACGGCTCCAGCCCTCGGCACCGTGCCGCTCGGCCTGACCTGGCGTCACCAGTGGCACCACCCAGATCAGGTGGAGCGGTAACACCGCATCCCGTCCCCAACTTTGCCAGGAGCCGGCCGCCACTTCGCAGGCCTCCGGATCAGCCCAGGTGATCAGGTTGGCGGCATTCTCGACCAGCACCCGGGTTTCGGTGTTCTGGCAGGAGCCTTCTTCATACAGCCAGACCAGCGGCCACTCATCCTTCGGCCCCAATGTATCCGTCTGCGGCGCTACCACCGGGGCGGGTTTGTCGTCACAGCCAGCCAGTATCAGCAACAGGGCAAGCAGAGCAAATCTGATTCCGGTCATGTGGTCCTCTCCTTCATCGCCACAGCATGCATCGCGAATGCGATGCAATCCACCGGCATTTGTCGGAAAAATGTCACCGCCCGTCCCTGCCGGCGCTGTCTGACAAACGCCAATGGCACCTTGCCACTGTGAGGGCGATTGACTAACGTCTCCTGGTACCTTCGAGGGATTTCTCCAGCGCATGAATCATCCCGGCCAGACGTGACACCCGTTGAAATCCGCCAGCTGAACGGAATTGTTGAGGAGCAACAGACCAAATGGTGAGCCCGGAACAACCCAAAGACAGCAAAAGCGGCAAACAGCCCGAACACACCGTTTACAGCGTGTCTGGAGTGCAGGAAAACTACCGGCGCATACTGTTCTGGTGCATTCAGTACTGGCGCGAACTGCTCGACTTCAAATTCAACAAATACATGATCGTGCAGGTATTGCCCGGCGTATACGGGATCCTGCTCGCAGCCCTGTCACTGAGCATTATTGGCGCGACAGTGATGGCGTTCATGAAGGGCTTCTGGTACGGCGTTGGCTTTCTGATTCTGCCGGCGCCGCTCGGCTTTCTGGTGGCAGCATCGGTGCTGCGGGCACTGCTTGAGTTCTATCTGGTAGTGTTCAGGATGTCCGAGCACGTTGATGAGCTGGTTGGGCTGCGCGATACCGTTGATCGCCTCTCCGGCATCAGCGATACCGTGGACGAGATGGTCTCGGTAACCCGCCGCATACCATTCTGGAAGGCCATGTCACGACGCGATGATCGCCAAGTGGTGCCGGAGCCGCGGCGCCGGCGCAGTGAACACGCCGACCACGACGACTCCGACAAAAAATCCTGAAACCTTTTCTCCGCAGGAGCGGCCGATCGGCCGCGAAAGATTTCGCCGTCCGTCGACGGCTCCTACAACGGCGCAACTGCCGTTTCTGCCAGCGCGGCCAGTAACAGGCGACGATAGAGTTTTTCACGAAGATTTTGCGGGACCGACAATCCCATGCGCTCAAGGTGCGGGGAAAATTTCTCCACCTTGCTGCTCTCGTCGCTGAACACACCACGCCCCAGCTGCAGATACTCCTTGTGCGACACCTTGCGCTTCAGCCAGGCCAGCGCGGCGATCAGATCCTGTTCCGTATCCGTGAAGTCACTGCCAAGCGGGAAGGCGGGAAAGTCCCGGGAAGAAAACCGGCTGCGAATATCAGCCAGATGTTCCGGGCTGTTATTGCGAAACTGCTCCGGGATACGGTAATCCGCCGCAACCTTGCCCTGCTGGCGCGCCTGCTCAAGCAGCCCTTGCTGAAAGCGTGAATCGGTAATGTTCAGCATTGCCTGAATCACTTCGCTATCGTTACGACCGCGCAAGTCTGCCAGACCATACTCGGTAACAACGATATCGCGCAGGTGCCGTGGAATGGTGGTGTGTCCATAACTCCAGACAATATTCGATGCCGCTGCGCCGGCCCGCTCGCGCCAGCTGCGCAGCATCAGCACTGAACGACCACCCTCCAGCTCATGGGCCTGGGCAACAAAGTTGTACTGGCCACCAACGCCACTGAGTACCCGGCCATCTTCAAGCTGGTCGGCCACGCCGGCCCCCATCAGGGTCATGGTGAATACAGTATTGAAGAACCGGGCATGCTGCCGCTGGGCCCGCTTCAGCGGCTCATCACCGAGCAGATGATTAACGTAACTGATGCGGGTCATATTGATTGCTGACCGCTCTGCCACGCTCAATGTGCGCAGACGCTGGTAGAACGCTGCCGGGCCAAGGAAAAACCCGCCGTGCAGCAGTATTCCCCCCTGCAGCCGCTGGCCGAGGAAAGGACGCAGGGCGTCGCGTACGGCAGGATCATTGAGGTCGTGGCCGACGCTGCCGGCGTCAGGCAATGCCAGGCCGGAAGGCTGCCATTGCAGTGCCCCGTCAAGCACACCAAAGCGCTGCAACCAGGCAAGCTCCGCAGCGCTGATCCGGGCGGCAATCACGCGCTCGCTGATCAACACATCCAGCGTATGCAAACCAGGCGGCTCAGTGATCTTTCCCTGATTAATCAGCTCCTGCAGCCTGACATCGGCATATACAGGACGACGAATCACTCCGGCATCGAACAATGCCAACAATCCGGCGGTGACCATTTCACTGCAGCCATACAGGCCTTGCTCGAACTGCCCGAGCCCACCATCGGCTTGAATCAGATCAGCAAAACGCGCTGCACCAGCTGCATCAGCAATATCGCGATAGCGAACATTATCACCGGCCCGAACCATGGCATGGTGAACCAGTGCATCCCCAAGTGAACCGATGCCGATCTGGATCAGGCCGCCATCACGCAACAGGGTACTGGCATGCAGGCCGACAAAGTGATCCTGCAGTTCCACTGGCATATTCGGTGTGGAGAACAAACGAGTGTGGGCGGCATCGTCATCAATCAACAGATCAAACAGCTCGGCAGGCACTTCCGCATCATGGCGCATCACCGGCAGATCCCGATGCAGCTGGCCGATGGCCATGATGACCTCGCCGGCATCCCGGCGGCGCTGCAATAGCGGTATCAGATCAAGGGTGACCTCAGGATTGCAACTCAGGCTGACGTGATCAGCGCCTGCATCTGCCACCATCTGCGCAACCACATTAATGCGTTGCCGATTCAGATCCCGGGCAGCGTGAGTGTAGTTGGAGCTGATGTAGTGTTGCTGGGCGGACGGATTATTCAGCATGCTGCCGGGCTGAAAGAAAAACTCCGACACGATGATATTGGCCGGCAACTTGCCAGCGCGCAGATCCCGCAGGTAATCCAGTTCTTCATAGTCAGCGAAAACCCGCTGTACAAACGGCTCAAGAAAGCGTTTTTCCAGATCACTGCCTGCCCGCGGCCGACCCAGCGACAGGGCGGTAAAGATCGATAACCGGATGTGTGGATCGTCACAGGCACGACGATACAAGGCGTTAACGAAGTGATTGGGCTTGCCCAGACCCAGTGGCAGGCCCAGACGGATATCCCCGCCGAGGGTTTCCAGTACGGTATCGACAGCCTGTTCGACGCTGCTCAGTCGCTGCACCATATGCTCTCCGGCAAGACCTTGTTACCGGCATGATGCCACAACCACAGGGGCAATCGCTGATCCGTGTCAGGCCACCCGCTCAACCCCGCTGTGACGATCGGCCAGACCCGACTGAAATAAAAAAGGGCCCGCAGGCCCTTTTTTATTTGCTCACGGAAACTCAGGCAGTTTCAGCAGCAATTTTCTTCATCAGTTCCATCTGCGCAGCGCTCGGCTGGGCAGTTTGCAGCGCCATCAACTTGCTCATGTCGCCTTCAATGCGGATCTGACCGGTCATGAAACCCTGCATGCCTGCAGACTGGTCGCCCTCGATGAAAATGCGCTTGGCCAGATCAGCCGGCAGAATCATGGTGGTCGGTGCATTCGGGTGATGACCTTCTTCCAGCATGCCGCCTACCATTGACATGGCTTTATCAACCGAACCACCGGTGATGGTGACGTTGATAACCAGATCAGCCAGCGCCGCCGGGGCTTCGATATTGCCGGCTTCTTCACGCTTGGCTTTAACCATGGCGAACCAGCCTTCAGACAGAAATTCCTGACTCATGGAAATGTCTCCTCATACTGTTGTCATGACCCGTCCTGCGCCGGTGGCCGTCATTACAACGATCCGACCCGGTTCAAACGAGCGTTCGAAACGTCCCGTACCTTATAGAAAGGCCGGAACCATGGCAATAGCGCCGGCATCCATGCCGGCGGGCGTTTCTGTCAGGCCACAAAGACCAGGTCAGAGGTCATAACCACGCTCTTCATGCAGGGCAATATCCAGCCCCTGGGACTCTTCTTCCGGGGTTACCCGCAATGCTGTGAACAGGCCCACCAGCCGCAGAATGATCCAGGTCACCAGCGCGGTGTAGAGTGCCGTCGCCATCACGCCAATGGCCTGCACACCAACCTGATCAAGCATGCCATAGTGATCGAAAGCAAAACCGTAGCCGGAAAACAGGCCCAGTTCAGTGGAAGCAAACACCCCGGCTGCCAACGTACCCAACATGCCACCGACACCGTGCACCGGGAACACATCCAGCGAATCATCGATTTTAAGCCGCTGCTTGATCAGCAGTACCGCATAGAAACAAACCACACCCGCCATCAGGCCAATCACCAGCGCCGCTGCCGGGCCGACAAAACCGGATGCCGGAGTAATGGTGCCAAGGCCTGCGACCATACCGGTCGCGATACCGAGCGCCGAAGGCCTGCCGAATTTTTTCCACTCCAGCACAATCCATGCCAGCGAACCGGCCGCTGCAGAAATATGTGTTACCAACATAGCCATGGCAGCATTGCCATCCGCAGCCACGGCAGAACCGCCATTAAAACCAAACCAGCCAACCCAGAGCATACCCGCGCCCATCACTGTCATGGTCATGTTGTGCGGTTTCATCGCTGCGCCGGGAAAACCGTTACGGCGACCCAATACCAGCGCTGCCACCAGCGCCGCGACACCGGCGGTGATATGCACTACGGTACCGCCAGCAAAGTCGAGCAGGCCAAGCCCGGCCAGCCAGCCACCACCCCAGACCCAATGGCAGATCGGCACATACACCAGCAACAACCACAACATCGAAAAAGCGAACATGGCGCCAAAACGCATGCGCTCAGCAAAGGCACCGACAATCAGCGCCGGCGTGATAATGGCAAAGGTCATCTGGAACAGACCGTGCAAAACAGTTGGCAAGGTGCCGGTCACCGACTCGCGATCAATACCACTGAAAAACACATGATCCAGGCCACCGATAAAGGCATTAACACTGCCGCCATCGGTAAAGGCCAGCGAATAGCCCACCGCCAGCCACAGCAACGATGCGCCGCAGGCAATAGCGAAACACTGCATCAGCACGGAAAGCACATTTTTTGCGCGGACCAGGCCGCCATAAAACAGGGCGAGGCCGGGCAACGTCATAAACAGGACCAGTGCCGTGCTGGTCAGGATCCAGGCAGTATCCGCACCACTCATTGCATCGGCGAACGCCAGCGTCGGGCACAGCAGTGCAACCAGCAGCAAGGATTTGCTGAAAAGTTTCATGGTTCGGATTCCTCAGATCGCTTCGCCGCCGGTTTCACCGGTGCGGATACGGACCACCTGCTCAAGCGCAGAAATAAAGATCTTGCCGTCACCGATCTTGCCGGTGCCTGCAGACCGGATGATGGCCTCGACGGCGGCTTCCACCTGCTCGTCGCGGACGGCCAGTTCGAGCTTCACCTTGGGCACGAAATCGACCACATACTCGGCTCCGCGATACAGTTCGGTGTGGCCTTTCTGGCGGCCGAATCCTTTCACTTCAGTAATGGTCATGCCCTGAATGCCGATTTCGGCCAATGCGTCGCGGACATCGCCGAGTTTGAAGGGCTTGATCACGGCGGTGATCATTTTCATCTGTCTGTCTCCTGAGTGACGGCTGCCGTTGCACCAATGCCGAACGTCGTCAGCACCATGCACCGCACTGGAGCATGCAGAATACGGGCCAGATCAGAAATACAGTAATTTCAGTCGGTTAAGACCGAAAAGCAGTCCGGAAAACCGATTTATGCACTAATAAATTGCATCGAAAAGGAGGTAATGCGCCAACATGGAGCATATGGATGCACCATGTTGGCTCTTGAGATGCGGGCGGAGGGTCAGTGCAGATAGTTAAACATCTTGCGACGGTATTCGCTGGCCAGCGGATCGCCCTTGGGCAGGCAATCAAACACCTTGAGCAGGGCGGCACGGGCCAGCCCGTCACCAAAGTCACCATGATCACGCAGCATCTGCAACAGTGCCGCCAGCCCGGCCTCGAACTGGCCGGCAGCAGCAGCCCGCAGGCCGTACTGATACAGATCTTCCGGCGTCGGCGTGGCGGCCACTCTGGCTGACAGCTCCGCCAGAGAAACCGGCGCCGATTCCTTCAGCTCAGCCAGCAGCGCAAAACGGGCCCGGAATGGCCGCAGCTCGGGGACATCCTCAGCGATCTCCGCCAGCACAGACTGAGCTTCATCAAGCCTTCCCTCACCCAGCAGATACTCCACCAGAGCTGCCCGAAAGCCGTGCTGCGCCGGCTCATGCATCAAGGCATCACGCAATGCCGCCTCAGCTTCGGCACCATGACCATGCGCTATCGCCAGCCGGACCTGCTCGATAAAAGCCTCGGCGTCCGCCTCCGGGTCCTGCTCCGCCAGCACCGGTGCCAGCCACTGGCGCAATGCGGCCTCGGTCTGGGCGCCCACCAGCTCGTCCACCAACCGACCCTGCACGACCAGCTTCAGCGTCGGCAGGCTGCGCACCTGAAACTGCGCCGCCACTTCCTGCTGCTCATCGGCATTGACTCTGGCCAGCAGCACCTTGCCCTCCAGCTCCCGGACCAGCTTTTCCAGCAGCGGCGCCATCTGCTTGCAGGACTGGCACCAGTCAGCCCGGAAATCAACGATCACCGGGGTCTGCATGGAGGCCTGCAGGACCTGCTGAAGGTTGGCGGGGGTGACATCAATAATGAACTGCTGGCTACTCATGGCACTGTTCACAGCACTCTCCAGGACGAAATGCGGCGCAGTATAGCAACCCGCCGCCGGCCCGGATCAATGACCGGCGGCGCCACGCAGTGGTTATTACCGACCAACGGGGTTGCCCGCCAGCATCATTCTGATATCTTGGCCAAACGTGCACAGCTCACACTTTCGGGCCAGTGGACAGAATAAATGCCGCATAACAACAACATGATGGGGACGACGATGAGACTGACAACAATTGCGGCGGCCTGCCTGGTCGCTGCCACAGGTTCGGCATGGGCCGAAACACTGGAAGAGCGACTGGCGACAGCAGAAACCCGACTGGCTTCGCTGGAACAACAGAACTCGGTGGCAGACCGGATTACCATCAACGGTTATCTCCGCTTCGCCATGGAAACCCAGACCAATATCGAAGATGCGGCGGGTAACAAATTGAACTACCGAGGCGCCCTTGAGCCTGACGCCTGGGACAACAAGCGTTTGAGCCGGGCCGGCCTGCAGGTGAACGCCCGGATCAATGACGAGGCTGAAGCGGTGGTACAACTACTGGCCCGTGGCAGTGATGACTTTGCCGTCGAAGCCCAGTGGGCCTACCTTGCTTACAATGTCCGCCCAGATATCACGGTACGTGCCGGCCGGCTGGTGCTGCCTTTCTACCTGCATTCACAATATCTGAATGTTGGCTATGCCTATCCCTGGGTGGAACTGCCGACAGAGGTTTATGACACCATTCCGGCGAATACCATGGAAGGCATCGACGCCACCTGGAATATCAACACCGGCAACATCAATCACAAGCTGAATGTGTTCTGGGGCAGCCTGGAAACGGAAGCCGGCGGCGTGCTGTTTGAATCTGACCATCAGCATGGCATCAATCTGCGCTCCACCCTCGGTAACTGGACATCCTGGCTGGGCTATGCCACCACCCTGATTTCGGTCGATCTGAGTGCGAACCCCGTTACAGCTCCTTTTGCTCCTTTTAGCCCGGACCGCGCCTATGCCCACTTCATCGGAACCGGCCTGCAATATGACAATGGTTCTCTGGTGCTAATGGGAGAAGCCACCGAGCTGAAAATTTCCACACCGGGAAACTGGTTCCCGAGACTGCCGGCGGGCTACCTGATGGCAGGCTACCGCTTCGGCAAGCTCATGCCCCACGTCACCTGGGCCTATGGCTATGCAGAAGACTCCGCTGATGTCGACCCGTTAGCACAACCACTTTACGACAATTTCGCCTCCCGTCAGAAAAGCTGGACAGTGGGTGCCCGCTACGAACTTGCCTCTGGTATTGCCCTCAAGGCCGACGCCAGCCACTACTATGACTTTAGCAACAACGAGGTCTCCACCCAGGGCGTATTCACCGGCCCGGCTGGTTCAGGCGCCCCGGATAATTCCAATCCGATGGTAATCCGCCTCGCTGTCGACGCTGTGTTCTGAGGAGAGCTGACATGAAAAAAACACTCATAATGCTGCTCCTGGCACTGCCTCTGCCACTGCTGGCGCAGGCAGATCTGGTAGTCGTCACTGACAGCAATTCAAGTATTAGATCACTGACTGAAGCCGAAGTGCGCCAGCTGTTTTCCGGCCAACTGAAAGCGGTCGCCGGCAAGCCTGTACAGGTTCTGGACTTGCCGGGCGGTGAGCGGCATCGCGAGGATTTTTATCGCAAGCTGATGGGCCGCTCTCCGGAGCAGATGCGCGCCTACTGGACCCGGCTGGTTTTTACCGGGCAAGGGAAACCGCCGAGAGAAGTGTCCAGCACCCGGGAACTGACCACGCTGGTTGGCTCCGGTGGGTACATCGGTTATCTGCCGGCAGAAGCCGCCGGTGACAACATGCGAGTGCTGTACCGCATTCAGTAATCGCCTGCGGGGGCGGCCTGGCCGCTCCCGCAGTTTATCCCGGCGACCACACCACCGGTTGCTTGCCGTGACTGCGCAGGTACTCATTGGCTTTGGAGAAATGCCCACAGCCGATAAATCCACGATGCGCGGATAACGGCGATGGGTGCGGTGCGGTCAGCACCAGATGCCGCTGGCGATCAATCAGCGCGCCCTTTTTCTGCGCATAACTGCCCCAGAGCATAAACACCAGGCCATCCCGTTGCCGGTTCAGCCGGTCAATAACGGCGTCGGTAAAGCGTTCCCAGCCCTTGCCCTGATGTGCACCGGCCTGCCCCTGCAATACCGTCAGCGTCGCATTCAGCAGCAGCACGCCCTGATCCGCCCAGTGCTCCAGGTTGCCGTTGCGGCTCATCGGCGTGCCGAAATCACGGCTGATTTCCTTGAAAATATTGATCAGGCTCGGCGGCGGCTTCACCCCTTCCGGGACAGAAAAACACAGACCGTGGGCCTGACCGGGACCGTGATAGGGGTCCTGCCCCAGAATCACTACCTTGACCTGATCAAATGGCGTGTGCTCGAAAGCATTGAATATTTGCGGGCCGGGAGGGTACACCACCTTGCCCTGCTGCTTTTCGGCAAGCAGGAAGGCGCGCAACCGGATCATGTAGTCGCTGCTGAACTCACTGGCCAGTGCCTGCTTCCAGCCTGACTCCAGACGCACCCTGTCGCTGCTGCCATCCATTGTCATCCATGCCGCGCGGTCGTGAACAGTTCCAGCATACGCCGCACCAGCGCACGCAGCTCTTGCATGGAAAACTGCGGGTCGAGCAACAAGCGATATTCCAGATTCATGATCGACGCCCACATCAACTGGGCATCCTGCGCCGGTTCCGCCGTGCCGAGCTTTTCACAGGCGCTTTGCAGCACTTCCACCAACTTGTTGGTGTAGACCAGCGCCAGATCGCGCAGCCGGTCATCCAGCACCGCCTCCTGCATGAAGGCCTGCTCGGCTATCAGGTGGTCGCGCTTGTCGCGGGACTCCTGATAGAGGAAGAAGGTGGTCATATCAGTGAGCGATTCCATCAGCTTGAAACGCTCGGCGGGATCCCGCAACCGGGTACCGTCGAACTGCTCCAGCAGCGCAAATGCCTGCTCACGGAACGGCTCAATCACTTCTTCCATGGCCTGCTCGGCAAACAGGGTGAAGGTGTCGGCGATCAGGTCGGAGATATCCTTGAAATAGTAGGTGGTGGCAGAGAGCGGTACATCCGCCTCCTTTGCCACGGAGCGATGACGGACATTGCGGATACCTTCACGGACAATAATCCGCAGGGCCGCTTCCAGAATGCTGCGACGACGTTGCTCGCTGCCTTCGCGGCGGGCCTGACGCCCCTGATACTGGATCTCGCTCATGCTCGCTCTCTCCCTGTTAACGCGCCAACGGTCTCATATGCGGAAACAGAATTACATCCCGAATCGAGGCTGAATCGGTAAACAGCATCACCAGACGATCAATGCCGATGCCCTCTCCCGCCGTCGGCGGCATGCCATATTCCAGCGCGGTGATGTAGTCCTCGTCAAAGAACATCGCCTCGTCGTCACCGGCTTCCTTCTCGGCTACCTGCTTGTGGAAGCGCTCGGCCTGATCCTCGGCATCGTTCAGCTCGGAGAAACCATTGGCAATCTCGCGGCCGCCGACGAAGAACTCGAAGCGGTCGGTAACGAACGGGTTGCTGTCACTGCGTCGCGCCAGCGGTGACACCTCGGTCGGGTATTCGGTAATAAAGGTCGGTTGCTTGAGCTGGTGCTCCACCGTTTTTTCGAAGATCTCAATCTGGATCTTGCCAAGGCCATAGCTGTCCTTGAGGGCAATACCCAGATCTTTGGCGATGGCCTTTGCCTGCTGCATATCATTCAGCTGCTCGCGGCTGACCTCCGGATTGAAGTGCAGGATCGACTCGACCACCGTCATCCGGGCAAAGGGCTTGCCGAAATCAAAGGTCTCGCCCTGGTATGCCACTTCGGTCTTGCCGAGCACTTCCTGCGCTACAGTGCGCAGCATGTCCTCGGTCAGGTCCATCATGTCGCGGTAATCGGAATAGGCCTGATAGAACTCGACCATGGTGAATTCCGGATTGTGCCGGGTCGACAGGCCTTCATTACGGAAATTGCGGTTGATCTCGAACACCCGGTCAAAGCCACCGACCACCAGACGCTTCAGATACAGCTCCGGGGCAATACGCAAATACATCTGCACATCAAGGGCATTGTGATGGGTGACAAACGGCCGCGCCGTGGCGCCACCGGGAATCACCTGCAGCATCGGCGTTTCCGCCTCAAAAAAACCGCGCTCGCTCAGGTAACGGCGAATGGCGCTGATCACGCCGGCGCGAATACGGAATGCATCACGGGTATCTTCATTAACAATCAGATCAACATAACGCTGCCGATACTTCTGTTCGGTATCCGTCAGGCCATGCCACTTTTCCGGCAACGGCCGCAGCGACTTGGTCAACAGCTGCTGACGTTCGATCATCACATACAGGTCGCCCTTGCCGGATTTGTGCAGCACACCTTCAACGCCGACGATATCGCCGATATCCCAGTGCTTGATGTCCTGCTGAACAGCTTTGTCGGCGTAAATCTGGATGCGGCCGGACTGATCCTGCAACACCATAAAGGGACCACGACGAGCCATAACCCGGCCCGCCACTTTGACGCGAAATGCCAGCGGCTCCAGCTCTTCCTTGCTTTTCTCACCATGAGCGGCCTGCAACTGCGCCGCCAGCGCATCATGGCGAAAATCATTCGGAAACGGATTGCCCTGCTCACGCAACGCATCGAGTTTCTGGCGTCGTTCGGCAATCAGTTTGTTCTCGTCGTGGTGCTGGTCATCGGTCATCAATTATTCCCCGGTATATCGAGACCGGCTCACACCGGCCCCGCCTTGCCGTAGGAGCCCTCGACCGAGGGCGATATCCTTTCGCGGTCGGTCGACCGCTCCTACGTTGTTGCTTTGCGTTCACCCCGCCTCTCCGTAGGAGCCCTCGACCGAGGGCGATATCCTTTCGCGGTCGATCGACCGCTCCTACAAGGTGCTGTTTTACAGACCCGACTTCAGGGATGCCTCGATAAATTTGTCGAGGTCACCATCCAGCACGCCCTGGGTGTTTCGGGTTTCAACGCCGGTGCGCAGATCCTTGATACGAGCATCATCAAGCACGTAGGAGCGAATCTGGCTGCCCCAGCCGATATCCGACTTGGTGCTTTCCAGTCGCTGTTTCTCGGCATTACGCTTCTGGATCTCCAGCTCGTACACCTTCGCCTTGAGCATTTTCCAGGCTTCATCGCGGTTCTGGTGCTGCGAACGGCCGCTCTGGCAGGCCGCAACCACGGTGTGCTCTTCGTTTGTGTCCGGGTCGGTAAACACATAAGTCAGACGCACTGCGGAATCGGTCCGGTTTACGTGCTGGCCACCGGCGCCGGAAGCGCGGTAGGTGTCGGTTCGAACTTTGCCTGGATCAATATCAATGTCGAAACTGTCATCCACTTCCGGCGACACGAACACCGAACTGAACGAGGTGTGACGACGGCCACCGGAATCAAACGGTGATTTACGCACCAGGCGATGTACCCCGGTTTCGGTACGCAGCCAGCCAAAGGCGTAGTCGCCCTGCACATGGATGGTGGCGCTCTTGATACCGGCCACTTCACCGGCGGAGGCTTCAATCAGTTCCGCCTTGAAGCCGTGATCCTCGCACCAGCGCAGATACATGCGCAGCATCATCTCGGCCCAGTCCTGCGCCTCGGTACCGCCAGAGCCGGCCTGAATATCGACATAGGCGTTACAGGCATCCATCTCACCGGAGAACATGCGGCGAAATTCAAGGCCGGCGACAATTTTCTCGAGTTCGCTGATATCGCGCTGCAGATCTTCCAGCCCGGATTCGTCGCCTTCTTCGGCGAGCATTTCCAGCAGCTCGTCGGAGTCGTCAAGGCCACTGAACAGACGATCAAGATTTTTTACCACGCCTTCGAGCTGGGCCCGTTCACGGCCCAGCGCCTGGGCGCGGTCGGGGGTATTCCAGATGGCAGGATCTTCGAGCTCACGCTCGACTTCGGTCAGACGTTCCCGTTTGCCCGGGTAGTCAAAGATACCCCCTCAACGCATCTGTGCGTTGGCGGATATCGGCAAGCTGATTACGCAGCGGATTGATTTCCATGAAAAACTCATCACCAAGGGCGGAAAGGGCGGCATTCTAGCGGGTGTGGGGCCGGTTTTCATCCTGCCGAGCGGATTGATGGTGCGGCATTGTGCCAACCGGGATGAAAACCTTCAGGGCAGGTGCTCAATCAACCAGCTCGTAAACATGGTACGAGCGCGACTCCATCTGGTTATAGGTGGTGCCAACGTAAACCGCGCCCGCCGGAATGCCCTGACCGGTGTGGAAGATCTTGAAGCGGCGCATGTCGTCGGACGGGTCCATGGCATCGGCGGCATCAAGCTCGGCCCAGAGGAAAATGCCCTTGGCCGGCAGCGAATACTCCACCTTCAACGGACTGGCGTCTTCCGGCATGCGCAGTTCCTGCACCTCATCGCCGGGGCTCAGGCGGTACTTGTGAATCGTTTTCATAGTGTCTCCTCGTGCCTGACCGGCGCTATGGGAAAGGATGCTACCAGAAATCCGGTTTTGCAGGAGCCGTCGATCTACGGCGAAAACCTTCGCGGCCGATCGGCCGCTCCTACAAAAGAAGGCCTGTTCTGCAGGAGCCGTCGATCGGCGGCGAAAACCTTCGCGGCCGATCGGCCGCTCCTACGAAAGAATGCCTGCTCTGTAGGAGCCGTCGACCGACGGCGATATGTTTTCGCGGCTGATCAGCCGCCCCTACAGGGGGGTCAGGTGTTCGAACAGAAGTTGGGGGGTGCGCTGGCCGCGGTATTCGTTGACGCCAAGTTGATAGATCCCGGCAATACGCCGGCAGTTGCGCGGCCAGTCCGCCACCGGGGCGTTGAAGTGGATCGCGTCGATCACGCCGCGGCTGGCCGGCAGACCAAGGGTCAACTTCAGGTGGCGTTCGCCAACTACGCGCTGATCCAGCACTTCAAACTCGCCATCGAACCGCGGCGCCGGGAAACCTTGTCCCCAGGGAAAAGCGTGGGCCAGCAACTCTGCGTTCTTCAGAGTCAGATCGGTTTCTTCAAGCGCACCGTCGGTATCGATCACACTGGTAAAAATATCCGCCGGCGCCAGCAGCGCCACGGTCTCGGCAAAGGCCTGACGGAACTGTTCAAACTGGTCCGCCGCCAGCGTCAGCCCCGCCGCCATGGCGTGGCCGCCAAACTTGCGCAGCATGCCCGGGTGACGGGTCGCCACCGCATCCAGCGCATCTCTTAAATGCAGCCCCTGAATGGAACGGCCGGAACCTTTCAGCAACCCTTTTTCCTGCGCGCGGGCAAAGGCAATCACTGGCCGGTGCACGGCTTCTTTTACCCGCGAGGCAAGAATGCCGACCACACCTTCATGCCAGTGCTCGTCATGCAGGCACAGGCCGAGCGGCAGATCGCCCTGCTCTTTCAGGCGCTGCACCTGAATCATGGCTTCGTCGCGCATGCCCTGTTCGATGCCGCGCCGTTCGCGGTTAATGCTGTCGAGCTCTTCCGCCAGCTCGCGGGCACGACCAGGATCGTCGCACAGCAAACAGCTGATGCCATGAGTCATGTCGGACAGCCGACCGGCCGCATTCAGGCGCGGGCCGACAATAAAGCCGAGGTCCTGGGCCACCACCCGGTCGGGATCCCGGCGGCCGACCTTCAGCAATTCAAGAATGCCGGGAATGCACTGGCCCTTGCGCATGCGCCGCAGGCCCTGCTCCACCAGAATCCGGTTGATACGATCCAGCACCACCACATCGGCGACAGTACCCAGCGCCACCAGATCCAGTAACGAAGCGGGGTTGGCATCGGCGGGTAGCAAGCTGGCATCACGCAGGGCACTGCGCAGCGCCAGAATCAGATAAAAAGCGACGCCCACACCGGCCAGATTCAGAAACGGCGAAGCCGGATCAAGACGCGGGTTCACGATGGCATCAGCATCCGGCAGCACATCGCCGGGCAGATGGTGGTCGGTGATCAGCACCTTGATGCCGGCAGCGTGGGCGGCGGCCACACCATCAAGGCTGGCGATACCGTTGTCGACGGTGATGATCAGATCCGGATTGGCATCCTGCTTTGCCAACTCGACGATCTCCGGCGACAGGCCGTAGCCGTATTCAAACCGGTCCGGCACCAGAAAGCCGGGCGTGGGCAGGCCGAGCAGGGTCAGGCCGCGCACCATCAGTGCTGTCGCGGTGGCGCCGTCGGCGTCGTAATCGCCAATAATGAGAACTTTCCAGCCCTGCCGGCGGGCTTCCATCAGCAGGGCAACGGCTTTATCCAGCCCCGGCATCAGGGTTGGCGACGGCAACTGATCGAGGGTTAACGGCACCTCGTCCGGCCGCTGGATGCCGCGCCCCGCCAACACCCGCGCCAGAATCGGCGGCAGATCCTGCCAGTCAGACAGGGTGGACAGTTCACGACGTCGTATTTGCGGCAGTTTCAAGGTGGGCCTCCTCGGGGGTCGCGGCATTATAGACACGATTAACCGGCCACGCCCGGCCAGCCTTACCGATTCCCACGTCATCTGCTCACCCAATCCATCGCACTGCTCTGACAGACACGCTGCCCCGCTGCTCTCAGCCTGCCCGTCCGACGGCCGGCTGTGTTAAACCCTATTTTATGTATCTACAATAAATGAGCCTGCGCAAAGCAAACCGGCGGGAGCAGCAACGTTATGGCCAAGCCAACAAGGCAACGCCCGACCAGGGCGGATAGAGAAAACCCGGAATGGAGCCACGAGGACTTTCGTAGGGCCAGGCCCGCCGCAGATATGCTGCCGGGTCTGGTCAGCGAGCAAGCTGCCAGCGAACTGCTGAAGCCAAAACGCGGACGTCCACCCGCTGATAATCCGCGTCGGCTGATTTCCCTGCGCCTGCCAGAAGAGGTGATCGCAAAGTGGAGGGCAACCGGCCCCGGTTGGCAGACCCGCATGGCGGAGCACTTGGCGTCCGGGCCCCAGAGCTAGAAGCGACACCCCGGAAGCATACCCGGCCGACCAAGACCATCTGGTCACAATCAGGGGCTTAAATCCCCGGTTCACGCGCTATACTTGGCGCCCGTTCCCCTTCCGTCTTATGCGGGAACGTGAACATGCTGGAGTGAGCAAACACTCACATGAAAGCGGTTCAATGACCACTCCAGCCGGGGCCGCCCGAACCGGGCTCCGACCCAATCAACGTGGAGAGTAACCATGATTTATTCCGGCAAGGCCGTCAGCGTGACGCTGCATGACGGTGGCATCGCCGAACTGAAGTTCGATCTTCAGGGCGAGTCCGTCAACAAGTTCAATCAGGAAACCGTTGTCGATCTTGGCAAGGCGGTTGACGCCATCAAGGCCAGCAAAGACGTCAAGGGCGTGGTGGTCACCTCGGGCAAGAAAGTGTTTATTGTCGGCGCCGACATCACCGAGTTCACCGACATGTTCAAACTGCCGGAAGCGGAAATCGCCGGCTGGTGCCTGAAGTCGAATCAGGTGTTCTGCGCGTTTGAGGATCTGCCGGTCCCGACCGTTTGTGCCATCAACGGCATCGCCCTGGGTGGCGGCCTGGAAATGGCCCTGACCTGCGACTTCCGCGTCATGAGCGAGACCGCCCAGGTCGGTCTGCCGGAAGTGAAGCTGGGTCTTTACCCCGGCTTTGGCGGCACCGTACGAATGTCGCGTCTGGTCGGTGTTGATAACGCCGTCGAGTGGATTGCCGCCGGTGGCCAGCACAAGGCAGACAAGGCGCTGAAAGACGGCGTGGTCGATGCCGTTGTTGCTGGCGACAAGCTGTTTGATGCAGCCGTGTCGCTGGTCAAGCAGTGCCTCGAAGGCAAGATTGATCACATGAAAAAGCGCTCGGAAAAACTCGAGCCGCTGAAACTGCCGCCGCTGGAAAGCATGATGGCGTTCCAGACCTCTGGTGCCTTTGTTGCCCAGCAGGCTGGCAAGAACTACCCGGCCCCGGTTGCCGCCGTTAGCGTCATGCAGCAACACGCTGGCATGAACCGCGACCAGGCGCTGGAAGCCGAAGCCAACGGCTTCGGCAAGGTGGCCAAGACCCCGCAGGCCACTGCGCTGGTGGGCCTGTTCCTCGCCGATCAGGCGGTAAAAAAAGCCAATGGCGCGCACATGAAAAAAGGCGCCAAAGACCTGAACCAGGCTGCGGTACTCGGTGCCGGCATCATGGGTGGCGGTATCGCCTACCAGTCCGCCTCCAAAGGCACGCCGATCATCATGAAAGACATCGCCGACGCCGCGCTGGATCTGGGCATGGGCGAAGCCTCCAAGCTGCTGGCCAAGCAGGTTGAGCGCAGGAAGATCGACCCGGCGAAAATGGGCAAGGTGCTGTTCTCGATCCGCCCGACCCTGAACTACGGCGACTTCGGCAACGTTGATGTGGTGGTTGAAGCGGTTGTTGAAAACGAGAAGATCAAGCAGTCCGTGCTGGCCGAAACCGAAAGCAAGCTGAAAGACGGCGCGGTGCTGGCTTCCAACACCTCGACCATTTCCATCACCCGTCTGGCCACCGCCCTGAAGAAGCCGGAAAACTTTGCCGGCATGCACTTCTTCAACCCGGTGCACATGATGCCGCTGGTGGAAATTATCCGTGGCGAAAAAACCTCGGATGAAACCGTCGCCACGCTGGTGGCCTACGCCACCAAAATGGGCAAGAACCCGATCGTGGTCAACGACTGCCCCGGCTTCCTGGTAAACCGCGTGCTATTCCCCTACTTCGGCGGCTTCGGCATGCTGATGCGTGATGGCGCCGACTTCCAGGCCGTCGATAAAGTCATGGAAAAATTCGGCTGGCCGATGGGCCCGGCCTACCTGATGGACGTGGTCGGTATCGATACCGGCGTGCACGCCGCCAAGGTCATGGCCGATGGCTTCCCGGACCGCATGAAGCACGACTTTAAAGATGTGTCCGAAGTGCTGTTCGAAAACAAGCGCTACGGCCAGAAGACCAAAGCCGGCTTCTACCAGTACGTGCTGGACAAAAAAGGCAAGCAGGTCAAAACCCCGGATGCCACCACCTGGGAACTGATCAAGCCGCACGTGGCAGAAACCCGCGAATTCGATGCCGAAGAGATCATTGCCCGCCTGATGATTCCGCTATGCACCGAGACGGTTCGCTGCCTCGAAGACAACATCGTTGGCTCGGCTGCCGAAGCCGACATGGCGATGATCTACGGCATTGGCTTCCCGCCGTTCCGCGGTGGCCCGATCCGTCATATCGAATCCATCGGCATCAAGGAGTTCGTTGCCCTGTGTGACAAGTACGCACACCTCGGCAAGCTCTACGAAGCGCCGCAACTGCTGAAAGACATGGCCGCTTCCGGCAAGTCTTTCTTCGCCTAATTAACGGATCAGGAGAAACGAAATGAGTCTGAATCCGAATGATGTAGTGATCGTTGATGCGGTCCGCACGCCGATGGGCAAATCCCGTAATGGCATGTACCGCAACGTGCGCGCAGAAAAGCTGTCCGCCTTGCTGATCGAAGCCCTGAAAGCCCGCAACCCGGGCTGGAAAACCGAACTGACCGAAGACGTGATCTGGGGTTGTGTTAACCAGACCAAAGAGCAAGGCATGAACATCGCCCGCAACATCGCTCTGCTGGCTGGCCTGCCGCGTACCACCGCCGGCCAGACCATCAACCGTCTGTGCGGCTCGTCCATGCAGGCCCTGCACAGCGCCGCGCAAGCGATCATGACCGGCAACGGTGATGTGTTTGTCATCGGCGGTGTTGAGCACATGGGCCACGTTGCCATGGACCACGGCATCGACCTGAACCCGGAAGCCAGCAAGTTCACCGCCAAGGCGTCGAACATGATGGGCCTGACTGCGGAAATGCTCGGCCGCATGCACGGCATCAGCCGCCAGCAGCAGGACGAGTTCGGCCTGCGCTCGCACATGAAAGCCTGGGAAGCCACCCAGCAAGGCCGCTGGAAAAACGAAATCGTGCCGATCGAAGGCCACGACGCCGACGGCCGCAAGGTGCTGTGTGAAATCGACGAAGTAATCCGTCCGGAAACCACCCTGGAAGGTCTGCAGGCATTGAAGCCGGTGTTCGATCCGCGCAGCGGCACCGTTACCGCCGGTACTTCCTCGGCGCTGTCCGATGGTGCTTCCGCCATGCTGGTGATGAGCGCTGCCAAAGCCAAGGAAATGGGCCTGAAACCACGCGCCAAAATCCGCGCCATGGCAGTGGCCGGCTGCGACGCCGCCATCATGGGTTACGGCCCGGTACCGGCGACGCAAAAGGCACTGGCCCGCGCCGGCCTGAGCATCGACGACATCGACTACTTCGAGCTGAACGAAGCCTTCGCCGCGCAGTCCCTGCCGGTAATCAAGGATCTGAAGCTGATGGACAAGATGGAAGACAAGATCAACCTGAACGGCGGCGCCATTGCCCTTGGCCACCCGCTCGGCTGCTCTGGTGCCCGCATCACCGGCACACTGCTGAACGTGCTGGAATGGAAAGACGGCACCCTGGGTGTAGCGACCATGTGTATTGGTCTGGGCCAGGGTATTGCGACGGTGATCGAGCGGGTTTAATTCCGCGCTTTAACTGAAGCAAAAACAGAAAGCCCGGTTTGCTCACGCAAGCCGGGCTTTTTTATTCACCGCACCACATCAACCGATACGGAAATCCTCCGGCAATGCTGCCCAATGCTTCCTGAGCACGGTCTTGTGGCTCTCGCTCATGGGTAAATCCTGCAACGCCGCTGGCCACAGGTCTCTGACCTTTTCCATCGTTACCTTCAGGTGCGGCTCGATTGCCCGCCAGGGCACCCCGACTTTCTCTGTCCATCGCCGGAAGTTGCTGTAACGCACAGATCGCCAGGATTTCCCGCCACCCAGATTCAGCGCGAAACTGGATTCATTCTCGATATACACGCAGGTAGTGACAATATCGTAAGCCGGAGACAGCACCGGGGTGACCGTATCCGGGTAAAGCAGGCTCCAGTTTTTCAGATGCGCATCACCATTCGCTAACAGGATATTGACCAGCAACCTTCTGGCAAACTCCTGCACATCGCCGAGGCCATCACCCGAATACTGGTAAATCACCTTCCCGATCTGCTCATAGTTGGCAGAGGCGTATTTTTCATGCGGATACTTCACCAGAATCTGGGCGAAGTCCTCCATGTGAATTCGTTTCTCACCGTCACGATCAAACCGCCGGATAGCGAAAGCCAGATTCTCATCGGGGAATTTGATATCCGGCAAGTTATCGAGCTTATCCATGCTGACCAGCTTGATTTCGGGAATCTGAATACCCGCCATATTCGCCAGTGTCATGGCAGTAAACTCGTTCAACGGCACCGCTGAATGAGTGGCCGACGGTGTTTTGATAATCCAGTTACCCAACTCACCGTCAGTTGCCAGATTGTACCGGCCGCCTTTCTCCTTCATGGAAAACTTCATCTGCACGCCCGCCAGCGAAAACCTTCTGACGTTATCATGAGCCGTGATGTTTACCGGCCGGGCATGGGGAAATGCCTTCAGAAGCTCGACGGGCACATCGTCCGGCGCTATCGGCTCCGCCACCAACGCGCCGGGCAGATCCGCCCCCAGATAAGCGAATAGCGGAAACTCATGATCAGGATGCTCTTTCAAGCCGCGGGCGATCAGCTCGCGCAACGCACCCTCCGGCAACAAATTCGACAACACCGGATGCAACCGCTGCCGTTTCACCCAAGGCTCGGCAAGCAGCTTTTTGACCTGCGGGAAATCGGGATGCGTAATCAGGCTGAACGTCGGTCGCTGCAGATCATCCCGGAACGCCTGATCAAAGGTCAGAATGTTCTGACCATTCTGAAAGCCAGTCAGATAACCGACACGGCTACCGTGCAACGTCAGCTTTAATACCCTCACCTCCTGAGTTTGCGCGTCCTGGCTCATTCCAGCTCTCCAAGACTGTCTCCCCAGGGATCATCCGCCAGTGACCTCGGTTCTTTTATCTCCGCACGCCCTGTGCCAGCTGAAAGCACCTGACGCAGTGCTTCCTCGCTCTCGGATGCCAACAGCTGCTTGACCAGACCGATCTTTTCCTGCGGCACAAACACCAGCTCTCCCTTCAGCCCCTTGACCAACAGCTCCAGGGTATCCAGCCGGGGGTTACCCTGCCGTTCCAAGCGCTGGTACTGCTGACGAGACATGCCGATGCGGTACGCCATGTCTTCCTGACGTAGCGCCAACGCCTTGCGGCGGGTTTTTAGCTGTTCGAGGAGGGCCGACATAAAGCATCTCTTATGTTGCTCAAAGGCAATATAGCAACATATTAGTTTCCTTAAAGATCATTAGGCAATATATATTTCTTTAATAATGAAGGGCGCGAGATAGTCGAAAAAAGCGTTTTATATGACGCTTTATCTGAACTCATTCTCCCTCACCACCGCTCAGGCAGCCTCCGGGCAGCATGAAAAACACGGAGTATCTCCACCCGCTCCGGGCGCCCGCTGACTCGGTAAGGCACGATATAGGGTGTGCCCGACACCACCAGCTCACGGGTGCCGGGCAAACGGCCGGGATGACCCAGAGCCGGGTTATCGGCCAACAGGGAGACACTGCGATGGATGCGTCCGACGATCTCGCGGGCGGCGGCTGGGTTCTCAAGGGCGAGGTATTCGGCTTCCTGGTTCAGATTATTCAGCGCTGTCCTTAGCCACCTAATTTCCATTCACCCCCCATTTCGACAATACGCTGCCGACCTCTTCCGGGGTGGCGAAATCACCGGCATCCGCCTCGCGAACCGCCTGCTGCAGCTCACGCACTTGCCATTCGTTCAGCTCAACAAACTCGCGGACTGCCTCGGTGGCGAGAAAGGACCTGCTGCGCTGCGTTGCCTCGGCAAGCTGATCCAACCGGGCCTTGAGCGCGGGAGGCAGGCGAATGGTCATGGTAGTGGATTCGGCCATGGTTCAGATCTCAGTGTGCGTGTTTGTGTACAGGCTAGCACAAACTCATACCGCTGTAGCAGCAAGAACCTCCAAGCGCCATCCACGACCCGCGCGAACCGATCCCCATACCGGACGGCGTAGCACACTGCTTTATTGCCGGCACCCGCACGGTGGAAAAAACCGCAACGAAACTGCGCAGTGATCTGCTGGTGACGCCGGCCAGCGCGCTGGCAGAGGACTATCCGGGATCGCACACCGTTACCCGCGAGCTGCTTCATGGGGTGGACCATATGCAGTTGCTGCGGGATGAGGGGGTTTATGGGCGGTTGGGGAGATGGCTGGCCAACTGAGGCGCGGGACATATGCTTACCAAACTGAACTCGATCAAATGAAGGTATGAATATGTCTGCCACCGCAACCTTATCGAGCAAATACCGACTATCCATTCCCAAGCAGATTCGGGAAGACCAGCATTGGGAAGTCGGGCAGGAATTTGCCTTTATCCCCAAAGGCCAGGGCGTACTGCTGATGCCAGTTCCGGAGCGAGAACAGCTGGTTGGCATCGCAAAAGGGGCACGCACTACCAGTTACCGTGATCGGGAGGACCGCTCCTAGCTAAGATCAACTGCACCAAGAGCATGAACCGGGTTAGGCCACCGCCAGCGTCTGGAAGGCACGGAGCAAACGAGCCGGCATGGGAATTTCGAGTTTCCATGTAATGCTCATGGGACGGCTGCCTTCATGCCTCTCATAGATCACCGGACCGAGATAGCAGTATGGCTGGGAGTATCCACCAACCTTGGCCGCGGTACGCACAAACAGTAAAGGCGAGTAGCCCATCGCCTGGTGCTTGATATACCGCCGCCCGGTGGGCGAATCCTCAGAAGTAGTGCTCTGAGATTGCCAGTGGAAGCGATCGCTGCTAATAGCGTAGTCCTCGTAAAGCGTCGAAGGGCTGTAATGTTTCTCGTTCTTCTCAATAGTGGCAAGAAACACATCTAGCTTTTTGTCCGGCAAGTGTCGCACACCCTCGCGCATCGGAGGCTGATTCGCCCAACTCCAGTTAGCCGTAAGTATCAACACCTCATCTCGAGTGTAGCTCGCATGAGGCACTAGTAATGTGTTAGCTGGCTGCACCTGATGCCGAATCAAGTTCGGACGACTCAGACGCCATGCAATAAGCTCACGAGCTTCTACAAGAACATCCGGGCTCCGATCGAGCCTTTCCCAGATCGCCCTGGGCTCATTCAACTCTAGTGGTTTGACAAGCGGAACCAGTAGAGCGTGTACCAATGGATCACTGCCCTCACCGCTCGTCAGCCATCGCAGCCAGCGAGTCAGTCGCAATTCGTCATCCGCATGAGCAATCCGACGCAACCACTTAGCCCAGATAACATTATCCGCAGCAATGGGCTTCTCTATCAAACTGGCCCGTGCGCAAAGCGCAGACCAGGTATCACGGCGATAGATGTCACCCGGATTCAACCGGTAATGATCTAGGAAGTTAGCAAGAGTTAGCGGCTTGCCTGTATCTACGGCGAACTCCGCTATATTTCTAACCAATGGTTGAGCCCCAGCAAGAAATGACTCCTTGATATTGGCAAGAATTCGCTCTCTGGCGACCCGCTCGAGCTGGATCGCACAACCTGCTGGAAGATGAGGAAAACCTTCTTCTAGCTCAGCCTGAAGATCGGCTTCAGGTTTGGTAGACAAGGCTTTCAAACGCAGATCGAAACGGAACTTGCGATGCATCTGCCCAACAAAATCCAGCACCGTTAAGTAATCTTTATCCTCGGTCAGGCGAAGTCCTCTGCCAAGCTGCTGCAGGAAGACTGTCAGACTTTCCGTCGGGCGCAGAAACAGAACAGCATCCACTTCCGGAATATCGACGCCCTCATTGTAAAGATCCACCACAAACAAAAAGTTAATCTCCCTCCGACGAAGGCGCTGTCGAGCACTATCGCGAACCACATCCGTGCTACTTGCAGATAGCGCTAAAGCCGGGATACCTGCACGATTAAAAAACTCGGCCATAAATTCTGCATGAGCCACGCTGACACAGAAACCCAGCCCGCGAGCCTCATGGATATTCAAGAGACGCTTACAACACTGATCAACAATATTCTGTGCTCGAACATGGTTCCCAGTAACCAGCTTGTCAATTTCACTGACACGATACCCGCCTCGCTCCCAGGTGAGCCGCGAAAAATCCATATCCGCAGTATCAGCCACGCCGTAATAATGAAATGGCACAACCAGCCGACGGCCTATTGCGTCCGGCAAACGAATTTCGCTGACGATTCTGTCGCCAAAATACTTGAGCACATCTTCGCCATCCGTCCGCTCCGGCGTGGCCGTTAGGCCTAGCAATACTGTTGGCCTGAGAGCATCGAGAATTCCTTGATAGCTCTCTGCAGCAGAGCGATGCGTTTCATCTATCAAAACGTACTCAAAAACACTTTCACCCCATTGCCGGGGAAGCTGTCGGCGATGCAGAGTTTGCACTGTTGCAAAAATATGTCGAGAAGAACCAGGGTCGCTATTGCCATCCAGCAGGGCTCCGAAATTCTGGTCCCGTAGTACGGCCCGGAATGTGTGTAGCGTTTGCTGAAGTATTTCCCGCCTATGAGCAACCACAAGCAAGGACGGATAGGAACTACCTTGAGCAGCCACAAAACGGCGATAATCGAAAGCCGCGATCATCGTCTTGCCCGTACCGGTTGCGGCAACGACCAACTGACGATGAGGCGGCGCCCTGCCTATCCTATCGCAGGCAAGTGCATCGAGGACTTCTTCCTGAAACTGATACGGACGCAGCTCAAAGACAGGTAGATTCTGATTGCCCGCCCCCTGCCCTGACTCTTTCTGCAAGGCAAGCCTTAACCTATCCTCTTCAAAGACCTCGAATTCCGCGTCCTGCCAATAGGTTTCGAAGGTGGCGAGCACCTTGTCCCAGATCGGCCTGTCAGCGTACTGGGTGACTTTCACCGTCCACTCCAGTCCTTCGGTAAGCGCTGGGCGAGATAGATTGGCCGAGCCAATGTAAGCGGTACTGAAGCCTGTTGCACGTTCAAACAAGTAGGCCTTGGCGTGCAGCCGAGTACGGTGCACATCGTAAGAAACCTTCACTTCCGTTTGCGGTAATTCCGCCAGCACCTTCACGGCCTGTAAATCCGTCGCGCCCATATAACTAGTCGTAAGCACTCTCAAGCGCGTGCCAGGGCGCTGCGTAAATGCCTCCAGAGCATCGCGCAACAAGCTGATTCCACCCCACTTAATAAACGAACAGAGAATATCGACACGGTCTGCGGTAGCCAGCTCCTGCTTGAGCTGAGAGAGGAGACTGGGATCCATCCGAGTCCCGGTCAGAAGACTGGTTTCACTTAATGGCGTATCTGGGCGCGTTTTCACCATATCGATAGCGCCAACAGCCAGCAAACGCTCAAGTGCGTCGGGCAAAGACGTCCCAGGGCTCTGGCCATTGTCCTGACGAGACAGCAATTGAATGATCTGGTTAGCCAACTCTCGCTGATGACTCAGGCGATCCTTTGACGGCAATCGACGCAACGCTGCAGCGATAAGGTCTGACAGATGCTCCGCAAGGACGATATGGCTGTCCGCAGGGTCCAAGCCCTCGCGCAACACCGCCTCCGAAATCTGCTCCAGCTGTTCAGCCAGAGATTCGTCAATAACCTGCTCGTAGAGTCCGTTCTTCATACCGATAACCAGCTAAAAACCAGACTCGCCAGGTTGGCGCAAGTCGCCATCCTAATCAATAACTGACAGCCAGAACCGATGCCTCGCCCAGGCAATGTCGCACACGAGTTTGCGAGATCACCCCCAGGCACCGAGCCTGATTCCAGGGCACTCTGCCTTACAGACAGACAGTCAAGGAGCCCAACCATGACCAGCAAGAACCTCGAAATCAGCTACCTCTACCGCGACGCCGCCAACTACAAACAGTACGCCAGCGTAGTGGTTCCCAACCCCAAAGGGCTCGCTCCCGAGCAGGTCAAGGCCGCCCTGGTCCAGTACTTCGCCGCCGATCAAGTGTGGCCCGACATACTCCACTTTCGCCCGGAAGACCTCGGCTGGCCGACTGCCTATTTCGATGATCACGATGAAGAAGGCGACGACTTGAACCTACATGAGCTGGAAAAGATCGAGCCAACGGACACAGCAAAAACGGAAGATTGCGAACTGCCGGACTAACTGTTTCCGAAGGGCTAACGCGGCCCCGCCAGCAGCGGACCGCTGGACCCCACCGGCTATGCGCCTGGCGTTCTTTGACCGGATTGCGGCACCGAAGCGCTATGTCGCGTTAACGAACTGCGGGCATTTTCCGGCGGAGGAGCCGGGGATTGGGGGATTGGCAGGGGTGTTGGAGAAGGTTTATCGGCAAAGCTGATTGGCGGGGTCTGCCGCTCCATACAGAGTGAACATGGGATCCATTGCTATCGCTCCGCTGCCGCCAATCGTGTACCCAGTAACGTCTCAAGCCCCTCAAGATCGATGCTCTCGGCACCGATACCCACAAGAGCTCTTTCCAACTCGCTGGTTTTCATATTTCCTTTGTCATGCGACATGGCCAATCCTCAGCGACACATGCAGCCCTGAACGGGATGCCATCATCACCAACGCATCCAGGCTGAATTTGTCGATCCTGCCAGTCATCAGGTAAGACAGTCGCGGCTGGCTCAGCCCAAGCATTTCCTGCGCCGCCTTGCTGCTGATCTGCCGAGCCTTGATATGCTCCCTGATACAGATCATCAGCTCGCTACGCAGCTTCATGTTCTCTGCTTCTTCGGGACCGTCACTAATTGCGTCCCAGACGCTGCTGTATTTGTGACTCATCTCATTCACCGTTTTGTGTTCTGCAGTAGCGTCACGCGGGCTACCTGTCTTATATCAAATTTGATATTAGGACAGATAGTGACACCTGACGACCGGCGCGCCTGAACGACAATCCGGACAACCTTTGTAAGAGATTCAGGGCACTGGGCTTGGCCCACCCGTGGATTCCGGGACTTCGGCTGCCTGAAGGCCGCCTGATGAAGGAAGCGGAGAGCCATCGCCTGAATCGTCGATAAGCCACCGGGGCAGTTCGGCTGATCGATAGCAGCCGACGAACGGTATTGCCATGATCTCCATATGTGGGGACTATATCCCCACATATGGAGATATTCATGAACGGCAAAGACCTGACCCCATTCGTCGACATGCTCAGACCCCAGCTCCGGCTGTTGCTGGAGAACGGTGTCAGCTACCAGGAGCTTGTCGCCCTGCTCAAGCATGAGTATGTGTGCGTGGCGGCAGACCACTTCGGCAAGGATGGTCGCCCCACCAATGTCTCGCGGATCAGCCTGCTGACCGGCCTGGATCGCAAGGAAATCAAACGTCAGCTGGATCATCGCGCCGAAACGCCTGACCAGCCCCCAGTGGAACGTACCGATCGCATTACCCGGGTACTGTCCGGCTGGCATCGTGACTCGCGCTTCTCCGATGAACAGGGCAATGCCCGTCCGCTGAGCAGTGCCATGTCCGGGGATTTCTGGTTACTCCTTAAAGAATACGCCGGCGATGTGCCGCACACCGCCTTCCTGAAAGAATTGTTACGCCTGAATGCTGTCACACAGGACGGCGATCTGATCACGGCCCGCGCGCGCACCTTTATTCCTCCCGGCAACGATCCGATCGCCACCCGCCGGGCCACCGAAGTCATTCATGATCTGGGCTCGACCCTGACCCATAACCTTTATCCGCACGATGGCAAACAGGCCAAACGATTTGAACGTCGTGTTGTGGTTGAAGGCGCGGACGCCGCGACAGCCCAACGCTTTAACACCCTGCTGGCAGATCAAGGCCAGCAGTTCCTGGAAAAACTGGACGACTGGCTTAACCAGCAACTGGAACAAACCGCCCGTAACGATAGCAGCACGGAACACTGCCGCCTCGGTTTGGGTATGTATCTGATTGAAGATTATGGAGATAACAAATGAAAACTTTTCCTCGCTGGATGCAATACCTGACCGCCGCAGGCGTGATGACACTGACCGCCTGTGGTGGCGGCGACCAGAGCGCTGGCATTGACGGCAGCGGTGCGCCTTCACCTGGCGTTTCCGCAGGCCCGATCAACGCGTTTGGCAGCATCTTGCAAAATGGCCGGCGCTATATCGTTGACGACAACACGCAGGTACGAATTGACGACAACCCGAGCAGCTCGGATCTGCTTGAGGTCGGCGAATTTGTCGTTATCACTTCATCCAGCAATGACGACAACGGCAACCCGATTGCTGACAGTGTCACTCAGGAAACCCTGCTCAAGGGCAGCATCAGCAGTCTCGACGCCGCAAACCAACGCTTCAATGCGCTGGGCCAGACTGTCCAGGTTCGGACCAGCACGGCGATAGATACCCGCTTTACTTCCGCCATTGTTGGTACTGATTTTGATCGGCTTGAAGTCGGTGACGGCGTCGAAGTCAGTGGATACATTGCCGCGGATGGCATGATTATCGCGACCTATATCGGCTATGAAGATAACGTCAGCGAGCCACGAGTGGTCGGCAAGGTATCCAATCTTGACAGCGAAGCACTTACCTTCCAGATCAATGGACTGGAAGTGGACTACAACACGGCAACCCTTTCCTCACTTCCGGGCGACATGCTTGCCAATGACATTACTGTTCGTGTGCGTGGCAGCCTGAACGTAGACATTCTGGCGGCAAGCGACGTCAAGGGCTTCAGCAATGGCTTTGATGATCTGGATGATGGCTTTGAAGCTGAACTCAAGGGCGTCATCACCGAAGTCACCTCCAGCAGCCAGGTCGCAGTCAGTGGCGTTCCTGTCTCCATCCAGGCGGGCGCTGAGTTCAGCGGCGGCGATGCCGGAGATCTGATTGTCGGTGCGATCGTTGAAGTTGAAGGCAGCTGGTCGGGAAGCGGCATTCTGGCAGACGAAGTCGAGTTTGAGCAGGAAGACAATGTACGGATCGACGGTCAGATCACGGCGCTTACCGCGACCAACCTGACTCTCAATGAGGGAACCATCAGCGCGCTTGGCCTGACGCTGCTCTCCAATACCAGCACACGCTATGAAGATAATAGCGAAGCTGACGAACCTCTCTTCGGACTCGACGACCTGGCAGTGAATGACTATGTCGAGCTGCGCGGATATCAAAGCGGTGACACACTGGTGCTTACCGAGGTTGTCCGCAAGGATATCGACCTGCCGCTGGAAGTCGCTCTGCGCGGGCCAGTTACCGGGACCACGCCGAATACTGCACTGACCATACTGGGCGTATCGGTGGATGTGTCGTCCAGTGAGTTTGAGAACGAAACCGAGATCAGCATTGATGCCAATGCCTTCTTCTCTGCAATCAGCATAGGCAGCACCATTGTTGAAGTCGTGGGAAGCTACAACGGCAGCGTGATTACCGCCGTAGAGGCTGAGCTGGAGGATTAATCAAAGAGCACCTTTAAAAAAAACGGGGTCGGTTCCAACCGACCCCGGCTTTTTTGTTGATAGCAGTCAATCGGCCCAATGCAATCCAACCGACAACACAACATATATGTTGTTTCCCGCTTTCCCCTCAGGCATCATCCCGTGAAATACAACGAGTTCCGCCGCTGGCTGGAAAGTCAGGGTGCCGTGCTGGAACCGGGTAAAGGCAGCCACATGCTTGTCCGCCTCAACGGCCGCACCAGCGTCTTCCCTAACCATGGCGCCAAAGAAATGGGCAAGGGGCTCGAAAACAAGATTCGCAAAGATCTTGGCCTGAAGTAACACCTGAGGATCAACATGCTGACCTACGGCATTACTCTGAAAAAAGACACCAACAAGAGCTGGCTTGCCACCTGTGCCGAACTGCCGGAAATGGCTTCGGTGGGCGACGATGAGCAGGAGGCATTACTGAATGCCATCGATGCAATTGAAACCGCTATTCAGGGCCGTATTGCCGACCGTCAGCCTGTACCTTTCCCGCAGCGAGTCAAGCGCGGACGACATCCCGTCACCATGCCAGCGCAAGTCACTGCGAAGGTGTTGCTGCACAACGAGATGCTCAAGCAGAACATCCGCAAGGCGGAGCTGGCTCGCCGTCTTGGTGTGCATATGCCGCAGGTGGATCGTTTATTGAACCCGCGCCATGCATCAAAACTGGAAATGATTGAAGCGGCGCTTCATGCAGTTGGGCGCAAGCTGGAACTGCGCATAGGCCCGGCGAGCCCATAAAGTAATCCAGCACATCCTGACAAAGGGGGCCAGATACTCCCTGGCCCAAGGGGCACCGTTTTTGAGGGTGCGCTTGATAGTATCTCAAATGAGTGACAAAGTAGTGCATCTATTTTGGGAGAAACAGTGATGGCCGCCCGGACCTCCATGCTCCATGTTCGTGTTGATGACGAACTCAAGGCGCAAGCTGCACAGACGCTTGCCAATGTTGGCCTTACCCTGTCCGATGCCGTGCGCATTCTGTTAACGCGCGTGGCCCGGGAGGGTGGATTACCTGCCGGCCTCACCGCTGATCCGGAAGCTTACGATGACTGGTTTCGTGCCAAGGTTCATGAAGCACTGAACGACACGCAATCCACCATTTCTCACGAGCGCGTCATGGATGAGACGCAAGCTCTTATCGAAAGGAAGCGCAGTGGCAAAACTTGAATGGCGACAACAAGCTCGCAATGACCTGCTCGCTATAATTGATTACATCTCGGACGATAACCCGGATGCAGCGCAGCAGTTAAAGGATGAAATCGTGCACAAGGTAACCGCCCTGCTGCTTCACCCAAGACTTTATCGGCCCGGCAGAGTAGAAACAACGCGAGAAATGGTGGTGCGAAACAACTACGTCGTTATCTATCACGAAAGTGCTACAGTCATTACTATCTTGCGAGTGTTACATGCGGCACAACAGTGGCCGCAATAAAAACAGGGCCGGATAATCCGGCCCCTGAAAAAATCAGCGCACCCTTCCCTTATCCGTTTACCGCGATATTGTTAATCCGCGGCCGATCCCGGAACAGCTGATCCATCTCGCCCTGGTAGTATGCCTCCACCCGCGGATTCATCACCTTCTTCCACAGCGGCGGCACCAGCGCCAGCACATACATGGCTGCATAACCGCCCGGCAGTTGCGGGCTGTCTTCATAGTGACGCAGCACCTGATAGCGGCGCTTGCCATAAGCATGATGGTCGCTATGACGCTGCAGCTGGAACAGGGCCAGGTTGGTGAGGAAGTAGTTCGAGTTCCAGCTGTGTGCCGGGGTGATGCGCTCGTACTTGCCGTTGTCCATCAGGCGGCGATGCAGGCCGTAGTGCTCGACGTAGTTGATCACCTCCAGCGTGCTGCCCGCAACGAAGCCCACCAGCAGGAAGAACAACGCGCCCTGCCAGCCCCAGAGCTGGAAGAACGACAAAGCGAACAGGCCGCTGATGGCGTACCACCAGATCAGTTCGTTATGCACGCTGAGCGGCTTCAGGCCCTTGCGCTTCAGGCGATCCGCTTCCAGTTTCCAGGCGGTGAGGAAGTTGTGTTTGAGTGCCCGCGGCAGGAACTGCCAGACGCTTTGATTGAATTTGGCCGAGGCGCCGTCATCCGGGGTGGCAACAAACACATGGTGGCCGCGGATATGCTCCACCTTGAAACCGGCATAGCAGACACTGGACAACAGCAAGCCGCCGAACCAGTTCTCGATGCGCTCGTCCTTGTGCACCAGCTCGTGGCCCAGCACGATGGCGATGGCGCCGCCCAGTGTGCCGATCGACAGGATCCAGCCGATCTGGCCGAGCAACCCGTAATCATTGGTGGCGAAGATATGGCCACCGAAATACAGCACGCCCAGCCACACCGAGCCGAGGATCAGCGGGAAAACCCGGTAGATCTTCTCCTGACTGAGCACCGGCACCTCGGTCTGTTCATCCGGGTTGCTCGGATCCTTGCCGACGATATAGTCCAGCACCGGGATGATGCCGAACACGGTGAAGTAGATCAGCCAGGCCCAGTAGTCCTGGGTCCCGGTTTCACGGCCCATATAAGCGGCAATCGGCAGCACTGGCAGCACCAGCAGCCAGAACAGCAGGAAACCCCACTTCTTCAGCTGGGCCATGGTATTGGGTGAAAGTCTCTCGAGCATTGGTCTGCCTCCCGTCTGGTTGGCTGGCTGACAGGGCGCCTTGCCCGGACCGCCAGAACGGTTACATCGTCCAATGTCACGTTTATCTGTGTATTGATATGGATCAACAAGCCGGTGGGATGGCACCTTGTGCTGATCCTGCATGGCCCGCATGCCGGGCATGCTGTTACCAGTTCACGCTGAAGAACGAAGGCCCCGCGTGACTATTTCCGGCAACCGGGCAACACTTGAGCCATGAGCATCCTGCAACTACCTCGCAGCCACCCCTCCGCCATCCTGTTTGACTGGCATGCCACGCTGGTTGACACCCACAACGCCATGTATCTGGCCATAGATGACATGCTGGCACGGCTGGATGAACTCGGCCTGATGTCGCTGCTGCTGGATCCGGCCGAATCGAAAACCCCGGAAGACGCAAAGCTGCTCAACTATGTCCGCGCCAACAAGCGCTTGCACCCGAAGGTGGTGGCACAGAAGAAGATCTCGCGCACGGATATTTTCGAGGTGCTGTTCGGCACCGACGAGGGCGCAAAAACCGAAGCACACCGCGCCTTTGATGAAGCCTATCAGCAGCATATTGCTGATGTATTCCCAATGGAGCCGGATATCCGTCAGCAGATTGAACGCCTCAGAGATGCGAACGTACCTGTTGGCGTAATCTCGAATCGGCGCCGGGATTTTTTCGAGCGGGAACTGGAGCTGGTGGATGGCACCGGCTGGTTGGGGCTATTTGATGTGACCGTGTGTGGCACCGATATTGCCCGCCGCAAGCCGGCACCGGATGCCCTGCTCTATGCACTGCAGCAACTGAAGCTACCGGCCGATGAACATGTCTGGTATGTCGGCGACAGCACCACCGATGTGATTGCCGCTCGGCTGGCCGGCATTACCCCGATTTTTTACAACGGTGCCGGCTGGAGCCAGAGCTGGCTGGACAAGATTTTTCCTGGCACGCTGCGCCATCCGCATCGACCGGATGCGGTAGTCAATACCATTGCCGAAGTTACCGAACTGGCGCGGCTGATGCTGGCACAGGATTTACGCGTGCAACGCGCCAGAGAAAAATTGCCGCCACCGTAGGAGCGGCCGATCGGCCGCGAAAAGATATCGCCGTCGATCGACGGCTCCTACAGAAATGCCTTAGCTCGAACTCTGCGACGTACCTCGACAACCGCTCAATGCTGTAGGAGCGGCCGATCGGCCGCGAAAAGATTTCGCCGTCGGTCGACGGCTCCTACAGGGGGGATTATTTGGCGGGGAATGCGGCAACCTGCTGTTGCAGTCGCGCCCGGGCGGCGACGTATTCCTTCTGCAAGCGCTCAACGACTTTCGCCGCCGGCACGGTTTCTTTCACCGCGCCGATGCCCTGCCCACTGCCCCAGATATCCTTCCATACCTTGGCGCCACCGAGCTCCGGTTTCTCACCGAAATCCATCTGCGACGGATCGCCATCCGGCAGGTTATCCGGGTCCATCCCGGCCAGTTCAATCGAACGGCGCAGATAGTTGCCATGGACACCGGTAAACAGGCTGGAGTAGACAATATCCTCGGCAGCGCCTTCGACAATCGCCTGCTTGTAGAGCGGATCCGCGTTGGCTTCATCGGTGGCAATAAACGCCGAACCGACGTAGGCCAGATCCGCGCCCATGGCCTGCGCCGCCAGCACCGAATCACCGGTGGCGATAGCACCGGACAACAGCACCGGGCCATCGAACCATTGGCGAATTTCCTGAATCAGCGCCAGCGGCGACTGGGTGCCAGCATGACCTCCGGCGCCAGCGGCCACGGCGATCAAACCATCCGCGCCCTTCTCGATCGCCTTTTTCGCAAACTTGTTGTTGATAATGTCGTGCAGAACAATGCCGCCGTAGCTGTGTACCGCATCATTCACATCGGTGCGCGCACCCAGCGAAGTAATCACAATCGGCACCTTGTACTTCACGCACATATCCAGATCGTGCTGCAGACGATTATTGGAACGGTGGACAATCTGGTTGACCGCGAACGGCGCAGACGGGCGATCCGGGTGCTCCGCATCCCAGGCAGCCAGCTCTTCGGTGATGCGCTTCAGCCACACTTCCAGTTGATCGGCGGGACGGGCATTGAGCGCAGGGAACGAGCCGACCACGCCGGCCTTGCACAGGGTAATGACCATATCCGGGTTAGACAGGATAAACATTGGTGACGCCACAACCGGCAGGCAAAGACGGTTTTTCAGAATGTCAGGCAGGGACATGCGGGTACCTCGGTAAAAAAGTAGTGAAAAACCAGGATGGCTCTGAACAAACCGTAGAAGCGGTCGACCGACCGCGATCTACACCAGAAACATCACGGTCGGTCGACCGCTCCTGCAACGGATGCTATCGGTTTTCAGAAGTTTCCTGGTTGTCTGGTGATACGGTGTCGTCCATTGTCTGGCGCTGTGCCTGCCAGCTTTTGTCTTCTGCACCGCCGATAATGGCTCTGCCCGGCCGATGCTTGTCCTGCTGACTCAGAATCCGTTGCTTTCGTGCATCTTCCTCCTCCAGCGAGCTGTAATCCATGTCACCATCGGGCAACACATCAATACTGATAAGGCGGGAATTGCCTGCGCTGTCCCGTTGCCAGCCAAGCACAATATTGAGGCCATACTGGCGGGCAATTTCATCCATCGCCCGCTGCAGCGGCATGCCTCGCACCGATATCGACACCGGCCGCTCAACCTTCGGGCTCACCTGCACCACGGCACCCGTTTCCTCAGCCACGCGACCAAACACGGCGGTCAGAGATTGCCGCTCAACCTCGATGAACATGCGCTTGTCCTCAACACGCACTTCAGCACTGGCAACGCCGGCCGCAAACAACGCAACCGCCAAAACAGACACGAAAATTCGCTTAAACATTGGCACCTCCTGGCCGCTATTCCGCCTGAACACTACTGAGTCTGGACATTCGCTTCAGCCGCTTCCGCATCTGCAGGGGCCGCCGCCAGCGTCTGCGGCGTGAAACGGATCTCCTTGATCATCCTGATCGCCGTAACGTATTCCTCGCCTTGCTGGCCAACCAGCTTGAGCAGGCCACGACCAGTCAACACCAGCAAGCCGGGACGCTCCGCCACCTTTGCCTTGTCCAGCGACAGCTCAATCCCGTCACAGGAGACAAACTTGATCGCCTCTGCGGAGTAGTGGGTCATGACCTCGGCAATGTCCGTCGCCGGCCTGAATGACTCGCCCTGATTGATATCGTGGCTTTCAAACTGACTGAAAAACTGCTCGGGCGGGTGATAGTCAGTGCTGGCCCCGTCTGCAGCGACGACTAGCACATGGGAGCCGCACTTGCCCTCGGCCATACCGGGCCAGACTCGCTCCTCATCCCATTTGTTCTGGTTCTTCTGACCGTGAGGCTCCATCGCCTGCGGCGCCGGCTCTGGCTCGTCCGAGCAGGAAACCAGCAGCAAGGTTGAGAAAAATAATATGATCAGTCTGGCGGAAATATGGCGCATATATTGATTCCTGAACAAAAAGATCGCGGCCGGTCGGCCGCTCCTACAGGGCATTCATGGTAGCAGAAATAAAAAAGGCGACGCCCGCAGGTGTCGCCTTTTTCATAACTACCAGCTATATGACGATCAAGCCATGCGACGACGCAGCGCAGCTGCGCCCATCACCAGCAGCAACAGTGCCGGAGCAGTGCTGCCACCGCCACCACCACCGCCGAGCGATACCTTGCCCATCACGATCTTGGAGCCGGCACCGTCACTACCATTGTCAACCATCGGCCAGAACAACTGACCATCGCTGGCCATAGCGGCAGGATAGTGCTTGTTCCAGCCGTTAAAGCCAACCGCATTATTGGCCAGCAGCACCGCCGGGGTGGCCTTGCCGCTACCGCTTACGCGAATGTGGCTCATGCCACCACGCTGACCGAAGAAGAGGTTGACGGTGTCATTTTTGCCCATGTACGCCTGAACATACTTGTACGGGCCCAGTGCCACATCATCCACCGTCTTGATCA